>Ga0209578_10000153_pt1 | contig 133744 bp, 112 predicted proteins | sample tdAd472_FD_187127 | JGI IMG/M metagenome (GOLD analysis project Ga0209578, IMG submission 187127) | Marine sediment microbial communities from the Atlantic coast under amendment with organic carbon and nitrate - tdAd47.2 (SPAdes)... | ecosystem: Environmental > Aquatic > Marine > Coastal >...
AGCTGGCTGGGAACAAAGTCGATTGGGTTCTATCTTTACCTTTGATGAAATGCGACATTAGAGGTTCACGATAGGAATTGGGAAGACGTAATTATACCAGTCGGTGAGTTTTTACACAGTCTGGGCCGTTTCACGACGATTGATGTAAGCCGGTGAATGGCCGCTAGCAAGAAAGCTGACGTTAAGTATCGTGCCTGGGCCGTCTCAAATGTGCCCAAACCAGCCACACGGGGACTCAAATGTACTTTAGGAGATCGTAAGTAGTATATTGACACCAAGAACAACACAATTGTTGCTAATCGAAACAAGAGAGATCGATTGTTAAACGGAATTTTTAAGCTTAACGTCCGCAGTGTGCTGACGCGCTTGCGCTGCATTCGGCCAGAGGAATGAACCAGATCAATGTCTAGATTCGAGTTCTTTATGATGATCGCGTCTGTTGTTGTTGCGATTGGAATGACTGAAATTGCAGGCGGCTGGGGAAAAATGGTGCGCACTCCAGCACAAGTAAATTTTGATTGGCTTCATCTTGGGTGGACAATCTACATTCTTTTGCTTGCTGTTCAGTATTGGATCGGCATGTGGTCCTATAATCAGCTAGAGATTTCTTACGTCGGTCAAATCTACTTTTTGGTGATACCAACGATTTTCTTAGTTATAGCTGCCTACGCAATAACGCCAGATGTACCTCTTGAAGGGAAGTTCGATGTTCGGGATTACTACTTGGGGAATCGAATTGGCGTCTTTCTTTCACTTGCCATGTTTTCAGTTGCAGCGTGGATTGCCGATCTTGCCATTGCCGGTCTTCAACGCCTAGAGATCGAGTTTATGATCATGTCGTTACTGGTAGCCTCTGGCATGGTGGCCCTCACTTTTACGAAAAAGATGTGGGTACATACTGGTGTTTTCGGATTATCGATGTTGATCGTACTAGGCGGCTTATTTACCGAGATGTCTTATCACGACTCGCGGTGGCTAACGCCCTAGATTCACATTGATCCCGTTAGGCTGCAATACGCTAGTTCTGCAATTTGGACCCTGGAGGGAACAAACTTTCGTAGCCCAAAGCGGTAATTGTGAAGTCAAAAATTCAGTGGCACGAGAAGCGGATCTAACACCTTGATGAATCTAATTCCAAGTATGCGTCAGGTAGACATCCCTCGGGCAGCGACCTGCCAAACTGCTTCTACCCGATCATTGCGTATGGCGTACATCTGATTATAGAGGTTTACCACCGGGTCACAGTGGGACACGATCAGTTCAATTTTGTCGCCAACCGAGTAAGTTCTTGATGCGTTGTCTTCGTAGCGCAGGGTGCCGAATTCATCGGAACCTGAAGTGTAGCTCAGGCCGGTCTCGCCTTTCACTAGTGCCCAGGGTCGATTTATGGTGCAGGCTTTGGCACCCGCGTCAGTTGTCACACGACCCTCGTACTGGTCGTTCAGGACGGTGGTCAGTATAGTCAGCGAAGATTCAAAGTCAGAGTAAACGCTATCATCATTCTGGCCACCGATTGCCAGGTACTGGGCATCCATGAAGACATAGCTGCCAACCTGCACGTCGGTCAGGCCGCGGGTTTCGTGATCGATGTTGTAGGTGCCGGTGCCACCACCGCTGAAGATTTCCGTATTCAGACCGGACTGGTTCATCAGGTCGAACGTTGCAGTAGCCGCAGCCAGTCGTTCGAGAGTTTGCGAACGGCGTTGGGTAAAGCCGGTAACATGTTGTGAGCCGCCGTCATAACAAAGCAGGCCCCGCAGTCTCAACCCAGGAAGCTGGTCCACCAGCTGTGCCAATTCCAGTGCAGGCTGTCCGGGAGTGATACCGGTGCGGTGTCCGCCGGGGTCTACATCGATTACTACATCAGCAATGATGCCAAGTTCCTCGGCAGCGGCGGACAGTTCGCGGGCATTGCGGGCTGAGTCGGTAGCCTGGATAAAACCGATGTTGTTCTGTCTCAAAGCCATAGCCCGGCGAATCTTGGTAGGTGTCACGTTGGTGGTAGTCATCAGGATTTCTTCGATGCCGTGCTGATACATGACTTCTGCTTCACTAATCTTGGCAGTGCAGATTCCCACCGAACCATTGTTCAGTTGCATTCGGGCGATAACAGGACATTTGTGCGTTTTGGCATGAGGGCGGCTGGCGATGCCATTGCGGGTCACGGTGTTCTGCATGGTCTGCAGATTGCTCTCCAGAGCATCGAGGTCGACGCATAAAGCCGGGGTATCAAGCTCCCACCTGGAAACATTAACCTGCATTTCCCCATCCACGTAGAATGAACGCATTTCAGCCGGCGTATAACCTCTTACGGCACTAGGAATGACCATAGCGGCGGCTCCGGTCGACTGCAGAAATCGCCGACGTGTCATTGATTGAACTCTTGTATCGACCCTCGATTGGCCTTTTGATTGACGTTTCATTCAAATTCTCCTTCAGGCCAGCCAGGCCCTGGTTTTATGCCGGAGCGTAGATGGTTGTATCCCTGGTTTTGATCGTCCTTATTATCAGATATAAGGCGAGCCCGGTTGGTCCCAGCAAGAAAGTGAGTGCCAGACAGGGAATAACCAGCCAGTGCGATATGCCTTTTTCTTGTGAGTCCTTCACTTCCCAGCTTCCAATGAACAGATCGAAAGCCAGGTAGTGGATCCATCCCGCAGTGAGGAGATAAGGATTGCTGAACAGGATCGACACTGCTTCGACGGAGCCGAAACCTCCACCTTCCTCGCTGCCGAACCCCTGGCTCAGAAATATTCCCACGTAAACCAGGCCCAGCACGAATGGAATGAGGCCTGCACTGATCAATCCCAGAGTCCACTTCCAGCGCGGCAGCAGTATCAGCAATGCCCAGCCGGGCAGTACAGCCATATTGCAAAGCGAAAATATTGTCTCGGCGGCCACCTTGTTTCCTCCTATTGTTATTCAGTTTTCCGCTGGCTTGTAAAGCTGGTGTCAGGGCCCAAAGCTCCGCGAATGTCAGGGGACCAGAACTATCGATCCTGTGGTTTTTCTGGCAGCCAGGTCACGATGCGCCTTCGCTGCGTCCTTCAGGGCGTAGTGGTGATTGACTTCAATTTTGACGGTGCCGGATTTGACTACGTTGATCAGATCATTGGCCATCTTACGCAGTTCCTGCGGAGTGCTGGCGTAATTGAACAGCGTTGGCCGGGTCATGAACAGGGAACCTTTCTGCGCCAGCAATGCAGGCGGAAAAGGTGGCACAGGGCCGGAAGCATTCCCGTAGCTCACGAACAAACCGCATTTTTGCAGGCAGTCCAGCGATGCCGGAAACGTTGCCTTGCCTATGGAGTCATACACTACCGGTACGCCTTGTCCTTTGGTGATGGTTTTGACCCGTTTGACAAAATCCTGTTTGCTGTAGTTGATAGGGTAGTCGCAACCGTGTGCTTTGGCGAGCCGGGCCTTGGCTGGCGAGCTGACTGTTCCGATCACAGTGGCGCCGAGGGATTTGGCCCATTGACACAGTATCAGCCCGACGCCGCCAGCTGCAGCATGGACCAGTATCGTATCTCCCTTTTTAACCCGGTAAGTCTGGCGAATGAGATATTGAACGGTGAGCCCCTTCAACATCATGGCGGCAGCCTCGTCGTCGGAAATTTCCTTCGGTATCTTAACCAGGCGGCCGGCGTTGATATTGGCAGACTCGGCATAACAACCGATGCCGGCTGTACCGGTTGCTACTCGGTCACCAACCTTCAGTCCTTTGACACCAGCCCCGACAGCCGTCACCTCACCACAAAGCTCGCCACCCGGGGTAAAGGGCAGCTCAACGGGATACAGACCGGTGCGCTGGTAAATATCGATGAAATTAACACCGATGGCGTTTGCCTGCACAGTGACCTCGCCCTTGCCAGGCTTCTTAACTGTTACTTCTTTAAACTTCATGACCGATGGTGCGCCGATCTTTTCAACTACGATTGCTTTGGGCATGTTCTGTTCCTTTCTTTCAATTCAGCCTTTGCTTATAAATCTATTTCCAATTAGAAATCCACTTTCTACAGGTCCACCTTGGCAATAGCGATACCAGCTTCACCGCCGACGGTATACAGCAGGTAAATTTCACCGTCTTCCTGGTAGATCGCCGGATCACGCAGCTGGTTTACCCGACCGTAAGCAGTACTTCGCACCGATGGTTCCACTGGCGCCGTTGCACCTTCCCAGTCATATTCCGGTCTCAATACTTCAACCCAGTCGGAAGTCTGCCATTGCATCCAATCACCGGTCAGGTCGAGAGTGCTGAGTTTGATGTGTTCCGGTGCGTCCCCAACTTGAGTCCAGAATATAAAGAGTGTGTTATCGCGTTTCAGCAGGGCAGCATGACGCATATTGCTGTTGAACAGTAGCGGGCCGGATTCGAAATCGGTAAAGCCGTCTCTGGATCGATAGAACTGCCCCGGCATAGACATGGCGTAGGTCATGCCGTCATGGACAAAGGTACGCATGTAAGTGCGTCCAAGCTCCTGCGGTTGGGCAGTAAAATCAATCCCGTCAGGTGAAGTCGCAACACGGGTCACCTGGCGCCCGGGGCCGGCAAGGCCGTGAAAGTACATGATGAAACGTTGGTTTATCTCGTCGATATGTACGTCCGGCGAGGCAATATGGGGTTGTGTCAGCTCGGTTGCCCAATCATGGGAGTAAGCTACTCCGGTTGCCTGCCGCTGTCTTACCATATCAGCAAGCCGGTCCTCGGAAATCGGTGGCGGTTCACTGGGGAAGTAAGATTCTCCAATCTGCAGGCTGCCTGGCACATGTATTCGCCAGGGGCCGGTCAGGTTGTCGGCGTAAGCAAGACGGATGTAACTGCCTTTGTGATCGGCAAAATACAGATAGTATTCACCCAGCTTGCCCTCTACCCAATCTGGCACCTGAACCAGGGATGGGCCCTGTATGTTTATGCCGATACTGGGATCAAGTTCTGGACCAATGATGGGCAGGTCCAGTAAGCGGGTTACCTTGACACGGTCGAGGTCTGGTTGTGCCTGGGCGTAAACCGGGATGAGGACTGCAGCAAACAGACAGAAGACGAGAGTTGATATGCGCCCGGCTGGGCGCTTGTTGCAATAGTTCATATTGTTATTCTTCAGAGTGCTAATTGATTAAGTTACCCTGGGTCGATAACTCCAGCGACCAGAGAATCCCTAATCTATGGCCTTGAGGCGCAGCCGTCAACCGCAGCAATTCCGGTGGGCTTGAAACTTACTGGAGACCCAGGGAGTTAGTGACAAAGGTATCCAGCCGCTGCGCCCGTTCTGCGTAATCCGGGTCGTCCCGCAGCCGCATTATTACATCACTGGCTTCCTGCAGATTTCCAAGATTGATCTCGGTAACCGCCAACAGGTAATTTACCTGGGCGGGAGTGGATTCCCCGTAAGCGCTGATCGACTGAAGTAGCGCATCCCTGGCCTCTTCATAGCGTTCCCATTGCAGGTAGAGTTGGGCGATCTTCAGGTGGGGCTCGCCGTTGTCTTCAATCTCTGCTGCGCGCTGAAAAGACGCTACGGCAGTTTCAAGTTCCCTCGCCAGCATCCACATTTCACCCAGTAGCATCTGGCTTTCAAAACTTTCCCATTCCGGTTCTGCGTCTCGTCGCTGATCAATTGCCTGCGAAAAGATAGTTGCAGCATCTGCCGGCATATTAAGAGTCGCAAACAAACCAGCCAACCTGCGTTGGTCCTGGTAATCCATCTCTTCTATCTGTCCTGCCACCACCAGGCCTGCCGTGCCTTTGGGGATGTTCTCGATCAATAGATAGATGCTGGCCAATTGTCGCCACCAGCGAGCCTGTGCGGGTTGTTCGGCAATAATAGCCTCAAGCAGGTCGACAGCTTCTTCGGTACGTCCCACGCGTGTATAGGCAAAAGCCAGCAGCTCAGACCATTGGGGCTGAACCATTTCCGCATTATCTATTGCACGTTCCAGAATAGGTATCGCATCAGAGAACCTCTCCAGCTGCAGGTAGGTATACGCCAGCAGTACCAGTTCCGAGGATCGGGGTTGTTCCACCTCATTCTGCCAGATTTCAAGATGTCCAAGCGCTGTCTGCGGGTCGTCCTCCATCAGCACCAATTGGGCCAGCAGCAATCGAAGACGCGGTAGGAATGCAACCGTGTCGTCTGCAAGCCATGTCTCCAGTTCCGTCCGAGCAGCGTCCACCCGCTCTAGCCGCACTAACAATGCGGCTATTTCATACGCTACATAACCCTTGTCGGACGCGGTCATGCGTCTGCTTTCAAGAATTCTGTTCAGATCCTCAAGGGCTTCGTCAGGATCATCGGCAGAGAGCTCTATGACGACAATCAGACGCTGTGCTAACCTGGACGAAATCCTTTCCGCTGCTTCCGCCAAAGGTAAACAGAAAATCAAGCCAGCCAGTAAAATCAGCCTAATCAAAGGTCGTCCTCGAGACTGAAGTTAATAAGAATTTGTGCCAGGGTGTCTTGTGGTTCACCGTCTACCGTCACAGGCCGAAAGCGCCAGCGCAAGGCGGCGTCCATGGCTGCCGTGTCAAAAATACCCTCAGGTTCTGACTCGAGAACCATGGGATCGCTCACTGATCCATCGGCATTGACAGTAAATAACATTTCGACCCAACCCTGGATTCTGCGCATCCGCGCTGATGGTGGGTATTGGGGGGGCAGCATGGTTAGGGGGATTAGATCCTCCGCCAATACTATATCCATTTCTTCGACGCTACCTTCCATTAACGTTCGACCCAGCGCGATACCACCCCCTTCACCTAACAGGCTGGTAACTTCATAGGCGGCTACAGCTGTAGGTAGAGACGAGACGCGAGTGGCGATGCTTTGTACCTGTGCTTGTGGACGCTGGATTGCCAGGGGCTTGGGCGGTGGTGGCGTTCGGCGGTCCCTGGTGCGTGTTTCTTCATCTATTTCGGTTCGGAGAAATTCAATTGGCTGTGTATCAATGAGGTACACAAGACGTGCTGTTTCTCGAGACACCATACGGTCCATCAACAGAAACAATCCCACGTTTATGATTAACGCGACGACCACTGAAACAACAAATTTCATTGGGTAAAATCCTGGTTGGGTGCCGCAGCTGCCAATGCTACATTCTCTGCGCCGGCCAGTCTTGCCTGATCGATTACTTCCACGACGACTCCTGTGCGAGAATTCTGGTCAGACAAAACCACAACCGAGGCGTCAGGTGTCTCAACAAACATGCGCTCAATGACACCGCGCAAACGGCGGATATCGACCTGGTTTCTGTCAATCCATATTTCACCGTTTTCGGTCACCGCAATCAGAATGGTTGATGACTGTCTGACTACAGCAGAACTGGCAACTGGCTGATCGACCTCCACACCTGGAAACCTCACAAAGGTGGAGTTGACGGCGAAAAAGATCAGCAGGATAAACACCATGTCGATCAGTGGTGTCAGATTGATCGCGGCGCTGCCACCTTGCTCCTGGGTATGAAGTCGGATCACCGGGCAGTCTCCGATGTTGCTTCCATGCCATCAAGTTTCTCAGCCAGGCGTTCAGTTTCCCGATCGAACCGTGCCTTAAGGTCATTGGCAAAATACATGCCGGTCAGCGCTGTCAGTAGTCCAGCCATGGTAGTAATCAACGCCTGGGATATTCCCTCCGCCATACCCCGTATATTGCCGGAGCCGAACACCGTCATGACTTCAAACGTTTTTATCATACCGGATACCGTACCAAGCAATCCCAGTAAAGGCAGGATCGCAGTAATAACCTGGATGGTGCCGATCCAGGTGGATAACTTGCTATGGAACGAGGCGGTAAGGCCCTCTCTGAGTCGGTGGTTTACCAGTTGGTTGTAACTGCGTTTGGCATGCCATTGCTTAACCAGCTCGCGGGCCAGAGGCTTTTCCTGCCGCCAGAGAAACAGGTAGCGGTCCAGGATCAGAATCCACATGATGGTTGACAGTCCAAGGATTATCGCGATGACCCAGCCCCCGGCGATTAGTTCACTGTCATAGAACAGTTCAGCCAGCATGGGAGGCTTCCTCGGCACGTCCCCTGGCAAACAGGTCGGCTGCTACTTCGTCCAGGTTGGTAATAATGTTGTTCGCGCGTCCCTGCACAAAGCTGTGAATCAACAGCAACGGAATAGCCACGGAAAGGCCCAGCTGAGTTGTTATCAGGGCCTGGGAGATACCGCCTGACATCAGGCGTGGGTCTCCGGCACCGAACAGGGTAATAACCTGGAATGTTTCGATCATGCCGGTTACCGTACCCAGCAGCCCCAGCAGCGGACTGACAGCGGCGATTATCGAAAGGGTACTCAGACTGCGTCTTAGCTTTTGCGCTGCCGTGGTAACAATTTCATCCATCTTGGCAGACATGGCCTCAGCATCTGCCAGGTACCTGGGATCCCGAGAAGTTTGCCTTAGCTCACTGATGGCACGGCTGACATCCTTGGAATCATTAGCCATGGCTTTATGGGTTCTTCGGCCAGCCCAGCTGACCACGATCAGTCTTTCAATTCCCAATAACAGACCTACTGCGCCCAGGCCCATGATGATATAGCCGATTATGCCGCCCTGCTGCAGTCGTTCTGCAAGTTCCGGGGTCTGGACGATCAGTGACAGAATAGCGCCACGAGAGGGATCGATGGCAATAGCGGAAAGGGGTTCCTCGGCGGTTTCGAATGCCTGGGTAGCTCGAGGATCCACCCCCAGAGGTTGACGGGCCAACGCCAGCAGGCGACCGCTTTCTGGCAGAAAGCGCAGGTATTCCCCTTCCGACAGAGCGGTAAACGTCCCGATCCGGGTAACTTCGCGCACTTCCTGTTCACCACCGGCGGTAATGATGGGGACTTCATATCTGGCGACCTGGCCACTGTAGTTCATTTCGTCCAACAGCAACAGCCACAGCTCCCGGAGCTGGTCGGCGCTGGGAATCATTTCGCTGGAGCTGAGGCTTTCCAGCAAGGGCATACGATTACTTAACTGCGAAGAAACCATGGAATTCTGCACCATTGGCAGGGCGTCGCTGGCCACCTGAGTCACCACCGTGAACACTTCAGTCAGGTCGCCGGACTGTTCCGCTAACAGGTCTTCCAGCTCGGTCAGCTCGCCTTCACCCTGTTCATAAGCTGAGCGCAAGCGGTCTGCTTCTGCTTCCGCTTCTTCCCGCAGCCGCGTCGCTTCCTCCAACAGGACAGATTGTTGATCCCGGGCTTCCAGGAAGCGCTGTTCCCTTTCCTCCAGCTCGGCGCGGCGCTGGACTGTGCCTTGCCTGACTGAATCAATCAACTGCTGAATCGTTTGCGGCTGGTCAGCGGTTACGTCTGCCTGCCCGGCCGGATCCTGCGCATGAGCCACCGTGGAAAGTATGGAGATTGTCAGTAAGAGGATGGTTATCAGTCTTTCCATTACCGTGCCCCTTCAGTCCAGAGTGGCAGGTCTATGAGATTTGGCGGTGCCTGCTCGCGGGCGACGCGGATAGCAAATTCCAGGTCCTCAAGGTACTGATCCGGTAATTGTTGCCAGTCATGTGCCTGAGAATCCCAGATTCCTGCCTGCTGGCGATCCAGGGTCAGGTAAAACAGGCCGACGCGCCCTACGCGCAGATAATCGACAGTGATTTCCCGATCTTCGACCACGGCTTGTGCTTCATAGGCTTCCAGGGTTTGTCCGTACTCGGCTTCGATCTGGTAGGCTTCTATAACCCGCCGGTATTTCTCCGCAATATCCACGTCCGCTCGCGCGATAACTGACCGAAGAGATTGCACCCTGGATTGGCGCTCTTCTTCCAGCATGGGATGATCAAGTTCTACAAACTGTTCGAGCACATCGACCATTTCAAGGATCAGTGGCACGATTTCCTGTCGTACTATTTCTACTTCGCCCAGCTCTGACTGAATACGAATCCGTTCCTGTTGCTGGCTGGCCAGCAGCTGGCGCAGATTTTCATTGTAGGTAAGCAGGTCTTCGTAACGTTCGATTTCCCGGTTATAGGACGTGACCAGGCTCATTGTCTCGTCATCGAGATCTTCGATCCGTTGCTGGTTTTGTTGGGCATCCTGCTGGTACTGCTGTTGAACTTGCAATGCAGCGTCTGGATCCTGGCTATAGGCTCCATTTGATAGCCCTAGCAGGCAGAACAGTGCGGTAAGTATTGGCAAAATTTTCATTTAATTCAGCTAGCTGGCCCGGGCTGATTCGGGCTGATTCGGGCAGTTGAGTAATTATCGTTACGAAGAACCCAGCTAAGGGGCAAGGTTATTATTGTAGCGTGCCGAGTATGACAGATAACGTTCGATTACTTCACAAGTTGTAACGACTTGAAACTGCTTGACCCAGGTCAATTAATGATGCTCAAAAAAGAGGATAAGCCACGATTAAAAAATTAGGGTAACGCGACCCACCTCCCACATAGCAGGAATTTTATAGTCGAGTTTGTTCGAGACCTGCGTTATTCAGCGGGTTTGAAAGCCAGCAGCACGTTACCAGCCACTTGACTGAACGAACCATAACCGGAGCCCACAAATACCATGCCGGATCCGGCAGCGATGGAATGACTGTCGATCGAACCGCCGTAACCCTCGACACCGTTGACGGTTTCAAAATCCATCACGGTGTCGTACTGAAACAGCTGCTCGCCAGAATCCGAATCAAAAATAAACAGGCGCCCGTCGAGTCCCCCGGTGATGATTGCTCCATCGACGGATAAAGGTGTGGCAGAGAATCCGTAGAGTGCCTCACAGCGCCGCAGCCGCTCGCTGCGATGGTCACCACAGTCCGGCTGCACTTCGTAGTACCAGCTTGATTCGCCGGTACCGACAAAGTAGGTGTAAAGGCCCGGGCGGCTGTTCCCACCCATATTGCCTGGATCGTTGATGGTCATGAAGGCGCGCTCGGAGTCGGTGGCAACGCCCCAATGGTTGCCGCCCAGCGCAGTGCCTTCACCAACCCGCTGATTCCAGACCAGTGCACCGGTGTCCGGATCCAGCGCCCAGAGATCGCCGGATTTCTGGCCGGCAATCAGCAGCTCCCGGTCACCGGACTCCACCAGCATGGCAGGGCCACCGAAATCAAAATCGACCGAGTTGGTGTCATCGAGAATGATGCAGTTGGGGCCTGGTTCACGGGCGTTGCAGGCGAAGTTCCACATGTCGTTCTCAAGCGCCTGGAAGACCCAGTTTTGCTCTCCGGTTTCCAGGTTCAGGGCGATGACTGCATCGCTGGTAATGGTTGTAGGGTGCGAGGTATTTTCGCCAGTCGTGACATAGACCTGGCCTCGCTCGGCATCTACGGTTGGAGTGGTCCAGATTGGGGCGCCTGAGGGACCGCGCTGCCTGACGCCAGTGGAGCTGACCATGCCATTGTAGTCAGCCGTCGGCATTGTGTGATATTCCCAGAGTTTTTCCCCGGTTCGCAAATCCAGTGCGGTGACGGCGCCGTGATTTTCACAGCATTCAAATCGTGGGTTACCACCGGCTGTAACACCGGAGCCGGATAGCGGCACGATTACCTTGTCATTGTGAATAACCGGTGTGCCGGTAATCATGGCCTGGTTGTCGGTTGCCTGGCCGCTGGCAACCCAGATAGCCTCACCGTTTTCCGCGTTGATGGCATGCACCATGCCGCGTGGGTCGCCAAACACCAGTGTTCCCTGGTCATCGATTACATCATAGGCCATCGATGAGCGCAGGCGCGTACCAGCTTCATAGATCCACTTGGCACAACCGGTGTCGATGTCAAATGCGAAGACTCGGCCGGAATCGGTGGCGTTGTAAAAAATCGTCGACCCGATGATCACTGGCGCGGCGCGCATACTGGAAGTCTCAGGAAAGGCGACTGCCCAGGCCAGTTCCAGCTCTGACAGATCGGCAGTGGTAAGGCCCGCCTGTGTTGCATCAAGGTGGCGCAGATTGTTGCCTTCGGTATCTGTGAAGGTAAAGGATACCGGCTGATCCAGGTCTACTGACCGGTTGTCTGCTGTACAAAGGGTCGCTGCGATCCAGTCCTCTATCTCTTCTCCAGCGGCTTGTTGTTGAGCCGAGCCCGGTTGGGCAGTGGCCAGGCCTGCGCTGAGCAGCATAGCCAGGCCCAGGTAAGAACTAAGACTAGTGTGAAATCGAGAGTAAATAGACATAAAAAACCTGTTCAGTGGATAAAAAATTGGACTATGTTGAGGATTTTAGCAGTTCGAAGGTAAACCCGGCATGATCGATCAGGCGCCTGATCAGCCGCTTGCCCATAGCGGTCGCCGGAGTCCAGAATCCGCCCTGTAACCTGTCTCCGGGGATGTCTCGGGCCAGACAGATACCCGCCTGGGCCAGCATCTTGGCCGTTGATCCGTATCCCGGGTCGCGATCACCGGTAACTCGCACCGATATGGCCTGTTCCTGCTCGTTGTAGCCGATAAAGCGCAAGTCGAAAAACCCGCTGCGCTGTTCTTCCGGAGAAGGACCTTCGCCGGGTTTAGGTAAAAATTTCAGCGCCAGCCAGCGCAGCGGAGGCACTGCCATGGCGATGGTCATCAGTTTTGTGCCTGTCGCAGTCTTACGCGCACGCTTCTTTCCAGCAGACTGGTCGCCGGTAAGCATGCCTTCATCATACAGAAAATTCCTGTGATAGGCTGGCTCAAGCAGGGCATTGCTACGCAGCACCACGCGGGTATTGATAGCTGCCATGACAAACGGACCAACCCAGGATTCAAAGTCCTGGTCGTATTCCATTGCGACCTCGTGCTGAGATGGCCTGGCATCGGCAGAGGGCGGGCACAATGAGTAAAGATCACTCAGTTCCTTGCGCAGATGCTTATCCTTAGCTGCTTCTTTGTAGACATTGACCATGCTGGCGATGGTGCCACCAGAGGCGCCACCCTTGAGTCCTTTGACTCGCATTTTTACCTGCTGGCAATAATGGCCCTGTTGTTTCAAGGCGATCTGCTGTAGGAAATAGACACCCAGGTCTGAGGGAATGGAATCGAAGCCGCAGCAATGGACGATGCGGGCTCCGGTCTTGCGGGCGGTGACCTCATAGCGGTCGATCATGCGGCGGATCCACTGGGGCTCACCGGTCAGGTCACAATAATCGGTGCCGGTTTCCGCGCAGACCTTGATCAGGGTCTCGCCATACAATGCGTAAGGACCCACGGTGCTGATGACCACTTTGGTTTGCTGGCAGATCTGGCGCAGCGCCTGTTCATCATCGGCTTCTGCAACCAGGCAGCGGATTGACGCGTGAGGTTTGCCGAGGCTCAGTCTAACCTGGTTCAGCTTGGACTTGGAGCGACCCGCCATGGCCCATTTAAGATCAGGATCCTGGTATTCTTCAGTCAGGTAGTGACACAGGATTTGACCAACAAAACTGGTAGCACCATAGATGACAATTTCGAATTCCTGCTCGCTCACTGCTTTATACCCTCACAACCGCATTATGCCTGGGGGCGTAAATTCTACAGAAATCGTCCGACCTGGGGCCACTTTTTCTGTCACTTACTGCGGAACACGCTGAATGACAAGCGGTTCCCTAGTTAACGGCTCTATCCTGACCCTCCCAATACGGTGTTCGAAGCTCCCTCTTTAACACTTTGCCAGGGCCGGATTTTGGAAGTGGCTCGTGGCGCAAATCTATGCCTTTCGGCACCTTGTAGCCAGCAATTCTCTCCCGGCAGAATTCCAACAGTTCGTTGGTGTCCATGTTCTCGTGACCTTCCCGTGGTACTACCACAGCCCATACTGCCTCACCCCATTTTTGATCCGGTACGCCAAATACCGCGGCTTCCAGCACAGCAGGGTGCAGGTACAGGGCTTCTTCTACTTCCGTCGAGTAAACGTTTTCTCCACCGGAGACGATCATGTCCTTGCTACGATCCACCAGAAACAGATAGCCCTGGCTATCGACGTATCCCAGGTCGCCGGTCCAGTAGCCGCCGTCCTTTAACGCTGCTGCGGTCTGCTCCGGCTTGTTCCAATAGCCCTGCATGACATTGGGGCCGCGCACTACCACCTCCCCAATTTCCCCGACAGGTAACAGAGAGCCCTCGGGGCTGCGGATCTGGATCTGATTTCCCACCACTGCGCGGCCGCAGGAGCGAGCCAGCGGTGAATCAATGATCAACTGCTCATCCAGTAAACAGGTACACAAAGGGGATAATTCCGTGGCGCCATATATCTCATTCAACTGTGCCGATGGAAAGGCAGTATGTGTGCGACGCAACACCTCGGTGGCAATCGGAGAACCGCCATGAGCAATCATCCTGAGGCTATCGGTTTTGCGTGGTCTTACATGCTGTTCTTCAGCGATGGCGGCGAGCATGGTAGGAACACCTAGAGTCAGTGTGACACCGAGTTTTTCGATGTCATCCAGTGCCGCTTTGGGATCGAATGCCCCCAGCGGTACCTGGCACCCTAGAGTCCATATGCTGGGTAAAATTGCGATGGATCCGGCAGCATGAAACATAGGAGCCATTACCAGCATGACGTCTTGCTCATAGTGGGGAGTGGACATCAGATAGTGGAAGGTATTGGCTATAAGGTTGCGATGGGTGAGCATCACGCCCTTGGATGCCCCGGTTGTGCCACCGGTATAAAAAAGACCTGCAAGATCATCTTCGTGGACGTCCTGCCCCAACTCAACAGGTTCAGCATCAGACAGCAGTGATTCGTAGTCATCAGGGATTATGACTACCCGTTCCACAATGTCTGCCAGGGAACTCGGATCCCGATCGCAGATCAACACCCTGGCTCCAGAATCCTTAAGAGCATATTCAAGTTCCGGTATGGCATGCCTGGTATTGAGTGGTACCACCACAAAGCCGCCAGCAGGGACACCAACGTAGGTTTCAATATAGCGATGGCTGTTGGCAGCGAGAATTGCGACCCGGTCGCCCTTGCTCAGTCCAAGGCCATGGAGGGCGCTGGCCAGCCGACAGCAGCGGTCATGCAATTGCCGATAGGAAAACGAACGACCCTCGTCAATGACGGCAGTTTTCTCGGGAGCATTGCTTAGTGCAGTGTTTAGTGGATCGGCAAATGTATGCATGGCTGGCCCCTGGCTTTTTGTTATTTGTTTTACAGAGTAATTGGGAATGCACCATATGTGAAGTTTCTAATTCAATGGCCAGTGGCTATACTGAGTCGCTTTCCAGTGCGGACAGGAATCTTTGGTCGTGAACAAGGCATTTAACCGAATATTTTTAACTCTACTTGTGGCCTCGCTGCTGCAGGGCTGTGGACCGGCGAATAACGGGACTGCTGCTGCACAGGTAGCCAGCCAGCCAACACTCTTTACCGGTGCCAGGATATTGGTTGGTGACGGAAGTGTTATTGAAGGTGGTGCATTGCTGGTCGAAGGGTCAACAATTACTGCAGTAGGGTCTGTGACTAATATGGATGTACCGGCAGAGGCCAGCGTAGTGGACTTGCGCGGTAGAACCGTCATGCCTGCCATGATCGATGCCCACGCCCACCTGGGATACGAGGGTTATACAAGCTGGGGCGCTGAACACTACTCTCGCGAAACCCTGATTGACCACCTCAACCGCTATGCCTACTACGGATTTTCGGCGGTTTTTTCCGCCGGTAGTGATCCTGACGACCTGTCTTTGCAACTCCAGGAAGACCAGCGAAACGGCAGCGTCAGCGGCGCACAGTTTTTGTTTGCCGCCGGGATGGGCCCGCCCGGACAGGGACCCAACGACCGGTTTCTGACCCACGCGCTGGCCATACAGGAAAACACCGGCATGACTGTTTTGCGCGGACTTGCTGATCCAGATCAGGCCCGTGTCATGGCTCGGGAAGTGGCGGACAAGGGTATTCCGTTTATCAAGATCTGGGTGGACGATCGTGGTGGCAGCCAGGACAAGTTGACTCCTGAGATTTACCGCCCGTTAATCGCGGAAGCGCGTCGGCATGACCTCAAGGTATTGGTGCATCAACAGTTTGCGTCTGATATGCCGGATCTGCTGGATGCCGGAGTAGACGGCTTCCTGCACGGTCGCCTTGGTCCGGAACTGGATCGGCAGCTGGCGCAACAGATTGCTGCCGCGAATGCCTTTCTGGTTCCCAACCTGGGCCTCGGCGAGCTGCGCCGAGAGCGGGTAGCAAGTGACAGTTTTCTGCAGGAAATAGTGCCACAGTCGGTAGTTGACAGGCTTGGCGACAGTTTCGATCAACGACCTTCAGCTGCAGCCAGCTCCGCACAGGAACAGGCATTGCGTGAGTCGATGGCGCATTTGCTGGCAGCTGGCGTGGATATCCTTTTGGGTACCGACGCCGGTGCGGTTCCAGACCATTTTTTTGGTTACACCGGACATCGGGAGCTGGAGATATTCGTTCGGCTGGGCATGTCGCCCATGCAGGCGATTGAAGCGGCAACCAGCAAGCCTGCCGAACGGCTGGGCCTGAACGATCTGGGCACGCTGGTGCCGGGTAAGCGGGCAGATTTTATCGTGCTGGCAGCCAACCCGCTGGACGACATTCGTAATACCCGTTCCATAACCCGCGTTTATCAGTCAGGGATGCGGGTTGACAGGGACAACATGCGTGACAGTTGGCTGACTTCAGCGGTGCAATAGCGATGACTTTGGCTGCCTATCAGATCAGCGCCATCAATGATGCGTTGACCTCGGAAAATCGTATTCATAGTGATGACATTGCCAGGAAATACGGATTTACCGGGGCCCTGGTCAGTGGCGTCAGCATTTTTGGCTATCTTACCCATCCCCTGGTGGCTAACCAAGGTGAAAGCTGGTTCCGTAATAGCATCGCGGAGGTCAGGTTCCTGAAACCAGCTTACGCAGGCGACACGCTGGATATCCGGCTGGAGCCAGCGAATGGCAGCCAGCAGGATCATTACCAGGTGTCGGTCGCCAATCCCGAGGGTGCATTGCTGGCGCAACTCGATTCCAGGAGTGCCATAGATCTTCCCGCTCCGGATCCTCTTGCACACATGACGGCAGACAGTCTGGAGTCGACCAGGCCAGAAATCAGCTGGGACCTGATTGAACCCGGCAGACCGGCACCCCGCTGTGAATTTCTGGTCAGCGCGGAGCGCCAGCAGGAAGCTCTGGCATTGATGCGCGATGGGCTCGAACTCTACCAGCAGGGTGAAAATCCGCTGATTCACCCCTATTTGCTATTGAAAGAGTGCAATAACGCCCTGATGCGGATGTTCGTGCTGCCCGCCTGGATCCACGTGGGCAGTCGCCTGGTGCTGCGAGAACCGCCGAGAGTAGGCGAATCCTTCGAGATTGTTACCGTCCCGATAGAGAAGTGGGAGCGCAAGGGGCACCAGTTTGTCAGGCTGTACATCGCCTTCTGTAGCCCTTCTCAGGTAGCCCTGGAGGTCTGGCATAGCGCCATTTTCCGAATTGCGGGTAGTTGATTTCACTTGAAAAAATCGTCTTTTAGGCGTAACTTGCCGAGGTTAACCCTGATAACCCCCCCGAATAGAAATACAACTAGAAAAACGAAGAAATACAAAGAAATATTAATTGGAGGATCCAATGAAAAAGCAAGCTCTTGCAGCTTTGAGTCTGGCCTGCAGCGCATTGCTGGCAGCCCCCAGTCTGCTGGCCCAGGATACTGCAGTACCCCGAACTGAATACGGGCATCCTGATTTCCAGGGAACTTTTACGTTTCGTACCATTACACCTCTTAACCGGCCGCCGGAACTGGCAGATAAGGAATATCTGACCCCCGAGGAAGCTGAAGAGTGGGAAGCCTTCGAAAACCGTCGTCAGAATCGCGATCTGATCATCGACTCAGTCGGTGGCGCTGGCTATCCTCCGGGCGTTATTTCCTACAATGAATTCTGGTACGAGCGTGGCAATGAAACCATCGAGTCGCGCCGCACCTCACTGATATATGATCCGCCCAATGGCCGAATTCCTCCAGCTAATGAAGCCGGTCGGGAGCGTCGCGCCGAGTATGGTCAGATGGTATTCGAAAGTGCCGGACCGGAAGGGCGTACTACCGTGGATCGCTGCATTACCGGATTTGTCGGTGGACCACCGATGATTCCAGGTTCCTACAACAACAACATGCAGATCGTTCAGACCAAGGATCACGTAATGATCCTTAACGAAATGGTTCATACCGCACGCATTATTCCATTTGCAGACGATCACAGCAGCAAACAGCTCAAGTGGGAAGGTGATTCCATCGCTAGCTGGGAAGGTGACACACTGGTTATCCAGACCCAGAACTGGTACCACGACTACAATCTGCGAGGCATGTCCAACCAGGCCAAGGTGACAGAACACTTCAACTGGGTAGATGAGAATACCCTGGAGTATGATTTCACCGTGGAAGATCCTTTATCCTGGGATCAGACCTGGTCGGCGAGAGTACCTCTGCGACGTTCATCCGATCCGGTATACGAGTATGCCTGCCACGAAGGTAATCACGGCCTGATGGGAATCCTGGCCGGTTGGCGCCGTTATGAAGTCATGGGCTTCAATGGTGATGGTTCACCCAAATCCGAAACCGGTGTGGTGCCAACAGCAGAATAAAAGTCAGAGCAACCAGTTCAGTGTCTATCCGGCACAGGAACTGAAGTCTGTGTAAAATCAAACGGCAGTCTCTTTGGGAGACTGCCGTTTTCTTTTGTAAAACTAGGTGTAAGGCTTTCTGAAGGGCCGGATTCAGGGCCGGATTCAGGGCCGGATTCAGGGCCCGAGGAATTAAAGGCTTTGCAGGATTTCAGCGAAGCGATCATTGCCTGGATAGCGTCCCGCAGTCCAGCCTAACCTGACGATTACTACATCCCGGGAAGGAATGATCATTACCCACTGTTGCCGGTTGCCCTGGGCAGCAAAGGAATCTTCAGGCAGGTCCGGCCAGCGCAGTTGGCTGTCACCCCGATTAAGCCACCATTGGTAGCCGTAAGCGGTTTCGTTCTCTGATGAGTTGGGTGAAGTTGCAGCACGAATCCAGTCGCTGCTGACCAGGCGTTGACCGTTAACTACACCATCGTCCAGCATCAACTGCCCGAGCCTGGCCCAGTCTCTCGCCGAAGCATAAAAATAGGAGCTTCCCATGAAGACGCCACTGGCATCGACTTCAAAGACGGCGTTCTGAAAAGCCATGGGTTCATATAAATTAGCGAGGAAATCCAGATAGCTGGATTGCAAATTGGCACCAGTGTTATTAAAGTGAATCTGCGATAAGAGATTAGCCGTTCCAGAACTGTAGCTGAAATAGCTGCCGGGCTGACGAGCCAGTGCGGCGAGGCCAAGCAGACCAATTGACAATGCAATAGTGAGAGTAAGGTTACGTAGCAATTTCATGGCATCTATACTGTCAGCAAATCAAAAACCCGCTGTCGGAGTCGAATAACACAAAGAACACAAAGAACACAATAAACCGAATAACCGAAATAACGAAAACCAAAAAAAAGGAAACGTCCAATGAGCGATTTAACTGAAGACATCGTGGAATTGCAAACCAGAATTCAGTTTCAGGAAGACACAATTCAGAAGTTGGACGAAGCAGTGATTCGACAGGGAGAGTTACTGGACAGGATGCGGCGGAAAATTTCAGAGCTTGAAGATCGTCTCGAGCAACTTGCGTTCGAACAAAGCAAACCTGGAGGAAGCTCTTTGGCAGATGAGAAACCCCCTCACTACTAGCTGTCCAGTTCCAGTATCAGATTTTTACCAAGCAAATCGGGTAACATTGTACTAGTTGTCACTTTTGTACCACTTTAGTGGTTTGGTCGCTTCACGAACAACCTGGCCCTTGGATTCAAGGTCAAGTTGCACGGTTTTTACCCACCAGCCAGAGGTCGCCCCGCCAGGAAACAGATCCTCTGGCAAATGCTCTTTTACTTGTGAGATCATTTCTTTTTGAGTCAGACCCGGTGAGGAAATCGGCAGCACATTCAGTAACGACTTCTTCATGGCAAGGTATTTTGCAGCATTTACCTTACTTGTGCGTCCGGGCACGTTGACGTTCTGGACTTCGATTTTTTCTGTTCCAGGCATTTTTCTAGCTACTTTCCATTATGTCATTGCAATGCACGAAAACCAGGGGGCGGTCTTCTGTGCTTCGTTTTTTGTTCAAAGGCATAGGCGGTCTCAAATAGAATCCCTTCCGAATAAGGCCGTCCGACAAACTGTATGCCTGCCGGTAGTCGACCCTGCCAGAAGCCCATCGGTACCGTCACCGCCGGGAGCCCGGCGTCGGGTACCAGTTGCTGGCTATTGTCTCCCAGGTACTCCTCCGTGGCGTGATCTATGTGCGCCGGGGGATTGGACCATGATGGAAAAACAAGCACGTCGACATTCGCTGAATTCATTGCTGACACGGTGTTCTCTAAAAGCTGATTGCGTTCCGGGTGATCTGGCCAGGTGGGGCAGGGTGGGTCCCATTCGTCCGGGGGAACATCGAGTGGAAATTGTGCATAGAAACCAAAGGAATTTCTGGTTTCATCTGCAATTTCTCCGGTTGCAAGAACCTGGTTGACATCGCGCAGGGGAGGCGTGTCAAGCGTCTGTAGATATTGCCCCACATCGTAGCGAAATCGGCCGCAAAACGGGATCGCTTCGCTGATCTGTTCGAAGTCTTCGATTACAAAGGGGTCAACAATTATTGCGCCTGCAGTTTCCAGTTCGGCAACGGCATCGAGGAATAAAGATCGAATTTCCGGGTCTGCGTTTTCCTGCTCCACCAGCGTTCGAAAAATGCCAATTCGTTTTCCGTCCAATCCATCCGGCTTGAGGAACATCCGGTAGTCGGTTTCCCGCTTGTCGAGCTCCGTAAGTGGATCCCGGGGATCATAACCGGCTATAACATTAAAAATTCGTACGCCATCTTCCACGGTGCGTGCCATTGGCCCGGCAATATCCCGATCGAAAGACAAAGGGATAACTCCGTCACGACTTGTGAGTCCCAGTGTTGATCGTATTCCGAACAACGCCAGGTGCGACGAGGGTCCGCGAATGGAATTCCCGGTATCGCTGCCCATGCCGGCAAGTCCCAGATTGGCGGCGACACCGGAGGCAGTCCCTCCGGACGAACCCGCTGGCACATGATTCAAGTCATATGCGTTGGCGGTTCGACCATAGGAAGAAGAGACCGTTTCCCTGGGGCTGAAAGCCCACTCGGCCATGTTTGTCTTGGCCAGGATGATGGCTCCGGCGTCGCGGAGTCGACTGATCATGAAAGCATCGTCGGGGGGCACAGATTCTTTCAGCGCCACCGATCCACCGGTTGTCACCATGTCAAAGGTATCGAAATTATCCTTGATCAGCAGTGGAGCACAAAATAGGTCTGGCATTGGTTCACCGCTTTGCAGATTGCTGTCTATCTCGGCGGCATAACGCAGGGCATTGGGATTGATTACTGTGATTGCATTCAATCCACTCGACTGGTCGTAGGTTTCAATGCGTCTGATATATCCGTGCACGACATCTTCACAGGAGAATGCCCCCGCAAGAATCCCCTGTTGAATATCGGTAAGTGTGGTTTCCAGGTAATCGAGCCGGGCTGGCTGACAGGCGACCAGCCCGATGGATAGCGCACACAGTGAAAATTTCAGAATGACTCGTGAAAACGGCATCGTGATTCTCTGCATACTATGGCATAGACGGCGGCGGAATGCGGGCTGCAGTTGCCTGTTCGAAACCATATGCCATTTCGATCAGTCTTGCTTCGCTACATGCCATTCCCGTGAAGCTGACACCGAATGGTCGGGGTTTGGCTTCGAATTCCGCTGGCAGAGGAGGAAGGAATTGCATCTCTGCCATGGCGAAAGGCACCATGACCGTTGGGTAACCCGGCTTGGCGGCGATTCCGGCGCCATTGGAGGCGGGAAACAACAGCGCATCGAGGTTCAGGTCGTTCATTACTTCGTCGATACCATGTGTCCCATTCAGGTAGAGATCACGTGTTCTATCGGTTTGATAGGCGTCCCGGTCGGCCAGCAGATCCAGTGCATCGGCGCCGTCGAGGCGTGCCTGCCCATATTTGATTGCTCCTAGGGGTTCATTCTGCTGGTTCCACTCACGCAATTCTGTCAGGGAAACAACAGGTGCCTGGTCTCCCAATGTAGACAGCCACAAATTGAAATCCCTTTTCATGCCATAAGAGAGCACACTGCTGTTGGGACTGGTCAGCAGGTTCTGTTGCGGGTCGGGGTCCAGCACACTGGGAATGTTTGCCGGGTCGACAATAATCGCGCCCTGTTCATTCAGGATGGCAATTGCCTCGGCCATGAGAATACGTGCTTCTTCATTCAGTCGGCTTTGGGTTTGCTCCGAACCTGGTAGTAGTACGTCGTCGTAATATAGCGCTCGCGGAATGCCGATACGGACACCCTGCAGTCCGTCAGCTCGCAGATTGGGAGTGTAGTCGTTATTGGCTGGCGCTCGGCAGCGCATTGTTGCCGGGTCGTTGGGATCTGCAGTGCTGCCTTCCAGCACACCCAGCATGATGGCGGCGTCCGTCACCGTGCGGGCCATCGGACCCGCGGTGTCCTGATCGGCGGTGATCGGGATAATGCCCCAGCGGCTGATGCGACCAACCGTAGGCTTGATGGCCGCCAGCATGTTGGCATTGGCTGGCGACAGGATTGAACCGGAAGTTTCCGTGCCGACATTGGCTGCCCAGAAGCTCATTGCTGTGCCGATACCCGAACTCGATCCGCCAACACCCATGACCGGTCGGCCGTCATCAAAAAAGGGCCTTGGATCCCGGCGCGGATCGTAAGGATTCAATCCGTAGCCACCGACTGTGCTGTAGTTGCCCGGCATTCCGGTGCCGATAAAATTCGCCAGTTCGGTCATCACGGTTTTGGCTACAATAATGGCACCGGCTTCCCGCAGGTGGGTGGTTAAAGTAGCTTCATAAGGCGGCGTGAAGTCTCTGAATGCCAGTGCGCCACCGGTGGTCGGCATGTCCGTGGTATGGATATTGTCCTTCAGTGCTACGGGTATACCGTGCAGCGGTCCTCGCACTTCACCCCGAGCACGCTCGGCATCGAGTCGGTCAGCCTCGGCCAGGACGTTGGGATTGACTGTAATGATGGCATTTACCCGCTCTTCGTAGAGTGCGATACGGAGCAGGTGCTTTTCAACCAGTTCCCTGGCGGTAACCAGGCCTTGCTCCATCGCCCGCTGCATCTCCGGGATTGTGGCTTCAACGATGTCAAACTCCTGCTCGTCATTTGCCGCCTGGACTGCCTGGGGAAAAAGTACACAGGCCAGCGTGAGCAGCAGAGGAAAGCGAAATATACGTGGTACTAACAAACTCATAACAACTCTCTTGGCGGTCGGTTAAAAACAGTTAAAAGCATTGATTGCAATCGTCAGCGACAATTTTCCACGGCTGATGATGCTGATGTTCCTTAAGTCATCAAGGCAGTGAGCCCGGTGATTGCCTGAACGACATGTTCCACCGCATTGTAGATGCTTGCGCACAGACGCACACTGCCGGTTGCGGCACACGCTATACCATACTCACTGTAGAGCCGGTTGGAAATAGTAACACCCTGGTCTGCAGGTGCCCGCGCAATGCAGACTCCCCGACTCAGATTGCCTCTGACCGGTTTTCCTGAGCACGAATTGACGGGCAAATCGATATGGAAAAACTTTCCAACGGAAGCCGCCTGATCAATTTTGAACCTGTTTTTGTTGCCATTCTTGATGTAACTACTAATCTAATTTCTCTGCTTCCTGCTGCGTTGTTACGTAACTTTACGTACCTTTACGTACCTCTACCTACCTTTACCTATCTTTATGTATCCTTATATAATTTAAGCAATTATCGGACCAAGGCGCGCTTGCTGACTTTCGGGCTGGCCTTAAGTCTGGACAATTGCCTGTTGCAGAGCTACCTTTAACTTCCCCGGGAAACTGCAATCGCCATCGTTCGCTGGTGTACAGGCAATCTTGGATTGCTGCTTCTGCGAATTGACGGATCAGTGGGGCAGCCCTATCGCTGATGTGTGTACAGGGCCGAGAATAATAAGAGGAGAGTCCTAAATGATAAAAACTGGAAAACCGCTTGCGTCACTCATTGTATCCGTCGGGGCTTTGGCCTGTGCGCCATTGGCATCAAGCCAGCCCGGCACCAGCGTCGACGAGGGAGACTGGCCCAATATTCACGGCAGTTACACCGCCAATCGTTATTCACCGCTGGACCAGATAAACGCTGACAATGTGGATGATCTGGAAATTGCCTGGACTTTTTCCACGTTAAATTTCGGACCCACTACCGATTTTGTCAACCCGTCTACCCCGCTCGAGATTGACGGTGTGTTATACGCAAACATAGCCAGTACCCGGAATGTCGTGGCATTGGACGCCACAAGCGGCCAGGTATTGTGGCTTTACCGCTACCAGGAAGGCGACCGCTTCGACGAAGCACCTCGCAAAGGTGCAGGCCGGGGCGTAGCGTTCTGGAGTGACGGCAACGAATCAAGAGTTATTGATGTCTCTCCGGGATACCAGCTGGTTTCACTGGACGCTGATACCGGTATCCCGGATCCGAACTTTGGCGACAACGGTAAAGTGGATCTGTACCAGGGCCTCAGAAATGCCGATGATCCCAGGTATCCATACCCGGACATCGGGATTTCCGCACCGCCATTTGTCATGAATGACGTCATTGTAGTCGGTGCAGCACACCGAACAGGCGGCCGGCCGCGATCCAAGTTCAATACCAAAGGGGATATTCGTGGGTTTGATGTACACACCGGCGAATTGCTTTGGACTTTTCATACCATTCCCGCGCGCGGCGAATACGGATTTGAATCCTGGTTGACTGGCAACGACATCACCGGAAATTCTGGTGTCTGGGCGGCTATTTCGGGTGATCCGGAACTGGGTCATGTCTACTTGCCGGTCGAAGATCCCACCGGTGATTACTACGGCGGTGACCGGCACGGCGATAACCTGTTTTCCAGTGGTCTTGTCGCGGTAGACGTCCGGACCGGTGAGCGCCAGTGGCACTACCAGTTTATCCATCATGATATCTGGGACTGGGACATTCCTTCTCCACCGATTATTGCCGATTTGCCCAACGGTCGTGAGGTTGTCATGTCGGTGACCAAACAGGCGTTTGTCTACACATTCGACAGGCAGACAGGTGAGCCTGTATGGCCAATTGTGGAACGGCCGGTTCCAGCCGGGGATGTTCCGGGAGAATGGTATTCACCTACCCAACCCTTTCCAACGCGTCCGGCGCCCTTTGATCGACAGGGCTTTACTGAAGACGACCTGATTGATTTCACACCGCAGCTTCGTGCGCTGGCGCTGGAATCCGTCCAGGATTTTCGCCTCAGCCCCAGCCTGTATTCGCCTCCATCCCTGGCGGATGCTCCAGACGGCACACGCGGAAGACTGGGACTTCCTTCCTCTACCGGGGGATCAAACTGGGAGAGCTCAGCCCTTGATCCTGAAACGGGCATCCTTTACGTCCCGTCGCGGACTGTTCTACAGGTACTGGCATTGGCCAAGAATCCTGATTCAGACATCGATTTAAGCCAGGGCTTTGGTGTTCGTGCACCACGAGTCCAGGGGCTGGATATCGTCAAGCCGCCTTACGGCCGCGTAACTGCCATCGATATGAATTCCGGTGATCATTTATGGTGGATTGCCAATGCAGATACACCGGAACGTATTGCCAATCATGCGCTGCTGGAAGGTGTAGATCTCCCACGCACAGGAATTCCAACACGAGCCGGCGTTTTGTTGACCAAGTCCTTGTTGTTTGTCTTTGAGGGCACAGGTGGGGCGGGAGCCAGCCCGATTTTCCGGGCCGTCGACAAGCAGACCGGTGACATTATTGCCGAACTCGAGCTGCCGGATAATCAAACCGGATTGCCATTCACCTACGAGCACGATGGTAAGCAATACCTGGGGGTTTTCGTTGGTGGTGGAGGTACGCCGGCGCAACTGGTTGCTTACGCACTTCCTTAAATTTTAGCGACTCTATAAAAAGCAACCTGTAAAAAGGGGGACAAAGAGTAATATCTCTTTGTCCCCTTTCTTATTGTCCTGTTTTCAAGCTAAGCACAGGATATCGATCAGAACGCAATCAATCTTCTGTAAAGGTGCCAGGTCGCATGACCCAGCACTGGCAACACCACCGCCAATCCAATCAGGAATACGGCGGCGCCGAGTGCCAGCAGTGCCACTACCACCAGGCCCCATATTCCGAGCACCAAAGCATTACTGGTAAAAGCCCTTACCGAAACACTGGCAGCGGTGATTGAAGTCACGGGCTTATCTAGGGTCAGGGGAAAGGAAACTACAGACAACGCCATCGCGGCAAAAGCAAACAGGAAGCCGACGAAATTTCCATAAGCGATCAGCAACCAGCCTGCGCGCGTAGTAAATAGCTGGCTGATAAAAGCACTCGCAGAATCGATGGGCGTGGCACCAAGAATGCCGAAGTAAATCAGCTCCGCGGCGTATAACCACAGCAGATAAAGTGCGGTCATCAGGATCGACAGCGCCAGGATTGGTGCGAACGAGGCTGTATGTATAAATCGAAATGCTACTCTCCAGCGCATCGCACCACCGGTTTCTCGTGACCGGCTCAAACCGAAAAATACCACTGCCGCCATTGGCCCGATCAATGTAAAGCCAGCTACCAGAGGGAACAACAGGTAACGCAGTTCCTGGTCAAAGGCGAACAGGGTAAAAATAACTGCGGCCAACGAATAGTAGAGTGCCAGCAAGGGAACGGCGGTACCGGGCTTGGCACCAAAATCGTCGTAGCCTAGCTTCAGGCATTGCCAGAGATCCTGCAGGGTAATCTTGTTTATTGTTATCTCTGATGGGCTGAGACTAATGTCTTCAAACAGAGGATTGTCATGCCGTTGGGCTAAATCAACCATAATACAACTGCCTCCTTCTCGTGTTTAACACAAAGGCCTGCAGTGCGACGGGTTGCTCCCTTACCCGGGTTTTCACCCTGATTGTCTATCCAACCAGAAACTGCCTGGGCAGCTACTACCTGTACGACTTGATAGATAGATCCCTTCTGAAAATGCTCACACCGTCAGTGCCGATTCTAAGAAAAACCTATCGGGCCGATTAGTCTACTCCCAATGCAAAGCAGAAAACAGCCCCCGCCAATCAACCTTTGGCACCGTGGCCGAATAGCATTGACCCGTAACCGCGGCGAGGGTAGTGTGTATATAAACGGCTGATAAACAGAAGATTTCAATGAAAGTATTGCTGATTTTCCTGGCATTCATAACCCTGCCACTTGCCAGTGCTCAGGATTTCACTATGGATGACTATCTGCTCAGGTGGGTGGTTATGACAGTGGGCAATACCGACTTCCGGGTTATGAAAGACGAGGAGAGATCGTACATAAACGTCTACCGTGACTCGGGGCTGGTATCGGTGGCTGCCCGAATGCCTGGTCCGGATGCCGTGGCAGTAGGCAAGGCGCTCGCTCGTACTCAGGAAGTCTTCGAGGCTCAGCAGGGCTCTTCTGACAACGTGGCAGAAAGCGTCGAAGCCGGCAACTTTACAGTAACCTTTCGCACTTCCGTATTTGCCGGATTTACCGTGGTGATCCAGGAAAATTCAAGGAACAGCACCAATGCGGTGACCTTGAGTCGGGAGGAGGCAATCGGGATTCAACCTGAGTTGTTGAAAGCAAATGAATATCTGGCATTTCTTGAGAGCCAGGTACCTTTTTGAGCGAACTTTCGTAAGTTCACGCAGCTAAAAGCCAGAGCACTGCAAGCAGTAAAGCAAACAGCAAATGAACAAGATGTTTCTCAAGTTGCTCTCACCGCGAATATGGAAAAGGATTTACCTTGAGCGGATGGGAGAACCCTTTCTCTATAACCTGATGTCCCTTTTCTATTATTTCTTCGGCAGCATAGAAACGAGGATCGATTATGACCTGATTCCGAGACAGCCTTACGCTTTTGGCATCAAGGAGGCCTTTGAGATAGCCAGCAAAGAAGGCTCTTCAAAATCTATCTTGTTGAGTTCGGAGTAGCGGCTGGTGCAGGACTTTTTTGCATGGCTCACATAGCCGGGAAACTATCGCCGCGTTACGAAATAGATTACCAGGTAATCGGTTTCGATACTGGTAGTGGAATGCCGAAAGCTGTTGATTATCGTGATCATCCTGAGAAGTACCGAGAAGGCGATTTTCCACCTGTGAATCTGACTTCAGACAAGCTGCCAGCAAAAACAAAGATCTATTATGGTGATATTGCTGATGAGGTAAATAAATTTACCGGCGATCTTGCGAAGGACAACGGGCAACTGGGAATTGTTGCCATCGACGTCGATTATTATTCAAGCACTGTCAAGAGTCTGGAACTGTTTACTGTTTCTGCCGAATCCCTTTTGTCCCGTGTTCCTGTTTATCTGGATGATGTTAATAATACGGACCATAACCCGTATTGTGGTGAGTTACTTGCTGTCAATGAATTCAATGTGCAAGATATTCCACGTAAGATCTGTAAGATGAACCAGTTGCGAAACTGGCGAATATTCAAAAACGCACTTTGGCTTGATCAGATGTATTTTCTACATGTGTTCGATAGCTGCTATCGAAAGGTAGAGACGTGGCAACAAGAGGAACAGGTGGTTCTAGCCAATCCGTTTTTGTCGACAGATGATATTTAGCGAACCTTTGACTATTTCTTATAGAGGTGATCTGTTTTTATCAATCCCTTGGGGAACAGTTTGCGCACCCCCTGCCTGAAGATCCGGTCAGCTCGAAGAATTAGATCGGCAAATTTTTGCTCTGGTCTGCCGCGAAAAGAAGTGATATGGAAGGTGTCGCTGTCTTTCAGTGGTGCGTCAGAAAAGTAGTAATTCGACACGCAAGCTCTGACCTTGTCTTCAGTGACAGGGCTTACCGAATGCCAGGAACTTCCATGGGTGGCCATAACAACCAGCCGATTAAATCTGCTGTCTATAACATGCTGTTTACTGCTAACACCATCCGGCCAGATTTCCAGATTACCTCCAAAGTGCCGTTCCCAATCAGGTGATACGTAATAGAGAAGATTGAGAACTCGCCATCGCTTGCGATCTTTTTCGTGAGAATTATCAAGATGCGGATTGAGGAACTGCCCTTGGTCCATTAAAGAAATACCACCAGCATACAGGTGTTCGTCTGGATAAAGAGATTCAATTTCACAGAGTTGTTGTATCTGATTGACTACCCGTTGATCCTGAAACGAATAGATGGCATCTTCCAGAACAGGCTCATATTGATCCATCTGGGCGGCGACGTATTTGTGCTCCCGCAAACTCTTTCTCAGCTTCATGGTTTCCGGTATTGGAAACGCGCTGAAAATTTTCATTGCCAGATCATCAGGTAGCAGGTTGTCGATCGTGAAGTAGCCAATTTTTTCACGCGACTCTTTGTACTGCCTTGTCAAGCCAATGCGCTCCTCGGCTATTCGCTTGACGATCAGCTCCGCAATCTCCGTTCTGTTCATTAGCTACCTTTAAAAGTGATGGCCTATTTTTATTGTTGCCGTTTCCAGCCGCCTGGCAAGTATATTGACATAGACGGATAGACAGCAAACCTTTGTAAATCTGCCCATTTGCCATCAGTCGATGCTAAACTCCCGCTGTACAACGTAGTTAGTTGAGTAGTTAGCTGAGTAGTAAACTGAATTATTAGTCAACACCATTAGTCCACGAGGAAAAGAAGTATGTTGAAAAAAGTAGTAGCTGGCGTGGCAATACTGGCAAGCACAAGTTTTATGCTGGTAGTGAACGCACAGGATCCAACGCCGGAACAGCAGGCGCAACAGGCCGCGGAAACCCGGCAGTCAGTTTTCAGGTTGTTCAGGTATAACCTGGGAACAATCAGTGGTATGGCTCGCGGCACAGTCGAATTTGACGCGGAAATAGCTGAACGCAATGCCCGGCGCATAGCCGCCATGGCGCCGATGATCCCGGAGTTGTTTGCGGCAATGGATACCCGAGACTACGACATTGAAACCGAAGCGCTGCCGGTAATCTGGGAACAGCTCGATCTTTTTCAGGAGCGCGCCCAGGCACTGGTTGACGGTGCCAACACTTTTGCCGATATCGCTGCTGGTGGTGACCGTATGGAAACCCTCGGTGCCATTCGCGCCTTTGGCGCAAACTGCGGCAACTGCCACGAAACCTTTCGGGTCGATAACTGATTCTGAATCTGGTTGATTTGATGGAGCCGACATTCAGACAGTGGTTTTTCAGAACCCCTGTTGAGTTCGGCTCCTTAATCCCTGCGTAGGAAAAACGCTGCCAGTGCTTCCCGGTCTTCCTGGGATAGCGGGCTGGTATTGTGTTCAATCACCGGCTCCATTTCTCCGCCAACGAATTCGCCATCGGGCTTGATTCCCAGAAACAGAAAGAAGGCGAAATCCTCTTCACTCCATTCTTCCAGCGCGGTCCGGGTAATGTCGTCCGCTTCACCCTCTGCCAGTGGTGCGCCGCTGAATTCGCTGTTGTAAAGTGGTATTCCAATCCCGTTCCTCGGGGTATGACATTCGCCGCAATGTCCCAGAGCTCTTGCCAGGTAAGCACCGCGTTGGATCAGCGGATCGTCATAGTCAGGGAAATCTGGCTGTGCGAGATCAGCCAACTGGTTCCAGATTGCCAGAACCCAGCGATTAAGACCTGGGCTCAGTTCGTGTGGCGGTTCACTCGTTTGCACCGGTTCCTGCCGCATAAGGTAGGCTGCGATATCAAGCACATCCTGATCTTCCATGCCCTGATACGAGCGGTATGGAAGTGCGGGGTAGTAGAACTGGTTGTCCGGTGATCGACCGTGCTTCAGTGCGCGGATGAAATCGGTTCCTGTCCAGTTACCGATACCGGTACTCGTATCCGGTGTAATATTGGGAGCGTAGAATGTGCCGAATTCCGATACCAAGGCCTGACCACCGCTCAGTGCCTCTCCATCATCGGGATCCAGATGGCAGCTGATACAGCCTGCGGCGTGTACCAGATATTCGCCTCTGGACACGGCTTCTTCTGATTGGGGAATAGACTGTTCCGTAAGCGAGGGTGGCGCCAATATCAGCCACGACGCAGCGCCAGCTATAATTATAACAATCAGTATAAACCGTGCGTTCACAATTCTAGGGAACCTCTGATTAATTATGGAAGTGCTCTGCGGGAGTCTGTCGGGCGCTGTTGCCAGGCGTCGTGCGCAGGTAATGGCCCAGCCCTTGCCAAGCACGACAACACCGCAGCGGCGCCCGACAGGCCCCGCCCGAAGGGGCCTCCAGACGAGCCCTCTGCATTCGTTGCCTTGCCTTGACAGGCCGACGCATGCCGGTGGCAATGCGCCTCGTCAGTGAGCTCGTCTGGAGGCCAGAGTATTTCCATAATTAATCAGAGGTTCCCTGGTCTGAGGTTCCCTAAAAAAGGGCCGGTGCAATTATCTTGCCCGGCCCTCTGTTAATTCAATCCGGCCGCAGAATATGGACCACGGCTCCTTCAGGCTACTCTCTTAATGCGAAAGTGAAGACCACATTGCCTGCAGCTATGGTAACAAACTGCTGGCCATCCACTGCATAGGTCATGGGCGCGGCATGAACCCGGGCGCCGAGAGAGATATTCCATAATTCCTGACCGTTTTCAGCATCAAGCGCATAGAAATACCCGTCTACGCTGCCACTGAATAAAAGGCCGCCAGCGGAACTCATGATGCCGGCTGTAGATCGTGGCTGAATAGGAAACTCCCATTCGATTTCAGCTGTCGCCGGATTGATGGCTCGGATGGCACTGGAATAGGTATCGATGGGCTGAACATACTGCCCGCCGCCGCCGGTGAATCGTTCGCCTTCCTCGTAGTCTTCGTCACGCTTGAAGAACTCCTGTTCTCCATCAAAGGCATTCACGTAGAACAGGCCGGTGTCGGGGTTGTAGGCTGGCGAGAACCAGTTGGTGCCGCCACCGATAGACGGTGATACAACGACCCCTTCGTAAGTCGGTGCCATGCCAGGAACCCGGATCGGACGGCCGTCAGCATCGAGGCCCCGGGCCCAGGTCTGCAGGGCATAGGGCTGGCCGACCAGGAAATCGCCATCGTTGCGGTCAATGGTGTAATAAAAAGCGTTGCGATTGGCCCACATCATCACCTTGCGCTGGCTGCCTTCATATTCGATATCCGCCAGGATCGGAATCTGGATGGAATCGTAGTCGTGCACATCGTGAGGAGTGAACTGAAACCACCAGGAAATGTCGCCGGTATCGGCATCCAGGGCCAGCGCCGAGTCTGAATAGAGGTTGTCGCCTAGTCGTACATCACCATTCCAGTCCGGGCCTGGATTGCCGGTGCCCCAGTAAATCAGGTCCAGGTCTGGATCATAGGAACCAGTCAACCAGGTGGCGGCGCCACCGGTGCGCCAGGAATCGTCTGCCCAGGTGGATACGTTGGGATCGCCAGGGCCGGCAACGGCATAGGTGCGCCAGGCCAGTTCGCCGGTATCGGCGTGGTAGGCGTCAATGAAACCGCGAATTCCGAATTCTCCCCCGGCGATACCGGTTACTACCAGGTCTTTGACAATCAGCGGTGCGGCAGTCTTACTGTAGCCCTTGGAGTAGTCCGCCACTTCTACGTCCCAGCGCAGATTTCCAGTACGGGCATCGAGGGCAACCAGGTGCGCATCCAACGTACTCATGTACAGTGTTTCACCGAGGATGGCGACGCCGCGGTTGTTCCGGCCGCAACAAATCCGCAGATCATCCGGCAACTCATGGTCGTAGCGCCAGTACTGACGCCCGGTGACTGCATCCACAGCCACCACGTTACTGGGAGCTTCGGTGATGAACATAATGCCATCCACTACCAGTGGTGTGGTTTCAGCCCGGTCAATCTCTGGGATCTGGTAAGCCCATTTGAGTTCCAGGTTGGCAACGTTTTCGGTATTCACCTGATCCAGTCTGGAGTGACGCTGAGCATCCAGGGTGGCCGAATACATCAGCCAGTTTTCAGGTTCGTCAGCTGCGTTCATCAATCGTTCCCAGGACACCGGAGTGAAAGCCGGTGTGATCGGTGCCTGCAGCAGCTGCTGAGCCTGGCTTTGACCGACGAATACAGTTAGTAGAAAAAATAGTGCAATACGTTTCATGCTCAGTTCCCCTTTCTAAGAGAGAAGAGATAGGCGACCAGGTGGTCGATTTCATTCTCGGTCAATGTCTGGCTATAGCTGGGCATGGAGGATGACTGCTCGCGGTCATATGAGTCGATCTGATTTTTCTGGAACGACCAGAGATTGGCGTTCTCGTCCATGACTCGCAGGCCAAAGGTGTCTTCGCTCATGCGCAATCCCTCGACCACTGATCCGTCACGTTGTGTGACCCGCACGGTCCACCAGCGAGGCGCGACGTCTTCACTGGGATCGGTCAGTGCTGTCTTGAGTTCATCAGGATCCAGGTCCTCGCCGACAAAAGACAGGTCCGGGCCCAGTCTTCCCCCTTCGCCGCCAATCATGTGGCAGGACGCACAATCGCCCTTGCCGCTGTAGAGGGCCAGGCCCTGGCTGGCCGAACCGGGCAGATCAATATTGGCAGGATCGGTTCGCAGGGAGTTGATGTAGGCTACGGTCTGCCAGACTGTTGGATTAGGTGTGTCGGCGGGTACCGGCAACATGGCGGTACCAGAAATACCTTCTCGCAGTATGCGATAGATCCCGGCGTCGGTACTGGCGCGGCGCAAAGAGCCAGTCAGATCCGGGGCGCCGGTTTCATCGCTGCCTTTGGCATCCTGGCCATGGCAGCGGGAACATTGGCGCTGGAAATAGCGCTCACCGAGACGGACATCGACGCCAGTGTTGTAGAGATTGCCTTCGTCCTGGGCAACTGCGCCCGGGCTGGCGCCAATACCAACACCGGCAATAAAGATCGATAGACCGGCTTTCAGGCATGCTCGCTGCAAAAGGTTGAGCCAGTGCATGGGGCCTCCTTTCTTATCATTGTTGTTGTGGAGCTTGAGATTACGGGGCAAACCCCAAAAAGTCAAAGCGGTAGAAGGCTTGCCGGCAGAAGTCTGCTTGATCGCTGTGACGGCTGTTTGCCCGTCATTGCCATGTGCGCCGGCCTATTTCCCACCTCTATCGTCCTTGTTCAAGGGTCCAGGCAATGAGTTCATCAACCAGCTGGTTTGCTGCGGCACCGAGCGCATTGATCGCCGCCGACGCTTCTACCGATGCCATAGACTGTCTGGCCTCAAATCTTCGGCTGGCTAGAATAGTGCGGCCCGCGGGGTCAATCAGCACGGCGTCGTATTGAATTACCGCCTGTGGCCGGGCGCCGGTGTACTCCACCTGAAATGCTCTGAGGGTTCCCCCAAGCTCCAGTCCGGCGCGCAATCCTTCGCTGGCTGCGCTTAATCCATCGACCCGGCCATCCTGCCAGAAAGCGTCAAGCAACCAGTCTCGCCATAACAATGGCACCGGCGTCTCCAGGCGGATGCCTGGCAGCGCCTGGAATTGATTTTCTGTCGCCATGATCAGCAGCCGGTTTCCATCCAGGGCATCGCTGCTGACCGGACGGTCGATTGCCAGTGAAGGCAGGCGAGGTTGTGAAGTAACGCTTTGCAGCAAAGGTGGTGGTAATCGATAAAGACTGACCGGTTCCTGTTCCGGTAGCACGTTGCAGGTAGTCAGAAGCAGGGTAGCAGTTAGCACCAGAAATCTGCTCATGGGTTGTATTCCTGGATGTTGTCATTGCCAAGCACAAAGCCAGTTGGATTTTCCGAAAGGCGCCTTGTTACCGAGTTGATTTCGCTGAAAATTCCACGCAGTTCACGCATCGCAGGCCCCAGCTCTGCAAATCCTTCCAGTCCGGCAGCCAGAGCCGGGGAGTTTTCGGCCAGCAAGGTATTCAGCTGCTGGTTGGTCCGTTGTAGTTCTTCGATAGCTGAGGCGATTCCTCCCAGCACAGGCTCTTGATAAAGAGTCAGCTGCTCGTTGGCATGGTTTAGCAGCTCGGTCAGAGCGAAGCTGCTTTGCGCCAGTCCCTCAAGTCCTTTCTGCAATACATATTGTTGTGCGGTCAGGGCTGTTGTTACTGCTTCGACGTCATCGAGTACCCTGGAGACACGTTCGGCGTTTTGATCCGAAAAAAGGCTGTTGGCGCGGTCAAGCAAGGTGGAAGTGCTGAGCAGGATTTCTTCACTGGTTACTCTCAGCTGGGCCAGTGATGATGGTGTCGCAACGATAATGGGAATTCCGTCACTGGCTGTCAAACGAGGGCTTTCCGGCAAGCCCTCGCCAAGTTCAATGGCTGACGCTCCCGTGATGTTCAGGAGTGTGCGGCGAGCGACCGTATCCACCTTAACCGGGACGTCGGAAGACACCTGAATCCTGGCGCGAACAAGGCGCGGATCCAGGGGGTCCAAGGTCAATCGCTCAACTTCACCGACACGTATACCACTGTACTGCACGGGGCTGCCGACTGAGAGACCCGACACTGCTTCGTTAAACAGAACATCGAATTGATTCACGTCACGGTCTGTTCCAGCGCCCGTCATCCAGAGCACAAAAATCAGCACGGCGGCGCTTGCGAAGAGGGCGAACAGACCGACCAGAATGTAACTAGCCCGAGTTTCCATAAATATTTTCCCAAAAGGGTACCGTCAGGTACTGTCAGCTGAAATCCGAGTTGCGGAATGAGAAGCGGCACGACCCCGGGGTCCATGAAAATAGGCCTTGATCCAGTCATCGTCCATGGCCGCCACTACGTCAAGCTTGTCTGCTACCAGCACTCGTTTCTGCGATAACACTGCCACCCTGTCACAGGCCGTGTAAAGCGTATCAAGATCATGGGTGATCAGAAATACTGTTAAGTGAAACGCCTCGCACAAGGTTGTCAGCAAGGCGTCAAAGTCTGCTGCACCGATAGGGTCGAGACCGGCCGTAGGCTCGTCAAGGAACAGGATTTCCGGGTCCAGTGCCAGTGCCCGAGCCAGTGCCGCGCGCTTGATCATACCGCCCGACAGATCCGCTGGAAACAGGTTTGCCGCGTGTGCCGGCAAACCAGTCAATGCCAGTTTGACCCGGGCTATCTGGTTGGCATCCCGGCGGCGCAGTCCGGCCATTTCTATCAATGGCAGCGCTACATTCTCCAGCACCGTTAGTGACGAAAACAGCGCACCGCGCTGGAACAGCACACCAATACAGCTTTCGGCACCGTCAGTTTCGCCCAGGATTGTTACCTGCCCGGCATCAGGACGTCGCAATCCGGCGATTGAGCGCAGCAGTACCGACTTGCCGCTGCCGGAATCACCCACTACGCCAAGAATCTCGCCACGATAGACATCCAGGTCCAGATTTTCATGAACCACGTGTCGGCCAAATCGGTTACAGAGACCGCGCACCTGAATAGCCACTTCTGGAACACCGGAAGTGTTCACCAGCCCATTTCCATAAAATACAGAGCGGCCATGGCGTCCAGCAGGATCACCGCGAAAATGGACTGAACGACACTGCTGGTCGTGTGTTCGCCAACAGACTGGGCACTGCCACCGACCTTGAATCCCTCGAGACAGCCAATCAGTGCGATCGCGACAGCAAAGAAAGGTGATTTGCTCAAACCCAACAGCAAATGTTTTACCGGTATTTCCTGAACTATACCAACAAATTGTGCTGGCGATATGTCCAGCGTCAAGGCAGCCACGACTGCTCCGCCGGTGATACCAGCGATCATCGCCAGGAACGTCAGTATGGGCAGGACAATCAACAGGGCCAGCATGCGGGGCAGAACCAGCAGTTCGATGGCATTGAGTCGCTGTACTTTCAATGCATCCAGCTCCTCGTTAATCTTCATGGAGCCGATCTGTGCGGTAAACGCACTGGCAGTTCTTCCTGCCAGTAGTATGGCTGCCAGCAACACACCCAGTTCCCGCATGAAGGCATAGGCAACAAGGTCAACTGTGTAAATCGTGGCGCCAAATTCCTGGAGTACCGTAGCGCCCAGAAACGCCACCACGGCACCTACCAGGAAATTCAGCAGTGCCACGATGGGAACTGCATTCAACCCGGTCTGGTGCATTTGTGCAACCAGTGCGGTAAATCGCCACCGGTTAGGTTTCAGCAGTAAGCTGAAAAATGTCGTCAGCGTGAGCCCCAGGAAGCCCAGGAACTGTAACGCCTGTTGCCAGCCGTCGATGACCTCGGCGCCAAACCTGGCAAGGCCGTCACCGAACCGCCAGCCGGGCGCAACCAGGTCACCTTCCTGGGTGACCGCGGCAGTTACAATAGTCATTAGCAGGTTTTTTCGTTCCTCGGACATGCCAATCGCAGCAGGTGTGAGCTCACCCAGCTTTTCTGCGCCAAGCATTGTCATCAGCACCTGTGCACCGGCGGTGTCCAGCGCGCCGACGTTGCTGGCATCTATGGACGCGACAGGTTGCTCCTGATGTGCGGTTGCTTCCACCAGGCTTTTGTAATTCTGCAAGGTCCAGTCGCCATACATGACAAGACGCGGAGCAGGACCAGGTTCAACTATGAACGGGGGATTGTTCATCAGCTTTGCCGGTGCTCCGCGGGGTGATGGCTGCGCTTGAGGTAATGAAACCTTGCACGTAAGCCGGCAAGCCGGTCGAATCGCACTATTGGTCGCAAGTCCCGATTAAGCTCAATCGAAAACAACATTGCGGATTACCGCATAATAGTCGCCAATTGCCTGGCGAAAGGCTGCCACTCCCACCTGTTCGTCGTTGCCGTGAACGCCAGTGTGCTCTCCACTTTCCGTAACCAGCGGATTAAAGCCGTAGCTGACGATACCCAGGTCACGGGTGAAATGGCTGTCGGTAAAGCCAGTACTGACAGACGGCAGGACTCGAGAGCCTGGATACAATTCCCCGGTTACCCGCTCTATGGCTTCAAACAGGCGCGTGTTGGTTTCCGATATGGCGGGAGTGAAGGCCATGATGACTTCAATTTCCACGCCGGTGTCGGCAATCAGTTCACGCATCTCTTCGATAAACTGCTCGGCAGGTTTATCCGGCAGGATGCGGCAATCGAGTTCCGCCCAGGCCTCCGGGGGAATTACGTTGATCTTGCTGGATCCTTCCATTCTAGTGAGGGAGCAGGTATCCCTGATAAGAGAATGGTGACCGGCACGAGCTTCATGCAGCCTTTGAACAAACTGTGGATCCTGGATAGCGCGGTTGATGTCCGCGTAGGCGGGACCCCATTGTTCGTCCATGGTCACCGACAGTGAAGCGAAGTAGGTGGCTACAGGTGGGATGGCGCGGGGCGGGAAAGGATTTTCCAGGATGGTGCTCAAGGCTCGAACGATGCGAGTCACGGAACTGTTCGGGCGCGGCGAAGAGCCATGGCCCGGTGTGTCCACTGCATTGAGACGCAGCCAGACCGGAACTTTCTGGGTGACCTCGGTGCTGAAGACGATTTCTTCCCCGTTGCGGCTGCCACCACCGCCTTCGTTCAACAGAAAGCCAACGTCTTGAAAAATCTCTGGTCGGTTTTCGATCAACCAGCCAACGCCAAAATAGCCACCGGCTTCCTCATCGGCGCTGGCAAGAAAGATAATATCCCGGTTCAAGGGGCGTCCGGACCGATGCAGCGCCAGAAAACTGGCCAGCTGGGTAATGCCCAGGCCTTTCATGTCTCGGGTGCCACGGCCCAGGATATAGCCATCCCTGATGTCTCCGGACAGCGGTGGGATAGTCCAGAACTCCTCATCGGCTGGTACTACATCAGTATGCTGCAGCAGGATCAGGCCAGGTTCGTCACCGCCTTCAAGGCGGGCCCAGATATTGCCTCGACCAGGCGCACTTTCTGCCGTTTCATATTCGATACCTTCGGCTTCGAAAATTCGAGCGTAGAAATCCACAGCCCGGTATTCATTGCCCGGCGGATTGATGGTATCGATCCTGATAAATTCCTGTAACCACGTAACCGCTTCGTTTTCCAGGGATTCAATATCCTGAGCGTTGACCGAATAGCCCGGCAACAACAGAATAATTGCCGACAGCAAAATTACATTTAAACGTTTCAACATGGAATCCTCTTCGAATGTGTCAGTCACTACTCAATGTCTTGGTCACGCGGTATAAAAAGTCATAGCCATCATAAAAAGATGCTTTCAATAATCTTTCATCCTGGCCATGAATACGCATGTCATTGCGGTCTACGAAGAGACCTGAAACACCGTAGGTGGGTATGCCGGCATTGCGCATCTTGGCACCGTCCGTTGCACCCGTGGACATGGTTGGAATAACTGTGACTCCTGGCCACATCTGTTCAGTTACTGATTCGACTGCGCCAAGTATCTCCTCGGTTAAGGGGGACGGTTCGGACAAATCGCCGCCGCCACGATAGACGACTTCAAGATCCGGGTTATCAACAACCCCGGTGAGGATCCGCAGTACTTGCTGTGGATCAGAGCCCGGCATCATGCGCACATTGACGGTGGCAACAGCTGTTTGTGGCAGCGCGTTGGAGGCATGGCCACCATCCAGCAAGGTAGCAACTGCAGTGGTCCTGAGCTGCGCATTGATCGCGGCTTCACTGGTCAGACGCGCCAGCGAGTCCTGGGGAATGGGGTTTTCCAGCAATGCCCTGAAATCAGCGGCTCGCTGTCCATCGTTGATTTCCGCCTGGCGCTGGTAACTCATGCGCATGGTATTGGTGAGTTCTATGGGGAACTGGTAGTCCCGTATTTTCAGCAGGGCTTCCGCCAGATCGTAGATGGCATTGTCCGGGCGTGGCAATGACGAATGGCCACCCGGGTTGCGTGCCGTGACCTGGAAGGTGGCAAAGATTTTTTCCGCCACCTGAATGGTGTTGGCCAGCGGTTTGCCATCCAGCAACTGACCGTAGCCTCCTTCGTTAATGGCGAAAGCGCCATCGACAAGCCCCCGGTGGTTTTGCAACAACCAGCGAATGCCGTTGCTGCCACCGGTTTCCTCGTCGGAGGTCAATGCCACAATAATATCCCGGTTCGGAACATAAGCTTCCTGCTTGAAACGGATAAGGTTGGCAATAAAGATGGCGGACATGGCCTTGTCGTCGATGGTGCCACGGCCGTAGAAGTACTCCTCGTCTTCGTTGAGTACGAACGGATCCAGATTCCAGTCCCCTCGTTCTGCTTCTACTACATCGATATGAGCCATCAGGATCATTGGACGCTGCTGTCCGGTTCCTCGATAGGTTGCTACCAGATTACCCTTGTGAGGCAATGCGCCGCCTATAAAAACGTCTTCCGCATCAAAGCCGCCTGCCTGCAGCCAGGCTGCCATGCCTTCCACGGCACGTGTGTTGTTCTGCTCGGAAGCGGTGGTCTTGTACTCGATCAATTCCTTGTATATTTCGTAGGCTAATTGACGGTCATCATCAGGAATCACGCGGCTATCCTGAGCACTGACGAGTGGCGTCGCCAGTGTCAACGAGACGGCAATTGCCAACGAGATACTGAAAAATCTGAATAGCAGCTTCATTTGCATCCTCAAAATTTGGTGTAGGCAGATTGGCCATTATAGCCGCAATTGAAAGAGCCCGGCATCAGGCCGGTCAGATGCCGGGCAGATGCCAGGCAGATGCCAGACAGATGAAGAGAACCGTGCCGGTTTGCCACGCACAGGTTGGTTCCTGTGATTGAGATATTAAAGGGGGCCCACTAAACTCGACGGGCATCTATCGAGGAGTGGTTTTTTGAACAACCAGGAGCAATCGCACGCAACGGACAGTTCTGCGGCCCACGACTATACCGCACAAGTCCAGCCCGGACCGGTCGAGGATCAATGGAGCGGAATCGATCGTATTGTCGCCATTGGCGATGTTCATGGTGATTACCCCGGCTACCAGGAAGCGTTGCTGCAAGCGGGTGTTATCGATCCGCCAGGCAACTGGATTGCGGGTAAAAACCACCTGGTTCAGATCGGCGATATCGCCGACCGTGGTCCGGATTCCGCGCGGATAATCAGGCACATGAAGCAGCTTGAGCAGCAGGCTGAAGAAGCCGGTGGCAGGGTTCACGCCCTGATAGGCAATCATGAGCTGTTGAATCTCAACGGCGACCTGCATTACGTGCACCCCGGAGAATTCGAGGCGCTGTGCAACGATCGATCTGAGCAGTTTCGTACAGAATACCAGCAGCAGGATTCCACTGAGCATGACAAGGCCACCATCACGTCGCTGTATATGCCTCGCAGAAAAAGCAAAGAGAGTTCTGACATACCCCTGGGGTTTGCCGAGCATCGAGAGCACTGGCGAGTGGACGGTGAATTCGGGAAATGGGTCGCAGGCCATAACACGGTAATCAAGATCAACAAAGTCCTTTTTGTGCACGCTGGCATCAGTCCCAAGTACGGGAACTGGACGATCAGGTCGATGAACGAGCGGGTTAGACAGGAGTTGCAGGCGCTCGAGCGGTTTGACAATCCGGTCGCAGCAGATGACCTTGGGCCGCTCTGGTATCGGGGCCTGGCATTGGATGAAGAGGCGGTGGAAGAATCCTATGTTGATGAGCTACTGAAGTTTCATGGCGTAGATCATGTCGTAGTTGGCCACACACCCTGTTATGAGACTATTGTCCCCCGTTACCAGGGTAAGGTCGTGGTTATCGATTCCGGGATATCCGGGTTTTATGGCGGTTCAGTCACCTCACTGGTGATAGAAGACGGCCAGATGTTGAACCTCCACAGAGGGGAACGAATTACCATACCCATCGGTCCGCAAGGATTGCTGAACTATTACCGCCAGGTTGCCGAGCTTGAACCCGCTTCAGTGTCGCTGCGGGAAGCTATCAGCAGGCTGGAGGCCCCGGGTACTTATCGTTAAACCGGATCCCGTTAAACCGGATCGCTGAGGCCAGCCTACCTGGCCTGGAATTCCATGGTGACGCCGGGAATACTGGTGGTAAAAACCAGATTGTCACCGTCGTTGGAAAAAGCCTCGATGTTGCGCAGATTGCTCACAAAATGATTGTGCATGGTTGGTGGTGGGCACATATTATTGGTGGTGACGAATTGCTCCAGGATCAGGTTGCCCCCTTCCTGGGTCCAGGTTGCACCAGCCGTATTGCAGTCCGACTCGGCTACCATGCGGCTTTCAGTGCGAAACCGCAGCACATAGTCACTGCTATCTTCGGGTACGAATTCATAGCCGCCGATCGCGGTAATTTTTACCAGTTGCCAGGAGCTGCCTTCCAGGACAAATGGCTCAGGGGCCGGTTCGCTTACCTGTTGACCTTCTCCGCAGGCGGAGAGTAAAAGTGAGAATGCAATTAAGCTTGTGACTAGCCGGGTTCTGCTATGCATGGACAATAACCTGTTAATTCCGTTTTCCTGGAGCCGATGTTGATCATGCGGTTCCGCTTGAATCTATCGTTTTGCCAAACTATCAATCCAGTAATCTATCAATTTTGTCGGGGCAAGGATATCAGAGGTTCCTTAATCAATGGCAGTGTTAGCGTTGGACTTGCTGATTGTAAGCTTTTATCCTTGCCCGACAACAACGAGGAGAGCTAATCATGGCTTACGACCTGATCGGCAAAGATTTCTTACCCCCTGACGTTCATGCCAAGGTAACCGGTTCCGCCAAGTATGCGGAAGATTTCAAGGTGGACGGCATGTTGTACAGCCGTCTGCTTACCAGCCCGGTTCCCCACGCCCGGGTGCGTAATATAGACTTATCGGCGGCACTGCGGATCGAAGGTGTTGTCGCAGTGCTTACCGCCGATGATGTACCCCAGACCGGCGCTGCCCAGAATCCGATTCTTACCAACAATCCTCGTTATGTTGGTGATCCCATACTTGCGGTGGCGGCAACTTCCGAGCAGATCGCTGAAGATGCTGTTGCCGCAATTCAGATTGATTTCGAACGCCTGCCTTTCACTATAGACCCTCTGGAAAGCCTGCGCCCAGGTGGCAGCAATGCTCACGTAGAGGGCAACATCGGGAATTCCTCGCTGCAGGAAGACATCCGAACACTGCGCTGGACGGAGCAGGACTTTGCCGAGGCTGGGGACAAGTTGCCCTTAGGCGAAGCCGTGCGGGAGTGGTCGGTGGGGGACCTTGATACCGGATTCGCTCAAGCCGATCACGTGCTTGATGAAAGCTTCGTAACTGCCAGTAATTCCCACTTGTCCATGGAACCCCGTTCGGCCATGGCTTACTGGGAAAACGGCAAATGCTTTCTGTACGGGTCCAGTCAGAGCCAGAGTTTTCCGGTACCTGCCATGGCTGCATATATCGGTATTCCGCCGGAAAACCTGGTTTTTGTCGCTGAGTTCTGTGGCGGCGGCTTCGGATCCAAGGGTGCCGGCTATCCAATCATGTCGGTTCCTGCTCACCTGTCCCGCCTGACTGGCAGGCCGGTCATGCTGCGCATCTCCCGGGAAGAGGAATACTATATCGGCTCTGCCCGCCATGGATTCCAGGGTCGAGCGAAGATTGGGTTCCGAGCCGATGGGCGCATCACCGCCATGGATCTTTACGTGATTCAGGATAATGGCGGCAATGCCGGTTTTTCTGACTGGTTGTCTGCCGGTGATGCGGTTTCCCTGGTCTACCAGCCGCTGGCCATGCGCTTTCGAGGAGTGCCGGTCTTTACCAACACCCCCATGAAAGGTCCGCAAAGAGGGCCTGGGCAGAACCAGATTGCTGTGGCCATTGAGCCATTGCTCGATAAAGCTGCCCGCGCACTGGGTCTGGATCCGCTACAGATTCGCGCCATCAACGCACCGGAATCCGATGCTCGTTACGGGGGCTTACAATCCGGTGTGACCAGCGCCCACTTGCCGGAAGCCCTGGCCAAAGGCGCAGAGCAGTTCGACTGGCAGGGAAAGCTGGCTACCAATGGTCAGCGCAACGGCAGTAAGGTGATTGGTGTGGGTGTAGGTCAGGCTTACCATTCAGCCGGCAGCAACGGTTTCGATGGCCTGGTGCGTATCACTCCCGATGGCAAATTGCATATCCATACCGGTGTCGGAAATCTTGGCACTTACTCCCATACCAGTACTTCCAGGGTGGCCGCCGAGGTACTCAAGTGCCGCTGGGAGAATTGCGAAATCGAGCGTGGCGACAGCCGCCGGCATTTGCCCTGGAACCTGGGCCAATTCGGCAGCAACACGTCGTTTACCATGACCCGTACCAATTTCGTGGCGGCCATGGATGCACTGGAAAAGTTGAAGGAGATTGCCGCCATGGATCTTGGCGGTACACCGGACGATTTCGATATCGCTGAGGAGAGAGTATTTTCTCGCGCTGATCCGTCCCTTTTTCTGACCTATGCCCAGGCAGCAAGCCGGGCAATTGAACTGGGTGGAAAATACAGTGGTGAAGTCCCGCCGGAAGGGATCAATCCCATGACTGCAAGGTCGGTGGCGGGACTGGCCGGCACCGGACTTATCGGAGCAGCCCGGGACAATTTGCCGAAAGATGGTACCGTCCCAGCTTTGGCCGCAGGATTTATACAAATCGAGCTGGATCTGGAAACCGGCAAATATCAGGTGCTGGATTATGTGGGTGTTGCCGACTGTGGCACTGTGCTGCATCCAGCCGGACTCAGGAACCAGATATTCAGTGCCGCGTATATGGGTTTTGGCATGGCCGGTTTTGAACGCCATGCCTACGACCCACAGAACGGTTTGCCGGCCAATACCGGGTTGTGGCAGTCAAAACCACCAACGATTATGGATGCCACGCCCAACCTGGACTGGTCCGCGATCGACAAGCCGGATCCGCAGAATCCGGTAGGTGCCAAGGGGGTTGGGGAGCCGATTCAGGGTTGTGCGGCCGCCGCGTTGGTTTGTGCAATTTCCAATGCGTTAGGTGGACACCTGTTTAATCGGGTGCCCGTGACTGCCGACATGATCGTTAACGCAGTCAGCGGGCGATCACAGTCGCACCGCCCGTTGCAAACCAATACCGTTTAAAATCCGAATCAGGCCGGCTTGGCGACAGCTATTTCAGACTCTGCTTCGTCATCACCAGAGGAATCAGCTTCCGGTTCTGGCGAGGCGGTACTGGAAACCGATTTGGATTTGGTTTCTTCCTCAGTGGCATCTTCAGGTGCGGAGCTTTCCATCTCGGCTTTCTCGGCTACCTCAGCTTCAGTAGGTTTGGATGGAGCAACTTCCGCAGTTTCCGGCTCACTGGCTGCACTGATTTCGGCAACAGCCTCCGGTTCTGACGATTCTGCAGATTCAGCGATAGTTTCAGCAGTCGCTTGTGGTTCCGCAGTTTCAGTGCTCTCGGCAATCGCCGCAGGGTCTTCAATCTCTGAAGTTTCAGCGCTTACAGTTTCTTCAACAGCTGTGGATTCGGCGTCTGCAGCAGCTTCCGCCACGGGGGCTTCCTCAACCTCCGGAGGAGTCAAGGCCTGGTTTACGGCGTTACGCAATTCCGGGGAGGCAATCTTTCCAGCGACTGTATCCCATGTCGCCACCAGTCCGGGGTTAAGCATCAACGCTTCAATTAATCTGCCGGTCGCCGCTTCCGCCTGGGCCCAATCTTCGATCGCATCGGCGCGTTGTTTCTGATTTGCCAGCATCGTCAGGTATTGTGATGCCATCAGGGAGAATCGGCTTCGGTCAAGATCATTCAGCCGATAGTCTTCGCAACCATCCTGCCAGATCCTGGCAATATCAGGATCAGCGACCATTGCGCTATTGAACTCATTAAGCTCGTCCAGGTTTCTGTCGATTATCTCGGACATATTGAGTTTGCTACGAAGCTCGTTGTTGTCACGAGTGAGTCTTATCAGGTAGATCACCAGAGCGATCAGTGCTCCCAGCTCAACTACTTCAATGATTGTCACTAATGTGTTCATGCTATCCTCCCGCAGGATATTTCTTGCCCTTAGAACCTGTGGATCAGGTTAAATTGCAGCTGACCTTTGCCAATATTGTCAGTTTCCTGGTGCATGTAGCCGAACTGCAGACGGATATTGTCGGTCAGACTGTAGCCGAGCGCAACATAAGTGCGGTTTCGGTCAAAATAATCAACTTCACGGCCATCACCGATTCCGCGTTCCAGGTTGATAAACAGCTCGTTGTACAGGGACAGATACACGGCTCCCCGCCCCAGATTGTCCTGATTTAAAGGGTAATTCAGGGTAATGAAATAGCGGAAACGGTTGCGAAAATCCTGGTCATCGACATCTCTTTGTTCCAGACGAAAACGATGGGTCAGGAAAGCCTTGTTGGCCACTTGTTGGGGTATTAGCGCTTCCTGGTAGAGGCGTTTTTCTCTGCTCTTGCTGTCGTTCCGGCCGTAAGCGCCGGATGTTATATGAGCCACACCCAGTGTGTAAGTGATATTGGAGTAGTCTGGTGACCAGGTAGCACCGCCACGGATCAACAACTGCTCCAGATCGCCACCGAGATCCCAGTTGCGGTGTTGAATATCACCCTGAAAACCAAAGTTGCTGTTTTCCAGTGACGTGTTCCACATGTACATGTACCAGGCGCCGGTTTCATCTTCATCCACCTGGGCGCTGGCGATGTTGCAGGCAAAAATTACTGATAAGGCTGACAGGCAGACCAAAAACCGATGCTTCATTAATACTCCTCGTTAATCATTCAGGGTGCTGGGATATTAGCAACGCTCACCGTCTGTTCTTAGATCACTCAGATAGTTTCCAGGTCCGGTGCGATGGACTGATGGGATTCGGTCGTGGGGGTGTATGGAAGAGGTTTCAGTGATACGAGGTGTCAATCATCAGTAATGAAAAACTTGTTAACAGTGACGATCGACATCGCATATTCAGCCTTCGGAATCTGCAGGACCCGGTTCCACCTGTGGTGCTTTGTCAGCTCCTTCAGGGAAGCTCGAAGGAGTGTTTTGAACATCGATAATACCCGCTCTAATGGCACGCTGTTTCCAATTCTCCCGAGCTACATCCCGAATTCCATGTGCCGCATCGCTTTCGTCGGCAATATCCATTCCCAGTAATGTCTCGATGACATCTTCCATGGTCACTATGCCGAGCATGTTGTTCTGATCGTCTACAACAAGTGACATGTGCTCCCGGTTCTCAAGAAAGCGGTTAAACAGTTTTGGAATCGGATAATTCTGTTCCACCGTTATCAATTCCCGGCGAAAAGATTCCAGTTTTTCATCCCCCTGACCACGCAAACCGGCAGCAAGCACCTGGTCTTTCAGGACGTAGCCGATAATGTCACCTTCCCGTTGCATTGGGTCTTTCTTGACATAGATGGGAATGCGGGAAAACCTGAAGCCTTGCTCAGCTTCAATGAATGCGTTGACAGTCATTACTGCCGGCTCACTGTGTACATGATTCCTTGGGGTCATGACATCGCCGGCCTGAACCTCATTGAATCCGAGCAGTTTCCTGATGATTTCCGATTCTTTCTGTTCAATCACCCCTTCTTTCTCGCCTATCTCTGCCAGTGCCAGGAAGTCGGAGCGCGACAGAACACTGCGTTTTTCGTCTTTCTTGAGATATCGGGTAAGTATGGTGCTTAACTTGACCACTGGTGCCAGCAAAAAGAGAACGATTCGAAGGGAGTTGACAGTAAAGGGCGCATATTCTTCCCAGTTAACTGCACCGATGGTTTTGGGAATAATCTCTGACAATATCAGGATTGCCAGTGTCATGAATACTGGAACCAGTATTCCGGTAATCAGCGGGCTGGTATCCGCCCAGATGGCGATAGACTGGGCGCCAACTCCCACCGCTCCGATCGTATGGGCGATGGTATTCAAAGTCAGGATTGCAGCCAGTGGCCGGTCGATGTCCTCCTTGAACGCCTCCAGATGCCGGCCTATGGGTTGTCCTTCCTGCATTTTGATACGAGCATAGGAAGGAGTGATGCTCAGCAACACAGCTTCCCACAGCGAACAAAGGAAGGACGTGACAATGGCTACAAGAAAAAAGCCAATCAGCGCGGTGTACATCTGGGAAACCTCTGGATGATTATGAAAATGCTGGGCGGACTTCTGTCGGCTGTCTGATCAGTTCAATGCCTTCAGTACTTCGCGAGTCAGTGCCCAGCGATCGAATCCCTGCCGGCCGTAATCGAGACCCCGGCGGACTATAATCATATCGTGAGAAGGAACAGCAATTGTGTATTGACCGCGATTACCGGAAGTGGAGTATGCGTCTTGCGGTACATCGTCACGACCTTCAGGCACCAGCCACCATTGCCCGCCATAGTGACCGCCACGACCTACCGTTGATGGTGCCGGTGTGCGAACGAAATCGATCCATTCTTCGGATATCAGTCGCTCTCCGTTCCAGACGCCATTCTGCAGATAGAGCATTCCAAAACGGGCCAGGTCTCTTGCGTTGGTGTAAACCTGGCTGCTGAGAATGAAGTCACCAAACCGGTCGGTGCTTACCAGGGTATTGCGCATACCGATCCTGTCCAGCAGGGCTTTCCGGGGGAACTCGGCATAAGCTCTTTCTCCTCCCAATGCCAGCTTCATAGCGTACACACCCAGCAGGGTGTCGTAATTTTCATAATCCCAATGTGTTCCCGGTTCGCGGATCAGTCCACGGCTGCGGGCACCTGTTACTGAACTGGCTCCTGCCCAATAGGACAGGCCTGAGCCGGTAGCGTATTCCAGGCGCTGATTGTCGACGGTCTCGAGGCCGCTGGACATGTTGAGCACATGGCGCAGGGTAATCTGGCTGCGTGGATCATTCTCAGCATCGGAAACCTGGGGGTACCAGTCGAAGCCCAGTGGTTCATCCAGCGCCAGCCGGCCGTCATCCACCAGCATGCCGATCAATGTAGTCGCGATGCTCTTGGCAGTAGACCAGGTGCGAGTGCGGGTAGTCATGTCGAAACCTGGTGCGTAACGTTCGTGAATAATCTGGCCGTTGTAGACCACCAGCAGGCTGATGGTTTGCTGCTCAGGCGTGGGACGTTCGAAGGCCCAGTCGGAGGCCGCCTGCAGTGCAACTTGATCAATATTGGCAGGCAGGTCGGTATTTTCGATCAAGTCGCCATCTGGCCAGGGAATTCTCGATGAATCACCCGGCGGCATTGGCAAAGTCAGCTCCGGCAGGCGTTCGAGATCCGCCAGGTCCTGGTCTGGCGGCAGAATGATGCATCCGATTCCATCCCGGAAAGCCGCTCGCATGGTGGGTACCGCAGCGGCTTTACCGATCTCTACAGCGCGTAGATCCCAGAACACAGTGTAGTCGCCTCCTTCTGGAGAGCCGATAGGATCCGGCAGGAATGCCAGCTCTTTCTCGTAAACCTGTTCCAGGCTGCGGTTCGACGTAAACAGGCCATTGCACATGAAGATGGCCTGCTGGCCGCGGCGAACCATTTCCCGCTGATGCTGCCAGTAGTCGTAGGATTCGTCCTGCTGGGCCAGGGCAGTAGTGCTCAGCGCAGCAATTGAAAGGAGAGTGAGTAGCCCAGTTGCGAGGTGTTTCATCAGCATGCCCTTCTATTGTTGTACCCAGAGCATAATGGTATTTTCGTGGTGGTAAAAGCGCTTTGGCAGACCAATTGGCCGTGTCTTCGAAAATCACTGACTTTACACTCGATCCAGTTCTGGCCAGAGATTGCCATGAATTGGGTGATCTCAATGGTCACCACTTGTTGCTGATGGATAACTCCCTGGTGCCGTGGTTTATCCTGGTACCGGAAACCACGGTCACTGAACTTTGCGATTTGCCAGATCATGTCAGTGAGCCGCTGAATACAGCCGTTCGGCAGCTATGTTTGCATGTGCGTGAGAACTGGCCAGTTGAAAAGCTTAATGTGGCGGCTATCGGTAACGTGGTCAGGCAATTGCACATACATATCGTCGGTCGTCATCACGAAGACTATTGCTGGCCCGGGGTGGTATGGGGGCGTTCCGAGAAGTCGCCGTATCGGCTGGATCAGGTTGACGATATTCAGTCCGCCTTGAGACAGTCATTGGGAGGCAGTTTTAGCGGCCGCCCGCCACATCAAGTATAGAGCCGGTAACGTATCCGGCCTGCTCTGACAGCAGCCAGAGTATGCAGCTGGCGACCTCCTCGGGCTGCCCGGTTCGCTGCATGGGCACTGATGGTGCCAGGCGCACAGGTCTTTCCAGATCGCCGGTGTCGGCATGAATGTCGGTTTCGATCAGTCCCGGCCGCACCGCGTTGACCCGTATGCCTTCGGCGGCAACTTCTCTGGCCAGCCCGATGGTCAGGGTGTCGATGGCGCCTTTGCTGGCAGCGTAGTCGACAAACTCACCGGGTGACCCCAGTCGGGAAGCGGCAGATGATACGTTGACGATCGCGCCGCCTGCGCCACCATGACATTTAGCCATGCGCCTGACGGCTTCCCGTGCACAGAGAAAACTGCCTGTGATATTTATTTGGAACATACGTTCCAGTCTTTGCTGGTCCATTTCTTCAATACGGGCCTTGCGATCGATAATTCCCGCATTGTTGACCAGCGCATCCAGGCGGCCCAGCTCGCTATCGACAAACTCGAAAAGCGCCTCAACCTGGTCCTGCTGGCCGACATCCGCGGCGAAGCAAATTGCCTGACCACCACTGGCATTGATCTGATCAACCAATGCTTGTGCTTGCGACTGACGATTTCGATAGTTGATGCAGACCTGCCAGCCCTGTTCGGCTGCCGCAATTGCCGTCGCCGCTCCAATGCCGCGACTGGCTCCGGTGATGAGAATGACTTTGTTGGCCATTTAAATCCTTTGCCCTGTTGGATCGCTGCAACAGGATGTCAGCAGGTACTTCGGGCCGATTTCTGTTGGGTCTTCTAACGGGTCCTTCTGTTGGGGCTTCTATCGGGCCCTTCTATCGAGTTCTTAGCGGATCAGAGCCATTGACTCCTACCTCATAGACTCCCTGATGCAGACCGTTAAAGGTGCCGTTGGTCAGCCATTCCAGTGATGCCCGGTGCATGAACTTGTACTGGGTAGTCTCCCATACCGAGAAGTGGGTGGAGCAGGCCATTGTCACCAATACCTTGTTATCGATACCGGTCAGGTCATCGTAAAGCAGACCACGACCTTGCGGGTTGTCCTGGGCGCCAACCACGATCATGGTCGGCGAATCGACCAGTGCAGCTCCATGCCTGTTCCACAGCGGACCATTGGGGGTAAAAGGCGCGCTGGTGCGGACCCGCATGACGCCGTGTTCCGGTCCCCAGACCGCTCCCAGGGGATCGAATGCCATGATGGTACTCCAGATGGCATCGCGGACGCCGGGATCCACCTGGTTCTCGCACGCGACGTTCTGTTGCCAGCGACCTTGGGTTAAGGTTTCGTAGGTCTGCAGGCGCATCGGTACGCCAGGGTCTGTCTGTTCCCGCGTTTCCCGACTGTAGCCGGGAGCGTACAGAAACAGTTTGTCGACCTTGTCCGGATTTCGTGCCGTATAGCCGCCGGTTCGGGTACCGCCAGCAGACCAGCCGATCAGACTTACCTTTTCAACTCCTCGCAACTCACGAATGTAATCCACCACACTTTCGATTTCTTCCCAGTCTGACTGGGTGGTGGACAGCCCACCCTTGAAGGCCGGGGCGCATTGTTCTTTCAGTGGGTGCGGTATCACCAGCTGCTGGTTTTCCGGACTCATGTTACAGGCGTTGTCCATGGTCGGTCGGGGTGAGCGGCCGTATCCGGTGTGGTCCATGGCGAAAGTATCGAAACCCGCCTCAGCGAGATATTCCATCCAGCTGTAATCCTTGTAATCAAGATCGTAGTCGGGGATGGAGGAAACCGAACCGCCGTGTACGAACAGCACGACGCGACCTTCCTGTGACTGGCCGGCCTGCCAGCGGTCAGCCGTCGCCACACTGTAGCGTTCTCTCAGGTAGATACCCACACGCCGCCCTTGGTTGGCGGGTGCTGTGGAGACGTGGGGTACAAAGCGCTCAATGGTAACAATTTCCGATTGCGCCTGACTGACGGTCGATGACAACGAAACCCACGCCAGTAATCCTGTTGTCAATAGAGCGGTGCGTATATGCATGGCTGTCTCCTTTAAGGTTATTGTTATCCCGGTCTTTTGTGATCAGGGTGTCAGCGCATGAGGACCAGAGAGTTTTTACAATCCGGTCAGCAGGCCTATGATGGTAACTCATAGGCAGAAAGGTAGAAAGACAGGGAGAAAGACAGGTGGAAAGACAGGTGGAAAGACAGGTGGAAAGACCATTACATAGACAGTCAGCTAAGCAGATAGGATGATAGACAGGCAGATCGTTGGCTTTTATGCTCCCCAATATCCAAGCCGCAGATGGTGTGAACCCTGGCCTTGTGAATTGCAAGTCAGAGCTTTCGGTAATAGAGCCGTCAGCATCAACAAAGAGATTGAGTGGTTATTATGCAGACACAACATTTCAGGGTATTTGCCTTATTTCTTGTTTGCCTGAGCGGGTCCCTGGCAAGCCAGGCTCAGGTCCCACAAACCATGCAGGCAATCCAGATCCAGCAGTTCGGTGGGCCTGAAGTTCTGACCCTGCACGAGATTTTTACTCCGCAGCCTGCTGCCGATGAGTTGCTGGTCAGGGTTCATGCTGCCGGCGTCAATCCGGTGGATACCGGTGCCCGGTCTGGGCGTTCTGCTGCCCTCACTAATGCCGTTCTGCCTTACATTCCTGGATTCGATGTAAGTGGTGTGGTCGTGTCCGCAGGATCGGCCGTCAGCGGATTCAGCGCTGGTGACCCGGTTTATGCCATGCTTGATTTGCGGCGAGGTGGTGGCTATGCCGAGTATGCGCTGGTTAAGGAGAGCGAGGCAGCCCGGAAGCCGGAAAATCTGACTTTCGCGGAAGCGGCAGCGCTACCGCTGGTGTCATTAACCGCCTGGCAGGCTTTGTTCGATACTGCTGATCTTCAGGCTGGCCAGACTGTCTTGATTCATGGTGGTGCGGGCGGGGTGGGATCTATTGCGGTACAGCTGGCCAGGTGGCGAGGTGCCAGGGTAATTGCTACGGGGTCTGATTACAGTCAGGAATTTCTGCGCGAACTGGGTGCGGACGTGACGGTGGACTATCGTAATCAGCGCTTTGAGGACTTCGCAGTCAATGTAGACGTGGTTCTTGACACCGTAGGGCGGGATACACAAGTCCGCTCGCTGGGAGTATTGCGAGAAGGGGGGATTCTTGTGTCGATTGTGGGTCTGGTGCCGGAAGCCAGGAATCCTCCGCCGGGCATTCGGGCCCAGTCTATTCTGGTGCGGGCTAACGGTCCGCAGCTGGTGCAACTTGGCAATCTGCTGGCGGAGGGGGTAATCAACCCTGTTGTCAGCTTCCGGTTTCCTCTGTCGGCAGCACCGGAAGCGCATCGACAGAGTGAAACCCGTAGTACCCGCGGTAAGATAGTCCTGGCAATAGAACCCTGAATCCGGATTTCTGCTGGCACGTTGCGCTTAAGAAGTGGGGTGGATTCATGGTGGGGTGGACAGTTATACGTGATCAGCCGTAATCGCCTTTGGCTGGCACTGAAGTTGACATTTGGCCGGTTTGGAAATACTGTATATTTATACAGTATTTCCAATTGCTATCATGGCCACAGAATCCCCCCAGGAAACCGGGTGCGAGCTACCCTCAGCACCTGGAGAGAAGCCGCCGCCCCGTGATTTACCGGGCGATTCACCTCCCTGTTCACTCTCTTATGCGGAGCTGCATTGCATCTCCAATTACACTTTTCTGCGCGGTGCCTCGTTCCCGGAGGAGCTGGTGGAGACGGCTCATGCCCTTGGCTACCGGGCGCTGGCTATCACCGATGAATGTTCTCTGAGCGGCATAGTGCGGGCGCATGTCGCGGCCAAAGACACGGGGCTCAAACTGATCGTGGGGTCGGAGTTCACCGTCAGTGGCGGAGCGGTACCTGCTGCTGTCCATGATTTCAAGCTGGTACTGCTGGCCACCAGTCGTATTGGCTATGGGCAGCTCAGTCACCTGGTCAGTTGTGCACGGCGCGAAACCCGCAAGGGCGAATACCGTCTTGATCGAAACATGCTGGAAAGCAATCTGCCGGTTGAATGCCTGGCACTGTGGGTGCCGAACCTGCAGCAGGCAGCGGAAACTATTGCTTCGCAACTGGTATGGCTGAACCGTCTGTTACCCGACAGACTGTGGATTGCGGTAGAGCTGTTAATGCGGGGCAACGACAGGAGACAGCTGCACTACCTGCAGCAACTGGGCCGGCAGTTTGGCGTTCCGCTGTGTGCGGCCGGCGGTGTTTACATGCATAACAAGCGGCGTCGCATCCTGCAGGATACTGTTACGGCTATTCGCCTGGGTCGGCGTATCGGTGAGTTGGGGCTTGATGGCGAGCCTAACGGCGAGCGGCATCTGCGGAAACTGGAACAGCTGGTCAAATTATACCCGCGTCAATTGTTGGAAGAGACAATACGGATTGCCGATAGCTGTCATTTTTCTCTCGACGAGCTCCGTTACGAGTATCCACGGGAGCTGGTGCCGGAAGGCTATACCCCTCACGGCTGGCTTCGGGAATTGACTGAGCAGGGTATTCGTCGGCGTTGGCCCGACGGGGCTACGGCCAAGGTGCGCAATATCATCGAGCACGAACTGATTCTAGTCAGGGAGCTGCACTACGAACACTACTTCCTCACGGTCCATGACCTGGTGGATTATGCCCGCAGTCAGGGCATTCTTTGCCAGGGTCGGGGCTCGGCTGCCAACTCGGCGGTCTGTTACTGCCTGGGTATTACCGAGGTGGACCCGGCTCGGGTCGAAGTGCTGTTCGAACGTTTCATTTCCCGCGAGCGTGACGAACCGCCGGACATTGACGTGGATTTCGAGAATGCCCGTCGCGAGGAAGTCATTCAGTATATCTACAACAAGTATGGTCGCGGACGGGCAGCCCTGGCGGCTACTGTAATCACTTATCGCTCCCGCAGTGCAATCCGTGATGTGGGAAAGATACTGGGTCTGGATAACGAGGTGCTGGACCACATTGCCAAATCCATTTACTGGTGGGGCTCCAACCTGGAGGAGCAGTTGTCTGACTCGGGCATCGACTACTCCGATCCCCGCATCAGGCAGTTGGTATACCTGGCTGGCAGCCTGATCGGCTTTCCCCGTCACCTGTCCCAGCATGTGGGTGGTTTTGTTATCAGCCAGGGCCTGCTGTCACACCTGGTGCCTATTGAAAATGCCGCCATGGCTGATCGCACGGTAATCCAATGGGAAAAAGACGATCTCGAGGCACTGGGTCTGTTAAAGATCGATGTGCTGGCGCTGGGTATGCTGACCGCAGTGCAGAAATGCCTGCGGCTGGTGAGTGAATACAGTCCTGAAAAACTGACTTTACAGAAGATTCCCGCCGAAGATCCAAAGGTTTATGACATGATGGGCGAGGCGGATACCGTGGGCGTATTCCAGATCGAGTCCCGGGCTCAGATGAGTATGCTGCCGCGATTGAAGCCGCGCAGTTATTATGACCTGGTTATCCAGATTGCAATTGTGCGACCCGGCCCTATTCAGGGCGATATGGTGCACCCCTACCTGGCCAGGCGTAGCGGTAAGGAAGAAGTCACCTACCCGAGTGATGAGGTAAAAAATGTACTGGAGCGAACTCTGGGGGTCCCAATTTTCCAGGAGCAGGTCATGCAGCTGGCCATGGTGGCGGCCGGTTTCAGCGGTGGTGAAGCGGACCAGCTGCGTCGTGCCATGGCGGCATGGAAGCGTAAAGGTGGGCTGGAAAAATACCGGGAGAAACTAATTAGCGGTATGCTGGCCAAGGGCTATCAGCAGAACTTTGCCGAACAGCTTTTTCGCCAGATCCAGGGCTTCGGCGACTATGGCTTTCCGGAATCTCATTCCGCCAGTTTTGCCCTGATCGCTTACGTATCTTCGTGGTTGAAGCGTTACCACCCGGCGGCCTTCTGTTGCGCACTTTTAAACAGCCAGCCTATGGGCTTTTATGCACCGGCCCAGCTGCTCCAGGATGCCAGGCGCCACGGTGTCGAAGTGCTGCCGGTGGATGTGAACAACAGTTTTTATGACTGTACGCTGGAGCACCCGCCGCAGAACAGGCAGTGGGCAACAGGAGAAAAACGATTTCACGGAATAGTCGCTCAAAAAAAGCTTATGAACGAAGCTGAAAACCCACAGTCAAATACGGACTTTACCCGGAATCCTGCTCCATCTCTGCGTATCGGTTTCAACCGGGTAAAGGGTTTGTCGGAAGCAGGTGCCAGGGCCATTACAGAAGCCAGAGGACAAAAGTCAGCAATCGAGGGCGAGAGAAAAGGAGATAGAGAGCAGAGGGCAGAAAACAGTAGATTTGCCAATCGGGACCAGGTGGTTGGTGACAGTGGACTATTCACTACCGTACAGGACCTGGTTTTTCGCAGTGGCATTAACAAAAAAGACCTGGAGGCGTTGGCGGCTGCCGATGCGCTGAGCGGATTGAGTGGCGATCGGCATCGTGCTTTCTGGTACGCTGCAGGAGCTGAAGCCGGGCAGAAGTGGTTTGTATCTCAAGGCATCGTTCAAGGCACCGTTCAAGACACCGTTCAAGACATCATAGAATCGACGGATCATGGCAATGTCCTCGACGGAATAGAAGCGGCAGCTGCAAAGGTTACCGGCAGTTTTTTTGCAGATCCGGCCTTCGATAGCGAAGCGAAGGTAGACGTATTGTTGCCAGTCGCTAGCGAGAGTCAGAACATCATGGCGGATTATGGCGCGACAGGCTTCACTCTGCGTCGCCATCCTCTGGCACTGTTAAGAAACCACCTGGAAAGCTACCAGGTCACCTGTGCCGATATTCTGGGAGAAGTTCCTGATCAAGACGCTGCCAAGGCAGTCGGGATTGTAACCTGTCGGCAGCGGCCCATGACGGCATCAGGTGTCACATTTATTACCATGGAGGACGAAACCGGTTATATCAATGTGGTAGTCTGGCCGGCGCTGGGGGAAAGGCAGCGTCCGGTATTGCGCCAGGCTCAGTTGCTGGGAGTGGCTGGTCATGTACAGCACAGCGATGGAGTGACACACCTGATAGCTCGGGAGCTGGTGGACCTGACCCACTGGCTTGGAGCGATGCAGCTGTCGTCCAGGGACTTTTCCTGACTAAAAAGCGACGGTTATTCGATAGAGCATCAGTTCGGTTTTTTTGTTCTATTATCAGTCGCCAAACGAAGCCAGTGGTGTCAGGGCAACAATTGGTGCAAGTATAAAATACCAAAGGGCTGCACCTACGAGTGCGACGCCCCCGAAAACCGCAATGGTTTCTCCCGTCTCGCACACTTTTGTCGCCGCTACTTCCTCTATATCGACATAACTAACCACATTGCCCTCACCGCTAATTGAACTTTCATCCAGAGCTTCGATTGTGAATTCATACTCCTCGCCACTGACTGTAGTAATATTTACTTCATCACCAACTTCAGGAGTAGATCTGAGTGTTTCCGGAGATGGTCAACTGGTTGTACATGCTGACAACAGACAGATTATCAGCACCATTGCTACGGGGGTCTTCTTATTGATCGTGTATGCGTATGCCATTGTATTTGCATCCCACAATCTAACGCTCGATTGGCAATCGACAACAGCATAATTTGTCCTGTTAAAATACGAGCTGTTAGCCAAGAGTACGCTGATTTGAATCAAGGAGCTGGATGTTGAGTGCTATTACCGAAATTATGTCGGAAACAGAGAAGGGCGAATTGCTGCTCAGTCAGGAGCAGATAGCTGAATTCAACGAAAAGGGCTACCTGGTCGTGGATTTCGGGATCGATGAGGAGCTGCTGGAAAGCATCAAGAACAAGGTCTTTCCCTACTACCCGGAAGAATTTCAAAACAACCCGGTTATTTCTACCCGTGTACAGGATATCTGGCAGAAGGTCGACGAAGTGAGGCAGCTGGCGGTTGATGGAAGAATTCTTTGCGCGCTGCAACAATTGTACGGGCGCAAGCCACTGCCGTTTCAGACACTGAATTTTCCGGTCGGCACCTCACAGCTGGCGCACTCTGACACAATCCACTTCAATTCAATGCCAGGTGGATTCATGGCCGGGGTCTGGGTTGCACTGGAAGACATGGATGAAAACAACGGTGCGCTTATTTACTATCCGGGCAGTCATAAACTGCCCGAATACAATATGCAGGAATTGGGTCTCGGGAACGGCTATGAGTACTACAAGGATTATGAGCAGTCTATACAAAAGCTGATTGCGGAACAGAACCTGCAGGCAGAATATGGCACCATTCGAAAGGGTGAGGCACTGATCTGGCATGCCAACCTGTTACATGGTGGAGCACCTCGCAAAGATCCGTCCAGGAGCCGCCACTCCCAGGTAACCCACTATTTTTTCGAGGGCTGCAGGTACTTAACACCCTTGCTTAGCAGTGAGGGCAGCATCCATTATCGGGATCCGATCTGGATTCCGGAGTCCGCTGAGGAGTTAGCTCGGTTAATGAAGAAATTGTCGCCTGGTCTATTCCACCGAGTTTTACACAAGCTGGGTCTAGCTGGTTGAGTGCAGGCCAATCATATTGCCATCGGGATCGGTAGCCAGAACAACAAAGCCATGCTGACCAATTGACATTTTCTCCCGCTCTATTTGGCCGCCATTCTCTGTAACTCTCGATGCTTCATTGGCACAGTCTTCACAGCTGAAGTACACAATAGTGCTGTTTACACCGGATGATTTTTCCGGATACCTGACAAGCGCACCAGCACTGCCATAGCTTTCGAAGTTGGCAGGAAATGCCAGCATTTCCAGGTCCGGTCCGTCCAGGGGACCTAGCTCTATCTGTAACACGCCCTCGTAAAAGGCTTTTGCCTGCTTCATGTCCTGTACGTAGATTTCAAACCAGTTGACGGGATTGTTTACCATGATGGTAGATCCTCGTTGTCATTTGTTTCTGGTGCCTTGCGCCACCTACCTATTTCATTGCAAATAGCGGTAATAAAATAACGTGTTTATTCAAATACGTCTTCGAGAATTTCCATCACCACCATAGTGCCTAGCGCGATCAGAATGAGATCGCTGCCGGCAATGATCGCATTCCGGTCAGTTGATGGCGAATGGCCAGGCCTCTGGTATCGCCGACACTGATGCCGACTGTTACCGACACTTCTGCTTGCGGTTGGCCAGGCGGTCCGTCGGGGCCATGTCTTCCCGGCGTATAAATTCCTATTAGGGTTTGCTAGTGTGGCTGGTGTGTCACTTTTTCTGTTTTTTTATTCTTCCTATCTTCCTATCTTCCTATCTTTTCTATTCTTCTCGTCTCTTCTGTCTTCTGATTCCATTCTATAAATATTTCCGCAGCAGTCCTGCCATGACATCACAGTTTGAGGGTTTTCTCTGCCCTTTGCTACGCAAAGATGCCGTGCAGAAACCAGCGCCGCTCACCGCTTTTTTCCCGGTAAATCCACAGGCGGCTGCCGTTTTTTTCCTGTGCTACGTAATAATCGCGGCGTATATCAATACCGGACCACCAGCGGGTTTCAATACGCTCTGGGCCGCTGAGTATTCTCAGTGGTCGGTGATGGTAGAGTTTACCATTTTGCACTTTCAGCACCTGTGGTTCGGGCAGTAACCAGAAAGGTCTGGGATTATGGGTGTGGCGGCGCTTGCGGGACTGCCTTGCCGTTAACAGCGGGTCCTGTTGCGGGGTGGCGTATTCGGGGCAGTGTTCGGCGATGCTGCCGATTTTTCTGATTGGCTGCTCGCCAACTCGCGCCTGTAACTGCTCCATGAACAGGTCCAGCCGCTCATGACCGGTGTTGTTTTTCCCGCTGCCCTGTAGCAGCTCACCCGACTCCCCCAGGTAGGCGTCGAAACGTATGACCTGGATTTTTAAGGTCACAACCGGTGCCGGGATAACCAGGTTATTGAAATGAATCTCCAGCAATTGCAGCAGATGGTGTTGGCAACGGCTGGGCTGGCGCAGCCCCAGTGCTATATCGGTGCTGCTTTGCCGCTCGTGGACCAGTGATACCTGCAGGCGACTGGTGCTCAGGTCACGGCGGCGCAGGAAATCCACCAGCTGGGCCAGGAACTCTTCCAGTACGGGTAATAGCAGCTGCACGTTCTCCACTTCGCAGGGCAGGTCGTAACTGCTGCTGAAGGCCGGTGGCGGCTGGTAATACTTTTGCGGTTCGGGCCGCTCACCCAATGCCCTGTGTAGCTGATTGACAAAGTTACTGCCAAATCGTTTGCGCAGGCCATCGGTGGGCAGGCGCCAGAGATCCCGCAGGCGACGTACGCCCATGTTGTAAAGGCGTCGGCGCTGCTCCCGGTTCAGCTCCAGGACATCGGTAGGCAGCCTGCCCAGGGCGGAACGCAGATTGTCCCGGTGGTAGACCAGCAGGTTACGGCCGCCGCGCGCCAGTAACAGGCTGCCGGTGACGGTGGGGCTGGCAGCGTAGTGGAATTGGGGCTCCAGACTCCAGTCCTGCAGCTGTTCCGCTATCCGGGGTGCCAGCAGTTCGTGCAGGCTGTTGATGCCACCAAAGTAGCGCAGGCTGCTGCGTATTTCGAAAATCAGTGAGCAGGAGTGAAAACTGATACTGGAGCTGACGTCGGTTGCCAGCAGGGCCAGCTGCTCAAGGTGCTGTTGCTGCAGCTTCTCCGCAAGTTCTGCCAGTTGCGGAAGGTACAGGGCATACCAGAGACTGCGGGGCTGTTGCTTGTCTGTTGTCGCTGGGGGCGGCTGTTTGGCCCGACCTGGCAGCGGGACTACTTTTTTGCCTGTTGCCGCAGGCTTCGGGTCCAGTAGTGGTAGTTCCAGGGTGGATTCGGGTTCTTTCATACGCTGTCATACCGACCTGGATGCTGGAGTGGCAGATTTTCCTGGTACAGATTCAGCTGCACCGACAGGGGGCGAAAATTACCTCGTGCCTTGAGTACGACGATTTCAGCCTGCCCCCTGAAATCCTTTATTTCCAACCGTAATGAAGACTGTGAGTACTTACTAATTCGATGCTGAAAAAGTACGCCCAATGTCTCTCCAGTTTCTGCTGCCAGCTGCAGGCGACGCACTACCTTGTCCGGTAGCCAGTTCTGCCAGGCCAGCACCAGGCCGCAGCTCTCGGTTTGCAATGCCTTCTCCATGCCCCACAGGGCATCTTTGCAGGAGGTATCCAGGTTGATTACCAGCACCTGCTCAGGGTCGATGCCGGCCTGCAGCAGGGCAGGGCTGTTCAGCAGGTAGGGTGGCGAGATCCAGAGGATCCATTTGCCCTGCCTTATCACCTCCCGCATCAGTGGTACCAGCAACTGCAGCTCCCCCATGCCCCACTGGCGGCTGACAATTTCCACGATGGCATTACGGGGCCAGCCCCGACCCGGCAGGATGTCGTCCAGCTGCGCATAACCGGTGGTCTGTCCATGATCGCCGCGGCCGGACATGTCGCAGCCGCGCCACAGGACCGGGTTGTGTGCCAGCAGCCGGTCGATGGTGCCAGTGTCAGGGCCAGGGCCCACGTGCTTCCTGGGTTTCTGGTGGATTCCCGAGAGTTGGTTTGTTGTTGTCATTGGGGCTTCCTGGGCCGCATAATCGTGGCGGTTGTATTATCTGTAACTGTATATATATACAGTAGTATAGCCAGTAAATTATTGGTGGCAACATTCAGGGTGATTAAATTAACAAGGAGCTTGTAATTATCTGATTTACTTGAATTATTAAAGGATCATGACAAAGCGCCGCTAATTCCGGTGACAAAGGGAGCCATGGGACAGGGAAGCGTGTCCGAAGTTAACAATAAACCATACGGAGCGGGGATATGAGTAAAAGACCGGATATGGTAATGGTGGTGATCACCCTGTTTGTGGTCAGTGTGCTAGCCAGCAGTGTGGCCCAGAGCGCGTTGTTCTAGTTTTAGCATGCCCTGAGGCAGTCTCGTCCTTAAATGTGGTGCAGTACCGGACTATATCAGCGCACAACCTCTGTGCTGATAGATAGCCGCTTCGGTAATGACCGCATCAAGCGGCACGTCCCAGTCATTGACAGGAAGGCGTTCCACCCTCTGATTCTCATAGGCCAGCCCCACCAGCCTTGGGCGCTGGAATCCCAGCCGCTGTTGGTAAGCAAAGGTACGATCATAGAAGCCCTTGCCCATTCCCATGCGATTACAATCGGCATCGAATCCTACCAGTGGTATGAAGGCAAGGTCTAAAGAGTAGGGTGCTACCAGCCGTCTGCTAAGGTGGCTCGGTTCCAGGATGCCCCATCGATTGGGTACCAGCGCATCACCGGTGCGAAATGGTGCGAAGCTGACCTTGTCAGGACGATGGGCGCTCAATACCGGCAGATAACACTGTTTGCCCATCTGCAATGCCCGCAACAGGATAGCCAGGGGGTCCAGTTCACCGTCACTGGCAAAATAGAATGCCAGCCGTCGTGAGCGGTTGAAGAAGCGACGCGTCACAATTTGCTGGTAAACCCGAGCTGCTTTGTCCTGGCGCGCGGCAGCAGACAGTGATCGACGCCTGTGCCTCAATGTTTTGCGCAAACTGATGCGTTCAGAATCAGTCATTGTAATAAGAAAAGGATCAGGTGCTATCCGACTGGCGGGTTTTTGGCAGGTGTTAAAAGAAAGTTCCCCAAAACACCGCTACCAAAGTTGCCCTGAACCGAAGAGTTCAGGTGGTGGCCCCCGCGATGAATAAGGCTTTCCGACATGCGGACATGCACAACAACATCTGACGAGCAGCCTCCGGGTTTACAGATATCGGCTCAAGAACATGTTTGATTGGCAAATGTTCCAGGAAACTCTGTCAATCAGTATAGCCGTGAGTTGTTGCTGAAGCCAGAGTCAGGGGAAAGAGAGTAGAGAGTAAAGGGTAGAGGCGGCAGTCCAGGGCCCGGAATCGGTACAAGATGTACTCTACATCTCCAGCTGGCGGCTGCGTTGCAGGGCCTGGTCTATCTTGTCTTCCAGCAAGCTGATCTGTTCACCGTTGACGCGACGGGATTCGTTGATCAGGCGGTTCTTCTGCAGCAGCTCGTAGGTAATGTTAAGGGCTGCCATGACGGCGACTTTTTCACTGCCGTGGATATTGCCCCGATCTTTTACCTTACGCATGCTCTCGTCCAGGTAGCGAGCCGATTTCATCAGCGCTTCCTGGTCGGAAGGGGGGCAGTTGATATGGTATTCCTTGTCGAGGATTCGGATCTGTACGGAAGTGCTTTTTTCAGACATGAAAATTTCCCACGTTTGGTATTTTTTTGAACGCCAGTCGGATCGCGACTTATTGTATACCGAACAGGGAATTTCTGAATACATTACTGTATTCAAACGTTGCCGAGGCTACTGGGTCTCTTCCAGCGCCTTCAGTCGGAGCAGAATTGACTCCAGTCTGGACTTGGCTACCTTGTTCTTTTCCATCAGTTCCCGTCGTTCGCTGTGCCAGTTTTCTTCATTGGCTCTGAGCAGCTGATTTTCCTGCTTCATTTCCACGCACAGCGCAATCAGGGCTTCCACCTTCTCGGTCAGGGCTTGAAACTTGTCTTCGCTCATTACTCGAATCCATGAATTTCCAATTAAATTCCAATACTGGCAATGTGTTACTGGAATTTGTTTAAGTGCAGCGTAACTATAGTGGGGCCATTACGGAGGGTCAATGACCCAATTCGCAAAAAAGGAAACTGGTTTGGCAAACCCGGCTTGACAAGTCGAAACGTTCTCCAGGCTTTGCACCACGATTGTTAGCTCGTCTGCAGGCCGCAGTACTCTTATAATGCGCAAGATATCCCCGGTACACGGGGCAACTCCTGATTATTGATAGAGATGTTTATGACCGTCGATTACCGTGAAATGAAGCGACGCCGTAAGGAGCTGATGGCCCATATGGAGCCCAACAGCATAGCGCTGCTTGCCGCCGCAACGCCCAAAACCCGCAATAATGATGCCGACTTCCCCTACCGGCAAAACAGTGATTTTTACTATCTGACCGGTTTCACTGAGCAGCAAGCGGTGCTGGCGCTGGTGCCAGGTCGGAAACAGGGTGAAGTTGTATTGTTTTGCCAGGAGAAAGACAAGCAGAAAGAGTTGTGGAACGGCATATTGACGGGGCCCCAGCGAGCCAGTGAAGAGTTACTTATCGATGACGCGTTCCCGATAACCGACATCAACGATATTCTGCCTGGCCTGATCGAAGGTCGTGAACGAGTTTATTACTCCATGGGCAAGGACCCCCAGTTCGACCAGCAGGTCATGGATTGGGTAAATGTAGTGCGCAGTCACAAGCGCCAGGGTGTACACCCGCCTGGCGAGTTCCTGGTACTGGATCATCTGCTCCATGAGCAGCGGCTGGTGAAAAGCAGTGCTGAAACCAAGTGGATGGAAAGGGCGGCAAAAGTTTCTGCCCGTGCTCACATACGAGCAATGCAGGTCTGCAAACCGGGAATGTATGAATATGAGCTCGAAGCGGAATTGCTGCATGAGTTTTACCGTAGCGGTAGTCGTTTTCCGGCATACAACTCCATTGTTGCGGCTGGTGAGAACGCCTGTATTCTGCACTACGATACCAACAGTGCCGAGATCAAAGACGGTGACCTGGTGTTAATCGACGCCGGCTGTGAGTATCAGCATTATGCCTCCGATATCACCCGTACTTTTCCAGCTAGCGGTAGTTTCAGCAACGAGCAGCGTGCTCTATACGATATCGTGCTGAAGGCGAACCTGGCGGCAATCGAGGCAATCAAGCCGGGTGTCGCCTACGACAAACCCCACAATACGTCGGTCAAGGTGATTACTGCCGGACTGATCAAGCTGGGTCTTATCAAGGGAACGCTTGGCAAAGCGATCAAGGAAGAAGCCTATCGGGATTTTTACATGCACCGGGTCGGCCACTGGCTGGGCATGGATGTGCATGATGTCGGGGATTACCGAATCGATGACCACTGGCGCCTGCTTGAGCCGGGTATGGTAACCACCATTGAGCCTGGTATTTATATTGCACCCGATAATAAAAAAGTCGCCAGGAAATGGCGCGGCATCGGTATCAGAATAGAAGATGATGTGCTGGTTACTCGTAAGGGCCACAAGGTGCTCAGTAAAGACGTTCCAAAGGATGCAGATGAAATCGAGGCTCTTATGGCAGGCAAGCCGCATTAGCCAGGAATTGTCTAATCAGGATTAGGATTAGGATTAGGATTAGGATTAGGATCAGGATCAGGATCAGGGAACCTTTGACATGCTCATTCAAAATCCAGCAACGAAATATGACCTGGTGATAATTGGAGCTGGCATGGTCGGCGCCAGTTTTGCCCTGGATCTGTGTAAGCGGCTGCGCCGTGATGTTTCCATTCTGGTGGTGGAAGCCGCCCGTTCCGATCCCAATCAAAGTGAATCGCCGAGCTTTGACGACCGTTCTACTGCGCTGTCATTTGGCAGCAGTTTTATTCTGCAGAACATCGGTCTGTGGGAATCAATGGAGGATTCGGTGACACCTATTCGTAGAATCCATGTTTCCGATCGAGGGCACTTTGGTTCGGCACTTCTCGACGCTGATTCCGAGGGAGTAGCCGCGCTTGGATACGTAGTTGAAAACCGATGTTTCGGCCAAGAGCTCAACAAGGCCTTGCACGGATCAGCGAGCATGGATTTTCTGGCGCCGGCGAAAGTTGAGACTATCAAACCACTTGCCACAGGCATGCAGCTACAACTGGCCGCTGACGGGGGAGAATCGTTTGTTCTCCAAGCTGGTGTAGTGGTTCTGGCTGACGGGGGCAGATCTCCCATTTGCGGTCAGCTTGGAATTGTTACTGACAAGGAGCAGTATGAGCAACAGGCCATGATTGCCAATGTGGCATTTGAAAAGCCCCATGACAATGTCGCGTTCGAACGTTTTACCGATAACGGGCCACTCGCGATATTACCGTTAAGATCGCTGAATGGAGAGAATCGCGGCGCACTGGTATGGACTCTGCCGGAAGCAGAGGTTGAAGCTTACAAAGCAATGACTGACGTGCAACTGGTAGAGAATCTGCAGCAACGCTTTGGTTACCGCCTGGGCAGTATTACGCGTCTCGGTCAGCGATTTTGCTATCCTCTCAGTCTTCAGGTGGCAAGGGAGCAGGTAAGGCCCGGGCTGGTCCTGCTTGGTAATGTCGCGCATACACTGCACCCGGTGGCAGGCCAGGGGTTCAACCTGGCGCTAAGGGACGCCGATGTTCTTGCCGCAGTGTTTGCTGAAGCGTTGAACGCGGGCGGTGAGCCTGGAAACATGCAGGTGCTACAAAAATTCGTTGACCTGCAAAGACTGGATCAGTCTCGCACTATTGGTTTTTCTCATTACCTGACCCGCCTGTTTTCCACTAATCGCGGCAGTCTGGTATGGGCGAGAAAGTTTGGGCTGGCCTCCATCGATATGTTGCCGCTGGTCAAGCATGAATTCGCACATAGCGCCATGGGTCTGGCCGACAGGTAAAAAGCCAAATAAAAAGCCAAATAAAAAAAGGGAACTTTCGCCGTATTCAAAAACCCTGGCAAAGGTTCCCTGGTCCTATCCAGGACCGAGGCGGGAATTACTTGGTGATTTCGAAGACTATCCGCTGCTGCACCCCATGAACTGGCACCGGTTCGCCATTCTCTACCTTGGCGGTATATTTCCACTTGGCGATTGATTGCAGGGCGGCGCGCTCGAAATATCCATCTGGTTCCGCGTAGATGACCGAGGGATCAGCCACATTGCCGTTACGGTCCACCGTGAAGCTCACTACCACAAATCCCTCCACCTGACGTTGTAAAGCGCGAGTGGGGTAGACAGGTGTCGTTCTGACGATCGGAATCATCTCGCTGTTCTGGAAAGTCAGATTCTTCCAGCCTGGAGGATTGAGGTTGAACTGCTGTTCGTTAAGAGTGATGAGCGGCCCGGTGCCTATATCGATCTGACGTGTGTCTTCCAGAACATCGGTTACCGGTGGTTCGACGATTGGTTCAGGACGTTCGATATTCTCAATTACCACCGGTTCGATATCTGGCATTCTGGCGTCGATGATAGGAATGATATAGGTTTCCTGCACCCGGTCTTCATTTGAATGCACCATGAGTTGCATCATATAGAACAGCATCGTTGTCACCAGGACTGCCGCAAATAGTGCGGTTGGAACTTTGAGCAAATTGTTGGTTATAGCATGCATGGTCGGCCTCCTTAGCAAAGTTCTCATTTACAGATGCAGACAGGACTTCGTTAATTCCGCAGGGTAAAAGAGAATCGCTTTCTGATTGGTTGGTTATTCCCGCCGATTCCATCCACGATCTCGGGGCAGTAAACAAACTTCTCTACTGCCCGCAAAACCGCTCTGTCAAAAATGCCAGTTGGTACTGATTCTATTATTCTGGGGTTGATTGCGTTTCCGTTTTTATCAAGGTTGAATTCCGCAACGACAAATCCTTCAATTCCTTTTCGTAGTGCCACTAAAGGATAGTCAGGCGCCGGTGTTTGCAGTGGGGTTGCTTCCCATTGCAGAAACAGTTCTTCAGCCGCCAAACTGAATTTTCCTCCCGAGTTGACAGACAAAGTTTCAGCAACCATTTCGAACTCCGTCCGTCGTTCTCCAGGATCGTGCTGCGACTCAGGTGCAAGGATTCGATGATGTAAGCGTTGCGGTGGTGTGATCGCCTTCGGCTCGTTGCCATAGTCGAGGATGAGTTTATTTTTCACGGTGTCGAAGGTAAGTGGAATGTAATTTTTTTCTACTGTGACCGGTTCGATGAGATTTGCCGAAACCTGCAAAGATGAAAAGGGCACGATAAGTAATAGAGTCATCAGTGTCGCCGTAAGTATTTCATCTGCTCTCAGTAAACTTCTATTCCTGTCCTCCAGCAGAATATGACGAATCCGTAATGCGAGGATTGAAGGGCTGGAGAACATCTGCATAGCCAGCTGGGCGTTCTGATCATGAGTGCGAATGCAATTTGCCAGCTGTAGAAGATTGGAGGCATAACCGATATCCGAGTCGGAACAGTCTGCTGCCGTGTCGTCACTGGCTTTTTCACTGGCTATTTTCAGGTACCGAGCGGCATACCAAAGCAAAGGGTTGGGCCAGTACAAGCACAGGGTAATTCGTCCAAGAAGTTGGTATATCCAGTCATTGCGCTGTATATGGCCTAACTCATGACCAATAGCTTGTCGGATCAGGAGCCGGTTCCAGTTCTGTGCGGCTGCCGGAAGCACCAGCCGATGGTGAACGATGCCCCATGTGAAAGGAGTACGGGTTTGTGAACTGATCAATAAAGTCACTTTTGCGGTGATTCCGTTGCTTTGCAACAACTGTTGCAAAGTGCTCTCTAGTCGACTGTCATCGCTCCTGCTGGCCTGATTACTGATCTTGAAAAGCCTGAAAATACTGGAAGTCAGATTGACCAGCATCAGGAGCAGGCCAATCAGATAGACGCACATCAGGGCAGTGATTGGCAGAGCTTTTAGTGGCGTTGGTTTTTCCAGATCTTGGTAGTTACTGCCAGCATTGAAACTGCCATTGACTGGCAGATCTGTTTGCGCAATGTCGATGGTCAGAGCAATATCTGGAATGTAAAGTTTAAAAAATGGTATGCAAAGACATGAAATTATTGCAATCAGCCAGATCAGGCCGTGGCTGGATGCCGACTGGCGACGATAGATCCAGTGAAACAAAAAGGCCAGCAGGATAACCAGCGAGGCTTTTAAAAAACAATCAATCCAGAAATAGAGTGCTGGATGTTGTGCTTGCACAGAATCGAGGCTTAAGAGAACCGCTGTCATTGTTGTTTTGCACCTCTACGTAAGGGCATGCTAGTTGCTGGATTCGTCGCCTTTCCTGCTCCTGGCTTTCTCGATTAATTGTTCCAGCTCTGCCAGTTCCTGATCTGAAACATTTTTCTCAGACAGGTCGATCATGGCGCTCATTGCCTGCGACACTGAGCCATCGAAAAAAGTCTTGAGCAATCTCGAAACTGCAGAGCGTTGAGCGTCTTCATGGTCATGGGCCGGGAAGTAGATGTACTTCAAGTCCTGCTCCCGGTGTTGCAGTTGTCCCTTGCCTTCCAGTTTGGCCAGCAATGCCCTCACTGCCGAATAACTTGGTGGATCTGGCAGTCTTGCCAATACCTGCTTGGCAGATGCTTCCTTGAGCTCATAGACAATGTCCATGATCTGCCTTTCCCTTCTGCTCAGATGTGTCGACGATGGCATGAATTTTTTCCTACCTGCTAATATATTAGCACTGTGCTAGAAAAATAGCACCTTGGTGCGAAAAGTCAACTTTTTCTGGTTCTTATTTTAAAAGACCAATTAAATCAGGGGGATAAGCTTTCTCTGAGGGACTCGATTCGATTGCGGTTAGCACCCATGTCGCTGTAACCTAGCCGCGATGCGGACCTCACGTGGGTGACTCCAGCCTCCGGGTCAAAGAGAAATTCCACGTCGTCGACAAAGCCCATGATACGGCTGGTGAATTCAGCGTACAGGTAGTTGCCTTCGGAGCTGACAATCCGTGCCTCTGGCAATCCCATGAGAACCTGCTGGATCTGTGCCAGGTTGGCCTGCAGGGGCGCGATAGTATGACTTTCCCGTGTTTCGAAACTGCATACGCAATTGGGCGAGTCCGGGCACTCGGACAGCCGGCCGTTGAGGTTGCCGATATCCTGCGGTGGCTCTCCGGCACAGGCGGACAGCAGGGGCAGGCAGGCCAGGGTGAATCTTCTTTTCATGTGATAATATTCCTAGTAAGTACTTTAAAAGAATTTATTGGACTACCGTCATCCCCAGCCATTCAGCGATCAGTGCGGGTTTCTCTTCACCCTCGATTTCGACTGTTACGCTATGTTTCAGCAGATAGCGTCCAGGCTGCTTTTCACTGGCCTCCGCCAGGGTAAAGCGGGCGCGGATGTTGCTGCCGACTTTAACCGGATTGATAAAACGTACTTTATCGAGACCATAATTGATGCCCATAACAGCGTCTTTCAGTTTGATGCCGCCGTTCTTGTTACTGAACATACTTAGCAGCGAGAGTGTCAGGAAGCCATGAGCTATGGTGGCACCGAATGGAGTCTGGGCGGCGCGCTCCGTGTCGATGTGGATATACTGATAGTCTTCTGTGGCTTCTGCGAAGCGATTGATACGTTCCTGGTCGATCTGAAACCATTCGGTGACGCCAACTTCTTTGCCGACGTAGTCAGAAAGTTCGGCGGGATCGATTACATTGCTCATGATAGGCGGCTCCGATTGTAGCAGGGTAAATTCAGCGCAAGGCTATCACAGAGGCCGGTATACCACACCATCCGCTTCTGGCTGCTGTCACCTTGCTCCACTCCATCCTATAATGGGCGGCAATGACTTCTGATCCGAACACTGACTCAAGCACCGACTTCGATATCGCCATCATAGGAGGCGGCATGGTGGGTGCCGCACTTGCCTGTGCGCTGGCAGAGACCGGCCTGCGAATAGGTCTTTTTGACCAGTCCAGATTTGATCCGGACCAGTTGTCCTGCAATAAAGCCGAGCCCCTGTTCGATCCCCGCGTCAGCGCCATTGCGCCTGCATCGCAACGTTTTCTATCAAATCTGGGTGCCTGGCAAATCACCGAAACGGTGCGGGTGTCACCCTATACCGACATGATGGTCTGGGATGCGGATGGCACCGGCTCGATTCATTTCTCTGCTGCTGATATCCACGAACAGTCTCTGGGCCATATCGTCGAAAATTCGGCAATCGTTCTGGGGCTTTATCAGCGTCTCAAGCAGCTCAGTAATATTGTCGTATTGAGCCCGGTGTCAATGGAAAGTTTTGAGCGCCTGGCCGAAGATCCACTCGGGTGCGTCATGTTTGCGACCAGCGAAGGGGAATCCTATACCACGACCTTGCTGGTCGGTGCAGACGGCCCCCAGTCTCGTGTTCGTCAACTGGCAAACTTCACTACTCGAGAATGGGATTACCATCACCAGGCCATTGTCACTACGGTACGTACCGAACTGCCTCATAAAACCACCGCGCTGCAACGATTTATGGAAACCGGACCGCTGGCATTTTTACCGCTGCTGGATACTGCTGCGCTGGAGGAAGACCAGCAGCACTACTGCTCGATTGTCTGGTCGACGGGTATCGATCAGGCAGCGGAGTTGATGGAACTGGACGACATGCAGTTCGCCGGCAGGCTGACAGATGCGATCGAGCATCGTTTGGGTAAAATAGAGTGGACCGATCGTCGCTACAGTTTTCCGCTGCGGCAACGCCATGCGGTGGACTATGTGCAGCCTAATATCGCCCTGGTAGGCGACGCGGCCCACACCATTCATCCGCTGGCAGGCCAGGGTGTGAACCTGGGATTCATGGATGCTCAGGCACTGGCAAACGAAATTCACTCAGCCGTGCAGCGCCAGCGACCACTTGGCGAGCTCGCTATACTGCGGCGTTACCAACGTGCAAGAAAGGGACATAATCTCGGTATGATGGGGGCCATGGAAGGATTCAAACAGCTGTTTGCCCAGGACGCGTTGCCGGTCAGATGGCTGAGGAACACCGGCCTGAACGGCATCGATCGGCTCGGATTCATCAAGAACCGATTGATGCGCCAGGCGATGGGTAAACAACGAGTAGCAAAATAACTATTCAGGTTTACGGAACTTCAGAGTCATCCGGTCGCTTTCACCGATTGCGGCGAACTTATCACGATCTACGTCACCCATTCTGAAGTCAGGTGGCAGACTCCAGACACCTTCCGGATAATCCTTGGTATCTCTTGGATTGGCATTGACTTCCGACGAGGCGACAAATTCAAAACCGGCCGCGGCAGCAATTTCCTTAACGTACTCTTCGGTCACGTAGCCGGAAGTTTCCATAACTTCCATGCCGGCACCGGGTCTGGCGCGATGCTCTACTACGCCGAGAATGCCACCGGGTTTCAATGCTGCGAAGAATGCCTCGAAGTATCCATACTCCAGCCCGGCCATGATCCAGTTATGAACGTTGCGAAAAGTCAGGGCCACGTCAGCGCCTTCGGCCGGACCGATGACCATCTCGTCTGGTGGCAACAGGTGACGAATGGTCGCTTTGCCATAAATGTCCGGGCGCTGTCGAATTTTTTCTTCAAAGTTTTCCAGGCTTCGACGGTGAAAGCCGGTAGGAGAATTCGGTGAAAAGTGCGCGCCAAAGTAGCGACCGTGGTCCCGCATGTAAGGCGCGAGGATCTCCGCGTACCAGCCACCGGACGGTCCGATCTCAATCAGCGTCATATCAGGAGTTAATCCAAAAAACTCCAGTGTTTCGATGGGGCGACGCGATTCGTTGCGGGCAATATTGGCTGCACTGCGATGATCGCCAACAAGAATTTGTTCCAGGCTGGCCTGCGCCGCGCCATGATGATCGGCAGCTACTGGTAGCGCGGACAACAGTCCGATACCAATTGAAAAGGAAACAATCAGCAATTTGATGGATCTCATTTGCAGGCTCTCCACGTTAAAGTTCAGAGAATTCTGGCACGAAAGACTCAGCTTGACCACTACGAGGCTGGTGAAGCCAGGCAATGGATTGTAGCGCCTGCCTGTCAGGCCGCGTACAGAGTAAAGACACCGATGGCGATGAATGCCATGCCAGCTACGTAGTGAAGAATTCTTTCATTGATGTATGCGGATAGCAGGCTGCCTGCCAGCACTCCAAGCGCCGAGGCTACGATTAGAGCGGCTGACGCCGCCAGAAATACGGTCAGTTTGCTGACTTCTCTATCGGTCGCAAACAGCATTGTAGCCAGCTGGGTTTTGTCTCCAAGCTCAGCAATCAATACCGTGAAAAAAACCACTGAGAAAATTTTCCAGTCCATCGAGTCGTTTTGCTCTTCAGTGAGTTGGAATTAGCCGAGTATAGTAGCAAAGTTTTGCTTACTTCCATGCCAGGATCAGGGAAAAGTTTATCTCTGAAAACTGAACCTTGCATTGAGCTGCAGCATGTCGTTATTGCGGAAGGCTGAGTAGAAGGAATTTCGGTCGGCGCTGTAATCCACCCACAGCAGGCCAAACTTCAAGTTGTCAGACCAGTCGTAATCGATGGACAGGCGGGTCAGGTAGCCCTGATCGTCGGCCAATTTGTTCCAGACTGACAAAAGCTGAACGCGTTCGTTCCAGCCGGTCCAGTACAGCCTGGTACCGAAACTGGTCTGATTACGTTCGACACCGAGGTTACTGACTTCACCCCGGGTGTGGATATTGTCAACCTCCAGACTTAACAGGGTGTTGGTGAATCCGTTGTATTCAACACCCAGTACACTGAGCACTCGATTGCGTTCCTGCCAGCCGTCGATACGTAGAAAATCTTGCGTTTCCAGCGGCATGACCGGGGTATTTCGATGCAATCCCAGCTCACCAAATACCAACCAGGACCCTTGCACCCTGTTGGCAGCCATGCCCAGGGCTTGCATACGCTCCTGGGAAAAATGAAAAATGGGGCTGACGGATTTAACACGACTGATCCCATCCAGGCTCAATTGATTGTTATTAAATTCACCGGCTACTATCTGAATATCACCGTCAGCGTAGTGCGTCGATGCCCGTAGAAATATCTCGGAATCATTGTCTGGATCTTTCCGGTCGATCAACCAGTCAGGCTGACGCAAACCGATAAATTGATCAAACTCGTCACCATCAGGCGCCATGTCATTATAACCGGCGTGATACGTAGCCACGCCATCCAGCACCCAGTCTTCGATAGAATAACTGAGCTGTACCGCTGGAACCTGAAGTCGAAGATCTTCCAGATCCTGCTGACCGAAAGTGTACTGATCTTCTGTATTGATGAGGTCGGTGACCCGCAAATACTCGGCAAAACCCCAGGCCTGAATCTGATGTCCAGCCTTCAGATAGAGGCCGTTTTCAAAAGACTTTTCAAGATAAAAGTCGCGCACTTCTGTACGCGTGCGAAACAGATCTCGTTCGGATGAGGTAAACGGAGTGTCATCTTCAAAGTCGTAGATTGCATCGTGGTAGGCTTTGCCACTGAAGCGGAAGCTTAGTGTGTCTGATGCTTGCCAGTCGAACTGTGCGAAAAGACTGGCCTCAATTTGTGAAAGCTGGCGCTCTGTCCGGCTGAATGGCGGGTCAGGTTGTTCGTAACTATAAGACATTTCCTGGGTAACCCAGCCTAGGATGGAGAATGGAGAGTCAGGGTTGGTGCGGCTGCCGGCGTCAACTTCCAGATTGGAGAAAAAATCATCTTGCGCGTTCGCGCCAGGAGGTATCATCAACAGGACAGATAGGCTCAACCAGAAATCCAGTTTTCGCTTAATCCTGTATTTTTGCGAGTAGGTCACGGGCCGACACCAGTCAGTCGAGGCCGCGTTGCATATTTTCGGTGGTAAAGAGCTCGTCTGCTAGTTCTACGTTGTAGCTGACATCTTCTACCTGCAGGACACTGGCGTGTTCCTGACGACCATTGCGTGTGGTTATGACCTGCATGCGCTTGATAGTCCAGATGCCATCTATCTGTTCAATATCTGATGAATTGAAAAATTTGATGCGATTGCCACGCAGTTCCCAAGCCTGGGCACGCTGTTGAAGAAAGTTGTCTTTGCGAATCCAGGTACGCAGGCGTGAGTAGCCGGTAGCATCTTCAGCTTTTTCGCGAAATTCCGGTTTGGCTACAATGTCGATGACCCAGCAGTCCTGGCCGTCCACAACCTCACTTTCATTGAAAAAGCTGTAGTCATACCAGCTGGTTTCCAGGCCATTGATGTCGGCATATGTAAAATCACTGCCAAGAAAGGAGTCAGAGGTATCGCTGGTGGCTATGCGTTTGACCCGCTGCAGGGATGGAAGGTACAGCCAGGAATCGTCATCAGCGTCGGGATCGTCCCAATCGTAGTTCAGATAGGCGGTGCCACGAATATCAGCAGGCGAGTCAAACTGGGATAAAGAGCGCGCATCCTCGCCGTAATCTTTTGAATACATACGCAGATTGCGTTCCCGCTGTCGGCTACGACGGTCGATAAGGATCAGCCGGTAATCGATCACGGCGGTGTCACCATCGTATAGGTTGTCATGTTGCTCTATGACTTCGGCGGCGGTCAGTTCGGCAGTCTGTCCGAGTGCGGCTGGTGCATACAGACAGAAAAGCAAGACACACAGGATAAAAGGTAAAGCCGGAGTCCGAGGTTTCTCAGCGAAGTCAAAGTTACTATTCATGTTGGCAGAGTTTGTCCAATCGTTCATGTAGTGACATCGGATAGTTGTGGGGATTCATGAGCAGGCTCGTCTCCATCCACCCAGTAAAGAATCGCCGGTAACAGGATCAGGTCACCAAGCAGAGCCAGGAACATGATAATCGAGCCAAACAGTCCCACGTAAACTATTGTTGTAAACGATGCGAGGCAGAACACACTGAATCCGACAATCAGTACTGCTGAGCTAAAAATAACAGCGCGACCGGACTCACTCATGGCCTGTTCAATGGCTTGCCGGGTTGACGCACCAGTCTGTTTCACCGTCAGGTAGCGACTCATCACGTGTATTGAGTCGTCTACTGCGATCCCCATCGTCATTGCACCCACCAACATGGTATTCAGATCGAGATAGATACCAAACAGTCCGGCAATCCCGCCGGTCAGCAGGATGGGCAGCACGCTTGGAATTATCGAGAGCACACCGTATTTGAACGATCTGAATAATATAAAGAAGAAAATGCTTATAACAATCAAGGCAGCTCCAAAGGAACGGGACATGCCTTCGGCAGCATAGACATCCTGGGCGGTACGTAGATCCATACCGCCGGTTAACAGTGGATCCAGGGCCGGGTAATTCTCCTGAACATGCGACTCGATGGTTTGCAGCTCGATGCGGGCATCGGATGCTGCCATGTTGACCATCGGGACGATCAGGCGCAGGTATCTGTTGTCGAAGTCCTTGATGTCAGACAGGTCCTCGTTGGCGCCGGAACTGTCGTACAACAACAGAAATTGCGCGGCCATTTCGCGGCTGTCGGGCAGGCGGTAGTAGGTCGGATCGTCACCATTGAGTGCCTGACTGATTTCTTTAAGGTAGTCCACCAGTGAATTGACCGGGCCGGTAGACTCGCGGCTTTCCAGCCAGGCCTGGAACTCCTCTACCTGCCGAAGAAACTCCGGATCCTTGATGCCTTCACTCTCTCCAGAGTCCAGGATCACATCCAAAGTCAGAACGCCTTTAAAAATACGGTCCAGATAGAGGATATCCTGGCGTACCACGCTGTTTTCCTTGAACTGGGTGACATAGTTGGTATCGATCTGGATCTTCGGTATGGCGTAGATCGCAAACAACAGGCAGGCAACACCCCCCAGCAGGATGCCATTGCGGTGTCTTTGCGTGAATTCAGGAATGGCGCTGGTTATACGTGTAACCAGGCCACTGGATACGGCGCCAAGCGTCTTGCCTGGTGAGGGCGAGGTAAAACTCAGCAGGACTGGCAACAATGTCATGGCAAGCAGGAATAGCAGCAGGGGTCCGATCGCACCCAGCAGTGCGAAATCCCGGATCGGCAAAATGCGAATGACTGAGAGCGCCAGAAATCCAGCAGATGTTGTAATGGCAGTAAAGAAAGCCGGCTTCCAAAGGCGCGTTACCGCTTGCCGGGCGGCAAATTGTGAGTCCGGTTTCTCCTGCAGGGCGTGGAAGAACTCAACCAGCACGTGCACTGTTATCCCGACACCGATAATGATCATGGTCGGAAGCAAGGCCTGGTCCACGGTGGAGTGGGGAATACGCAGGTAGCTCTGGATCTCGTTGACCCCCAGCACTCCAATGGCGATAACCAGGCCCGGCATCAACATGGCAACGGGAGATCGAAAGCTCAGGAACAGCATCAGGAACAGCAAGACACCCATCACCGGGATCAACAGTTGCATGTCTTCCTGCACCAGTGTCTCGAAGCGCTCGCTTAGTAGCGGGTAACCTGAATAATGGAGCCTGTAGGGTCCGTTCTCCAGGTTCTGTTCCTCAATGAACTGGTAAAACTCCTGGGCCAGCGCAACCTTGTGAGCGGCAGTATCGTTGCGGTACTCGACCCGGGCGGTGATCCTCGCATGGCGCAGGTCTTCGCTGACCAGAGTGCCCAGCGCGAGGTCCTCGCCACGGATGGTGTTGCGTATATCAGCGAGCAGCTGAGGTTCTTCAGCCAGCGCCTGCAGGTCGTCGATCAAGTAGTCGGTACTTAAATCGTCGCCGTCCGCATGGGTATATTGATAGTTGGTTAGTGACCGGACCTGGGTGACGTAACGGTGGGAATCGAAAAACTCAGTAATCTGGTCAATGGCATTCAGTGTCTCGACATTAAAGATATCTCCCTCTGCCGGAACATGCTCGATACCAACTATCAGGTACTCATAGTCACCGAAAAGATCGATCAGGTACTCGAAATTTACCAGCGCTGGATCGCCAGTGACGAAATAACGTTCGGTGGTGTTGTCGAACGGAATGGCCGGCCCCCTCAACAGCATCAGAGGGAGCAACAAAAGGCAAAAAAGCAGAATAAAGTAGCGCTTGGCCGTGACTGTCCCGGCCCACGCTCTTATAAGGGTTTTCATCCAGGGTGTACTGTTGGGTCTTTCATTATTAGTTACGGCCGGTCCTTGCGCCGCTTGATGGTTCTACAAGTGTATATCGGCAGGCCGAAACCCGTAAAGTTTGTGGTCGCACTCGTCAGAACATTTCTCACAAAACATAAAAAATCGTTAAATTAGAATTTGTTATGAAGTTTTCTTAAAGCCAGTCGATAATATTTCAGGCAACAGGGACCTAATCGGATTCAAGTTGGAAACTGGAGTATGACCTTCGAAGAACTTTGGCCGTTTGAAGTGGATTTGAGCCTGCTGGATACCGGTAGTATCACCAATATTCTGGCGGATATCGAGCAGCATTTACCTTTGATGGAAACGGAAGACGACGTCAGTGAGCTGCTCAAGGTCAAGGAAATGTTCGAGAAGGAACTCATGGTTTCAAGTCGCTTACATTAAAAATAAAAACTATTACCTTAGTTAGTAAGCCTGATGGCCGCTTTGCCCAGCGGCCTTTTTTTTGCCGCTAGAAAAGTTTCTCTATTTTGGAATTACCTTCGTTAGGCTCAAGGAGGCGGCGGCATAAAATTTCTCTCGTACCTCGAGAATATTTTCCGCCTCAGCCCATCACCCGATTTAGCCTTTACTGGCTTCGAAAGATGCTTAAAAGGTCGCTTCGTTAGGCACAAGGGGGCGGCGGTGTAAAATTTCTCTCGTACCTCGAGAATATTTTCCACCTCTGCCCATCACCGGGTCTAGCCCTTACTGGCTTCGACTTTGAGGTGGTAGAAGCCAGATACGGGTATCGCGTTGCCTTTTAATTCTAGCTTCAAATCGAGGCCAGTAATGTTGAAAGCGGGTGATGGCTGGAGAAGAAAAATAATTCCGAGCCTGTGAGGAAAATTATTATTCGCAAGCCCCTTGAGCCTAAAGAATTCGAGCCGCAAAGCCACCCAGCTGAAGGGCAGGCGTGCCCAACGCCACGAATCAACCATATGCTGCGTTGAGTGACAGGGCAACGATGGTTTGTTTGCAGCCCCCTGGTTTATGCTTGGCGCACTTTCCAAGACATCCCCAATTCTGCAACTACAAGGTGTTTATTATGAAATCGATTGTTTCTTTGCTGGCTGTTTCCTGCTTTATCTGCGGTAGCGCTTCTGCCCTGGATATTGCCGCGCTTGAGCAGGCCATGGCCAACCCGGATCGTCCGGCGGAAGACAAGGCCCGGGACGCCAGTCGCAAGGCTCCCCAGGTTCTGGACTTTTTCGGTGTCGAGCCAGGCATGACCGTACTGGATATCAACGCCTCAACCGGCTGGTATACGGAAGTTCTGTCTTACGCGGTCGGCTCAAATGGCACGGTTCTGATGCAAAACCGGCCAGGTGGCCGGGCTGAAGAAGCGGCTACCGCCAAGGCCGATCGCCTGGGCAATATTGAGCAAATCGGGGCCATATCAGACGCCGCTCCAGGCTCCGTCGACTTTGCTGTCACTGCGCTGAATTTCCATGATTTCCACAATCGAGACCCGCAGGTAGCCCAGGGCATCCTGGCCCAGACCATGGCTGCCCTTAAGTCGGGCGGTATCCTTGGCATTATTGACCACGAAGGAACACCGGGAGCAGATAATGCTACCTTGCATCGCATTGCTTTTGATGAAGTGGTCAGGGCCGTCACGCAAGCGGGATTCGCCGTGGTTGGGGTGAGCCAGGTACTGGATAACGCCGCCGATGATCACACTCTGTCCCCTACTGATCCCAGCCTCGGTCGAAATACGGACCGCATCGTGCTGAAACTGATGAAACTCTGATTGGTCTGGCAAACTTCTCTTAGTGTGGCAGAAATCAAGGGGCTCCAGGCAGGCGCCCCTTTTTTATTCCCCTAGTTAGTAGGTAACGGATTGCTCGCAGATGGAGGTTTCCCGCTAATGACAGTGTTTGAGTGAAACTGGATCTGCCATTTTTAGCGTAGAATAACCACTTCCACCTCATTGAACTGCCCTAAGAACACAGATTTCCTTGAACTCAGAACCCACTGATAACCGGTTAGCCCGTTTCCTCTCGGTATTCAAATACAGCAAGGTTGCGCTGCAAATTGTCTGGAGTACCAGTGCTGTACTCACTATCGTCCTGGGCCTGGCCAACCTGGTAGCCGGAGTCATGCCCGCTGCGATCGCATTTGTCGGACAGTTCATTGTCGACGCGGTGGTAACCGCCGTACAACAATCCGGTGAAGCCAGGGATCAGGCCCGCAGCGATGTGTTGTTATATGTCATGCTGGAAGCCGGCCTGGTCGTCGTGATGACCGGTGCTCAGCGAATTAACGGTGTGTGTCAATCGATACTCAGGGTGTTGCTGGGCAACAAGGTCAACGTGATGATTCTGGAGAAAGCACTGACTCTGGAGCTGGCGCATTTCGAAGATTCCGAATACTACGACAAACTGGTTCGCGCTAGACGGGAAGCGTCCAGTCGCCCCTTGAGTCTGGTCACCAAAACCTTTGAAGTGATCAAGGATTTCATTTCCTTGCTGACCGTGGGTGGATTGTTGTTTCAATTTTCCCCTTACGCAGTTCTGCTGTTAGGCCTGGCCGGAGTACCGGCATTTGTCGCGGAAGCCAGATTTTCCGGCGAAGCATTCCGCATCTACCGGCGCCGCTCTGCCGAGCGACGGATGCAGATCTACCTGGAAATGGTGCTGACCCGGGAAGACGGGGTCAAGGAAGTCAAACTGCTGCAATTGGGCAAGGTCTTTCTGCAACGTTACGTCGATATTTTCCGGCGCATTTACAAGGAAGATCGCAACCTGGTGTTGCGGCGGGGATTCTGGGGCTATGTGCTGGGTTTGCTGGCAAGTGCAGCATTCTATTTTGCTTATGGCTGGGTGGCGTTTGCTGCCATTGCCACCACCATTACCATTGGCCAGATGACCATGTATGTGGCTCTGTTTCGCCAGGGTCAGTCTTCTGTGACCAGCAGCCTGACAGCCATCAATGGCATGTACGAGGACAACTTGTACCTGTCCAATCTGACCGAGTTTCTGGAACACCAGGTTCCGGAACCCTCCGGCAACAAACTGGCCGGGCCTGATCCGCAGGATGGCATTCGTTTCGACAATGTCAGTTTCTATTATCCGGGCAGCACCAGACCTGCCCTGGAGAACATTAACCTGCACATTCGTCCCGGAGAAAGCCTCGCCATCGTAGGGGAAAACGGTAGTGGTAAGACCACGCTCATCAAGCTGCTGACACGATTGTACAGTCCTACCGAGGGCACCATCACCTTCGAGGGCCTGGATCTTCAGGATTGGGATCTGGCAACCCTGCGACAAAAGATCGGTGTGATATTTCAGGATTTCGCCCGCTACCAGTTGCTGGTAGGCGAAAACATCGGTGTTGGAGATATCCAGCATATTGAGGACCAGGATCGCATTACCGAGGCGGCAGACAAGGGACTGGCCGCGGACTTTATCGAGGACCTGCCGGCAGGCTATGGCACGCAGCTGGGAACCTGGTTCCGCGCTGGTAACGAACTGTCCGGCGGACAGTGGCAGAAGATCGCCCTTTCCCGAGCCTTTATGCGCAGCGAAGCTGACGTGCTGATCCTTGATGAGCCAACGGCTGCCATCGATGCCAAGGCGGAAGCCGAAATTTTTGCGCATTTCGGCGACCTGACTGCCAATCGAATATCAATTATCATTTCCCATCGCTTTTCCACGGTACGCATGGCGCACCATATTATCGTTCTGGACAAAGCTCACATTATCGAAGAGGGCGATCACCAGAGCTTGCTGGATTCAGCGGGGCAATACGCGAGATTGTTCAAGCTGCAGGCAGCAGGTTATCAATAAGGACTGATTTTGTTAGCTAGCTTCCTGGTCGGTGCATCGGTGTGTTTTGCAAGCACGCTGCCATTCGGACCGATCAACCTGACAGTCGCCAAAACTACTGTAGAGAAAAGCCACCTGCGTGGTTTCGAAGTGGCGGTGGCGGCGGCAGTAGTCGAAACCTTCCAGGTACTGCTTGCTGTCTGGTTCGGCATGGTGATCAGCACTTTTCTGGAAGACAACGTCATATTCAGGGCGGTAGTTGCAACTGTCTTTCTGGTGCTTGGTGTCTTCATATTCCGACGCCAACCGACCAGGAGCCTGAATGCTGATGATCACTATTTCGGTTCTGAGATCAAAACCGGCCTGCTGGTTGCTGCAATAAACCCCCAGGCGATTCCATTCTGGATAATTGCGCTGGCAGCTATCAACGACTACACGGATCTTGCTTTTCAGGGACTGGAACTGACCTTGTTCCTGGCAGGTGTGTTCGTTGGCAAGGTGCTGGCACTTAGCGGTTTTATCACTGTAAGCAACTACCTCAAAACCCACCTGGACGAAAGCAGCAGGCTGGTCAATCATGCGTTGGGTGTCGTTTTGATGCTTATTGGGATTATTCAATGGATCCGCATTTTGCTGGCAATTTGACGCAGGTCAGTGGCGAATTCCCAGTTTGCGTTACCTTCCTGTTACAGGAACGATAGTTTAATTACCAACAAAAAGAATCGGCGGTGATCCTGTTTGACCGGGATCTGGCGGTAAACAGGCTAATCACCTCGGGAATGGTCTGTATCAGAGCTTCCACTATTTGGATTTTGCGAGCCTTTGTCGTGCTGTTTGCCGCATTGCAAACGGCCGGCTGTATCTATCTGCCGGTGTTTCCCGAGACGAAGGCAGTCAGCGCATTGAATCGACATCCCAACCTAGAGATCAAGATCTACAATCCTTTCAGTGTGAGGTTCCGTTTTCCTTTTGCTGTATTTCAGGTTGCTGAGTTTGCAATCGATGGCAATCGTCTCAATCATCGCATGCATAACAAACTGCTTGTTGCAGATAACCAGCTGGCAATTCTGGGTGGACGCAACATTGGCGACGATTACTTTGGCTATAATGATGACTGGTTCTTCATCGATACTGATCTATTGGTAAGTGGATCGATGGTCACCGCCTCGAAGCTTACCAGCTGCTCGTCGATGATCCCAATATGGGATGGTTCGATCGGCCCGACAACATAGCAGAGACGCTGGCTTTGTTGACTGAGGAAATAGAGCGCGAAGTGATCGTTGTGACACCTTACCTGGTACCGACTTCCAATCTGCTGGATATCGGGGAGCAATTGACTAGCCGGGGGATAAAGGTTTCGGTACTGACCAATTCACTGGCAACCAATAACCATGTCAGCGCGCATGCAGCCTATACGCAATTTCGAGCACGCATAGTGGAAATGGGGGTGGAGGTGTTCGAATTCCGGCCAGATGCCAGGATGGTGCAGGATCCTAGGAATGCAGACATTACAATGCATTCAAAATACATATTGTTTGATGACGAGTGGGTTTTTGTGGGCTCCGTGAATCTGGACCCGAGATCTCTCTATCTGAATACCGAGCTGGGGGTGATGCTGCAGTCCCGTGATCTGGTCAATGCCATGCGGCGCTCCTGCGAACAAATGACTTTACCGCAAAGCGCTTATCGGCTTGAAAGGTCTGACAATGGTATCGAATGGCATAACACTCACACAGTCCTTAAAAGTGAACCTGCTAAGGGACGCTGGCAGATGATCATGTTTCGCTTTATGCAATTGTTACCGCTCTACAGCCAGCTGTAGCATTGTTGATTGATCGAAACCTGTTATAGTCGACTGTCCTGACAGCATAATATGTTGTCGTTCGGTAATTATAAAAGTGAAGAATAAGGCATGGCCGGCGCTAAAACATTTTTCTCTAAAATACCCAGGTTTGTCTGGTGGATTACAGGCGTACTGGTGCTCTATGCGGCGCTGGGGTTTTTAATGGTTCCCTGGCTGGCGGAAAGGCAATTGAAGAGCATTCTGAATGAACGTCTGGAACTGGCCGCTGAAATTGAGTCGATCTACTTCAATCCGTTCTCGATGTTTGCGCAGATCGATGGGTTGCAGATTGCCTATAACGACGGCTCACCGTTGTTGCAGCTACAATTCCTGCATACCAATTTTCAACCTACCAGGCTGGTCTTGCTCAGGCTGCAATTCAGTGAGCTCATCGCCTCGGATTTTGACCTCTACGTGCAGCGTGATGGGAATGGTCTGGATACTTTCACCCGGCTGGCGCAAAACTGGGCAAATACGGCCGCTCCAGTAGATGCGCCGCCAGAAGTCGACAGTGAAGAAGAGAGAGGTGAAGAGAGCGGGCTGATCCCCATCGTTGCCGAGGCGATTTCCCTGATAAACCTGAATTTCCATGTACGGGATGAAGTTCCTGCTACTCCATTTGAAACGTCGTTACGGCTCGCTGAAGTGGACATCGGCAATTTGTCCACGTTGCCTGACAGCAGGGGGCCAAAGAACCTGATACTGGAATTTGAAGCCGGAGCCCGCCTGACGGTCAGTGGCGATCACAGCCTCAATCCCCCGGAACTGGCCGGTTCACTGGAATTGGAAAACTTTTCACTGGAAACAGTCAGTCGATATCTACAGGACACGTTACCATTGCAGGTTGAGAGTGGCAGTTTAACTGCTTCCGTAGATTACGATATCAGCCTGCTGGATCAAGGGCTGTCTCTGACTCTGACACAGATACAACTGGCGGTTAATGAACTGGTTGCGGTCCAGAATCAAGTGGCGCAACCGTTTCTCACTGCCACGTCACTGCAGGCCAGCAATGGAACACTGCGCTACCCTGAGAACCAGTTTGAGCTGGAATCGTTGCAGCTGGACCAGCTGCAACTTGCCGTAACCCGGGAAGCTGGTGAACAGATCAATCTGCAGCAGCTGGCAGCTGCTTTTACGGAAACCGGGACAGCTGACCCGTCTTCAGCACAGCAGGACACAACCCAGACTGGCACCCCCTGGGACATCAGCCTGGAGCGCCTGGCACTGACTTCTAATCGCATCACGTTCAATGACAGGGATCCTGAATTACCTGCGGAGCTAGGTATAAACCTGGATCTGGAGCTCGTTGGTATTGATAACCAGCCGAATTCAAGTTTTCCCTTGACACTTAATGTTGCGCTGGATTCCGGTGGTGAGTTGCAGGTTGCTGGAGAAATAAGTGTGCTACCGGACCCGGTGGTGTCTGCTGAGGCAACGCTAAGCGCATTGGACCTTGCGGTATTACAGCCCTATGTAAACGAATACGCATTTATAGACCTGGAAAGCGGGCGCCTCGAATTGCAGACAGTTGTGAATTCGAATGCCACTGAACCTTTCTCATATGACGGGGACCTGCGCCTGCTGGAGCTTTCGCTCGCCGATCAGCAGCTGGGGGAAAGTCTGTTGAGAATGAATTCACTGGTAGTGGATGGCATTGATCTTTCTCTGGCGGAAAACAGTGTCGATGTATCGGAAATCCTTTTCGATTCACTGTTTGCCAGAGTAGTGGTCAACGAAGACGGAACTACCAATATCGGCCGCAGTATTAAGCCGACAGAACAGGTGCCGGATCAGAATGCACAATCGACGGCAGATACTGACAGCGGTTCCGGAACGCCATTTGCCATTACAGTTGGCAGGATCCAAGTGGACAATGGTGCGTCAGATTTCACCGACTCAAACCTGCCCATCGTCTTCAACGCCAATGTTCGTGAGCTGACAGGGACTGTCGAGGGATTCTCCGCACCCTCGGCACAGCCGCTGGAATTCAGCCTTGAAGGCAATGTCGACGAGTTTGGACTGGTGCAACTCGACAGTGCATTCGATCCATTCGATTTTACCCGTCAAAGCCGATTTGACCTGCAATTCCGCAACCTGGATATGCCGAGGATGACTCCCTACACCATCAAGTTTGCCGGGCGGGAGATTGCCAGTGGCAATCTGGATGTGAACCTTTCCTATAACATCGAAGACAGCCAGCTGACAGCTAATAACCAGGTGGTTTTACGAGATCTGCAACTGGGTGAACGGGTCGAGTACCCGGACGCAATGGATCTGCCGCTGAATATGGCAACAGCTCTGCTGAAGGACTCAAACGGAGTCATCGATCTTGAAGTACCGATAACCGGGGATGTCAACGATCCGGAATTCAACCTCGGGCCGGCTATACGGCGTGCTATTTCCAATATCCTGGTCAATCTGGTTTCGGCGCCGTTTCGTTTGCTGGGTGCGCTGGTTGGGGGAGATGCCGCGGACATCGACAGTATCAAGTTCCAGCCGGGCAGATCAGATGTGGCTCCACCTGAACAACAGGTACTGCAGCAATTGTTCGAAGCACTGTCACAGCGGCCACAGCTGATACTTGAGGTCCCGTTGCTGGTGTCTGAGGCAGACCGACTGGCGCTGCAAACCGGCATTGTGGCTGAGCGAATCAACAGTCGTATCGATCTGCTGGGTGAGGAGGCCGGGTCGCTGACTGAGCGGAGGCTGACCGTGCTGGAAGCCTTGCATAGCGAAGGGGGGCTCAGTCCATCGCTGGACGAGCTGAAGTTGACCAATACCGTAGAAACCAGCACGCCGAACCCACTTACCGGCGAACCGATGGTCAGCCAGGAACTGGACATTCAGGCCTATGTGGATGACCTGCGCACCCGGCTGATTACTGTCGAGCCGGTATCAGATCAACAACTCTCATTGCTGGCTGAAGGAAGGGCGACTGCAATTCAGGAATACCTGGCTACTCTAGGTATATTGAGCGAGTCGCAGTTGCAGATCGGCGAGGCACAGAGTGCTGAACTTGACGATGACGGCTGGCTGGTGATGGAGTTTGGCCTGAGCTCCCGCTAATTTCTGGACACCGATAGACTGGACAGCCGCTGGAAACTTTCCTGCCTGTTTGATCGGGTAATCATCTCGATTGACTCACATCAATACTTACCTGACACACTGCCGCAGAATACTTTGTGGCGGTGACATCGTTCGCCAAATATTTTTAACCATAATTCAGAGTATTTGCGTCATGACAATCAATGAAAGTAAAGATGACAGAATTCTTAGAGTAGTACTTGGAGTTGTGCTGATCGGATTGGGTGGGGTGGGATTCCTGTCTATCTTCGGTGTGATTGCGATAGTGACAGGAGCAATAGGTTTCTGTCCGCTTTACAAGGCCCTGGGTAAGAGTACCTGCTCAACGGAAAGTTAGTGCTGATTGTAGCTGCGTGTGTGGTTGCTGTACTTTTGCAACCGGGATTCTCATGATCAGGTGAGTATGCGGCATACCAGCCCTTTCAGGTACTGGCTTTCCGGGAACGCCAGAGCTATCGGGTGATCTGCGGACTGGTGCAGGTATTGAATGACTTCACCTTCCCTTCGGGCATCGAGCAAGGCATCGGCGGTGATTTTCTGAAACAGTTTCAGATCGATTCCGCCGGAACAGGAAAAAGTGATCAACAGGCCACCTGGCCTGATCAGTTTCACAGCCTGTAATGCCAGGTCTTTGTAGGCACGGGATGCCTTCATTACCTGGCTCTTGTGCTCGGCAAATTTCGGTGGGTCGAGGATTACAATATCCACCAGCCGGTCCTGTTTCTGCCAGTCTCTTAGCAGGTTGGCAACCCGGCCTTCTTCAGTTTTATGCTGATTGTCCTGCAGACTATTGAGCTGCAGGTTGCGCTGCAGAATATCCAGCGCCGGTCGGGATGAATCAACGCTGGTGACATGGCTGGCGCCAGCTGTCAGTGCGGAAATCGAGAAAGCACCGGTATAGGCAAAACAGTTCAATATTTCCTGTTCCGCGCAGTAGCGACGAATAAAGCTGCGATTTTCCGCCTGGTCCAGGTAGAAGCCGGTTTTCTGACCCGAGCGGATATTCACTTCCAGCTGCATGCCGTTTTCCTGAATGACCAGGGAATCCGGCGGCGCCTGGCCCCACAATACCCCTTCACCAAGTGCCAGGCCTTCCCTTTTCCGGGAAGCGGTATCTGATTTCTCGAATATGCCCTGGCACTGGCATTGTTCTGCCAGTATTTCTGCCAAAAGCGGTTTCCAGCTTTCCAGTCCCGCAAACTGAAACTGACAGACCAGAAAATCGTTGTATTTGTCCACAACCAGGCCGGGAAGGTGATCGCTTTCTCCGAAAATCAATCGGTAAGCATTTCGTTCAGGATCGTCCAGTAACGATTTCCTTTTCGCCAACGCAGCCGCTATGGTCTGTCGAAAAAAATGTTCATCTACTGTGCTGTCAGCAAAGTTGAACAGCCGTATCCGTATCTGGGAATCAGGGGAATAGCCACCGACACCCAGTACCTTCTCTTCGTGACTGACTACCCTCACTATTTCGCCAGCTTTCGGCGTACCTTCTATGGAATCGATGGCGCCGGAGAACACCCAGGGATGATGTCGCAGCAGGGAAGCATCGCGACCTTTTTTCAGACGGACAGTGAACATGGCTTTAGGCCTTTGGACGCGATAACATGCGGAGGAAGTGCCGAACAAACAAGAGGCGCTACTCTAACGTGTTTTAACCTAACTGGAAAGCAGCCACCGGGATCGAAACAGACAAAGTCGAACCTGCCAGCCGGCAACGCAATACCACAGCAGTATGAAGAGCGGCCAGTGAGTGATGGATGGTAACGGGAATCAGCCCGACGAACAGGACTCTGCCCAAGAGCGTGCTAGACTGGAACAGCAGTTACACAGGATTAATCGATCACGTAGCCGGCTGATGGTGTGCTTCTACACGCTGCCCCTGTACGTTGTCGCGCTGGTATTACTCTTGAACGAAGGCCGCAGTGTCACCGCATTCATGTTTGTCTACATGGCGGTTTACGCGATATTTGCCGTGGACATGGTGATCAGGACCTGTCCCCGTTGCGGCGAACAGTTTTTTGTCAGATCATTTTTCTTGAATTTCTTTACCCGTAAGTGTGCACATTGTGGGCTGTCATGTCGCGGTCGGGATGAACGGGGGTCCGCATCTGATGGCAGGCATTTTTGAGGGTCAGGCACCTAACCCGCGGGTTTCTAATGAACAATCACCCAAGAGACAGTCGTTGCCAATTGAGGTTATACGAATTACCCGCTCCGATGATCTGGAGGCGCTGGTTACTCTAATCAACAGTGCCGAGTGGGATGAGGATAATGATGTTGACACCTACTCGGTTGCTGCACTAGAGGCTTATCTTTGCAAAGAGGATACGGTTTTTATTGCCGCCTGCTGTACGGATGGGGAAAAAGAGCTGGTCGGCATGGCATCCGGACGCATCGAGCTGAAGCCTTATGATCACATGAAGTGGTTATACATCGATGAAGTGGACACTTGTGCCAATCAGCGGCGCAAGGGGGTGGGCAGGGCCCTGATGGTGCGACTGCTCGAGATCGCCAGGGAGTCAGATTGCGAGGAGGTCTGGCTTGGAACTGAAAGCACCAATGTTGCAGCTAACGCGCTGTACAAATCCCTGGTGCCTGATGAGGTCGATCATGTGGTCGGGTATCTGTTCGAAATCCGTTAGGGCGCTGAGCAGCGGTTTTCCAGGATTTTACTGACTGTTGCTTCTCATCATGTGCAGCAGCTCCATTACTCTTGGTGGCTGACCGCTGCGCAGCAGACCTTGTCTGAACACTCGTCCGGACAGCCACATTACCAGCAAAATACTCATCAGCAGCAGGACAGTGGTACCAAGCAGATCTATAAGCGGAGGATTGGCTGCGGCCCGGTTCATCATCAGGAAAGGCGTAAACGGAGGGAACCAGGACAACGCACGAAACAGGCTGCCGTTCGGATCCATCACAACGAAAGGCGTGATGGTAATGGGTATCATCATGGTTACGATGATCGGTACCATCATGCCCTGGGCTTCCTTCAATGTGTTACACAGGCTGCCTATGGCAAGGAAAATTCCCGCGTAAAGTGCGTAACCGGCAAGGCAGTAAAACACGAACCAGGGCACCAGATCGGAGCTCAGGATAATCCCGATTATCTGTACGAGGGTGCTGGTCTCGGCACTTTGGTAGAAATTCAGAAACAGGAATAGCGTCAGTAACCAGGCAGCCATCGTGGTAAGACTGCTCAATCCAATACCCAGCATTTTGCCCATGAGCAATTCATTGGGCGTCACTGAAGCCAGCAGCACTTCCAGGATTCGATTCGATTTCTCTTCGATGGTGTTGGTCAGCAGGTACTGAACACTTTGCATCAAAGCGAGAAACATGAAGTAGACAAAGGCCATAGGCGCAAACTGACGGAATGTATCAGCCATACTTACCGCCTCTTCACCTTCGTTAGCCAGAGGATCAAGTTTGTTCAGTGATAGCCGGGTGCGCTGAATATTGCGAATGAGGTCGGTATTGACACTATTCCTGGCAAATTCTTCGTTGCGGATTCTGTTGTTGAGACTCCGCTCAATAGCATCTGGCAATCTTGGATCAGCCAGATTACGACCCCAGTACTGAACGCCGCCAGTCTGCGCCTGGCCTGCAACGGGCATGGCTCCGGGGCGAAGAATGTGGTCGTTGATGTCTTTTGGAATAAGTATCAAAGCAAAAAGTTCACCACTGTTGCCATCGACGGAGACGCGGCGTTCACCGCTCAGGTACGGCCTGAGTTGCTCGACGACCAGCTGTGAAGCTGCTGTTGGATCCACCTCGTCAGGGAGCGGAGCCTCGATAAACGAGCGCTCCGGGCTTTCGAATGCCGGAGCATCTTCCCTGAGGTAAGGAGTGGACATGGTGAGAGCAAAATCCAGTCCCCCACTTTCAATCCACTGGTTCAGTGCTGTTACTTCGTCAGCGCCCACATCGTCGACCAGCTGGTCCGCTGACGACCTGGCGTTCGCGGCAGTCAGTTCCAGGTCTCCCTCTTTGCGGTAGTCGAGGAGATAGTTCACAAACGACTGCAGCACCTGTCGCTGGTGCTCCAGCTCAATGGCTGACTCGACGGTTTCGCGGTACTGTCCATTCTGATCCACAAGCATGTAATAGCGGGTGGGGGTTGACTCTGCCAGAGTGGACTGAATCAGGTAGATTCCAACAACCATCAGTGGCAGCAACAGGATACCGATCCAGAAGCCCTTGGTGCGTACGTTCTCCACGTATTCACGCCAGGCGATAAGTCGTATTACGCTCATCGTAACCGTTGCTCCCTGGCATCTTTACCCACCAGGCCGACGAAAACGTCGTGCAAGCTTGGTTCGGCAAACTCAAAACGGTTGAGCGGGATGTCCTGGTCAAAACAATACTTCAGAATATCCTGCGGATGGGCTTTGTTAGTGATTTCTACCAGCCAGCGCGGGTCCGCGCCTGGCTCGCTTTCTGAGGCGGTAACTCCGGCTACCGAATCCAGATTCTGCAGACCTGACACATCACTGGTAGTTTCCAGAAGGATCCGGCGCGCCACCAGTGCGCGGGCCTCGGGCACTGTGCCATCAAACACCTTGCGGCCCTCAGCGATCAGCAGTATCTGGTCGCAGAGCCGTTCGGCGTGCTCCATGATATGAGTGGAAAAAATGACAGTCTGGCCATTGGCGCTCAGGTTGTTGATCAACTCTTCCAGAACCTGCTGATTAACCGGGTCAAGACCGGAAAAGGGCTCATCGAGGATAACCAGTTCCGGGTCGTGTGCAACCGCTGCCAGCACCTGGACTTTCTGCGACATGCCTTTGGACAGGGATTCGATTCGGGCGCTTCGAAAATCTTTCAAGCCGTATTTTTCCAGCAGGTGCTCGGCACGTTGTTCAGCCTCTTTCCTGGCTATGCCTTTGAGGCAGGCAAAGTAGGAAATCAGTGCCGTGACCTTCATTTTCTTGTACAGACCTTTTTCTTCCGGCAGATAACCGATCCGGTCTCGTACTTCCAGTGCCGACTGATGCCCGAGAATGGCGATACGACCAGAACTTGGTCTGATGATGTCTAGGATCATCCGCATGGTAGTGGTTTTACCGGCACCGTTCGGGCCGAGGAAACCATAGACTGCACCCCTGGGAATCTGCAGGTCGATGCCGTCGACAGCTGTGAAGCTGCCGTATTTTTTGCTGACATTTTCCAGGCTCAGGACTGGTTCATGCATAATCTTGGCGCCGTAGAAGCGGATAGTTTGACAGATTACTCTTACTATCGGCCGCTACATGGTACGCCGATACTGTCCACCAACTTCAAAAAAGGTATTGGTTATTTGACCTAACGAACAATACCTTACAGCATGCATCAATTCAGCGAAGACGTTCTCATTGTTCACTACTGCCTGTCTCAGGCGTTGCAATGCCTGGTCACAGTCTGGCTGGTTGCGCGCCTGGAAATCGTGAAGCCGGTCCAGCTGGCTGCGTTTTTCCCGGTCTGTTGAGCGAGCGAGGGCGATTTCCAGCTCTTCGCCGTCGGATTGGTTGCTCAGAAACGTGTTAACACCGACGATTGGCAGGCTACCGTCGTGCTTTTTGTGTTCGTAGTACATGGATTCGTCCTGAATCTTGCCGCGCTGATAGCCGGTCTCCATCGCCCCCAGTACACCGCCCCGTTCCGAAATGCGCTCGAATTCCTTTAATACCGCTTCTTCCACCAGATCGGTGAGCTCTTCGATAATGAAAGCACCCTGGTTGGGATTCTCATTCTTTGCCAGCCCCCATTCCTTGTTGATCACCAGTTGAATCGCCATGGCACGTCGTACGGATTCGTCGGTGGGTGTGGTAATGGCCTCGTCGAAGGCGTTGGTGTGCAGGCTGTTGCAGTTGTCGTAGATGGCGATCAGGGCCTGCAGGGTGGTACGGATATCGTTAAAAGACATCTCCTGAGCATGCAAAGAGCGCCCTGAGGTCTGAATGTGGTATTTCAGTTTCTGGCTGCGCTCGTTGGCACCGTATTTGAATCGCATGGCGGTTGCCCAGATGCGACGTGCCACCCGTCCCATTACCGTGTATTCCGGATCCATGCCATTGGAAAAGAAGAACGACAGGTTACGGGCGAAGTCGTCCACATTCATTCCCCGTGCCAGGTAAGCTTCAACGAAGGTGAAGCCATTAGCCAGGGTAAAGGCCAGCTGCGAGATGGGATTGGCTCCCGCTTCGGCGATGTGGTAACCGGATATCGATGCGGAATAGAAATTACGGATGTCGTGAAGAATGAAGTACTGTTGGATATCGCCCATCAGCTTGAGGCTGAACTCGGTGGAAAAGATACAGGTATTCTGTCCCTGGTCTTCCTTGAGGATATCCGCCTGGACGGTGCCGCGTACCGTGGACAGTGCCAGGGCAGCGATCTCCTTTGCTTCCTGTTCATTCGGCTGCCGGCCCTGGGAGCTGGCAAACTTTTCCAGCTGCTGATCGATGGCGGTGTTCAGGAACATGGCCAGGATGGCTGGTGCCGGGCCATTGATGGTCATGGACACCGAAGTGGACGGGTGGCACAGATCGAAACCGTCATACAGGGCTTTCATATCGTCCAGAGTGGCAATGGAAACACCGGAATTACCCACCTTGCCGTAGATGTCAGGACGCTCGTTCGGATCGAATCCGTATAACGTCACAGAGTCAAAGGCAGTGGACAGGCGCTTCGCTTCGGAATGCTCTGACAATTGCTTGAATCGGCGGTTGGTTCGAAACGCGTCACCCTCACCGGCGAACATGCGGGTGGGGTCTTCTTCCTCACGTTTGAACGGAAAGACGCCTGCGGTGAACGGGAAACGACCGGGCACATTTTCCAGCATCAGCCACCCAAGCAGATCACCCGCGTCGTGATAACGTGGTAACGCGACCCGGGGAATGATAGTGCCGGACAAGGTGGTTCTGGTCAGTTCGGTACGAATTTCCCGGTCCCGCACCTTCACCACCAGTTCGTCTGCGGTATATTGCTCTTTCAATTCCGGCCAGGACTCCAGTACCTGTCGAGCTTCCTGGTTCAAACTGTTCCGGCGCTGCTCAATCAGCTGGTCGAGCTCATCGTAACGGCAACCTGCTTGCGCCATTATCGACCGACTGGCGTCCAGCTGCTGATGTTCCCGTGCCAGTTGTCCCTGTTTTGCCACCTCGTCGTGATAGCCTCTCACGGTTTCCGCTATTTCCGCCAGATACCGTTTATGCTGCGCGGGGATAATGACAGTGCGCTGTGTCGACGTTTTTGTGCTGACCGGTTTAAGAAGGTGTTCAAACTCCTTGAGGCCGCACTGTTCCAGTTGTTGCACCAGAGCCTGGTACAGGGCGGTGATGCCATCGTCGTTGAATTTTGAGGCGATGGTTCCGAACACAGGCATTTTTTCCGGTTCTCTGTCGAATGCTCCGCGGTTGCGTTGTACCTGCTTGCTGACATCGCGGATGGCGTCTTCACCACCTTGTCGATCGAACTTGTTGATGGCAAACAGATCGGCAAAATCCAGCATGTCGATTTTTTCCAGCTGGCTGGCAGCACCGAACTCCGGCGTCATCACGTACAGTGAGCAGTCAACGAATGGCACGATGCCGGCATCGCCCTGTCCAATGCCGGGTGTTTCGATAATTACCAGGTCGAATCCGGACAGCCGGGTGGCGTCGATGATCTGCTGCAGGTTGCCGGGAATTTCAGTGCCGGCCTGGCGGGTGGCAATAGAGCGCATGAAAATGTTCGGATGGTTGATTGCGTTCATCCTGATCCGGTCCCCAAGCAGGGCGCCGCCTGTTTTTCTGCGGGTCGGATCGATGGCCAGAATCGCTATCGACACATTGTCGTTACTGTCCTGTCTGAAGCGCCTGACCACTTCGTCAGTCAGAGAAGATTTGCCAGCTCCTCCGGTGCCGGTAATGCCAAGTACCGGCGTAGTCTTCACCGAGTATGTGAGTTGTTCGAGCTGCTGTAGCTGTTGCTGATCCAGCGTGCCGTTTTCCAGCGCAGAAATAAATCGGGTTAGCTGCAGTCGATCACCCTTTGACAATTCGTTCACCGGTGGCGCAGACGGGGTTCTGCTGGCAGCGTGACTGCGGACAACGATGTCGTCGATCATGCCCTGCAGACCCATCTTCTGACCATCTGCCGGAGAATAAATCTGCTCGACTCCGTAGTCGTGCAGCTCGGAAATTTCTGCTGGAATGATGACGCCGCCACCGCCTCCGAACACCTTGATATGACCAGCTCCCCTTTCCCGCAGCTGGTCTACCAGGTATGTGAAATACTCAAGGTGACCTCCCTGGTAGGAACTGATGGCAATACCGTTTACGTCTTCCTGGATTGCCGCTTCGACCACTTCCTGAACCGATCGATTATGAGCCAGGTGGATCACTTCCACGCCGGAGGCCTGCAACATGCGGCGCATAATGTTGATCGCAGCGTCGTGGCCGTCAAACAGACTGGCAGCGGTAATGAAACGTAGCGGCGGATGGCTCTCCGGCAAGGCTTGTTGGCCTGTTTCTACATGGGTCGTTGCGGCGTTTGGTGCTACAGCCAAGGAAGTTCTCCAGTTTGATCAGGGAATCTCTGAGTATTCTCGTAGTTATTCAGAGGGTTCTTAATTGCCAGATTGATTGGATTAGGCAGACTACGCAATGTTAACTCACTCAGTGTTGCGTCAAACAGGGTGTCTGGCCAGGAACTCAAGAATTGCTCTGGCAGTTTCCTGTGGCTTTTCGAAAGCCATCAGATGTCCGGCATGTTGAATTTCGACCAGGGTAATGCGATCGCCGTAAGTCTGTTTCATCTGCCGGCCATTACCTGCCGGTGCCGTGCGGTCCTCCAGCCCCTGGACTATCAGCATCGGGCTGTTGCCTCCTGCCCACCATTCTTCCCTGGGTACGGCCTGGTTGGCTGTCCGCTGTGCGCGTCGGGCATGCGGCCAGTAGGTAAGCTGCCGGGCATACTTTTGTACCAGACTGTCGTCTGTTGCTGGCGCGAAAAGAGTATGCCTGGCCAGCGATACTTTCTCTTCGAACGGGATGTCCGCTTCGGACAGCAAACGGTTCAGTTTGCCGGGTTCGGTTGTTGGCGCCATCAGGCCGCCGGCTGCCAGCAGGGTGACACTGGCTACTTTTTCCGGGTGGTCGGTAGCTACCATCCTTTGGATCCGGTTGCCCAGTGCCCAGCCTATAAGGTGTGCCCGGGACTTATGAAAATAGTCGATTACCCGCGCTACGTCGCTGGCGTAATCATGAAGGGTCAGATTCTCGAGGTTTCCGCTGCTGCCCTTGATGCCGCGTTGATTGAGGGCGACAAAAAAATAGCCAGCTTCGGCAACCAATGGACCCAGACTCTGGTAGCGGGTGTTGGCTGCGCCGGATCCGGGCAATGCCACCACCAGTGGGTCGTTTTGATCTCCCCAGACCCAGGCAGTGAGAGTCATGTCTCCCAGGTTGATAGCCCGATCCTGACGCAGAACCATTTGGTCAGCAGCTCTTATTGACCCGGAAACAAGCAGGCTGGCCAGCAATACCAGGGCGAGATAAAGTGATCTTTGATGCAGATAATTCATTGGCTCATAACCCCTGTTTGACGGGCCGGCTCCCGGCCATTGCATCTTTCGGGCAATCATTCATAACCGAATCAAACGCTTATAGCAACTTTTCGGATCAAAAGATCGTGGACAATTCAACAAGGGAATCTTATCCTTCAAGGCCTTTGCTCGAAAGCGGCGCAGTGGAATCGCGCCAATAACCATAATAAAAGGAGTCCCCATGACCGCAGATGTAACCGCTACCAGCGAAGCCCTCGATGAACCGACCCGCAAGAATATGCGGAAAGTGGCCATGACGGCACTTGCTGGCACCAGTATCGAGTGGTACGACTTTTTTCTGTATGGCACCGCTGCTGCACTAATATTTCCGGTGGCATTTTTTCCTGAAGATATGCCGCCTATGGTGGCCCTGTTAGCGTCGTTCAGTACCTTTGCCGTGGGTTTTATCGCCCGGCCCCTGGGCGGTATTATCTTTGGTCATTTCGGTGACCGCATCGGCCGTAAACGTACTCTGGTGATTGCGCTGATGATGATGGGTGTGGGTACTACCCTGATCGGTCTGCTGCCCACTTACGGCGCCATCGGTGCCCTGGCACCATTGATGCTGGTGTTGTTGCGGTTTATTCAGGGGCTGGCGATCGGGGGTCAGTGGGGCGGCGCCATGTTACTGGTGACTGAGAGCGCGCCTCCGAGCAAGCGTGGCTATTACGGCGCCTATGCCCAGGCTGGCGCGCCGGTGGGGGTCATACTGGCTAACCTCGCCTTTCTGATAATTAGCGGTAGTGTCTCCGAAGAAGCTTTCATGTCGTGGGGCTGGCGAATTCCCTTCCTGGCCAGCGTGGTGCTGATTGGCATCAGCATGTATGTGCAGCTGCATCTTGAAGATACGCCTGCCTTCAAGGAACTGCAGAAGCTGCAGGAAGAGCATCCTCACGAGGGCGAGGAAATCATGCCGCCGGACGAGGCTTTTGAAGCGGTGGCGGCAGAGAAAATACCCAAAGGTGGTCGATCCCCGGTACTGGAGGCACTGCGGCTCTATCCGGGCCGGATCGCCCTGGCGGCGGGTGCATTTCTTTCAATCCAGGTAACTTTCTATATCCTGATTGCTTTCGTAGTGGCCTATGGCAGCAATTCGGCGGGCCTGGGTCTGCCTCGCAATACCATGCTGGCGGCCGTACTGATTGCATCAGCAATTCAGATTCCGTTTCAGTTCTGGGCAGCTGCCTACTCCGATCGCCATGGTCGTAAAGGTATTTACCTGGCCGGTGCCGTGTTGTCTGGAATCTGGGCCTTTGCCCTGTTCCCGTTAATCGATACCGGTAATTTCCTGCTGATCATACTGGGCATAACCGGTGGGCTCGGTTTTCTTGGCATGCAGTACGGACCACAGGCCGCGTTTTTTACGGAATTGTTCAGTACTCATGTGCGTTACTCGGGCGCCTCCCTGGGTTACCAGATCGGTGCAATCCTCGGTGGTGCGCTGGCACCGACCATCGCGGTACTGTTGTGGAACGAATACGGAATCGTCTTCGTCTCCGTCTATATCGCATTGGCTGCGATACTGACCATCATCTCCGTGTTGATGCTGACCGAGACCCGGGGTACGGACATCCACGCGGTAGACTGATTGCAGATACTGCGTAAATTGCTCTGCTCGACCGCCAGCTATGGCCTGGCGGTCGATTCGCCCATCACATTTCCTCCTGGCTGGGCTATTCCATGGAAAATCTCGACTGACCAGGTCGAATTTCCGGCACCCTCTACACAGTTGCACTTCTGCATATCCACACATTTACACAAAATAAAATGCGCTAGGGGAATTTGCCGAACTAGTTTGTGGTCTTATACTTCAGGACTCATCGCAAATTGATGTTTTTTGACATTAGTCACGAAGTGGTTGCAAACCAGGGTACATTATTAACACATGTCACGATTACTGAAGATCAGTCTCACCTTAGTCGCTCTGGTGGTCGCCATTCTGGTGCTGCTGGTCATCCGCGTGGTGACGCTGGACCCCAACGATTATAAGGACTGGATCGTAACCAGGTTTGAAGAGCAGACCGGAAGGTCGCTGACCCTGGAAGGTGAGATTGGTCTTGATCTCTATCCGTGGCTGGACCTGCGTCTTGAGCGCGTGGAAGTGGGTAATCAAACAGGCTTTGGCGATACACCGCTAATGCGGGCGGAGAGCGCCAGGATTCGCGTAAAAACCCTGCCCCTGCTAAGCCAGCGATATGAAATAGAGGCTGTGCAACTGCAGGGGGTCAGTATCAACCTGGCAGTCAATGAAGCGGGGACCGGGAACTGGGTGGACCTGGGTGCGACGGAACAACCAACCGCACCTGCCGGTGTAAGCGGTGGTGGTTTCCCGCTCACCGATCTCATTATTGGCGGCGTCGAAGTGGCGGATTTCAGTCTGCGCTACGAAGACCGCCGCAGCGATACCTTTTACCAGGTCAGTGATCTGCAGTTTTCGATCGGAGAATTGATTTACGGTACGCCCATCGATTTGTCCATGACGCTGGAAGCTGTGACCAATCAGCCTGAACTTTCCGCTGCTGTGACCCTGGCTGGCACACTGATCTATGATTTGGACAGCGATCGCTACCAGTTAGCGCCGTTGAATCTCACCGCAGTGCTGAGCGGTGCTACCTTGCCTCAGCAAGGTGCCGCAATTGAACTGGCCACCGCCATGGACGTTGATTTACGACAGGATAGCGTGACAGTAAACGAACTGACGTTAACAGGCCTGGATACCAGTCTGTTGGCAACTGTTAGGGGCGAGGCTATCAGTTCCAATCAAGCGTCCTACCAGGGGGAGGTAACCGTCAGTGGTGAAAACCTTTCGCAATTGTTTCTGGCGGCCGGCGTTGACGAGCTGGCAGGACGCCTGGCTGAACTGAGCGATAGCAGTTTCCAGTTGAATGCCAGCGGTACTTTCCAAGCCGGGCTGCTCGGGAACGCTGAAATGACAGACATCACTGCCAACCTGCTCGGCGCCAACCTGGAGGGCTCACTACAGCTGATGGGTATCAATACAGACAGCCCAACGGCGCGGGGCGCGTTAAACGCTTCTGGTCCGGATCTGCCGCTGGTTGTTGAGGTTGCCGGTCAGCTCACCGGTGGCAGTGATTCGCAGCTGGTCGTTGCCGGTCGTGAGCTGGGACAGGTTGCGGAACGGGAATTCAATGTGAACCTTGAATTCAATGCCGATGTCAATGACGGGACTGTCTCGGTACCCACCCTGGACGCCCGGTTGCTTGGCAATGCTGTAAACGGGCAATTCCAGGCGACCAGCATCAACAGCGAGACGCCGCGACTGGCAGGTGTGCTTGATGCCGAAGGGCCCGACCTGCCTCTGCTGCTGCAGATTGGCGCCTGGTTCCAGGGAGGACCTGAATCGTCACTTTTTCAGATCGCCGAGCAACTACGCCAGCAAGGTAATGGAGACTTTATTTTTAACACCCAGTTTGATGCCGATCTGGCGCAGGGAGATATTGCTGTACCGGTGCTTTCTGCCAGCGCACTTGGACTGCAATTGAATGGAGTGATCGATGCCAGTGGCATGACTGGCAACAATGGTCGTATCAACGGCAACCTGTCGCTGGAAGGAAGTGAAATCAGCTCATTGCTGACCGCGTTGGATCAACCGGAGCTTGCTGAGATAATGGAACGAATGTCCGTTAATCTGCAGTTGTCCGGCAACCGTAGCAACCTGGTAATTGATCCGTTACAGGCAGACTTCGTCGTGTCTGGTCCACAGATTCCCAATTCACCTGTAAGCCTGACGGTCGATGCGGCAACCAGGATCAACCTCGATGAGGAAAGCCTCTCCTTAGACTCGTTCGCGGTTATTGGTCTGGGCCTGGATGCTAGCGGTCGACTCGACATGGAGGGTCCGTTCGACGCGCCAACTTTTTCCGGGCAACTGGAGCTGGCGAGTTTCAATCCGCGAGATTTCCTGACGCAACTTAATCAGCCGGTTCCGATAACCAGTGACCCGTCAGTTCTACAACGCATGGCGATGTCTTCTTTAATTGAAGGGTCGCTGGATTCTTTAAGCCTGGAAGAGTTTTCCCTGCTGCTGGACGATACTGCCGTTACCGGCACGATGCTGTTGTCCATCAATGAAAAAATTGCTGCCGGTTTCGAACTGGCAGTGAGCACTATCAATGTGGACCGTTACCTGGCTCCGGAAAGCCAGGAGGGCGGCAGTGCTGCCGAACCGGCAAAGGGCACTGAAATACCGGTAGAGCAACTGCGCAACTTGGACATAGAGGGCCAGGTTCAGATCGGGCAGTTTGTCCTGTCCGGATTGCAATTGTCCGAGACGCAACTGTCGATGAATGTATCCGATGGTATTGTTGAGCTGTCTCCGCTTACCACCAGTCTGTACCGGGGTACGCTCGATGCCAGTGCATCACTTTCGGTCGCAGGTGCCGAACCGGTGGCATCAATAGATATTGATTTGCGACAGGTTGATCTGGAACCTTTGCTGTTCGACCTGATGGATGCCAGCTACGTGAGTGGTCGTGGTAATGTCAGGCTGGTGGTGAACGGCAGTGGATTCAACTCGACAGCTATTCAGCAGTCGCTGAACGGCAATGGAAGCGTTCAATTGGAAGACGGCGTACTTAAGGGAGTGGACGTGGCCGCCGTTCTGCGGCAGGTAGAGACCATGATTCGCAGCAGGCAACCGGGAAGCCTTGAGCGCGGCGCACAGACGGCGTTTGAGTCCTTCAGCAGCACGCTGGCAATCAACAATGGTGTCATCAGCAGCAATGACCTGTTGATTCTGTCGCCGGGTTTCCAGGTGACAGGGCAGGGAACACTGCTGGATCTGTCCGACCAATCCATCGCGTTTAACCTGGCTACGACGGTGGATGAGTCCACTGTCAGCAGTACTGACGCAAGCACCTCCTCCACCCCCACCTCCACCTCTAGCACCTCTACCAGCACTGGCCAGCAGTATGACCTGGGAGGCTACTCGTTACCGATCGCCTGCAGCGGATACCTTTCCACGCCCCGCTGCCTGCCAGATGCCGGTGAAATATTGCGCGCCCGTCTGCAACAAGAAGTGCAGGAGCGAATGGTAGATCTGCTGGATCGCTCACTCGGAATCGAGCGTGAGGAAGCTGTGACTCCTGGTACTGATGACCAGCGGGCGGAAGAACCTGCTGAGCAGGAATTGCCTAACCTGCGCGATGAGATTATCAATCGGGCGCTGGATCGTATCTTCAATTAGTCGCGACCGAATCCCCGTATCGTGTCTTAAACCGGTCTGACCAGAGATGGCACTTGCCTGCTCGAAGATGGACGCATCAGTCGTCCGGTGACCAATTTTCGGTTCAGCCAGTCGCTTACCGAGCTGCTGCAGAATGTGGAAATGATCGGTCCGACCACCCGGGTTGCTGCCTCGGAAAACAGTTCCGTTGGAACGCCAATCGTGGTGCCGCCGTTGAAAGTACGCAATTTCAACCTTTCCAGTATCAGTGATGCGATCTGACTGGACTCGCGTTTGAGCTCAAGGTCAGCCAAAACTGTTAGCAATTTCGCAGAATTCGCCACCCATGATCTTTAGTATAGCTCTCCTTTAGTCTGCAGTTTGTTGCAAATAAGATTGCATGAGTCATTTGTCAAGGGCAGGGTAGTGAAGGGTTGGCAAAAACAACAAGGTTTTACCCTTATCGAGCTGATGATAGTTACCATCATTATCGGCGTGCTTGCTTCTATGGCCATGCCTGCCTACAATGCTTATCGCAATGAAGCACGGTTCACCGAAGCGCTGCTCGCGGTGGGTGATTTTCGATCGTCGGTTTCGGTGCAGGCCCAGAGCGGCAGGTTTACCGCGCTAAGTCAAATCGATTCGGGTACCAATGGTATTCCTCCCTCTCAGGTAAGAACGGCGACGCTGCATGGCATCGATGTAGTAGACGGCGTTGTGACAGTTACCTGGAAGAACGACGGTACTGACCTGGCAGGTGTCACTTTTACCCTCACAGCTTCCGGCGTAGCTCCGCCTATCGAGTGGACCATTGGTGGCAGCTGCGTGGCTCTGGGTTACTGTTGACCCACTGCTAATAGTTGGTTTCTACCAGTCCATTCTTACTAATTCATTTCTACTCGAATTTGCATTGCCGAATGTTTGCGGCTAATGTGCTCTTTTTGATCCATTCTTTAAAAATTCTTATGGCCAGATTTCGTTCAATCGCGTTTTTATTCGTCAATTCAGGGCCCAAGGCATCAACCCGGTACTTTGCCTTTCTCATATTGCTGATGATTCTCTGTGGTCAGTCTGTTGCACAGAGTACGGCCATTACCAATGTGACGGTAATCGATGCGGTCAATGGTGTCAGACCAGGCCAGACGGTGATATTCCAGGATGATCAGATTGTCGCTGTACAGTCCGCGGACCAGGATTTCAACGCAGCCGAAGTGATCGACGGCGAAAACAGGTATCTGATTCCCGGGCTGTGGGATTTCCACGTCCATCTCAGCTACGATGATCGGCTGACGGAGGCAATGCCGGGCCTGTTTCTTTCCTGGGGGATTACCAGTGTCCGTGATACCGGTGGTCTGATGAACAACATGCTGCCAATCGTGGAAGCCATGCGGGCGGAAGATGCGGTTGCTCCACGAGTCTTTTTTGCCGGTCCACTGTTAGACGGTAACGATGTGGTTTACGACGGCGATGGCCGGCCGGAAATCGGTATCTCCGTCCCGACCCCGCAACAGGCGCGGGCAACAGTAAGAGAACTGGCCGACCAGGGGGTCAATTTCATCAAGGTCTATGAGATGACCAGTCCTGAGGTTTTTGCTGCGCTGGTAGAAACCGCACAGGCGCTTGACCTGCCGATTGATTCCCATGTGCCGTTGTCGATGCGGGCCAGCGCGGCAGGCCCTCATGTGAATTCCATTGAGCACCTGCGCAACATTGAAATGGACTGCGCCAGTAATTCGGTTGCACTTCACCGCACACGTCTGGAGCTGCTGGAAAACCCTGAAGGCATTCCGGGAGCAGAGCTGCGTGCCACCCTGCATAACCTGCAGCGCATGCCGGCTGTAGAGAATTACGATGAAGCCGTATGTGACCGCACGATTGCTGCACTGGCGGACACCATGATGGTACCCACCCTGCGATTGAACTCGCTGACCATAGCTCCTCCGTATCTGAAAACGGACTGGCCTGAGGCTTTGGCACGCGTGCCACGGGACGTTCAGGAAGACTGGTCGGCACAGGTAGCCAGTCGTCTGGCAGCCGGCGGAGCTGCGACACCTTTTGCCGAGTGGAGCCTGTTTCTCACTAGTCGCATGCATGAGGCAGGAGTGCCTTTTGGAGCCGGGACCGATACACCGATCAACCTGTCGATACCCGGCTACAGTCTGCACTCAGAACTGGAAATGCTGGTTCGCGCCGGTCTGTCTCCACTGGAGGCACTGGCAGCGGCAACCATAAAACCTGCTGAGTATTTTTCCCTGCAAGAAATCCTGGGCACTATCGAGGTGGGAAAACGAGCCGACCTTGTGCTGCTGGATGCCAATCCGCTGGAAGACATCAGCAATACCAAGCGTATTTCACTGGTGATCTCAAAAGGCAAGCCGGTAAATTAGCAGCACTGCCACGGTCAATCCCCACTCCATCTCCAAACCAGCTCAAATCGCAGTAGCTGTTGCCTAATTGTGTGTAATACCCCTGATTGCTGATATTAAAATCGATAGTTTTTGTCAACCGATTCCAGATGCCTGCGTTTAATTCTACAAGATATCGGCAAAGCCGCTTATTCGAAGATTCAATGTATTTAGCGAAAAGGAGTTGCACTATGAAACTATTAACAATCTCCCTGGTTGTGCTGGCCATTGCCGGCTTCTCACAGGCAAGTATGGCAGATGATTCAGGACTGGACGATCGTGGTGACCGCATTGAACGACGGCTCGACCACAAGGGTGATCGTATCGATCGCAATCTGGACCGACGGGGTGACAGAATTGACGCCAACCTCGATCGCCAATCGCGACGCGCAGAGCGCAACGGTCGCGAACGACTCGCAGATCGGCTGGATCGTCGAGGTGACAAAATAGACAACAAACTTGATCGTAGGGGAGATGTCATAGACCGACGGCTCGACCGCAAGGGTCGAAGGATTGACCGGCGCCTTGATCAGTAGTCTGTAAACCCGGAAGCGTCCGCTGAATGTCAGCGGACGCTTCCGGGCCGTTCCTGTTTGATAAAATTTACTTCCGACTTCCCTTCACCTGAATCGCTGGACCCCCAATTCATGTCAGATCAGAGACGCGACGTTTCGTTCGCGGAAGTCTTTGGATTTATGTGGACCTGCTGGCGCCGATTACCACTCAGGCAGGTTGACCGCATTCTGGTGTTCGATTGCCACCGCGTGGCCGAGCAGGGTTCCCATGACCGACTTCTGGATCGGGATGGGAGACTATATCGTCGCCTGTTTAATTTTCAGGCCTTGGATTTTTACCAGGACGCTACGGATGCGCAGGCTCAACGATCCTTCCGAACCGGTTGAGCCTGGAACTTCTGCTTTATTCTGTCAGGAAGTGGCCTGTTGGGCCGTCTGCGAACTCAACTGTTCGCTCTGCAGTTTCGACAGCATCCTGGCAACTTTTTCGGGTGAGCCGGTTTTCCTGGCGATTAGATTGTAGACCACCGGCACCAGGAATAAGGTTGTTACAGTTGTCATCAGCACGCCAGAGAAAATCACGGTACCCAACAGCACGCGGCTTTCAGAGCCGGCATCGGTAGCCATCAGCAGCGGTACCGCGCCCATCAGGGTAGAGATGGCAGTCATCAACACTGGCCTGAGACGCTGGTCACATGCTTCGATCAATGCCTCTCGGAACTCCATGCCCTGGTCACGGAGCTGATTGGCGAACTCGACAATCAGGATACCGTTCTTGCTGGCAATGCCAACCAGAATAATTAGCCCGATATTGGAATAGATATTTAGAGAATTATCAGTCAAAAATAACCCGATCAGGGCTCCGAGAATTGCCAGTGGTACGGTGGTCATAATCACCAGCGGGTGGATAAAACTTTCGAACTGAGCAGCCAGCACCAGGAAAACCACCAGCAATGCCAAGAGGAACACGGCACTGAGACCGCCCTCTGAATTCCTCAGATCCAGCGATTCGCCTTTGTAGTCTACCTGGGCGTACTCGGGCAGCTCTTCAGCTACTACAGTTTCCAGGAATGTCAGGGCCGAGTCCAGGTCGGCACCCTGGGCAAGACCAGCAGAGATGGTAATCGATCGGATGCGGTTGTAGCGGTTCAAGGAAGTGGGTCCGGCATCGTTGTTCACGCGGATAACATTTGCCAGCGGAATCATCTGCCCCGAAGTCTCGGATCGGACGTAAAGATTGGACAGGTCGTCGGGCGTCGCACGCTGGGAATTTTCAGCCTGCATGATGACATCGTATTCTTCACCGTCATCGGCAAACGTGGTCACCCGGCTTTCGCTCATCATTGCCTGCAAAGTTTGTCCAATAGATTGAATGGACACGCCCAGATCCGCCGCCCTAACCTGATCCACTGACACGGACAGGGCAGGCTTGGTTTCGTTATAGTCGGAATCAATACGGGTGAACATGCCGCTGGCCCTGGCCCTGCTGATAACCAGATCCCGCCATTGCACAAGTTCTTCATAACTGCGACCGCCGATAACAAACTGCACCGGTTGTCCGCCACCACCTCGGCCCAGGCCCGAACGCATGAACATGAATGCCCTGATGCCCGGAATCTGACTCCACTGGGTGGTCAGTTCGCGCATTACTGTGGCAGTATCCTTTTCGCGCTCCTCCCAGGGAGGCAGGGAAATAATGGTGACTCCGCTGTTAACACCGCCACCACCGCCCCAGCCGGGTGTCATGGTTACGACGTTGTCCACGTGGCCAGAGTCGACATAGCCAAGCACTGTGTCCTGTACTGCGTTAACCTGGGCTTCCATGTAGTTGATGTTGGCGCCTTGCGGTCCGGTCAGGTTGGCGAATATCACCCCCTGGTCTTCCGACGGCGCAAACGCCGAAGGTAATTGCAGGAACAGCCAGTAAATGGCCACCATGACCAGCACCAGTCCGGCGGTAATTAACTTGCTGAAGCGAAGACACACTACCAGGGCATCGTGATAACCCTGCTTTAGCCAGTTAAACAGGCGATCAACCCGAGCGGTCAGCCAGCTTTCGTGAGCGTGATTGGTCAGTAATTTGGAGCACATCATCGGCGTCAGTGTAAGCGCCAGGACACTGGAAATTATCACCGCACCACTGATAGTGACCGCCAGTTCAAAGAACAGTACGCCCAGATTGCCTTCCAGGAAAACTACCGGAACGAATACGGCGACCAGCACCGCTGTGGTAGCAATAACCGCGAATGCAACCTGACGGGCGCCATTAAAAGAAGCCAGCAATGGCGGCTCGCCGCTCTCGACCCGGCGCTGGATATTTTCCAGAACCACAATCGAGTCATCGACAATGAGGCCCACGCAGAGCACCAGAGCGAGCAGCGTGATGAGGTTGATGGAAAGATTGAAGCCAGCCAGCACGATAAACGCCGACAATAGACAGACTGGTATGGTGACCACCGGAATCAGCATGAAACGGAAGGAGCCGAGAAACATGTAGATCACCAGGCTTACCAACACCATGGTCAAAAATATCGTGGAGTAGACCGAGGAAATGGCTTTCTCGATAAATTCGGCGTCACTGGACGAGGTCACCAAACCCATGTGGTCCGGTAAGGTGGGCCGCAGGCGCTCCGCCAGCGCTTCTGTGCTGCGCAATACTTCCAGGCTGTTGGCATTGGACTGTTTAACAATTCCTATGCCAACTGCTTCCTCGCCGTTACCTTTGTATATGGAGCGGTCATTGGCAGAGCCCAGTTCTACGCGTGCTACGTCGCCGAGCCTGACCAGTGCATTGTTATCACCCCGTGCAATCACCAACCGTTCGAAGTCTGACACCGACCGATAAATGCGTTCGACCCGCACGGAGAATTCCATGTTGGTGGAATCGATGCGGCCAGCTGGCAGTTCGACATTTTCGCGCCGCAGCGCATTTTGCACATCGGTGACGGTCAATCCACGGGCAGCCAGGGCGATCCGGTCGAGCCAGATACGCATGGCGAATCCGCCGTTACCGCTGACGGTGACATTGGCTACCCCTTCAAGTACCGCAAACTGATCGACAATGTAGCGGTTGGCGAAGTCGTTCAGTTCCAGGTAAGAAAGTTCACTGCTGGTCAGGTTGAAATACTGGATCGGCCGTGCATCACTGTCCGCTTTGGCAATCTGTGGCGGTTCCGCGTCCTCGGGAAGTGAGCGCAGCACCCGGGAAACCTTGTCTCGCAGGTCGTTGGCCGCCACCTCGATGTCAGTACCGACCTCAAACTCGACGGAAATCCTGGAACTGCCGTCGAAGCTGGATGAGTTGATGACCTCGATACCATCGATGCCGTTGATCTGGTCCTCGATCGGTTCGGTAACCTGGGATTCGACGATCTGTGCCGAAGCACCTGGGTAACTGGTGCTGATAGAAACTACCGGAGGGCTGGTGTCCGGGTACTCACGCAGGGGAAGCTGGAAAAAAGACATAATGCCGAACGCCACCAGCAGCAGGCTGAGGACAGTTGCAAAAACCGGGCGCTTGACGGAAACATCAGACAGAATCATGGGCCTATTCTCCTCCGCGGAATCCAGTAACCGGTGTGCCTTCGGCAGTCTCCGGGACACCCCGGGCACCAAAGGTTCTGCCCTGTGGGCTCTGCGGTTGTTGTTCGCCCTGGGGTTGGACTGTCAATCCGGGTCGCACCTTCACCACGCCCTCGCTGACAACTCGCTGGTCAGCGGTCAATCCTGCCACCACCTCGACCATGCCGTCTCGACGGCGGCCCAGTTGCACCGGTTGCTGGCTGACCTTGTTGTCGGCGCCCACCAGGTACACGAACTGTTGACCCTGGGAGGCGACCACCGAGCGTTCCGGTACCACCGTGACCGCCTCTTCATTGAGCGCTAGCGACACCGTCATCAGCATACCGGGTCTAAGCAGCAAATCCGGGTTTTCTATCTGGGCCCGCACCGAAACACTCCGCGTAACCGTATCGATGCGGGATCCAACTACCGTTATTTCACCGGCGAAGTCCCGGTCTTCGTAGACAATACTCTTGGAGGCGATTTTCTGTCCCACCGAGACGTCGGCCAGATAAACCTCAGGAATTGTGAAATCCAGCTTGATGGTCGACACATCGTCAAGGGTGGTGATAAGCGTGCCAGGAGTCAGCAGGCTGCCGGCACTCACATTACGAAAGCCAAGGAAGCCGGTAAACGGGGCGCGGACCAGGCGATCCTCCATCTCCACCAGTACGCCTTCAAAGCGAGCCTCTGCAGTTTCCAGCGCGGTGCGGCCCTGATCGAATTCAGTCATGGCGACCAGGTCACTGGCGGACAGGGTTTCCAGTCGCTGCAGCTGACGCCGGGCATCATTCACATTGGCCTGAGCCTCAGCCAGCCGACTGGCTTCGGCGGCATTGGTCAATTCCACCAGAATCTCGCCCTGCTCAACGAATTCACCATCGTCAAAGTGAACGCGACTGACCGTTTCCGACACTGCCGCGGTAAGATCCACCGATTCATTGGCGACTGTGGTACCTACGGATTCAATGGCATCGGCGATGACCCGACTTTCTACCTCGGCAAGGCCAACCACTACCGGCCCCATACCACCGAACCTGGCAGCGAAGCCGCCTGTGGCGCCGGTTTCCTGGCTAGCCTTGGCGTAAACCATGTAGGACAGCACGACAGCTCCAAGGAGTACTAAAACCAATATCGGATGGCGAATAAGCGATGTCATTGTGATTCCCCGCGGAATATGAAAAAAGGCCTATGAATTATGTTGATTCTTATGACAGGGCGAAGCAGGAGGCTGACAGTTCCAGTCAATACAACCATTACGATGAGTAACGCACTAGCAGATCACTTGGCCCGGAAATGCGGTCCAGCTGCTGGCCAGGTGCGACGAGGGGTTGTGCAAAGGGGACTGTGTGCAAAAGGGGACTGCGCGTAAAAGGGAGCTGTGTGTAAAGGGGACCGGATGTATTGGGTGTAAAGGGAGTGTAAAGGGGACAGATTAATTTTTGCAGGAATTCTGATCGGGCAAGTTTTGCGAACTTAATGGTAATCGAGTAGTCTGCTGATCTGCGCTCTGGTCATGTCCTTCGGGGCAATGACAGTGCTCCTTTATCAAAATGTTACTTGAAAGAAGTCATTATCGAGTGCTTGTGTGCACTCGCTCCTATAGAGGCTACCGTACAAAAATGACTAAATCCCTTTATTCCCTGTCAACTCTGGCAGTTGCCCTGGTTGTGTTCAGTACAACAATGATTTCAGGCTTCGCTCAGGAAATTTCCATTGGTAACGGCGAGCACAACTGGATTGATGTTGAGAGTGTCACTCGGGATGGCTCTACCCTGAAATTTTCGGAAGTGCAGATCGCGAACGCCGGGTGGCTGGTTGTACATCCGTTCCAGAACGGGGCTCCAAACGGAGACAGGGTGGTTGCAGTCACGCGTCTGGAGGCAGGAAGAAATAAAGATGTCAGTCTAACTGTTCACAAGGGACTAAGCCGGGGTGAGATGATGATTGTCATGTTGCACAGCGATTCAAACGACAATGGCGAGTTTGATTTCATCTTCATAGATGATCGTAACGTTATGGACCTTGCAGTTTTCGAAGGAAGCACCATGATAGGTCATGCCATTCCGGTGCCATGAATTGTGCTCCCCTGCCGGAATCCAGGCAGGAGCTGGCAGGTTGGGGGAGAAACAGGGCGGGACTGAATTGCAGGAAGGGGACACGAATAAGTTTGACAGCCAATCCTCGTGGGATCGAATGTTGGTTTTACTGTGAACTTAAGCGTGTCTCCTCTTGCCTCTTACTATTTTACTATTTCAGCGGCGAGTAATCCGTAGCAGTCATGTACTCCCGCTCGACGCTCGCTAATATCTGACCATTGCGGTTTGATTCTTCGGCCACACGCTGCCACTCCGGGTCCTGACCGAAAGCCTGCCAGGAAGCATCTGCAGCAGCACGACTGGCATGCTTCAGAATATATATGAGTGTGTCTTCGCGGTCTTCGTCTGTGGGGACCCAGAATCCGACAACTTCCATGCCGTGATTGCCAAAAATCTCGATCGTGTGATTGCGAAATCTCGCCTGCAGGTTATCCAGATTACCAGGTGTCGCCTTATAAGTTCGCAACTCGTAAACCGGTTCGCTCTGTGCTGATGTTGAAATGAAGGTCCCGGCAGCAAGGCCGATGGCAAGGGCTATCGCGGTGAAGACACCGGTTTTCAGTAGCTTGTTCATTGTATTCTCCTTTTTGTTCTCTTATGGGTTTTTTAAGCAATGACAATTCGTGAAAGCACTACAACAATTCAAACAGTGTTGATCTGCAAATGATCGGCAGTAATCAGGACAAAAAATCGTTGATAGCAGAAGCTGCCAGACGTCCCTCGTCGATGGCTCGAACTACCAGCGACTGTCCTCGGCGGCAATCGCCGGCAGTGAACACCTTGTCGACATTGGTCTTGAACTTGCCGTAGTCGGCCTTGTAGTTGGAGCGCTGGTCCAGCTCCATGACCAGGGGCTCGCTTACATAATGTTCCGGGCCAAGAAAACCCATGGACAGCAGAATCAGGTCGGCTTCCCAGAATTTGATGGTGCCAGGTATCTCCTGAAAATTTGAATCTACCTCAACGGTATTGATACCCACAAGCTTGCCATTATCGTCGACTACAAATTCCTTGCCAGAAATGGAGTAGACCCTGGGATCATTACCTTGGACTGCAGAGGCCTCTTCGTGACCATAGTCTACCCGGTAAATCTTCGGCCATAACGGCCAGGGGTTGTCGTCAGCGCGTTCGACCGGAGGCTTCGGCATAATCTCGAAATTCACCAGCGACTTGCAACCATGCCGCAGTGAAGTGGCGATACAGTCGGTGCCGGTGTCACCACCTCCAATGACGATGACGTCCTTATCCCTGGCGCTGATATAGGCGCTGTCTTCGAGGTTCGAGTCGAGCATGCTCTTGGTGTGAGCGCGCAGGAAATCCATGGCGAAATGCACGCCTTCGGTCTCCCGATTAGGGATTTTGAGGTCGCGAGGGGTAGTAGCACCGGTAGCCATAAGCAGTGCATCGTTCTCATCGACTAGCTGTTGTACCGGGACACTTCCAGGTCCAGTTCCGCCTACATCGGCGCTGGCCATGAATTTGATCCCTTCTTCTTCCAGTAATTTGACTCTTCGATCAACTACGTCCTTCTCCAGCTTCATGTTGGGAATGCCGTACATCAGTAGACCACCGATACGATCGTCGCGCTCGTACACGGTTACTTCGTGACCTGCCTGGTTAAGCTGATCTGCCGCCGCCAGGCCTGCAGGTCCCGAACCTACGACAGCGACCTTCTTGCCAGTCCTGGATGCTGGCGGACTGGCAACTACCCAGCCTTCGTCGAATCCGCGGTCGATAATCGCGCATTCGATATTCTTGATGGTGACAGCCGGTTCGATGATACCCAGTACACAGGAACCTTCGCACGGAGCTGGACAAACCCGACCGGTGAATTCGGGGAAGTTATTGGTTTTGTGTAAGCGATCAAGAGCTTCTTTCCAGCGGCCGCGGTAGACCAGGTCATTCCATTCCGGGATCAGGTTATAGACCGGGCAGCCTTCGCCAGACTGGCAGAACGGCACGCCGCAGTCCATGCAGCGGGCACCCTGTGTGCGCAGGTGTGATTCCTGATGCGGTGTATAAATTTCCTCGTAATCCAGGAGCCGTTGCTTGGGATCTCGATAAGGCTCAACCTCACGAACGAACTCTTTAAAACCGGTAGGTTTTCCCATTGCTGCTTCTCACTATCCTTAATTTCTTCTGGCGTGCTGTGATTGGCGAAAGCCTAGGCGGCACTCGCCGCCGCGGCTCTTTCTGCCAGCACCCGCTTGTAATCAGTAGGCATCACCTTGACGAACTGCGCCAGGCTGTCTTCCCAGTTGGTCAGTATGCTGTCGGCAACCGGAGAATCCGTGTATTTACGATGATTCTCGATCAGCTGTTTCAGTTCGCTGATATCCGCAGCAGTACTTATCTTTTCCAGTTCCAAGGTGCCCATGTTGCACTGGCTCGGGAATTCACCATCAGGATCCCAGACATAAGCTACGCCACCACTCATGCCGGCGCCGAAGTTGCGGCCGGTCTTACCGAGTACCACTACCTGGCCGCCGGTCATGTATTCGCAGCCGTGATCGCCGATTCCTTCAACAACTGCACTGGCGCCACTGTTTCTGACCGCAAAACGTTCGGCGGCGATGCCACGGATATACGCTTCGCCACCTGTGGCGCCATAGAGATTGACGTTTCCGGCGATGATGTTCTGTTCCGCAACAAAGCTGCTGTTTTTTGGTGGGTAAATGATGACTTTCCCGCCCGAAAGTCCCTTGCCTACATAGTCGTTGGCATCGCCTTCAACAGTGAGGGTAATGCCTTTGGCTAACCAGGCTCCCAGGCTCTGTCCAGCTGAACCGTACAGTTTGATGTTGATGGTGTCCTCGGGCAGCAGGTCGGCGCCGTAACGCTTGGCAACTTCATTGGACAGCATGGTGCCAACCACGCGGTTAATATTAATAACCTCGTGTTCAATAAATACCTTTTCCCCGTTTTCCAGAGCCGGAGCTGCGAGCTTGATCAACTCTTTGTCCAGTGCCTTGTTCAGGCCATGATCCTGTTGCATGCACTGGTAAACCTCGGTGTTGGGGAATACTTTTTGCGCCGGCTGCAGTATAGCGGAGAGGTCCAGGCCTTTGGCTTTCCAGTGATCGATAGCCATGTCGGTATCCAGCATATCCACCCGGCCTATCATTTCATTGACCGTGCGGACACCGATGCTGGCCATGACCTGACGCATTTCTTCGGCCACCATAAACAGGTAATTGACTACATGTTCCGGTTTGCCTTTGAACTTTTTGCGCAGCTCTGGATCCTGAGTGGCAATACCTACCGGGCAGGTATTGAGGTGACACTTACGCATCATGATGCAGCCCAGGCTAATCAGCGGCGCAGTCGAGAAACCGAATTCCTCTGCGCCTAACAGGGCTGCAATGGCGATATCGCGACCGGTTTTCAATTGACCATCAGTCTGCAAAACCACCCGCGAGCGCAGGTTGTTCATTACCAGGGTCTGGTGAGTTTCCGCGACGCCCAGTTCCCACGGCAGGCCGGCGTGCTTGATGGAGGTCAGCGGTGATGCACCGGTGCCGCCATCGTGTCCGGCGATAACCAGGTGATCGGTCTTGGCCTTGGTGACTCCGGCCGCAATGGTACCGACACCGATTTCAGACACCAGCTTGACACTGATACGAGCCGCGCGGTTGGCGTTTTTAAGATCGTGAATCAGTTGCGCAATATCTTCGATGGAATAAATATCATGATGGGGTGGCGGGCTGATCAAACCTACCCCAGGGGTGGAATGACGAATCCTGGCGATGTAATCATCCACCTTGTGACCTGGCAGTTCACCGCCTTCTCCGGGCTTGGCGCCCTGGGCAATCTTGATCTGCAGTTCATCGGCATTGGTCAGGTACCAGATAGTGACCCCGAACCGTCCCGATGCTACCTGCTTGATGGCTGACCGTTTGGAGTCGCCATTGTCCAGCGGCTGAAAACGAACCGGGTCTTCGCCACCTTCACCGGTGTTGGATTTACCGCCCAGTCGATTCATTGCCAGCGCCAGAGACTCGTGGGCTTCGGTGGAAATCGAACCCAGACTCATGGCGCCGGTGGCGAAACGTTTGACAATTTCGCTGGCTGGTTCCACATCTGCAATGGCAATCTCAGGTTGTACGCCGGTACGAAACTTGAGCAATCCGCGAATTGTACATTTGCGGGTAGCCTCTTCGTTGGAGGCCCTGGCGAATGCATGATAGGCGTCGGCACTGTTGTTACGTGCGGCAACCTGCAAATTGAAAATAGTGCTGGGATTCCACATGTGATTTTCACCGCCGGTACGCCAGTGAAAGTCGCCGGGATTTGGCAATACCGGAATCAGTTCTTCCTGTACCTGCGGGAAGCCCAGTCGATGACGGCGCTCAGCTTCTTTGACCAGAACCTTGAAATCGATGCCCTGGATACGGCTGGCGGTGCCGACAAAGCAGCGGTCGATGATTTCGGAAGCCAGGCCAACTGCCTCGAATATCTGCGCTCCCTTGTAAGAGTGCAGGGTAGAAATACCCATCTTCGCCATTACTTTCAGCATGCCTTTGGCCACACCTTTCTTATAGGCGGCGACCAGCGAATCTTCATCCGGATAGCTGTCTCCCAGTAATCCTTCCTGGTTGGCTTTGCATAAGGCCTCGAAGGCGAGATAGGGATTGATGGCATCGGCACCATAACCTGTTAACAGGCAATGGTGATGGACTTCCCTTGCTTCCCCGGTCTCCACCACGATACCTATTCGAGTACGCAAGTGGTTGGAAATCAGGTGGTGGTGCAGGGCACCACAGGCAATGAGGGCACTGATGGCGATGCTGTCCTGGGCGATATTGCGGTCGGACAGGATGATGAACGAAAAGCCGTCATGAATTGCCTGCGCAGCTTCCTGGCAGATCCGATCCAGCGCTTTACCGTAGCCATCCGGCGCGTTGGCATCGTAGGTGATATCGATCACCTGGGTTCGCATGCCCTGGTGGTCCATGTTCTTTATGTGGTTCAACTCCTTGTTGGAGAGTACGGGGTGTTCCAGGCTCAAGCGGTGAGCGTGGGACTCAGTGGTTTCAAGCAGATTTCCCTCCGGACCGATGAAGCACTTCAGTGACATCACCACTTCTTCGCGAATCGAGTCAATGGGAGGATTGGTAACCTGCGCAAACAGTTGCTTGAAGTAGTCGTAAATCATGCGCGGCTTATCGGACAGACAGGCCAGTGCCGAGTCGTTGCCCATGGAACCCAGCGGATCCCTGGCTTCGGTAACCAGCGGCAGCAGCATGAACTGCATGGTTTCAGTTGTGTAGCCGAAGGCCTTCATGCGTGGCAGGATATCGCTGGAAACCTGCGAATTAACGGTCCCTTCAAGGGAGAGGTCTTGCAACCGCACTCGCTGATTTGCCAGCCATTCGCCGTAGGGTCGCTTGCTGGAAATTGTCTGTTTCAGCTCTTCGTCCGGTATCAGGCGACCTTGTTCGAAATCCAGCAGGAACATCTTGCCTGGCTGCAGGCGCCCCTTGAGTTTGACGTTTTCCGGTTCCACATGCAGCACGCCGACTTCCGATGCCATGATGCACTTGTCGTCATGAGTCACGTAATAGCGACTCGGACGCAGGCCGTTACGATCCAGCACGGCACCGATGTACTTGCCGTCGGTGAACACGATGGATGCCGGTCCGTCCCAGGGTTCCATGATGGCGGAGTGGAACTCGTAAAAATCCTTCTTGAACTGGGCCATATTGGTGTCTGACTGCCAGGCTTCGGGGATCATCATCATCACCGCTTCCTGCAGGGTACGGCCGCCCAGCAGCAGGAATTCCAAAACAGCGTCGAAACTGCCCGAGTCGGAGCAGTCGGCATCGATGATGGGGAACATTTCCTGCAATTTGTCGCCATACAGGTCGGTATCCAGGGTGCCTTCCCGAGCCACCATCTGGTTGACGTTGCCCCGTAGCGTATTGATTTCGCCGTTATGGCTCATAAACCGGTTTGGCTGCGCGCGATCCCAGGAAGGAAAAGTGTTGGTACTGAATCGGGAGTGCACCATGGCCAGGTGGGTTTCACAGGCCTGATTGGTCAGATCCTTGTAGAAAGGGAACAGCTGCCCCGGCGTCAGCATACCTTTATAGACAATAACCTTGGTAGAGAGGCTGCAGGCATAGAGCTGTTTGGCCTCGGTCAGCGATGCATCGCCGCGCAAGGCATGGGTAAAGCGCTTGCGAATCACATAGAGAATCCGTTCGAACTGTTCCTGATTCAGGCCGTCTGCGGCGCTGATAAAGAGTTGTTCAATGCGGGGCTGGGCCATGCGGGCCGCTGGACCGACGTCGGCGCCCACCGGGTCGATTGGTACTTCACGCCAGCCGATCAGGTTCTGTCCTTCCTCGGCGACAATCCGGCTTATGACCTCACGGCACTTCTCCCCTTCCTCGGCGATCTGCGGCAGAAAGATGTTGCCAACTGCGTATTTACCAGGCTCCGGTAACTCGGCACCCAGCTCGTCGCGGGCAAGCTTATTGAAAAAACTGTGGGGCAGAGCCATGAGAATACCGGCACCGTCGCCAGTATTGGCCTCGAATCCGCAGCCACCACGATGGTCCATACGGGAATTCAGGTGGTAGGCGTCCAGCATGATCTGGTGACTGGGTACACCTTTGATGTTGGCGACGAAACCCACGCCGCAGGAGTCTTTCTCATTGGCGGGGTCATAAAGTCCAACTTTATCGGGTAGCCCGAATTTTGGTGGGACAAAATCGTTGTTCTTCATAGAATTCAATTGTCTCTTGCATTCAGTCGAGGTGTCCGTTCTGTCTAATAATGGCATCAACGTGTTGCTGCCTCGAACTTGTCAGTAGCCCTCGGGGTGATTTCTGTCACCGTTAGTTCGCCTTCCAACATAAGGCAGCAGCCTTGCTGGTCTCTATGTTTCAAGAGCGGTAGGAGTGTCCTGACGAGGCTCGGTATTTCAACCTGTGTCCCTTCTCCGAACGTTAGCGTTTTAACGCCCGGCAGGAGGGCCGGTCACAATAACATCGGCAGAATATATGTCAAGTTCCATGACTGGATCGAAAGTGGCCAGGTTAATCCTAACCCACTGAAATTAAGAGCATTTGAGCGCGTAATCCGGGACAGGACCAGAGTTCGGGGCGGTAGCACTCCAGTGTTTCTTTGCTGCGTCGGTTTAGCAGTGGTTCGGCTGCCGGTCCCCGGTCCTTGATGGTCGCCGCCGGACGGCGCCGGCGAGGGAGTTGGAAGGGCACTTTGATCGCCCCCCTCCGGGAGGCCGGAGGCCACTATTTATAAAGAGTCTGGGCGCCGGGCAATTACTTGATAAATGCTGGGAGGTGATTTACTCTTGCCTCCCTCAGCATCAAGAATGCATGAATAATTCTAACAAGCCTGCAAAGCCCTATTCCAAAAACCCAAGGAGGCGAAACAGCCGTGAATCCAAAACTAACGCGTAGGCGCTTCATCAAAGGCGTAATAGCCTCTGGCGTAGCAGTCTCCTCAACATCGCTGTGGTATTCAGCGCAAGGTCAGTCCCGTCCGGCCGGAGCCGTAGAACGGCTGATCAGAATCAATGTTAATGGTCAGACCCGCAGCGTTGACGTAGCGGCCAATGAAACCCTGGCCTCCACGTTGCGCTACAAACTGGGCCTGACTGGCACCAAGCTTGGCTGTAACCGCGGGGAGTGCGGTGCCTGTACGGTTTTGGTCGACGATGTCCCCCAATACGCCTGTTCCGTCCTGACACATTCGGTCAAGGATCAGCGCATCGAGACAGTCGAGGGTCTGGAGTCGCCGAACGGCGAACTGCATCCGGTCCAACAGGCTTTTGTTGACGAGCTTTCACCGCAGTGCGGCTATTGCACGCCAGGCCAGGTGATGGCAGCGGTCGGACTGTTGCGGGCTAATCCAAATCCGAACCGCGAGCAGGTCCGGCAGGGCCTGTCAGGCAACATCTGTCGTTGCGGAGCTTATGAATCGTACATTCGCGGCGTTATGCGCGCAGTAGAGATAGGGTGATCACCATGGCATATAAGCATATAGGTAAAGATTTTGTTCCACCCGATGTGCCTGGCAAGGTCACCGGCAGGATTAAATACGCAGAGGACTATTCCCGTGAAGGCATGTCCTATATTCGGCTGTTAACCAGCCCTATTCCCCATGCCCGGGTGGTCGATATCGATGCTTCTGAAGCATTGGCAATGGATGGTGTATTCGGCATTCTCACCGCTGACGACGTGTATCCGGACGGCGAACAGAGCAGCACTGGTCTGAAAATTCTAACCAACGAGCCCACTCTGATCGGTGAACCGATTCTGGCCGTGGCGGCAGTCGACGAGAAAACTGCTGAGAATGCTCTCGAGGCCATTTCCGTTACTTTTGAACGCCTGGACTATGTGCTCGATCCACTGGACAGCATGCAGCCTAACGGACCGCAGGCTTATGACGGCGGTAATACTTTCGTATTTCGTCAAGGATTCGCCTCTTATAACTGGACTGCCGACCAGGTGACTGCATTCCGCAACGGCGCTGAACCTACTGCGGATCCACAAACCGAGTGGTCTTATGGCGAATTGGAAGCTGCTTTTTCAGCCTCCAGCTACGTCTACGAAAGTACATTCACTACTGCCGGTTATCCGCACATGTCGATGGAACCTCGCAGTGCCTTCGCCTATTGGGAAAATGGCAAGTGCTACCTGCATGGTTCTTCACAGAGCATGTCGGCACTGGCGCCAGGTATGGCGCAAATCTGCGGCGTGCCGATCGAAGACTTTGTCTTCATCAACGAAGCAACCGGTGGTGGTTTCGGGCAGAAAGCCCGTCCCAACAGCATGCCCAGCATGGCTATTCCGGTCAAGATGTCCCAGAAGATCAATCGTCCTGCGATGATGCGAATCAGTCGCGAGGAAGAGGCATTTATCGGTGGCGCCAGGGTTGGCTTCCAGGGCTGGATCAAGGCCGGCTTCAAGCCAGATGGAAGTATGGCAGCACTGGATCTCTACATTATTCAGGACAATGGCGGTAAAGGCGGCGGCGGTGACCATTCCTCGGCGGCCGATGCCATCAGCATGCTCTATCAGACTGAAGCAGTAAGGTTCCGTGGTGCTGGAGTTGGCACCAATACCGGCCACCGTGGCGCTCAGCGTGGTCCGGGTCAAAACCAGATCGCGCCGATCATTGCTCCGATCATGGATATGGCAGCCCAGGAACTGGGTATGGACCGACTGGAAATCCGCAAGGTCAACGCTGTTGAGAACGGCGATACCCACGGACCACGTCGCGGCCAGGTAACCAGTGCCTACATGCCTGAAACCATTGCCATGGCGGAAGAGGCCTTCAATTACAGCGATCGCATTACTCGCAGTCGCCAGCGCAATGGCAGCAAGATTACCGGCATCGGTATTGGCCAGGGCTATCACGACGCCGGCCGCAGTGGTATGGATGGTATCGTGCGTCTGACACCGGATGGACGACTGAAGATCCATAACGGGGTTGGCAACCTGGGAACATACTCCTACGCATCGACTTCCAGGGCTGCTGCAGAATTACTGAAAATGGAGTGGGACCAGTGTGACGTTGAGGCAGGGCGAACCGATCGCCATACGCCGATCACGTCTCCGCAGGATGGCAGTAACTCCATCTTTACCAACACGCGCACCTGCTGGGGCGCAGCGCAGGATCTACTTGCCAAGATGAAGGAAATCGCTGCCATGGACCTTGGTGGTGTGGCTGATGATTACGACATCGACGGTAGCCGGGTGTTCCGCACTGCGGATCCGAGTACTTCCATGACTTACGCCCAGGTTGCACAGCGCGGCATGGACCTTGGTGGTCGCTTCAGTGGTGGTGAATACCCTGAAGAACTGAATGATTTCACCAAGTTGTCAGTCGACCGCCTGGCCGGCACCGGCCTGATTGGTGTCTTTAACGATCCAAGGCACGAGGGCACGCCTCCTGGTCTTTGTGTTTCCCTGATGGAAATCGAGTTGGACACCGAGACTGGTAAATACGAGATCAAGGACCTGGTCAACTACGCAGATTGCGGCACTATCATGCATCCGCAGGGTCTGGATAACCAATTGCGGGGCGGTGCGACCTGGGGTATCGGTCTGGCGGGTTACGAACGCCATCTTTATGATCCGCAAAATGGCTTACCAGCCAGTACCGGTTACTGGCAGGCCAAAGTCCCCACTATCCTGGACACACCACCGCAGATGAGTACGGGTGGGGTAGACCTGCCGGATCCTGAGAATCCGGTTGGAGCCCGGGGTGTAGGTGAACCGGCACAGGGCTCGGTAGCAGCAGCACTGGCCTCAGCGTTGTGGGATGCCACAGAAGGTCACCTGTTCAATGCTGCTCCGATAACCACAGACATGATCGTTAATCACTACGCAGGAACTTCAGAATCAGCGAAGGGTCTTGCTCAGAATAATTTCCGAGGTTGATATGGTAGCAACTAGTCATGACGTAATGCCCGACATCGATCTTTATCAGCCTACTGATGAAGAAAATGCATTGGCGCTGGCTTCGACTCTGGGCGAAGACGGCTGGTTACTGGCTGGCGGCCAGGATACTTATGGTTGGTTGAAGGATCGCAACAAGAGTCCTGCAGCCATGATCGAGCTGACCAAGATTGACTCTTGGAAAGGGATCCGTGAGACAGCTGACGGAATCGAAATCGGTGCTCTTACGACATTGCGTGAGATTATCGAAAATCCGCTGATTCAATCACGCTACGGTCTGCTGTCCACCGCGGCCGGCAGAGTTGCCAGCCCGCAGATCCGCAACGTCGGAACCCTGGCCGGAAATCTGGCACAGGATGCCCGTTGCTGGTATTACCGCCGGGGCCTCGATTGCTATCGTGCCGGCGGCAACATCTGTTACGCCGATGCGCCAGAAAGCCTCAATCGCGAGCACGCGCTGTTTGGCCAGAGCCGTTGTGTAGCAGTCAGCCCTTCCGACACTGCGCCGGCATTGGTAGCTCTGGATGCCACCATGGTCATCAGCAGTGAAAGCGGACAGCGTACAGTGGCGGCGGAAGATTTCTTCGTCGGCCCGGCTGTTGATATTGAAAACATGACAGTGCTGCGACCAGGCGAAATCCTGACTGCTGTGCGCATTCCCAACACCTGGGCCAACGCGGAGTTCTATTTCGAGAAGGTCGCAGATCGCAATGTCTGGGATTTTGCGCTCGTCAGTGTAGCGAGTGTCATGAAAGTGTCCGGTAGCACTATTGAAGATGTGCGACTGGCTTGTGGTGCCGTTGAATGTGTACCTCGCCGACTGACTGCCGTCGAGAACGCATTGCGTGGCAGACCGCGGAACGAAGACACGGCGAACCAAGTTGCTTCCATCGCTACCGAGGGGGCACGACCGTTGAATTACAACAACTACAAGGTGCCATTGATGGAAAACCTGGTCAAGCGGGCAGTTCGCGGATAAGTAAAAAGTCTGATAATCAGTTGTTATCACTGAATAACAAGCTGAACAACAAAAATAGTTAAGGGGAAGTAACGTGGGTGAGATAGTTCGCTATAAACGCGATGTTTGGGGTGAAGAAGTAATTCTTGGGGTGTCCTGGGATCTGCTCTGGGTCGTTGCCGTCGCCGTGCTGGTGCTACTGGCTGCGCATGCGATTATCATGGCGGCTCTCGCCAACAAGAAGATGGACAAGCCGTCGGCAGAAGGAAGGCGGGTAAGTCGTCACGAAGCTATTGATCGGGCGTTCCACTGGGTCATGGCACTGGCGATTCTTGCATTGATCATTACTGGCATTGCTCCCATTATCGGCTGGCGATTCGCCTGGCTTAATATTCACTGGATATCCGGCCTGATCCTGACCTTCGTAGTGGTGTTTCATATCATCCGCTCGATTTTCTGGCAGGATTTCAAATCCATGATTTTGAGCCCCAAGGATTTCGGCGAGCCGTTTGATTCCGCTCAGAAGCCTGGCAAATATTCATTCGAACAGAAGGGCATGCACTGGGCGGTGACCATCGTAGCTGGCACTGTCATCATTACCGGTGTGTTGCTTTTCTTGCAGATCGATTCGCCGTTCTGGGATCGTACCAACAGTATGGCTGAAAGCACCCTGGGTCTGGTGTTTCTACTCCATGGATTGTCTACTCTGGCACTGATCGCACTGGCCTCTACCCACATTTATTTTGCCCTGCGGCCAGAGAAGCTGTTTTATACCCGTTCCATGGTTCAAGGCTGGATTTCAGAGGAAGAAATGACTGCCAATCACGATACGGCCAAGTGGTCACCTAAAGAAGCGGAATGATCAGCGACTATATAGAAACAATAGAGTCCGGCTACGAGTTCCTGCTGGCTTACGCGGCGCAGGGTCGACCCGCCGGTCTGGATGAAACCGGACCCGGACCCCATGCGCGGCCAACCCTGGAAGGGATGCAGCAGGCCATGCAGAACCTGGTAAAAGAACTTTCCAGCAGTGCGGACAATTTTGAGCAACTGATCGCCGATGACTGCAACAAGGCCATTGCCGCCTTGGGCTTTATTCTGGCTCAGGACAAGATTGGCTCAGAGATCGTCGACAATCTGAATGCATCGATTCATTTGCGGGCCGTGCTGACTGATCTCTTTCTGTACGGAGAAGCCAGGGAGCCGCTGACTGACGGGCCGCAAGACAAACCCATGTGGGAAGAAGCCAAGAGTTAGCATTTTCCTGGCAAAAGGCTCCCAAACAGACGGGATGAAAGCTTAGCCTTTCATCCCGTTTTTATTTCGACCGAATTCTGCCCTTACCCATCATAAGTGAACTTGTTATGCAGTGGCCTCCCAGACTAAAACTCGCCAACACACCGACTCCACTGACCCGGTTGGAGCGCTTTTCCGAGCAGTTGGGAGAGGTTGACATCTGGGTCAAGCATGACGAGCTGACCGGCATGGAAGTGTCGGGCAACAAGATCAGGAAATTGGAGTTCTCCATCGCTCAGGCGCTGGAAGAAGGCTGTAATACATTGATTACCTGTGGTGGTGTGCAATCCAATCATTGTCGGGCAACTGCAATTCTTGGAGCACGGCTGGGTCTGCGGGTCCACCTTTTGCTGCGGGGCGAGCAACCGGAGCTGGCCGACGGCAATCTGCTGCTGGACTGTCTGGCAGGTGCCGAGGTCAGTTATATTCCAGTCCGGGATTGGGAGGGACATGCGCAAGTGGCGGAGCAGTTGCAGCAGCGCTATCGGGCCCAGGGCGACAAGGCATTCTATATACCCGTGGGAGCCAGTGACGAAGTTGGACTTTGGGGTTACGTAGCCGCCGGCCAGGAGCTGCGGCAGGACTTTGACAAGCAGGGTATCGATCCTGACGTGATCGTCGTTGCCACCGGTTCCGGGGGCACCCAGGGAGGTCTGATTGCCGGCAGGGCGCTGTTCGATATCCGGGCCGAGGTGGTGGCAGTCAACGTCTGCGATGATGCTGCTTACTTCGCCCGCAAGGTAAGTGGCGATCTGGAGTTATGGCGCAAGCGGTATGGAATTGACCTGGATACTCCCTCCCTGCCAATCAATACCCTCGACGGTTACGTAGGACCTGGCTATGGCCGTGCCGATCCGGAAATTTTTGCGACAATTGCTGAGTTGGCCCGGCTGGAGGGGCTATTCCTCGATCCGGTCTATACAGGTAAAGCTTTCCATGGCATGGTTAGTGAGATATTAAAGCGCAAAGAGGGTCGGCCAACGGCTTTGCCGGACGGAAAAACCCTGGTATTTATACATACCGGTGGCCTGTTCGGGTTATTTCCTCAGAAGCAGGGATTCGATTTCTAGACACATCGGTTTTGGGGCGGATATAGATTATGAAAATGGACCTGACTAAATTATTTGCAGTGCTGCTGACAGCACCTCTATTGCTAGCAGCCTGCAATGACCAGCAGCCTAATGAAATTCAGGCTGCGGTACCTGCTGCCTCGACCGGCGCTTCCTCCGGTGACGGTTCCTCCACTGATGGTTCTTCCGCTGATGGTTATAGCGGCGCCACGTCTTACGAAGAAGAGGAAGAAGAGCCGGCTACCGACGGCGCCGCCGGTGCCACCGGATACAGCGTGGCTCCGGTCGCCAGTGGCAACCTGGACGAGAATGAGGCGCAGCTACTGACAAATTCCCGACAACTGATTACTACCGGTTCCCGTTCCGGAGAAGGCTACTTCAGTGCCGATGGCAGTCAGTTTATCTACCAGAGTGAAGTGACTGGGGATAACCCGTTTTACCAGATTTTTATCCGTGATCTGGCCACTGGAGAAACCAGTAAAGTATCACCCGGTGTTGGATTGACCACCTGCGCCTGGATTCACCCCAGCCTGGAACAGGTGATTTTCGCTTCCACGCACGAAGATCCCCTGGCACAGCAGAAGCAGGCAGATGAAATTGCGTTTCGTAATAGCGGCCAGCAACGCGCCTATTCCTGGGATTACGATGAATACTATGATATTTATCAGGCCAGTCCTGATGGCAGCGGGCTGGTCAATCTGACCAATGCGCCTGGTTATGATGCTGAAGGATCTTACTCGCCTGATGGCAGCAGGATATTGTTTGCCTCCAATCGCGAAGCCTACCAACGCACACTGAGTCAGGCAGAGCAGCAACTGTTCGATGATGACAGCTCCTACTTCATGGACCTGTACATCATGGATGCGGACGGCAGCAATGTGCAGCAGTTGACCTTTTCTCCGGGCTATGACGGGGGACCATTTTTCAGCGCCGATGGCGAGAAAGTCGTCTGGCGTCGCTTCAATCCGGATGGTAACAGCGCCGAGATCTGGACCATGGATGTAGATGGCAGCAATCAGCGACAGCTGACTGCCGAGGCAATGGTATCCTGGGGTCCGTACTTTCATCCCAGTGGCGATTACATCATCTACTCAAGTAATGTGCTGGGGCATGCCAACTTCGAATTGTTTATGATCGATGTGGAAGGTTTGAAAGACCCGGTCCGGGTAACCAATACTGAAGGCACCGACATTCTGCCGGTTTTCTCACCTGATGGCAGCCAGTTGGCGTGGAGTACTACCCGCACTGAAGATGGCAGTTCACAAATCTATATGGCTGACTGGAACGATCAGCTGGCCAGGGAATTATTGGGCCTCAATTAGCGGTTCCCTTGTGCCGGGTTGCGGTGAGTGTCATGGTTGGTTGGAGAAATAGTCAAATAGACAGTCAGATAGATAGTCAGATAAATAGCCAGATAAGTATTCAGGTTAAGCGAGCAATCGTGGCGGCAGCATTGTTCCTGCTGCCGCTGGTTGTTTATGCCCAGTCTGAAGGTACAGTTCATCACAGCCTTAGAGTGACATTAGACCCCCTGTCCAGCTACATTTCCGTAACAGACACCATTGCACTGCCGGAATCCCTCGCCGGTAACGGGCAGAATTTTCTGCTTAATGACAATCTGACTATCACCGACAGCAATGCTACAGTTACTTTGCAGGGCGGCAGCGACTCCAGTACTGCAATCGGTATCAACAGTACGGGTGCAGATACGGCCAGCAGCAATCGATACGGTTTTACCCTGCGGAACCGGCGTGCCCGACAGCTGGAGCTAAGCTACGAAGGCAGGATCTTTCAGGCAGCTCAACAGGCATCTGCCCAGTACTCCCAAAGCTTCTCGGAAACTTCCGGCATCATCAACGAGCAGGGTGTTTACCTGAACGGAGCCAGCCTTTGGGTACCCAGCTTTGAAGAGGAGCTGGTCAGTTTTGACCTGACGGTAGAGTTTGCACCAGGCGCAGAAAATTGGAGTGTGGTCAGCCAGGGCAGCTCAGACGGACAAAACCGCTGGGTTGAAAATAATCCCATGGAAGAGATCTACCTGATCGCGGCTGAGTTCACCCTTTATGCGGTGGAGTCCGACCGCGTGGACATGCTGGTTTACCTGCGGCAAGCTGATCCGAATCTGGCTGCCAAGTATCTGGACGCGACGGAGCGTTATCTGGCCCTGTATGAACCGCTGTTGGGCGACTACCCGTTCGATAAATTTGCCCTGGTGGAAAATTTCTGGGAAACCGGTTATGGCATGCCATCGTTCACCCTGCTTGGTTCGCAGATAATCCGTTTCCCCTTCATTATAGATTCATCCTATCCCCATGAGATTCTCCATAACTGGTGGGGGAATGGCGTATATCCGGATTACAACAGCGGTAACTGGAGCGAGGGATTAACCGCTTATCTGGCAGACCATTTATTCCAGGAGATGAACGGTCTGGGCAATGAGTATCGCAAGGACAATCTGATTCGCTATCGCAATTACGTGGCCGAAGAAACAGACTTCGCCCTGAGTGAGTTTACCTCGCGCAGTTCTGCCGCTTCACAGGCAGTAGGTTACGGGAAAACCTTGATGCTCTGGCATATGCTGCGTCAACAGATCGGAGACGAGCTGTTTATCGCGGCGTTACGCCGGCTCTACGAGGACTACAAGTTTCAGCAGGTTGGATTTACAGAGATAGCGCAGCTCTTTTCTGATGTTGTGGATCGTGATCTACAACCGTTTTTCGATCAATGGGTGAATCGCACCGGTGCTCCTAAACTGGAGTTGTCGGTCGAAGAATCCAACGATGATCGAGCGCGCATCATGTTCACCCAGGTACAAAGCGAGGCTGCTTATCGCTTATCCGTGCCAGTTGCACTTTTTTATGCCGGTGAGTCCAAGCCACGAATCTACAACTTTGACTTGTCGCAGAAGTTCCAGGGGTTGATGGTCGACGATTTCGAGAGCCTGCAGGCAGTAGTGGTCGATCCCTATTTCGACCTGTTTCGACAACTGGACAGGGAAGAAATTCCGCCTACTATAGGGCAGCTTTTCGGGGCAGCACAGATCAGTTTTATCTTGCCACAGCAGAATCGAGCGCACTGGGTGCAAATGGCAGAGTCCTTCGCTGCCGGCGTCGATGCGCAGATCCTGATGGCAGAGGATATCGATCAGCTCCCGGCAGATCGATCGGTGTGGATTCTTGGCGAGGACAATCCGTTCTCCAGGGTCATCGCTGATTCTGTGGCAGTTTACGATACCCAATTCACCGACACTGGGTTGAGCCTGGCCAGCAGCCCGGTGGAGTTCGCCGACAGAAGTTCGGTTTTGACCGGCCGCCACCCGGCGAACGCAGATCTCGCCGTTGGCTGGATCCATGTGGACAGCATGGTGGCCATGCCGGGCATGATCGAAAAGCTGCCGCACTATGGTAAGTACTCATTCCTGAGTTTTATTGGTGACGAACCTACCAATGATGTGAAGGGGACCTGGACCAGCCCGGCTTCACCGATGGTGTGGCTGGCGGATAATCTGCCGGCCGGGTTTCAGTTGCCGGAATTAACGCCCGTTAAGCCGTTGGCCAAGCTACCTCCCAAGTATCTGCCTGAGCAGCTGCAGCGCCATGTGCTGACTCTCGCCTCGGAAGCCATGGAAGGTCGCAAGACGGGTTCTGCCGGCGCTGATCTGGCTGCAGACTATATTGCCAGTCAATTCCAGGAGCTGGGACTGCAGAGCCTAAATGGCTCCTACTTTCAGGAATGGCAGCAAGAGGTTCCAGGCATCGGCAATGCCACCTTGCGTAATGTTGTTGGAATGATTCCCGGTAGCAATCCCGAGCTTGGTGATCGGCCGGCGATTCTGGCGGCCCATTACGATCACCTTGGTACTGACGGCGGTCTTCACTACGGCGCCGACGACAATGCCTCAGGGGTCAGTATCATGATCGAAGTAGCCGCCAAACTGGCTCGTGCTTTTACCCCAAGTCGACCTGTTGTTTTTGTCGCCTTCACAGGTGAAGAGGAAGGGTTACTGGGATCCCAACGGTTTGTGGACAGTCCGCCTGGCTCATTTGCTACTGAAAAACTGTTCGCCGCTGTGAATCTTGATAGCGTGGGGCGCCTGGAAGACAGGCCCATTCAGGTGTTTGGTGGCAACAGCGCCTATGAGTGGCCGTTTATGGCCCAAGGCATCGGATTCACAATTGGTGTTGAATCCACCATGGCCGAGAATGTCATTGCCAGTAGTGATCATGTAGCTTTTTTGAGTAAGGGTATTCCGGCGATACACCTGTTTGCAGGTACTCACACGGACTATCACCGGCCCACTGATACGGCAGACAAACTGGACTATGCCGGCATGTCGGACATTGCACTTTGGGTCGAGGAAGCCATGGTGTTTCTTGGCGATCGGGAAGCGCCCCTGCGTGTAACTCTCGACAACGCACCGCTACAGATAAATCAAGGTGCGGTAACCGCGCGAGAGGCCAGTCTCGGCACGGTACCGGATTTCGCTTACAGTGGAGACGGCGTACGTATTTCCGATGTCACACCAGGAGGTGCAGCGGAACTGGCGGGATTGACTGGTGGTGACGTGTTGCTGCGTTTTGACGATGCAGCAATTCCCGATCTACAGACTTACTCAAACCTGATTCGGGAGTCTGCACCTGGACAGGAGATCCAGGTATTGATTCGCCGTGGCGAGCAGGAAATTTTGCTGCCGGTAACTCTTCAGTCCAGGTAAAAATAGCCAGGCGAAGATAGCCAGGTAAACCTGGCAAGGTAAAAGAGCCAGGTAATTACAGGCCAGGCATCAGTAACACTCGACATCCTGGCTACAGGAGTCTTAGCGCAATTGGGTGAGGATCACCACTGAGCCCAGCATGAGCAGTGCCATGATCATCAGCATGAGTTTGCTGGCGCCACTCCGGGCCGGTGCCCAATTGTAGGACTCTTCCTCAACGAACAGACAATGCTCAACTTTCTTTGATAACTTCACGACATGCTCCAATACGACTGATTCTATCAATTGGCTTATGATCAGAGTGTGCGGCTTTCCGCAGATTTCTGCCAGTAAACAAAAAGGCAATCCGGCGAAGAATTATGACCAAATGTGGCGAAAAACAATGGACATAAGTCTGCTGAGCATGAAGTTTCGAAGACGGTTGGGGCTGCTGTTCCTCGCTTTAGGGTTGGGTCAGTGTGGATCACTTTCTATTGAAGATGAGCAGCTACTCGGTGAGCAGCAGGTGGCGCAGCTCGAAGCCGAGGTAGCGGTGGTCGCCAACCAGGACGTGACACATTATATTGAGCAGCTGGGAAGCAGGTTACTGGCGGCGACGCCGGATCGGAACTACCAGTATCGGTTCCGGGTAGTGCGTAGCGATGCCCTGAACGCCTTCGCTATTGCCGGCGGCAACATCTACGTGACCACTGGTGCCGTTCTGGCATCTCGCAACGTCGCGGAGCTGGCAAGCATTCTGGCCCATGAAATTGGCCATATTCAAGCAGGTCATATTCGAGAGCACTATTACCGGTTTCGCAATTCCCGGACTACCGCGGAACTGACCGGTATAACTCTGGCACTGATTACCGGTAATCCTTTCCTCGCCGGAGCAGGGGATCTGGCAGTGAACCTTGGAACGTCAGCCTATATTGCTTCCCACACTCGCGAAGCTGAAGGTGAGGCAGACGCTCAGGCTTTTACCACAATGAGAGCAGCGGGCTTCGATCCACGATCTCAGCTGACCCTGCTGTCGCGACTCCACGCAGCGAGTATCAACCAACAGAGAGCGTTGCCTTTTCTGCTGTCTCATCCGCTGCCAGTAGAGAGGGTTGAGGAGGCCCGTACCAGGCTTTCCAGCCTTGGTGAAGAGGAAAGGCTGCAGGTCAATGATGCTGGCAGTCTGGAGCGCGTCCAGGAAATTCTGTTGCCGAGATGATATCCAGGAAGCACGCCAGCTTTTTGTGGGGAACTCGGATTCATGAAGTTTCACCAAAACGAAATGTCATTGTCATACGGCGAAAACCGTGCTGAGATAGCCTCACGTGACTCAGCAATGAAGCAATGGAGTTATACTCATGCGACTTATCTATTTTCTGGTCAGGATTCTCGGGGTGACATTCATGGTAACAGCAGGCAGCGGCGCGGTAGCGCAAAAAATAGTTGTCGCTCACCGTGGAGCCAGCGGTTACCTGCCTGAACATACCCTGGAAGCAAAGGCCATGGCTTATGCCATGGGAGCCCATTACATTGAACAGGATGTCGTGATGACCAAGGACGATCAGCTGATCGTGCTGCACGATGTAACCCTGGATCGTACCACCGACGTGGCAACACGATTTCCGGGTCGGGCCCGAGAAGATGGCAGACACTACGTAGTTGATTTTACCCTTGATGAAATCCGAAGCCTGCAAGTGCGGGAAGGCGTGCGCAATAGCACGCAGCAGGCAATATACCCGCAGCGCTTCCCAGTCGGAAAGTCCCGCTTTACGGTGAATACCCTGGCGGAAGAAATCGAGTTTATCCAGGGTCTCAACCGGTCCACTGGCAAAGACATTGGCATCTATCCAGAGGTGAAGTCACCCGCATTTCATAGACAGGAAGGTAAGGATGTCAGCACCGCGCTGGTAGCCATGCTGAAAGAATATGGCTACACCAGTAAACAGGATAAGGTCTTCATTCAGACGTTTGAGTTTGACGAACTGAAAATCATTCATGATGACGTTTTACCGTCTGCCGGGGTCTCTCTGCGTCTGGTCCAACTGGTTGGAAACGAAGATGTTTACGACTGGATGTTCAATGCCGAAGGCATGGCAGAGCTGTCCCGATATGCCGATGGGCTTGGACCGGAAAAAGGCCTGATCATTTCTTACCAGACACCGGCTGGCATGGTTGAGCCGACGAACCTGGTGGAGCTGGCTCACGCCAATGGCATGGAGGTACATCCTTACACGTTCCGACTGGATCAGGGTCAGGTGCCGGGTTACGCTGAGAGTTTTGAGGAAATGCTCGACCTGTTTTATTTCGGCGCTGGCGTGGATGGTCTGTTCACAGACTTTCCGGATCGTGCGGTACATTTTCTCGAGTCACGGACACCGACCGACTGAGAAGCGGCGATCCCTGGCGAATTCCAGGGCTGATGGCTGTAATGATGATAAAGGAAAATAGCAAATGGCAAACATTCTGATAACAGGTACCAATCGAGGCATTGGCCTGGAATTTGTGTCTCAGTACCTGGACTGTGGCGATACTGTGTTCGCCACCTGTCGTGACCCGCAAGCAGCCGACAAATTGAACGAGCTGCAGGCCGGCAACTCTCGCTTGAAGGTTTTGCAGCTGGATGTTTCCAAGCCGGACAGCTTTGCCGGATTTGTGGCAGGCCTGGAGGGCCAGCCGGTCGATGTTTTCATCAATAATGCCGGCGTTTACGGTCCCAGGTCGGCGGGCTTTGGTCAGGTAACTGAGCAGGACTGGTTGCCGGTGTTTCAGATCAACACTATTGCACCGCTATTGCTGACTCAGGCCCTGATAGGAAATTGCAAGCAGGGAACCGATCGTAAACTGGTTTATGTGACGTCCAAGATGGGCTCCATAGCAGACAATTCCAGTGGCGCCAGTTACATTTATCGCAGTTCGAAAACGGCGCTTAATCAGGTAGTTAAAAGCCTCGCTGCCGACCTGGCCGCGGATGGGCTGACTGCAGCAGTTGTCCACCCGGGCTGGGTTCAGACCGACATGGGCGGACCAAATGCACTAATCGATGCAGAAACCAGTGTCAGCGGTATGATCTCGGTGATCGACAATCTGACCAGTGCGGATTCGGGTAGTTTCTTCAATTTTGATGGGAAACCGATTCCCTGGTAGTTTCAGGCCACTTCGGGTCGCTTGCCAACCCCCAAACGTGTTACCTTTGGCGGCCCATTATTACTCATCGTTCCCCCGACTGCCTGGTATGATCCGTACAGCATTCCGATATACATTCGGTGCAGCTTTTGCCCTGATTCTGCTTGTCAACCAATCCGCCATGGCCCATGGCGGCGTAGTATTGGAAGAAGATCGCTGTGTCATAAACATAGGATTCCTGACTGCCCACTTCACTGTGTACCAGCCTGAAACCCGGGCCAACGAAGAATTTTGTGAGGATATTCCGGATGTCACCAGCAGTGTCTTTGTCATGGAATACCTGCATGATTTTTTACGCGAGATGCCAGTGGACTTTCGAATTATTCATGATGTGAACGACGTTGGCGAGTTTGCCCGCTGGGAAGACGTCCAGGCCATTGACGATCTGGAAGCCGTAACCGTTTACTACCAGCCACCAGCGATTGAGGCCAATGGCAACTATACGGCGGATTATGCCTTTGCGGAAAAAGGCACCTACATCGGCATAGTAACCGCCAGGCACCCGGACGGCGAACGGGAATACAACGCTGTGTTCTTTTTCCAGGTAGGCGGTCCTGACCTGGGAACCATACCGCTGTTTATCGGCCTGTTGCTAATCCTGCAGCTGGGCTACTGGTGGTCAAATGGCGGCTTGCGAAAACTGCGCGAAAGGGCAGCGAATTCGAAAACCAGCTGATGAGAGCCAGGTCTACCAGATTACTGATCGCGTTGGTTCAGCTGACATTAGCCACTGTCGTCAGCGTTGCATTGATCCCATCCCAATGGTATTCAGATGCCATGAGAATCCGCCTGGCGCTATGGTTCGGTGCGCCATCCTATGACCAGGCTAAGCCTGCCAGGATTACAGATAGCCCTATCGACACGGAGGGTGAACTGGCCGCTGCCCTTTGTCCGGAAGACCTGAGTGGCTGGCGACAGGCGCAAGCCATTGAAGGGCTCGATATCAGCGAATCGCTTACTTGCCGGGCAGACAATCCCCATGCTGTTGCCGCGTTTGTGCGCGGTACCAACAACGTTTCCATGGATACATTGATGGCTGCCGGGCTTACCAGGGACGCAGTAGAGAAAGGCGCAGATCTCGATGGAGATGGTGATCCGGACATTATTCACCTGCGGCTCGAGGTGGTCGAACTCAATGGCAGTTCACCGGATTCGGAATTGCCGATAGTGACTTTCGATATTGCACCGGGCATCAATCCTGGGCTGTGGGTGTTTGCGCCGAAATCTTTTGGTATGGCCACCGAAAATTTCGAGTCGAATGTTGCCAAGAATATCTTGCGTGCTCCGTCTCCCACAATTCGTATCGAGCAGGGAGACCAGGTACAGATAACATTGGAAAATACTCACTATTTACCGCACACCATTCACTTTCATGGCGTAGACCATCCCTTCCTCGATGCCAGCGGCGAAGGCAACGATGGCGTCCCGGTTACCAGTGAGCATGCAGTGGAGCCAGGGATGGCCAGAACCTACGAACTGCAGCCGCGTCAGACCGGCACCATGTTCTACCATTGCCACGTTCAGGTGCAGGCCCATGTGATGATGGGATTGCAGGGTATGTTCGTGATCGAAGAAAACCGGCCTGACAACTGGTTACAGACTCTGAACGTTGGCGCGGGGCATGTACGGTTCCCGTCGCAGTCATCAATTGATCGCTATGCGGCAGAATACGATTTGCATTTCACTGACCTGGATACCGGTCTCAACAATCAAATTCAACAGACCAATGATGCGCGTGAAGTGGAACGATTGATCCATAGAGAATTCAACATCGCACAATCTACCAGTGATTATTACCTGCTGAATGGCCGATCTTTTCCACTGACCTTTCAGGAGTCGCTGGTAGTCACTGAACCTGATCAGTTGCTGAAACTCAGAGTGCTGAATGGTGGCAGCGTGGGGCTGGCTTTACATACCCACGGCCACAAACCCACGGCCACACACTACGATGGGGTGGCACTTGCTGATGGCGCACGGGTAACGCGTGATGTGTTCTGGTTGGCCAGTGCTCAGCGCACGGACCTGGAACTGAACACGACCAACGACGGTCTGCATGCCTACGGGAGTGGGTTCTGGTTATTGCACGATCACCAGGAGCGTGGCGTAACCAATAATGGCCTGGGGCCGGGTGGCAGCCTGGGCGCAATTGTCTATCGTGAGTTCCTCGGGGCCGATGGCTGGCCGCAAACCACAGGCGAGAACCTGGCCGAGTATTTTCAGGCTGATTACTACCAGCGCCTGGAGCCGGAACCGAATGCCAACCAATCGATGTCTGCTGATCTTTTTCTGCGACTGGTCGGATTGGGAATCGCACTGGGCGCACTTGCCGCCAGCCTGGTTTCCATCTATCGGGCAGTGTTGGGCAGGGGCCAGACTGACGCAGGAAAGAGTGTTGTTGGGGGAAAGGCTAAATGAGACAGCTGGCTCGCTCTTCTATGCTGGGGTCGCTGCTGTTGCTCGTGGTATCCAGCAGCCTGGCTCAGACTGAGATGCAGCATGCGGACTCCATGGCGCAAATGCAGTTCGATGAGACCGGCATGGTAATGAATGCAAACGCTATCGAATTGCCAAGAGACTGTTCCCAGTTGACTGGTGATGTCGAGTTTACCGTGCGGGTTAGCAAGGCATACGCAGAAGACTACCCTGGTACAGTGTTTGGCATGAGTCAGCATGAGTATCAGGCACCACCGTGCAGTCGGGTTACCATTACCTTGATCAACGAAGACGAGGTAAGGCATCAGTGGA
>Ga0209578_10000155_pt1 | contig 132634 bp, 130 predicted proteins | sample tdAd472_FD_187127 | JGI IMG/M metagenome (GOLD analysis project Ga0209578, IMG submission 187127) | Marine sediment microbial communities from the Atlantic coast under amendment with organic carbon and nitrate - tdAd47.2 (SPAdes)... | ecosystem: Environmental > Aquatic > Marine > Coastal >...
CAGGCGACCAGCCGATCCCCCTGAAGCAGCAAATTCCAGGGGGCAAAATCGCCATGCACCCAACAGGCGGGCAAGGGGGCCGGGTCGTCAAGCCCATCCATAATGGAACCAATCCTTTGCGCCTTCGCTTGCGGAAGTGAAGCAAGTTTCGGCCGAAGCCCCGCGACGGCGTCGCGCAGAGAGATCGTTTTCCCGGGAATGCGCAATTGTTCCAGAAAAATCCGGTGTGCCGCCGTCCATTTGCGGCCCGTACGGCAGCCTTGCAGCGCCGCCTCCGTTGCGATCCCCCGCCCGGCGTCGCGAAACAGCAGCCGCGGCGCAAGGCCGGGCCTTTCTTTGGCCAGGCGTTCCAGCACATCCGCCTCGCCCAGGATGCGACGCCGGGCATCCGCGCCGATCGGGATTTTGGCGACGGCCAGGGCGCGTTTTTGCATCGTGTCTACCAGCATAGCGACGACGCGTTGGGCGCGGCTTGGCGTGCCGATATAAATCACCGGCTTCGGTCCGACCGTCTCCCGCCAGCCAAGATGCGCCCAATCCGTTTCCGCCGGCACGGCAATGTCGATGGCCTCGACGCCCGGCACAAGGCCAAGCAGGCCGGCCCGATAGGCGCCCATCAAAACCGCCCATTTTACCTGGGAGGCGGCGTCATAGGGCCGCCAGCCCCGAAGCCCCGGCCAGCCATCGACGGGATTGGCAGGCAAAACCCAGCGCGGCCCCCCCCTACCCGGAACCACGAGGAAAGGGGCCGCCGAGGCATCGACGGCGGCGCAAAGGCGGCTTCCCTTGGGAAACAGCCCATCGATCAGCCTGTTAAAAAGGTTCGAGTCCAAACCGGCCCCGCGTCCGTTTTTCCAACCGGTCGAGAATATGCGATTCCACGTCGCGAACCACCGTTTCCAAAGGCTGGCTTGCATCCACCAAGGCCACATCGGAAAAGCGCTGCGTTACCGACCGATAGGCTTCGCGTTGCCGTGCGGCTTCTGCCAAAGGCACCTCGCCCTTCCGGGCCACGACCACTTCGGCCGGCGCATCCAAAACAACCCAAAGATCGGGTCTTGGAAGGATCGCGCCGAAAAGCCGTGCCAGCCACATCGCGCCGCCATAGCGGTAGCGTTTTGGATCCACAAGCAAATCGTGAAAATAGCGATCAAAGAGAACAAGCGTCGAGCGCACAAGCTTTGGATGCAATCGAAACGCATAACCAAAAACGTAATCGAACAAAAAATAGAAAAGTTTCGCCGTCGAAAGCAAATGTCCGCGCGGATCCGCCCCATGGGGATCGGTTACCGGGCCGGAGGCTATGGCCGCACCCCGCCCAAGATGGGGCCGCAGATGGAAATAGGCCTCGCGCCGAAAAGCCGGCGCCAGATCTTCGCCAACCCGGCGAAGCACGCTTGTCTTGCCAACCCCATCCGGCCCAAGGAAGACAACCCAAAACCCCGTCGGACGAAAGAAACGCTGCCAGGCCCTCGCAACAACCTGCCCCAATAGGGAAAGGCTCAATGGCGCGTGCGCGCGCAGCTCCTTTTGCAACCGGGGCAGATCGGCACGAACTTTTTCCCAGGTATTTTTTTCTGCCGCCTCCAAAATGGCGTCCCCCACAGGCCCAGGCCAAAAGCGCCGCACCTGTCGCGCCGCACCTGTTGGATCGCTTTGCCATTGCGCGCTTAAATGTTTCTCTTCGCGCGCCCCAAGGCTGCCTTTGTCGATCCGCTTCAAAAGATAGTAAAGAAACTCCGAAGCGGGCGCGGGAACCGAAAAGCTGCGCGCGTTGCCGTTCGCATCGCGTGCCAATTCGGCCCCGGCAAGAATCTCGCGCGCCGTTAAGAAACGCCGGCCGCGCCGAAGGTAATCGCTGCAAACGTCCGGATGCAGGAACTGCAATTTCTTCGCCCCATCACGCCAGCAAAATGCGTAATAGGTTGCCGTTGGCTCATGCTGCAACGCCTGAACCAGGCGAAAGCCCCGATCGTTGCAAAAACGGCCAAGCGCAACCGCAAAAGCCCTTTCCAGACCGGACGCGACAACGATATCCAGATCCCCCGGTATCTTTTCCGGCAAATCTTCCGCAATGCCGACGACGCAATAGCTTTCTCCCCATTGCGCAAGATAAGAGAAAAGCGCCGCCGCCGCTTCGCCACGTCTGCCGGAAAACGCCGCTTTTCTAGCGTTTGTCATGGTTTGCCATTTCGCGGCGATACCCGCCTGCAAGCACGCCAATCATGAGAAGATTCGCCCCCAAAAGCCCCGCTACGGCGCCCATCATGCCAAGCGCCTGGATGAGCGGCGCGGCCAAAAGGGCAGAAAAAACAGCGGAAACCGCCGTCGCAAGAAAAATTGCCCGCGTCTTTTCCATCGCCCGCAGACCCGCGCGCAGGGGAAGCGCCAAGAACATGACCGCATAGATAATGGCGTACCAGTAAAGAAGGTGCCCATAGGCCGCGAAAGACTCTCCGAAAACAAGCCGTAGCCAGAACTCGGGCGCAAGCGCCGCCGCGACGCCAACCAGGATGGTCGCGCCGCTGCCAACCCAGGCAACCCGGCGAAGGTACGTACGCAGCGCCGGCGGGCCTTCCTGCGTCAGACGTTCGGCGGCATGGGGCGGCACAACGTTTTCCAGCCCCTGAAAGAAAATGCGGTTGACCCCGATCAGGGTTTCCGCGGCGCGAAGGGCGCCCACGGCTGCCGTGCCCAGAAGGCCTCCCGTTACAACCAGAAAAAGATTGGTCGATACCCATTGAAACAGGGTGGAAGCGCCCATCCATTTCGAGAAATGCCAATGCCGCCTGCAAACGCCGGTAAAGGCGTTTCCCCGCCACGAAAGACGTTCCAGAAAAAGCGTGCCCGTTAGAGCCGCGGCGGCAGAGGCGCCGCCAACAAGCCAAAGAACGTCTGCGCTATCGAAACGAAAGCGCGGAAGCAACAGAAACAACAAAAGAAGAAGGCCAAGATAGCCGATAGCGTCGCCCGCAAAGGCAATGGCGGGACGTTTGCGCGTGAAAAAATAACGCCGAAAAAAATCGCGCAGTTGAAAAAGAACCGCCGTGACCGCCAAAGGAACCGCCAGAACGCGCAAATCCCATTGGGGGCGGATCTGGGCTGCAAAATGCACGCCCGCAAGAACAAGAAGAAAGGTAAGCGTTACGAAGATCAGCAGTTGCAGGAAAAGCGCGCCAAAATAAGCGGGCGCGTCTTCCGGCCGCTGCTTCGGGCCAATGCTCATCATAGGCGAGATAACCATCGCCATCTGCAGGCTTGCCGTAAAAAGGACGACCAGCCAGGCGAGGGTAAAACGTCCAAACTCTTCGATGCCCAAATGACGGGCAATCAAAATGGTCGTGAGAAAATTCGCGGCGCTCACCATTCCCTGGTCCAAAAGCGCCCAGTTCACGTGGTGGTGACGCTTGGCCATTGCGAAGATTTGGTCGAACATTATCCGCTTTCCGGACCGGATGGCTTAATCGCCCAGTCTAGCATCCTAGGCAGCAGGCGTCCCCTTTCCGGGGGGCAAACCGCCATAGGGACGAACCAGACCACGCAGCCGGCGCCAATTGCGATAGAGGCCAACGCGCAAATCCGTCGCCAGAAGAAGCTCGCGGCGCAAGCTGCGCAGATGCCCCGGCTCGGTCGGGAAAAGGGTTTCGTAATCGCGGACCAGGCCCGCAAATTCGCACGCCGGAAGCCCACGAAAAGGCCGCAGCAGGCCCACGGGCGCGGGCCCGAGCCGGCCGCCAAGCCGTTCCAGCAATTGGAGAAAGCTTCTCGCCGCCCGGCTAAGCCGCCCCTGGATCACCAGCGCCTCGAGCCGCTCCCAATCCAGCGCCTCCGTGCGTTCCAACATGCGAATCGCATCGACGCTCTTGCGCACGCTTGCCGGTCCGAAGGCGCCCTTCGCCGCGTTCGTCAAACTAAGAAAAAAGTGATGCTCCGGGGAAGGCACGCGCAGGCGCAAGCCGTCGATTTCCAGCCGGCGCGATTCGGAAAAAACGGCCTCCGTCGAAAGTGAAAGCGTGGCCGGGTAGGCATCGGGCGCAATGTGCAAATCAAGATTGGCGCTGGCATCTTCGGAAACGAAGGGCAGAAAGCTGACATCGGAAATAAATCCCCAGGGCGAACGCGCCTCGCCGCGAAAGCGAAACCCGTGGCCGGAGAGAAAATGAATAAGCGCGTCCAGATCCTTCGCACGAAGCAGCAGATCCAGATCGCCAATCGTGCGCGCGTCCGGATCGTCATAAAGGCTGTGCGCGCTGGCAAACCCCTTTATGTAAACGACATCGAACCCCGCCTCGCCGATCTTGCGCACCCAGTGCAATTGGCTATGCCGCAGAAACCGGTTGTACAGCAGCCCCTTATCGGCCAGCTCCGGATCGATCCATTCGCGCTTCAGCTTCGCCGCGGCCGGGCGCAGCAATTCGCGCGCAAGAGCCGGCGAAAGAAGGTCCGCAAACCGCCGCAGCCTAGCGGGCGTCGCGGCCGAAACGTGCAGCTCCGCCGCCTCCGGGCATGTGACAAGCGTCCAGAACTTGGCTGCCACGTTGCTTGTACTTTCTTGCGATTGCGACAAAGAAGCCCGTTATCCGGTTTGCAAGACCCGCCGCTCACGCCCCTCCAGAACAAGGGCCGTTAGCTGCCCGCTTGCATAGGCGCCGGTATCGATGCCGATTCTGTTCGGCAGAAATTCCGGCTTCGGCGCGATCGTATGGCCGTGCACAACGACTTTGCCAAAGTCCTCTGCGGAAAAAAGAAAGGCGTCTCGAATCCAAAGCAAATCCTCTTCCGTTTGCTCCTGCAGGGAACGGCCGGGGCGAACCCCGGCATGGACAAAGTAATAATCGCCCTCCTCATGGAACGGACGCAAACCGCGCAGAAAATCGAGATGCCGGTCGGAAAGCCTTTCCGCGAATTCCGCCTGCAGGACGGCAAGCTTTTCCGGAGTCATGGGTGGGCGCGGCACCGAAACGCCATAACTATAAAGCGTCGCATCGCCGCCATAGGCCAACCAGCTGGGGCCGATGTCGGCATCTTCAAGAAATTTGAGCATGGCGTCTTCATGATTGCCTTTTAGATAGACGTGCACAAACCCAAAAAGCGGCGCTTCGAGCAGACAGTCGATGACCTCCCGGGATTGCAGCTCGCGATCCACGTAATCGCCTAAATAAATAACGACGTTGCGCGCCGATTCGCTTGCGCGCGCGTCCTCTTGGATCTGCCCATGCAAATCGGTCAACAAATCCAGGCGGCCGTGAATGTCGCCAATGGCATAGACGCGGGTTCCCTCCGGCACCGCGGCCGCGCCATCCGTTGGCTCCGATTGCCGAAAAGGGCTGGAAAAATTATCCTGCATGCGAAATAGCCGCCTCCAATGCTACGATAGCGCCAGAAGAAAGCGGGCCGCAACCGAACCGCCAGGCCCGGCGCGGCAGCGAGAATACCCCGAAAAGGGAAAAACGGGCCATTTTGAGGCGCCTTTTCTTCCCCTTGATCGGGCCAAAGAGTGACGTATCCTTAAGCGTGCAAACAAATCATACCACCTTCTCCCGCAGGGCTTCGACCGACCTGCAGACATTCCTGATGGGCTTTCTGCGCGTCGGCGATCTCGCCATGGTAGTTTTTGCCGGAATCCTCGCTTACCGGATTCGCGAGCAGAACTTTGATCTTCCCGCTGCCTACCAGATCGCCTTGGCCCTTGGGACGCTGCTGACGCTCAACTATTTTCATTTTGCCCGTCTCTACCGCGATCTCAGCTTTACCTCGACCCTCGAACCCCTGGGACGCCTGGCCCTGTCATGGATCCTCGTGGTCGTGACATTGATTTTCATCGCCTATTTCACAAAGACCTCGGAAGACTACTCCCGCATATGGGTTACCCTTTGGTTGTCCCTAAGCTTTGCAGGCTTCCTTCTTCTTCGCTCCCTTGCCATGCTTTTGGTGCGCCGCTGGCGCAAGACCGGGCAGCTCACCCTGAACGTCGCCATTATCGGGGCAGGCGGCCTTGCCCGGTTGCTTGCCGATCACCTGACAGAAAACCACCGCACCGGCATCCATCTGGTGGGTCTCTTCGACGATGGAAAGGCGGCGCTGCCGGAAAAAATCGGCGAGCATGCCGTCCTTGGCACGGTTGATGACCTGCTGGATTACAGCAGGGATCATAAAATCGACGAGGTCATTCTCGCCATTCCCTGGTCGGAAAGCGAAAAACTATTGGGTGTTTTGAAAAAATTGCACACCCTTCCCAGCAGCGTCTATTTGTGCCCGGAAATCGTCGGTGCCCCCATTCCAATCCACAAATTCGGGAAAATTGCCGGATGGCCGATGCTGGCCGTTCAAGAGCGCCCCCTAAGCGGCTGGGACCTTCTTGCAAAAACGGTCGAGGATTATATTCTCGGAAGCCTTCTTCTTCTTCTTGCCGCGCCGCTGATGCTGGCCATCGCCATCGCCATCAAATGCGACAGCGCTGGCCCAATTTTTTTCCGCCAAAAGCGCTATGGCTTCAACAACCGAATGATCAATATCTATAAATTTCGCTCCATGCGCCACACGAAGGAGAGCGAAGCCGCCTCCGCCGCCGAGGAGGAATTGGCGCAAGCAACCCAGAACGATCCAAGAGTGACGCGTGTCGGGCGTTTTTTACGCCGCACAAGCCTCGACGAATTGCCGCAGCTCATCAACGTACTGCAACGCCGCATGTCCCTGATAGGGCCAAGGCCCCATGCCGTCATTCACAACGAACAATACGCCGCCATCATCGACAACTACCTCAGCCGCCACCGCATGAAGCCAGGCATCACCGGCTGGGCGCAGGTGAACGGATTCCGAGGCGAAACGGATACCTATGAAAAGATGCAAAGAAGGGTTCAATACGATCTCTACTATGTCGACAATTGGTCCCTTTTCTTCGATTTAAAGATCTTGTTTCTGACGTTCTTCGTTCCCTTTATGCAGGAAAATGCCTATTGAACCCGCGCGTTTTCATCTTTTGGTCGTTGCTTGCGGTCGTCACCCTTGCGCCGCTACCCTTTGGAAGCAACCGCCCCTGGTCCTGGTCGCTGCTGAGCCTATCCATCGGATTGTTCGTTCTTTTCTGGGCCATTGCCGCTTTCCGTGACCGCCGCCTGATCCTGATCGAGTGGCAACGCGCGCGCCTAATCCTGGTGCCGTTTTCCCTTCTCGTGCTTTGGTTCCTTGTGCAGGCAAGCGGGCTGACGCCCGAAATCTGGGACCACCCCTTTTGGAAAGACGCGTCCAACGCTCTCGGCATGCCGCTTGCTGGCGCGATCAGCCTGAACCCCGAAGCAAGCCATACGGCGCTGATGCGGCTTCTAGCCTATGGCGGTGTTTTCTGGCTGGCCTTTCAATTCGGCCGCCATGAAAAACACACAAAACAAATATTCTGGGCCATTGCGATTGCGGGCACGCTATATGCCCTCTATGGCCTCGCCGCCCATCTAAGCGGCAGTGAAAAAATCCTTTGGTATCAAAAATGGGCTTACAAAAATTCGCTCACCAGCACCTTCGTCAACCGCAACAATTATGCGACCTATGCCGGCATCACCCTGATTGCCACGCTCACCTTGCTGTTGGCCGAAATTCGCCATGTGCTGCGCTATAGCCCTATTTCTTCGGGCGATGTTCTCGGCTTTTTTGATGCGTGCGGGTTCCGTTTTTATTACCTCATCGCTACGGCGGGCACTATTTTCACTACCCTCTTGCTGACTCACTCGCGTGGCGGATTCTTAAGCGCCGCCATTGGGCTAACGGCCTTTGCCATTGTTTCCAATATGCGCATTCGAAGGCGCGGGAAAATCTTCGCGCTTTTGCCAATTGCCATTGCCGGAGCGTTTGCCTGCGGGATCGTCGGTGCCATCTTTTTCGTAAGCGGGGGGCAAACCCTTGACCGGATGAACAAGGGCTTCGGCACCACGGATGACCGCCTGGCAATTTATGAACAAACCCTGACGGCCACGCAGGATGCCCCGGCAACGGGGATAGGCATTGGCGCTTTCAAGGAAGGCTTTCGCCTGTACCGGGATGAGGATCTGCGTTTTTACGTTGGAACGGTTGGTTTCGCCCACAACACCTATCTGGAATTGGCGCTTGAGGCAGGGATCCCGGCTTTGTTTCTTATAGGGATATTGTTCTCCTATCTCACCTTGCTGTGCCTTCTTGGCGCGCTCCACCGCGTGCGAAACGCGCTTTACCCGGCGGCGGGCGTGGCGATCACCGCGCTGGTCGGCACCCACGCCCTGGTCGATTTCAGCCTGCAGATCCCAGCGGTCGCCGTAACCTATCTTCTGCTGTTCGGCGGCGCATGCGCGCAATCCTGGTCGACACGGGCGTTTCCCGTCGAAGGCGATTAGAGAGCGCTATAGATTCGGTCAAACCGGCTGCGAAGCGCCGGCTCCCCCGCCAAGGCATCGCGAATGATTTTCAGCGCATAGCGCTTTTTGGTCATCACCGCCAATCGGGTAGGAAAGTAGCGCGCCGCAATCAATGCTTGTTCCTTAAGAAGCCCCAGGGCCTGTGCATCCAGAAAGGTCCAGAAAGAGAGCCCAACCGCCAAACGGTGCATAACAAGGCGAGGCTCGGTCGGCCCGGCGCGAACGGCCATGGTGAAAAGCGGGCTCAACGCCGCCGAGGGCCCCTCGAGCGCCAGGCGCCCCTGAAGGAGTTGCACCCAGCCATAGGGCTGCACCGGCGAAAGGCTTAGGCTTTGTCGCTCGAAGGCCAGGCTTTCTTCAAGAAGGCGCCGCCCTTCCGATGTGGCGTATCCCGCATTTTTTGCCTGCACGAGACGAAGGCCGCCAAGCCTGGAAAGCGGCTCCGGCGCCGCATGCCAGGCGGCCGCGTCGAGATGGGCGTCAACCGCCCGTGTTATTGCCCCATCGGAAACGGCTTTTCCCTTGCCGATGGCCCGCACCGTCTCCTGGGAAGGAAGCAGCAAAAAGCTTGAAGCAAGCCTCGGAACGGCAAAGGAAAGAGCGAGAAGGGCAAAGAAGAAGGGAAAAGCCAGAAGAAGAAGGGAGTCGGAAATTTTCGGCACGGCACCCCTCCTTAGGTCTCTTTATAATAACGATCGTAGCGTTCGTGGTACGAAGACCGCCCCCCGCGCCCAGATTCATATTGAACGCTTTTACGAACGTCGACGAGACTTAAGATAAGCCCGCCAATGTTGGCGCCAGCCTCCACCAGCTGCTTGAGGCCGGCATTAACGGTGCTGCGGTCCGTCTTTGCCCAACGGACCATGAAAATGGTTTTATCGACGCTGCGAACGAGAACCAGCGCGTCGGATACGGCAAGAAGCGGCGGCGCATCCAAAATAATAAAATCGAACACGCCTTCCAGGCGGCGCAGAAGATTGCGCATCTCTTGAGAACCCAACAGATCCGTCGGATGCGGCACGGACGGACCCGCCGGGATCACGCGCAATCCAGAGCGGAGATCCGCCTCAATCACCTCGCCAAGCTCGTCCTGCCCGGCGAGATAGCTGCTCAGCCCCTTGGTGTTTTTTAGGCCGAGCACGGCGTGAACGCTGGGATGGCGAAAATCACAATCGACAAGAATGCATTTTTGACCGGACCGGGCCGCGGAAACGGCAAGGGCCGTCGAGGCGGACGTCTTTCCCTCTTCCGGCACGGAGGAAGTGACCAGCAGCGTCTTCGGCGCGCCCTGGACACTCGAAAGCGCGAGCGCCGTGCGGATGCGCCGCACCGCCTCGCCGAACACGCTGTTTGGCTGGTCGACGACAACCTTATGGGGCGTCTGGTTTGCCTCGATCTGCGGGAAAATACCCAACACCGGCTGCCCCGTCAGATTTTCCAGCTGTTCGACCGTACGAAAACCGGAGTCGAGATATTCAAGAACAAACGCCAAAGCAATGCCGCCCGCCAGCGAGGCAAAAAGCGCGGCCATCACCATCAGTTTTTTCTTTGGGTAGTATGGCGAGCTGGGTTCAACGGCGCGGGAAATGACACGCGCATTCGCTTGAATCAGATCTTGGTCCTGCACTTCCGTTTCCTGAAAACGGTTCAGCACGGTTTCATAGAGTTCCTGATTGGCTTTGATCTCGCTGGCAAGGGAGTTCAGGGTGACTTCGGCTTCGGCCTGTTCCTCGATTTTTTTTTGCAAGCTGGAAATTTCCGCCTGCAAATTTGCTTCCCGCACACGGGAAATTTCGAGCTCGTTCCCCAAATTAAGGGCGATTTTGTCGACTTCCGTTGAAATCTTCTGCCGAAGATCCTTCAACTCGTTCGCGGCAAGCACCATGCGCGGATGCCCTTCGCGCAACCGGGTCTTGTCCTCGGAAATCCGGCGAAGAAGCTGCGCTTCCTGCTCGCGGAGTTTTTGAATGAGCGGCGCGTCCATCACGGCAGCCGAAGATTCGATGTTGCCCGATTCGGCCTTCAGCTTCTGCACCTGCGCATATTGCGCCTCGGCTTCGGCCCGCTTCGTCCGGGCAACGATAAGCTCAGAGCTTAAATCGGCCAGTTGATTTTGATAAACGTTCGTTCTGCCAACTTCGACAATGCCGGAGGCGCGACGAAATTCTTCGAAGCGGCGCTCCGAATCGATGACCCGGCGACGCAATTGATCGACGCGCTCGCTCAACCAATCCGTGGCACGAACGGTGGCAGCGCCGCGCGTTTCAAGCTGATCCAGGATGTAAATCTCGGCCGCCGTGTTGGCAAACCGGGCGGCAACAGCAGGGTCTTCGGATGAATATTGAACGGCAATAATGCGCGAAGACAGCGACGGCGAAACCGACAGACCAGAAAGGTAATAATCCGTCGTAAGTTCAAGGGTATAGGCCTGCACGTCTTCCGGCGACATCCCGGCTGTCCAGTCCGCCTCCGTTGCATCCCCCCCCATAAACCAGGCAAGAACCCTGTCGCGAAGGCCCGGCACCTGAGGCGCGAGGAGCGGGTTGAACGCCGGATCGTCCACAAGCCCAAGGCGCTCTACCGTCTTAATGGCCAACTCCCGCGAGCCAATAACGGCTGCCTCCGTCTCGTTGGTGTAGTAGTCCGTGCGCAGGCCCTGGGTGACGGCATCGACGTTGAGGACGTTTTGCTGATTTTCTTCCAGCACCAGCAACGCCTCCGCCATGTAAAGCGGCGTGATCTGGGTTACGAAAAGGGCGGTGAAGCTGGTTACCAAAAAAGCGATTCCGGCGATCAGATATTTCCGCCGGCGGATCACGCCGAGGAGGTAGAGAAGGTCGAGCTGCTCTTCCTCCCCGCCGAACATCTCGGCCGAGTCACGCAATTGCGATTTTCCATCGCCAGGAAATGGACGAATGTTCGGCATCGGGTCCACGTTCGTTCCTATAACCGACTTTGTATGCGGCCGCCTGTCGGCGGCAACCCAGTTCTCTGCGCCTCGGAGACAGCCCCCAAGCGCAGCGATATCGATGGCCACTATAGTTTGATTTTTGCAGGTATTTATTTATATTTTTAAGGGGCTTGGATCAATAAACGGTGAAAGCACCTTAAGCCCGGACGGCGGCGGCTTGCCAAGCCACACGGCTTTTTCTTATTTTTCAATGTATTAATAGCTTTTTTGGCTGTTTCCATGCTGGCCCCGCAACGCCCTACCGGCGCTCAAAACAGGGCCTAAAAAAGGCGGCGCTCGACCTCGATCGTGTCGCCAGGCAATACCGGCACGTCGAGGGTGGCGCTGTAGCGAATCTTGCCTTCCGACGTGCGGCGGATCAAAACGACGGCGCCCGTCTTCGCCCGGCGCGTAAACCCGCCGCCAATGGCCACCGCCTGGCGAATGTCGATGCCGCTTTGATAGGGGTAGCTTCCCGGCTTGTTCACCTGGCCGAGGATGAAGAAGGGGCGAAAATTTCGAACCTCGATGCTGACCCTGGGGTCGACGATATATTTCTGATCGAGGCGCGCCTCGATCTGGCTTTGCAATTGCCCGATGGTCCGGTCCGCCGCTTCGATCTGGCCAAGCAGCGGAAGCGAGATAGAGCCGGCAACGTCGATTTCGAATTCGCCCGAGAGATCCTCGTGCCCAAAAACGATGACGTTCAGCTTGTCGCCGGGGCCTAAATAATATTCCACGGCCTTTGTATCGGTCGGCGTTTGCGCCTTGGGCGAGACGACAAAGGCCCCCGCCGCAAAAAACAGGCCCACCAACAAGCCAAGGGCGGCCTGACACGTCCGCCACCAGGTCGAACGCCGGCCGGGGCCTGCGCGCGCCACGCCACGCGCCCCTGCCGCCATCCTATTTTGCCTTAAAGCCGTATGGTGAAATTCGCCGTCCATCGGTTGTCCTTGTAACTTTCGCCAATCTCATTCGAGTCGCGTTTTTCAAAACGATATTTTAGTTCCGTTACAAAATTCGGATGGATGAGATACTTTGCCCCAAATTTGAATTTGATTGTATCTTCTTCTCGAGAGGCGCCTTCAAATTTCTCATTTGTGACCGACCCGCCGATATTGAAAATCAAATTTTCAAGCGGATCGTAATCGACCTCCAGATTCCATTCCGTATCTAGAATGCCGGTCGCATCTTCGATCGTCGTCTCCTTGACGTCACGGGACAAGCCGCTCGTAATCGTAACGAGATCCGTCGCATTCCAAACCAGATCGCCGCTGAAAGAAACGCCGCTGATCGTCTTCAAAAGCGTGTCGTCGCGTTTTTGCTCGAGAAATCCTGCACCGAGTTCAAGAAACGTAACGCCCGAAACGTCCCAGGAAAACCCGGCCAGCACTTCATAGCCACTGCCGCTGCGTTGCAGGCCCCCATCGTCAATCGCGTCTTTGTAATCGACGATGTTGTAACTGGGTTCGACAAAGAGCGTCGTGCCAACGACAAATTCATAGCCGGCCCGAAGGCTGGTCTCATATTCCGAGCGATCCTGGTCGTCGTTGTTGACCGGGCCGGCATCCCGAAAATCCAGGATGCTGGCCTTCCCCTTATAAAGAAAAGAAAAGCGTTCCCCCTTGAAGGCGGCGCTCAAATTGTATTTGGTTTCAAAGCTTTCTGTCAGCGGAACGCCCAAGCCGCTATCGTCGGGGGAACTTCTGGCCGTGTGGACTTTCGCAAAAGCAACGCCGCCCCCCACATTTGTACGCTCCGACAAATCCAGCCGGCCGGATGTGCCGAGATTGAAGTCCTCGTAATCTTCGCTGGTGTTGCTGTTGTAGCGCCCGATATCCCCGCCCGCGTTGAAATTCAAGGCGTGGTTGTCCCAATCCGATTGGACGCGAACAGAGGGCCTGAAAAGAAAAATGGTGTCGGAGCGCTCGTCCTCTTCGATGCGAAAAATATTGTCGTCATAGGCCGTGCCCATGTCGACCTTGGGAAAAATCAGAAAACTGCCCGTTACAGGATTTGTCGCGATGCCCAAGCGGTCGAGCAAATCGCGGGATTCGATTCCAAGCGGGTCGTAATCCGGGCGGGCGCGCTTCGCTACCGAATCCTCTTTCGCCGTTTGGGCGAAGGCGGGCGAAAGGCTGAAAACGCCGAAAACGCCCAAAAGGCCAACGCATATTTTACGAGAAAGGGCGACAGCCCGCTTTCCGCGAACGGGGCGGCCACGTTGAAACTCGCAGAGACTGGAATCAGCTGGGGCTTGCGAGCTGCTCATCCTCAAGAACCGGCTCCGGCAGATCGAGTATCTCCAATTTCTTTTTCTCTCCTGCCTCCGGGACGAGCTCGGCAACCACTTTGGCCACCTTAAGGCCAATATCCGCTTCGGCCTGCAGGCGCCTTTCGTCCGAATAAACGGCTTCTTCTGCTTCCGGCGGCAGATCGAGAATGCTTTCCTGATCCGCCGGCTCGAAGATCGCGCCGGTCAAATAGGTTTGGTTGTTCCCATTGGCTTTGGCCTTGAAAGCAATTTCAAGAACGTTGCCGGGAACATTGACTTCCAGAATGATGATGCCGCCGGCAAACCGCGCCGACGACGCGCCATCCCCCGGATTAAAAATTTCGGCAGACGAATCGCCGCCTTCCTTCAAACGCGCCACCCGCACCCAATCGTCCGGCAAGGCCGCCGAAATTGGAATCTCGACCCCGTTCACAATAATTGACGCGCCGAACGGCGCCGTGACAGAGCCGCCCTCGCCGACGGCCTCGGTCATCAAAATAATCCGCCAACGGCCGCTCTTCGTCATTTTCACTTTGAGCTTGTTCACGCCAAGCAGGCCGTCCGACTGCAAGCCATCCTGGCCCGGCCGGCGAATGGCCTGCAGGCCGCCCTGGCCGCCCGCCTCAACCCGCGCGTCCTGGTTCGTTACCCGCTCAAACCCTTCGGCCAGATGCCCGTCCGCGGGACCGAAATCCAGGGCGATCACGCCCTCCGGCGGAACGAAGCGGGTGCTGGGCGCGAATTCAACGACCTTGGCGCCGCCCCCCACATTCGAGACGGCGGCCTCGATGATGCGGTCGGCGGCCGTCATCACCGCCGTCGCGTCCTCGATGAAGCCCGCTTCTTTCAATTGCTGCAACAGGCCCTTCGCCCGCGACGTGATTTCTTCCGTGCCGGCCCCGCCTTCGGTAAGCAGCGCGTTCAGGGCCTTCAGGCCATCTTCCGTGCCGGTCGCGGCGCCGAGCAGGGCGTTGCGCTCGGCCTCCGAAATAACGGGCGCTTCCGTCCCCGGCCCTTCCTCGGCTTCCTGGGCGCCAAGAGGCGCGGCCAGAAGAAGCCCGGCGAAAAAGGGCGCGGCGAAGGCCCGCCAAAGGCCGGCTGGTTTTGTGTAAGCCATAAAAAAACCTACCAGAATTGCCCCTCTCGGGAAATCAAAAAGCAGGCCCGGCGCCACACCCGCCGGAAAAACCCCGTGCCTTCAAAAGGTTGGACCAAACCCCCGCTGTTCAAGCGGCCGGGTCCTTCCTTTCAGGAGGCCGCGCCGATCCCTCCAAGGAGGTAGGCCGCCCCTGTCCAAAAGGACAGGTTTCTGGATTGTTTCTAAAGGAACGATTACCGTCGATATCGGGGAAGCGAAACCGGCGCGCAAAAGAAACGCACGCCTTGGTCAAGAACCGTGCCTAGGGACACCGGATCACGCCTGCCGCAACGCGGCGCCAGGGAAGGAACGCAGGCCAAGCCAGCCGCAACGCGAAGGCCGGCTTCCAAGGCCGGTTTCTGCATACGCGCCCTTCAGGCGCTGTGCCGCCAGACCGGCAAACCCTTTGACGCCGACCATGTGCGGGGCCTTTTGCCATCCGCTGGAAAAAACGTTACGGGCGAGGCTTTTGCCCGGGCCGCCGAGGCGCTTGGATATCGGGCCGTTGCAAAGCGCGCGGCGCCGGCGCGGCTGCACCCGCCTTTCCTGCGTATCGGCGCGAAGGGCGCCGCAAAATCGCTGCTGCTCGCCCGGCACGGCAAAGACTTTCTTCTCTTCGATCTGGTGCGCGGGACGGAACGGCGCGAGCCTGTGCAAGCGCTGCGCAAGGCTGAAGACGTCCTGCTTTTAAGGCCAAGGCGCCGCGGCGCCTTGCCGGATCGCGCGGGCGGGCTTCGCCCCTTTTTCGGCAAACGGTTTCGAGGCGTTTTTTTCGAAATCCTGCTCGCCTCTTTCATGATCAATCTTTTCGCGCTGGCGACGCCCCTGTTCGTCATGACCGTTTACAACAAGGTGATCGCGCACGCCGCGCTCGACACGCTGCACGTTCTCGTTCTCGGCATGGCGACGCTCTATGTTTTCGACATGGTGCTTCGCGGCATTCGCGGCTACGTCGTCAGCCATACGGGCGGCCGTATCGACGCCATCCTCGGCAGCGAAACGATGCGGCGTCTGCTCAACCTTCCCTACCGGGCCCTGGAAGCCGCGCCCGCCGGCGCGCTGAACGAACGCCTGCGTCAGATCGACACGCTTAGGGAGTTCTTCGCGGGCGCCGTGCCGGTTTTGCTGGTCGATCAATTGTTTGTCTTGCCCTTTCTCCTCGTTCTTTTCCTGTTAAGCCCATTGCTCGGCACCATCGCACTGATCGCCCTGCCGATGTTCGCGCTGGTTTCCTTCGCGTTGTATCGAATCCAGCGCGGATTTTACGCGGACCGCTTTCAAGCCCTTAGCGAACGCACGTCCACCTATCTTGAGACGCTGCAAAATGCGCTGACGGTAAAATCCCTTGGCCTTGAACCGGAAATCACCCGCCGCTGGGAAGCGCGCGTGGCGAAGGCCGCGGCCATCGGCTTTCAAGCCGGCAACCTCACGGCGATGGCGAACGCCGCCGCCGCTTTGCTGCAACAGGGGGTAAGCCTGGCGATCGTTTTTCTTGGCGCCAAACTCGTCATCGGCGGCGACCTCAGCATCGGCGCGCTGGTTGCGGCAAACCTTCTTGCCATGCGGGCCATTGCCCCGATGCGCCAAACCGTTCTTGCCTGGAACCAGTTGCAGGAAACCCGCCATGCCCTTCGGGAGTTGGAGGCGTTCTTCGAACCGGGCCCGCAGGAAGCGCCCGGCGCCGATGCCCCCTTTTCCCCCGCCGGTGCCATCCGGCTTGAGAATGTAAGTTTTCGTTATGCCCCCGATACAAGCCCCGTTCTGGACCGCGTCCAGCTGGAGGTCCCAAAGGAAAGCATCCTGGCCGTCGTCGGGCCGGCCGGGTCCGGGAAAAGCACCTTGGCAAAATTGCTGCTGGGACTCTATGCCCCCTCCGAAGGCCGCGTCCTGTTCGACGAAACGGACCTTGCCCATCTCCCGCCCGCGGCGCTGCACCGAAACGTGGCAAGCGTGCCTCAGGAAAACCAACTCTTTTCCGGAACGGTTCAGGAAAACCTTCTTTTCGGGCTTCGCGACGTGCCGGCGGAGCGCGCCATCGCGGCGGCAAAATTTGTCGGCGCCCATGCTTTTATTCAACGCCTCCCGAAAGGCTACGAGACGCCCATTGGCGAGGGCGGGCAAAATCTTTCCGCCGGGCAAAAACAAATGCTCTGCATCGCCCGCACCCTGGTCCGGAACCCGAAAATTCTTTTGCTCGACGAGGCGACGAACGCCATCGACCCGGCCGCCGAAGAAGCGCTGCTGCGCAAGCTTCGCCAAAAAGCGAAAGGGCACACGCTGTTGCTGCTGACGAACCGGCTGGCGCCCGCCTCGATCGCCGATCGCATCGCCCTGCTTGTCGACGGCCGGATCGAACGCGTCGGCACGCGCGCGGAAATGATCGATTTCGCCCGCGCGCGCCTGGCCGAGCTTGCGGAAAAGAGGGCGCCCGGATGAACAACCCCACCCGCAAAGCGCCCCGCTTTCCCCCCGCTTCCATGGCGGCCATGGAAGCCGAGCCCGCGCCGCTTGCCCGCCTGCTGCTGCTGACGATTGCGCTTTTTCTTGGGCTTGCCCTGGTCTGGGCAAGCCTTGGCACCGTCGAACAGGTGGCCAACGCTTCCGGCCATGTGCGGCCCTTTGGCCGGGTCAAAATCGTCAACCATCCGGAAGGCGGCCGCATCACCGCCATCCATGTCCGCGAGGGCGAGGCGGTCGAACGGGGCCAACCCCTGCTCGCCCTCGACGCCAGCGCGCTGAACGAAGAAATCGCCCATCTCACGGATCGATGGCAAAACCTCGCCGTTGAGATCGCGCGCCTCGAAGCAGAAGCCGCCGGCACGGCGCCCGCCTTCGATCCCGCCATCGCCGAGGCCCGCGCCGATCTTGTGCGGTTGCACACCCGCCTTTTCGATTCCCATTTGAACGCCCTTGAAAGCGAAAAAGAAATCGCCGAGCGCATCGTCGAGCAGCGCTACAGCGATGCCGAGGGGCTGACACGAAAAGTCGAGGAACACAAAGGCAGTCTCGCCATTCTGAAAAAGCAGGAGCGTTCCGTCGGCGCCCTGGCCGATAAAGGCTATTTCCCGGAACTGCGCTACCTTTCCATGCAACGTCAGCGGGCCGAGGCGGAAGGGGCGCTGGCAAAAACCCAGGAAGAATTAATTGCCGCCTTCGCCGCCCTGGCCGAGGCAAGAGAGCGGCGAAAAACCCTCGACCGCAAATGGCAGGCGGACACCCTCGACCGGCTGGCCGCGGCGAAGAGAGAGCACGACCAGACTTTCGGTGCGCTGACCCAGTTGCAGACGCGGCGAAAAGCCCTGGTGATCGCCGCCCCGTCCGCCGGCATCGTCCAGAATTTGCAGATCACCAGCGTCGGCCAGGCGATCGGAAAGAACGAGCCCTTGATGAATCTCGTGCCGACGGCGGATCGTCTTATCGTCGAAGCGCGCGTTCAAAACCGCGACATCGGCTACGTCTCCGTCGGACAAAAGGCGCGGATAAAATTTCGCACCTATGATTTTCTTCGCTTCGGCAGCCTCGACGGCACCGTCGAACAGGTGGCGGCAAATGCCCTGAACCCACCGGGCGGGGGCGCGTCTTATTTTCCGGTCGTCATTCGTACGTCGCGCGACTATCTCGGCAGCCTGCCGGAAGAAAGGCCGGTGCAGCCGGGCATGGCGGTCGATGTCGATCTTCGGATCGGCGAGAAATCCGTTCTCTCCTACCTTACGGATCGGATTTTCCGGACCCGGGCGGGCGCGTTTCAGGAGCGATAACGACCAGCCCCCGTGCGACCATGTCCTCAAAGGCGGCGGCAACGTCGCGGGCAATTTCCTCCGCCGCCACTTCGGGAAAGGCCTCCGAATAGATGCGCAAAATGGCGTCGCGCGGCAGCGGCGTCTCCAGCAAACGCCAGATGCCGCTGGTAACGGCGTCCAGGTAATAAACGTCCTGGCCTTCGGGCTCGACCAGAAAAAGATCGGCCTCAACCGCCGTCGCGCTGACGGCGGGATTGCGCCAATAGCTTTTTTCATCTGCCGTCATGGCCCGCCTTTCCCAACAAAAATGCCCGCCAAACTATGAAACGCCGGCACAGGCGATGCAAGGCGGCAGATCCCTCTTGCCAGAACGCCGACAGGACTTCTTACTTGCGGGATGACGGAAATGGCAGTCCAGGTCGAAGGCCTCACAAAACGCTACGGCGCGATTCACGCCATCGATGGCCTTGCCTTCACCGTGCGGCGCGGCAGCACCATGGGCATCCTCGGCGGCAATGGCGCCGGCAAGACGACGACCCTGGCCATCTTGCTTGGCCTGCTGCTGCCCACCAGCGGGCGGGCCCTGGTGCTTGGCTGCGACATGCAAAAGCACCGCTACCGCGCGCTGCCGGACATGAACTTTTCCTCGCCTTACGTCGATTTGCCGCGGCGGCTGACGGCGGCGGAAAATTTGAAAGTCTATGCCCGCCTCTATGGCATTCCCAATGTGCGCGAGCGGATCGAGACCTTGGCCGGCGAGCTTGACCTGCACGCCTTTTTGCACCGGCCCATCGGCAGCCTTTCTTCCGGCCAGCGCACACGCGTCGCCCTGGCCAAGGCCATGCTGAACCGGCCGACGCTGCTGCTGCTTGACGAGCCGACCGCCTCTCTCGATCCGGCGACGGCCGATTGGGTGCGCGGCTATCTGGAACGTTACCGCGCGCAAACGGGCGCAACTATTTTGCTTGCGTCCCACAACATGGCCGAGGTGGAGCGGCTTTGCGACGACGTGATCGTGCTGCGCCAGGGCCGGGTCGTCGACCGGGGAAGCCCCGACACCCTGATCGAACGCCATGGGCGCGCCTCCCTCGAAGAAGTGTTCCTGGCGATCGCGCGCAACGAACGGGCGGAACGAACATGACGGACCGGTCAAACCCGTTTTTCTCGTGGACACGCGCGACCGCGTTGCTGCTTCGCTATCTCTACCTGCTTCGAGGCTCCTGGCCGCGCCTTCTTGAACTTGCCTATTGGCCGACGGTGCAGATGATCCTCTGGGGTTTGATCACCCAGTTTTTTCTTACCAACAGCGCCTGGCTGATGCAGGCGGGCGGCGTGTTGATCGCCGCAGTGCTTTTGTGGGACGTGCTGTTTCGAAGCCAGCTTGGCGTTTCGATTTCCTTTCTCGAGGAAATGTGGTCGCGCAATCTGGGCCAGCTTTTCGTTAGCCCGCTCCGGCCGTGGGAATTCGTTGCCTCGCTTTTGGCGACAAGCCTGCTTCGAACCCTGATTGGCGTCATCCCGGCGGCCTTTCTGGCAATCTTGCTGTACCGCTATTCCGTTTTCGATCTGGGGCTGCCTTTGCTTGCGTTCTTTACGAACCTGCTCGTCATGGGATGGGCCATCGGCCTTTTCGTCTCGGCCGTCATTTTGCGCTATGGCCTCGGCGCGGAAAGCCTGGCCTGGCTTGCCATCTTTGCGATCGCGCCCTTAAGCGGCATTTACTACCCCATCGACGTCCTGCCGAACTGGCTTCAACCCATTGCCTACGCGCTGCCCGCGTCCCACGTGTTCGAAGGCATGCGGGCCGTGATGTTCGAGCAAGTTTTCCGTTGGGACCATTTTGCCTGGGCGGCGGCGCTCAACCTTTGCTACCTCGGCGGCGGCATCGCCAGCCTGCTGTTTGCCTTTCGCATCGCCCGCATCCGCGGCCTGTTGCTGCAAATCGGCGAATAGCGCGCAAAACCCTTCGAACCCGCAAACATCTGGAGCAAAATTGGCGGTTGGCAAAAAACTGCCCTATAACGAAATCGGACGCACCCCGGGCCGGATGAGCAAGCTTTTGATGTTCCCCGCTTTTTATCTTTCGAGGCAGCCATGACCGGCTCCACCCGCTGGTGGTGGGTCCGCCACGCCCCGGCGCAATATCACGATGGGCGCGTTTACGGCAGTTCGATCGACGTCGACGTCGACACGGCGGACCCCGCCCCCTTTCGCGCGCTGGCGCAACATTTGCCGAAGGACGCCGTCTTGGTGCAATCGGCGCTCCGCCGTACCCAGCAAACGGCGGCGGCGATTTGCGCACAAGGGTTTCAACCTGCTCTTTCGCGCATCGCCGAAACCATGGGCGAGCTGAACTTCGGCGATTGGCAGGGCATGACCTATGCCGACCTTCACGAAATCAGCGGCGGCCATCCGGTTTGGTTCACCCCCCTCGACGTGGTGCCGCCAGGGGGCGAAAGCTTTCTCCAGATGCGCACGCGCGTCCTTTCCGCCATCGAAGCGCTAACGGAAGAATTCGCCGGGCGCGACATCGTCTCCGTCTCCCATGGCGGACCCATTCGGGCCGCCATCGGCCATGCGCTTGGCCTAACGCCGGAACGTTCCGTGCATTTCCGTGTCGACAACCTTTCCCTTACCCGGACCGACTATCGCCAAACGGCAGATGGCGAAAAAGGCACTTGGCACGTTGGCTGTGTAAACAAACAAACCGAGGAATTGGCGCAGCCCTAAGGCGGCGCCGGGCAAAACTTCTTTCTTGCAAGCCGGAGGGCATTTCGATGCGAAAACAGATCCGTAGATTGGCCGCTTTTTTTCTTGTGGGCGCAATGCTTGCGGCAAACAGCCTGCCGGCGAAGGCCGGTTCCGAACAGCAAGAACTGATCGACAGCGCCAAATACACCATGGAGCGCATGCTGGAGGATAAGTTTTTCTCGCAAGTGCCGGCCTATCTGACCCGGGCGAAGGCCATTTTGATTGTGCCCTCGTTGTTCAAGGCCGGTTTCTTCTTCGGCGCCGAAGGCGGAAACGGCGTGCTGCTTGCCAAGGATGACGAGGGCGCGTGGAGCTACCCCGCCTTCTACACGATGGCCGCCGCCAGCTTCGGCTTGCAGTTCGGCGCCCAGGATTCGGAAGTGCTGCTGGTTATCCTGACCGATGGCGGCCTTGATTCCGTGCTGCGTTCAGAGGTCAAGCTCGGCGCCGATGCCAGCTTTGCCGTGGGGCCCGTCGGCGCCGGCATCGAAGGTGCCACGACGGCCAATCTCGGCGCGGACATCATCGCCTTCTCGCGGGCCGTCGGCCTCTTTGGCGGCGTCGCCGGCGAAGGCACGGTGATCTATGCCCGGGATTCGTGGAACCAGCTTTATTACGACCCGGAAGCAACGCCCCGAAAAATTGTCCAGGAAAACGCGGCCCAAAACAGCGGCGCGGATGCGCTTCGTGGTGTCCTCGCTGGGAAATAACGCCTCACGCGTCCCGGCCCTGATGCTCCAGGGCACCGGGTCGGACGTCGGAAAATCGCTTCTCGTGGCCGGGCTTTGCCGCGTCTTTGCCCGGCGCGGGCTGCGCGTTCAGCCCTTCAAGCCCCAGAACATGTCGAACAACGCCGCCGTGACCGTCGAAGGTGGCGAGATCGGCCGGGCCCAGGCCTTGCAGGCGCGGGCCGCCGGCGTCCCCCCCAGCGTGCACATGAACCCGGTTCTCCTAAAGCCCGAGACGGACACCGGCGCCCAGATCGTCGTGCAGGGGCAAATTGCCGGCCGCGCCGAGGCGCGCGCCTATCAAGGGAAGAAACCGGATCTGCTGCCAAGCGTGCTCGAAAGTTTCGCGGCCCTTTCTGAAGAGGCCGACCTTCTCCTGGTCGAAGGCGCGGGCAGCCCGGCCGAGGTAAATCTGCGCGCAGGCGACATCGCCAATATGGGATTTGCCGAGGCCGCCGATCTGCCGGTCGCGCTGGTTGGCGATATCGAACGCGGCGGGGTCATCGCCGCCATCGTCGGCACCAGAGAAGTCATCGCCCCTTCGGAGCGGGACCGCATTCGGGGCTTCATCGTCAACAAATTCCGCGGCGACGTGACGCTGTTCGAAGAGGGCGTCACAATTTTGGAAGCGCGCACCCACTGGCCCTGTTTCGGCATCGTGCCCTTTCTTTCGGAGGCGCGGTTGCTGCCGGCGGAGGACTCCCTTCCCCTTGCCGCCTACCGGGAAAGCGAAGGCCGCCCCATTCGCGTGCTCGTCCCGGTGCTTTCGCGGCTTGCCAATTTCGACGATTTCGATCCGCTGCTTGCCGAGCCGGACGTCAGCATCGAAATCGTACCGCCCGGCAAGCGGCTGCCCGAAGGCGCCGATCTGGTCATCCTTGGCGGCACAAAGGCAACCCTTGCCGATTTGCGTTTCTTGCGCGCCCAGGGCTGGGAGGAAGATTTGCACGCCCATCATGCCCATGGCGGGCGGATTCTGGGCATCTGCGGCGGTTATCAGATGTTGGGCCGGTGCGTACGCGACCCGGCCGGGATCGAGGGCGAACGCGGCGAGGCGCCGGGGCTTGGCTTTCTCGATTTTGAAACCGTGCTGGACCGGGAAAAGCGGCTCCACTCCATTGCCGGAACCGAAATCGCAAGCGGCGCGCCCGTGCAGGGCTATGAAATGCATGTCGGCGTTTCGAAAGGCCCGGCCCTGGCGCGGCCGCTTTTCAAGCTTGCGGGCCAGCCGGAAGGGGCCCGCTCCAAGGACGGGCGCATTCTTGGCACCTATCTCCACGGCCTTTTCGCTTCGGATGCTTACCGCCACGCGTTCCTCAACCGCATTCGGCCGCGCGAACCGAGCCGCGTGCATTTCGAACGGCGGGTCGATCAATTGCTGGGCCAGCTTGCCGATCGGCTGGAGGAGACCCTGGACGTCGAACGGCTTTACGCCATCGCATCGTCGCGGGGCAAGAAAAACTAAACCGCGTACAGGGCCGCCGTCGCGCCGAAAAGAAGAAAGGCGGCAACGGCAAAAAGGTAAAGGGCGCGGTGAAGGTCCTGAAAGCCCAGACGCGCCCGGCCGGTTCCGATCCAGGGGACCCCGTGCGCTTGGACCGTTTCTTCCCCGCCCTCGCCAGGCTCGCCATGGCCGGGGCCAAGCAGGGCAACGTCCAGGGCGCCGGCCGTCGCCGCCACCGGCCAGCCGGCGTTGCCGTCCGGATGCCGGCCCGCCGCGTTTATCAGCACGCGAAAACTTCGGATCGGGTTCGCCGTCGGCGTGAAAATCGCCGCGCCTACGAAAAAAATACCCGCCAGACGAACCGGCAGCAGGCCAAGCGCCGCGTCGAATTGCCGGGCCGCAAAACCAAAGGCCTGATGGCGCGGGTCCGTGCCGCCAAGATGCGTACAAAGCACGCGCGCCGCGCGGGAAAGCATCACGCCCGGAAGGCCTAAAAGCACAAACCAGAAAACGGGCGCCAGAACGTCCATGCCGAAACGCACGCTTACCCGTTCGATCCCCAGACGGGCATAGAGATGCGGATCGCCCTTGGGCCCGCCGGCCAGAAAGGGAAAGGCGGCCGGCGAAACGCGGCCGGCTTTGAGGGCCTTCGCAAGCGCCCGGCCCTCATCGAAAACCGGCCGCAAGGGAATGAGCAGAGCCAGCAGAAAAATCTCGCCATACCGCCCAAAGGGCGCATCGCTGGCAAAATCGAGCAGCACCATGCCGACGCCGAAGGCGAGGGCGGCCAGCATCAAAACGACAAGGGCGCCGCGGATGGTGCGGTTCCGCGCGCTGCGTTTCTCGCGGTTGAGGCGCCGGTCGAACCCGTCTGTCAGCCGCCCGAAAAGCACCTCCGGATGCCAGGGCCGGAGGACGGGAAGCGAAAGCCCGCCGAAAAGCGCGTTGACGGCCAGGGCAATCAGAAGGAAAAACAGGGAGTCGGAGCCCCCGCCGGGCAAGGAAATCGGCATGGAGCGCAGCATGGGCCGAAGCGCACCGGGGCGTCAATGCCGGACCCAAGGCCCCGGCCGGAGAGCGTGGAAACAGATGAACGAACCCTTCGCCGTTCTTCTTTGCGGCCATGGCAGCCGCGAGGCGGAAACCCTTCGGGAAGTCGACGTGCTCGTGAACGTTTTGCGCGACCGCCTTTCCGGCATGCGCATCGGCCACGGCTTTCTCGAATTTGCCGAGCCGACCATCGCCCAGGGCCTGACCCAATTGCACCAGGAAGGCGCACGCGAAATTCTCGTCCTGCCGCTCACCCTGTTCGAAGGCAAGCACGCACAAGACGACATCCCAGCACTGCTTCGCGATTTCGGCGCGGCCCATCCGGGGCTTCGCCTGCGTTACGGCCAGGGCTTCGACGCCGAGGAAACCTTCTTCGCCATCGCGGCGGACCGCGTCCGGGCGGCGGCGGCGGCAAACCCGGCGGCAGGCCCGGAAAGCACGTTTCTTTTGCTCGTTGCCCGCGGCACGAACAAAGCCGGCGCGCAAGACGCCATGGAGAAAATGGCGCGCCGCCTGCAAAAAACCTTCGGCTTCGCCGACGCCCTGGCCGCCTTCAGCGGGTTGGCCGCGCCTTCTTTGGCGGAAGGCTTGGCGCACGCCGCGCGGTCCGGCACCGCGCAAGTGTTGGTCGTTCCCTATTTTCTGTTTACCGGCAGGCTGTTGCAGGAAGTGCACGCAAAGGTCCAAACCGCCGCGCGGGCAAGCGCCACGCGCTACTATGTCGCCGAGCATCTTTTCGGCCATCCCCTTCTCGAAGCCGCCCTGATCGCCCGCATTCGGGAAAACGCCGGGGACGGCGGCGCCTAATTCCGGCCGCCGCCGCCAGCGGTCGTTCCGCAACGTCTCTTCCGGTTGATCCCTACGCCCACCAATTTACGGAACGGGCTTCTCGGCGTTTGCGCGGCAGAGTACTCTTGCGCCATGAACGACGTTTCCTTGACCTTTCCCCCGTTCCAGGCGGGCTCGGTATGGCTGGTGGGCGCCGGGCCGGGAGACCCCGGCCTTTTGACCCTGCTGGCAAGCCACGCGCTTCGATCTGCCGATGTCGTCATCTACGACGCGTTGGTGGATCGGCGCATCTTGAAGCTCATCAACCCGAAGGCGGCGCTCGAAGCCGCCGGCAAGCGGGGCGGACGCCCATCGGCGAAGCAGCCGGATATTTCAAAAAGCCTGATTGCCAGGGCGCGGGAGGGAAAACGCGTCCTGCGCCTGAAGGGCGGCGATCCCTTCGTCTTTGGGCGCGGCGGCGAAGAAGCCCTGGCCCTGGCCCAAGCGGGCATCCCCTTCCGCCTGGTGCCGGGCGTGACGGCGGCCATCGGCGGCCTCGCCTATGCCGGCGTGCCGGCCACCCATCGCGGCACGAATTCCGCCGTGACGTTTCTCACCGGCCACGCCGATGACGGCGGGCTGCCCGACGACGTCGATTGGGAAGGGCTGGTAAAAGGCTCCCCCTTGCTGGTCGTCTATATGCCGATCGGCAATCTCGAGCGCCTCTCCCAACGCCTGATCGAGGCCGGCCGGCCGGCGGACGAGCCCGCCCTGTTGATCAGCAAGGCAACGACCCCGGACCAAAACGTCGTCGCAACGACCTTGGCCCAATGCGTTGCCGACGTGGCAAAAAGCGGCGTCGTGCCGCCCGCGCTTTTCGTGGTGGGACCCGGCGTCGCCTTGCACGAACAGCTGGATTGGTACCGCGCCTGGCTTTCCGGCAACGAAAAAGGAGGAAGCACGTGAACAAACCCCCCGCACGCCTTTGGCTGCCCCTGGCCTTTCTCGCCGCCATTGCCCTTGGCTTTCTTCTGCTGCAGATGCTGCCCCCGGCCGAGCCGGAACGGACCGGGGGAGAGGCACAAATCGGCGGCGCCTTCGAACTCATCGACACGACCGGCACGCAGCGCAAAGCCAGCGACTTTCGCGGCCAATATATGCTTCTTTTCTTTGGCTACACCTTCTGCCCGGACGTCTGCCCGGTCACGCTGCAAACGGTCAGCCGCGCGATGGAAAAACTGGGCGCCAAGGGAAAAAAGGTCACGCCGATTTTCATTACCCTGGACCCGGAACGCGACAGCGTCGAAATCATGCGCGCCTATATCGGCAATTTCCATCCCCGCTTCGTGGGCCTGACCGGAACGCCGGAGCAGATTGCAAAGGCCGCAAAGGCCTATCACGTCTATTACGCGAAAGCGGGCGAAGGCGAGGACTACCTCGTCGATCACAGTTCCATTCTTTTTTTCATGGGCCCGGACGGCAAATTTCAAACCCATTTCAGCCATGGGGCAACGGCCGAGAAAATCGCCGGGGAAATTTCGCGCCGGATCGATTGAGGCCTTCGGGAAAAACGCCTTAAACGTCCAGATTGACGACCTTTAGGGCGTTTTCTTGAATGAAGTTGCGCCTGGGTTCGACGACGTCGCCCATTAGGGTCGAGAAAATTTTTCCCGCCTCTTCCACGTGGTTCACCTTGACGCGAAGCAAGGTGCGCACGTTCGGGTCCAGGGTGGTGTCCCAAAGCTGTTCCGGGTTCATCTCGCCAAGGCCTTTGTAGCGTTGAATGGCGAGGCCCTTGCGTCCCGCCTCGGCCGTCGCCTCGACCAGGGCGACGGGCCCGGGGATGACCCGGTTGTCGTCTTTCCGGGAAAGCGTGGCATGGCGTTCCCACGTCGCCTGCAGCTTCGGCGCCAATTCGTCGAGCTGCCTGGCCTCGGCGCTTTGAATCAAGGGAATGCCGACTTCGTGGTGGGTCGTTACCCCGCGCAAGGTGCGGGAGAAACGATAGCCGCCCTCTTTCAGCCCCTTGCCCTGCCAGCCGCGTTCCGTCTCCGTGGCCAGCGCATCCAGGCGCCGCGCAATGTAGGAGGCTGCCTCCTCGGCGGTCGCCGCGTCGCCCGCAAAATCGAGGTTGAGCCCACCGATAATGGCCGCCTGCTCGATCACGTCGCGGCTGCCGATGCGCCGCGCCAGCGGTTGTATCAGCTGGCTTACGTCCCGCGCTTCCTCGACGAGGGTACGCAAATCCCTGCCGGAGCGTTCCGACCCGTCGCTTAACGTCAACACCGCCCCTTCGACACCCGCCGATACCAAGTGATCTTCCAATTCGCGCTCGTCTTTCAAATAAATCGACGACGTCCCCTTGCGGACGCGGTAAAGCGGCGGCTGGGCGATGTAAAGATAGCCGCGCTCGATCAATTCCGGCATCTGGCGGTAGAAGAACGTCAGCAACAGCGTGCGGATATGGCTGCCATCCACGTCCGCGTCCGTCATGATGATGACCTTGTGATAGCGCGCTTTTTCGACGTTGAAATCGTCACGGCCGATGCCGGTACCGATGGCGGAGATGAGCGTGCCGATCTCGGCCGAACTCAGCATGCGGTCGAAACGCGCCCGTTCCACGTTCAGAATTTTGCCGCGCAGGGGCAAGATCGCCTGGCAGCCGCGGTCGCGCGCCTGTTTGGCGGAACCGCCCGCCGAATCCCCCTCGACGATGAAAAGCTCGCTCTTCTCCGGGTCGCGTTCCTGGCAATCGGCAAGCTTGCCCGGCAGGGAAGAAATGTCGAGCGCGCCTTTGCGCCGGGTAAGCTCGCGCGCTTTGCGCGCCGCTTCGCGGGCAACGGCCGCCTCGACGATTTTGGCGACGATTTTTCTTGCCTCGGCGGGGTGTTCTTCCAGCCATTGGGAAAGCCCGTCGCCGAAAAGCCCCTCGACAATCGGACGCACTTCGGAAGAGACGAGCTTGTCTTTCGTCTGGGAGGAAAATTTCGGATCCGGCACCTTGACGGAAAGAACGCAGGTCAACCCCTCCCGCGCATCGTCGCCGCTTAAAGCGATGCGTTCTTTTTTCTGAATGCCGCTTTGCAGCGCGTACGCCTGAATGGTCCGCGTCAGCGCGCCGCGAAAGCCGGCGAGATGGGTGCCGCCATCGCGTTGCGGGATGTTGTTCGTAAAGCACAGCATGTTCTCGTGGTAGCTGCCCGTCCACTGCAGCGCGACCTGCACTTCGGTGCCGTCGCGCTTGCCGGCGATGAAGATGGCCGGTTCATGGATTGGCGTCTCCGATTGGTCGAGATAATCCACGAACGCCACAAGGCCGCCTTCGTAATGCAGCTCGACGCGGGTTTCCTCTGCGCTTCGCGCATCCGTCAGCAAAAGCATCACGCCGGAATTCAGAAACGCCAATTCGCGCAGCCGGTGTTCCAGGGTCGGGAAATGAAACTCCCTGCTGGAGAAGGTTTCCTTCGACGGCAGGAACGTGATCTCCGTTCCCGTGCGCTCGCCCGCGGGCCCAACCTCCACCAGAGGGGCCTCCGGCACGCCATGCTTGAAGCGCAGGAAATATTCCTTCCCCTGGCGCCAGATCCGCATTTCCAGCCATTCGGAAAGCGCGTTGACGACGGAAACGCCGACGCCGTGCAAGCCGCCGGAAACCTTATAGGAATTCTGGTCGAACTTCCCGCCGGCATGGAGGTGCGTCATAATGACTTCGGCCGCCGAGACGCCTTCTTCTTTATGAATGTCCGTCGGAATGCCGCGGCCATTGTCGGCAACCCGGACGGAACCGTCGTCGCACAACGTCACCTCGACCCGGTCGCAATAATCCGCCAGCGCTTCGTCGATCGCGTTGTCGACGACTTCGTAGATCATGTGGTGCAGGCCGGACCCGTCTTCCGTGTCGCCGATATACATGCCCGGCCGTTTGCGGACGGCGTCGAGGCCGCGCAAGACCTTGATCGATTCGGCGCCATATTCCTCACCCGCGTCGGCGGCTTTCTTCTGTCTCGTCTTTCCCACCGCTTCACTCACCGTGCTTTCACCGCGCCGATCTGCATTTTGAAAATTTCCCTCATGCCTCGGCGACGGCCGCCCCGTCGAGCACGCGGAAAAACTGGGCGCGTCCCTTCAGCGGCTGAAAAAAGGCATTTTCCGTACCCGTCATCCAGGCTTGCGCGCCCAAGGCCGCGATCGCCTCAAAAAGCGCGTGGCGCCGCGCGGCGTCCAGATGCGCCGTCACTTCGTCCAGCAGCAGCAAAGGCGGCGCGCCGCGGCGCTCGGCCTGCATCCGTGCATCGGCAAGCAAAATGGCAATCAACAGCGCCTTTTGTTCGCCGGTCGAGCATTGGGCCGCCGGCACGTCCTTGGCGAGATGCCGAATGGCGAGGTCGCTGCGATGCACCCCTTCCGTGGCCGTTCCCGCGTCGCCATCCCGGCCCCGAAGCGCCGCCAGGCGTTCTTGAAACGCCATGGCGACGGAAGCGGGCGAGCCCGCCTCCAATCTGCCTTCGAGCGTCCCCTTGGCCGCGAGGGCAACGCCCGGAAAAGGACCTGCCGCGGCCGCCACCGCTTCGCCGAGACGCTCGACATAGGCGCAGCGCGTATGGGCGATCGCCGCCCCGGCAACCGCCATCGTTTCTTCCAGCGCCGCCAGCCACCCCGGATCGGCACCGCCGTCCTGAAGGAGGCGCGTGCGCTCGCGCATGGCGCGGGTGTAATCGGCAAGCCGGGTGGCGTGCAGCGGCTCGAAGCCGAAGGCAAGCCGGTCCAGGAAGCGCCGTCTTCCCGCCGCCCCTTCCAGGAAGAGGCGGTCCATTTCCGGTGTCAGCCAGCTTGCATGCAGCACCTGGCCAAGGGCGGCCTGGCTGCGCTGATCCTGCCCATCGATGCGCAGCAAGCGCCGCTCGCGGCCAAGTTCCGCCGCCTTCGGGTCGCGGCCGATGCCGATTTCCACGGCGCCTTCCGGCGTCCGCAGGCCAATGGCAACCGCCCAATGGCCGGCCGCCTGCTGACAGCCCAAATCCGCGATGCGGGCGCGGCGCAGGCCCCGCCCGGGCACCAACAGCGAAAGCGCCTCCAGCAAATTCGTCTTGCCCGCCCCGTTTGGCCCCGTCAGCACGACCGGCGTCCCCTCGAGGGAAAGTTTTAAACTTCCGTAATTGCGAAAATCCGTAAGCCGCAGCCGCATCACCGCGAGGGGCTCGGCCGCCGGAGGAATCTCGGCAAGGAGGCCTCCGTCTATGGCCGCCTCCGCCCTCATACGCGCATCGGCATCAGGACAAAAAGCACGCTGCCTTCGGCAGGGTCCTGCACGATCGTCGGCGAGCTCGAATCCGCCAAGGTCAGCGTGACGTCTTCCCCCGCAATCTGCTGGGTAATGTCCAGCAGGTAGCGCGCATTGAACCCGACCTCGACCGGGTCCGAATCATAGTTTGCCGACAGCTCTTCCGACGCGGCGCCGCTTTCCTCCGAGCTGGCCGACAGCATCAGCTTGCCGGGCGAAAGCTCGAGCTTGATGGCGCGGGACTTCTCGATCGAAATGGTCGACACCCGGTCGACCGCCGCCGCGAATTCCTTGCAATTCACGACCAGCTTTTTGTCGTTGCCGCGGGGGATGACCCGCTCGTAATCCGGGAAGGTGCCATCGATCAGCTTCGACGTCAGCACGGCCGCGCCGATGCGGAAGCGAATCTGCGTTTCCGAAAGCCCGATTTCGACGGGGTCCGTTGTTTCCTCGATCAGCTTGCCAAGCTCCAGCACCGCCTTGCGCGGCAGGATGACGCCGGGCATGCCGGCGGCGCCATCGGGGATCGGCATCTCGACCTGGGCCAGGCGGTGGCCATCCGTCGCCACTGCGCGCAGGACAGCGACCTTGCCGCTTTCGGCCGCGTGCAGATAAATGCCGTTCAGGTAATAGCGCGTTTCCTCGGTCGAAATGGCGAAGCCCGTATGCTCGACCAAATTGCGAAGGTCGGCCGCCGCAAGGGTGAAATTGTGGCCAAGGCTGTCCCCGGCCGTCGCGGGAAACTCCTCGACCGGCAGCGTGCTCAGCGCAAATTTTGACCGGCCGGCGCGCAAGGCCAGCCGCGCGCGCTCGGCATCCAGCTCGAAGACGATCTGGGCGCCCTCGGGCAGCTTGCGGACGATGTCATAAAGCGTATGGGCCGGCGCCGTGGCCTGGCCTTTTTCCGCGACGTCCGCCGCCAGGGTCTCGACGACCGTGAGGTCCATGTCCGTTGCGGTCAGGCTCAAACCGCCCTTCTCGGCGGCGAGCAAAACGTTCGAGAGAACGGGGATGGTTGTCCGGCGCTCGACCACCCGCTGAACATGCCCCAAGGACTTGAATAGCGCCGTGCGTTCGATAGTAAATTTCATGAAAGGCCAACGGTTTCCAAAGCGGTTTTTCGGGCGGGCGACACCGCCCATTTTCTTCCCGATTGCTGCCTTTGGCGGCGAAAAAAACAGCGCCCCCAAATGCGCCCCGCATTATAGCACAAGCCGTTGGTTTCCGAAGTCTTTTCGCGGATGTCCGGGCATCAAAAAAGGGCGAAAAACCGCCCCCTTTTGCCCCCCTCGCGCAAAGCCTGCGCTTAGCTCTCCAACATGCGCCGAAGCAGATCGACATCCTCTGAAAAATTGGGGTCGGATCCGCGCAATTCCTCGATCTTGCGCACGGCATGCATGACGGTCGTATGGTCGCGGCCGCCGAATTTGCGGCCGATTTCGGGAAGCGAGCGTTGGGTCAATTGCTTCGCCAGATACATCGCCACCTGCCGCGGCCGGGCGACGACGCGGGAGCGCCGGTCCGAATGCATGTCCGCCACCCGGACGTTGAAATGCTGGGCGACCTGCTTTTGAATTTCTTCGATCGTGACCCGGCGTTCGTTTGCCCGCAAAAGGTCGCGCAGCACCTCCTGGGTGGTTTCCAGGGTAATGTCCCGGCCAACCAGGGTTGCATGGGCGATGACCCGGGTCAGCGCCCCTTCGAGCTCGCGGATATTCGAGGTAATCCGGTGGGCGAGGAATTCCATCACCTTCGCCGGAACGGCGATTCCCATCTGTTCCGCCTTGGAATGCAGGATGCCCAAGCGCAGCTCGTAGGTGGTGGCATGAATGTCGGCCACCAATCCCCAGCCCAGGCGCGAACGCAGCCGCTCCTCCAGCCGGTCCAGATCGGACGGGGATTTGTCGGCGGAAATGATGATCTGGCGCTTCTGATCGACCAACGCATTAAAGGTGTGAAAAAATTCTTCCTGGGTCGCTTCCTTGTCGGCCATGAATTGCACGTCGTCGATCATGAGAACGTCGACGGAGCGGAACAAATCCTTGAAAGCCATCGTATTTTTGAAGCGAAGCGCCCGGATGAAAAGATACATGAACTTTTCCGCGGACAAATAGACAACCTTGCGCTTGGGATCGCGTTCGCGGATATGCCAGGCAATGGCGTGCATGAGATGGGTCTTGCCAAGCCCCACGCCCCCATAAAGAAAGAGCGGGTTAAAGGGCACCTCGTCCGCCTCGACGACGCGACGCGCCGCGGCGTGGGCCAATTCGTTGGGCTTGCCGACGACAAAATTGTCGAAGGTAAATCGGGGGTCCAGAGGCGCCACCACCTCTTCCAGGGTCCAGGCGCGGTTTCCCGCCGGATGCGTCACGCTTTCAACGGCAATGCCGGCCTCGGCGGCCACCCGCTCGGCGTTCACCTCCCCGCCGTCCGGCTTCGAAGCAAGGCCCCGCACCACAAAATCGACGTTGCGCAAGGACGGGTTTTTTGCCGCCCAGAGATCGCGGATGCGTCCGGCATATTTCGATTGAATCCAGTCGCGCATAAAACGCGTCGGCACGGAAAGCGTCACGCCCTCGCTTTTCACGGATTCAACTTCCAGCGGACTTAGCCAGCTTTTGAAGATCGCCGCGCCGAGCTCCGTCTCAAGCTCTTTACGCACATGGGACCATTCGGCCACCAGCCCATCCCCCAGATCTTTACCCGTCATCGGCAAACCTCACAGGCCCGGAAACGCCGGGCACTCGCCGATAAAGGCGAAAAACGCTGGAATTTCAGCAAAAAATGCGGCGCGGCGGTGCCAAAGAAAAAGCACAGCGCTGCGGCGCCAAAGAAGATATCGGATTGGGAGGGATGGAGAAGATGCGATTCGTTTTTTTGTAAAACAATTTTTTGTAAAACAGCCGATACGCGCCACGCCTTGCGCTTTGCCCAGAGCGACATGCCCCTCTCCCTATAAGCGACCTCAACAACGTCACACGGGTAAAAACGTTCCGTGCGTTTCACGCAAAAAATTCTCGGGAAAACTTTTTAAAAAAAAGACGCATCAAAAAAAGATGCGACGTCACCCCGGAATTTACCGTCGGCTGCTTAGTCCCCGAAGACTCTAAAACGGTAGCGGTGATTTTTTTAACGACCCGCCTTTGCCCGCAACTGACGCGTCAAGACTAGCCACCCCCGGCGCAATTGGCAACTCGCCCGAAAGGGGAACAGACGTTTTTTTGCGCCTATTTTTTAGGCTCGACAACAAAGTGTTGTGGTGCCCGCGCGCCAAAAGACAAACGCCGCGAAGACAATGACGCGGCGTTGCTAGGATTAACTTTAAGGAAGTGCCGTTAAAGCGTTTTTACTTTTGCAGAAAGACGCGAGATTTTACGGGCCGCCGTATTTTTTTTGAGGATTCCCCTCGTCACGCCACGCATGATTTCGGGCTGGGCCGCGCGAAGCGCTTCCGATGCCTCTTTTTTATCGCCGCCCGCAATCGCGGTTTCGACCTTTTTCAAAAAGGTGCGAATCCGCGTCCGCCGGGCGCGGTTGATGGCCGTGCGGTCTTCGACCTGACGGGCGCGTTTCTTTGCCGATTTCGTGTTCGCCATGGTGTCTTCGGTCCTTTTCAATTGGCCGCGGGGTTATAGCCTCCCCGCCCCCAACCGTCAAGGCAGGCAGGGCCTAGCGGTGCTTCCAGGTCGGCGGCCGCTTGTCCACAAAGGCCCCCATTCCCTCGGCCTGGTCCTCCATGGCCATGGTCAGGTTGAACAGGCGGTGCTCGAACTGGAGGCCGGCCTTCAGCGGCATCTCATAGGTGATGTTCACCGCCTCCTTCACCATGCGGCTGATGGGCAGCGAGAAAGAGGCGATTTTTCCGGCAAGCGTCACCGCCTCGGCAACGAGATCCGCCGCCGGCACGACCCGGACGGCCAGCCCGGCGCGCTCGGCTTCTTCCGCCGCCATCATCCGCCCGGTGAGGCACATCTCCATCGCCTTCGATTTGCCGATGGCCCGGGTCAGCCGCTGGGTGCCGCCGCCGCCCGGCACGGCGCCGATGGTGATCTCGGGCAGGCCCAGCTTGGCATTGTCGCCAAGCAGAAGCATGTCGCACATCATGGCAATTTCCAGCCCGCCGCCAAGCGCATAGCCCGCCACCGCGGCGATCGTCGGCTTGTTGCAGCGGGAAATGCATTCCCATGTGTTCGTAAAGGTGCGCGCATGAGCCTCCGCCGGCGTCATGAGGCGGATTTCCTTAATATCGGCGCCGGCGGCAAAGGCCTTCTCGCTGCCGGTGAGCACGATCGCGCCAATCCCGTCATCCTCGATAAAGGCGTCCAGCGCCTGGCAAAGCTCTGCGATCAGCGCGGCGCAAAGCGCGTTCAGCGCCTCCGGCCGGTTCAGCGTGATCAAGCCCACGCGCCCGCGCGTTTCGACGAGAATGTTTTTATAGCTCATGGATGACTCCTGTTTGTTTCCTACCCGCCCCGTTCAATCCGGTGAAAGCGAAAAACGGACACGCAACGGGGAGACGTCCGTCTCGAATTCAATTCGCAGCACCTCGCCTTCGCGATGAAAGAGGCCTGCGCCTTTCGGGCGCCAGCCAAGCTGGGGAAGCGTCTTCGCATAAAAAGCGCGCACCTCCGCCGGCGTCACCTGCCCTTCCGCCAAAGAAATAACAATGCGGCCGGCCGGTTTGTCAAAGACGATTCCGGCCTCGTCCAATTCCGTCAGCGCCGGCATCAAGGGCAAATCCTCGATGCCGTGCAAATAGACCCGCCAAGGGGCCGCTTCTTCCCCATGGCCCGGCCCGGCCCAGACGGCCAGGGCAAAGAGAAAAAGAGCGGCTAGGCGAACGGGCCTGCGCGAAAAGGCGGTGCGGGCGGACATGCGACCGAGTGTACCCCTATCGCTGCCGCTTCGGACAATAGAAGGTCGAGCGGCCGCCCTGCCGAAGGCGGCGCACGCCCCGGGCGCAATCGCACCCGGGACAGGGCCGGCCCTCCCGGTCGTAGACCGCGAAGCGATGTTGAAAATAGCCAAGCTCGCCGGAAGGCTGCGCGTGGTCGCGAAGGGTGGAGCCGCCGGCCTTGATGGCGCGGCCGAGCACGCCCTGAATGGCCGCCGCCAGTTTCGCGGCCCGCTTCGGGCCCAGGCTGCCCGCCGGGCGGTTGGGCGAAAGCCCCGCTTCGTAAAGGCTCTCGCACACATAGATGTTGCCAAGCCCCGCGACGACATGCTGGTCGAGCAGCGCCGTCTTCAGCGGCCGGCGACTCGCTCCAAGGCGGGCCCGCAGCGCCGCGCCGTCGAAGCCTGCCTCCAGGGGTTCCGGGCCCATCGCCTTCAGCAAGGGATGCGTCGCCAGCGCCGCTGCCTCGGCGAAGGCGAAAAGGCCGAAACGCCTTGGATCGCGATAGCGCAGCAAAACGCCCTTTTCCGTTTCGAAATCGAGATGATCGTGGGCCGAGGGCGCCGGCGGCGGGCCTTCGAACACGGCCATGCGGCCCGACATGCCGAGATGTTGAAGCAAAACGAGGCCGCCTTCGAAATGCCAAAGCAAATATTTGCCGCGGCGGCCCAATTCGCGGATGCGCCGGGCGGTCACGCTCTCGGCAAAATCCGCCGGCAGGGGCTGGCGAAACGCGCCGCAACGCACATGCACGCGCGCAAGGCGCTGGCCTTCAAGATAAGGGTGAAGCCCGCGGCGGGTGGTTTCGACTTCGGGAAGTTCGGGCATGGGGCAAGGTAGCGCCTCGATCGCAGCTCGGCTATCTTCGCAGGCAGCATGACCCCACATGAACCGGAAAACCGCCCGGAAGAGACCAGCGATTTTGGGTTTCGCCGGGTGGCGACGGCGGCAAAACCAAAGCTGGTGAACGACGTCTTCGCCCGGGTGGCGACGCGCTACGACCTCATGAACGACCTCATGAGCGCGGGCGTGCACCGCTTGTGGAAACGCGCCCTCATCGACCATCTCGACCCCAGGCCGGGGATGCGCCTGCTCGACGTGGCGGGGGGTACGGGCGACATTGCGCTAAGATTCCTGGCCCGCGCCGACAAGGCGGCAAGAGCGCGACCGGGCAAGGCCCCAGCCCAGGCCCCAGCCCAGGCCATCGTCTGCGATCGCAATGCGGACATGCTGCGCGTTGGGCGCGGCCGGGCGGTGGACCGGGGCCGTCTTCAAAACATTGCCTGGACCGAGGCCGAGGCGGAAGCGCTGCCCATCGCACCGGCAAGCGTGGACGCCTATACGATTTCGTTCGGGCTTCGCAACGTCACCGGGATCGACGGCGCGCTGCGCGAGGCCGCCCGCGTGCTGAAGCCCGGGGGCCACTTTCTGTGCCTGGAGTTTAGCCACGTCGTCCTGCCAGCCCTGGCCGAACTTTACGAAGCCTATTCGTTTCGCGTGATCCCGCTACTGGGCCAGTGGGTCGCCAAGGACCGCGAGGCGTACCGCTACCTGGTCGAAAGCATTCGCCGCTTTCCTGCCCAGGAAGCGTTGGGCGAACGAATCCAGGCGGCGGGCCTGGAGCGCGTGCGCGTGCGCAACCTTTCCGGCGGCATCGCCGCCATCCATTCCGCCTGGCGCCTGTAAGGCTACCAGGCCCCCTAAAAAACAGAAAAGCAAAGCCCTGAAAAAGGGGCCTTGTCTGGGCACGCGCCGCCACTTAAATTAATCACGACTTTCTTGCGTAGTTTATGGCCTTTCGGAGCTTCCGCGCATCCATGCTCGACGGCAAACGCATCTTATTGATCATCTCCGGCGGCATCGCCGCCTATAAGGCGCTGGACCTCATCCGCCGCCTGAAGGAGCGCGGCGCAGCCGTGCGCGTCCTGCTCACAAAGGGCGGCGCCCAATTCGTCACGCCCCTTGCCGCAGCGGCCTTAAGCGGCGAGAAGGTCTATCAGGACCTGTTCTCGCTCACGGACGAAAGCGAGATGGGGCATATCCGCCTTTCCCGCGAGGCGGATCTGGTCGTCGTGGCGCCGGCCAGCGCCGATCTGATGGCCCGGATGGCCGGCGGCATCGCCGACGATTTGGCAGCGACGGCGCTGTTGGCCACCGACAAGCCCATCCTTTTGGCCCCGGCCATGAACGTGGAAATGTGGGCCCATCCGGCGACAAGGGCGAACGTGGCGCTGTTGGAGGCCCGCGGCGCGCACCGCGTCGGCCCCAACGCGGGCGATCTGGCCTGCGGCGAGACGGGGCCTGGACGAATGGCGGAGCCGGACGAAATTCTACAGGCGATCGCGGATTTCTTCGCCCGGCGCGCGCCCCTTCGCGGCCGGCGCGCCCTGGTGACGAGCGGGCCGACCCGCGAGGCGATCGACCCGGTTCGCTACCTCACGAACACGTCTTCCGGCAAGCAGGGCTATGCCATTGCCAGGGCGCTCGCCCATCTTGGCGCCGAAACCGTGCTGGTCTCGGGCCCGACGCGGTGCGCGCCGCCGCCCAACGTCACCGTGCGGAACGTCACCACCGCCGAGGAGATGCTGGCCGCCTGCGAAGCCGCCCTCCCCGTTGAAGTGGCCGTTTGCGCCGCCGCCGTCGCCGATTGGCGCCCCACCACCAAGCCCAACCAGAAGCTGAAAAAAGAGGGCGCGGCGCCGGTGCTGGAACTTCAGGAAAATCCCGACATTCTGGCGCGCCTGAGCGCGGCCGGACCGAAGCGGCCGCCGCTTGTGATCGGCTTCGCCGCCGAAACCGAAAACCTGGTCGAAAACGCCAAGGCAAAACGCACCCGCAAGGGCTGCGATTGGCTGCTCGCAAACGACGTTTCGCCGGAAAGCGGCGTTTTGGGAGGGGATTGCAACCAGATCCATTTCCTGACCCCCCACGGCGTCGAGGATTGGCCCAGCCAAAGCAAGGACGCCGTCGCGCGAACCCTGGCGGATCGCATCGCCGCCCATTTCGAAGGCGGCGCATGACCGTCATCTCGATCTGCGTCGAGCGCCTTCCCCACGGCAAGGACCTCGACCTCCCCGCCCATGCGACGGACCGAAGCGCCGGCGCCGACCTCGTGGCGGCGAACGCGACAACGACGGTGCTGCCGCCGGGCGGGCGCCTGCTGGTTCCCACCGGCATCCGCATCGCCCTGCCCGAGGGTTTCGAGGCGCAAATCCGGCCCCGTTCCGGCCTTGCCCTTCGCCATGGTGTCACCGTGCTGAACGCCCCCGGCACCATCGACGCCGATTATCGCGGCGAGATCGGCGTGGTGCTCATCAATCTTGGCGAGGCACCCTTCACGATCGAGCGCGGCATGCGGATCGCCCAATTGGTGGTGGCGGCTTGCGCGCGCATCGCCTGGCAGGAAGTCGCGGACTTGCCGGCAAGCGGCCGCGGCGAAGGCGGCTTCGGATCAACCGGACTGAATGCCAAACGCGTAGGCGAATAATGCGAATTTCCAAAAAACTGCTCTTCGCCCTCGAGGCGGTTCTCGACATCGCCTACCATTCCGGCGGCGAACCGGTCCAATCGAGCGACATCACCCGCCGCCAGAAAATCCCGAAACGCTATCTCGAACAGGTGCTGCAACAGCTTGTGCGCGCCGGCGTGCTGACCGGCGTGCGCGGCCCGCGCGGCGGCTATCGCTTGGCGCGGGAACGCCGGCGCATTTCGCTCGGTGAAATCACGCGCATCGTGCGCACCCTGGAAACGTCCCAAGACCCCTTGCAGGACACCGCCGGTTCCGAACTTGGCCATCGGATCCTGCGGCCGGTCTGGACGGAATTGCTGGAAGAGACGATGGTGCGCCTCGACCGGATCAGCCTCGAAGAGCTGTGCAACCGCGGCAATGCGGCCGGAATCGTCAGCGAAGCCACCGAAAAGGTGGATTTCAGTATTTGATGTTCCCCCGCGCCAGAGCCAAATAACATAGGGGATCGTGGGTCGGACAAAAGCACCGGGCCCTTAGGAGGAAATCATGTCTGCTGCCAAACTTTCAGGCGACGACGCCAGCCAAATGGGGCGCGGGCGCGTCTATGAAAACTTTCTCGACACGATCGGCAACACGCCGCTCGTTCGCATTGCCAAATTTGCGAAAGCCCATCGCTGCGAAGCGGATTTGCTTTGCAAACTTGAATTCTTCAACCCGCTTGCCTCCGTTAAGGACCGGATCGGCCTCGCCATGATCGAGGCGGCGGAAAAGACCGGCGCCATCAAACCAGGCGCCGTCTTTATCGAACCCACGTCTGGCAACACCGGCATTGCGCTGGCCTTCGTCTGCGCGGCGAAGGGCTACCGGCTGATCCTGACCATGCCGGAAAGCATGTCGATGGAACGGCGCAAGATGCTGCAATTGCTTGGCGCCGAGCTGGAGCTGACGCCGGCGGCGAAGGGGATGAAGGGGGCCGTGGCCCGCGCCGAGGAATTGCGCGAGGAACATCCGGAAATGGTCATGCTGCAGCAATTCATGAACGCGGCGAACCCGGAAATCCACCGGCAGACAACGGCGGAAGAAATCTGGCGCGACACGGATGGCGGCGTCGATGCCGTCATCAGCGGCGTCGGCACGGGCGGCACGCTTTCCGGCGTCGGCGCCGTTCTTAAAGAGCGCAAACCCGGATTGAAAATGATCGCCGTCGAACCGGAGGACAGCTCCGTCCTGAGCGGCGGCGCGCCAGGGCCCCACAAGATTCAAGGCATCGGCGCCGGTTTCGTACCCACGATCCTCGATCGAGACCTGATCGACGAAGTCCTGCGCATCGGCAACGAGACCGCCTTCTCAATGGCCCGTGAAATCGCCCGGGTCGAAGGCATGCCGGTCGGCATCTCGTCGGGCGCCGCCCTTGCCGCCGCCCTTGAGGTGGGTTCGCGGCCGGAAATGAAGGGCAAGCAGATCGTCATCATCATTCCCTCTTTCGCCGAACGCTATCTTTCGACGGCGCTGTTCGAAGGGCTTTGATCCTTTCGGCCGGCCGCCCAAAGGAATCCGGAAATGGCCTTTAACGAGACCCAGGTTCAGCGTTATGCCCGCCACATCGTCCTTCCCGAAGTGGGCGCGCGCGGCCAAGAAAAACTCTTTCGCGCGAAGGTGCTGATGGTGGGCGCCGGTGGGCTTGGCTCGCCAAGCCTGATGTACCTTGCCGCCGCCGGCGTCGGCACGCTCGGCGTCATCGACGACGACAGCGTCGATTTAAGCAACCTTCAGCGCCAAATCGTGCATCCGACAAGCCGCATCGGCACGCCCAAGGTGGCAAGCGCCGCCGCAACCCTGGCCGAGATCAATCCGGACGTTCGCGTCGTTCAGCATAATACGCGCCTGACGTCCGAAAACGCGCTCGCGCTTTTCAAGGAATACGATTTGATCGCCGATGGCAGCGACAATTTTCCGACCCGCTTCCTGGTCAACGATGCGTGCTATTTCGCGCGCAAGCCCCTGGTCACGGCGGCGGTCTTGCGTTTCGACGGGCAGCTTGCGGCCTTCCGCGCCTATGAAGAGGGGAACCATCCCTGCTATCGGTGCATTTTCCGCGAGCCGCCGCCGCCCGGTTCCGTGCCGAATTGTGCGGAAGGGGGCGTTTTCGGGGCCATCGCCGGGGTCATGGGGACGCTGCAGGCGACGGAGGTCGTCAAAGAGCTGCTGGGGATCGGCGAAAGCCTGGACGCCCACATGCTGATCTATGACGGCCTCAGCAGCACCTTTCGAAAAATTGCCGTCCGGCGCGATCCGGGGTGCCCCCTGTGCGGCGACGCGCCAACCATCCTAGAAGTCGTCCAAGGCGAGGAAGCGGCCTGCGCCACGAAAGGCTGAATTTCTAGCTTTCCGTTCCGATGACGCGATCCGGCGGCGAATGGCCGTCCACAAAGGTCTTGATGTTGATCAGGACTTTTTCGCCCATGTCGACCCTGGCTTCCAGGGTCGCCGAGGCCATGTGCGGCAGCAAGACGACGTTGTCGAGCTTCAGGAGCTTGGGATTGACGGCGGGTTCGTGTTCGAAGACGTCGAGGCCGGCGCCGGCGAGTTCGCCGCGTTCCAGCATCCGCGTCAGCGCGTTTTCGTCCACCACTTCGCCCCGCGCCGTGTTGACGAGATAGGCTTCCGCGCGCATCAATTTCAGCCGCCGCGCCGAAAGCAGATGATAGGTCGCCGGCGTATGGGGGCAATTGACGGATACGATGTCCATATGGGCCAGCATTTGATCGAGGCTTTCCCAATAGGTTGCGCCCAGCTCGCGTTCGCGCGCTTCCGGCAGGCGGTGGCGGTTGTGGTAGTGGATGGAAAGCCCAAAGCCTAGGGCGCGGCGGGCAACGGCCGAACCGACCCGCCCCATGCCGACAATCCCCAGGCGTTTTCCGGAAATGCGATGGCCCAGCATCCAGGTCGGGCTCCACCCTTCCCATTTGCCGGAGCGCATGATGCGCTCGCCTTCGGCCAGGCGGCGCGGCACGGCCAGAAGCAGCGCCATGGTCATGTCGGCCGTGTCTTCCGTCAACACGCCGGGCGTGTTCGTGACCGTAATCCCGCGTTGGCGGGCGGAACCGAGATCGATGTGATCGACGCCGGCTCCGAAAGAGGAAATCAGCCGCAGAGAAGACCCCGCATGGGCCAGCACGCCGGCATCGACACGGTCCGTCACGGTGGGGACGAGCACGTCCGCCTGCTCGACCGCCTGAATCAACTCGGCCTGGCTCATCGGATGGTCGTCGAGGTTCAGCCGCGCCTCGAACAATTCCATCATCCGCGTTTCAATCGGTTCCGGAAGCTTCCGGGTAACGACGACCAGAGGTTTTTTTGCGGCCATCTCGCTTCTCAACTCCTTGATTTGTGCCCTCCCATAGCAAGGATGCCACCGCCTTGTCCACCGCCTGTCTGCGAGAAGAGAGGGCGCGCGCTTTCCTTGACCCGTTCCATTCTCCTTTATCTAATGGGCACACGCCAGCAATGCGGTAAAACTCTTTTCATGCGCTTCTCTTGCCGACCCCTTCTTCTTGCCCTTGCCGTGTTTTTGGCGCCAGGCCCAGACATCGTGGATCTGGGCGTCGCCCGGGCGGCAACGGGGCTGCCCCTGCCGCGCTTTGTCAGCCTGCGCGCATCGGAAGTGAACGTCCGCACCGGGCCGGGCGTGCGCTACCCCGTCGATTGGGTGTTCCACCGCCATGGCCTGCCGGTCGAGATCGTGGCGGAATTCGATACCTGGCGGAAAATCCGGGACGCCGAGGGAACGGAAGGCTGGGTCCATCAAAGCCTGCTGTCCGGCAAACGCACGATCCAGATTGTCGGCAAGACGCGTTCGTTGCGCCGAAAGCCATCCCAGGACGCAAAACCCGTGGCGACGGCCGAAGCGAACGTCGTCGGCAAACTGCTGGCCTGTCCGGAAAAGTCGGATTGGTGCCGCCTGCGCCTCGGCGCCTTCGAAGGGTGGATGCGGCGAAATGCCTTTTGGGGCGTCTATCCGGACGAAATCATTCCCTAACGCCGGCTTTGTCGAAATCCTCTGCCAGCGCGGCCCGGACATGCGCGGGAATTTCCGCCATATGAGCATAGCCCTTGTGGCGAATGCCGAGGATTGCTTCCGTCTCGGGATCGCGGAAAGCGGCGATGGCCTCTTTCGGAAAAGCAAAACGCAGGAAGTGCACGGAAGAAGCCTTGCCGCCCTGGGTCGAACGTTCCACATCCGATTCCGGCACGGCGGGAATTTGCGTTTCGCCCACATGCAAAACAACCGTCTCTTCGATGCCGCCGATGGTTCTTAGAAACGCGTCCCGGCGGTCCGCGTTTTCGATCTCGAACATCAAGGTGGCAACCAGCTCGCTGCCTTTTGGAATCAACGGGTTATAGGTCTCCAATTCGCCCGCGATCTGGGCCTCGCCTCCCTTTTCGATGTAAAGCATCTCGTGCACCTGCCACCACATCGTGTCGTAGCTTTCAAAATAAAACATTGCGTAAGGGCCGACAGCCATGCGCCGGTCTTTTTTGATGTCCGAAATTTCCGTGCGCCGGTCTTTACGAATTTTCGCATATTCCGCCATCGGCAAAATATCTTCTCGGGTAAGCGCGTGCTTTTTCGTCATGTCAGAGAAATCCCATAGGCATGGGCAAAAAGTTCGATCGGATGATAGGATTCTTTTGGCACTGCGTCGGCGTCCAGCCGTTCGACCCCTTGCACGATATGCGCCCCCGCAAGCGGGCATTCCGATGCCAGATAGGCTTTCTTCGCCTCGGCCGCCTGGCGGGCGACGGGCTTTCCAACCTTTAACGCGGTCTCGAAATTTGCCTTCATCACCCCCCACGAGCCGCCATGGCCCGAGCAACGCTCGATCACCTTCACGTCCGCCTTCGGCAGCAAGCGAAGCATTTCCGCCGCTTTCTGGCCCATGTTCTGGGCCCGGGCGTGGCAGGCCAAATGCAGCGCGACGCCCCCTTCCAGGGGCCGCAGCCCTTCCGCCAGGCCCTCTTTCGTCGCCAGATCGACGACATATTCCGTAATGTCGAAGGTGGCTTTCGCAAGCCTTGTCACCGCCTCCGCTTCGGGAAGCAGCAACGGCCATTCGGATTTCAACATCAACGCGCAGGAAGGCACGAGCGCGATCACCGCATAGCCTTTGTCGATCCAGGGCGCCATCTCGCCCGCTACTTTATGGGCGCGCGCCGCTACCGCTTCCAGATCGCCATGCTCAAGCTTCGGCATGCCGCAGCATGCGGGGTAGACGATTTCCGTTTCGACGCCGTTCTTGGCAAGAACGGCGCGGGCCGCAAGGCCGATTTGCGGGTTGTTGTAATTTGCAAAGCAGGTCGCATAAAGAACGGCCTTGCGCCCGAAGGCCGGCGCGTCGCGGTTTACGGCAGCCGGTTCGTCCGCCGCGCGGGCGGTAAAGCTTTTGCCCTGAAACTTCGGCAGCGCCGCGTCGCGGTGAACGCCGGCAACGCCTTCCACCGCGCGCCGCATCCATTTGTTTTCCGTGTCGCTTGCCCAATTGACGAGCGGCGCAACGGGCGCGGCAAGCTTGCCGTTTCGGTCCGTCTCCGCCAGCTGGCGCGAAGCAAGCGGGGTTTTTTTCTCTTTCCGCTCCATCGCCCGGTAGCGCAACATCAGATGGGGGAAATCGAGATCAAATTCGTGGGGTGGCACGTAAGGGCATTTCGTCATGAAGCACATGTCGCAAAGCGTGCACGCATCCACGACCGGCTTAAACGCTTCGTTCGGAACGTCCTCCAATTCGCCGGACGGCGTTGCGTCGATGAGATCGAAAAGTTTTGGAAAGCTGTCGCAAAGATTGAAACAACGCCGGCAGCCATGGCAGATGTCAAAGACGCGGCGGCATTCCGCCTCGATCTTCTGCCGGTCCGTATAGTCGGCCTCGGTCCACGGAATGGGGTGACGCGTCGGTGCGTCGGAATGCCCGTCTGCTGCCATGTCTTTCCCTCCAATTGCCGGCGGTCAAAAAAGAAGGGGATGCTAAATGAAGCATCCCCTTCGCATTCACGCTTATGGCCGGGGGCTATTGGCCAAGCGTGTCGAGAGATTTTTGGAAGCGTCCCGCGTGGGACTTTTCGGCCTTCGCCAAGGTTTCAAACCAATCGGCGATTTCGTCGAAACCCTCTTCGCGGGCGGATTTCGCCATGCCCGGATACATGTCCGTGTATTCATGGGTTTCGCCGGCGATGGCTGCCTTCAAATTGCTGTCCGTCGCGCCGATTGGCTCGCCGGTTGCCGGATCGCCGACCTCTTCCAGAAATTCGAGATGGCCATGGGCGTGGCCCGTTTCGCCTTCGGCGGTCGAGCGAAAAACGGCGGCAACGTCGTTGAAGCCTTCCACGTCCGCCTTTTGGGCAAAATAAAGATAGCGCCGGTTCGCCTGGGATTCGCCGGCGAAGGCCGCTTTCAAATTTTCTTCGGTTTTCGTTCCTTTGAGCGACGGCATGTTTTCCTCCATAGCCTGTTGTCTTGATGAACCTGTTGTCTGGATAGCGTTGCCGGGGCCCCGGCCAGGCCCCGCGAAGGGTTCCCGGGTCGAGAGCCTTAAAAGACCGCCACCCCATAAATTAGAATTGTTCTAATATATGACCGGATAACCTGATACGCAATGCTTATTTTTGAAATTTCGGAAATCAGCCGTCCGAATCGGCGACGCGCAAGATCACGTCCACCCGCTTCAAAAGCTTGCCGGCCGGCGGTTCGGGCAAGCGGCTGAGAACCAGCTGGTCAGCCGGAACGTCGCGAAGCTCGCCGCTCTCTTCGTAAAAGAAATGATGGTGGTCGCTGATATTTGTATCGAAATAGGCGCGGCCCGATTCCACCACAACCTCGCGAAGCAAGCCAACGCCGGTGAACTGATGAAGGGTGTTGTAGACCGTCGCCAGGGAAACTCGGATGCCGGCGGTCAAGGCCTCGCCATGCAATTGCTCCGCCCGCACATGGCGGTCCGAACCGTCAAACAACAGCTTCGCCAGCGCCAGGCGCTGGCGGGTCGGGCGCAGGCCCGATTCCCTCAAGAGGTCGTAGGCGTTTGCATAGGGGCGATCGGGCACCGTGGCATCCTCGCGTTAATTTCCCTAAAAATAATAGGGTTACCCCTTAAAAGTCAAGGGATAGCATCGGCTTTATTCGCTTTTTTGGAAGTATCCTAAATTAATCGCCGGTGAGCAACCGCTCAAATAGCTCGCGCACGGTCGGAACGTAGCCATTGGCGTAGAAAGGGTCCGATTTGAAGCGAAAAGCGTTGTGGCCGGCGAACATCAGCTCGTTGTTCAAATCGCCCCCATGGGCGATGGCTTGCAACGTTTTCTGGATGCAATAGGAGCGCGGGTCCGGTTTCTTCCCGGTCGTGCCCGTTCCTTCCTGGGACCAATTGCTGAACTGGCACGCCGAAAGGCACCCCATGCAGCCAACCTGGTCCGCGCGAATCTGTTTGGCGTTCTCCGGGGTGACGAATACGAGAGTCGAATCCGGCGTGCGCAGCGCCTCCGTATACCCCGCCTGCACCCAGCCATCCGCCCGGGTCTTGTCGGGGGCCGTCAGAAAGACACCCTTCTTGCGCGCGCCGATGCTGAAAGCAACCTGGTGCTCGCCCACCGGCTCGACCGTATAGGCAATTTGGCGCTCGCTCCGCCCTTGAAGATCGCGAAGAAACGCATTGCCCACGCAGGAAGAATAAAAGCCGGTCGGGCTGAACCGGTTTAGCTCAACGTCGCCAGCGTTCAATTGCAGCAGGCGGCGTTTCCATTTTTCCGGGATCGGGCTTTCCTTTGTCAGCAAGGGCCGTGTGCCGAATTGAAAACAGATCGGACCCAATTCCGGGTTGTCGATCCAGTCTTCCCATTCGCGCAAACACCAAACCCCGCCGGCCATCACGATCGGCGTATCGCCGAGGCCGAATTCGCGCATTTGTTCGCGCATCGCGCGCACGCGCGGATAGGGGTCTTCCGGCACTTCCGGGTTCTCGCTATTGCTGAGGCCGTTGTGTCCGCCGGCGCGCCAGGGATCTTCGTAAACGACGGCGCCCAGGAGATCCGAGAATTTGTGATAGGCCCGTTTCCACAGCGCCCGAAAAGCGCGGGCCGAAGAAACGATCGGGTAATAATAGATGCTGTAGCGCGCGCTGATCTCGGCCAGGCGATACGGCATCCCCGCGCCGCAGGTGACCCCGTGAACGAGCCCCTTCGCGCCATCGAGAATGCCGCGAAGCACGGTTTCCGCGCCGCCCATCTCCCACAGCACGTTGACATGCAGCCGGCCCTGGCCGTTCGACATCTCATGGGCGATCCGCGCCTGCTCGATGCCGCCACGAATGGATTGTTCGATCAGTTCCTGATGGCGTTCGCGGCGATTGCGGCCTTGATAGACATAGGGAATGGGATGGCCGTCGGCATCGTAACTATCCGCGTTCACACCGGAGAACGTGCCGATGCCGCCCATCGCCGCCCAGGCGCCCGAACTTTCGCCATTGGAGATGGCAACCCCCTTGCCGCCCTCGACAAGAGGAAGCGTCTCTCTTCCGGAAAGAAGAAGGGGGTTCAGGGCCTTCACGCAGCGTCCTCCTTGCCTTTCATGCCGTTCCCGGCATTGCCTGCAACCGGAAAGCCGTCCGCCGGCCTAACCGGCCTTCGCTTCCGCTTTTTGAAGATCCTCGCCTGTCTCTTGGTTGACGGCACGGAGGCTCAACTTCACCTTCCCGCGGTCGTCCACGGCAAGCACCTTCACTTTCACCACGTCGCCTTCCTTGACGACGTCCGTCACCTGGGCCACGCGCCCCTGTGCCAATTCGCTGATATGCACCAGGCCGTCGCGAGCGCCAAGGAAATTCACGAACGCGCCGAAATCGACGACTTTCACGACCTTACCGGAATAGATATGGCCGATTTCCGGTTCTGCAACGATATCTTTGATCCAATTGATGGCCGCTTCGGAAGATTCGCTGTCTACCGAAGAAACCTTGATCGTCCCGTCATCGTCAATATCAACCTTCGCGCCCGTCGTTTCGCAAATTTCGCGAATGATCTTGCCGCCGGTGCCGATCACTTCCCGAATCTTGTCCTTCGGTATGGACAGCGTCGTGATGCGTGGCGCGTGGCTGCTGACGCCCTCGCGGGCATGGTCCAGCGCTTTCGTCATTTCACCAAGAATGTGCAGCCGTCCCCCATTCGCCTGGGCGAGGGCCGTTTTCATGATCTCTTCCGTGATGCCGGTAATCTTGATGTCCATCTGCAGCGCCGTGACACCCTTTTCGGTGCCGGCCACCTTGAAGTCCATGTCGCCAAGATGGTCCTCGTCGCCGAGAATGTCGGAAAGCACGGCAAATTTATCGCCTTCCTTGATCAGCCCCATGGCAATGCCGGCAATCGGCCGCGGCAGCGGCACGCCGGCATCCATCAGCGCAAGGGACGAACCGCAAACGGTGGCCATTGAAGACGACCCGTTGGACTCGGTAATTTCGGAAACGACGCGGATCGTATAGGGAAAATCTTCCTTCGGCGGCATCAGGGCGCGCAGCGACCGCCAGGCAAGCTTGCCATGGCCAACTTCCCGGCGCCCGGTGAAACCGACGCGGCCCGTTTCCCCAACGGAGAAGGGCGGAAAATTGTAATGCAGCAGAAAATGCTCGCGATATTCCCCGTCCAGGGCATCGATGAACTGTTCGTCCTGACCGGTGCCAAGGGTAGCCACCACAAGGGCCTGGGTCTCGCCGCGGGTAAAAAGCGCGCTCCCATGGGAACGCGGCAGGATGCCGACTTCCGCCTGAATGGGACGAACCGTTTCGGTGTCGCGCCCGTCGATGCGAATGCCGGTTTCGAGAATCGCATTGCGAACGATCCCCTTCTCCACTTTCTTGGTGGCGTTGCCGACGGCGCTCTCGCCGATTTCTTCCGTCGCCAGGGCGCCCGCAAGCGCCTTTCGAATTTCGCTCAACCGCGTGGAACGGGCCTGTTTTTCGGTAATTTTATAGGCCTCGCGGAAATCGGCTTCGCCTTTTTCCCGAACGGCGGCGCCAAGGGTCTCGGCGGTCGCGTCCGGCGCCGCCAATTCCCACGGCGTTTTGCCGCATTCGCTTGCCATTTCGGCGATGGCCTCGATGACCGGCTGAAATTCCCGGTGGCCGAACATCACGGCATCCAGCATGACCTCTTCGGAAAGCTCGCTCGCCTCCGATTCGACCATCAGCACGCCGTCCTTCGTTCCGGCGACGACCAGGTTCAAATCCGTGTTTGGGATTTCGTCGATCTGCGGATTCAACACCAGCTTGCCATCGATGTAGCCCACCCGGGCAGCCGCAACCGGCCCCTGGAAAGGGATGCCGGAAATCGCCAGCGCCGCCGAGGCGCCAACCAGAGCGACGATGTCCGGATCGTTTTCAAAATCGTGGCTTAATACGGTGCAGAGAACCTGCACTTCGTGGCGAAACCCATCCGGAAACAAGGGACGGATCGGCCGGTCGATCAGGCGGGAAACCAGGACTTCTTTTTCCCCAGGCCGGCCTTCGCGCTTAAAAAAGCCGCCGGGAATTTTTCCCGCGGCATAAGTCTTTTCTGTGTAGTTCACCGTAAGGGGAAAGAAATCCAGTCCTTCCCGCGGCGATTTCTCGCCGACAACGGTACACAGTACGGAGGTTTCGCCATAGCTTGCCAGTACGGCGCCGTCCGCCTGTCGTGCAATCTTTCCGGTTTCTAAAACGAGCTTCCGGCCGCCCCAGTTAACTTCCTTACGAGTCACGTTAAACATTCAGATCTTCCTTCCATCCGACAATCGGCCGCTTTTGCGACCGAAGCTCTTTCTTGTTTTTCAAAGGGCGGCCTTACCGGGTGAGCCCTTCCCGAAAAGGCCCGTAACGTTATCGCTACTTCCTCAATCCAAGCCGCTTGATCACATTCTCATAGCGCGTGCCGTCGATCTTCAGCAGATAGTCGAGAAGCCGACGCCGTTGGCCGACCATCTTCAAAAGGCCGCGGCGCGAATGGGTATCTTTGTTGTGATCCTTAAGATGCTCCGTCAGGTTTTTGATCCGTTCGCTTAGGATCGCGACCTGCACTTCGGGCGAACCCGTGTCGCCGTCTTTTTGAGCATATTCCTTGATAAGGTCTTGTTTTTTATCCGGTGCAATCGACATCGTCTCTCTCTATCCCTACAAGTTTAACACACGCAACGCGCGAAGCTGGCCTTTGGCCAAGCGGGCAACGGCAACCGGCCGACCCGCCAACATGGCGCAAACAACCGCGCCCTCCTCCTCGGTGGCCGCACGCGTACGAACCTGCCGGTGATCTTCGCGCAAGAGCATCTGAACCGCCTGTCCATGCCGAAGCTGGACCGCTTGTTGTTCCGTCAAGGCCAGAGCCGGGATGTCGTCCAGCCCGGTCTCAACGGGAAGTAGGTGCTCCGTCGCGGGCGCATCATGCCCGAGGGAAGTTAGATAATCCAGTGAAATTGCCTGTTTTTCCGTGAACGGACCGCTGGCCAAACGGCGCAATTCCGCGACGCAGCCAAGGGTGCCGAGGGCGGCGCCAAGGTCGCGGGCGAGGCTGCGGATATAGGTGCCCTTGCCGCAAACGGCCTCGAAAACCGCATGGTCCGCGTCCGGCATGGCCGCCAGCGCCAGGCCATGGATTTGGACCGTCCGCGCCGCAAGGGTCAGGCTTTCCGCCGCCCGCGCCCGGGCATAGGCCCGCTTGCCCGCCACTTTGACGGCGGAATAGACCGGCGGCACCTGCGCGACGGCGCCCCGAAAGGCTGGCAGCGCCGCCTCGATCTGTGCCTGGGTCGGGCGCACCGGGCTTTCCGCCGTCACGGCGCCTTCCAGATCGTCCGTGTCCCGGGTCTCGCCCCAACGAACCTGAAAACGGTAAGTTTTTGGGCCTTCCATGGCATAGCCCACCGTCTTCGTCGCCTCGCCGAGAGCAATGGGCAGCACGCCGGTCGCCAGCGGGTCGAGGGTGCCGCCATGGCCCGCCTTCGCCGCGTCGAGCTGCTTGCGGACGGCCGCCACCGCCTTGGCCGAGGTCAGGCCCTTCGGCTTGTCGAGCACAAGCCAGCCATGGATCGGCCGCCCTTTGCGTTTGCGAGGCATCTTTACGTGTCGTCGCCCTGGCCGCCCTTGGGCGGGCTTTTTGGGTGCAGCAACGCGTCGATCTTCGCCACCTCTTCAAAGGTAACGTCCGGCTCGAAGACAAGTTCCGGCAAAAAGCGAAGCTTGGCGTGATGGCCGAGCTGGCCGCGCAGATAGGGGGCGGCGCGGCGAAGCGCCGAAAGGCTTTCCTCCATGCCTTCGCCGCCCAGGGGCGTGACAAAAACAATGGCGCGGCGCAAATCCGGCGTGGCGCGCACCTCGGTCACTGTGATCGGCGTGGCGCGCAACACCGGGTCGCGGAAATGCCCGCGGCTTAGAATCTCGACGAGGGCGTGCCGGATTTCTTCGCCGATGCGAAGTTGCCGCTGGGAGGGGGCCTTGCCCCGGGAAGAAGCCATGACTGTTTCCGAATGTCGGGCGGAGCGCGAAGACGCGTTGCTTAAAACTTCCCGGCGGTCTCGGTGACCTCAAAGCATTCGATCACGTCCCCAACCTGGATGTCCTGATAGTTTTCAAATGCCATCCCGCAATCGTTGCCGCCGCGGACTTCTTTTACTTCGTCCTTGAACCGCTTCAACGTGCTCAGCTTGCCTTCATGGATGACGACGCTGTCCCGCAACAGCCGGACGCCGGCGCCACGGCGAACCAGGCCATCCGTCACCATGCAGCCCGCGATCTTTCCGACCTTCGAGATGTTGAACACCTCGCGAATTTCGGCGTTGCCGATATATTCCTCGCGGCGGACCGGCGACAACATGCCTTCGAGGCCCGCCTTCACATCGTTGGTGACATCGTAGATGACCGAATAATAGCGGATGTCGACCCCGGCGCTCTTTGCCAGATCGCGCGCCTGGGGATTTGCCCGCACGTTAAACCCGACGATCAGGGCGTTGGAAGCCGTCGCCAAGGTCACGTCCGATTCGTTGATGCCGCCGACGGCGGAATGCAGCACGACGACGGAAACTTCGTCGCTTTCTTGCGAAAGCTTCTCCAGGCTGTTGACGATGGCCTCTACGGAGCCGTGCACATCGCCCTTGATGACCACCGGCAGCTCTTTCGCCTCGCCGCTGGCAATCTGGGAAAGCATTTCCTCGAGCGTGCCACGCGTTTTTGTTGCCGCGACCAATTTGCGTTCGCGCCGCTGGCGGTATTCCGCAATCTCGCGGGCATGGGCCTCGTTGTCGGCAACGACAAACTCGTCGCCCGCCATCGGCGTGCCGTTCAAGCCCAAAATCTCAACCGGCGCAGAGGGGCCGGCTTCCGTAACGTTCTGTCCGTGGTCGTCGATCAAGGCGCGGACACGGCCCCACTCACTGCCGGCGACAAAAATATCGCCGATACGAAGCGTGCCGCGCTGAACGAGAAAGGTGCCGACGGCACCGCGGCCCCGTTCCAACTTGGCCTCGACGACGATCCCTTCCGCCTTGCAGTCGGGATTTGCCTTGAGGTCTAAAATTTCCGCCTGCAACAAGATGGCTTCTTCCAGCTTGTCGAGATTCAGTCCCGACTTCGCCGAAACTTCGATGGTCAAGATGTCGCCGCCCATCGATTCGACCACGACTTCGTGTTGCAGAAGTTCCGAGCGCACCCGTTCCGGATTTGCTTCCGGTTTGTCCATTTTGTTGATGGCAATGATAAGCGGCACCTCTGCGGCGCGCGCATGATGGATGGCTTCCACCGTCTGGGGCATGATGCCGTCATCGGCGGCAACCACCAGCACGACGATGTCCGTCGCCTTCGCGCCGCGCGCGCGCATCGCCGAGAAGGCTTCGTGGCCCGGCGTATCCAAAAAGGTAATGCGGTTGCCGCCCTGCAAAACCACCTGATAGGCGCCGATGTGCTGGGTGATCCCGCCCGCCTCGCGGCTAACCACATCGGTCTTGCGAAGGGCGTCCAAAAGCGACGTCTTGCCGTGATCCACATGGCCCATCACCGTGACGACGGGGGCGCGCGGCTGCAATTGCCCTTCTTCGTCCACCGCGGATTTCAGCCCGATCTCGATATCCGATTCGCTGACGCGTTTAATCCGATGGCCGAACTCTTCGATGACCAGCTCGGCCGTATCGGCATCGATTTCCTGGTTCATGTTGGCCATGACGCCCATTTTCATCAGCGCCTTGATGACATCCACGCCGCGTTCCGCCATGCGGTTCGAAAGCTCCCGAACCGTCAGCACCTCCGGCACGACGACGTCCCGGACGATTTTTCCGGCCTCGTTGAGGTCGCCGTCTTTGCGCTTCTCGCGCTCGCGGGCGCGGCGAACCGAAGCAAGGCTGCGGACGCGCTCGTCCTCGTTCAGCGCTTTGGAGATCGTTAATTTGCTGGACCGGCGACGCGGTTCTGTCCGGCTGACCGGCGGCAAGCGCTTCGCTTCGGGTTTGCGCCGCCCCTGGCCTTCCTGCTCGCGGATGCGCGCGGTGGCGGCGGTAAGGGCATTGCCATCGCTGCCCGGCTCGCTCCACCCTTCTTTTTCTTTCCGGGGGCCGCGGCTGCGGGCGGCTTTTTCCGGCGCTGGCAGCTCGGCTTCCGGCGGCGGCACGGCCGGCGCCTCGCTCTTGGGGGCAGCCGTTTTCCCGACTTCGGGGTCCGGTGTCTTGAAAAGCGCGTTTGCCTCGGCCTCGGCCTCGGTCGCCGCCGCGCCTTTCAGGGCGCGGGCGCGGGCCTCGCGCTCTTGGTCCGTCAGGTGGACGTTGGCCTGGGCCTCCAATTCTTCTTCCGTCGGCGCTTCGACTTCGGCTTCCTTCACCTCCGTCATATCGCCTTCGGAATCTTTCGAGAACGTCCGTTTTTTGCGCACCTCGACCGTCACCGCCTTGGTCCGGCCGTGCGAGAAACTTTGCTTCACCTGGCCGACCTTGACGGTTTTCTTTAACTCCAACCGTCCTGGGCGATTCAGCGAAAGCGGCTTCTTCTTTGCTTTTTCTTCCGGTTCGTTCGTTTCGGTCATGCTTGCTGCTTGTTGTTGGCGTTTAAATTTAAAAATCAGGCTTTTTCGGCGCCGGCCGCTTCGGCTGCGACCGTTTCCGTGTCCGCCGTTTCGGTGTCGGCCGTTTCGGCCGCCACTTCCTCGTCTCCCTCGAACCAATGGGCCCGCGCCGCCATGATGATGGCGTCGGCGTCGGCGGCGCTTAAGACGTTGCGGCCGAGGATATCGCGCAGCTCGTCGCTGGCAAGGTCGGCAAGGTCGTCGAGGGTTTTTACTTCCTTTTCGCCCAGCTGCACCAGCATGGTGGGCGAGATCGCTTCGATCGCCGCAACCTCGTCCGTCACGCCAAGCTCTTTACGCTGCGTCGTCAACTTTTCGTTCTGGGCAGTAATGTAATTCCGCGCGCGGTCGCGAAGTTCGGTGCCAACCTCTTCGTCGAATCCCTCGATTCCGCCGATGTCTTCAATCGGCACGAACGCCACGTCCTCGATGGTCGAGAAGCCTTCCGTCACCAAAAGATGGGCGATCACTTCATCCACATCCAGCGCATCCGTAAACATCTGCGAACGGACGCGAAATTCTTCGCTGCGCCGCTCGGATTCTTCCGCTTCGGTCAAGATGTCGATGTCCCAACCGGTCAGCTGGGATGCCAGGCGCACGTTTTGGCCGCGGCGGCCGATCGCAAGGCTAAGCTGTTCATCGGGAACGACGACTTCGATCCGCTTCTGTTCCTCGTCCAGCACCACTTTCGCCACTTCCGCCGGGGCCATCGCGTTGACGATGAACGTCGCCGGATCCGGCGACCATTGAATAATGTCGATCTTCTCGCCCTGAAGTTCGCTGACCACCGCCTGAACGCGGCTGCCGCGCATGCCGACGCAGGCACCGACGGGGTCGATCATCGCGTCGTTGGAAATGACGGCGATTTTTGCCCGGCTTCCGGGGTCGCGGGCGACGGAACGAATTTCAATAATGCCGTCGTAAATCTCCGGCACTTCCTGAGTAAAGAGCTTCGCCATGAACTGGGGATGGGTGCGGGAAAGAAAAATTTGCGGGCCCCGCACTTCCTGTCGCACATCGAAGATATAAGCGCGCACACGGTTGCCGTTGTGAAAGACCTCTCGCGGCAGCGTCTCGTCCCGGCGCAAAAGCGCCTCGGCGCGGCCCAGATCGACGATCAGATGATTGCCGAACTCGCTGCGTTTGACGATGCCGTTGACGATCTCGCCAACGCGATCTTTGTATTCTTCGTACTGACGCTCGCGCTCGGCTTCGCGTACCCTTTGGACGATCACCTGCTTTGCGGTTTGCGCGGCGATGCGGCCAAAATCAATCGGCGGCAAAACCTCGATCAGAAATTCGCCGATCTCGGCGTCCGGCTTTTGCTTGCGCGCCTCTTCGAGGCCCATTTGCGTGATGTCGTTTTCGATTTCCTCGACGACCTCAATGCAGCGCACCAGTTCGATCGCACCGGACTTGCGGTCGATCGTGGCGCGAATGTCGTGTTCGTGGCCATATTTTGAACGGCCGGCCTTTTGAATGGCCATCTCCATCGCTTCCAAGACCTCGTCGGGCTGGATGCCTTTGTCGCGGGCGACGCTTTCCGCCACCTGCAAAAGTTCGGGTCTTGGTTCCGTTATGGTTTCAAATTCCATGACCATTTCCGCGTCTTAGAGTTTCGCTGCTTTTGCAATTCGTTCATCGGTAAGCAAAAGCTTTGCCCGCCGAATGTTGTTGAAATCAAACTCAACCGTCTCGCCCTTTTGATCGATCCGAACGCAATCGTCGGCGATCCCGAGAAGCTTTCCCTGAAACCGTTTTTGCCCATCGATGGCAAGCGCGGTTTCAATTTTCACAAGCTCGCCGGCAAAGCGGGAAAAATCCTTGCGGCGCACCAGCGGCCGGTCGATGCCCGGCGAACTGACTTCCAATTGATAGGGCCCGGAGATCGGATCCTCGACGTCAAGCAGCGCGGAAATCGCCCGGCTCATCTCGGCGCAATGCTCAACCGTCATTTCGGCGCCGTCGCCGCGTTCCGCCATGACCTGCAAAGTCGGCGAACGCCCGGCGGTAAAAAGGATACGCACAATTTCGAAACCCATCGCTTCCAGAGAGGGTGCGATCATCCTTTCAATCGACTCCGTCAATTTTGTTCCCGTTTCACCCATTTACGCACATGGCCGCCCGTTGGCCGCCCTTTGGCCAAACAATAAAAAAGTGGGCCGGGGCCCACCTCTTGTAACCGTTCAAAGCTTCTGTGGCTTAGGGAAATTACCGCCAAAATACAGGCATTTGGCGGATGGTATCAACCTTTTTCCACCTGCCCCGGCCGGCGCCGCGGCCGGCGGCGAAAGCGCAAATAGGCGATTTCCCTGCCTTCGCGCACCGCCTTCGCCTCATAGCGGGTCGGCGGCCAATCGGCGGGGCGGACGTGCCAATCCGCGGAAACCTTGGCTTCCCAGGCAAAATCGGCCGCCGCCAGCAGGTGGCGCAGCATCCATTCCACATAGCCCGCGTCGTCGCTGGCCAGGCGAAGCTCGGCACCATCTTTCATGACCCGGGCAAGGGCTTGCAGGTTTTCTTCTGAGACGAAGCGGCGTTTGTGATGCCGCGTCTTCGGCCACGGGTCCGGAAAGAGAAGAAAGACGCGGCCAAGGCTTGCCGGCGGCAGCGCCGCCAGAAGGGCGCGGGCGTCGTCTGGAAAAACGCGCACGTTCTGCAATTTTTCCGCCTCGACCTGCGTCAAAAGGCGGGCAAGCCCGTTCACGAAAGGCTCGCAGCCGAGAAAGCCGATCTTTGGATGCGCCTTGGCCTGCCAGATTAAATGCTCGCCGCCGCCAAAGCCGATCTCGAGCCAGATGTCGTCGGGGGGTTTTGAAAAAAGCGTTTCGCACGCCACCGGCGTGCCGTCATCGGCAAGGACAAGACGAAGCTTGGGCAGCAGGCGCTCGAACCTTGCGCGTTGCGCCGGCCGCAGGCGATGGCCCTGGCGCCGGCCATAGAGCCTTCGGGTGCCCGCCGCCTGGCCCTCGACCATTTTACCCGGCCCTGCCTATTGAAACGCGGCCCGCAAATCGTCGACGAGATCCAGGCGCTCCCAGGAAAAGCCGCCATCCTTTTCCGGCTCGCGGCCAAAATGGCCATAGGCTGCCGTACGTTTGTAAATCGGACGGTCCAGCTGCAAATGTTCGCGAATGCCCCTTGGCGAAAGATCGACAAGGTCACACAAAACGTCCGCGAGAACGCCTTCATCGGCAAAGCCGGTGCCATGGTTGTCGATGTAAACCGACAGCGGTTTCGAAACGCCGATCGCGTAAGCGAGTTGAATCGTGCAACGTTCCGCCAGACCGGCGGCAACGACGTTCTTCGCCAGATAGCGCGCCGCATAGGCTGCGGAACGGTCCACCTTCGTTGGGTCCTTGCCGGAAAAAGCGCCGCCGCCATGGGGCGCCGCGCCGCCATACGTATCGACGATGATTTTGCGGCCGGTAAGGCCGGCGTCCCCATGGGGGCCGCCGATGACGAACCGGCCCGTCGGGTTCACGTAAAATTCTTCGTCCGGGCACATCCAGCCATCGGGAAGCACGTTTTCGACATAAGGCCGCACCAGCTCGCGAATTTCCTGCTGGTCAAGTTCCGGCGCGTGCTGGGTGGAAACCACCACCGACGTCGCGCGAATTGGCTTGCCGTCCATATATTCCAGCGTCACCTGGCTTTTCGAATCCGGCCGCAGGCCCGGCGCCTTGCCGCTGTGGCGCGCTTCGGCAAGGGCATGAAGAATGCCGTGGGCATAGTAAATCGGCGCCGGCATCAGCACGTCCGTCTCGCGGCAGGCATAGCCGAACATGATGCCCTGATCGCCCGCGCCTTCGTCCTTGTTGCCTTTTGCATCGACGCCCATGGCGATGTCTTCGGACTGGCTGTGGACGAAGACCGAAACCTCTGCGTCCTTCCAGTGAAAACTTTCCTGGTCGTAGCCGATGGCGCGAACCGTCTTGCGCGCGACCTCTTCCATCGCATCGTTGGTGATCGATTTGGGCCCGCGCACTTCGCCCGCAAGCACAATGCGGTTGGTCGTAACCAGGGTTTCAACCGCGACGCGCGATTTCGAATCGGCCGCTAAAAATGTATCGACGATGGCATCCGAAATTTGATCGCAGACTTTATCCGGATGTCCTTCCGACACCGACTCGCTGGTGAAGAAATATTCTCCCTGACGCAAGGTAGCCGCCTCCCGATGCAAAGTTCGGCCGCCCCCGCTCCCATGCAAATCTTGGAATTTTTTTCGCAGGAATCAGGGCGCGCGCCGCCGGTTTCGATCTGGCGATTTTGTGGCAGCCTTTCGATGGACCGTCAAGCAAGGATGGGTGGGGGGCGATCGCCCCGATGTGCCGCCTGCCGCCGGCGCGGCCAAACTAGGCCGTCGCGTCCGTTTCCTCTTCGGCGAGGGAGCGCGTGAGATCGAGGATCCGCTTGCGCATGGCCGGGCTTTTGATCTGGTAATAGGCGCGGACAAGCTGCAGCGTTTCGCGTTTTGCCATCGGATCGCCCTCGAAGGGGGGCGCCGCCTCTTCCTGCAGATGGCCGACGGCGCTCGTCTCCCCTTCCAAATCGTCGAAGAAAAAGGAAACCGGCACGTCCAGCACCTGGCTCAGCTCGTGCAGGCGGCTGGCGCCGATGCGGTTGGCGCCGCGCTCATATTTCTGGACTTGCTGAAAGGTAAGGCCGATGGCCTTGGCCAGCTTTTCCTGGGTCATGCCAAGAAGCGTCCGGCGCAAGCGCACCCGCGCGCCGACATGGATATCCACCGGGTTCGGCCCATCGCCGCGGGCCCATTTGCGAGATGCGGCGGAACGCTTGGCGGGTGCGGCGGCGGAGACAGCGGTGGACATGGAGGCTCCCAAAGGCAGGCGTTTCTAACGACCCGGGACCCTAGCATACAACCGTATGATGTCAATTTGATAGGGGCACAACCTTACAGGGTGGCGCGCCGCCGTTCACCCCAAGCTCAAAGGGCGCGCCGCCGCCCTAAGCTCAAAGGGCGCGCCGCCGCCATCCGCCAAGCAGGGCCCCGGCCAGAAGCAGGCCGAGCAGCGTCCAATCGCCGAAACGCCCGTAAAGCGGCGGGCTTTCCAGCGCCGCCGGCAGCGGTCCGTCCACCGTGCCGGCAACGCCAAGGCCCAGATGCCGCACCACCCGGCCGTAAGGATCGAGAATCGCGGAAATGCCGGTGTTCGCCGCCCGCACCAGGGGAAGCCCCTCCTCGATGGCGCGAAAACGCGCGGCGGCAAAATGCTGATAGGGGCCCGAACTTTCCCCGAACCAGGCGTCGTTCGTCACATTGAGCAGCCATTGCGGCCGCGCGTTCCGGTCCAGCACCGCGCCCGGAAAAATCACCTCGTAGCAAATGAGCGGGCTTAGCGGCGGCAGGCCGCCAAGGGTCAGCGTCACCGGCCCGGGCCCACGATAAAAATCGCCGATGCCGGGCACCAGCCGCGAAATCGGCAGCAGCCCCCGGAGGGGCACGAATTCGCCGAACGGCACAAGATGAAATTTGTCATAGCCGCCAAGGATGGCCCCCCTTTCATCAAGAGCCACCAGGCCGTTCGAAAGGCCCTTTGCGCCCGCCCCCGGCGGTCGCCTCGGCGCGCCGGTCAGCAACAGGCCGTTCTTTGGCGCCGCCTGGGCCAAGCGTTCGCGCAAGGCCGGGGAATCTTCCAGAAAAAAAGGAACCGCCATCTCCGGCCATATGACGGCGGCGATGCCCTCCAGCCCGCCGTCCAGGCTAAGCGCGACGTGGCGTTCCAGATGCTGCGCTTGGCGGTCGGGCTGCCACTTCAAAGCCTGGGGAACGTTCGCCTGCACAAGGCGAAGACGAAGTTCGGTTTGAGCGGGCGGACCGGCGTCGGCGTCGGCGAGCCGCAGCGCGCCGCCGCCCCAAAGCAACAGCAAAAGAAGAAAAGTAAAAAACACCGGACGCCGCCGATGGGAAGGCGCCGTTTCCACCAGCACGCTTGGCAGCATCGCCGCAAACGCCAGAACGAAACTCAGGCCGTAGCTTCCGATGATCGCCGCTGTTTGCATCATCGCTTCCGAAAAAACCCAGCCATGGCCCAACGGCATCCAGGGAAAGCCGGTCAACAAATGGCCGCGCAGCCATTCGAAGATCACCCAAGCCAAGGCAAAAAGAAGGCAGCGCTGCCACGCCGACCCAAGGCGCCCGCGCAGCCCATAAAAAACGAGCGCGGCGGCGGCTGGAAAAAGGGCGAGGTAAAGGGCAAGGGCCGGTATCGCGATTGGCGCCAGCCAGGCAAAGCGCTCGGCATCGACCAGAAAGGCGTGGGCGATCCAATGCACGCCGATCAGGAAATGGCCGAAGCCAAAGGCAAGGCCAAGCAGAAAAGCGCCAAGGCGGCTTGCCGCCGCCCCAAGCAGCCAGACCAGGCCCGGAAAGGCCAGAAAAAGAAGCGGAAACGCCTGCCAGGGGGGCATGGCGAAAGCGCCGAGCGCGCCCAGAAAAAAGGCCAGCGCAAAGGGGCGCCAGCCGCAAAGAGCGGCCACGCGTCCCTGCATGCGTTGCGCCCATCCGGTAAGAAATCCCAAAGCGGGGCGGGGATCACCCATCCGCGGGCGGGGGGCCCGAAGGCGGGGGGCCCGAAGGGGTGCGCACGCGCAGGCGCCGGATGCGCCTTGCATCGGCCTCCAGCACTTCGAACTCGACCCCCGATGGATGGCGGATGATTTCGCCACGCGCTGGCACGCGCCCCGCCAGATAGAAGACAAGCCCGCCAAGGGTGTCGATGTCTTCGTCCTTGTCGGTCAACAGGGTCTGGCCGATGCGCGTTTCAAACTCTTCCAGCTCGGCCCGGGCGTCGACCAGAAGCGACCCGTCATGCAGCGGCACCACCATCGGCGGCGCTTCGATGTCGTGTTCGTCTTCAATCTCGCCGACGATTTCCTCGACAAGGTCTTCGATGGTGACCAGCCCGTCGACCCCGCCATATTCATCCACGACCAGCGCCATGTGAATGCGGGTCGCGCGCATCTGCAACAAAAGATCCAGCACCCGCATCGTCGGCGCCACAAAAAGCGCGCGCCGAACAATTTTCGGCAGATGAAAAGCCGTTGTTTCGCCGACGCAGGCGAGAAGGTCTTTGATGTGCACGATGCCAATCACATCGTCGAGGTTTTGCCGGTAAACCGGAAGCCGGGAATGGGCTTTCTTGCTCATGATGTCGGCCACTTCGCCAAGGCCCGCCTCGGCGCTGGCCGCAATGATGTCGGCCCGCGGCACCATAATGTCGCTGATGGCGACGTTGCGAAGTTTGAGCACGTTTTCCAGAAGGACGCGCTGGTCCGGGCCGATGGCAATTTCCGATTCTTCGCGTTCGAGAATCAGACCTTCGATCGCCTCGCCCAACGTGCCCTCGGTGACCCGCGACCGGCGCCGGCGAATGCGGTCCCAAAGCGTTCGAAACCAGGGAACGGCCTCTTCGGCTTTGGAGGCCGGCTCGGCTTTGGAGGCCGGCTCCGAAGCGGTCTGCTCATGTGTTTGCATCAGCCTCTGCCTTCGTTCAAAGGCGCGTCGGCGTAAGGATCGGCAATGCCGAGATGGCCGAGCACGTCCCGTTCAAGATTTTCCATTTCCTCCGCCGCCTTCGCCTCGACGTGATCGTAGCCCAAAAGGTGCAAAACCCCATGCACGACCAAATGGCTGGCATGGTCCAGGAGGGATTTTCCTTGCGCCGTTGCTTCCCCCGCCGCCGTCTCGAAGGCAAGCACCACGTCGCCAAGCAGGACCTGTTCGGGCCGCGCCTGGCCCGGCGTGGCCGCCGGCGGCGCCTCGCCCGGAAAGGAAAGCACGTTCGTCGGCCGGTCCTGCTGGCGGTAAGTATGGTTGAGGCGTTGGCTTTCGGCGTCGTCCACCAGCGCCAGGCTAAGCTCGGCGGCCCCGTTCGCCGGCCAACCCGCCTTCAGGGCGGCCAGGGCGGCCCGGCGAAGCCCGGCTTCGATTGCCGGCACGGCCCGCTCCCAGCGGGCATCCGAAACCAAGATGCCCACCTCCGGCGCAGGCGATGGCGGTTTCGCCTTAGGCATCGTCCGGTTTGCCCTTTGTCCCGGGCTTGGACGCCGGCGCATAGACGTCTTCTTCTTGTTCTTGCGCGCGCGCATCGTAGGCCCGCACGATTTCCGACACCAATGGATGCCGCACGACGTCCGAATCCAACAATTCAACGATGCGCACGCCTTCAACGTCCATGAGCACTTCCAGCGAATCGCGCAAGCCCGAACGCACGCCCCTGGGCAAATCCACCTGGGTGAGATCGCCGGTGACCGTCATGCGGGCATTCTCGCCCAAACGCGTCAGCAACATCTTCATCTGCACGGCGGTCGTGTTCTGCGCCTCGTCCAAAATTACGAACGCGTTTGAAAGCGTCCGTCCGCGCATGAAAGCCAGCGGCGCGATTTCAATCTCGCCGCTGGCGAGCCTGCGGTTTACCTGTTCAAGCGGCATCATGTCATGAAGCGCCTCGTAGAGCGGCCGGAGATAAGGATCGATCTTCTCGCGCAAATCGCCGGGCAAAAAGCCCAGGCTTTCGCCCGCCTCGACGGCGGGACGCGACAGCACGATGCGATCGACCTGGCCGTTCATCAACATGGAAACGGCCGAAGCGACGGCAAGATAGGTTTTGCCGCTTCCGGCCGGGCCAAGGGCGACGACAAGCTCGCTTTCCTGAAGCGCCTGGATGTAGCGCACCTGCCCCGGCGAGCGCGGCGAGATCAACCGCTTGCGCGTCGGGATGGCATAGTTTTCCGGGTCCAGAAGGGTGCCGTCCGCGTTTAAATTCATGGCAAGCCGCAAGGCCGCATCGACCTCGCCTTCGTTGACATCGAGCCCACGCTTAAGACGGCGGTATAGCAAATCCAGCGCCGCGCGCGCCATGCGAACCCGGTCCAATGGGCCGGAAATCGCCAATTGATTGCCGCGCGAACCGATGGCCACGTCCAGCCGGCGTTCGATCTGGGAAAGATGGGCGTCCTGCTTGCCGTAAAGCTGGGGAAGAAGCCGATTGTCATCGAATTGAAGATGCTGCTGGGACGCGTTTTCCGTGGTGGTGGTGGCTGCCATCACGCGCAGGCTCTTTCGCTGGTTGCCGAAGGGGACGTGCCGATCGGCCCGATCCATTCGCCCGCCAGGCTGTTCCGATGCTGGGCAAGGATGCGGATTTGGCCGAGATCGCCGATGGCCGCTTCCGGCGCCTCGACATGCACCGCCTGCCAATAGGGGCTGCGCCCGATCAGCTGGTTCCGGTGGCGGCCGGCCTGTTCGAAAAGAACCGGCAGCGTGCGGCCAAGCATCTTTGCGTTCCAGGCGCGCTGACTTTGCCCAAGCAGCGCCTGCAGGCGGTGCAGGCGTTCTGCCTTTACGGCCTCCGGCACGGCATCTGACATCAACGCCGCCGGCGTGCCGGGGCGCGGGCTGTATTTGAAGGAAAAGGCCTGGGCAAAACCCACTTCTTCGACAAGGGCCAGGGTCGCCTCGAAATCTTCATCCGTCTCGCCGGGAAAGCCGACGATGAAATCCGAAGAAAGGGCGATGTCCGGCCGGTGGCGGCGCAGCGTGGCCACAAGCTCCCGATACGCGTCCGCCCCATGGCCACGATTCATGCGTTCCAAAACCGAATCGGATCCGGACTGTACGGGAAGGTGCAGAAACGGCATCAATTTCGCCTCTTCCCCATGCAGCCGCAAAAGGTCGGCGTCCATGTCGCGGGGATGGGACGTCGTATAGCGAATGCGCAGCAGGCCTTCGATGGCCGCCAGCGCGCGAATGAGATCGGCAAGACCGGCCGCCTCGCCCTTTGGGCCCGGCCCGCGATAGGCATTGACGTTCTGGCCCAGCAGCGTGATTTCGCGCGCGCCGTTTGCGACCAGGTGACGCGCCTCTTCAACGATGGCCGCAACGGGCCTGGAAAATTCGGCGCCGCGCGTATAGGGCACGACACAAAACGTGCAGAATTTGTCGCACCCTTCCTGAATGGAAAGAAAGGCCGACACGCCGGGCGCCGAAGCGGCCTCCGGCAAATGATCGAATTTCGATTCGACGGGAAAATCCGTATCCAGCACCGCGCCCTCGGCGCGCGTGGCCCGGGCGACCATTTCCGGAAGCCGATGATAGGTCTGCGGTCCAAAGACAAGATCGACGTGGGGCGCGCGGCGAAAAATTTCTTCGCCTTCCGCCTGGGCAACGCAGCCGGCGACGGCAAGAATTTGGCCGCCGCGTTCCGTCTTCACGGGCCGCAACCGGCCCAATTCGGAAAAAAGCTTTTCGGACGCCTTTTCGCGAATGTGGCAGGTGTTCAAAATCACCATGTCCGCGGCCTCGGGGCAGTCCGTCAGCCGATAGCCAAGCGGCGCCAGGACGTCCGCCATGCGGGCGGAGTCATAGACGTTCATCTGACAGCCATAGGTTTTGATGAAGAGTTTCTTTGCCATCGCCTACCAGGCCTGCGGAGCGGAAGGGTTCGCGCTCCTGGTGCCCCCTGTATCCAACGTAGATATGGATACGGATAGCCGAAAAAACACTAGCATTGCCTTAAAAAGAGTCAAGGATTGCCCCCTGCCCGCGCCGACGCGCGGGCCTTGGACGGCTGGGTCCGCGCCGGCGCACGGGTCTTGGGCGGCTGGACCCGCGCCGGCGCACGGGTCTTGGGCATCTGGCCGGTGATGGCCTGGGCAACCCCCCGGGAAACCGTTTTGTGGGTGGCATCGGCAAGGGTCTTGCGCGAACCGAACGCGTCGATCGTCACGACGGGGTGAAATTGCACAACGATGGTAACGTCGCCAAGTCCCGCCATTTTCCAAAAATGGGGCGCCAGCTCCATGTCGCCATACCACGCATAATAGGGCCGCAGCGAACGGCCCAGCGGGATCCCGTCCAAATGGGTATAGGCGATCGAAACCGGCTGGACGGCGATGGCTTCGCCATGGATCTTTTCTTCGGCCACGCTGAAGAGCGCGCTTTTGAAACGGAGCACGCGATTGCCGTCGTTGCTGGTCCCCTCGGGAAAAAGAATGAGCCGATCGCCGCGTTGCAAGCGCTCGTGGATCGCGTTCCGATGCGCCGAGGTACGGGACACGCGCCGCTCGATAAAAACCGTTTCTTGCAGTTTGGCCAGCGTTCCAAAGAAAGGCCAATCCGCAACTTCCGCTTTCGAGATGAACGCAACGCCGCGAATCAGCGCCGACAACATCGTAATGTCCAGATAGGACGTGTGGTTGGAAACGAACAAGGTCGGCCGCTGGTCGGAAATTTCGCCGATCTGAATCAGGCGAAAGCCGAAGATGCGGCAGCAACTGCGATGATAAAAATAAGGAAGGCTGCGTGCGTAAGAAAAGCGAAACCGCAGCCCGATCACCTGCGCCGGAATAAGCAAAAGCGTCCAGCTAACGTAAACGAAGATGCGAAAGGCCGCTAAGAGGCTAGAGCCCATTCGACCTAGGTTTTCGATTTCTTGATATCGAAGTGACGGAAATATTTATCCGGAACGATGTCCCGTTTTACGACGATGCACACATCCGTCGTGTTGAACTGCTCGTCGACAACGGCCCCGTCCCCGACAAAACCGCCGAGGCGCAGATACCCCTTGATCAAGGTTGGCAAGGACGCCAATGCGCGTTTCGCATCCACGTTCTCCTGCGTCCGCATGGGCACGTAGCGGTCGGGCAGCGCGCGCGGGCGAATGGCCGGCGGCGCCAGATGGTATTTGTGCAGATAGCTCAACGCTTCGGCGTGCTGCGCCGGGTCCGTGCCGATGAAGCTGGCGCAGCCGAACAGAAGGTCGATGTCGTAATGCTCGACATAGGCGCCGATGCCCCGCCACAGCAGTTCCATCGTCGCCCGGTTGCGGTATTTCGCATCGACGCAGGAACGGCCAAGCTCCAGAACCCGCCCCGGATATTCCACCAGCCGCGAGATGTCGTATTCGCCGGCGGAATAAAAGCCGCCATGGCTTGCCGCCATTCCGCCGCGGATCAGCCGATAGGTGCCGACGACCGCATCGGAAAATTCGCCCTGGGCCACCCGCTCGCGGTCGATCACCAGCACATGGTCGCAATCCTCGTCGAACGCGTCGAAGTCGCGGCGGCGGGCCGCCATGTCCGGCGTCGGGGTGGCGGCCAGTTCGTCGTAGAAAACCCGGTAGCGAAGCGCCAGGGCCGCATCGATTTCACGGTCGCTGTGGGCAAGGCGCACGTCGAGGGATTTGCTTTGCACTTTCTGGATGGGATCGAAATAGGCCTGCCCCGCCAACGCGCCGCCGAACCGCTTGCGGCCATAGGGCGGCCGCATCACGCGCGCAAATTTCGGCAGCCACCCCGGCTGGCGCTGGCGAAAACGGTCGCGAAGTTTTTTCGGCCCCTTCAACATGTCGCTATTTCGCGTCACCCCTTGGAAGGCAGTAAAGCTCTAACCGGTGGCCGACAAGTTCATAGCCATGTTTTTTCGCCACCGCTTTTTGATAGGACTCGATGTCCTTGCACTCGAACTCGATGATTTTTCCGCTGCGCATATCGACCAGATGGTCGTGATGTTTTTCCGGTATTTCCTCATAGCGCGCGCGCCCGGTGCCAAAGTCGAGCCGCTCGATAATGCTGGCCTCCTCAAAAAGGCGGATCGTGCGGTAGACGGTCGCAATGCTGATGCGGTCGTCAATTTTTGAAGCGCGCTGATACACCGTCTCCACGTCCGGGTGATCTTTCGAATCGGAAAGCACCCGCGCAACGATGCGCCGCTGTTCCGTCATTTTTAAACCTTTGTCTTCGCAAAGGCGTTCCAGTCTGGACGTCATCGCTTGGCCGAACCATTGGTTTCCATTGCTTAAGGCGCCAAGTATAAGGGCTCAAAACTACCCCCACAAGCCTGTCCCCGATGGTCCAAGATTGCCATTCGCCTTTGTTTTTCCGCCGCTTGACACATGCCCGCGTTGCAAAAACCCTTCCGGCCGGACGTGGCGTTCGTATTTTTTATTTCCGTCTCCGGCTCCGTTCGCCGGTGAAGAATTCCATATTTGTATGACGGAACGCTGTCGAAAAGGGCGTGCCGCCGGTGGCGGCGCCCCTTGACCGCGCCTCAAAAGGTTCGGCAAAGAATGTGGGCGTCGCGCGCGCCCGCACCCTTGGGGCTTTCTTCCGCGCGGTAATAACGCGCGCGCGCGCCCACTTCGACAAAACCATGGCGGCGATAAAGCGCAAGCGCGTCCAAATTCGTCACCGACACTTCCAAATAAAGGGCCTGGGCGCCGCGTCTTTGCGCCCCTTCCGCCGCCGCTTCCAAAAGCCGCCCGCCGACGCCCTGGCCGCGCGCCTCCACGCCGACGCCAAGGGAGAGAATTTCCGCTTCGCCCCCGGCGGCCCGGCAAAGGACGAAACCCAAAGGCGTCTCTTCGCCATCGGCGATGGCCGCGCCATCCGCGATGGCAAGATGGCCAAAACCGGGCGCGCCGCCGAGCAGCTTGGCAATGGCCCCGGGCGCCCAGGGGGCTGGAAAAATCACCCCCTGCAACGTGCCGATGGCCGCCGCGTGGGCGGGCGTGGCGGCGCAAATCCGCGTGTTACCCATTGGGAAGCCTTGCCTCCGGCGGGCGCAGGTAAAGGGGTTCCGGATTGGCCGTTGGGGGGCGCACGGCACCGAGGCGGGCGAGGCTTTCCGCCTGGGGGTAGCCGGGCGCCGCCGACCAGCGAACGTCGCCGTTCCCCTTGGCAAAAACATCGCGAAGCAGGGCGGCGCCGTCGCCGACGATCAAAAGCGGCGCCCGCGCCATCGCCGCGCAGGCCTCCGGCGTGCGGACCGCCCCTTGATCAAGGGGGCGGAGCATTTCATCGAACGCCTGGGCGTAAAGGTCGCCCCGCTTCGTATCCAGGGCCACCAGCACGTGGCGGCCGGCGCGTTCGTCCGGCGCAACGCCATGGGCAACGGCTTCGAAACTCGTCACGCCGACGATCGGCAGCTGGCCCGCCAAAGCAAGGCCGCGCGCCGCCGCCAGGCCGACGCGAAGGCCGGTGAACGAACCGGGCCCCAGGGTCGTCGCCAAACGGTCCACCTCGGCAAAGCCGACGCCGGCCTCCGCCAGCACGTCCTGCACCAGACCCATCAGCGCCTCCGCCTGGCCGCGGGCCATTTCGCGAAGGCGCGCGGCCAGCACCCGGTCCCCTTCCAACAGGGCGACCGAACAGGCACCGGCGGCGGTATCGAAGGCAAGAACCTTCAAGGCAGGCTCCCGAATTGGAAACGGGCAAAATTCTAGCCCAAGATAGGCCTTGCGCCTGTAAAAACCACCGCTTGTAAAAACCGCCCTCGGGCTTACAAACTTACGGCGCCTGCAAGCCCGCGCCCGCCAATTCGGAGCCGCCATGGACCCCCTGCCCAACGTCCCCCTGGTCGAAACCACGCCGACCGACAAAATCGCCCTCGCCCTTGCTTATGGGACGGCGGAAAACTTCACCGGCAAACCGGTCTACGCCCGCCCGCGCTGCTATTTTCACCCGGACGCGGCGGCAAGGCTGCAAGCCGCCGCCCATTTGGCGGCGCGGTTCGGCTATCGCTTGAAAATCTTCGATGGCTATCGCCCCACCGAGGCCCAGCAAATCTTGTGGGATTTCTGCCCGGACCCGGAATTTCTGGCCGATCCGAAACGGGGCTCGCCCCATTCCCGCGGCGTCGCCGTCGATCTCACCTTGCTCGATGGCGACGGGCAGGAATTGGAAATGGGCACGCCCTTCGACGCCTTCACCACCCTTTCCCATCACGCCAACGCCGACATCCCCATCCAGGCCCAACGAAACCGGCTGTTTCTTTTGGGGCTGATGACCGATGCCGGCTGGGATTTCTATCGAAACGAATGGTGGCATTACCAGCTTTTCGACAGCCGGCGCTATCCGCTGCGCTCCGATGCCGAACTTGGCCTCGGCATCATGGGTCCGGGCTAGGGTGCTTGTTCCGAACGGGGGCCGCGCATTAGAGTGGCGAACGAAAGGGTGCGTTGATATGCCGCTTCACTTCCATCGGGTGCGATGGCTTTACCGCCGCGTCTTCAAAGGCGCGGGCGTCCTGCTGCTGGCTGCCTTTGGGCTCTTTGCCGCCCCAGGGGCAAACGCCATCGAGACGGCTCCCGCCGGGACGGTCGCCGTCAACCACGCGGTGGCCCTGATGTACCATCGCTTCGGCGAGGACGCGCACCCGACGACGAGCGTCACCCTCGACCAATTCGAAGCCCATCTTCAGGAATTAAAAAACGGCGATTACACCGTCCGGCCGCTGCCGGAAATTTTAAACAGGCTGCGCGAGGGCAAGCCCCTTGCCGATCGCACGGTGGCGATTACCGTCGATGACGCTTTCCTTTCCGTCTACACGGAAGCCTGGCCGCGATTGAAAGCGGCCGGTTTTCCGATGACGCTTTTCATCGCCACCCAGGCGATTGACCGGGGCGGAAAGGACTACATGAGCTGGAGCCAGATCCGGGAATTGCTGCGCGACGGCGTGACCATTGGCAGCCAAACGGAAACCCATCTGCACATGCCCCTTGCCGATGCCGAAACGGTGGCGGGCGAATTGGCGCGGTCGAACGCGCGCTTTCTTGACGAGCTGGGCATCCGGCCCACGCTGTTTGCCTACCCTTACGGCGAAACCAGCCTCGCCGTCCAGGAAGCCACGCGCAAGGCCGGTTTCGTTGCCGCCTTCGGACAGCATTCCGGCGTCCTGCACCCAGGCGAAGACTTCTTCTATCTGCCGCGCTTTGCGTTCAACGAAAATTTTGGCGATCTTGCGCGCCTCCGCCTGGCCGCGGGCGCGCGGCCCTTGCCGGTCAAGGATGTCACGCCACGCGATCCGTTGCTTGGCAAGGACAACAACCCGCCGAATTTCGGCTTTACCGTCGCGGCGGAAATTCCCGCCCTCGACCGGTTGCGTTGCTATGGCTCGAGCCAGGGGCAGGCGGAACTTGTCCAGCTTGGCGAGCGGCGCTTCGAAGTGCGCCTGGCCGCGCCCTTTCCGAAAGGGCGCGCGCGCATCAACTGCACGCTTCGATCGCGCGAGGGACGCTGGCGGTGGTATGGCCGCCAGTTCTACGTAACGGAATAACGGTCAAAAAGAATTACGCGTCGGGATCGGCGAGACCGGCATAAAGATCGCCCGTCAGCTTCGCGCGGTCGAAATGCCGCAATTTGTTCGCGCGGATAAGATTGCGAAGCGTGTCCACATAGGCATCGCCGCGCTGGGAATAGCGCCGCAACGTGTCGGCAAGGGCATAGCCGTTCAGCGGCATGGGACGGCGCCGCAAAGATTCCCGTTTGGCACGAAATTCCCGATAGGCGCGGTGCGTATTCAGATTGCGAATATAGGCGCGGACCGAACCGGCAAGCTCGGCGAAGCGCTGCACGGAATGGCGCGCGCCCGCGTCGCGGGCCGCCGGCACAAGGCCGCGTTGCGGGTTCAACGTCCATTGGCCGAAAATAGCGTTCCCCTCTTGGGCAAAACGCGACGTGCCCCAGCCGCTTTCCTCGGCGGCCTGGGCCAAGGCAAGGGACGGCGGAACGGTATCGATGCGGCGGAAAAGCTCGGCCCGGTCCCCTTCGGGAACCCGGTAATAGCCATAAAGGGCGCGCAGCCAATCCGCATCCTGGGTCGCCAGACGAACGCCGGCGCGTTGTGCTTCAAAAAGGGCAAAGGCGCGCTTGCGCTGTTCGCGAATGGTTTCGTTCACATGCAGCACCAGCGGCAACACCGCCTGCAGGAAAAGCTGCTTGCGCGCCTGAACGGTCGGGACGGCCTCCAGATCCTCCGGCAGCTTCGCCAAAAAGACCCGCGGCACGATGCCTTCCTCCCGCACCCGGTCCAGCCGGTATCCCTGGCGGCCGAAAATCGTCGCCACCGTTTCGGCGTCCGGCAAATGGAGCGAGGCAACCGGTCGGATAAGAGGCGCGCGGTCCAGCAAGGCGGTGGCCGGCAGGCTTGCCTGGCCAAAGGTCGCGCCGGCCGTCAGCGCGCCGATGGCGAGCAAAAGACCGGCCGGGGCAAGGCGCTCAAACCCGCAACGCTGCACAAACCCGCCAAAGAGATGTCGATCCATCCACTGCATATAGTAGTTAAAACGCGTTAACCCACCAAATATGGCGATGAATTGGCGGCTCCCGTCAAGGCAAAAATGCCCCAGACGGCGGACGGCCAGGCGGAAACGCCCGGACAGCCGCCGGCGGACCAGCCGGAAAAGGCGGCCTTGGCGGCGAAGGGACGAGGCCGGGCGCGTTCGGCTAGGATGAAAAACCCGCAAAAGACGATGTCTCCAAATAGGGTTGGTCTTACGAAACGGCACGAACTTCGAGAATTTCGGGGATGTAATGTTTCAACAGATTCTCGATCCCGTTGCGCAGCGTCGCCGTTGCGCTGGGACATCCGGCGCAGGCGCCTTGCAGCTCGAGAAAGACGACCCCCTCTTCAAAACGGTCGAAGCGCACATGGCCGCCATCCTGGGCGACGGCGGGCTGGACCCGGGTCTCCAGAAGCTCGCGGATCTGAACGACGACCGCGTCCCCTTCCTCGCCTTCAGCGGAAGCGGCGGCCGGAGCGGGGCTTTCCGGCGCGATCACCGGATCGCCCAGGGTAAAATGTTCCATGATGGCGCCCAGGATCTCCGGCTTGACGACTTGCCAGTCGCGCGCGTCCGTCTTGCTCACGGTAATAAAGTCCGCCCCCAGGAAAACGCCGACGACGCCGGAAATGCCGAACAGCCGCATCGCCAATGGCGAGCGGGCCGCGGCGTCGGGCGACGCGAAATCAACCGCCCCCTCTTCCATGACCGTCTGGCCAGGCAAAAACTTCAACGATGCCGGGTTTGGCGTCTGCTCGGTCTGAATAAACAACGCGGCTCCTCCTGATGAAGCGCGGCCTGATGAAGCGCGGCTTGGGTTTCCTCGTGGCGTGAATGTGGGTAAAAAAAGTCTAAAATTCAAGCTTTTCTTGAGTGATTTCTTAAGGTTACCGGCATAACCCGCTGAAAAACCCGCTCTTTTAAGTTAGGCCTTTGAGATCCTCGTCGGTGAGATTGCCGGGCACGATCGTAATCGGCACCCGAATTTTGCCCGCCATCTTGTTTACCAGCTGGTTGATGATCGGCCCCGGCCCTTCCGGATCGCTCGACGCGGCCAGGACCAGGATCGAGATGCTGGGCTCTTCCTCGATGATTTTCAAAAGCTCTTCGCTGCGCCCGCCTTCGCGCACGAACAAGACCGGCATCTTGCCGGTCAGCTCATTTACTTCGGCAGACAGCTTGGTGAGACTTTCTTCCGCCGCCTCGCGGGCCTCTTCGCGCATCAATTCGCCGACCGTCATCCAGTGCTGAAAATCCGCCGGCTCCAAAACGTAAAGAAGCGCGACATAGCCACCGGTTCTTCGCGCGCGATAGCATGCGTAGCGTAACGCCGTGCGCATTTCCTTCGTTGGATCAACAACGACGAGGAAACAACGATCGGGGATATCCTTCGCGCTTTTCTTCGATTGCGGCATGGGGCCTCATGCATTTGCGGCGTAGGAAATGTAAGGGTCAAACCCTGCGGAAGATAATCCCGGCCAGCCATCCTGCCACCAAGGCAAGGAAAATAGCAACGATGCCGTATTGCGCCGCATGGGCGTGCGCAAAATCGTAAACAACCGCTTCCAACCCGGTTTTGCGGATAACCAATGGCGTCGTCTGCACGCTGACGACGCGTTTTTCCCGCACCAAAAGTACTTTGACGGTGTAAACGCCGACCGGCACCGTTGCCGGAAAGAAAAGACGGGTGCGGAAAAGGGTGTTGCTTAAAAAAGCGACCTCGCCCGTTTCGACCCCGTAAAGCTCCCGCGCCTGCTTGCGCCGGATCAGCGCTTCGCGGAAATTCCCCGCGTCTTCTTTCGTTGCCGCCGCCGCCGTCAGCCGTAAGTTTTCCGCACCGATTTCGTTGCGCAGCAACATCTCTTGCGGAACGATGTCTTCCACCGGCCGGTTCGACGCGGCCGCATAATAGGCGGGCACGCCCTGAAACCGAAGCGCATGGCGGTTTACCCAGATGCCCGCGATGGACTCTTTTCGCCGCACGACCAGGTCCTGCTCCGGCCCGCGCACCACCACGATGACGTCGCCATCGCCCTCTGTCGCACCGAACAGAAGCACTTCCGCGCCGGTGAAGCCGGTGGTGATGGCGATCAAATGGTCGGAAAGATCGGCGACCAACGGCTCTGCCCGCAGCGCCGGCGCGCCGGACCCGCAAAGCACGATCGCCAGCAATAGAAGGAAGAAGCGCCGGCGGAAGAAGCGCCGGCCCAAGGCAACGCCGTTTATGGCAACGCCATTCATGGCCGCGCTGTTCATGGCCGCACCGGATTTAAAGAAAAGAGATCGTCGGGCGTTATCACCAATCCCCAGACCATCCGCGCGCAAACAAGCAGAACGAGCACGGCAAGCAAGCTTCGCAATTCGTCGCTTTGCAATTTTGCGCCAAAGCGCGTGCCGAGCTGGGCGCCGATGACGCCGCCCGACAAAAGTAGCAGCGCCAGCACAATGTCCACCGTCTGATTGTGCAGCGCCTGAAGGAACGTCACGTTCGCCGTGACGAAGATAATTTGAAAAAGCGACGTACCGATGACAACCGTGGTCGGCATGCCGATAAGATAAATCATCGCTGGTATCAGAATAAAGCCGCCGCCAACCCCCATGATGGCCGCCAGCACGCCGACGAAGAACCCGACGCCAAGCGGCAGCAAGGCGCTGATATAAAGTTTTGAACGGTGAAAACGCATCTTGAAGGGAAGCCCATGCACCCAAAGATGGTGGTGCAGTTTTCGCCGCGACGACGTTTTGCGATGGCGGCGGCGGAAAACGGCACGGGCGCTTTCCGCGAACATCAGGCTTCCGATCGTGCCAAGAAAGATCACATAGGAAAGGGCAATGACCAGATCGATCTGACCCAGGCTGCGAAAAAAGGAAAACAGCCCGACGCCGGCGGTCGAGCCCAGCAGGCCGCCGACGAGCAGCACGATCCCCATTTTGATGTCGATGTTCTTTCGCCGCCAATGGGCCAAGGCGCCGGAAACGGAGGCGGCGACGATCTGGTTGGCTTCCGTGGCCACGGCGACCGCGGGTGGAATACCGATAAAAATCAGGAACGGCGCCATCAAGAAGCCGCCGCCGATGCCGAACAGGCCGGAAAGAAATCCGACGAGCCCCCCAAGCCCGAGAAGGAGAAAAACATCCACCGACACTTCGGCAATGGGGAGATAAATTTGCATTTGGGCTTTGTCTAACGGCCGCGAGGCGCCACTAAGCAGAGATAGGCCCTGTAGCGGCACCAGGGCAAGCCCAAATCGCCCTTTGAAGGAGAAAAGAAGGGCGCGGCGGCCTTAAGCGTGCAGGAGGCCGATCAAATCGTCGATCTCGGCCAAATGTTTCTCGGCCAGCGCGTTGGCGTGCTCGGCGCCGTCGCGAAGGATGGCATCCACCGCGCCCGGGTCCTTCCGCAACCGCGCCATCTCTTCGCCGATGGGCCCCAGCACGTCGACGGCAAGGGCCGTCAGCACCTCCTTGAAGGCCGAAAACTGGGCCCCGGCGAAGCGCGCGAGGACGGCGTCGCGGGGAAGATCGGCAAGGGCGGCGTAAATACCGATGAGATTTGCCGCCTCCGGCCGCCCCTCCAGATCCTTCGGGTCGTCGGGCAGGGGCGCCGGGTCCGTTTTCGCCTTGCGGATCTTCCGGGCAATGGTGTCGCGGTCGTCCGTCAGATTGATCCGGGAATTGTCGGAATTGTCGGACTTGCTCATTTTCGCCGTCCCGTCGCGCAGGCTCATCACCCGCGTCGCCTCGCCGAAAATCTGCGGCTCCGGCAAAGGAAAATACTCGACCCCATAGCGCCGGTTGAAGGCGCCGGCGATGTCGCGAACAAGTTCCAGATGCTGTTTTTGGTCTTCGCCGACCGGCACATGGGTTGCCTTGTAAAGCAGCACGTCCGCCGCCATCAGCACCGGATAGGCATACAGCCCAAGCCCGGCGTTTTCCTTGTGCTTGCCGGCCTTGTCCTTGAACTGGGTCATGCGGTTGAGCCAGCCAAGCGGCGTCATGCAGGCCAGCAGCCAGGCCAGCTGGCTATGGCCGGGGACGGCGCTTTGGTTGAAGATGGCGCAGCGTTTCGTATCGATGCCCGCGGCCAGAAAGGCGGCCGCCACTTCGCGCGTGTGGGCGCGAAGGGCGTCGGGCGCCTGCGGCAGGGTCAGCGCATGCAGATCGACGATGCCGTAAAGGCAATCGAATTCATCCTGCAGCCCAACCCAGTTTTTCAGGGCGCCCAGATAATTGCCGAGATGCAGATTGCCCGTGGGCTGCACGCCGGAAAAGATACGTTTCATAGCTCGAACTCCCGCGGACGACTTTCTATTTAAGCCGGTGGCCGGTCAAGCGTGCTTTTTTGAAACAGCGATCGCAGATCGCCTTTTTCGAACGCGCCCAAAAGACGGGCCAGAAGAACGTAAGCCGCGAAGCCGCCCGCGACGAGCAGTCCCAGGGCCAGCCAACGCGCCGCCTCGCCACCCGCAAGGGGCGCCGCCAGCAGCTCGGCGGCGCCAAAGGCCAGCCCGCCCATAGCCAGAGAGGCGAGCCCCATGCGCGGCAGCCTTTTCTTCAGCCGCGCATCCAAGGGAAGCTCGCCGCGGCGCCGGAGGCCGGCGATCAACAGGGCGGCATTGCACCAGGACGCGATCGCCGTCGCCAGCGCGATCCCCACATGGGCGAAGGGGATCATCAGGGCGACGCTGAAAAGAATGTTCACGACGACGGCGATGGCGGCGATCCTTACCGGCGTCGCCGTGTCCTGGCGGGCAAAATAGGCGGGCGCCAAAACCTTGACGAGGACGTAAGCCGGAAGGCCGATCGCATAGGCCGAAAGGGCCGCCGCCGCGGCCTGCACTTCCACATGGGTGAAGGCGCCGCGCTCGAACAGCACGTGAAGAATGGGCGTGCTTAACAAAAAGAGGGCGACCGCCGCCGGCAGGGTCAGGAAAAAAGCGGCCTCGATGGCGCGGTTTTGGCTGGCCAGCGCGCCCTGCCGGTCGCCGCCGCGAAGCTGGCGGGAAAGCAACGGCAACAACGCCGTGCCGATGGCGATCCCGACGACGCCAAGGGGAAGCTGATTCAAACGGTCCGCATAATAAAGGTAGGAAATGGCGCCGGCGGGAAGAAGCGAGGCAAGAATAACGTCCACGAACAAATTGATCTGCACGATCCCGGCGCCGATCGCGCCCGGTGCCAGCAGGCGCAAAAACCGTTTCACATCCGGCGTCAACCGCGGGCGGCGCAAACGAAGCGACATGCCGGCCCGATGCAGCGCCTGGGCCAGCCACAAAAATTGGCCAAGCCCCGCCACTCCCACGCCGATGGCAAGCGCGTGGCCCGGCGTCTCCGTATATCTCGCCAAAACCAGAAGGCTTCCGATCAGCACCAAATTCAGCACAATCGGCGTCGCCGCGACGGCGGCGAACCGGCCAAGCGAATTCAGCACGCCCCCCATCAACGAAACCAGAGAGATAAACAAAAGATAGGGAAAGGTGATGCGCGTAAACAGCGTGGCATAGCCATAGCGCAGCGGGTCGTCCACGAACCCTGGCGCAAGCGCATAAAGAAGCCACGGCATCGCCACCTCGGCGGCGGCCACGAATAGCGCCAGCGCGACGAACAGCACCGCCAGCACTTCCTCGCCGAAACGTTTCGCCTCCTGCCTGCCGTTCTTTTCGAAAAAGCCCGCGAACATCGGGACAAAGGCGGCGTTGAAGGCCCCCTCCGCAAAAAGCCGGCGAAAGAAATTGGGCAGCTTGAACGCCACGAAGAACGCGTCCGCGACGACGCCGGCGCCAAGGATCGCCGCCAGCAAAATATCGCGGACAAAGCCAAGCATCCGGCTTGTCAGCGTGTAGCCACCCACGGTGGCAATCGAGCGAAGAAGTGCCATAGCCTTGATAACTATCGAGTTTTTTAGCCGCTTCGAAGACGGATCGCCCGAACCCTACTCGCCGGCCGCCCGCGCGATCTCATCCCGGTTTTCCCACCCTTCGATGGCCGCGTGCACCTCTTCCTGGATGGCTCCGAGTTTCTTTTCATGCACGATTTTCATTCCAAAGATGTCCTTCACATAGAAGACATCGACGGCGCGCTCGCCATAGGTGGTGACGTGGGCGCTTGCGATCTGCAAGCTTAAACTGCTCAACGCCCGCGTGACATCGTAAAGAAACCCCGGACGGTCGCGGCCATTGACTTCGATGACCGTAAAAGCCTGACTGGCGTTGTTGTCGATCAACACTCGCGGCGCCACCTCGAACACGCGCGTCCGGCTTGGAAGGCCCGTCCGGCGCGCCAGTTCCTGCATCGGCAGGATGTCGCCCGCAAGCGTTTTTTGAATGCACTTCAAAAGGTGTTTCTCCAAACCGGGCTTTTCGAACGGTTTGCCGTTTGCGTCCTGCAGCCAAAACGTATCGAGCGCCATGCCGTTCTTCATCGTAAAAATCTTGGCGTCGACAATGTTCGCGCCAACCAATGAAAAGGCGCCGGCAAGCCTGGAAAAAAGTCCGGGATGGTCAATTGCGTAGATCGTTATTTCCGTTACGTCGCGCAGCTTGTCCACATGGGCGCGCAAGGTAAGGGTTTTTTTTGCGCCATCCGCGTCCTGCATAAGTTCGGCCTGGCGCGCCAGCATCTTCACCGGATAGGCCAGCCAATAGGCCGCCGTGCCCCGTTCGGTAAAGCGGGCGAAGGCGGCGTCCGTCCAATCCGGCAGATGCGCACGAAGATCTTGCAAGGCGGCCTCGGCGCGGGCCTCGGGCATTTGCGTCATCAACCCACCCGACATGACTTCCTCGGCGCGGAGATAAAGCGCCCGCAGAAGCGATGCCTTCCAGGCGTTCCAGACGTTCGGGCCGACGGCGCGAATGTCGGAAACGGTCAGCAGCAAAAGCAGCCGAAGGCGTTCCGGCGATTGCACAATTTCGACGAAAGCCTGGATGGCCTCCGGGTCGTTCGTGTCGCGTTGAAAGGCGGTCGTGCTCATCACAAGATGGTGGCGCACCAGCCAAACGACGTTTTCCGTTTCCTCGTCCGAAAGGCGCAGGCGGCGGCAAACGCGGCCGGCAATTTTGGCGCCGACGACCGAGTGGTCGCCCGGACGCCCTTTCGCAATGTCGTGAAGCAGAACGGCGAGGTAAAGCACGCGCCGCGAAAGCACCTTGTGCACGATCTCGGAAGAAAGCGGCATTTCCTCTTTGAAATGCCCCTGTTCAATCCCGTGCAGCGTGGCGATCGCAAAGATCGAATGCTCGTCCACCGTATGCACGTGATACATATTGTATTGCATTTGGGCGACGATCCGGCCGAATTCCGGGAGAAAACGCCCAAGCACACCGGCCTCGTTCATGCGCCGGAGCGCGCGCGCCGGATCCTTCTTCGAGGTCAGCATGTCCAGAAACAACCGCGTCGCCTCGCGGTCCTGCCGCAGATGGCGGTCGATGCGATACAGGTTTTGCGTGACCAGCCGAAGCGCGTAGGGGTGCACGTCCAGTTCGTTTTCCTGGGCAACGCGAAAGAGTTTTAGAAGGCTTAGCGGGTCCGCTTCGAAAGCACCGGCATCTTCCACGTTGAGACGGTTTTTTTCGGCGAGGAACCCGCCGATGCGCGACGTCGAACGCCACGGCAAACGAAAACGGGACGGGCGCTTCTGCTGCGTCTCCAGACAGGCGCAGAAGATTCGCGTCAAATCGCCCACGTCCTTGGCAACGAGAAAATAGCGTTTCATGAAGCGTTCGACGCCGCGCACATGGCCGCGATCCGCATAGCCCATGCGGCGGCTGATCTCGGGCTGCATGTCAAACGTCAGCCGTTCTTCCCCCCGCCCCGCCAGGTAATGCAGGTGGTAGCGCACGTTCCATAGAAAGCGGAGCGCATGATCGAAGCGCGCGGCTTCCGGACCCGTCAGCACGCCAAGCAGGACCAGGGCATCGGGATCGTCGACCTGGTAAACGGCCTTGGCAATCCAGAAAAGCGTGTGCAAATCGCGAAGGCCGCCCTTGCCGTCCTTAATGTTCGGCTCCAGCACGTAACGCGAATCGCCCATGCGCATGTGCCGCGCGTCGCGCTCGGCCAGCTTTGCCTCAACGAATTCCGTTGCCGTCGCCACCACCACGTCGCGGAAAAAGCGCATGCGCATGCGTTGAAAAAGCGCTTCGTTGCCGGCAAGAAAGCGCGATTCCAAAAGCGCCGTGCGAACGGTCATGTCCGCCTTTGCCTGACGAATGCATTCGTCAATGGAGCGGACCGAATGGCCCACCTTCAAGCCAAGGTCCCACAGGATGTACAGCAGATATTCGATGACCTGCTCGCCATGGGGCGTTTGCTTGTAAGGAAGGATGAACAGGAGGTCGAGGTCCGAATAGGGCGCCAGCTCGCCGCGCCCATAGCCGCCGACGGCGACGACGGCCAAATGTTCCGCCGCGGTTGGGTTGGAAACCCGAAAAAGACGGTCCGTCACGAAATGGTGCAAGACCTGCAGCAACCCATCGAAAGAGAGGCTTTTCGCCTGGGCCACGTCAAAGCCGTTTTCGCCGGCCTCGAAACGCGCCTGCAATTCCGCCCGCATGGCCGCAAGGGCAAGGCGCGATTCGTCCAGCACGCTCAGGCGCAGCTTCTCCGGATCCGTCTCGTCCTGGTAGAGCGCCTCCAGCGCCGCCGCCAGGGCGTCCGGCTTGAACGCCGTTTCGATCGTTTTTTCCATTCCTTCGGGCCTTTAAGGGTAGAAGCACCCGCAGCATAGGCGAAATCGGCAAAAAACGCCCTATTCGTCGAGGGCGGCCTTTAGCCGGTAGAGCCAGTCGAGGGCTTCGCGCGGCGTCAATTCGTCGGGGCGGCTTTCCCGAAGCAGCGCTTCCACGGCCGACGCCTTCGCGGGCACGGGCGCCGGCGCCTCGTGGAAAAGCGGCAAATCGTCCGCCAGGCGCGAGGCCGTGCTTTTGCCTTCCTCCGCTTCCAGGGTTTCCAGAATTTCTTCGGCGCGGCGGACAACCGCCTCCGGCAGGCCCGCCAGCCGCCCCACATGCACCCCATAAGACCGGTCGGCGGCGCCTTCCGTCACCTCGTGGAGAAAGATCACCTCGCCCTGCCACTCTTTAATCCGCATCGTATGGCAGGAAAGATTTTCCAATTTCGCCGCCAACGCGGTGAGCTCGTGGTAATGGGTGGCGAACAACGCCCGCGCCCGGTTCACGTCGTGCAGATGTTCGATGGTTGCCCAGGCAATCGACAGCCCGTCGAAGGTGGCCGTGCCGCGGCCGATTTCGTCGAGAATGACCAGCGCCCGCGGCCCCGCCTGGTTCAGGATCGCCGCCGTCTCGACCATTTCGACCATGAAGGTCGACCGCCCGCGCGCCAAATCATCGGCGGCACCGACCCGGCTGAACAATTGATCGACCACGCCGATGCGCGCCGCCGCCGCCGGAACGAAGGCGCCCATCTGCGCAAGAATAACGATCAGGGCGTTCTGGCGAAGAAAGGTGCTTTTGCCCGCCATGTTCGGTCCGGTCACCAGCCACAGCCTTTGCCCTTCGCCAAGGTCGCAGGCGTTCGCCACAAAACCGCCTTCGTGGTCGCGCTCCAACGCCTGTTCGACGATCGGATGGCGCCCGTCTTCGATGCGAAAGGCGAACCCTTCCTCCACTTCCGGGCAGACATGGCGGCGTTGAACGGCAAGCTCGCCCAGGGCGGACGCGACGTCGATCTCGGCCAGGGCCGCGGCCGTTTCGGCAATGGCCTCGGCACGCGCCTTCACCCGATCGACGAGCGCGTCAAAAAGGGCGCCCTCCAACGCCAGCGCCCGGTCGGCGGCCTGGCGGATACGGTTTTCCAATTCGGAAAGTTCGACCGTGGTGAAGCGCGCCGCGTTGGCCATGGTCTGACGGTGCAGAAAGCCGCTTTCCGGCAGCAGCAGTTTTTCTCCATGGGCAGACGGCACTTCGACGAAATAGCCGAGAATGTTGTTGTGGCGGATCTTTAAACGCGCAATGCCGGTTTTTTTCACATAGTCGTTCTGCAATTGGGCGATGCGGCGATGCCCCTCGTCGCGAAGGGCGACGGTCTCGTCCAGATCGGGGGAATAGCCCGGCGCAATAAACCCGCCTTCCCGCACGAAAGGCGGCAGGTCGGCGCGCAGCGCGCGCGCCAGGCTATCCACCAGATCGCCATGGCTGCCAAGGGCCGCCACCTGATCCGCCAGCCCATCGGGAAGGGGAAGCAATTCCCCCTGGGCGAGCGTTTCGCGCAGCGGCTCGGTCAAGGCCAGCCCATCGCGCACGCCCGCCAAATCCCTTGGCCCCCCGCGCCCGAGGGTCAGACGCGAGAGCGCGCGTTCCAGATCCGGCGAGCCGCGCAAGCTTTGCCGCAACGCATCGCACCGCCCGCGGTCTTCGAAAAAAAACGCGACCATGTCGAGGCGGCGGCGGATGGCCGCAACGTCGGTCAGCGGCGCGGCCAGCCGCGCCCCCAGCAACCGCGCGCCGGCGGCGGTCACCGTCCGGTCGATCGCGTCCAGCAGCGAACCCTTGCGGCCGCCCATCTGGCTTCGGGTCAATTCCAGATTGCGCCGCGTCGCCGCATCGATCTCGAGCACGGCGTCGGGCCGCAGGCGGCGCGGCGGCGAAAGCCTCGGCAGATGCCCTTTTTGCGTCAGCTCCACATAGTCGATCAGCGCTCCGCAGCCGGCCAGTTCGGCGCGCGGAAATTGCCCGAACCCCTCCAGGGTCTCGACGCCGAAGATGTGTTCGAGCCGGCGTTTCGCCGCCCCGCTGTCGAAGCGCGCCGAGGCCAGCGGCGAAAGCACAGCCCGGGCATCTTTCAGAGCGTCGCGAATTTCGGGCCGCTCGAAAAGCCGGTCGGAAAGCAGCATCTCGCCGGGATCGATGCGCGCCAAAATGGCGGCCAGCGCGCCCAAGGCCAAACTCTGCACGTGAAAATCGCCGGTCGACATGTCGAGCCAGGCGATGGCGAACGCCCCTTCCGCTTCCGCCAGGGCGGCAAGAAAATTGTGATTGCGGGCATCCAGCAGGGTTTCTTCCGTCAACGTGCCCTGGGTCACCAGCCGGATGACGTCGCGGCGGACAAGCGCCTTGCCGCCGCGCTTTCTGGCCTCCGCCGGGTCCTCGACCTGCTCGCAGACGGCGACCTTGAACCCTTTTCGGATCAGCTTGGAAAGGTAGGAATCCGCCGCATGCACGGGCACGCCGCACATGGGAATGTCGGCGCCCTCATGCTTGCCCCGTTTCGTCAGCGTGATGTCGAGCGCCGCCGACGCCTGGACGGCGTCCTCGAAGAAAAGCTCGTAAAAATCGCCCATCCGATAGAAGAGAAGATAATCCGGATGGGCTGCTTTGAGCGTTAGATATTGCGCCATCATGGGCGTCGCGGTGGCGGATTTTGATGGGCGCATCGATCGCGGCAAGCCTTCTCTCTTCCTGGTCACGGGTTTTCCGGCGGTCGGCCCGCAACCCGCACCCCGAAACCTGCCTGGGCATGCGTGGCGGCGCTTTCCGGGGAAGGGCAAATGTAACACAGGCCCTCTAAAAAGGGGCCACGCCGCCGGTTGGCTTTGACGCAACCCCTTCGGATCCCTACGATCACGGGAAAATTCCCCGTCGGGCCGTTGACGAAACCGGCGGAGAACGCAGAGGATCGCTGGATCAAGGATGACCGACGACGCAAATAAAGTAACCGACCAAGAAGCGCTGCTGTTTCACGCTTCGGGCCGGCCCGGCAAACTCGAAATTACGCCGACGAAGCCGCTGACGACCCAGCGGGATCTTTCGCTCGCCTATTCGCCCGGCGTCGCCGTGCCCTGCGAGCGGATCGCCGAGGACCCCTCCCTCGTCTATGACTACACGGCGAAGGGAAATCTGGTTGCGGTCATCTCCAACGGCACCGCCGTTCTCGGCCTTGGCAATCTCGGCGCCGCCGCCTCGAAGCCCGTCATGGAAGGCAAGGCCGTTCTTTTCAAACGCTTCGCCGACGTCGACAGCATCGACCTGGAAGTCGACACCCAGGACGTAGATGAATTTGTAAACAGCGTCCGTTTTCTCGGCGCCAGTTTCGGCGGCATCAATCTTGAAGACATCCGCGCGCCCGAATGCTTCATCATCGAACAACGCCTTCGCGAAGCGATGGACATTCCCGTCTTCCACGACGACCAGCATGGCACGGCGATCATTGCCGCGGCGGGCCTTTTGAACGCGCTGAATTTGACGGGAAAGCGCATCGAAGACATTCGCATGGTCGTCAATGGCGCCGGCGCCGCGGGGATTGCCTGCCTCGAACTGGTAAAGGCGATGGGCGCCACGCCGAACAACATCCTCCTTTGCGACACCAAAGGCGTGATTTATCACGGCCGCGAAGCGGGCATGAACCAGTGGAAATCGGCCCATGCCGCAAAAACAGATGCGCGCAGCCTGGCGCAGGCCATGGAAGGCGCTGACGTCTTCTTCGGCCTTTCCGTCAAGGGGGCCGTCGACAGCGCCATGGTCGCCAAGATGGCCGATCAGCCCATTCTTTTCGTCATGGCAAATCCGGACCCGGAAATTTTGCCGGAAGAAGTGCAGGCCGTGCGCGACGACGCGATCATCGCCACCGGGCGTTCGGATTACCCGAACCAGGTGAACAACGTCCTGGGCTTTCCCTACATCTTCCGTGGCGCGCTCGACGTGCGCGCCTCCACCATCAACGACGAAATGAAAATTGCCGCCGCCCGCGCCCTGGCCGACCTTGCCCGCGAGGACGTGCCCGACGAAGTGGCGGCGGCCTACGCCGGAAAGCGGCTGCAATACGGGCCCGAATACATCATCCCGGCCCCCTTCGACCCCCGGCTGATCTCCGCCATTCCGGCCGCCGTCGCCGAGGCAGCCATGGCCTCCGGCGTCGCGCGCAAGCCGATCGTCGACATGAACCAGTACCGCCTGGAACTTTCCACCCGACTCGATTCAACGGCGGCAAGCCTGCAGCGCATTTTCGAACGCGTTCGCCACAACCCGCGCCGCGTGGTGTTTTCCGAAGGCGAAGAAGAAAAAGTCATCCGCGCGGCGATTGCCTTCCGCAACGCCGGCTACGGCACGCCCATCCTCATCGGCCGCGACCACCTGATTGCCGAAGCAACGGAGCGCCTCGGCCTCGGCAACGCCGATTCGCTGGAGATTCACAACGCGCGCCTGAGCAAAAACAACCAGCGCTATACGGAACATGTCTACGAACGCCTGCAACGAAAGGGCGCGCTTTACCGCGACTGCCAACGCATGGTCAATCAGGACCGCAACGTCTTCGCCGCCTGCATGGTGGCGCTCGGCGATGCGGATGCCATGGTCACCGGGCTAACGCGCAGCTACGCCGTCTCCTATAAGGAAATCAACCGCGTGCTGGACCCCGATCCGAGCACGCAGGTCTTTGGCCTTTCCGTCGTCGTCGCGCCGCGCCGCACCGTTTTTCTTGCCGATACCACCGTGCATGAAAATCCGACGCCGGAAATTCTGGCGGACATCGCTGTCCAGGCGGCGGAAAACGCGCGCCTTTGGGGCCACGAGCCGCGCGTCGCCTTGATCTCCTTTATGAATTACGGAAGCCGCAAGACCCCGGCCGCCGATCGCGTGCGCGAAACCATGCGCCTGCTGGATCAGCGCAACGTCGATTTCGAATACGATGGCGAGATGACGCCGGACGTGGCCCTCAACCCGGAAATCCGGAAATTCTATCCGTTCTGCCGGCTTTCCGATTCGGCAAACGTATTGGTGATGCCCGATCTGGCCAGCGCCAACATCGCCTCGAAGCTGGTGCAGGAACTTAGCGACGTGACGGTCATCGGCCCGCTTCTGACCGGGCTTTCAAAACCGGCGCAAATTGCCCATATGGGCGCAACGGTTTCCAACATCGTCAATTTGGCGGCGCTCGCCGCCCACGCCGCCGAATAAGCACGGCCGCCTCGCACCCAACGCGCAAAAGAGACCCGATATGGCCCAACGCCTTCCGCCGCGAACCGTTCCGAAGCGCTGGTTCCTGTTTTGGACGGTCGCCGTTGCGCCCGGCGCGGGCGTGTTGGTGCTGCTTTTTCTATTCGGCAAGCTAGCGCTTTGGCCGGCCATCCTTGGCGGCGCCCTCGCCGCCGCCGCGCTGGCCTTTATCATCCGCGACTATCTGGGCGATTTCGATGCCGTCATCGCCTATATCGGCGATTTGGCCCGGCGCGAAAAGCCGGAAGCGCCGGACGTCCGCGCCCACAGCGCGGCCAGCGACATTCTCTCGGCGGTGGAAGCGCTCAACCGTTCGCAAAGGCAGCGGTCCGGGGCCCTGGAAATGTTGACCGAGGCCAACACCATCATCCTCGACAGCCTTCCCGACCCGCTGCTTCTTCTCGATCGCACCCGCCGCGTTCGCCAGGCGAACCGGGCGGCGCGCGCCCTGGTCACCATGGACCCGGTCGGCCAGGATTTGGCCGCCATCATTCGCGACCCGACCTTTCTTGCAGAAATCGACATCGCCCTTGAAACCCGGTCGGACCGCACGACCCACTTCGCCTTGCCCCATCCGCGCATGCAGTATTTTCTTGCCCGCATTATCGCCCTGGCAAAACCGGTCGAAAACGGCGTCAGCATGGTCGTCAGCCTGCATGATTTGACGGCGGTGAAGCAGCTTGAAAAAACACGCGTCGATTTTGTCGCCAATGTCAGCCACGAATTGCGCACGCCCCTCTCTTCCCTTGTCGGCTTTATCGAGACCCTCCAGGGGCCCGCCAAGGACGACGCCGAAGGGCAGGCCCGTTTCCTCGGCATTATGGAAGAACAGACGAAGCGGATGGTGCGCCTGGTCGAAGATTTGCTTTCGCTTTCGCGGATCGAGTTGAACGAACATGCCGCCCCTTCCGGTTTGGTGTCCATTGCCGAGGTGCTGGGCATGGTGCGCGACATGCTTTCCCTCGAAGCCGAGGCGCGCGGCCTTACGCTCGAAATCGATTTGGCCCCGGACCTGCCGGAGATTCCGGGCGACCGGGACGAACTGACCCAGCTTTTCCAAAACCTGTTCGACAACGCCATCAAATATGGCCGGTCCGGCACGCAGGTCCGGATTGCCGCCAAAGCGGAGGCGCGCCCGATCGTGGCCGGCTTTACCGGGCCGGCCCTTGCGGTCACGGTTCAAGACGAGGGCGAGGGCATCGCGCCGGAACATATCGCCCGGCTGACGGAGCGCTTCTACCGGGTCGATCAGGCCCGCTCGCGCGAGCTTGGCGGCACCGGCCTGGGCCTGGCGATCGTAAAGCACATCGCCCACCGCCACCGCGGCCAGCTTGCGATCGAGAGCGCCCTGGGCAAAGGCAGCCGCTTTACGGTGTACCTGCCGTTGGCGCCGGAAACCGAGACGCCGGAAACCGGTGCGCCGGAAACCGGTGCGCCGGAAACCGGCAAAACGGCGTCATAAATCTGTAATAGAACTTCGATACGCCTTCTGGGTCACAAGGCCGGCCCCAAGCCGGCCACCCCTTATGCCCCAGGCACCAGGAGTTCAAAGACCATGAGGAAACTGCTTTTAGCCGCCGCCATCGTCGCCTTTGGCGCCGGCGCGGCGTTCGCGGCGGACAACCGCAACCAAATTCGGATCGTCGGCTCTTCGACGGTTTTTCCGTTTTCCACGGCGGTGGCGGAAGAATTCGGCCAGACGACAGGCTTCAAGACGCCGGTCGTCGAAAGCACCGGCTCCGGCGGCGGGTTGAAGCTTTTTTGCACCGGCATCGGCCTCAACCACCCGGATATCACGAACGCGTCCCGCCGGATCAAAGGGTCCGAGGTGGACAATTGCGCCAAGAACGGCGTCACCAGCATCACGGAAGTAAAAATCGGCTTCGACGGCATCGTGCTGGCGAATTCGACAAAGGCCAAACGGTTTGAACTGACCCGCAAGGCGATCTTCCTGGCGCTGGCGAAGGACGTGCCGGACGCGTCGGGCAAGCTGGTGGCGAACCCGAACAAAACCTGGAAGGACGTGGACGCGAGCCTGCCCGATAAAAACATCGAAGTGCTGGGCCCGCCGCCGACGTCGGGCACCCGCGACGCCTTTGTCGAACTTGCGATGGAGGGGGGCTGCAAGAAATTTCCCGCCATCCAGGCGATAAAGAAAAAGGATAAGAAAAAATACAAAGCCATCTGCCATTCGATCCGGGAAGATGGAGCCTTTATCGACGCGGGCGAAAACGATAATCTGATCGTCCAAAAGCTCGAATCCAACCCGGCGGCTCTTGGCGTCTTTGGGTTCAGCTTCCTTGATCAAAACCGGGACAAGGTTCAGGGCAGCATCGTGGACAAGGTCGAACCAACCTTCGACAACATCTCCAGCGGAAAATATCCGGTGTCGCGTTCGCTCTACTTCTATGTAAAGAACGCCCATGTCGGCGTCGTGCCGGGCATCAAGGAATATATCCATGCCTTCACCAGCGAGACCGCCTGGGGGCCCTTCGGCTACCTGGCCGATCGCGGGCTTATTCCGCTTCCCGTCGCACAGCGCGACATATGGCGGAAGTCGTCGATGGGCCTTACCCCTTATAAGAAGTAACCCCGCGTCCTAGACGCGGAACCCGGAGTCAGAGGACGCGATGGCCTTTTATCTTTTTGCTCTAGGTCTGCTCGCCCTCTCCTCCGCGGCCTTTATGGTGGGGCGGCGGCGCGCGCTTGCCTTCGGGGACGCGCGGCGCCTGCATTCCCGCCCCAGCCATCACGGATTTTACGTCGCCCTTTGGTGCGTTCTGCCGGCGCTGGCCATCCTGGTGATCGGCCGGCTTTTCGAAGAAAACCTGCTCGGTCTGCTTTTGGTTGCGGGCATGGACCCAGCCATTTTCGCCGAATTTGGCGGCCGGGACGCCTTCGTCGAACGCGTCTGCGCCCTGGCGGCAAGCGGCCTGGTCAGCCAGTCGGAAGGGGTGCTTCGCGAAGCCGCGCTTCATTATGGAAGCCTGAAGCAAACCGGCCAGGCGGCGCTTTTCGTCGTCGCCCTGACGGCGTCCCTTGGCGGCATGGCCCTGGGACGGCGCGCCCTTCGCCCCTCTTTCCGGGCCCGCAACCGGGTGGAGGGCTTTTTCCAGGCGACCCTCGTCCTGGGCTCGGTGCTTTCGATCCTGACGACGATCGGGATCGTGCTTTCGATGCTGTTCGAAGCGATCCGCTTCTTCCAGTTGATCCCGCTCCACGAATTTCTGTTCGGCCTGCAATGGAGCCCGCAGACGGCGATCCGCGCCGATCAGGTTGGCCAAACCGGCGCCTTCGGCGCGATCCCGGTTTTCGCGGGCACGCTTTTGATCACGCTGATCGCCATGTGCATCGCGGTGCCGATCGGCCTTTTTGCCGCCGTCTATACGTCGGAATACGCCACACCGAAAATCCGCGCGGCCGTCAAGCCGGTGCTCGAGATCCTCGCCGGCGTGCCGACGGTCGTTTACGGTTTCTTCGCCGCCCTGACCGTGGCGCCGATGGTGCGCGACGCCGGCTTCTCGCTCGGCTTTGCCGTTTCCTCGGAAAGCGCGCTCGCCGCCGGCCTGGTGATGGGCATCATGATCATTCCGTTTATTTCGTCGCTCTCCGACGACGTCATCAACGCCGTCCCCCAAAGCCTGCGCGACGGGTCCTTTGCCATGGGGGCCACCAAATCGGAAACCATCCGCCACGTCGTTTTGCCCGCGGCCCTGCCCGGCATCGTCGGCGCCTTTCTGCTGGCGGTTTCACGCGCCATCGGCGAGACGATGATCGTCGTCATGGCGGCCGGGCTGGCTGCCAATTTGACGGCAAACCCGTTCGAAGCGGTGACCACCGTCACCGTGCAGATCGTCACCCTGCTCGTCGGCGATCAGGAATTTGACAGCGCCAAGACCCTGGCCGCTTTCGCGCTCGGCCTCGCCCTTTTCGTGATCACGCTCGTTCTGAACATCGTCGCCCTCCGGGTCGTCGAAAAATACCGAGAAAAATATGACTGATCTTGCCACCCAATCGGAAGCGGACGACCGCAACCGCCGGCGCCTGCGCCGCACGCGAGGCGAAAAGCGGTTTCGGTTTTACTGCATCGCCGCCGTCTTTGCCGCGATCGCCTTTCTTGTTTTTCTGCTCGGCAGCATCTTGCTAAGCGGCTACACCGCGCTTCTGCAGACCCATGTCCGTCTGGACATTGCTTACGAGGCCGCCCTCCTCGACCCGGATGGAAGCGGGGACGAGGCCGCCCTCCGACGGGCGGATTACGGCGCCCTTATCCGCAAAAGCCTGATGGAAAAATTCCCGAACGTGGAAGGCCGAAGGAATTTGCGCCGCCTCTTTGCCCTGGTCAGCGGTCAGGCCCGTTTCGAATTGCGCGACCGGGTCCTGGAAAGCCCGGCGCGCATCGGCACGACCGAGGCCGTGTGGCTGACGGCCTCCGGCGACATCGACATGTTGATGAAAGGCTATATGCGGCGCGACGTGCCCGAGGCGGCGCGGCGCCTGAACAACGAGCAGATCGGCTGGATCGATCGGCTTGCCGCCGAAGGCGCCGTGAAGAAAAAATTCAACACCGCCTTCTTCACCCGGGCGGATTCCCGCACGCCGGAGGTCGCCGGCATTTGGGGCGCCGTCGTCGGCTCCTTCTACACGATGCTTGTAACGCTGCTACTCGCCTTCCCGATCGGTCTGATGACCGGCGTCTATCTGCAGGAATTCGCAACGAAGAATCGCTGGGCCCGACTGGTCGAGGTCAACATCAACAATTTGGCCGCCGTGCCGTCCATCGTCTTCGGCTTGCTGGGGTTGGCGGTCTTTTTGAATTTCGGCGGCCTGCCGCGCTCCGCGCCTCTCGTTGGCGGCATCACGCTGGCGCTGATGACCCTGCCAACGATCATCATCGCTACCCGTGCTTCGTTGCTGTCCATTCCGCCATCGATCCGCGAGGCTGCCCGCGGCGTTGGCGCTTCAGAAACCCAGGTGGTGCTGCACCACGTGCTGCCGCTGGCCATGCCCGGAATCCTGACCGGAACGATTATCGGGATGGCGCGGGCGCTTGGCGAAACGGCCCCGCTTTTGATGATCGGCATGGTCGCCTTCATCGCTGACATTCCGCAAAGCATCACGGACCCATCCACCGCCCTTCCGGTCCAGATTTTCCTCTGGGCCGACAGCCCCGAGCGCGCCTTTGTCGAACGCACGGCGGCCGCCACGCTTATCCTCTTGATGTTCCTCATCACCATGAACGGGCTCGCGATCTTTTTGCGCAAGCGATTTGAACGCCGCTGGTAGGAGAAATCGAGTAAAATGGGAGCCATGGAACGGGAAATCGAAGGCGCGGGCTTGAAAACCCACGGCGCAGACAAGGGCGCGGCGATCAAGATCGCCACAATCGCGGCGGCGCCTGCCGCCCAGGCGGGCGAAGCGGCGCCGCCGAAGATGGCGGCGAAGAAATTAAACGTCTTCTATGACAACAAGCAGGCCCTGACGAACGTTGGCCTCAATGTGGTGGAAAACAAGGTAACCGCCCTCATCGGCCCTTCCGGCTGCGGCAAAACGACCTTCCTGCGCTGCCTCAACCGCATGAACGACACGATCGAGGGCTGCCGGGTCGCCGGCACGGTGACGCTGGACGGCCAGGACATCTACGAAAAAGGCATCGACGTCGTCGAACTGCGCGCCAAGATCGGCATGGTCTTTCAAAAGCCGAACCCGTTTCCAAAATCCATCTACGACAACATCGCCTATGGCCCCCAGATCCACGGCCTGGCGCGGAACCGGGCCGATCTCGACGAAATCGTCATGACCAGCCTGGAGCGCGCCGGCTTGCTAAAAGAAGTGCGGGACCGCCTGCAGGAGCCGGGCACCAGCCTTTCCGGCGGTCAGCAGCAGCGCCTTTGCATTGCCCGCGCCATCGCCGTCAGCCCGGAAGTGATTTTGATGGACGAGCCCTGCTCGGCCCTCGACCCCATCGCCACGGCGCGCATCGAAGAATTGATGGACGAACTTCGCCAGAAATACACCATCGTCATCGTCACCCATTCCATGCAGCAAGCGGCCCGCGTTTCCCAGCACACGGCCTTCTTCCATTTGGGCGAGATCGTCGAATATGGCGACACGGCAACCATCTTCACCAGCCCCAGGGATGAGCGGACTCAAGGCTACATCACCGGCCGCTTCGGCTGATCCGGGCGTGAAAAAAGGGAGAAGTCCCATGACATCGGAACATATCGTCAAATCCTATGACGACGAACTGAACCGCCTGAACCGCACCATCGTCGAAATGGGCGGCATGGCGGAATCCCAACTGCGCGCCGCGATCCTGGCGCTTACGAAGCGCGACAACGAACTTGCCGCCGAAATCATCGAGGAAGACGACAAAGTCGACGAGTTGAATTTCCAGGTGGACCAATTTGCCGTCGAACTGCTTGCCCTGCGCCAGCCCATGGCGGAAGATTTGCGCAGCATCGTCGCCGCGCTCAAAATTTCCAGCGACCTTGAGCGCATTGCCGATTACGCCGCAAACGTTGCCAAACGCGTCATCGCCATGGACGAACACCGCACCGTAAAACCGACCTCCGGCATCCCGCGCATGGCCTCTCTGGTTCAGCCAATGATCAAGGACGTGCTGGACGCTTACGTTGCCCGCGATTCGGAGCAGGCAATCCACGTCTGGAATCGCGATATCGAAGTCGATGACATGTATCTAAGCGTGTTCCGCGAGTTTCTGACCTACATGATGGAAGACCCGCGGAACATCACGCCATGCACCCATCTTCTTTTCATGGCTAAAAATATCGAGCGCATCGGCGACCACGTTACGAACATTGCCGAGACGGTTTACTTCCTCGTGCATGGCAAGCGAATGCGTGAAAATCGCCCGACGATCGAAGAGGGCGATTCCGTGGTGACGACCCTTGCCTCGCGCAGCAAGCTGGATAGATGAAGCCGCTTCTTCTTGTCGTCGAGGACGAAGAAACCCTCGTCACCCTTCTCCGCTACAACCTGGAAAAAGAGGGCTATCGCGTCGCCATCGCCGAGAACGGCGAGGACGCGTTGCTGCTTGCCCGCGAGGAAACGCCGGATTTGGTCCTGCTCGATTGGATGTTGCCGCTTCTGTCCGGCATCGAAGTTTGCCGCCGGTTGCGGCGCGCCAAGGAAACGCGGAACGTGCCCATCCTCATGCTGACGGCGAAGGGCGAGGAGGAAGACAAGGTCCGCGGCCTCGACACCGGCGCCGACGATTACATGACCAAGCCCTTCAGCCCCAGCGAGCTCGCCGCCCGCATCCGGGCCTTGCTGCGGCGCGCGCGCCCTGCCTTAAGCGAAGAAAAACTGGAAGCCGGCGATCTAACCATGGACCTCGCCACCCATCGCGTGCACCGCGCCGGCCGCGAGATCGAATTGGCGCCGACGGAATTTCGGCTGCTGCGCCATTTTCTGGAACACCCCGGCCGCGTCTTCGATCGCGAGCAATTGCTGAACGCCGTTTGGGGACAGGACGTCTATGTCGAACTTCGCACCGTCGACGTGCACATCCGACGCCTTCGCCGCGCCCTCAACGCAGAAGGGGAGACGGACCCCGTTCGCACGGTCCGCGGCGCCGGCTACGCCTTAAAAGAAGACGCCGCAAAAAATCAATAAATCGCCGATTCCGGCGGCGTAAAGCCAAGGCCCAGCGCCTGGGCCACCGCCTTGTGGGTGAGGCTGCCTTTGTGCACGTTGAGCCCGTTCAGCAGATGTTTGTCCTCGGCCATCGCTACCCGATAGCCCTTGTTCGCCAGCGCAATCGCAAAAGGAAGCGTGGCGTTGTTCAGCGCCAGGGCCGAGGTGCGCGCCACCGCGCCCGGCATGTTCGTCACGCAATAATGGACGACGTCGTCCACAAGGAAGGTCGGCGCGTCATGGGTCGTCGGCCGGCTGGTTTCGAAACAGCCGCCCTGATCGATGGCGACGTCCACCAGCACCGAGCCGCGCCGCATTTTTTTCACCATCGCCTGGGTCACCAGTTTTGGCGCCGCCGCGCCCGCCACCAGCACCGCGCCGACGACGAGGTCCGCATCCAGCACGTGGGTTTCGATCGAATCGACGGTCGAGAAGACGGTGTTCAACTGTCCGCCAAAACGAAGGTCGAGGTCGTAAAGACGGGGCAGCGATTTGTCGATGACGGTGACGAAGGCCTCCATCCCCATGGCCATGCGCGCGGCATTGGTGCCAACGACGCCGCCGCCCAAGATCACAACCTTTGCCGGCGGCACCCCCGGCACGCCGCCGAGAAGAAGGCCGCCGCCGCCCTGCTCTTTCTCAAGGGCGTGGGCGCCGACCTGTATGGCCATGCGCCCGGCCACCTCGCTCATGGGCGCCAGCAAGGGAAGGCCGCCGCGTTCATCCGTAACCGTCTCATAGGCGATGGCGATGGCGCCCGTTTCTTGCAGCCCGCGCGTCACCTCCGGCCCGGCCGCAAGGTGCAAATAGGTGAACAGGATTTGTCCCTCGCGAAGCCTGGGAAGTTCTTCCGCTTGCGGCTCCTTCACCTTGACGATCATTTCCGCTTCTTGAAAAATCTGACTCGCGTCTTTTGCGATTTTTCCGCCAACGGCCCGATAGGCCGCGTCGTTGAAGCCGGAGCCCAAGCCTGCGCCCCTTTCAATCGCGACGTCATGGCCGTGATGGACCAGCTCGCGGACGCTGGCCGGCACCAGGCCGACGCGATGTTCTTGCGTTTTGATTTCCTTTGGAACGCCGATGCGCACATCCCGTCTCCCGATGGTTGCGTCTTATTCTAGCGCCGGTGGGGCGGTGCGCCGAATCCAAAGCAGCAGCAGCAGGCCCGGCAGGGCCGCCGCTGTCGTCAGCAGAAAGAAGGCAACCCAATCCGTCTGATCCGCGAGCCAGCCGCCGGGCGATGCAAGCAGCGTGCGGCCGAAGGACATCAGCGACGAAAGCAGCGCATATTGCGTCGCCGTATAGGCAAGGTGGCAAAGAGAGGAAAGATAGGCGACGAAGGCCGCCGTCCCCATGCCGCCGGCAAAATTTTCGAACCCGATGGTGGCGAACAGCAGGCCAAGGTCGCTTCCCACCAGCGCCTGAAGCGCAAACATCCCGTTCGAAACCATCTGCAGGACGCCGGCAATCAGCAGGCTTTGGAGAATGCCGGTCCGGGCGACAAGGATGCCGCCGGCAAGGGCGCCGAGAAGCGTCGCCCCCAGCCCGAACAGCTTGCTGACATTCGCAATCTCGACCTTCGTGAAGCCGATCTCCAGATAAAAAGGGTTCGCCATCACCCCGGCCAGGGAATCGCCGAACTTATAAAGGACGACGAACAGCAAAATCACGCCCCATTGGGGCCGCGTCAAAAAATCCTGAAACGGCGCCAGCACGGCGTCTTGAAACCAGGCAAGGGCCCGGCCGCCCCCTTGGGGCGCGGGGGCCGCGCCACCGGGTTCCGGTGCGCCGGGCTCCGGTGCCAGCAGGATCGTCACCAGGCCAACGGCCACCAACGCCGCCATGGCCAGATAGGCCGCCGCCCAGCCGAAATAGGTGGCGAGGTAAAGGGCGCCCGCGCCCGCCACCAGCAAACCGACGCGGTAGCCGAACACCAAGGTCGCCGCGCCGGCGCCGTAAAGCCGCTCTTCCAGGATTTCGACGCGGTAGGCATCGACGACGACGTCCTGGCTTGCCGAACAGAAGGCGACAACGAAGGCCCAGACCGCAACCATGCCCACGTCCCGGGCCGGGTCCGCGAAGCCAAGGCCCAACAGCGAAAGAATCAGGCAAAGCTGCGTCAAAACGATCCAGCCGCGCCGCCTGCCCAATGCCCGCGTAAAGAACGGCAGGGCGAGACGGTCGATGGCCGGGGCCCAAAGAAATTTAAACGCGTAAGGCAGGCCAACCAGAGCAAAAATGCCGATGGCCGTTTTTGTCACGCCGCTTTCGGTAAGCCGCACGGCAAGGGTCGAAGCAGTAAGCAGAAGCGGCAGGCCGCTTGCAAAGCCCAAGAACAGAAGCCGGAGGACGCGCGTGTCCCCGTAGATTTTTGCGGCTTCCAACAAACGCGTTTTCACGCGCCTGCCTTCGCGCCCGCACCAAGCGGCCTAGCCAAGCGCCCCGGGCCCCATGCGTTCGGCAACCAATTGGTCCAGCGGCTGCTCCGGGCGGGCGCCGAAATGGCCGATGATCTCGGCAGCGCAAATGGCGGCGATGCGCCCGCACGCGGCCAGGCCGTGGCCGCGTGCAAACCCGAACAAAAAGCCCGCGGCAAAAAGATCGCCCGCGCCGGTCGTGTCCAACACCGTCTCGACGGGTTCCGCGTCGATCACATGCACCTCGTCCCCGGAAAGGATCACCGCGCCCTTCTCGCTTCGGGTCAGCGCCACGGCCTCGCAATGGTTGCGAATTTGCTGCATGGCCTGATCGAAATGCTTGACCTGATAGAGGGAAAGAATTTCCGCTTCATTGGCAAAAAGAATGTCGACATGGTCCTGGATCAATTTTTGAAAGGATTCGCGGTGGCGTTCGACGCAAAAGGAATCCGAAAGGGTCAGCGCCACTTTCTTCCCGGCTTCATGGGCGATTTCCGACGCCAACTCGAAGGCTTCCTTCGCCGGCGGCGCATCCCAAAGATAGCCTTCGAGATAGGTGATCTTGGCGCGGCGGATGGCCTCGTGGTCGATGTCGCTGGGCCCAAGCCCGACGCTTGCGCCGAGATAGGTTTCCATGGTGCGCTGGGCATCCGGCGTTACGAAAATAAGGCAACGCGCCGTGGGCGGGCCGGCAATGGCCGCGGGCGTTGGGAACTCGACGCCGGCGGCGGAAATGTCGTGATGAAAAATCCCGCCGAGCTGGTCGTTTCGCACCTTGCCGATATAGCCGGCATGGCCGCCCAGCTGGGCAAGGCCAACCACCGTGTTCGCCGCCGATCCGCCCGATATTTCGATGGCCGCCCCCATGCCCTCATAGAGAAACTCGGCCCTGGCCGCGTCGATCAGCGTCATCGCCCCTTTGGTGAGCTCCAGATCGACCAAATCCTTTTCCTCGGCATGGGCGATGACGTCGACAATGGCGTTGCCGATCCCAACGACATCCAGCGGGCCGTTTCCCATTCGTCCTGTCCTCCGAATTTCCCTTTGCGACGGACCTTAGCCTCCCGCAACAACCCCGACAAGGCGGCCCTTGCGGACCGGGGAAGCGATCGGTAAACCTAGCGGCAACGAACCGAACTCTCTTTTTTGGATGCCCATGTTCTTCGCAGCCTTGCGAACCCTCGGCCAGTTGGGCGACCCGGCTTTTCGCGGCCTGCTTCTGCGCAGCTTCGGCTATGCCATCGCCGCCATGCTTTGCCTTTGGGGGCTCGGCTGGCTTTTGCTCCTTGGCACCGCCACGTTCGAAAATGCCTGGCTGGAGGGACTTCTCGACCTTGGCGGCTTTGCCGCCATTCTTCTGCTGACGGTTTTTCTCTTTCCAGGCTTCGTCACCCTTGGTCTGAGTTTTTTCCTGGAAGACATTCTTGCCACGGTGGAAAGGCGCGATTACCCGGACTTGCCGGCGCCGCGGCAACAGGGCTTCGGCGAATTGCTGACCATTACGGCAAAATTCGCCGGCGTGATGATCGTGCTGAATTTGCTTTTCCTGCCCGTCTATTTTTTTCCCGTTCTTGGCGCCGTTCTTTTTCTGGGGCTGAACGGCTACCTTCTCGGGCGGGAATATTACGAGCTTGTCGCCTTGCGCCGCTTTGCGGCCGAAGAAGCGAAAGCCTTTCAGCGCGCCCACCGCGGCAGCCTTTTTTTCACCGGCCTTTTCATCGCGCTGCTTTCCACCGTTCCGGGGTTGAACCTTGCCGTGCCGGCCTTGGGCGCGGCGATGATGCTGCATCTTTTCGAGCGGCTGCGCCGGAGGCAGACGTGAGCCCGCGGCGAATGTTTCCTTTGTTTCTTGGCCTGGGCATGGCGGCGCTTCTTGCCGGCTGCGAAACCCTGCCCCAACGCCCGGCACGCACCGCCGCAGCCGTCGAAGCACAGGAAAAGGGCCTGGTGGGCCTGCAAAAAGCGGAATTGCAAGAACGCCTGGGCGCGCCGCAGCTCATCCGCCGCGATGGCCCGGCAGAGGTCTGGCAATATGCGGCGGATGCCTGCGTCCTCGATCTCTTTCTTTATGAGGACGGCCAAGGCCATCGCGTCGATTATCTGGAGATGCGCGTGCAGCCGGACGCGCCCCTTCCCCGCGCCCGCTGCTTCCAACGCATCCTCGCCGCCAGGCCCGCCGGGGCTTTGAATTAAGCCTCTGTTTTTGCTTTATATTCGCAGATCTTGCGCAGCGCGCAGCGGGGGCAATCGGGTTTGCGCGCCTTGCACACATAGCGCCCATGCAAGATGAGCCAGTGATGGGCGTGGCGAAGGTATTTCTTCGGCACGGCTTTCATCAGGCCGTCCTCGACCTCGCGGGGCGTTTTCCCGGGCGCCAGCCCGGTCCGGTTGCCAAGGCGAAAAATATGGGTATCCACCGCCATCGTCGGTTGCCCGAAGGCGACGTTTAAAACGACGTTCGCCGTTTTGCGGCCGACGCCGGGAAGTTTTTCCAACGCGGCGCGGTCTTTCGGAACCTTGCTGCCATGCTCGGCTATCAGCATTTGGCTAAGGCGGTAGATGTTTTTTGCCTTGGTGTTGAAAAGGCCGATGGTGCGAACGTAATCGCGGATCTTTTCCTCGCCCAGTTTCACCATTTTTTCCGGCGTGTCGGCGACAGCAAAGAGCGGCCCGGTCGCCTTGTTAACGCCCACATCCGTCGCCTGGGCGGACAGCACCACCGCCACCAGCAACGTGTAAGGATTGACGTATTCCAGTTCGCTTTTTGGTTTCGGATTTGCCTTGGCAAGGATGGCAAAAAACGTTTCGATCTTCGCAGGTCTCATGGGGCGAAGCCTACCGCCTTCCGGAAAAAGCGAAAAGCGCCTTCGACGCGGCCCTTTTCGAGCGGCCCGATCGGGCTTATATCAGAAGGATGGAACGCGAAGACGACACCCTGAAATCGAAGAACGGGAGCGTTCTTTTCTATGCCGAGATGCGGCCCCACCGCAGCCTAAGCCCGGTTGGGTTTTGGCTTTTGATGGGCGCGATCGGCGGGGTCAGTTTCACCATCGGCATCCTTTTTCTTTTGGCGGGTGCCTGGCCGGTTTTCGGGTTTTTTGGCCTCGACGTTCTGTTGATCTATGTTTTTTTCCGCCTGAATTACCGGGACGCGCGCGCGTTCGAGACGCTGATGCTGACGGAAACGGGCCTGGTCCTGCGCAAGGTTTCGGCCGGGGGCAAGGCCTGGTCCGCCCGTTTCGAACCCCACTGGCTGCGTGTCGACATGGCGAACCCGCCGCGCCATGAAAGCCAGCTGACCCTTTCTTCCCATGGGAAAACGGTTGAAATCGGCGCCTTCCTGACACCGGGCGAAAAAAGCGATCTGGCGCGGGAAATTCGAGGGGCGCTGCAACGCCGCCTGGAAAGAATACAGCCCGGCGCGTTAAGCCCCGGGTCTTAATCCAGGCCCAGCACGTCCGCCATGGCGTAAAGGCCGGGTGGCTGGCCCGCCGCCCAGCGCGCCGCGTGGACGGCGCCGCGGGCAAACACTTCCCGCGACGTCGCCTTATGGGTGAGCTCGAGCCGTTCGCCAGCCCCGGCGAAAAGAATCGTATGTTCCCCGACCACGTCGCCGGCCCGGATCGAGGCCATGGCGATTTCTTCTTCCGTCCGGCCGCCGGCCACCGCCGCATCCCGAAGCGCCAGCGCCGTGCCGGAAGGCGCGTCCAGCTTGTGGTGGTGGTGGATCTCCGAAACGGCGACGTCGTAAGCCGCGTCCAAGGCGCCCGCCGCGCGGCGCGCCAGGGCAAAGAGAAGGTTGACGGCGAGGCTCATATTCGGCGCCTGGACGATGGCGACGCGGGCGGCGGCGGCGGCGACCGCCTGTTCCTGAGCGGCGGCCAGGCCGGTCGTGCCGAGCACAAGCGGCGTCTTCGTTTCGGCGGCAAGCTTCGCGTGGGCCTCGGTCGCGCCGGGCAGGGTGAAATCGATCGCAACGTCCGACGCCTCGAAAAAGGCGGCGTTCGCCTCCGTCACGGCCACGCCAAGGGGGGCAAGGCCCGCCATGGAACCGGCGTCTTCGCCGATGCACGAATGGCCCGCCATGTCCGCGGCGGCGGCAAGATGCACGCCGTCCCTCTCCGTCACTTCGCGGATCAACATGCGGCCCATGCGGCCGGCGGCCCCAAGAATGCCGATGCGGATTTCAGCCATTTCCGTTCTCCCGGTGTTCGCCGGAATTTAAGCACATGGTTCGATGGGAAGCGGAGGAAATTTTTGAAAGGCCAGACGGGACGGCAACGCGGCTAATCGCGCAGATCGTCCCAAAGCTCCTTCACCTTGTCGAGGAAGCCTTCCGATGCCGGGTTCATCTTTTTCGGATTGCCGGCTTTTTCGAATTCCCGCAACAGCTCTTGCTGGCGTTTCGTGAGGCTGACCGGCGTTTCGACGAGGGCGTCGATATACATGTCGCCCCGGCCGCCACCGCGATGGGAAACCATGCCCTTGCCCTTCAGGCGAAACTGGCGGCCCGACTGGGTGCCCGCCGGGATGGTAACCCGGGCGCGCGTGCCGTCAATCGTCGGCACCTCCACCTTGCCGCCAAGGACGGCCACCGTCATCGGCACCGGCGCCTGACAAAGAAGATGCGGCCCTTCGCGCCGGAAAAAACGATGCGCCTTGATGCCGATAAACAGATAAAGATCGCCCGCCGGGCCGCCGCGCACACCGGCTTCGCCTTCGCCGGCAAGGCGAATGCGCATGCCCTCTTCCACCCCGGCCGGGATGGCCACGGAAAGCTTCTTTTCCTTCTGCACCCGGCCCAGGCCGTTGCAGGAGGTGCACGGATTTTCGATGACGCGGCCGGCGCCATGGCAGGTCGGGCAGGCGCGTTCGATGGTGAAAAATCCCTGCTGGGCACGGACCTTGCCCGCGCCGTGGCACGCCTTGCAGGTCACCGGCCCGGAACCCGGCGCGGCGCCGTTGCCGTCGCAAGCCCCGCACGGCGTCAAGGTCGGCACGCTGATTTCCGCCTGCTTGCCCCTGAAGGCTTCTTCCAGGGTGATTTCAAGGTTGTAGCGCAGATCGGAGCCGCGCCCGGCGCCGGACCCGGACTGCCCCCGAAAGCCGAAATCGCCGAACATCTCGTCGAAGATATCGGCAAAACCGCTGAAATCGCCGCCGCCGGGCCCGCCCGGACGGGGGCCGCCGCCCTCGAAAGCGGCGTGGCCAAAGCGATCATAGGCCGCACGCTTTTGTTCGTCCTTCAGGACGTCGTAGGCCTCGTTCGCTTCCTTGAAGTTTTGCTCGGCGGTCTTGTCATCGGGGTTGCGGTCCGGATGAAACTTCATCGCCCGCTTGCGGTACGCTTTTTTCAGCTCTTCCGGATCGGCGTTTTTTTCGACGCCAAGAACTTCGTAATAGTCGCGTTTGGTCATGAAGCGGAACTCCGGAAGGGGGAAAGGCTCACGCCATCGGCGCAGGGCCGTTCAAAAACGACGACTTATTTCTCTTTCTTCTCGTTTTCGTCGTTGACCTCTTCGAAGTCGGCATCGACGACGGGGCCTTCCTGACCGGCTTCCGGTGCGGCCTCGGTTGCCTCGGCGTTTTCCGCCTCCTGGCTTGCCTTGTACATCGCTTCGCCAAGCTTCATGGCGGATTGCGCCAATTTTTCGACCGCCGAACTGATCTGTTCGACGTTCTCGGCATCTTTTACGCCACGCAACGCCTCGAGATCGCTTTCGATGGCGGCACGCTCTTCTTCCGGAATCTTGTCGCCGTGTTCTTTCAGATTGTTTTCCGTCGAATAAATCAGGACTTCCGCCTGGTTGCGCGCCTCGACCAGCGCCCGGCGCTCCTTGTCTTCGTCGGCATGGCTTTCGGCGTCCGAGACCATTTTTTCGATTTCGTCCTCCGACAAACCGCCCGAGGCCTGAATGTGGATGGCCTGTTCTTTGCCGGTTGCCTTGTCCTTCGCCGAAACGTTGACGATGCCGTTCGCGTCGATATCGAAACGCACCTCGATCTGCGGCACGCCGCGCGGCGCGGGCGGAATTCCCACCAGGTCAAACTGGCCCAGCAGTTTGTTGTCCGAAGCCATTTCGCGTTCGCCCTGGAACACGCGGATCGTCACCGCCGTTTGGTTGTCCTCGGCGGTCGAGAAAACCTGGCTCTTGCGCGTCGGGATCGTCGTGTTGCGGTCGATCAGCCGCGTAAAGACACCGCCCAGGGTTTCAATGCCGAGGGAAAGGGGCGTGACGTCAAGCAGCAGGACGTCTTTTACGTCGCCCTGCAGAACGCCCGCCTGAATTGCGGCGCCGATGGCAACCACCTCGTCCGGGTTAACCCCTTTGTGGGGCTCGCGGCCGAAAGTCTGTTGCGCGATGTCGTAAATTTTTGGCATGCGCGTCATGCCGCCGACGAGAATAACCTCGTCGATGTCGGATGCCTTTAAGCCCGCATCTTTCAACGCCGCCTTGCAAGGCCCGACGGTGCGCTGCACCAGATGCTCGACCAGCGATTCGAGCTTGGCGCGCGTCAGCTTGACGTTCAGATGTTTCGGGCCCGACTGATCGGCCGTGATGAAGGGAAGGTTCACGTCCGTCTGCATCGCGCTGGAAAGTTCGATCTTCGCTTTTTCCGCCGCTTCTTTCAGCCGCTGCAGCGCCATGCGGTCCGAACGAATGTCGATGCCGTTTTCTTTTTTGAATTCGTCGGCAAGATAATCAATGACGCATTTGTCGAAATCTTCGCCGCCAAGGAAGGTGTCGCCGTTCGTCGACTTTACTTCGAAGACGCCGTCGCCGATTTCCAAAATGGAAATATCGAAGGTGCCGCCGCCCAGGTCGTAAACGGCGATCGTGCCGGCTTCCTTTTTCTCAAGACCATAGGCGAGCGCCGCAGCCGTCGGTTCGTTGATGATGCGCAGCACTTCAAGCCCGGCGATCTTGCCGGCGTCCTTTGTCGCCTGACGTTGGGAGTCGTTGAAATAGGCCGGCGCCGTGATCACCGCCTGGGTGACTTCTTCGCCGAGATAGCTTTCCGCCGTCTCTTTCATCTTTTGCAGGATGAACGCGCTGATCTGGCTGGGGCTGTAGCGTTCGCCCTGTGCCTCGACCCAGGCGTCGCCATTGTCGGCGCCAACGATTTCGTAAGGCACCATCTCCTTGTCTTTCTGGGTGGTGGGGTCGTCGTAGAGACGCCCGATCAACCGCTTGATGGCAAACAAGGTGTTTTTCGGGTTCGTCACCCCCTGGCGCTTGGCCGACTGGCCGACAAGCCGCTCGCCCTCATCCGTAAAAGCCACCATGGAAGGGGTCGTGCGCGTGCCCTCCGCGTTTTCGATGACTTTCGCGTTTTTGCCTTCCATGACAGCGACGCAGGAATTCGTCGTGCCGAGATCGATGCCGATGACTTTACCCATAATTTCCTCTTCTCCTTAAGCCGGCCCACAATATCCAGGGTCTCGAAACCCATCCCCCTTCCGGGGCGGGCCCCTTCCGGGGCGGGCCGGTGGATATATAGGTCCTGGTCCCGGCGGCGGCAACCGCTAGGGCCCGCTTTTTTTAGATTCCGCTGGCAGGGGCACGAAAGGGGAACATCCTTAGGCCTCCGTATCCACCCGGCGGGGCGGCTCGCCCCCGGGCCCGTTCTCCCCGCCTTCCACCGCCTTGGCGACGCCGACCATCGCCGGGCGCAGCAGCCGGTCGTGCAGCAAATAGCCGATTTGCATGACTTCGACCACGGTGCCGGGTGCGGCATCGGCCGTCGGCACTTCAAACATCGCCTGATGCAGGTCGTGGTTAAACTTCTCGCCCAGCGGCTCGACCGTTTTGATGTTGTAGCGCTCGAGAATGGCGAGCAGTTCCTTTTCCGTCATCGCAACGCCTTCGACCAGCGACTTTAACGCCGGGTCGGACAGGCCTTCCGGGTCCGGCGCGTTTTCCATGGCCCGGTGCAAATTGTCCGCAACGGGCAAAACCGCCCGCGCAAAATCGGCAATGGAAAATTTCCGCGTTTGCTCCTGCTCGCGCTGGGTGCGGGCCCGCAGATTTTCCATATCGGCAAGCGTCCGCAACAAATGCTCTTTTGCATCCGCTAGCTCACGCTCAAGATCGGCCACGGTTTTTTCAGCGGGCGTCTCTTGCGGCGCGTCCGGCGTTTCGCCTTCTTCCGCAGGCTCCGGTTCCGGCGTTTCGCCTTCTTTGGGCTTCTCGTTTTCTTCCTGTTTCATCATTTTGAAAAGATCGACCGTTGTTATCCGATAAAGCGCCCGATCAATTGGGCGGTGTAATCTACCATCGGAATGATCCGCGCGTAATTAATTCGCGTCGGTCCGACGACTCCGATGGCGCCGACAATTTGCTGCTGGCTGTTGCGGAACGGCGAGACAATCATCGAACAGCCCGAAAGACCGAAAAGTTCGCTTTCGGCGCCGATGAAAATGCGCACGCCTTCGGCGTCCTGGGAAAGGGAAATCATCCGGCTTAGCATTTCTTTCCGTTCGAGCGCTTCGAAAAGCTTACGGATCTGCTCGATTTCCTCGACCGCGGTGACGTCTTCCAAAAGCCGCGCCTGGCCCCGCACGATGAGCGAGCCGGACCCCTCGCCCCCGGACCAGGTGGCCAGGCCCTCGGCAACAACGCGCGAGGTCAGCGTGTCCAGCTGGGCGCGATGGGCATGAATTTCTTCCAGGATGGCTTCCTGCGCTTCGGCAAGGGTGCGCCCCACAAGCCGGGCCGTCAGGTAATTTGTCGCTTCGATCAGGGCCGAGGGCGGCAAGCCCTGGGGCAAGGCGATGATGCGGTTTTCGACGATGCCGTCTTCCGTCACGATGACGACAAGCGCGCGGTCGGGGCCGACCCGAACAAATTCGATGTGCTTCAACGCGCGTTCCGTCTTCGGCGCCGCCACCAGGCTTGCGCAGGCGGAAAGACCGGACAGCGTGTGGGTCGCCTCTTCCAGAAGCTCCTGCATGCTGTGCCCTTCCGGCGCGCATTGGCGTTCGATGTCGCGGCGCTCGGTCTCGCTCAACCCCCCGATTTCGAGAATGCCGTCGACGAAAAGCTGCAGGCCTGCCTCCGTCGGCAACCGGCCGGCGGAAATGTGCGGCGAATAGAGAAGCCCCGCCAGCTCAAGTTCCGCCATTACGTTGCGAACCGTCGCCGAGGAAAGCGGCACGCGCAACATCTGCGCCAGCGCCGCCGAACCGATCGGCGTGCCCGTTTCCACATAGGCCTCGACGACGCAGCGGAAGATTTCCCGGTTGCGTTCGCTCAATTCGACGAAGGCGGGTTTGCTGTTCTCGGTCATGTGCGAAAACGGTTAATTTCCCAAGCGTTAAATCTAGTAACCCGACCCCGAAGCGTCAACGCGGCGTCTGAGTCAAGGCCAACGCTGGACTTCGCCGCCGCCTGCGGGCTAGCTTGACGGCGATCTTCCCTTTTTGGTCCTGCGAACAAAGGAATCCGCCCATGCGCCCATCCGGCCGCGCGCCCGACGCCCTTCGGGACATCCGCCTGGAAACGGGCGTCAGCAAACATGCCGAAGGCTCGTGCCTGGCCCATTTCGGCGACACCAAGGTGCTTTGCCTGGCCTCCGTCGAAGAAAGGGTGCCGCCTTTTCTTCGCAATCAGGGCCGGGGCTGGGTCACCGCCGAATATGGCATGTTGCCGCGCGCCACCAATTCGCGCATGGATCGCGAAGCCGCCCGCGGCAAGCAATCCGGGCGCACCCATGAAATTCAACGCCTGATCGGCCGCAGCCTTCGCGCCGTGACCGACCTTGCCGCCCTTGGCGAACGCCAGGTCCGAGTCGATTGCGACGTCCTGCAGGCCGATGGCGGCACGCGCACGGCGGCGATTACGGGCGCCTATGTTGCTCTTTATCAGGCCTGCGACCTGCTTTTGAAAAACGGCGCCGTCGAGCGGATTCCCCTAAGCGATCAGCTCGCCGCCGTTTCCTGCGGCATCTGGGAAGGCACGCCCGTTCTCGACCTCGACTATGCCGAGGACAGCACCGCCGAGGCCGACGCAAATTTCGTCTTCACCGCCGCGGGCGCGATCGTCGAAATTCAGGGAACGGCCGAAGACGCGCCCTTTCCGAAGGCCCAGTTTTTGGAATTGCTGGCGCTGGCCGAAAAGGGCATCGGCGAGCTTGCCCATTGTCAGCGCCGCGCGCTTGGTTTGGCCTAGGCCATGGCGCGCGCCTTTCGCGAGCAAAAACTGGTCATCGCCAGCCACAACCGCGGCAAGGTGCGCGAAATCGCCGAATTGCTGGCGTCGCGCCCAATCGACGTGCTTTCCGCCGCCGAGCTGGGGCTGGAAGAACCGGCGGAAACCGGCGCCACCTTCGTCCAAAACGCCGAGATCAAGGCCCGGGCGGCAGCAAAGGCCAGCGCCCTTCCCGCCCTGGCGGACGATTCCGGCCTTGCCGTCACGGCCCTGGCCGGCCGGCCTGGCATCCGGTCCGCCCGCTGGGCCGGCCCCGGCAAGGATTTTGACGACGCCATGCGCCGGGTCCACGAGATGATGGAAGGCCACCCCGACCGCTCGGCCGAATTCGTGTGCGCGTTGGCCCTTTGCTGGCCGGATGGCCATTGCGAAAGCTTCGAGGGAAAAATTGCCGGCACCCTCGTCTGGCCGCCCCGCGGCGAGAACGGTTTCGGCTACGACCCCATGTTCGTCGCCGAGGGCCACACGATCACCTTCGGCGAAATGGCCGCCCGGGAAAAACATGCGATCAGCCACCGGGCGAACGCGTTTCAAAAACTTCTCGAGGCCTGCTTTCCGTCATGAGCGCGCCCGCGCCCGAAACGGATGCCGGCGACGACCGCCTCGCCCTTTATATCCATTGGCCGTTTTGCCGCGCGAAATGCCCCTATTGCGATTTCAACAGCCATGTGCGCGACGCCGTGCCGGAAACGCGCTGGCAGAACGCCTTGCTGGCCGCCCTCGATCACGCGGCCGAGGAAATGCCGGAGCGCGCGCTTGGCAGCATTTTCTTCGGCGGCGGCACGCCTTCGCGCATGGCGCCGGAAACCGTCGCCCGGCTGATCGCTCAGGCGAAGGCCCATTGGCGGGCCGATAGCGGGCTGGAAATTACCCTGGAAGCGAACCCGACTTCGGCGGAGACGGCCCGCTTCGAAGCTTTCGCCGCCGCCGGCGTCAACCGGCTTTCCCTCGGCGTGCAGGCGTTGCGCGACGAGAGCCTGCGTTTTCTTGGCCGCGAGCATGATGCAAAAACAGCCTGCGACGCCCTTGCCGGCGCGCGAAAAATTTTTCCCCGCATTACCTTCGACCTTATCTATGGGCGGCCGGAACAAAACATGCGCGATTGGCAGGACGAACTGGACGAAGCCCTGGCGCTCGCCGATGGGCATCTTTCGCTCTACCAATTGACGATTGAACCCGGCACCGCCTTCTTTCAATTGCACCAACAAGGCAACCTGCAATTGCCGGACGAGGCCACCGCCGCCGCCCTTTACGAAGCAACCCAGGCGCGTTTGCAGGCGGCCGGCATGCCGGCCTATGAAATTTCCAACCACGCGCGTTCGGGCGACGAATGCCGCCACAACCTTACCTATTGGCAGGGCGGCGAATATGTCGGCATCGGCCCCGGCGCCCATGGCCGCAGCGGCCGCAACGCCGGGGAAGAACGCCGCGCCACCCGCGACATCCGCCTTCCGGAACGCTGGCTGGAAAAGGTCGAAGACGCGGGCCATGGCCGCGAGGCGGTGGAACGCCTCGACCCGGAAACCCGGCTTGCCGAAATTACGATGATGGGGCTTCGCCTTCGCGAAGGCCTTTCCAGGGCTCGCTTTCGCCGCAAGACCGGCCTGGAAATCGAGGCCGCGTTCCCATCCGAACGCCTTGCCCCCCTTCTTGCCGCCGGTTTTCTTGCCCTCGACGCGACCCGGCTTCGTGCCACGCCGCGCGGGCAATTGCGGCTGAACGCCGTCCTGGAAAATCTTTTAAGCCGCGCCTAGCCGCCGGTGAATTTCGCCGGCGCCGGGCTTACGACCCGGGGTCCGCGACGGCCGACCTGCAGCACGGCAAGGCCGCGCTCGACCAGACCATCGGCGTGGAAACGGAAAACGCCGTCCACGCCGGCAAAGCCGCCACGCACGGTCAGCGAAAAATCGTCCAGCGACGTTCCCGTGCCGACCAGCACGGCGGCAAGGGCGGTGGCGTCATAAGCGAGGCTGGCAAGGCGCGGCGGTTTTTTTTCAAAGCGCTCTTTGTAACGGCGGACGAAACGCTCCCACTCCTTCGGCTCAGACGTCGCGTACCAGCCGCCGACCAAGGCCGGCTCGGTTCCGATGGTTGGATCGTCCCATTGCCCGGTTCCAAGAAAGCGCACTTTCTTCGGGTCGATGTCGTAATAGGAAAGCAGCGGCGCGATGCTTTTCAGCGGATCGCCACCGGCGGGCAATAAAATGGCGTCGAACTCGACGTCGCCCAAAGTTTCCTGTCCTTCGAGCCCTTCAAGCTCCAATTGCGAAGCTTCATCGCCCAGCGCTTCGAGCTCGGCACGAAAATCGTCCATGGCCTGCTTGCGCAAATCGTAATCCGCAAGGTCGCGAACGATTTCGGAAAGCTTTTCGGTGTTTGTTGCCGAAGCCTTGTCGTAGAAAGCCACCCGCGTGACGGTGCCGCCGGTTTTTGCAGCCGCCTGTTTCATTTCCTCGACGACCGTGTGCCCATAGGCGTCCTGGGGTGCCAGGACGGCGAAGCGCGAGAGCCCCCGGCTATGGGCAAAGGCGACGACGCGCTCGACCTGGGTGCGCGGAAGAAATCCCATGATGTACACGCCGCGCCCGGCCACGTTGCGATCGGTCGAAAAGGCGACGACCCGGATATTCCGCGCGCGCGCCTCGTCGCTGATGCGCGAAACCGATGTCGAGAGCAGCGGCCCAAGAAGGATGGAAACGTCGCTTTCAAAGGCCGCCAACGCCGCCTCCAAGGCGCCGTCCGGCGTGCCTTTCGTATCGAAGGGAAGCAGGGCGAAATTCGGCCCGGCCAGATCGAAAAGTGCCAGCTGGGCGGCCCGCAGCATCGCCTTGCCAAGGGCCGCGTTGCGCCCTGTAAGGGGCAACAGCAATCCGATGCGGCGGCGCTTTGCGTCCGCCGGCAGGGCCTGAACGCGCCGTTCGACCCCCGGCTGGCGATTGAGCGAGGCGATCGCCGTCGTCGTCTCGCGCAGGGAGGCGTCTTCGCCCCGGGTACGGTCATATTCGCTGGGAATGGGAAGCGGCGCTTCTTGAACCGGGGTCGATGGCGCGCTCTGGGGCACCGGCGCGTCTTGCGCTCCCCGATAGCCCTTCGATACCCTAGAGCACCCGGCCATCAGCACCAGCGAGACAATCAGACATGCCCCGATCAAAAAGCGCGCCCGGAAAAGGAACCGGCAAGGGGAATGAGCGGCGGCGAAGTCCACGCAAGGCCTCCGAAAAAAAAAGCGAAACTGCCGGCAAGGCTAGCGATTGGGCCGATGGAAGTAAACGGGGCGCCCTGCTTTTGGTGGCGACCCCCATCGGAAATTTGGGCGATATCACCCCCAGGGCCGTCGAAGCCTTGCAAGGCGCCGATGGCATCGCCTGCGAAGACACCCGCGTCACCGGCAAGCTGCTCCGCAAATATGCGATCGCGACCCGGCTTTTCCCCTATCACGAGCACAACGCCGCCCGGGTGCGGCCGGGCCTGGTGAAACGGATCGCCGCGGGCGAGACCATCGCGCTCGTTTCCGACGCCGGCACGCCGCTGATTTCGGACCCGGGCTACAAACTTGTCCGCGACGCGATTGCGGCCGCGCTGCCCATTGGCTTTCTGCCGGGGCCTTCCGCCGTGCTGGCCGGCCTCGTTCTTTCCGGCCTGCCGCCCGACCGCTTCTTCTTCGGTGGCTTTCTGCCGAGTAAAAAAGAGGCAAAGCGGCGCGAAATCGCCGGCCTCGCCGATCTTGCCGCGACGCTTCTTTTTTTCGAATCCCCCCGGCGCCTGGCCGGAACCTTGCGCGTGCTGGCCGACACGCTCGGCGAAAGAGAGGCGGCCGTTATCCGCGAAGCCACCAAGCTTTACGAAGAAGTGCGGCGCGGCTCCCTTGGCGAGCTGGCGGCGTTCTACGACGACGCCGGGCCGCCAAAAGGCGAAATCGTGCTGGCAATCGGGCCGCCGGATGGGAAGGCGGCTGCCGGCCCGGAGGCGGACGCCGATTTGCGCGCCCGCCTGACGGCGGCGCTGGACCGGACAAGCCTGCGCGACGCGGCAAACGCGGTGGCCAAGGCGACGGGGCGGGGCCGGGGCGAGGTCTATGCCCTTGCCCTTGAGCTCACCAAGGGGAGATAGCCGTGCCGCATCCGGCAAAGGCGGCGCGCGGCAAAAAAGCCGAGCGCAAAGGGCGCCGCGCCGAAACCCTTTGCGCCTGGCTGCTGCGCTGCAAAGGCTATCGGATCCTGGCGCGCCGCTATCGCACGCCCGCGGGCGAACTGGACATCGTCGCCAAACGCGGCCCCGTCCTCGTTTTCGTCGAAATCAAATCGCGGGCCAGTCTTGCCGCCGCCGCCGAAGCCCTTTCGCCCCGGCAGCAGGCCCGCCTTGCCCGCGCCGCCGAAGCGTTTCTCGGCCGACGGCCGGATTTGATACCGGCGCCTACGGCCAAAAACGCCGCCATGCGTTTCGATGCCATGCTGCTTGGCCGCGGCGGTTTTCCGCGTCATGTAAAGGACGCTTGGCGAGCGGGCTTCGAGGGCGTTAGATAGACGCCGCAAACCGCCCGGTTTTATGGGAAAAATTTTCGTGCCGCGCTTTTTCTTTTTCGCCCTGCTGTTTCTTGGCCCTTTCGGACTTTCCGCCTGTTCCCTGGCTGGAATGGCCGTTGGCGCCGGCGCCGGAACGGCCGTTGCCGCGTCCGAAGAGCGCGGCCTTGGCGCCGCCATCGACGACACGGCGCTGCGCGCCAAAATCAACTATGCGCTGCTGGACAGCGATCTGCCTCTTTTTCGGCGCGTCAGCACGAACGTCCATGAAGGCCGCGTTCTTCTGATGGGCATTGTGCCGAGCGAAGACGCCATGGCAAACGCGGTCCGCCTTAGCTGGCAGGTAAAGGGCACACGCGAAGTGATCAACGAGCTTCGTGTCGCACCGGACGAAAGCCTCATGGACACCGTGCGCGACGGCTGGATCAGCACCAAGCTCCGCACGCGCATCACCTTTGACAAGGAAATCGAGGCCATCAACTATTCGATCGAAACCGTCGATCGCGTGATCTACCTTCTCGGCATCGCCCAGGACCGCGCAGAGCTGGACCGCGTCATCCGCACGGCGCGCGACATCGAATATGTCGAAAGGGTGGTAAGCCACGTCCTCTTGAAGGACGACCCCCGCCGAAAGGCGCTTTAAGGTTCGAAAGGCGCTTTAAGGGTCGAAAGGCGCCGCATGGTGCAACTGGCGTCGCCGGCCATTCTTTCCTATCCTTCCCGCTGCGCCCCAAACGGAACCGGACAAAGATGAGCCTTGCCGTCGCCATCCAAATGGACCCCATCGCCGCCATCGACCTCGAGGCCGACAGCACCTTCGCCCTGGCGGTCGAGGCGGCGCGGCGCGGCCACGCCCTGTTTCATTACCTGCCCCAGGATTTGACCTTTCGCCATGGCCGGGTCGTGGCAAAGGCGCACCCGATGCAGGTGCGCTACGAAAAGGGAAACCATTTTACCTTCGGCGAAACCCAGACCATCGATTTGGCGACGATGGACGTTGTGCTGATGCGCCAAGACCCCCCCTTCGACATGGCGTACATCACGGCGACGCATCTGCTCGAACATTTGATGAAAACGACGCTGGTGGTGAACGACCCGATTGAAGTGCGCAACGCGCCGGAGAAATTATTCGTCACCCATTTTTCGGAATTGATGCCTCCCACTTTGATCACGTCGGATCCGCAGGAGATTCTTGCGTTTCGCGAAGAGCATGCCGACATCGTTTTAAAGCCCCTTTTCGGAAATGGCGGCCGCGGCGTTTTTCACATTGCGCCGGGGGACGAAAATCTGAACGCGCTGCTTGAATTGTTCACCGAGCTTTACCGCGAACCGATTGTCGTACAGCGCTATCTGCCGGCGGTTCGCAATGGCGACAAACGAATCATTCTTGTCGAGGGCAAACCGGTCGGCGCCATCGACCGCGTGCCGGCAGAGGGCGAGGCGCGTTCGAACCTCCATGTCGGCGGCACCGCAAAAAAAGCAACGCTGACGTCCCGCGACCATCTTATCTGCGACGCCATCGGCGAAACCCTTCGCGCGCGCGGCCTTCTTTTTGTCGGCATCGACGTCATTGGCGACTGCATCACCGAAATCAACGTCACCTCGCCGACCGGTATTCGCGAAATCGACCGTTTCGATAGCGTCGTCCTCGAAAAACAAATTTGGGACGCGATCGAAATTCGCCATGCCGCCATGGCGGGCGGCAAACGAAGAGAATAAAAGCCGCTGGGAGGAAGCGTCCGTGGTTGCAAGGATCGCGTCGGTCGCCTTCTCCGGCGTTGACGTAAAAGAAGTCGACGTTCAGGTCCGGATCGCCAATGGCCTTCCGGCCTTCGCCATCGTGGGGCTTGCCGACAAGGCGGTTGCCGAATCCCGCGAGCGTGTGCGCGCCGCGCTCGAATCCATGGGGCTTTCCCTGCCGCCAAAACGCATCACCGTAAATCTGGCGCCGGCCGATCTTTTAAAAGAAGGCAGCCATTTCGACCTGCCCATCGCGCTGGCCCTGCTTGCCGCCATGGACGTTCTGCCGGCCGATGAAATCGCGGGCTATTTGGCGCTGGGCGAGCTTTCCCTCGACGGCAGCCTGAGCCCGGTTGCCGGCGTGTTGCCGGCGGCGATTGCGGCGGCGGCGAAGGCGCGCGGATTTATCTGTCCGGCCGCCTGCGGGCCGGAAGCCGCCTGGGCGGATGGGATTGCCGTGTTGGCGCCGGAAAACCTGCTGGCCCTCGTCAACCATTTCAAGGGAAGCCAGGTGCTGACCCCGCCCCGGGCGGAGCTGGCCGAGGACGCGGAGCGCTACCCCGATCTGGCCGACGTCAAGGGGCAGGAGACCGCCAAGCGCGCTCTCGAAATCGCCGCCGCGGGCGGCCACAATCTGCTCATGGTCGGCCCCCCGGGTGCCGGGAAATCCCTGCTTGCCCAACGGCTTGCGGGAATTCTGCCGCCGCTCGACGCGCGCGAGGCGCTGGCGATCAGCATGATCCAAAGCGTCGCCGGCGAGCTCAAGGGCAAACGCCTTTCCCGCGCCCGGCCCTTTCGCAGCCCCCACCATTCCGCGTCGCTCCCCTCCCTGGTCGGCGGCGGCGGCAAGGCGCGGCCGGGAGAGGTTTCCCTGGCCCATCACGGCGTCCTCTTCCTGGACGAGCTGCCGGAATTTTCCCGCCAGGCCCTGGAAGCGTTGCGCCAGCCCCTCGAGGCGGGCCAGGTCAGCATCGCCCGCGCCAATGCGCACGTGACCTATCCGGCGCGCTTTCAACTGGTGGCAGCGATGAACCCGTGCCGTTGCGGCTATTTCGGCGATCCCGCCCAGGATTGCGGCCGCGCGCCGAAATGCGCGGTCGATTATCAGGCAAAGATTTCCGGGCCGCTTTTCGACCGCATCGATCTGCATGTGGACGTGCCCGCCGTCGCGCCGGACGACCTTGGCCGCAAGGCCCAGGCGGAAAAATCCGAAATTGTGCGCGGCCGCGTCGATCGCGCCCGCACGCTTGCCGCCGAACGCTACGAAAAAACAGCGGGCGGGGCGGGGCTCCGTCTCAACGCGGAAGCGGATGGCGAGCTTCTGGAGGAAGTGGCCGCGCCCGACGAAGCGGGCCGCGCGCTTTTGAAAGAGGCGGTGGAAAAAATGCGCCTTACGGCGCGCGGCTATCACCGGGTTTTGCGCGTCGCCCGCACCCTTGCCGATTTGGAGGCAAACGAGCGCGTCCTTCGCCACCACATCGCCGAAGCGTTAAGCTATCGCCGCGTCGTGCCGGGACGCAGCCCCCTTTAATTTTTAATTTTTCGGTTCGGCAAGCATCCGGCCCAATTTTCGGCCGGCGAAAAGATGCACGTGAAAATGCGGCACTTCCTGATGGGAGTTCACGCCGTGATTGGCGAGCAGGCGATAGCCGTCGCCTTCGACCCCAAGCTCGCGCGCCACATGGCCGACGGCGCGAAAGAAGCCGGCGATTTCCTGGTCCGTCGCGCTTTCCGAAAAATCCGCCATGGAAACATAGGCACCTTTCGGAATGACAAGGACGTGCACCGGCGCCTGGGGGTGGATGTCGTGAAAGGCGAGGGCAAACGCGTCCTCATAGACTTTGTTGCAGGGAATTTCGCCGCGAAGCATTTTCGCGAACACGTTCTCCGAATCATACGCCATTGCTTTTTCTCCCAGCCGTTATTGCGTGCGGGACTTCTTCTCGTCGATCCCGGATACGCCTTCCCGGCGCCGAAGTTCGGCGAACACGTCGTCGGGGTGCACGCCCCTGGCCGCCAGCAGCACCAGCAGGTGATAAAGAAGATCCGCCGCCTCGCCCACCAATTCGCCGGGCGTGCCCTTGACGGCGGCGATCACCGTTTCGCACGCCTCCTCGCCCAGCTTTTCGGCAATTTTGTCGACGCCGCCTTCCAGCAATCGGGCCGTATAGGAGCTGGCGCCATCGCCGCCTTTGCGGCTTTCGATGACCGCAAAAAGCTCGGCAAGAATCGTTTCGTTACCGGTCGCCATGTTTCCGCGCTCCTCTTGGCGTGGGGGCAAAAAGTCCTTGTTTTCTAGCAGATTTCCGCTTCCCTGTCGCCACCGGCGCGGGCGTTACGCCAGCCTGGGCTCGCGCACCGGAATGCCGGCCGCCGCCATATGGGCTTTCGCTTCCGAAACGGAATGTTCGCCGAAATGAAAGATCGACGCCGCCAGCACGGCCCAGGCATGGCCATCGCGCACGCCCTCGACGAGGTGGTCCAAATTGCCGACGCCGCCGGACGCGATCACCGGAATGGAAACGGCATCCGCAACCGCGCGGGTTAGCTCGATGTCGAAGCCCTGGCGCGTGCCGTCGCGGTCCATCGACGTCAGCAAAATCTCTCCGGCGCCCAATTCCGCCATGCGCCGGGCCCAGCCGACCGCCTCGATGCCGGTGGCCTTCCGGCCGCCATGGGTAAAGATTTCATAAACCCCCGACGCGCTCCGTTTCGCGTCCATGGCGACGACAATGCATTGGGTGCCGAAACGCCGCGCCGCCTCGGCGACGAATTCCGGCCGGGAAACGGCCGCCGTGTTGATGGACACTTTGTCGGCGCCGGCCAGCAACAGGCGCCGGACGTCTTCCGTTTCGCGCACGCCGCCGCCGACGGTAAGCGGCATGAAGCAGCGTTCCGCCGTGCCGGTGACGACGTCGTAAATCGTTTCGCGGTTTTCATGGGACGCCGTGATGTCGAGAAAGCAAAGCTCGTCCGCCTGGGCGCGATCGTAAACCGCCGCCTGTTCGACCGGGTCGCCGGCGTCGACCAGATCGACAAAGTTGACGCCCTTGACGACGCGGCCGTCCTTGACGTCGAGACAGGGAATGACGCGCGCTTTAAGCATCGGGCTTTGCCGCCGCAATTTCCAACGCGGCTTTCGCATCCACGCGGCCATCGTAAAGGGCCCGCCCCAAAATGGCGCCTTCGATGCCGCTCGCCGCTTTCGCCTGCAAAGCTTCCAGATCGGCCAGGGCCGCAACGCCGCCGGACGCAATCACCGGGATCGAAAGCGCGTCGGCAAGGGCGGCCGTCGCTTCGACGTTGACGCCGCGAAGGGTGCCGTCGCGTTGAATGTCCGTATAAACAATCGCGCCGATGCCGGCGTCTTCGAAGCGGCGTGCGAGATCCAGCGCCGTCACGTCGGAGGCTTCCTTCCACCCCCGAACGGCGACGCGGCCGTCCCAGGCGTCGATGCCGACGGCAATTTGACCGGGGAAACGGCGGGCCGCCTCGCGAACCAGTTCCGGCGTCTCAAGGGCAACCGTGCCAAGGACGACGCGGGCAATCCCGCTCTCGAGCCAGGCGGCGATCGCTTCCAGGTCGCGGATGCCGCCGCCCAATTGCACCGGCAACGAAACCGCGTCCAGGATGGCGCGCACGGCCTCGCCGTTCACCGCCTTGCCCGCCACCGCACCGTCGAGATCGACCACATGCAGCCAGGCGAACCCGGCGGCGGCAAAGCTTGCCGCCTGGGCGGCCGGGTTTTCGTTGAAACGGCGGACCTTTTCCATGTCGCCCTGCCACAGGCGCACGCATTCCCCGCCCTTCAAATCGATGGCCGGATAAAGAATCATCGCTCCCCCCGCCAGCGCAGAAAATTGGCGAGCAGGCGCAGCCCCACCCGCTGGCTTTTCTCCGGGTGAAATTGCGTGCCAACCAGATTGCCCCGGCCGACGGCCGCCGTGACCGGGCCGCCATAATCGACGCTGGCCAGCAAATCGTTCCCATGGGCGGGCATCAGCGCAAAGCTATGCACGAAATAGGCGTGCGCTCCGGCGGGAATGCCCTTGAACAGGGGATGGTCCGGCGCCTCCAACTGCAATTCGTTCCAGCCCATATGGGGCACTTTCAGCGCGGCGTCCTTCGGCGCGATCGGCGTTACCTCGCCTTCGATCCAACCGAAGCCCGGATGCCGGCCATGTTCGTTGCTAAGGTCCGCCATCAATTGCATGCCGACGCAAATGCCCAGAAAGGGTTTCCCTTTTTCGATCGCAGCTTCGTGCAGCGCCGCCTCCATGCCATCGATGCGGGCAAGGCCCTGGCGGCAATCCGCAAAGGCGCCAACGCCCGGAAGCACGACGTGGCTGGCCTTGGCAAGAACGCTGGCCTTTGCCGTGACTTCGATGGCAAGGTCCAGGCCTTCCATGCGGGCGGCCTCGGACAGCGCTTTTGCCGCCGAGCGCAAATTTCCCGAACCATAATCGACAATGGCGACGCTCATCGGGCAGTGCTCATCGGGCGCGGTCGAAATAGCGTTGCGTGGCCGCCTCCGGGCTTGCGCCGCTCACCACGTCGACAAGCTCGAAGCCTTGACGCTTCAACCACGCGCGCCGCAAATCGTTTGCGAAGAGGCCGACAAGAACAAGATAGGCAAACAAAACGCCGCCGCGCAAAAACGCATCCAGCCCCAGCATGGCCAGACCACTGTCCAGCGCCACTTGCGCGGCAAGCAGCGCAAGGCCGGGAAGCCACATCCGTTTCCACATCGCCCAGAAGCCGGTGAAGAAAAAGGCGGGCCACGCAAACGCCTCCTTTACGAAGACAACGCGTTCCGCCGCCCCTTCTTCGTCACCCGCCTCGAACGGCATAAACCGATGGACCGTATAGACCGCCATCGCCAACCCCGAATTGTTTCCGTAATTAAAGCGTGCCGCCGAGAACGCCTTTTGTCGACGGCACCTCGTCCGAACGCCGCGGGTCGGGCGCAATCGCCGTGCGAAGCGCGCGCGCCAGCCCCTTGAAACACGATTCAACAATGTGATGCGTGTTTTCGCCATAGAGGTTTTCAATGTGAAGCGTAACACCGGCGGCCTGGGCAAACGCCTGAAACCACTCTTTGAAAAGCTCCGCGTCCATTTCGCCCACTTTCGAACGGTCAAGACCGACCTTCCAAATCAGGTAGGGCCGCATGGAAAGGTCCAGCACGACGCGGGTCAGCGTCTCGTCCATGGGGATCGTCGCCTCGCCGAAGCGAACGATGCCGCGGCGCTCGCCAAGGGCGCCGTGAAACGCTTCGCCGATGGCGATGCCGGTGTCTTCCGTCGTGTGATGCCCATCGATGTGCAGATCGCCCTTGGCCTTGCAGGTCAGGTCGATCAGGCTGTGACGGGAAAGCTGCTCCAGCATGTGATCGAGAAAGCCGAGGCCGGTCGTCACGTCATAGACGCCCGTGCCATCGAGATTGATCTCGACCAGGATCTGGGTTTCTTTCGTTTTGCGCTCGACGCGTGCTTGGCGCATGATCCGCGCCCTCTTTGTCTGTCCCGGAAAGCGCCGTTCTACCAAGAACCGGCCCAAACCGCCAGCGTTCCGCGCCGGCGTTTCCGGACGAGGGCCCCGGCCCGGATGGCCGAAGCCCGCCCATGGCCTTACTTTTCTTCGTCCCGAAGCAGGCGCAGCGCGCGGGCGATCGTCGCCTTGGAAAGGTGGCGAATACGGCGCGCCAGCAAATTCGCCAATTCCGTCGCCTCGGGGTTGAGACCGGCGGTATCCACCGTCACTTTCGGGTTCGACAGCCGGACCAGGTTTTCCAGCTCTTCCTGCGCCTCCCAGCCAAGGTCGAAATAGGCGACGATCTGCAAAAACAACATCCGGCTTGGCCGCCCGCGCTTGCCATGCTCCAGCGCGGAAAGATAGGCGGCGGAAATCTGCAGATCTTCCGCCAGGCGCTTTAGGGTTAGCCCGCGGGCGGCGCGAAGCGCGCGCATCTTTGCGCCGAAGGGCGTCACCGGCCTTGCCTCGGTTTGCGCAAAAGAACGTAGAAGGCGCCGCCGCCGCCATGCTTGCCTTGGGCCGGCGCCACGTCCAGCACGATCCCGGAAAGGGGCGGCTCGTCAAGCCATCTCGGAACGTTTGCCCTAAGCACGCCGCCGCCTTCCTTGCCAAGGCCCTTGCCGGTAATGACCAGCACCGTGCGCTTGCCCGCCCGGTGTGCGCGCGAAAGCATGAGGTTGAGCGTGCGATGGGCTTCCGCCTGGGTCTGGCCGTGCAGATCGAGGGTCGCGGCAATGGCCATCTGGCCGCGGCGAAGGCGCGTGGCGCTGCGCCGATCCAGGCCGCTGGCCCTGCCTGCCGCTTGTGGCGGCGCGGGCGAAACCGCCGCTTGTGGTGGCGGCGCTTTTGGTTTCGGCGCGGCTTTTTTCAGGGCCGGCGCGGGTGGCGCCTTTGGTTTCGGCGCGGCGCGTTTCTTTTTGGCAAGGGGGCGGGTCTCTTGCTTGACGTGGCGCCACAGCGCGTCTTCGTCGTCCTTGCCCGGCGTATCGGTCATGGGCCTTCTTCGGTCAGATAGATGTGAAGCTCTCTCGGTCCGTGCGCGCCGAGCTGCATTTGCTGTTCGATGTCCGCCGTCCGCGACGGCCCGGTGACAAACATGGCGGCGCTTGGCAGACATGCGCCTTGCGTCTTTTGAAAATCTTCCAGCGCCGCTTCCACCGTGGCGAAGATGCGGTTTTCGGGAAGCAGCACCAAATGCAGGTCGCAAAGAAGATGCACCGTCATGGGGCTTTCCGGCGCGGCGCAAAAAAGAAGGCTGCCGGTTTCGGCGATGCCGGCAAAGGCGAGGGCAACGCTCGCCGGCGTGCCGGCCGACCGGCCATGGCGAAGCGAAATTCCGGCCGCCGCCCAGGGAAGCGCGCGCAAGCCCGCCTCGCCCGTGGCGTGGAGCGCGCCATCCAGCCCGCGTGTCTTCAAAAAGCTGCGCAAGCTTTCCGGCAGCGCCGCCGCCCGGGCCAGGGGCGTGACGCTGGCTTTGGCTTCCTCCGCCATCCGAACGAAAAGGGCGCGCCGGGCCGCATTGCCCAAACGCGTGCGGGCGGGCACGGGATGGGCGGGCGGATGTTCGAGCCGGCCGGCCACCTCCCGTTCCATGATGCGCCATTCCGCGGCCGAGGCGGTGTCGCGCCCAAGCCGCGTCCGCAGCCGTCCGAGAATGGCGGCGCGCGCCTTCATGGGCGTTTCGCCTTTTCGCGTTGCCGCCACATTTCCTGAAAGGTGGGACCGCCTTGCACGGGAAAGCGCCGCCCCCATCCGCCGGCCCTGGGCCCGACCGAGAGCGCGCCGCCGCGGCCAAAGGGCGCGGCAAGCCTCAGAAGAAGGCGGGCAAGCCCATGGTAAAGCGAAGGCCGCGTCGCGAAGAAAAGCCAAACCCCCAGCCGCCCGCGGGTCGCCAGGCCGCCTGGCTTTTTCTTCAAAAGCCGGACGCGCAAATTTCGAAGCAGGCCCACCAGCGGAATCCGCATCGGGCAGACCTCTTCGCAGCGCCCGCAAAAAGTCGAGGCTTCGGGAAGCGGCGCCGCGTGTTCCAACCCTTCCAGCAACGGCGTCAGCACGGCCCCCATGGGCCCGGTATAGACGGCGCCATAGGCGTGCCCGCCCGTCACCCCGTAAACGGGGCAATGGTTGAGACAGGCGCCGCAACGAATGCAGTGAAGGATCCGTTCGAACTCGCCCTTCAAAAGATCGCTCCGCCCATTGTCGAGCAAAAGCACGTGGAAGGCTTCCGGCCCGTCCGTTTCGTCTGCGCCTCTGGGCCCGGTCAGAAAACTCATATAGGCCGGCGCCTCCTGTCCGGTCGCGGACCGGCTAAGCAGCCGCAGGATGACGTTTGCATCCGAAAGCGTTGGCACGATTTTTTCAATGCTGGCAACGACGATGTGCGTTTTCGGCAAGGCGCGCGAAAGATCGATGTTGCCTTCGTTCGAAAGCAGCACGACGCTTCCCGTTTCGGCGACCAAAAGATTGGCGCCGCTGATGCCGACATCCGCCGAAAGAAAACGCGGGCGCATGATGTGCCTTGCTTCGTCCACCAGATCGCGGGCCGCGTCCAATTTGCGGGCATCGGGAAATTCCGGATGCTGCTCGCGGAACGTATCGGCCACCTGTTCGCGCTTTAGATGAATGGCGGGCCCGATGATGTGGCTTGGCGGTTCGTGGCGCAGTTGAATGATGTATTCGCCGAGATCCGTTTCGCACGGCTCTATCCCGTTTGCTTCGAGGTAATCGTTGATCGCGATTTCCTCGGCGATCATCGATTTTGCCTTCACGACTCTTTTGGCGTTCACGTCTTTGCAAAGCTTTAAAATCGTCGCCCGCGCCTCGGCGCCGTCCCGGCACCAATGCACCTTGCCGCCGCGCGCCGTGACTTCTTCCTCGAAGCGTTCGAGATAAAAATCGAGATGGTCGAGGCTGTGTTCCTTGATGGCAACGGCATGGTCTTGCAGCTCTTCGAATTCGGGCAGGCGCGCTTTTGCCTTGCGGCGCTTTTCCTGAAAGCCGCGTTTCAGATTGCCAAGGGCGTCCTGCAAATTCCGGTCTTGAAGAGCGCCGCGGCTGTTGGCGCGAAAGGCGTTCGAAGTGATTTTCATCTTTTCTAGCCCCGCGCCTTTTCCCCGGTGACCGGTTCCCCGATGGCCGGGCCGTCGTCCAGGCCGGCGAGAATTTCCGCGACGTGGCGAACCCGCAAATTGGAGCCTTCCGCGTGAAGCTTGCCAGCCAGATGAAGCAGGCAGCCCAAATCGCCGCCGGCAAGCTCGGTGGCGCCGGCCTTTTCCGCCGCCTGGCATTTGTCGGCGGCGAGGCGCTCGGAAATTTCCGGGAATTTGACGCAGAACGCCCCGCCGAAGCCGCAGCAAACCTCGCCTTCGGCTATCTCGGCGACGTCGAGACCGGGAATTTTTTCCAGCAGCCGCCGGGGGGCGTTTTGAATGCCAAGCTCGCGCAGGCCGGCGCAGGAATCGTGATAGGCGATCCGGCGGGGGCCTTTCGGGCCCGGGCGTTCCGGCAAATCGGCCAAATCCCGCACGTCGGCAAGAAAAGCCGTCAGCTCGAACACCTTGCTGCCGAACGCCTTGGCGCGCCGGGACCAGGAAGCGTCCGCGGCCAAAATTTCCGGATAGTGGCGCCGCAGCATGGCGGCGCAAGAGCCCGAAGGAGCGACGACGTAGTCCACGGCCTCGAAAGCCGCGATGGTCTGGCGCGCCAGCTGGGCGGCGCCGTTGCGGTCGCCGGCATTGTGGGCGGGCTGACCGCAGCAGGTTTGGGCGCGCGGCACGACCACGTCGCACCCCGCCGCTTCCAAAAGCCGGACGGCGGCAAGCCCCACCTTCGGGCGCGCAAGATCGACCAGACAGGTGACGAAAAGGCCGACGGAAATCCTGGGCGGCGCCATGTTAATTCGCCGCCGTGGCGGCGCCCGGCTTCGGCAGCAGCAAATAATAGCGGCCGGACACTTTCATGCTGCCGGCCTGTTTTTCCGCCGCCGCGCCAAAACCCCAGAAAAAGTCCCCGCGCACCGCCCCCTTGATGGCGCCGCCGGTATCCTGGGCAACGACCAGGCGGCGGAGCGGTTCTTCCGGGTTGAGCGGCGTCACGCTGTCCAGCCAAAGCGGTGCGCCCAAAGGAAGAAACGCGCGGTCAACGGCAAGGCTGCGTCCGGGCGTGAGGGCCACGCCCAAACTTCCGATCGGCCCTTCCATTTCCTGTTTGCGAAAGAAAACGAAGGAGGGATTTTGCGCCAGCAATTCCGACATTTTTTCCGGATGCGCCCGAAGCCAGGCCCGAAGCGCCGGCATCGACGCGTTCGCTTTTGAAATTTCCCCGCGGGCAATCAGCTCCTGCCCGATCGAACGGTAACGGTGTCCGTTTTTCCCCGCATAGCCGAGGCGAAGCTCGCTTCCGTCCTTCATGTGCACCCGGCCGGACCCTTGAATGTGCAGGAAGAACAAATCGATCGGATCGTCGACCCAAAGAAGCTCCAGCTTCTTTCCTTCAAGGGCGCCCTCGGCAATTTCGCTGCGGGTCGAATAGGGGCGAAGCTGGCCCGCCTCGACGCGCCCGGCAATGGTTTCGCCGCGGTATTCTCCACGAAAGCGTCCCAGATCGACCATGACCAAATCCTTGGGCCGGCCATAGACGGCGAAGCGATAGCGCGCGTCCTTTTCCCAAGACCCCTCCAGCTCGGCTTCGTAATAGCCGGTGAAAAGGCCTTCCGCCTTGCCGTCGCCCAACACGCGATGGGGCGTAAAGGCGCTTTCAAAGAACTGGCGCGCGGCGCGCCCATCTTTTTTCGGAACGCCGGCGGCCTGGCGGCAAACCGCGCCCCATTTTTCTTCGCCTTGCGGCGACGCGGTCAGGCGCGGACACCCCTTGCGAAAAGCCGCAAGGCCTTCCTCGTGACGGTCGTCCTCCCATCCGGCAAGGCGGTCGAAAGCAACGGGCTGCAATTGGAACGGCGGCGGCGGTTCCGCCTCGCACGCAATCAGCAGAAAAAGAACCAGGAAAAAAAGCGGGCGGCAGGCACGCATGCCCTCATGCCGGCCCATGCGTCGCGACCAGCACCCAGTTTGGGTTGCGTGAACTTAGATCGCGTTCAAAGGTCCACCGGTCGGTAACCGACTGAACCGTGCTTGGGTCACCCTCGATAACGGCGCCGTCTTTGTTGCGCGTGAGTTTGATTTGATCGGAACGAAACTGCACCGTGATCGCAGCGATGCGGTTCTTTACGGACGCCTCTTCGATGGTGGCGTTTTTAATGCCGACGATGGTCGTTTCCAGCTCTTCGCTTTTTGCTTCGCGCGCATCCACGGCGGCGGCAAAGCGCGAATAGACGTCCTCGCTCAAAAGGGGCTGCAGCGTCGCCTTGTCCCCTTTTGCAAAGGCATCGACCACCATCTCAAAGGCAACGCGGGCGCCGGCAACGAATTCCTCGGCGTCAAAGGAAGGGTCTTGCTTGCGCATGGCGGCAAAGGCGGCGGCGATTGCCGTGCCGTTTTCCTGTCCCGCCGATCCCTCGGGGCGCGCTTTCGCGTTGCCGCCGCGTTCGGGCAGGCGCACGACTTTCTCTTCCGGGGCTTTTTCGCGCGCGTCTGCGCCTGCCTCGTCGCCGCCCCCGTGCAGGCGCCAGGACGAGCCGGGCGGGCGGCGGTCGAGGCCGCTCCGCTTTCCAAGAACGCCCCACAACCGGAAAACCAGAAACGCTGCGATGGCGGCGAAAAATAGAATATCGAGAAACTGCAAGGCGTATGCCTCCACGGACAAATCGGCGATCGGCCTTAATGACAGTATATATAGGCGCTTCCTTGACGGTTTGTATATTCTTGTAAGCCCTTAAAAACCTATCGGGGCCGGCCACGGCCCCTTGGAAAGACGCGAAGCGGATGATTCTCTTTCTTTTTTTCCTTTTCCTGTTCACGCCGCTGATCGAAATCGCGGTCTTCATCGAGGTTGGCGACCGGCTGGGGCTATGGCCGACTCTGGGCGTCGTCGTGTTGACGGCGATCCTTGGCGCCGGGCTTTTCCGGGTCCAGGGCCTTTCCACCCTCCGCCAGGCCCAGGCCAACCTGAACGCGAACGTGTTTCCGGCGCGGGAAGTGTTCGACGGCCTTTGCCTGCTGGTGGCCGGGACGCTGTTGATCACGCCCGGATTTGTGACGGATAGCCTGGGGTTTTTGCTGTTTTTTCCCCCCTTTCGGCACGGGCTTCGTCGTTTCGCCGAGCGCCACATGGCCTTCGAGGCCTGGCCCGGCGAAAAGGGCCCGGACGGGGACGACGAAACGATCGAAGGCGTTTATTGGGAGGTCAAAACCGGGGACGAGGAGAGCAAAACCCGGCTCCCCAAGGGCAAGAACGGCGAATAGCCGCCGGACATCGGCGCCCTCCAAGGTTGTTCGCCCTCCCGATCCATGTTAGCCACGTTCCGATCTAACGCATAGGGAAGGCCGATCATGAACGAAAATGGATCCTCAAAGCCCGCCGGCGCCGCGGGGGCGTCGCAACAAGAAGCCCCGCTTGCCATTCGTGGCCAGTACATCCGCGATCTCTCCTTCGAAATTCCGAGGGCGCCGGAAAGCATTTCCGGCCTAACGGGCGCGCCGAATGTGGACATCAACATCGAGGTGGCCACCCGGGATTTGGAATCGGACACCTATGAGGTTTCGCTTTCCATTCGCTGCGAAGCGAAGACGGAAGCCGAATCGATCTTCATCCTCGAGCTTACCTATTCCGGCGTCTTTACGCTGACGGGTCTGGCGCCGGAACATCTGAAACCGGCCCTTTACATCGAATGCCCGCGCTACCTCTTTCCTTTCGCGCGCAGCATCGTCGCCGGCCTGACCCAGGAAAGCAGCCTGCCTCCCATGTTGATCAATCCGATCGACTTTGCCGCGCTTTACCGCGCGCGTTACGAGGAAGGGAAGAAAGGCGCCGCCTCTTAAGGCGCCGCCTTCGCGTTTAAGATTCCCAGACCGGGTTTTTCAGCCGGGCCACGAAGGCCGCGTGCAAAACGCGTTCGTCTTCCGTGGGGGCGTGCGGCCTTGGCTCGCGAAATTTCTTTTTCGGCCTTGCCTGCGGCAAATCCGTTTCGTTCTCGGTGGCGCCTAGGCCCAGCCCCGGCTGCCGCCCGCCGATAAGCTCCAGATAAACCTCGGCCAGCAATTCGCTATCGAGAAGCGCGCCATGTTTTTCTCGGCCCGAATTGTCCACGCCAAACCGTTTGCAAAGCGCGTCCAGGCTTGCGGGCGAGCCCGGAAATTTTTGGCGCGCCATCGTAAGCGTATCGATGCAGCGGTTTTTTTCGAGCGGCGTTTTGCCGGCGCGCTTTATTTCCGCATTCAAAAAGCCCATGTCGAATTCGGCGTTGTGAATGACCAGCGGCGCATCGCCGATGAAATCGAGAAATTCGTCGAGGCGTTCGGAAAAAACCGGATGGGTGCTTAAAAACTCTTCCGTTAGCCCGTGCACCCGGACAACTTCGTCGGGAACGTCGCGCTCGGGATTGAAATAGCCATGAAAGCGCTTGCCGGTGGGGATGTGGTTGACGAGTTCCAGGCAGCCAAGCTCGACGATGCGATGTCCCGCCTGAGGGTCGAGGCCGGTGGTTTCCGTGTCCAATATGATCTGTCGCATTTTCTGAAAGCCCCCTAGCGCCCTTGGACCAGTTTGACGATTTCGCGAAGCGCGTTCAACGCATGATGCCGGCCCAGCCCGGATGAAACGACGAAATCGGCGCGCCGCCTTTTCTCGGCATCCGGCATCTGCTTTTCCAGAACGTCGCGAAACCGCTCGGGCGTGAAGCCTTCGCGCCGCAACACCCGCGCCTTTTGAACGAAGGCCGGCGCGGTCATAACGATGGTGTAGTCGCAGCGGCGGTCCGCGCCGCTTTCGAAAAGAAGCGGAATGTCCAGCACGACCAGGGGGCAGCCCTGGGCCGCGGCCAGGCGAAGAAAACGCTCTTCCGCCTCATGAACAAGCGGGTGCATGATTTTTTCAAGCCGGCGAAGTTTCTCCGGTACCTTGAAGACGCGGGCGCCAAGGCTCTCGCGATCAAGCACGCCCCCCTTGACGCAATCGGGAAAGGCTTCGGCGATCGCCGCAACGGCCTTTCCTCCCGGCGCCTGCAGGGCATGGACGGTGGCGTCGGCATCGAAGACCCGGCAGCCCAAACGCCGCAGCATCCCGGCCGCCGTCGATTTTCCCATTCCGATCGAACCGGTAAGCCCAAGCACGATCATGGCGTCACTTACTCCGCCGCATTCCCGGCCGCGCCCGCGTCCCCGACCACATGGGCGCGCAGCGCGTCCGTTACGTCCGGATCGCGTCCGAACCAGGTGCGAAAACCCGGCCGGGCCTGGTGCAGCAGCATGCCCAGCCCATCGACCGTCCTATGGCCGCGTGCCTTTGCCGCTTTTAAAAGCGGCGTTTCCAGCGGCGCATAGACAAGGTCGGTCACGAGCGCCGCCTCGGGCAAGGCGTCGAGATTTATTTCCAGATCCGCCGCCCCCGTCATGCCGAGGGTCGTCGTGTTCACCAGCGCGTTCGCGCCGGCAAGGGCGTCGCGCGCGTCCCAGCTTTCCGTTCGGATCGGACCGGCAAGAGCGTCGCGCAAGGCATCGGCGCGCGCCGCCGTTCGGTTCAAAAGCCGAATTTCCGGCACGCCGGCATCGAGCAGAGCCGCGACAACGGCGCGCGCCGCGCCTCCGGCGCCCAGCACAACGGCGGGCCCCTTCGCCGCCTGCCAATTGGGCGCGCTCGCGCGCAGGCTTTCGAGAAAACCGAACCCATCCGTATTCGTCGCCGTAAGCGTGCCATCCGCTTCGACGCTAATCGTGTTCACGGCGCCGATGCGCCTGGCCTCGGCATCGACGCGATCGACCAGGCCAAGGGCCGCCTCTTTGTGGGGCAGGGTCAGATTGACGCCGGCAAACCCTAAAAGCGGCAAGGCGCGCAACGCGGCTTCCAGATTTTCCGGCCGCACCGGCAACGGCACATAAGCGCCGTCGATGCGGTAGCGTTCGAGCCAATAGCCGTGGCACGCCGGCGAGCGGGAATGCGCCACCGGCCAGCCCATGACCCCGGCGATCCGTGCCTTTCCGGTAATGCTCATCGGTCCAACACCCCATGCTCCCGCAAGAAATCGAGCAGCGGCAAAAGCGGCAAGCCCAAGATGGCGAAGTAATCGCCCTCGACGCGCGAAAAAAGCTGCGCGCCCCGTCCTTCTAACTGGTAGCCGCCAACGCTGGCCAGCACCGCTTCGCCGGCGGCCTCGAGATAGGAATCGAGAAAGCCGTCGGAAAAGGCGCGCATCGTCAGACGGACCCGGTCCGTATGGTGCCACAGGCGCACGCCGCCCTGAACCACCATGGCCGCGCCCACCAGATCGTGGCCGCGTCCGCGCAGCGCCGCAAGCTGGGCGCGGGCGCTTGCCATATCCGCCGGCTTGTCGTAGCGGACGCCCTCGCATTCGAGCATCTGGTCCGCGCCGATCACCAGGGCGTCGGGAAAAAGCCGGGAAACGTGCTGCGCCTTCCGCTCCGCCAGAGCTTCCGCCACCGCCTCGACCGGCGCCGCCTGCATCTGGCCCTTGATCGCCGCTTCGTCAATGGGCGCCGCCTCACAGGCGAAATCGAGGCCGGCCGCCCGCAACAGCCGCGCGCGCACGGCGCTTTTCGAGGCAAGCACGACCCGCGGGGCTCGCGGGGCCTGCGGGGCCTGCGAGGCCTGCGAGGCCTGCGAGGCCGGAGCATGAATGGGCTTCTCAGGCATGGGCACCGGATTTTTGACGGTCGGCATAAAGCTGGAAAATGGCCGAGGCGGTTTCCTCGACGGAACGGCGCGTCACGTCGATCACCGGCCAGCCATGCTTGGTGAAGACGCGCCGCGCCTGCAAAACTTCTTCCCGGACCGTTTCAAAATCGGCGTAGTCGCTGACGCCGCTTTGTTCCGGCACACGCGTTTGGCGAGCCTCCGCCAGGCGTGACGGGTCCATGGTCAGCCCGACGACCAGGGGCCGCTCCGCCTTCTCGACCGCCGCAAAAAGCGGCGAGCCCGGCACGATCGGCAAATTCGCCGCGCGAAGGCCCCGGTTGGCAAGATAAAGACAGGTAGGCGTTTTCGTCGTTCGCGAAACGCCGACAAGCACAATGTCGGCGTTCTCCAAATTTTCGACATGCTGGCCATCGTCGTGAAGCAGCGCAAAATTCATGGCGTCGATCCGTTGGTAATATTTTTCGTCCAGCGCGTGTTGGCGGCCGGGCTGGTCCTGGCTTTCGATCCCCAAATAGCCGCGCAGCGCCCCCATGACCGGGTCCAAAACCGGAATGCAGGGAAGCTTCCATTTCTGGCAGCCTTCTTCCAGCGCCTTGCGAAGCTTTGGGTTTACCAGGGTAAAGAGAACGATGCCGCGCTCTTTTGCGGCGCGTTCGATCACGCGCGCGATTTGGGCTTCGGAACGAACGAGAAACCAGTGGTGCTCTTCCGTCGTGACGTTTTCGAACTGGACGAGACAGGCGCGCACGACGCCGCCAATCGTTTCGCCCGTCGCATCGGAAACCAGATGCAGGTGAAACGTTTTCACCAAAGCCATGCGTGCGCTTTCTTTATAAACATGTGCGCGCTTTCTTTATAAAACCGCCCAAACCGCCCATTTGCGCCATGCGGGAAAAAGCATTCCTCTTCTTTCGCTCGCGCTTCGCATGGTTTCGGCCTTGGGGCAACGTTATCCCCGTCGCTTTGAAAGGCCAAACGAAAGGGGGTAAACCGCCGCGGTTTTGCCGTTTTTCCCTGGTTCGCATCCTGTGGAAAGATCGCGGAAAACAAACAATCCTCCCCTTCCACAGGGCCTACTACAACCACTACTTTTCTTAAAGATTCTTATATAGATAGTGTAAGTGTGCTTCCAAACTTCGGGATAAGTCTTAAAAAAAAACATGCCGGCTTCGGAAAGATTGCTTTTGCGCGCCCTTCGCGGCGAGACCCTTGTGCCGCCGCCGATTTGGCTGATGCGTCAGGCGGGCCGCTATTTGCCGGAATACCGGGAGGTGCGAAAGCGCACCGGAAATTTTTTGGAACTTTGCTACACGCCCGAGCTGGCGGTTGAGGTGACGCTGCAGCCGATCCGCCGCTATGGCTTCGATGCGGCGATTATTTTTTCCGACATTTTGGTGGTGCCCGATGCCCTCGGCCAGGGCGTTGCCTTTCACGAGGGTAAGGGACCGGTGCTGGAGGCCTTGCAGAACGCGGGCGATGTAAAAAAACTCGTCTGGCAGGAAGGCAAGCTCGATCCCGTTTACGACGCCCTTCGATCCGTTCGCCGCGACCTTCCGGAAGAAACCGCGTTGATCGGCTTTGCCGGCGCGCCCTGGACCCTGGCCGCCTATATGATCGAAGGCGGCGGCAGCAAGGATTTTGCCAAGGCGGCCCATTGGGCATCGGCAGCGCCGGAGAGCTTTGCCGAGTTGATCCGCCTTCTTACCGAAAGCATTACCCATCATTTGATCCGCCAAATCGAGGCCGGCGCCGAAGCCCTTCAGATTTTCGACAGCTGGGCCGGGAAGATTCCGGCGTCTCAATTCGAACGCATCTGCCTCGAGCCGACCCGGGCCATCGTCGAGGCCGTTCATAAAAAATTCCCCGACGTGCCGATCCTTGGGTTTCCCCGAGGCGTCGGCGTTTCCCGCTACGAAAGCTATGCCGCAAAAAGCGGCGTCGACGGGATCAGCATCGATGCCAGCCTTTCGCCAAAATGGGCGGCGGCGAAGCTTCAGCCCCATGTCTGCGTGCAGGGAAATTTGGACCCGAACACGTTGATCGAGGGGGGCGCGGCCATGGGCGCCGGCGTCGCAGAAATTTTACAAGGCTTGGGCGGCGGCCCCTTTGTCTTTAACCTGGGCCATGGCGTCGATTTGAAGACGCCGCCGGATCACGTCGCCGAACTGGTTGCGCTTGTGCGCGAGGGCCGGACCGGCTAGGCCGGATCGGCTAGGCCGGGCGCGGGGGATTTCATGAGCAAGACGGCGGTAGTGCTTTTCAATCTGGGTGGCCCGGACGGCCCGAAAGCCGTGCGGCCGTTTCTCTTCAATTTGTTCAACGACCCCGCCATTCTTCGCCTGCCGCAGCCTTTTCGCGCGCTGCTGGCGTGGTGGATTTCAAAACGGCGCGCGCCCGTCGCCCGGGCCATCTATGAAAAAATCGGCGGCGCCTCGCCCATCCTTGCCCTGACGGAAAAACAGGCCGACGCGCTGGCCCAGGCGCTTAAGGCCGAGGACGGCGGCAGGACCTACCGCGTCTTCATCGCCATGCGCCACTGGCACCCCCTCAGCGACGCCACGGCGGCAAAGGTCAAGGCGTGGGCGCCGGACGACGTCGTGTTGCTGCCGCTTTACCCGCAATTCTCGACGACGACGAGCGGCTCTTCCCTGAAAGCCTGGAAGCGGGCCGCCGAAAAAGCCGGCCTTTCCGCCCCCACCCGCGCGCTTTGCTGTTATCCGCTGGCAAAGGGCTTTCAAAAGGCGGTGGCGAAATTGCTGCGCGCGGCGCTGGCCGCGGAAGGCCCGAATTCGCGTGAGCCACGCGTTCTTTTTTCGGCCCATGGCCTGCCGAAGAAAATCGTTGCGGCGGGCGATCCTTACGAATGGCAGGTCAACGAAACCGTAAAAGGCGTCGTTGCCGAGCTGGACGCGCCCGCCCTCGATTGGGCGGTTTGTTACCAAAGCCGGGTTGGGCCGCTGGAATGGATCGGGCCTTCCCTCGACGACGAGATCGACCGCGCGGCCCGCGACGGCGTGCCGGTCCTGGTCGTGCCGATCGCGTTCGTCTCGGAACATTCCGAAACGCTGGTTGAGCTGGACATCGAATATAAAGCGATAGCGGCGAAGCGCGGCGTGCCCGGCTATGGGCGCGTGGCCACCGTCGGCACGGAGGCGGATTTTATCCAGGCCCTTGCCGGGATGGTGCGCGCGCCGCGGCCGCCCGCGACGTCGCTTGATTCGGAAACAGGCGGGCGCCTTTGCCCGGAAAATTTTAGCGGCTGTCCCAACCGGGGATAGAAAGCGCGGGGGAGAAGCGGAACCATGGACGGGTTGGTCGAATGGCACGAATGGATCGAGGCGCTGCACGTCATTTCGGTCATCGCCTGGATGGCGGGCATGCTGTATTTGCCGCGGCTCTACGTCTATCACTGCGACGCCGCTGCCGGCGGCGAGGCTTCCGAAATGCTGAAGGTGATGGAGCGGCGCCTGCTCCGCGCCATCATCAACCCGGCCATGCTGTCGGCGTTTCTTTTCGGCGGCCTTTTGCTTTCCACGCCCGGAGTTGTCGATTGGACGGCCGGGTGGATGTACGCCAAGCTTGCTCTGGTTTTGGCCATGACCGGCTTTCACGGATTTCTCTCGCGGTGGCGGAAGGCTTTTCTGGCCGACCGCAACGAAAAACCTGCGGCCTTTTATCGGCGCGTCAACGAAGTGCCGACGGTGCTGATGATCGGCATCGTCGTTCTGGTGATCGTGAAACCCTTCTGACGCCCGCCGCGGATCGGGCCTCCGGCGGCAAAATTCGGGGTTTGACTTATTTTGGGCCCTTCGCTAGTGTTTTTTTCAAGCGGAACGGTCACCCGCCCTTTTTCAGAAAATCAAAACGGCTTCCGGCACGCGCGCCGTTCGGCCGCGCTTAAACCCCCCAATCCTTCCGGCCGCGTTCCGGCCCCTCCGGCGATAGCCGATCCCCCGAAATAGCAGATAAAACTCATGAAATTACAAGAACTTAAGACAAAATCACCCGCAGACCTCCTGTCCTATGCCGAGGAGTTGAAGATCGAAAACGCCAGCTCGCTGCGCAAGCAGGACATGGTGTTTGCGATTCTGAAACAGCTCGCCGAAAACGACACGCCGATCTTTGGCGACGGCGTCCTCGAGATTCTTCAGGACGGCTTTGGCTTCCTGCGCTCGCCCGAGGCGAATTACCTGCCCGGGCCGGACGACATCTACGTTTCGCCGAGCCAGATCCGCCGCTTTGGACTGCGCACCGGCGACACGGTCGAAGGGCAGATACGGTCGCCGAAGGACGGGGAACGCTATTTCGCGCTTCTGAAGGTAAGCACGATCAATTTCGAAAAGCCGGAGGCAACGCGCCACCGCATTAATTTCGACAATCTCACGCCGCTTTATCCCGAGGACAAAATCAGCCTTGAGATCGAAGACCCAAAACTGAAAGACGTTACGTCGCGGGTGATCGACCTTATCGCGCCACTTGGGAAAGGCCAGCGCGCCTTGATCGTCGCGCCGCCGCGCACCGGCAAGACGATGATGCTTCAAAACATCGCCCATTCCATCATGGCCAATCACAAGGACAGCTATCTGATCGTTCTTTTGGTGGACGAGCGTCCGGAAGAAGTGACGGACATGGCGCGTTCCGTGCGCGGCGAAGTGATCAGCTCCACCTTTGACGAACCGGCGGTTCGCCATGTGCAGGTTGCGGAAATGGTTATCGAAAAAGCAAAACGCCTGGTGGAACACAAACGCGACGTCATCATTCTTCTCGATTCCATCACACGGCTGGCGCGCGCCTACAATTCCGTCGTGCCGTCCTCGGGCAAGGTGTTGACGGGCGGCGTGGACGCGAACGCGCTGCAACGGCCGAAACGTTTCTTCGGCGCGGCGCGAAACATCGAAGAGGGCGGCTCGCTTACGATCATCGCTACGGCGCTGATCGACACCGGCTCGCGCATGGACGAAGTGATCTTCGAAGAGTTCAAAGGAACGGGCAATTCGGAAATCATTCTTGACCGCAAGCTTTCCGACAAGCGCACCTTCCCCTCCATCGACATCACCAAGTCCGGTACCCGCAAAGAAGAATTGCTGGTCGACAAGGGACGGCTTTCGAAGATGTGGGTGCTGCGCCGGATCCTGACGCCCATGGGCGTGACGGATGCGATGGAGTTTTTGTTGGACAAGCTGAAATCGACGAAGAGCAACGACGATTTCTTCGATTCCATGAACACCTAAGGCGTCCGAAAAAACCTTTCCTTAAGGCGTTAAAACGCTCGCGCCCATCGTTTGGCGCGCGGCGATCGCCACATGTGCCTTTGCCGCCTCGCGCAGCGGGTAGGTCTGGCAAATCTCGATTTCGAAGATGCCGGCCTGGACGGCGGCGAACACCTCTTTGGCCATGGCCAGCAAATCTTCGCGCTTGGCCGTGTAGGTGAAAAGCGTCGGCCGGGTTAGAAAAAGCGACCCCTTGTTCATCAGGTCCAGAATTTCAACCGGCGGCACCCGGCCCGAGGCCTGGCCGAAACTCACCATCGTTCCCAAGGGCTTCAGGCAGTCGAGCGAGCCGGAAAAACTGTCCTTGCCGACGGAATCATAGACGACGGCAACGCCTTCGCCTTTCGTGATTTCCCGAACGCGGCCGGCAAAATCTTCTTCCCGGTAAAGAACGGGATGGTCGCAGCCATGACGCGCCGCCAGCGCCGCCTTTTCGGCGTTGCCCACCGTGCCGATGACCCGCGCGCCAAGATGCTTCGCCCATTGGCAAAGGATCAGGCCAACGCCGCC
>Ga0209578_10000156_pt1 | contig 132277 bp, 120 predicted proteins | sample tdAd472_FD_187127 | JGI IMG/M metagenome (GOLD analysis project Ga0209578, IMG submission 187127) | Marine sediment microbial communities from the Atlantic coast under amendment with organic carbon and nitrate - tdAd47.2 (SPAdes)... | ecosystem: Environmental > Aquatic > Marine > Coastal >...
CCAGAGTCAGCGCCGCATTGGGGGTGGTTAGTCAGGCGCAGGTGACAAGCAGTGTTGTCGAGGGTTGGGGCCAGGCTATGATTGAGTTATTTGATTGGTTCGGGGTGAGAATGATCTTGATGCTCCAGTTGAGCAATCGATAGCCTTTCAAATCTGCGAGATTCTCTTGCTTTTCTTTCATTATACTCACGCCAGTAGTGATGAAATCCAAATACCAGTTTCCATCTTGTTGTATAACAAATGTTAACCTCACTATGGCTATATTGATCTGTTGTTAGCCAAGGCTTCCCTTTGTAAATTTGAACTGGGCTTGTGAGTTTGTGGATATGATCTACATTCTTATTTCTAGCATCCCTCATCAGTAGGATGTACTTTTTCTTGCAGAAAAATATGTCTTTAAGAAGTTGTACCCAAACTGAAAATTGTTGATTAGCAGATTTAAGTGCCGGGCTAATCCAAACTCCGTTCACTTCCATCATTTCGTAAGGATCTTTTTTGAAAAAACTATGCCAATTTTTAATCGAGTCTGGAACAAAAAGAGTTGACCGGAAGGGAGGGCTGGTAACGAGCATATACCCGCCAACCAGATTATCGTGTAAGAATGCTCCTACAATTCTACTGTTTGATACATAATCAGTCGGTAGCTTTATTCCAACGTGCCTCTTAAATATTTCTAAAAAAAGCTCTACCTCTTCCGTATCCGAGATAGTTCGGAAAACCACTTTTTCCATTGTGTAGCCTTAGGTAAAAACATGCCGACTTCTTTTTTATATTCTTTATACTCAACACCCAGCTCCGAGTTTAGGATGGATTTTTCTTCTCGTAACGCTGCTAGGATGTAGAAATACGTTAGTAGCACAAGTGTAATCCACAATGGAATCAATGGAAACAAGAAAGTGCTAGCTGCCCATGTGGCGATGTAGGAAAGATAAAAAGGGTGTCTAACTAAGTGGAACGGGCCTGACGTAATCAATTTTCCTACGCTTCCGGAAAATGCAAAATCAAGTCGGCTGCATGATCTAATGCCCCACCAGAAAAACAAGAATGACAGTATGTATGCGAGGTTTGCAAACAGATAGCGAGATAAAGGGTAACGCTGATGTTCCAGGAATGAGTAGGTAGTAGTAAAAACTTGAACAGCCACTAATGGATCATAAATGTAACTGCCGATACGTGATTCACGAGAGTTAACTCTAAAATACTTTAGTCTTGCCCAGATATAACTTAACACTACAATGCCATAGGAAATGAGCGTTAAACTAGAAACTACTTGATGCAAACTACTTTCCTAAAGATTGACGTAGGTGCGCCGTTTATAGCATTTGTAGAAAAGCATATAAATCGGTCTTTTAGTGAAATCCTCAATTGATAGACTCATTGGGCTGCATGGTTACTTTTCTAAACTATTCGAATTAGTATGAAGGATGTTGCTTGAGATACAGTAAAGACCAATATTTCAATTATTGTCAGGAGCACAAAGAGGAGTTTAGAAATGAACTTAGAGATGAAGCTTCTCGTGCTCTAGCTGGTTGGCCTTGCAGAATAGCAGCGATATTGCTGGCATTGTCATCGCTCATCACTTATTTCCATCCGGCTAACCAAGACAATCCTTATGTAGACTATACCCTTTTCGCTTACATAGTTCCTATCCTTATAGCAATTCTCTATCAGCCGGTCTCTTTGTTGGCATCTTCGATCAATAGACATAGCCCAGCAATTTTGGACCTGCTCATTATTTCCGGTTTAGCCGGATTCCTAACGACCCTTTGGATATTGCTTGGCAGCATTGATTTGTCCGGGGAAGTCCAATCAGTCTATATTGCCTTGCTGGGTCAAATAAACTTTGTCCTATTGTTTACCACGGCTTTTTCTTACCACATAAGTTATTCATTTACTTTTGTGCGCAATGTTTTTTTCACATTGTTGACTGCAGCTTCACTGGCGGTAATAAACTTTGAGTTCATAATAATTAATTGGATACAGGTCCTGCAGGGCTTTATGATTGGCACTATTTTTAGCTGGATTTTCTTTGTCAGTATAAGAACTCGCTTCTACCTAAAATCCACTGATGCCGATATGCGGCAGCACTTATACAACCAGTTCTCCAAACTGGTATACCCGCATCAGCTTGAGAGGATAAAGCTGGGTGATGAGCTGGAAAGCACCATGCCTCTCAAGGAAGGTAAGGCAATTATCAATGTGTTCGATGTGCAAAAATCCAGCGAGATCCGGCACGAACGTACCAGGGAGTTCTTTATGGGTGTGTTCCAGGCTTTTCTGCAGATCTGTATGGAAGGCTATGAGCACAATCCGCTTCGTTCACGGGCCTTTCGTTTGAAGGAGACGGGTGATGGGTTTATTAGTGCGGTCGGCTATCCGTTTTTACCTATCGAATCCCGTTCGCTGGCTGACAGTGCAGTAGCAACTGCGCTGGATATGTTTAAAGCGTTTAATAACGAGGTTGAAAAGTTCAACTACTCAAGACCAATCAAGGGCGCGATGGGTTTGGCGTACAATTCCGTGCAGGGCACTTTTCAGTCTGGCGGTATCCGCGCTTACGACTTGTTCGGCGACTCATTGATTCAGGCTGCAAGGTACGAAGAGTTGCGAAAACATCCGGTGCTTTCCCGGATTATCAAGGCGAAGGCAGCATCCTTGGGCTTGGAGCAATTCCATATTCTCATTATTCAGGAAGTTGTCTACAACTCTCTGGGCGAGTCCTTTCGCGATATGTTTGTAGAGGTGGATTTATGGGCTGATCAGTTTGAAGGGTACAGCTTCCATTCACTCCACGACAATGATGCCCGCTTTGTCTACTTCCTTGTTCTTGATTGATAATTAAATAGGACAAGCGGTCCGCAATAGCTGATTTCTCGTAGCCGGATCGACAGCAGTCGTAAGTGCAAGTCAGGTCTTAGTCCACAATGGTAATTAGTGGTTTGTTATTTGACCAGGCAAGTAAGTTGTCGATAACGAGGTTGCCCATGTCCTGTCTTGTTTCGACGGTGGCACTGCCAACGTGGGGTAGTAGTACGACATTGTCCATTGACAACAGTTCTTCAGGAACTTCTGGCTCATTTTGATAGACATCGAGACCTGCTGCGGCGATAGTCCCTGATCGCAGGGCCTCGGTGAGGTCCTTCTCGTCTACGCTGGAGCCCCTGCCCACATTGATAAAAGTACCTCGTAGACCAAGCTCCGCAAACACATCCCGATTGACAATGTTCGCCGTTTGCTCCCCGCCCGGCAGCATGCATAGCAGAATGTCTGAGGCTCGGGCAAGCTCGAAAATGTTTGAGCAGTAGGTATAGGGAAGATTTTTCCTGCGGCGGTTGTAGTACGCAATTTTCATCTTGCTGGCCAGAGCCCGTTTCGCGATATCTTCGCCTATGCTTCCCAGGCCCAGAATGCCAAGGGTTTTTCCGGCCAGACCTTTGCCCAAAGGAAATGGTCCATTGCGCCACTCTGCGGCACGCACGAAACGGTCGGCATTAACCAGGTTTCTCTGACTCATCAAAATCAGCGCCATGGCGATATCCGCCACGGCATCGTTAAGTACGGCCGGGGTGTTTGTTACCTTGATGTTTCGTGGTCCTGTTATTTCGAAGTCAATTCCATCGACGCCGACACCAAAGCAGGAGATGACCTCCAGATTGGGTAGCTCGTAAACGAGCGGGCTGGTTTGCCAGGAGGCCGTGGCTACGGCCTTGCAAATGGGTTTAAGCTTCTGTACCAGTTTTACTTGTTCTTCGGGCGATAGAAGCCAGAGCTTGTGAGTTTCGAATAGCGTGTCCAGTTTCTCAATGGTTTCGGTGTGAAACTCGTTGGGAATTAGCAAAGGTAACAAATCTGTAGTTTGCGTCATGGCGAGTGCGACTGTCTGGAATAGTCCTGGTGCAAGGATTAACCGCTTCTGAAATTATTTTCTGCACGCTATCAGATTCCTAAGCTGATATCCATGTTGAGTTGCATGCGGCAGCTAATTTCCGTAGATTGACTTTGCAAGCAATCGACACCCGGATCGATCAGCCCCCGTTACTTCGAAGAATAACATGACAAGGTCAGGCACCACTCAATACAGAAACCTTCCTGCCGTGGACAAATTACTTCGAGCGGAAGAGTTGACTGTCGCGATCAATTCTTTTGGTCGTGAATCGGTCCGTGAGGCAGCGCGCGACACGCTTGCTCGAATAAGGCAACAGCTACAGGCAGGAAATAAAACGCTGGAGGATAATCTTCAGCAGCCTGAGTTTTATGGCAACCTCTGTCAGAGTATTTCCGAATTGGCCGAATCTCGTAGTGAGTTGTCTTTGAAGCCAGTTTTCAACCTGACTGGAACCGTTAACCATACCAATCTGGGGCGCGCGCCGTTACCGGAAAGCGCCATGGACGCTATTCAAAGAGTGTCCGCCCGGGCTGTGAATCTTGAGTACGATCTGACGGCTGGCAGCCGGGGAGATCGAGATTCGCATGTAGAAGGCTTGATTTGCCAGTTGACCGGGGCTGAAGCCGCTACCGTTGTAAACAATAATGCCGCAGCTGTTGTGCTTGTTCTGACTACGTTGGCAGTCGGCAGAGATGTACTGATTTCCCGAGGAGAGCTGGTAGAAATCGGAGGGGCTTTTCGAATCCCTGAAGTGATGGGAAGTGCCGGTTGCCACTTGAAAGAAGTCGGTGCAACAAATCGAACTCATCTCGCAGACTATAAGCGTGCGATCGATGAGGATTCTGCATTGCTGATGAAGGTTCATACCAGCAACTACGAAATAATGGGTTTCTCCAAGTCAGTCGCTGAGCCGGAATTGGCCGCTCTCGCCCATCAACAGGGATTACCCTTCGTCGTTGACCTTGGTAGTGGCACATTGGTCGATCTTGCTAAATACGGCTTGCCTCGTGAGCCCACCGTGGCGGACTCGCTTTTGCAGGGAGCGGACTTGGTGACGTTTTCCGGCGACAAGCTACTGGGTGGACCGCAGGCTGGGATCATTGCCGGAAAGCACGATTTGATCGCTAGACTTAAAAAGAATCCTCTAAAGAGGGCGCTACGAGTCGACAAGCTGACCCTGGCAGCACTTGGAGCGGTGCTGCAGCTTTACGATAATCCGTCTGAGCTGTCGCGTAATCTGCCCATACTCCGAGATCTTACTCGGAAAACAGAAGAAATTGCCGTAGTCGCGGAGGAAATACTGCCTTGTGTATCCAGGTATGTTGCTAATGAGGCGGATGTGGAAATTGCAGATTGCAAGAGCCAGATTGGCAGCGGAGCACTACCCGTGGATCTGCTTGCGAGCCTGGCAATCAAGATAACGCCTCGGGCTGCCAAAGGCACCGACAATTTGCTCAAGGAGCTTGCGTTAAGGTTCAGGCAACTGCCGGTTCCGGTAGTCGGCAGAATTCACGACGGGAGTCTTTTTTTCGACCTGCGATGCTTGCAGGATACCAAGGGTTTCTGCCGGCAATTGAGCAACTGATTGCTATGTAGGCTTCTAAGTTTCCACTGTTTCAGGTTTGCCAACACCAAATCTGAAACATAGAAGGGACATCAGTGATGCACCGAACATAAGCAACAACAAGGGGTAGGATGTTCCATTGTAGATAATTGCCACCAGCTGTGCAGCGATTGAAGACAATCCCATCTGCAGGAAGCCAGTCAGGCCTGAAGCGCTCCCTGCGTACTTCGGAAACTCGTTTATTGCGGCGGCCTGGGCATTTGGCAGAGTCAGACCGTTACCGAAAATTGCCAGCGCGATGGGTAGAAACAGAGCGAGCGGATGACGAAATCCCGCCAGTTGCATAGCCAGTGTCAGGGTAATGGCAAACAGTGAAATTTTCGATCCAATGTCGATCATTCGATAGATGCCAATGTGGCCACCGAAGCGCCTTGATAGATAGTTTCCTGCCATGAAACCCGCTGGAACCATAACGAAATAGTAGCCATATTCAGTGGCAGGTCGATTAAGTACCGAGACCATGATCTCGGGGGCTGCAGAGATAAAACTAAAGAAAACCACGGAAACAAAAGCAACGCTTAACGCATACCCTCGAAACACTCCTGAGCTAAGAAGCATCCTGAACGTGCTAAACATACCGCTGACTCCTTCAAACGGAGCCGGTTCAAGCAAAGTTTCCGGGAGTCGCAGATACATGATCGCCAGCATTAAAGCGCTGAAAACTGCAATAACAACGAATACGGAACGCCAGCCAAAAAGCACCATCAATTCACCGCCCAGTGCCGGAGACATCATTGGGATAACCACCATCACCATGACCAGGGTTGAGATGATTTTGGCCGACTCCTGCGGCCCATAGACATCTCTTACGATGGCTCGGGCCACAACGAGGCCCACTGCACCACCGAATGCCTGCACCACACGTCCAAGCATTAACAGCTCTACTGAGGGAGCAACGAGGCAGAAGAGTGAACCCAGCAGCGTAATTGTAGTTCCGCCAATGAGGGTTGGTTTGCGACCATAGCGGTCTGATACAGGGCCGTATACCAATGTCGCGATTGCGATAGATAACATGGAAAGGCTGAGGGTGAGCTGAGCAACGCCGGTCGAGACTATGAAGTCTTCTCTGATGATCGGCAATGCAGGCAATAAAATCTGCATGGAAGCAGGTCCCAGTGCTGACGCGCCTGACAATAGCGCGATCATCCACAGGGAGAGCCGGGATACGGTAGTGTGCATAGTGGCCTCAGGCTGAGAGGGCGCTATTCTACCAGTCACCAGCCATTAAAGTCAGGGAACCAATGATTGAATTTGGCAGCCCCGCAGGGCATATCCATAATTAATCAGCGGTTCATTAATCAGCGGATCCTTAATGAGAGGTTCCTTATTCAGAAGCTCCTTGATCAGAAGATCCCTGGTGATGGTCAGCTCAGCGGCCGGTGAACGTATCCAGGCTGGTTTGTGAAGACCGGGTATTCTGGGAGCGCATGATTACGCTGGAACCACGTAACAATGCCATCTGCGCATCACTTATCTGGTAGCCCAAATCGAATAGTTCCTGGTGGAGCCCAAGTGCCAGGTAACGAGCACTCTCTTTGGCAGTCTGATCAGGGACGGAGGTCTGAGAATAGCAGCCGACGGTTTCTCCGCCGGGGGTAAACAGACAAACCGATACGTTTTCTGTGCCGGCTATTTCCAGCCGAAAGCCTGCGCGCTCTGCACGGAAGCGTGGTGAGCGTTTCAGGAAGCGGATGGCATGTCGGGACAACTCATCATTGTTGCCAGTAAAAATTACTGGAATGGAGGCGTCGAGGCGGCGCAAGATGCCTGGATCAAGTTGCAGTGCTTCGCGATAGAATTCAATAGCCTGTTGCTGCAATCCTTCGCGCCAGGCAGATTCTCCCATCCTGGCATTGATTCTTGCTTTCAACAGGATTTCCTGTTGCGGAAGCATTTCCAATGCCCGTTGACCCGACGACAACACTTCATCATGACGTTTTTCCAGCGCCGCAATCTCAGTGGCGTAACTGTGGTAGTAACCAGTGTTTAGCATGAAAGCACCACTTTGTAGTGCCTGATCCAGTAGGCCTGTCATGACGCCGGTTCCCATGAGTCGAATGATCTCCGGTTCGATCCATTCGGGAATATGTACGTCCAGGGGCGCATAGGGCCTGAGGCGATTCAAAAGGACCGTTTCTTGAGCGAACAGTGAGGCCGCTTTCCTGGCTGCCAGCCAGGCAGCAAACCTTTGTTTACTGGCCGCGGCGATTTGTTGCCAGCGGTCGATTGTATCCAGCGTGGCTGCCTGTTCCAGCTGTATCTGATACCAGGACTGGTTAGCCAGCATGTGCAGCAGAGCAGAGTTGGAATCCTTTTGGGCATCATCGGCACTAAAGGAGCCATTGCGATCGGGTTCTGCCAGTGCCGTTGAAGTCAGTCGAGTGGCGTCTTCGCCCTGCCCAGAGAGAATCAGAAAGCTCGCTGTTGCCAGCAGGTGTTCAGCCCGGTTCATCACCGTCACCACCGGAACCTGATTCTCACGCCAGAGCAGCATGCGGTCCATGGCATCTCGCGCCTCCTCGAATCGCCCCTGGTTCATGGTGATATAGAGTTTATAAATCCACGGGTCAGCAACGCTTTCGGGATTGAGGACTCTGGCTGCGCGGTCCAGATACTCCTCAGCCTCCTCAATCTGTAATAGACTCAGAGCAACCTCTGATGCATTGGTCAGATAGACTGTATCGCCGTCGTTGTCGGCACTGGCGATGTTTTCGTCTTCAGCAATTGCCCGATCACAGGCGACGATATTTTCATTGGGTTGCAGGTTGGCCAGTTCTACTGCGCATAGTGTATTCCAGGCTCGCGCCCGTTCCCGTTCATTGTCGCTGTTCTGTAACACTTTGTTGGCGCTGGCGCGGGCAGCATCGAATTGTTGAAGTTTCATCAGCGGCCAGCCTCGCAGGGACTCCACGTCCTGGCCATAGATTTCCTCGATCTTATCCAGATAGGCAAGGGCGTTCTGCTGGTCACCCATGATCTGATGGATAAAGGACAATTGGGACAGCGTAAGGTAGTGCCACTGAATATTGCCGGAGGCCAGTGCCCGTCCTAGGGAACGGTAGTTGGTCAGCTCTTCCGCCCGGTTAAGATGAAACAGGGTGCGCGGAAGGTTGGCTTCGACCGTGTAAAGCACCTCGGCCAGGGCAAATTGGGCGGCCGGGTTATCGGGTTCTGCTCGAACCCAGTCTTCGCTCAGTTCCCGGGCTCTGACGTTCTCTTCTAATCCCAACGCATCACAGACTGCCAGCGCGCGTGGCTCGACGATATCTCGCATTCCAAAGCACAACGGCAGCTCGGCAGGAGTGATGTTCAGTTCTTCCAGTTGGGCATCGATACCCGCGCCAGGGCTGGTTGCGTCTCCGGCGCCAGGATCCTGGGCGCTTGAAATTAGTGGCCAGACGATCAGCATCAGTATCGCCCAATGCCGGACTCGCAGTCGCTTTAATGTCTGAGTGTCTGTGAAAGCCCTTTTCATCACTATTTGATGGTGTTGCGCGCCAAAGTTTCCATGGGATCTCTCATGCAGTCAGCAAGCACTTTTTTGAAATCAGAGACACCTGGCGCCAGCTCAACGCGATGCTGGAGAATATAGGGAGCCAGGTTCTCGATATCGTCTGCACTGACGTAACTGCGACCATGGAGTGCTGCTCTTACCTGGAGCGCGGGCAACATCAGTACCAGGCTGCGAGTTGAGTTTCCTTGCATGACTCTATCGTCTTCCCGCAGGTTGATAGAAATATCGACCAGGGTGGTTTTGATGGCTGGACTTATGGTGACCGACTTGTCAATCATTGCTCTGGCAGTTAAAACCTCGTCTCGCGTAATGGTTTCTCCCGTAGTATCAGCCTGGCGGCGAGCTTGCCATGTTCCCAGTACCTCCAGCTCGGCATCCCGATCTATATGCCGCATGGAAATCTTGAACAGAAAACGATCGAGCTGAGGAGTAGGCAATGGATAGGTTCCAACCAGATCGAGCGGGTTTTGAGTGGCGATGACGAAGAATAGTTCATCCAATGGGTAGGTCACATTATCTACTGTAACCTGCTTCTCTCCCATGGCTTCCAACATTGCGGACTGTACTTTGGGAGACGTGCGATTTATTTCATCAGCCAGCACTACATGGGCAAAGATGGGCCCGTGGCGGAAATGGAATGCACTACTGTTAGCGTCGAATACAGGTACACCGGTAACATCCGATGGCAATAGGTCCGGAGTAAACTGGATGCGCCGGAATGGCACGATGCCCTCCTTATTATCATCCGAAGGCGAAACGATTGCTTCACCCAGAGCCTTGGCCAGCGTGGTTTTGCCGGAGCCGGGGAAATCTTCCAACAGCACGTGTCCGTCGGCGACCAGTGCGATAATCGAAAGTTCTATGACGTCATCTCTTCCCAGGACCTGTTTTCGTACACAATTCTGCAGCTTTTCAAGAACTGCTACCGCCTGGGATAACTCGCTGCTTGCTGGCTGTTGGTTGCCACCGGCTGGAGATAGCCTGCCCTCGATAGATTCGACAGCTGTTGCCTTATCACCGATATCCGGCGCGGGACTGAATTCGTTGTTGTCAGTGACAGATTCAGAGGTCATCAAATTCTCCAGATTTAACGTGGGCGAGCTGTTGGCTCAGCTTCAGAGCTATCGGGTGGTGAGCCAGGAGTAGGGATTAAGAGTTCCCAACACTTTTTTCCAGCGGGGGATTTTTCTATCCAACTGCTTTAAGACTTCTTTGTTGGCTGTATTCCAGTTAAATTCCTGTTCGGACTGTTGCCAGGACTGATCACCCAGGGCGCAGGCAAGATGTTGCTGAGTAGCGAGGTCAAAGGTCGGGGCAAGCGCAGCCATCCTGGCAGCAAAGGACTCCCTGCTTTCACCTCGTTTGCGTCTGTAGCCCAGTGCAGACAGTCTGTCCAGTATGGCGCGATAACCCACTTTGTGTAGTTGTTTGCTGTTGCCGGGAATCCGCAGCCGGTGAAACTTGACCGCGTATCCCCAGACCAGGACCAGGCCAACCAGCACATAGATACCATTCAACAGGACCTGCCAGGGAAAGCCCGCGCCTTGCTGTTCTCCCAGGTAATCATTAAACGAAGCTTCGTTACGCAGCATATCACCCAGCATCTGCTGCAAGCTGTTCTGTGGGTCGGTAGACATATCCACCAGAGTCTGTTGCGGGGCCGGATCGATGATCACCCAGCCGTAATCCTCGAAATATACCTCTGGCCAGGCATGTCCGTGGATAGCCTGGACCAGCAGGGCTGAACCGCCAGCACGATTGCTCGCCGGCACTGAATAACCGATTCCTACCCGCGTCGGAATGCCGAGGCTTCGGTACATATACGTTGCAGCAAAGGCAAAGTGCATACAGTAACCGGTCAGATCACCAAACAGAAAAGATGCCGCCGGGTCCTGCTCGTAAGCATGGGCGTTTTTCAGGCTGTAAATGCCATTTTCATCAAGGTAGTTTTTGATGGTAAAGGCCTTGGCAAACGGATCATCAGCGTATTCTGGCCTGAGGCTGCCGATGAGTTCCTCCGCAAGCTGCTGATACCGTTGGTCATCCGGCAATCGCAGGTATTCCTCCCAGACCTCGTCAGTCCAGCTATCCGAGCCAGTTTCCTGGCCAATCAATTGATCAAAGGTAAAGTCCGGTGCCAGGGACTCGACGTCGTAGGTTCGTTTGAAGCGCAGATTGTTAGGATTGGGCGTTGCTGTGTAAACGTTAGGGGTTTCCAGCCCAAAAGGTCTTCTGTGTGGAGTCAGCATGCCGACGCTGGTTCGCACTTGCCTGGTCGAACGTTCACTCAGCAGGCCTTCTTCAACCTGTATGGATGTATTGGTGAAGTTTTCGATCAGGTCTGGATCCATATCTTCTCGATCTGTGACATCCAGCAGATTTCCGTTCCATTGCGAATAGGCAGTTTCACGAAAGTAATAGGAGCCATTGAGAGGCTCGTAATCATCTCTGAAAAGCACGATTGCTACAGGAGCCTGTAAATTGTCGGCGTTGTTTTCGCCGTCACGAAAAGGATTATCGTCCTGGTTGGAGCCAGCTCCCAATTCTGCCCCGGTCAGTCCCAGGTCGTCGGTGTAGCTGGGAGTCGGCAGCCCGAAAACCTGTACATAGGCAAGCAGCGAGAAACAGAGCATCCCCAGTACAGCGAAATGCCACGGCAGTCGCCGATGGTTGTTTTCCATCATCAACAACGCTGCCAGGCACAAAACTGCGCCACAGCCAAACGCCATCAGGATCGCCGATGGATCTATGCCGCGCATCAAAGCATAGTCGCCGATAAAGTACGGCCGGTGAATCATGCCGTTACGATGGGCGGACAATGTGATGACGAACGCCGTGGCAACGAAGACGATTTCCAGCACTGCTCCCCAACTGAAACGCAGTGCACAGGTGCGCAATGCCGATGTGATCATGGCACTGATAAACAGCCACTTAATAAATTCGCCAATGTGGTAACTGGCCAGCGGTGACATCAAATTAACCAACATTGAACTGGCGACAACCAGTTGGCTTAGGGACAATCCGAGCAGTAGTAATAGTCCAAAAGCGGCCAGCATGATGCCCGTACGGTAGTGTTTGAACGGGGGTTGCCTTACAAAGTGATCGGCAAGGAAACATGCGGCCAGACAACCGACAAATGAAGCAACCGACCCGCTGAGGTTGGTTAGTGACAGACTGAGTACCCAGTACCCTGCCGCGATGATCAGGGCGCGCAGGCTGGTAGGCAGTAGCTGCCTGCCTGGAATTCGGTTGTTCCTGTCAAAAAGGATGTCAGACATTGCTACTTTTTCCTTAAGGCGTGATCAAAGCTTAAGCCAGTTGTTCTGTCTACAACCAGGGTTGATTCTACTAACTGGTTAAGTTCGGTCAACAATTGACCGAGTTCAAGCTTGCCCGATGTGGATTGGCTCGCAGGAATTGTGCCGCTCGCAGTATTTTTGAACAGTAACCGCTGCCAGAAACTAATTTCTCCGGGCTCTCTGAAACCATCAGTAGCCAGCACCAGAGAGAATTGACCCCTGAAGCGGGTGACGGTCTGTTTCAGCGCGCCTATCCAGGGGCCTGCCTCAGCCGCTGCAAACACGATGCAATGGGAGCCTGACTGGCTTCCGTTTAAACGTAAAAAATCATCAAGTCCGTAATCAAAAGGTTGATCAAGAGCCCGGGATGCCGCAATGGCAACCAGGGCTGACTCCAGATTATCGCATGCTGAGCCTGTACCGTCGGCACCAAAAACCCAGTCATCTCCCAGGGCACCTGCTTCCAGGGCTACCCTGGCAACTGCAGCAGCAGCTTCATCATTGTCGCTGGTTAGCAGGTAGGCAAGCGTCTGGTTACTCTGGAATACGCTTTTTTCCGCTAAACGGACGTTTAATTGGCGGTTTCGCGCATAGTTTTTCCACATGATATTGCGAACCGAGTCACCCGGGACATAAGGTCTTATTTCCATCCGGTCACCTTCCGGATTGCCACTAGGGCTGGGTATACCATCCTCCGAAGTCAGGGAGCGCAGTATGGGAAGCGTTTTAATGGAATTGCTGCGCGGGAGGGCAAATAACTCAACCTGTTGACTCTGCCGCCACGAGTAGCGACAGAATCCAAGTACGTCACTGACTGTAAAAAGCCGGGTTAGACGGGAGGTTTTACAGCGCCGGTCCGGGATTATCTCCTCGATCAACAGGTTATTTTCGGGGTCACGGCGCAAACGCGTCCGCAGATTATCCGGGTAAATCACCTGCCAGGAGATTTTGATCAAGGGGAAATATCCCAGGTCAGCAAGAGTGAAACCCGTCTCGTTTGGAAAGCCGGCTTCAAGACTTACGGATCTGGTTGCAGGAGTCGTAGACGCTAACTGGCGACGTACCCGCAGCTGTTGCATCAGCCCGCCAAATATCACGCAGAACAGGCAGAACACCAGGATCGCAATGGCGCAGATAGTCAGCGCAAATACCACCAGATCCATGGCGCCGTATCCAAAGACCTGCAATGCCAGCAGCATGAGTGTCAGGGTGATCACTCCCTGTGTGGTGAGCGGGAAATGCTCTCGCAGCCTCTGCAATAGAGCTATAAGTAGTTCGAGATGGCGAGTGAGTCGGTTGGGTTGCATGACAATGGTCGCATTGGTCACAAAAAACACGCTCTTGGGGGTGGCGAACGTCTACTGAATTTCGATTGTCAGCCACAACGATCAAGCGTGAAAATTGAATTATTCCGCTGAAATTAATCAGACAGGCAAATTCGCGTTATTCTTACATGTCGCGATGTACTCCACAAACCTGGAATAGAGATCTGCTATGGCCTACAACACGATTGATTACGAGACGACAGACAATATCCTGACCATCACGCTGAACCGGCCCGAACAGATGAATGCCTTTACTGTGGAGATGGCGTCAGAGTTGCTCGACGCGTTCACCAGAGCCAGTGATGATGATGAGGTCAGGGTTATTGTAGTCACCGGAGCTGGAAAAGCATTCTGTGCAGGCATGGACTTGTCGGCTGGTGGCAATGTGTTCGGTCTGGACGAAAGCCTTTCGCCAACCATGGAAGACATGCGGGACCGATTGGATGATCCGCTTATCGAAGCAGGCGTTCGCGATACCGGTGGGCAACTCACGCTGGCGATCTTCGATTGCAAGAAGCCGATAATTGCGGCTATCAATGGTGCTGCAGTCGGCATCGGAGCCACAATGACCTGTGCGATGGATATCAGGCTGGCATCGGAACACGCCCGGATCGGTTTCGTCTTCAATAGGATCGGGATTACCCCGGAAGCTTGTTCAAGCTGGTTTTTGCCACGTATTGTCGGCATGGGCACTGCGCTGGAATGGAACCTGACGGGTGAAATTTTATCTGCCGAGGAAGTCTGCAATAAAGGCTTTGTGAAAAAGGTGGTACCTGCTGACAAGCTGTTAGAAGAAGCCTATGAGCTGGCAGGCAAGATCAGTAGATTCAGTCCCGTAGCGTTGGCCTTGACGAGACAGATGATGTACCGAAATGCTGCCGAACTGCATCCTTTGGCAGTACACCAGGTGGATTCGTTGGCCATTTATTACTGTAGTCAAAGCAGTGGCAGAGAAGGAGTTGCAGCTTTTATTGAAAAAAGAGATCCGCAGTTTACAGACAGTGCATCGAAAGATATGCCACCGTTTTACCCCTGGTGGTAATGCCCAGGTCCGGCAGAGCGAATGGCCAGCAAATAAGCAATCGGAAATCAGTCATGTTCTGCAGCCACTTCTGTTAACGATTGCCCCGCTAACCGTTGACCAACCCATTCTGTCAGAGGTTGCGCGCCGAGGTTGCGATAAAAGTCTATGGCGGGCTGATTCCAGTCCAGCACTGCCCATTCCATGCGGGCGCAGCCACGTTGTACGGCAATTCGAGCTACCTGTTTTAACAACGCTTTACCGAGTCCGCGACTGCGCCACCGGGAGCGCACATAGATATCCTCCAGGTAGATGCCTGGCCTGCCCGTGAAGGTGGAAAAGTTGGTGAAGAAGATCGCATAGCCGGCCGCTTCGCCGGAAATTTCTCCTATCAGGGCCTCGGCACAGCGCTCGGTTCCGAACAGGCTGTGCTGCAGCAATTCGGGTGTCGCCTCAACTTCGTGTGCCAATCGTTCATAATCAGCAAGCTCGTAAATCAGATCAATAATGAGCTGGCAATCTTCAGGCCGGGCTTCCCGGATGGTTAGTTGTTTTGGGCTGGGCATGGATTTTCTCACGGCTTTTTCGATAGTTGGCCAAATTACCACTAGCAAATTACCTCTAGACCGTCAGTTCAGCAAGCGGGTGGAGTGCAGATTTCTGCCTATAGCGCTGCCGGACTTGCCTGCAGTGCTGGCAAAGTTTAAGGTTGTAGGGCTCCCGTTCAGCTGCCTGCCCGGTTCGTAAGGATACAGGAAGTGATTACTCGGTATAAGAAAACGCACTCATAACTAAGAACCCAATATTACTGCCATCCCGGAAGGGGACTCTGCCATGACACTCGCCACCATCGTCAATCTCCTGATTTTTGTCGCTATTCTAAGTATTTTGTTCAATTTGTCGCGCAACGACATTGGTTTGTCTCGCCGTGTCCTTATCGGCCTGGTCGCGGGAGCGTTTTTCGGCCTGTTTCTGCAGGTTGCCTACAGTGGCAGTGAAACCATCATGCGGGAAACGCTGGAATGGACCAATGTGGTCGCCAATGGCTACGTCAACCTGTTGCGTATGATCATCATGCCACTGATTTTGGTCACTATGATCGCCGCCGTGTTGCGGGTCGAAGAGATCAAGTCGTTGGGAGGGATTGGCGGTTCCGTGGTCGGAATGCTGATATTCACAACCATGATTGCTGCCCTGGTTGGTATCGCCATGGCATTGCTATTCGGATTGAATGCCGGGGAGCTGGTAGCGGGGGCAAGAGAGCTGGCGCGAGCAGAAACGCTGGAAGCTCGACAGGGCAGTGTTGCTGATTTAAGTATCGCGCAATTGCTGGTCAGTTTTGTCCCGACCAATATTTTTGCCGACCTCGCCGGTGCACGATCAACATCCATAATCAGTGTGGTTATTTTTGGGCTGATTTTTGGTATCGCAGCGCTATTGGTCTGCGAAGAGAGTCCGGAACACGACGTTCGGATTCGAAGCTTTGTAGAAACTACTCAAACTGTTGTCATGCGGCTGGTCAAAATGGTGATGGCGTTGACTCCTTATGGTGTGGCAGCTCTGATGACCCGTGTTATCGCCAGCTCGGACGGGCAGGCGATTTTAAATCTGATCTGGTTCGTGGTGGCTTCCTATCTCGCTATTGCCATCATGTTCGGTGTGCATTCCCTGTTCATCATACTGCTGGGAATCAATCCGCGGAGTTATTTTCAAAAGGTCTGGCCAGTGCTTACCTTTGCCTTTGTTACTCGAAGTTCTGCAGCAACCATTCCACTCACAATCAGGGCGCAAATAGAAGAATTGAATATACCGGCGCCTATTGCCAACATTGCGGCCTCATTTGGGGCGACCATTGGTCAGAATGGCTGCGCTGGTATCTATCCAGCTATGCTGGCGGTGATGGTGGCTCCTACTGTAGGAGTCGATATTGATCTTGGCTTCATTATCAGCCTGGTACTCATCGTTGCGATTGGCTCTTTTGGTATCGCCGGCGTCGGTGGAGGTGCCACCAATGCTGCGCTGGTCGTACTGCCCGCCATGGGATTTGAAGTTACCATTGTGGCCTTGTTGATTTCTATCGAACCATTGATAGACATGGCCAGAACCGCGCTGAATGTGAACGGCGCTATTACCAGTGGGATGGTCACAGATCGGCTGGTAGGCCATACCGTTACAGACGCCCAACCTGAAGTTAGCGCCGACCTGCAGGGACAATCCTGATCTACTGACGACTATTCCAAATTGCGTGTGCCGGAGTGAAGTCCTATACTCCCGGCGATCTATTGTCAGAACCAAGGGGGGATTATGACAAGCAAAAAAATCAATCAGATTCTGCTCACCAGGGGAGCCGTTTTGGCGGGATTACTTACGCTGCTGACTGCCTGTGGGGAGTCGGAACCGCCAGCACCGCAACTGAGTTTCGAAGAGTTAATTCAGCAGCAGCTGATCCAAGCCCAGCCCGGAGATGTGATCGAGATTCCCGCCGGCGTCCACCAACTGACCCGGGGTCTGTCTCTGACCGTATCCGGTGTCACAATTCGTGGTGAAGGCATGGATCGTTCAATTCTGTCATTCAAAGAGCAGTTGCAGGGAGCGGAAGGCTTACTGGTGAGCGCTGATGACTTCGTGATTGAAGATCTGGCAATCGAAGATACCACTGGCGATGCGTTGAAAATCAACGAGAGTAATAATGTGATTATTCGGCGGGTAAGGACCGAGTGGACCAATGGCCCGTCCGAATTCAATGGCGCCTATGGTATTTATCCGGTTCAGAGTAGTAATGTGCTGATCGATGGCTCGGTGGCAATCGGTGCGTCGGATGCTGGCATCTATGTAGGTCAGTCGAACAATATCATCGTGCGTAATTCCCGGGCGGAGAGCAATGTGGCAGGTATTGAAATTGAAAACTCCACCTTCGCTGATGTGTATGACAATGTTGCTACCAACAACACCGGCGGAATCCTGGTGTTTGATTTGCCAAATCTCCCAGTGCAGGGTGGGCATAACACCCGGGTTTTCAACAACCAGATAGTAAACAACAACACGGCAAATTTCGCACCGGAAGGCAACATCGTTGGTACCGTTCCAGCCGGCACCGGACTGATGGTGCTCGCCAATGACAGTATCGAAGTGTTTGGCAATCAGTTTACCGACAACGCCAGCGCTAACGTGATGATTGTCAGCTACCACATCACGGGGCTGTCATTCGACGACCCTGACTACGATCCATTCCCGGAACAGATATATCTCCATGGCAATAATTTCAGTGGTGGAGGGGACAACCCTGATTCCGAACCACTGCAGGCGTTACAGGTGGCTACAGGCCAATCGATACCGGATATTGTCTGGGATGGTACCGTGGTGCCGGGTAGTGAGGCCCAGGATATTCTTTGTCTAGAAGACAACGGTGAGATCGGATTCGTGAATCTGGATGCTGCTAACGGATTCGCCGCTCCTTCATTCGATGCGGCTGAGCACCAATGTTCGCTGCCGAGTCTGTCAGAAATCCGACTGCAGACCAGCGCCAACTAACTGGAGTAAGCCGTGCGCTGGAGTTATTTTTTTCTGAGCCTGGCTCTAGGGCTGCAGGCCTGCGGTGAATCTGAGCCGACCTTTTTTGCGACTGAAAATCCTCTACGCCTGTCCGATTGGAATCTGTTGTCCATCAGTAGTGGCGAGCTGCAACCCAATTCGGCGTCCCTCAGGTTCCAGCCCCTGAACACATTGTTTACTGATTATGCTCACAAGTTGCGAACCATGTGGATTCCTGTCGGCGAACAGGTTGAGCTGCAAGACAGCAGGTTTGTGTACCCGATTGGCACAGTTTTAAGTAAAACTTTCTATTACCCGCTCGATGAAAATGGTGAATTTGTTCGAGTGGCAGATGCCGGTGAGTTGTCTAGCTTGCCTCTGGCTGAGAATCGCCTGATTGAAACCCGCCTGCTGGTGCGGCGTCAATCCGGGTGGGAGGCGTTCCCCTATGTCTGGAACGACGAACAGACTGAAGCCTTTCTGCGGGTGGCGGGTACCAGTCAGCCTGTGTCTTTAAGAGGGGCAAGCGGAGAAAGTAGTACGCAGGAATTCACCTATTTCGTACCCAATGAGAATCAATGTTCCGGATGTCATACCCGTATTCATCCGGATGGCGGTCTTGAACCATTAGGCGCGGTGGCTCACCAGCTGAATTTTACTCTTCCAGGTGCTTCCCGGCCGGAAACCATTCTGGACGCCATGGTGCAGAAAGGCTGGTTGTCTTCTGCGCCTTCGCTGGCGGAAATACCGGATTGGCAGGATGATTCACTGTCGCTTGCAGAGCGCGCCACAGCGTACCTGGATATGAACTGTGGCCATTGCCATAACCCTGACGGCCCTGCCGATACGTCGGCATTGTTGTTGGACGGTTTTGCTAGAACCCCCCGGGAAATGGGGTCCTGTAAACCTCCGGTAGCGGCCGGTGGTGGCGCCGGAGATCGTCTGTACGGTATCGTGCCAGGTGAGCCCGATGAATCAATTCTGCTTTATCGCATGCAGTCGGTCGAACCTGATGAAATGATGCCGGAGCTGGGTCGAGCACTGGTGCATGAAGAAGGCCTTGCTTTGATCCGGAAATGGATCAGCGCAATGCCGGGCGACTGTGGTTAGCCAGCAAATTTCCAGTTCAGCTGAGGTCAGTATCACCCGCTTCGATAGTGATTTTCGTGCTTACTGAATTGGCAATAAAGCAATGTTCGTGGGCGGCGTGATGCAGTCTGTCCAGAGCGTCCTGGTCAGGGACCTTTGCGCCCGCGTAGCTTACTTTAGGTCGAAGTATCACGCGTGTCATGGACATTCTGCCTTCGTGGTTCTTTTCCAGAAACCCCTCTGCCTGGTCCTGATAGCTTTCCAGCTCGTAACCTTGCTTGGCCGCAAAATACAGAAAGAACAGCATGTGGCACGATGATAGCGATGCGACAAACGCTGCCTCAGGGTCGACATTGGCAGGATTTGACCAGGGTTGAGGTACGATATCGGGTGCGGCTGTTGCCTCAACTGTTTTCCCGCCTTCGAATTGCCATTGATGTTCGCGTGAGTATTTGTTGCCCAAAAAGTCTGGCCCACTGTTCTTCCAGATGACGGTTGCCTGATAGCGGGACATTGCGTCAGTTCCTGGGTGGCTGGCCGTGGACCAAGGTCAGGAAGCGGGTATCGGTTCCGGCCCGGCGAAACTCAGACAGTGCTTGATAGTCAGGATCATCCCACCAACCTTTTGCCGCCGCTTCCGAGGGGAATTTTAGAATGATTATTCTGCCGCTGGGCTGAGCCGATCCTTCCATGGATTCGATATTGTCATCGAAAGTCAGCAGTCTGCCTTCATGCTTCTTGAGGATTGGGAAAAAGCCTTGCTCGTATTTTCGATATTCGTTGCTATCTTCAATCACCAGGTTGGCTACCACAAATACAGGGGTGTCAGACATTGCTTGACTCCTTGTTGTTTAATTGAAATGCGCTAATTGCTCTTTTATTATCTCGCGCCATCTCGCGCCATCTCGCGCCATCTCGCGCCATGGAGAGCTAATCACGCTCTATCGCTAAAGCGACTCCTTGACCACCACCGATACAGAGCGTCGCCAGGCCTTTTTTGGCATCGCGCTTGATCATTTCGAACAGCAGGGTGACCAGCACACGACAACCCGAAGCTCCGATCGGATGGCCCAGAGCTATTGCACCACCGTTGACGTTGACGAGGTCCGTATTCCAGCCCAGTTCGCGATTGACGGCAATGGCCTGGGCGGCAAACGCCTCGTTAGCCTCAATCAGTTCAAGGTCTTTAATAGTCCAACCTGCTTTGGCAAGGCAGTTGCGTGTTGCTGAAACCGGGCCGATACCCATGATGCTGGGGTCTACTCCGGCATTGCCGGCAGCCTTGATGCGGGCAAGTGGCGTCAGCCCCAGTTCATCTGCTTTGCTGGCGCTGCACACCAGCGCGATTGCGGCCCCGTCATTGATTCCCGAAGCATTACCAGCGCTGACAGTACCCTCTTTCTTAAATGCGGGTTTGAGCCTGGCAAGGCTCTCGGCAGTAGTCTCCGGTCTGGGTCCTTCGTCGACTTTAAACTCCAGGTCGTCGCCACGGCGCTGCGGTACGGTTATCGGAAGGATTTCGTCTGCAAATTTCTGATTACTCTGAGCCGCGGCGGTTTTCTGCTGCGACGCCGCCGCGAAGACGTCCTGCTCTTCGCGGGAGATGCTGTATTTCTCGGCAAGGTTTTCTGCCGTGATGCCCATATGAATGTCATTAAATGCATCCCACAGGCCATCGGTAATCATGGTATCGATGGCCTGCCAGTGTCCCATTTTTTGACCAGTGCGTGAGTTTGCTAACAGGTGGCCGGATTGGCTCATGCTCTCCATACCGCCGGCCAGTACAATTGAGGCCTCTCCAGCCTTGATGGCATTGGCGGCCAATTGAATTGCCTTGAGGCCCGATCCACACACTTTGTTGATAGTCAGTGCCGGCACGGAATGCTCCAGGCCGGAATTGATGCTGACCTGTCGGGCAGTATTTTGACCACAGCCTGCGGTAAGCACATGCCCCATGATAACTTCATCTATGGCTGCAGGATCTACTCCATACCTGGACAGCACCTGAGGTACCAACTGGCTGGCTATACCGGTAGCGCTCAAACTGGCCAGGGAGCCGTTGAAAGTCCCGATAGCGCTGCGTCCCGCAGCTACAATGACTACATCTTCCATCAGCGATTTGCCCGATTGTCGATCAGTTCCTGTACTACCGCCGGATCCGCCAGAGTGGTGGTGTCTCCCAGGTTGTCGAGGTCATTGGCGGCAATTTTCCGCAGTATCCTGCGCATGATTTTGCCGGAACGGGTCTTAGGCAGGCCCGGCGCAAACTGAATGTGCTCGGGCTTGGCGAAAGAACCGATTTCGCTCGCAACATACTTAACGAGTTCCGTGTGCAGCTCTTCGGAATCTTGCACGCCAGCCATCGGTGTTACGTAGGCGTAAATCCCCTGGCCCTTGATGTCGTGAGGAAACCCCACCACTGCAGCCTCTGCGACCTTGGGGTGCAAAACCAGCGCGCTTTCAATTTCGGCAGTGCCAAGGCGGTGACCGGAAACGTTGATAACATCATCGACACGTCCTGTTACCCAGTAATAGCCATCCTTGTCTCGCAGGGCACTATCACCCGTTAAGTAATAACCTTTGTAGGCGCTGAAATAGGTGTCTACACAACGTTGATGATCACCATAAACAGAACGAATCTGGCTTGGCCAACTCTGGCACAATACCAGGTTGCCTTCGGCTGGACCGTCGAGCACGTTGCCATCGGCGTCCAGCAATGCCAGGCGCACGCCAAAAAATGGCAGGCTTGCCGATCCAGGTTTGAGAGCTGTGATACCTGGCACTGGCGTGATCATGATTGCGCCGGTTTCCGTCTGCCACCAGGTGTCGACTATCGGGCAGGATTCGTTGCCGACCACATGGTAGTACCATTCCCAGGCTTCCGGGTTGATCGGTTCGCCCACCGAGCCCAGCAGCCTTAGTGAGGACCTGGAAGTCTTCGTGACGGGCTCGTCGCCTGCAGCCATCAGCGCCCGGATGGCTGTTGGTGCAGTATAGAAGATATTTACCTGGTGCTTGTCAATTACTTCCCAGAAACGAGAAACGTCAGGGTAAGTTGGTACGCCTTCGAACATCAGCGTAATGGCGCCATTAGCCAACGGGCCGTAGACGATATAGGAATGGCCGGTAACCCAGCCCACATCAGCAGTACACCAGTAGATGTCACCATCATGGTAATCAAAAACATATTTATGCGTGATGGCTGCTCCCAGCAGGTAGCCTGCGGTGGTGTGCAGTACACCTTTTGGCTTGCCGGTTGAACCTGAGGTATAGAGTATAAACAAAGGGTCTTCGGCATCCATGATTTCCGGAGGACAGTGCGCATCAGCCTGTTCAACGGCATTGTAGTAACAAACGTCACGCTCATCGTCCCATGGCACCTCGGCGTTGGTTCGACGTACGACAAAGACACTGTGTACATTTGGGCAGCTCGTCAGGGCAGCATCGACATTGTCCTTAAGAGGAATAATCTTGCCGCCCCGAACGCCCTGGTCGGCGGTAATTACGGTCTGACAATCCGAATCCAGAATGCGGTTGCTCAGCGACTCTGGTGAGAACCCGCCAAACACGACCGAATGAATAGCTCCTATGCGGGCGCAGGCGAGCATGGCGTACGCTGCTTCGGGTATCATCGGCATGTAGATACATACACGGTCACCTTTTTTGACGCCGCGTGCTTTCAGAGCGTTGGAGAACTTGCACACCTGCAGGTGCAGTTCCTCGTAACTTATCTTCTTGTCCTGGTCCGGCTCATCACCCTCCCAGATAATGGCTGTCTGCTTTGCCCTCTTCTCCAGGTGGCGATCAACACAGTTATAACAGACGTTTAATTTGCCTCCCTTAAACCAGCTGACTTCTGCAGCACTGAAATCACCCGAATAAACTTCTTGCCAGGGTTCGTGCCAATGCAGAAATTTGCCGGCCTGTTCCGCCCAGAACTCTTCCGGATTGTCTATTGAACGCTGGTACATTTCCTGGTATTCGGATTGTGACAGCAGGCTTCTGGCCGCAGCAGCTTCGCTGACCGGATAGACTTTGTGTTCCGACATGGTGATGATTCCTGTTTGCTGTGATTAGTTGAATAAACCTGATTCTGAATACGGGTCACGTCAGGCAGACTGATCTTTAGAGAATTTTACTCTGTCCGGGTACCTGAGGCCAAACTACCTTTTTTCATTGAAAGACACTGACTGCCACTGACGGTCAGTGGCGGTTCAAAGACAGTCGCACGTTATCGATCAGCCTTGCTTTGCCAAGGTGGGCAGCCGCCAGGATGACTAGTTCCAGATCGTCTGGTTGAGCGGCCTGGAGAGAGCCGGCATTGCATATCGCAAAATAGTCCGGTTTCAGTCCGGCTGCGCTGAGGCTGGCTCGCCCGCTTGCTTCCAGAGCCCTGAATTCTCTATTGCCAGCTGTCAATTCCGCGCGTATACCTTGCAGTATCCGGTATAGCGCCGGAGCAAGCTGTCGCTGTTCTTGCGTCAGGTAATTGTTACGCGAACTGATAGCAAGACCGTCAGGCTCGCGTTCCGTTTCTACACCAACCAGTTCTATGGGGAACAGCAGGTCCGAGACCATTTTCTGAATGATGAGAAACTGTTGATAGTCTTTAAGGCCAAAGAATGCCACGTCGGGCTGACAGATATTAAACAGCTTGCTAACTACTGTAGTTACGCCGTCAAAATGACCGGGGCGGCTACTTCCGCAGTGAGAGGTGCCGAGTTCCGGGACGCTGACTACTGTCTGGGTTTGCAAGCCCAGCGGATAAATTTCACTGATCTCCGGGTAAAACAGGCAATCACAGCCAGTTTCAAGCAGGCCAGCTTTGTCCTGCTCCAGTGTGCGGGGATAGGTGTCCAGATCTTCGTTGGCCGCGAACTGCATCGGGTTGACAAAGATGCTGCAAATTACCCGGTCACACTTCTGTTTGGCAGCCGTAATCAGTTTGAGATGCCCGGCATGCAGGTTGCCCATGGTAGGGATCAGTCCGATGACTTTCCCTTGCGATTTCAATTCATTGATATGAGCACGCAAGCCAGCAATTTCAGTAAAACACAGCAGTTCGCTCACGACGCATTCCTGTTATTCGAACCAATGCTCCCGGGCAGGAAACAGTCCTTCCTTTACTGCTTTTACATACTCCTGAATAGCGCCAGGAATACCATTTTGAGAATCTGTTAAGAAATTTTTAACAAATTTCGGTGTAATGGGAGAAATTCCTAACACGTCGTGGAGCACCATTATCTGTCCGGTTGTGTGGGGTCCTGCGCCAATGCCGATTACCGGGATTTCCAGCGCTTCTGTAATGGTTCGTGCAAGTTCACGCGGCACACATTCCAGCAAGAGTATGCTGGCGCCGGCATCCTGCAATACTTTGGCTTCATCAATGATTAATTGGGCCTGGTCGGTGTCGCGACCCTGGACATGGTAACCGCCGATGCGATTGACCGATTGTGGAGTCAAACCCATGTGGGCGCAAACCGGTATGCCACGTTCTACCAATAGTCTGGTTGTATTGGCAATCCAGCCTCCACCTTCGAGTTTGACTATCTGCGCGCCGACTCGCATTAAGGCTGCAGCATTTTCAAGGGTCTGGGTCTCGGACGCGTAACTCATAAATGGCAGATCGGCCATTAGCAAGGCGCCGCGGTTGCCGCGTTTGACGCATTTCATGTGGTAAATCATGTCATCCATGGTGACCGGTAGCGTACTGTCGTGGCCCTGCAAAACCATGCCCAAAGAGTCGCCAACAAGAATCACTTCGACTCCTGCCTGGCTGACTATTCCGGCGAAATTGGCGTCATAGGCCGTCAGGCAGGCAAATTTCTCACCCTTGTTGCGAGTCCCAATTAACGTCTTCAGAGTGGTGTTGGTTGCAGTATTGTGTTGGCTCACAAAATTGTCCTTTGCGGGTAACCAAGCCAGATTACAACCCTCGCCCTTTAGAGCAGGGTAGGCTTGGGATTGTAGTAGTGGGTGCCGCTCGGCAGCGCCAGAATGTAATCTACCAGTTGTAGATAGTCACTGTCATTGTTGACCAGGTCAATTTGGGTGCTGTTTACAATGAGTAAGGATGTGGAATCGTAATAATGAAAGAACTCAGTGTAAGCCGCGTTTAGCTGTTCCAGATAGCTGCGCTCGATGTATTGCTCTGCTGGAACGCCGCGTCGTTGTATGCGTTCCAACAAAGTTTCGGTAGGCGCCTGCAGGTAAATCACCAGATCAGGAGCCGGGGCATCGAGGGTCAGGTGCTGGTAGACGTTGTCATAAAGATGGTATTCGTCAGAATCGAGCGTTTGCTGTGCGAACAAGCGATCTTTTTCAATCAGGAAATCAGCCACGCGCAAGGGCTTGAAAAGATCGTCCTGGCGCAGCTCTTGAATTTGTTGTGCACGTTGAAAAAGGAAGAACAGCTGGGTTGCCAGTGCGTGTTGGCGACGATCACGGTAGAAGCGATCGAGGAAAGGATTTTCGTCCGCTTTCTCCAGCATCACCTCATATTCAAGAGATTCAGCCAGGCGTTTGCATAAGCTGGTTTTGCCAACTCCGATTGGGCCCTCTACTGCAATGTAGCGTGGTTCCTGATTGCTGGCTTTGCTTTCTGTGCTCACTGCTCTTTCCGGGTACGCTGGCGCTTGGGTCGTCGACGGCCACGTCGACTGCCACCCAGGGCATTGATCAATTCGTTCTGCTGTGTTTCATCGGCCAATTGAAAATCGGTCCACCATTGTCCCATTCCCGAAAGGTCCTCTCCCGATTCTTCCCGCAGCAGAAGAAAATCATAGGCTGCACGAAAGCGTGGATGCTGATAGGCAGTCAAAACACCGCGCTTGTTGCGGCGCTGCAGGCGTAACTGCAACTCCCAGATTTCCCTTATCGCCAGTGAAAAACGCTTTGGAATGGCGGTGTAATCAAGCTGGTTAACAATAGCCTGGTTGGCAAGTTCGTGCAGCTCCTGGATGCTGGGTTGCCGAGCGGCGAGGTTCTGGCCAAGGCGATTGCGCAGGACTGGCCAGAGCAGCGCGGCGAACAGGAAGGCTGGAGTCACCGATTTGTCCTCCGCAATACGACGATCGGTATTTCTCAGAGCCAATTGAACCAGGCGGTTTTCCGGCAGATCGCTGCTATCCATGCAATCCAGCGTGTCAGGAAACAGAAAATGCCCGATTTTGAATTGACGCAGTATTTCGAATGTTCTTTCTCCATAACCGCTGCTCAGCATTTTCAGGGTTTCATCGAACAACCGTGCTGGTGCCACCGATTCAAGCATTGGCGCCAGTTTGTCAATGGCTTCTCGAGTACCTTGTTCTATCGTGAAATCCAGCTTGGCTGAGAACCGGATAGCTCTGAGCATCCTGACGGGATCTTCCTTGTAACGAACGTTTGGATCGCCAATGATGCGTATCAATTTCTTCTGGATATCTTCCAGACCGGAACTGAAATCCAGAACAAGAAAGTTGCGAATAGTGTAATAAAGGGCATTAACGGTGAAATCTCGTCGTACCGCATCTTCGTTAATATCACCGTAGACATTGTCTCTTAGAATCATGCCGGCGCTGGAATGAGCTGAATCAAGGTGCATAAGTGCCTTGCGACTGTTTTCTTTGCTAATTTCCGCCGGCTTATGATGGGCTCGGAAAGTCGTTACTTCGATGATTTCCCGGCCAAACCTGATATGCACGATCTTGAAGCGCCGCCCTATGATGCGGGCGTTGCGAAAAAGTTCGCGCAACTGCTCGGGGGTCGCGTTGGTAGCGACATCGAAGTCTTTCGGTCGGTTGCCTAACAACAGATCACGGACACCACCACCTACCAGAAATGCTTGAAAGCCTTCGCTGTCCAGTTTGTAGAGTACTTTTAACGCGCTGGGCGAAATGTTTTTCCTGCTTATGCAGTGTTGATCGCGAGTTACAAACTTGACATTGTTCAGGTCAAGGTCGGACAGCAAAGGATCGTCTGAAAGTGGGTCGGAAATGTCGTCGCCCTGGAATTGGGCCTGATCGCGATCACTATTTTGTTTGCCGTTACGCTTTTTAAAAAGTTTACTTAACATCCTTGCGACAATTTTCTGAGGGGTAGCTAGCCTGGAGTATATTCTGAATCAGGGCGCCATCGTCTCTGGGCAATGAAAGGGACAGGCATAATACAACGATCAGCGACAAAATAGCAGCGGCGCGATAGATAGCTAATGCAGCAGAGGAGGGGAAATACCAAGGGGGTGATAAACACCCCCCAAGGAAGGTAACGTACTTTTTTAGTATTAGATTATTTTTATTATTGTTAAGTGGGAGCCGAAAGCCGGCTCCACCCAAGCGTTTAAGACGGTATTTCTAGAGAAGTAACAATATTTTTACTTCAAAAACTACTAAAAACCCGAACCTTGTTTTTATTGATGCACTAACCTTAGTTAAACAACCGAGTAATGCAATTTTTTTTATTTTTCTATGATTATTATTATTATTTGTTTTTATTATCAATAGTAACTAGTGCAGGTTCTATGCCAAATCTTAAAAGTCATTAAATATCATATACATAATTGTGATGTAGCTAACAGCCCATTAGCAGATTGTCACTATCTGTTACCAAAACAGCCTCAAAAAGTGTGTAGAAAGGTAGCGGTAACACAATTGTCATCCAATTGCCGACTATTCTTTTGCTCCAGAAAAAGAGATTCTCGGTACCGAGCCGGACCGAGGGATGCTTTGCTGTCTCGCTAGCTTGTCTGCTTTTTTTTACGCGGAAGCCCAAAACGCTGGCGACGCTCCCAAAGGCATTTGCGGCTAATACCGAGTTTTTTGGCCAGTTGGGTCTCGGTCATAGAATCCTGGTGTTCCAGAACGAAGCGCTGAAAATAGTCTTCAAGAGAAAGTTCTTCGGTGGCTTCCATGCCGGCATCCTGTCCATACTGCTGCGTCCGTTCCTGATCGGGCTCACTTTCAGAAGAGTCGGTTTCGATTGCCAGCAAATCAGTGGTTATCAGCTCGGACTCCGCCAGCACTACAGCTCTTTCTACGGCATTTTCCAATTCCCGGACATTCCCTGGCCAGCTGTATTGCTGAATTGCGTCTATTGCATCGGAGCTGAATTGCAGGCGAGGGGTTTTCAGGCGGGTACAGGTTCGCTGCAGGATCGACTCAGCCAGCTTCATGATATCTTCACCCCGATCCCGTAACGGTGGAATGATGAGTGCCATCACGTTAATACGGTAAAAAAGGTCTTCTCGAAAATCGCCTTCGCTGACAAGCTGTTTGAGATCACGATGCGTAGCGGCTACTAGGCGCACGTCGACTTTTCTGGATTGGACGGAACCGACTTTGCGGATTTCGTTTTCTTGCAGCACCCGTAACAGGCGTGCCTGCGCTTCCAAAGGGAGCTCGCCGATTTCGTCGAGAAAAAGAGTGCCTCCGTCGGCGGCTTCTACCAGCCCGGTACGTGTTGAAGTGGCTCCGGTAAAGGCACCTTTCTCGTGGCCAAACAATTCGGATTCGATGAGGTTTTCAGGAATCGCGGCACAGTTAACTGAAATCATTTCGGCGTACTGGCGGCTGCTGAGTTTGTGAATCGCTTGTGCGACCAGTTCTTTACCGGTACCCGATTCTCCGTTGATCAGTACCGTCGAGTCGGTCATGGCTACTTTCTTGATGCGTCGAAACAGTTCCTGCATCGGTGCGCAGTTACCAATCATGCCGGGAACCACGGGTTCGACCTCGTCCACCATGGCGATGTCGTCATGAATAGTCTTGGCGCTGGCCGGTTCCGGTTCACCGGCAATCTGTCGTTCGCGAATGATCCGAGCGACAGACTCGATAATTTCGCTGTGTTCGAATGGTTTTGCGATGTAGTCCACAGCGCCCATTTTCATAGAGTCGACAGCCGACCGCAGGCTCGAATAGCTGGTCATGATCAGTACCGGCGTGCTGGTAGCCTTGATCAATTCCGTACCTGGTGCTCCCGGCAGGCGCAGGTCGCTGATGATGACGTCGAATTCATCCATATCGTAGCGGTCTAATGAGTCCTTGACCGACTCTGCCTCGGCAACCTGGTAGTCATGGCGCTCCAGCAATCGCCGCAGGGCGGTCCTGATTACCGGTTCGTCTTCGACAACTAATATTTGGTTTGCGTTTGACATACAGAAATGCGGGTTTGGATTCCGCGTTTAATCCTTTCGGTTACTGGTGTTTGTTTCAGTCGATCCCTGATACTCAGGCAAATCGGTATTGTCAGGAGCCGGAAAGGTCAGAATTACTCTGGTGCCCCGACTGGTTTCTCGCCCGGTGGGACTGATTATATCAATATTGCCGTGCAAATCCTCCACAATACTGTATACCAGGGACAAACCCAGGCCAGTGCCTTCTCCTGCTTCTTTGGTGGTAAAAAACGGATCAAAAATCCGGTCTCTTACCGCGGCAGGTATTCCGATGCCGTTATCGTCCACTGTTATGCTAACTTGCCTGCCAGCTTTCATGCAGTTGATTCTGATCGTGCTGTCAGGTTGGCTGGCGTCTCGACTGTTGTTGATCAGATTGAGAAGCACTTGCAGCATACGCTGGAAGTCCCCTTGCATGATAATTTCGGGCTCACACTCGACCTGATAGCGCATGGATTTACCCTTTTTGTCCAACGAGATCAGCGTGATTGCTTCATCGATGCAATCGCGGATGGCGACAATTCCAGAAGTGTCAGTACTTGCTGGAGTTCCCGCGTGAGCGAAGTTTACCAGGGATTGAACAATTCGAGACGTACGTTCAGTTTGTTCGACAATCTGTTTGGCCATCTGGCGGAGTTCCTCGTCCTGGTATTCATCCCTAATGTTTTGCGCCAGGCAAGCTATGCCGGTGATAGGGTTCCCTATTTCATGAGCAACACCTGCCGCCAGTCGACCAATGGATGCCAGGCGTTCGCTGTGTGTTAGACCTGCCTCCAGGATTTCTGTTTCAGTGATGTCTTCCAGCAAGATTAACGTGCCGCCTGAAGAAGTCCTGTTTTCACTGTTTTGACCTATCAGGGATTTGTGCAGGTTGACAGTTCTTTTTTTACCATCTAGTTCATAACTTTGTTTGTAGAGGTGGGTGTAGCCGCTGGCCACGAAATTGTGCAGCAGAGACAACCAGGGCTCGCTAAGTTCTGTCAGTCTGCTGCCTCGAATTTCAGCGCTGTCGATGGAAGTCATTTTCTCCAGTGCCAGGTTCCAGGTAGTAATGCGTTCATCTGCGTCGAGTGCGCACACGCCAAGCGGCAGGCCCAGCAGTATTTGGCGTTGATGGCGTCGGAGTGTTTCCAGCTCGGCGACCATTTGATCGAACTTCTCTGAGGTAGATCCAGTTTCAGCTGTTCCTTTTGGGGTTCGCTGATCCTGATCCTTTCGCCGGTAAACCCATGCGATTCCGATTGCTGCCAATAATCCCAGGATATAAATTTCCAGAAACGCATCCGTGGAGACGTCGGAAGCCACTGAAATCAACAGCACCAGTAAGCTGACTACGGCGATTGAAATAACTAATGGTCGAGGTAAGTACACGGTGTTTGCCTAAGAAAGGAAGTGTCGTTGCGGAATTGCCGTCAACTTGGGAATTGCATGAATATCCCAGTGCTCGATAGCCCAGTCAAGTTGTTCTCTGACATGCAGCTGAAGTTGCTGATGGGGTGGCGCCAGGCCAAGGCAGGTTATCGCGGCATGTAAGATTGAGCGGCGTTCGGTGCTGCTTATCGGATCGGCAAAATGCTGTTTACTGAGCTTTTGACCTTGCTCATTGGTAATGACCGGTACATGGCCGTAGCGAGGTGTTGGCATACCGAGTAATTGTTGCAGATAAATTTGCCTGGGCGTCGACCCCAACAGATCGAAGCCACGAATAATATGAGTTATTCCTTGGAAGTCATCGTCTACAACGACTGCGAGTTGATAGGCAAACAGGCCATCCTTGCGTTTAATGATAAAATCTCCAGACTCTTTTACCAGGTTCTGTGCCTGATGGCCCTGTATGAGATCTTCAAACTTGATTGACTGATCGGCCACTTTTAGCCGTATTGCAGAGGGGGCGGAGGGCGGATGTTGGCGAGTTTTACAGCGGCCATCATAGATAGAGCCCATGGCTCGTACCTGTTGTCTTGAGCAAACGCAGGCGTAACAAAGCTCGGCGTTTTCCAGTGCTTCAAGGGCTTGCTGATAGGCGTCGAGACGCTGACTTTGGTACAGCACTGGCAGGTCGGATTGCATGCCGTAGTCCGCCAGCTGTTCGAGGATGATCTCGGCAGCGCCGGTTGGTTCGCGTGCGGGGTCGAGATCTTCCATTCGCACCAACCATGTACCCTGATTCGCGCGCGCATCGAGAAAACTTGCGACTGCGGCAACCAATGATCCGAAGTGCAGAGGACCACTGGGCGACGGTGCGAATCGACCTGTGTAGGAGGGTGTCTTAGTCATGGATGGCGAAAACGACCTGTTTGCAACCTGCAATTATCAAGGCATTCCCGCCAGGGGTAGAGACTCTATTCTGAGGCACTTAAGTGCGAAGTTGCTTTTCCTTGATCTCGTCAAGAGTTTTGCAGTCTATGCACTTGTCTGCTGTTGGCCTGGCTTCCAGTCTTCGAATGCCAATCTCGATACCACAGGATTCACAGTAGCCATAGTCATCTTGAGCGATTGCTTCGATAGTGTTGTCAATCTTCTTGATGAGCTTTCGCTCACGATCGCGCGTTCGAAGTTCCAGGCTGAATTCCTCTTCCTGTGTTGCTCGATCCGCCGGGTCCGGGTAATTTGCCGCTTCATCCTGTAAATGATGTACCGTACGGTCAACTTCCTGCATCAATTGCTCACGCCAGTCCAGTAGAATCCGCTTAAAGTGCTCCTGTTGTTTTTCATTCATGTAAGCCTCACCACGTTTCGGCTTATAGGGATCAAAGTTCTTCAGAACTGGTTGTGATTCACTAGATTGAGCTTTAGACATGGGTCACGATGCCTCTTTAACCACAGGGTTAACCACAGGGGTGATTGCATTACTCGTTATCAAGTTGCTATCTACTTTTCTTTGCGGCCGACGCAAATTTCATTCTTGCATTATCTGGCCGGATTTGCCTCTGAAACTGACTCCGTTTCCGGGATTACAGGGCAGGCCAATTTTTGAAAGCTGCGTAAGCTAACAGATTATTATGTGGGATTCCATAAAAAAGATTGGTTACTCGTATTTTCCCTGAACTTCGTGAAAAAGCCATTATTTTCACGAAGTTAAATAAAGCCTATGTCGACTGGTAGTATAGGCCGCGCACAATAATAGGGCATAGTTTTTTGTAAGGCAGCCTGCGAACGCGATTCCGTATTGCAAAATTTCGGCATCAGTAGAACAACTGACTGAAAATTAAGTGAAAATTGCACGTAGAACAGAACTGATAAATCCGTTTCGGGTAATGAAGGTATTGCAGCGTGCCAAGGAATTGGAGGCTGCAGGCCGAAAAATTGTCCACATGGAAGTTGGTGAGCCCGACTTTACTACCGCTGGCCCGATAGTCGAAGCTGCGAAACACGCTTTGAACTGCGGTTTCACCCACTATTCCAATGCTGCCGGCATAGAGCCGTTGCGAGAAGCTATCGCAGGATTCTATGGCCAGCGCTATGGCGTTGCCGTGGACAGCAATCGAATTTTCGTCACTCCAGGTGCTAGCGGAGGATTAAACCTGTTGGCGAATCTTCTCATCGATCCTGGCGACGGCATATTGCTGGCTGATCCGGCCTACCCTTGTAATCGGAACTATATTCGTCTCATGGGAGGCGAGCCCCAGCTGATACCGGTGAATCAGGCAACCAGTTTTCAGCCTTCGGTCGAGCTTTTGGATCGCTATTACAGTCCCAATTCAACAGGTTTATGGCTGGCTTCACCAGCAAATCCCAGCGGGACGATTATAGATCGGGAACGATTGCAGGGCTTGCAGGCTTGGGCGGCTGGAAAAGGCCTGCACACCGTCATGGACGAAATTTACCATGGGCTTCATTACGTGGAAGATATGCTGAGTTTGCTGGAACTAACCAATGATGGATTCGTGGTCAACAGTTTTTCCAAGTATTTTGGTATGACCGGTTGGCGAATTGGCTGGATAGTGGTGCCGGAGCAGTATATAGAGCTGGTTAATGTGCTTGCTCAAAATCTGTTTATTGCCGCTTCCACAATCGCGCAGCATGCTGCGCTGGCAGCATTTGAGCCCGCGGCCGTGGAAATTTTTGAAAGTCGTCGGCAGGCTTTTCGTGAGCGGCGAGATTTTCTGGTTCAAGCACTGCGGGATATCGGGTTTTCGATTTCGCACGTCACGGAAGGTGCATTTTATCTCTATGCGGGAATCGATAAATTTTCCAATGACAGCGAGGAATTCTGTCAGCGTATGCTTGAACATCATGGTGTGGCGATTACGCCCGGCACTGATTTTGGTGAGTACCAGGCACGCCGTTATGTGCGATTTGCGTTCACCACTGATATGGACGATCTGAGGCTGGGTGTTGAACGACTCGGATCGGCACTTGCCAGCTAATCAAAGTTGATTTTTTTTTATGGAATTCGTACCAGCACTGCAGGAAGGTATTCTGCTTAAACGATACAAGCGATTTCTGGCGGACATAGAAACCGACGATGGATCAATTTTGACCCTTCATTGTCCAAACACCGGTTCTATGCTCAATTGCAATGAACCAGGTTGGCGACTGTGGTATTCCACCTCGGACAATCCAAAGCGCAAATATCCGTCTACCTGGGAATTGGTAGAAAACGGAGATAGCGATTTGATTGGTGTCAACACCGGCCGGGCTAATCAACTTGTTGAAGAAGCGCTACAAGCCGGAATAGTGAAAGAATTGGAAGGCTATGACAACTGCAGGAAAGAGGTGCGTTTCGGACAAGAGAACAGCAGAGTCGATTTTCTGCTCAGTAATGAACAAGGCAGTGAACACGCAGACTGCTATGTAGAGGTGAAGAGTCTTACCCTCGGAATGGGCAAAGGTTTGGGAGTTTTTCCTGACGCAGTCACAACACGTGGTCAGAAACATTTGCGCGAGTTGATTGCCGCTAAAGCGCAAGGACAAAGAGCGGTGTTGTTGTTTTGCGTCCAGCATTCAGGCGTCGAAGAGGTTGCACCTGCGGACCATATTGACGCCGATTATGGGCGACTATTAAGAACAGCGGCAGACGCAGGCGTTGAACTGCTTGCCTATAAGGCGATTCTTTCGCCCCGAGAGATAAGTCTGTCCCACGGGATTCCTGTTATTTTGTAATCGTCAATGGCAGACTAAGAGTTGCGTTTTCCCAAGCTGCTTTCTTCAACCATGATCAGGCCGTTATCCAGAATGAAGGGTATTGTCTGCAGGCTCTGACCCAGACAGGGACCCGAAATGCAGCGACCCGATTCAATCTCGAACAGCGCCCCGTGAGTGGCGCACTGTATTAGTGCTCCATCCGCATCAAGAAAGGTGTCTTCCTGCCATTCCAGTGGAGTTCCCAGGTGGGGGCAGCTGTTGCGATACAGATAGATCTGATCATCGCGTTTCACGGCGAACAGATAGGCGCCTTCCACGTCGAGACCCTTGGATTGACCTTCGTCGATATCGGCACTGCTTCCAACACAAATCATTGTTCTGAGTCCTTCTGAATTATTTCGCAATGACCACTGGTAACGGCAGTTTTTTTGCGAATCAATCCGCTAATGCCTGAGCAAAATCATCCAGCAGGTCCTGAATGTCTTCGATGCCCACCGAGAAGCGAATCATGGCATCGGCAATTCCCATGGAAGCCCGCCGTTCGGAGCCCATTTCGTAGTAGATGGTGTGTGCAACAGGTATGGCAAGGGTCCGGACGTCACCCAGGTTGCTGGAACTGATTACACAATCGAGTCTGTTCAGAAAGTCGAAACAGTCAAGCTGTTCGGTCAGGTCTATACTGAAAATTGCACCGAACTGACTGAACAGTGAGCTGGCTCTTGCATGCTGTGGATGCCCTGCCAGGCCCGGGTAGTAAACCTTCTGAATTTTTGGATGGTCATCACAGAAATGGGTAAGTGCCATAGCGTTGCTACAGGATTTTTCCATCCTTAATGCCAGTGTCTCAGAGCCAACGGCCAGGTGGTGTGCTGCTTCCGGGCCAAGGCTGGCACCAAAGTCGCGCAACCCCTTCTTTTTGATCTGGGTGATTCCCCAAAGGCTGCAATCTCCGGTTTTGTAGGTGTCGTAAAGATTGGGGAATCCAGACCAGTCGTACAGTCCGGTGTCGGTAACAGAGCCGCCAAGGGCATTACCATGGCCGCCAATGTATTTGGTGAGGGCATTGATTACCAGGCTTGCTTTGACTGTCTTCGGCCGGAACAGGTAGGGAGATGTCATCGTGTTGTCGACGCAATAGAGAACACTTTTCTCTTCGCAAAGATCACCAATAGCAGCGAGGTCGGCAACCTGGGTTGCCGGGTTTGCTATGGTTTCGACAAATACCAGGCGCGTGTTGTCACGGATCGCGGCAGCGACGTTTTCAACATCGGTAGCATCCACAAAGCTGACTTCTATACCCAGTTGCTGAAGCGTCAGAAAAAGGCTGTTGGTGTTGCCGAACAGAAATGCGCTGGAGATTATGTGGTCGCCGGCTCTAAGCAGGCTCAACAGGGTTGAACCGATAGCAGCCATGCCAGTGGCAAATGCAACACTTGCCAAACCCTCTTCCATCTTGGTAACGCGATCCTGCAGGGCGGTAACCGTAGGATTCAGCTGTCTACCGTAGTTGTATCCAGCTCTCTTGCCTTGAAATACTTCGGCCAGATGTCTGGCATCGTCATAGCCGTAGGCCACCGAAGTATGCACGGGTTTATGCAGTACGCCGTGTTCCGGTTTGTCCCGTCTATCGGAATGCAGGTTGGTTGTGGTGAAGCCTTTGTTGCTCATGGCATGAAGCCTGGGTGATGGGGTTGCGCGAAGGCCGATTTATACAACAGGCATTGGCAGAATGGAAGCGGCTGCCAGGGTGAGACTTTCCGCCAGCGGACTTGCTTTTCAATTGGTTGCAAGGCCTTCGAACAAAGGCTGCTGGTAGATTAGTGATTCTATTTCGCGTACCCGTTGCTGGTATTCAGGGCTATTCTGTTGGCCAAAAAGCGCATCGAAATCACTTTCTGAAAGCCCGTCGAGGTTGCTGCCCAATTCGGGTAAATATTCTGCATCACTCTCCAGGATGCTCAGCCGGCGTTGCATTTCCAGCGCCATTTCTCTGGATTCAGTCGCCAGGGAGCCGATTGTCATGCCGGCGGTATTAGCTGTCAGATCGGAAAAGCTAAATCCGGTCCGATAGCGAGCATCGTAGTTTTCCTTGATGTTCGAAATGACCTGGGCGACTCCAGCTCCAGCAGAGGCGGCAATAGCGGCGCTTGATACTACGTGCTGCGCGAGATCCTGGCGCCGCTGAATTCTGACTTCTATGAGTCTTGGCTGTGGAAGCTGGTCGACCAGTTCGGTGTGCAGCCAGCGCGCCATGTCTTCTTCGTTGACATAGGCAGCGAGCGTCAGGAAAAGAGTGCGATTTTCTGCCAGCGGATCGCTGCCAAGCCGTGACTGGCTCAGTGCACTTGCAAACAGTGGCCCCAGCAGCGCAGTTAACGGAATCGCTCGAGTCGTCTGGGGTATACTATCTATGATTTGCGCCAGGTTTTCATAGTGACGGGCTATGCGTAACTGGTCGGAATCCGATACCAGTAGTTGTTGTGCCTGATTTCGAACCTGAGCTATCAGGTTGGGTTCCCACATAAAATCCAGGTCTAACTGGTCTTCCGAGATTTCGATTCGTTGTACACTGTCGAGTAACGCCAGGATTTCGATATAGGTGGGAACGTCACCAAGGAATCGTTGTTCCACTCGATCAGCCAGCGCCTCGATCAGATTGGCGGGAATTCCCAGGTGGCCGAGATTAAGCGAAGCGAGCTGAAGCCTGTCCCCGGTGCTGAAAAATTCAGCACTGAGGTTGAGCCACATCGGCCGGATCAGATTAGAAACCGGTACCGAGACTTCGGTCCGCAGGATTCCGCCGGGTAGGTAGATTCTGCTATTGATTCCTGAATCCGCGCCAATCAGCTCAGTGGCATACCGAAGTAGCAGATTCAGCTCATGATTGCTCAGGTTCAGTTGTCGGAGTTCAGTATTGCGGACGTTACCGGGCACCGATTCAATCAGTAATTGCTCAATTTGAGCGATTTCGGAGCTGTCCAGAGGCGGTGCCTGCGCAACCTCAGCCCCTCTCTGCAGGGCTAGTAGAAGAGCGGCAGCAGGTACGGTTACCGAAATTAGCAGTACGATTCCAGCAGCTTTTGCGATCAGAGTCCGTGAGATTGCCATGTTGGAATATTCAGGGCTGGCCGACAAACTACAAAAAACAGGTTTCCGGAGCGGAATGAATTCATAATCACTGGTACAAGTACCGACTGTATCGGGTGCGTTCTGGTCCGATTCTACTTGTTCCAAAGCAATTTATCGCTACAAAGTATGACAATAGCCACAAAATCGACGTTAATTGTTTATTAATCAACGGGCTGGAGTTAACATTCGAACAGATAAACGGTACGTTCAGGGCGCCCTGAACAGCAACCATAACCAGGTCAATTTGCCGAGGCAGGTAGACATTTATGAGCAAGTTATTGAGATCAATGGACATTTCTCAGGTTTTTAAGGTCAGCCGCCTACGTTTCATGGCGCTATTGTTGGCAGTCGTCGTCCTGGGCGCCTGTACTTCGAGAGCGGCAATGGAAGCCGAGCAGGCAGCTGCCGAGCAGGTCCGAGTTGCCGCTGAGCAGGATGCTGCGCGAGTTGCCGCTGAAGAAGCACGACAAAGAGCAGCAGCTGAAGAGCGTGAGCGACAGGCAAGAGAGCAAGAGCAACAGCGTATCGAGGCTGAGCGTCGTCGTCAGGCGGAAATAGCACGGCGGGAAGCCGAGGCGCGAGCCGAACAGGAGCGCCAGGTCGCTGAACAGCAGCGTCAGGTCAGAGAGCAGGCTCGCCTGCGGGAACAGCAGCGGCGTCGGGAAGCGCAAGCCCTGGCTCAAGCAGAGCGCGAGCGCGAGCAGAAATTGAACCGTATTACCGAGCTGGAGAATCAGATAGCCGAAATGCAGGCCAGTGTTTCAGCGACTGACGAATCCAATGCCTTGTTTCAGGAAGCTATCCTGGTGGCTGAAGAACTGGTAGATGTTCTTGCGGACGAGCAGGCCAAATATGACAACGTAGATGAAGAAGGGAACTTGCTGGAACCGCTGGCGACAGACTTGATCGCTGAGTTGGAGGATCGCAAAGATTCCCTGGTCCGGGAGGCTGAAAGGGCTGCCCGATAGGCAGCCCGTCAGCAGATTCCACCCACAAAGCCTGCTTTGTTTGCTGATTGCCGGGCAGGTTCCAATCAGGAAGTTTCCCCAACATGGTTCGCGTCGACCGCCGTTGACTGAGCGCCTGTCCGCTGCTTGCCGAAGCACTGTAAATCTACCCTGCCATTCACCGTTGCCAGGGCCTGGCTCAAGCGCCAGCAGAACCCTGCTAAGCTACTGAATTACAAAACATACGTCCCTTGAAAAAGGCTGTTCACGAGCTTTGTTTGTACGCCCTGTTGTGGTAAAGTGCGCGCCTTTATTTCATCAATCCACTGGGGGATACAGGTAGATGTCGGGCACAACGATCATCTTAACAACTATCTTGTCACTACTTGGACTGGGTATCGCTTACTTTTACATGAACAAGGTAAAGGCGGTACCTTTGGATCTGGGTCTGGAAGAAGAACAAAGTACACGTCTCAAGTACATCCATGGAGCCATCGCCGATGGAGCGATGGCCTTCTTGAAGCAGGAGTACAAGTTTCTCACTATCTTTATGCTGTGTTTTGCAGCCATTATCGCGGTTCTGATCGATGATCAGCATACCCCGGATGTGCGTGAAGGAATTTACACCGCGATGGCCTTTCTTTTTGGTGGTGCCATTTCGATTGCCTCAGGCTATATCGGCATGATCGTGGCAACCCAAGGTAATGCACGTACCACCGTGTCGGCCAAGAAGGACATTTCCAGCGCCTTTGAAGTGGCCCTTAATTCCGGTGCGGTCATGGGCTTCGCTCTGGTGGGTCTGGCTACTCTGGGATTGGTTGTTATTTACTGGTTTATGAGCAGCGTCTTGCCTGACGATCTTCCGCCTTACATCCTGATGGAAATCATTGCCGGATTCGGCCTCGGCGGTTCCAGTATTGCACTGTTTGCCCGCGTAGGTGGAGGTATCTTCACCAAGGCAGCGGACGTAGGTGCGGATTTGGTAGGTAAAGTGGAGCAGGGAATTCCGGAAGACGATCCCCGAAACCCCGCAGTGATCGCGGATAACGTTGGTGATAACGTTGGAGACGTTGCCGGCATGGGTGCTGACCTTTTTGGATCCTGCGCGGAGAGTACCTGCGCGGCCATGGTAATCAGTGCCATTGCATTCGCCGGAGATCCCAATGCGCTGCTCTATCCGATTCTGATTTCCGCGGTTGGTATCCCCGTCAGTCTGGTCACCAAACTCCTCGTTAGTGTGAAGACAGAAGAAGATGTCGCGCCTGCTCTGATGAAATTGCTGATTATTTCCAGTGCCCTTATGGCAGTGGTAATGTACTTTTTCACTGCCTTGCTGATCCCTGAATCATTCGAGCTGAATGGTGAGCAATACTCATCCATGGGTGTGTATGGATGTTTTCTGGCAGGTCTGATCGCCGGTCTGGCTGTTGGACTGTTGACCGGTTATTACACTTCAGAGAATTACGGTCCGGTAAAGGAAGTGGCCAAGTCCTGTGAGACAGGTGTTGCCACCAATATTATTTACGGACTCGCTCTGGGCTATAAGAGCTCGGTGCTGCCATACCTGTGTATCGCTGCAAGCATATTCATTTCCTGGGAGCTTGCTGGCATGTATGGTGTGGCTATTGCCTCTTTGGGTATGCTCGGTACGCTCGTCATTGCACTGACCATCGATGCTTACGGTCCGGTGGCGGACAATGCGGGTGGTATTGCCGAGATGGTTGGCCTGGAGAAAGAAGTACGTCGCCGTACAGACATTCTGGATTCAGCAGGAAACACCACTGCGGCAATCGGCAAGGGCTTCGCAATAGGTGCGGCAATTCTGACTTCTCTGGCGCTGTTTGCGGCCTTTATAACCTCTGCTTCTAATTTGATTGCGGAGAATGGCGGTGAAGCACTGTCCATGGACCTGCTGGATCCGCTTGTCTACGTGAGCGTGTTTATTGGTGCGGTGTTGCCGTTTCTGTTCACGGCCATGACCATGAAGTCAGTTGGTAAGGCGGCTTTCGATATGATCGAAGAAGTTCGACGCCAGTTCAAAACCATTCCTGGCATTATGGAAGGTACCGGGCAGCCCGATTACGCTGAATGTGTGGCGATTTCCACCAAGGCTGCACTGCGGGAGATGATTGCGCCGGGCATTCTGATCATGGGGACTCCGCTGATTACCGGTTTCCTGTTCGGTGTAGAAGCTGTAGGCGGCGTTCTGGTCGGCTCCCTGGTAGCCGGTGGTGTGCTGGCGATTTCCTCATCCAACAGTGGTGGTGCCTGGGATAACGCCAAGAAGTACATTGAGGCTGGTAACCTGGGCGGCAAGGGCTCTGAAGTGCACAAGGCTGCGGTTGTGGGTGACACCGTGGGTGATCCGCTGAAAGACACGTCTGGTCCGTCTTTGAATATCCTTATCAAACTGTCGGCTATTCTGAGTCTGGTGTTCGCGCCTTTCTTTGTTCAGTATGGTGGAATTCTGCTGTAATTGGCGACTACTCGCTATTGAAAAAAGGGGCCTGGTGGCCCCTTTTTTGTGCATGCCAGGGTTGCCAAACAGGCCCTGCAAAAGCTTTTTAAGGATTGTCACCTGGGCAGCAGGAAAAACCTCAATGCTGGAATAAGACTGCAGGCAACGGGCAAGGGAGCTCCGGAGAGGTGCAAGATGCGAGGGACCAGATTCCCCTGTCTCGGAATACTTTGGAAGCGACTTATAACCTGCTATTCCTTGCCGGCTGCTTTGCTGATCGGGGCTCGTTACTGCGACTTACTTTCAAAGTGATAGAGTACCCACTCTTCCTTGCTGAGCTGTTCACCACCAGTGGCGCTGGTCCACGTCGTTTTGACACTTGAGACACACTGGTAGATTCGAAAAGCGCTGGTGTCCTGGATGATCAGGCGCCTGACTGACGGATTGAGAGTGTAGTTGGAGATTTCCACCAGTCGCCAGGTTTCTTCAAGGGTCTCGTTGACACACTGGCTCATGGAAAGCAGGTCAACATAGGGTAGTTCGAGCTCCGCCAAACTGGTAGCTGGAATGTTGAGGTCAATGTTGACCTCTTTCGTTTCCGCTCCTTCGATATCGGCCTGAAATTCGATGCTTTCCAGGCGAATTGCGGACTCAGTTTGATTATCAACTACCAGTCTTAATCCGGCCAGCAGGTTCGCATTGGATACGCTTCCCCACGAAGGCGAGTAGAAGGCAAATTTGATCGGACTTTCTTCGGAAATTTGGCCGATACCGACAAGCGGTGTTAACAGAATGGCAAATGCCAGAGACTTACGCATTAATCGATAACACTCGTTTACGAAAGGGTGCAATGATAATGGAACAATAACATGTCACGATTTTCAAGTCCCGGTGAGTCTGAAGATAGCACGGCACGCGACGGGCAGGGTTCGGAGTGTGGCTTGGTGTGTCCTCCTGCTCAGCTTGGTTTTTAACCTCGAATCAATGATAATCCTTTTGGTCTGCAACTTGCGGAAACTCCGCGTCAGAAAAGGTCTCGAGAAAAACGTTGTCCAATCTTGCCAAGATTAAAAATATTGTTTGCATTGCCTCAGGAAAAGGTGGAGTGGGAAAGTCCACGACTGCTGTTAACCTGGCACTGGCACTGACTTCCCTGGGACTAAAAAGCGGATTGCTGGACGCCGATATTTACGGGCCAAGTCAGCCATTGATGCTGGGTGTCTCCAGCGATGTGAAGCCGGTTATTCGTGATAGAAAATACATGGAGCCTGTTGTCGCCCACGGCATCGAGTGCAATTCCATGGGGTTTCTGGTTGATGCCAATACACCGATGGTGTGGCGCGCCCCTATGATTATTTCTGCGTTCAATCAAATTCTCAGCGATACCCTCTGGTCTGATCTGGATTTCCTGATAGTTGATATGCCGCCGGGAACCGGAGATATCCAGCTCAGCCTGGCACAATCGGTTAGTGTCACCGGTGCCATCATTGTTACCACTCCTCAGGATGTTGCGCTGCTAGATGCTCGCAAGGGCATTGAAATGTTCCGCAAAGTCGGAGTTCCCGTGTTAGGCGTTGTTGAGAACATGAGTACCCATATTTGTTCCAACTGCGGTCACCAGGAAGCGATATTCGGGGAGGGCGGAGGTCAGCGTCTGGCTGACGATTATGGTGTTGAAGTAATAGGTTCACTTCCTCTTGATCTGAAAATTCGCGAGGATACCGATCATGGTAACCCCACCGTAGCAGTTTCGCCGGATTCCTCTCTTACCAGCGCTTACGTCGCTTTGGCGGAGAAACTGTTAAAAAAGGTTGAGTTGCAATCAGGGTCCAGTCAGGTTCCAAATATTTCGGTATCCGATGATTAGCCATTCCCAGTTACATAAGCTAACAAAACAAGAACAAGGAGAAATCATTTGGATGCCGTAAACGATTTTCTGTTGTTTCTAGATGGGTTTCTTGGCAGCGCGCCATGGTTTCCCTATTTTCTTCTTGCGGTGGGAATCTTTTTTACCCTCTACCTGAATTTCCCACAAATTCGCTATTTCAAACACGCTATCAAGGTTACCCGAGGGAAGTACGACACGGCTGATGCGGTGGGTGATGCTACGCATTTCCAGGCACTATCTACTGCCTTGTCCGGGACAGTAGGCACAGGAAATATCGGGGGGGTGGCATTGGCACTCCACCTGGGCGGACCTGCCGCGCTATTCTGGATGTGGATGACTGCATTCTTTGGCATGACGACCAAGTTTGTTGAAGTCACCTTGTCACACAAGTACCGTGAAACAACAGATGACGGGACTATCGCCGGTGGCCCCATGTACTACATGGAAAAGGGCCTGAATGCGAAATGGCTGGCTATGATTTTTGCGCTGGCGACCGTGCTCAGTGCGTTTGGCACCGGAAATCTTCCTCAGATCAACAGCATCGCTGCCGGGCTGGAAAGCACATTTTCAATTAATCCCATGGTGACCGGTGGCGTTCTATCTGTACTACTGGGGTTGGTTATTATCGGAGGAATCAGGCGCATTGCTCGCGTTGCGTCCACTCTGGTTCCGACAATGGCTTTCATTTATGTGATCGGTGCATTCGCAGTAATCATTCCCAATATCGGAAACATTATCCCTTCATTTCTCAGCATTTTTTCCAACGCTTTTTCCGGATCCGCAGCGACCGGGGGGTTTCTCGGTGCCACTTTTGCATATGCCCTAAACCGCGGGGTAAATCGTGGCTTGTTTTCCAATGAAGCAGGGCAAGGTTCTGCTCCCATCGCTCATGCAGCGGCGCGTACCACAGAGCCGGTGGATGAGGGGATGGTGTCTATTCTTGAGCCTTTTATCGATACCATTATTATCTGCACAATTACCGGCCTGGTAATTCTTTCTTCCGGTGTCTGGAAAGAAAAACACGAAAATAACTTTCAGCGTGCAGATATGACTTTTGTTGCCGGTACATACAGCGATACTGAGCAAAGCGATGTGGAAGAGTTGTTTGCATTCTTAAGCAATGCCGATTCAGAAATTGAAGCTTTTGATGGTGAGATCCTGTTACAAGGCGGCCGCGTCGTCAATGCCCAGGCCTTTACTCTGATAAACTCGCGCTCGATTGCGGAAGATGTCATGTATCACCGTGCTGACATCCCTGTCGATGGTGCTGTTACAGTCATCGACGGCCAGTTACAGGATGATTCGGTAGAGGTCCGTGGACGATCATTGTTACATTCCGTGCCGCTGACTACCGAGGCGTTTACCAGGGGATTGCTGGGCGATTATGGCCAATACGTGGTGTCGATCGGTCTGTTATTGTTCGCATTCTCAACGGCCATCGCCTGGTCTTACTACGGAGACCGGGCGATTACCTACCTGCTTGGGCCAACCGCAGTGCTCCCTTACCGGATTGTTTACGTGGTCGGATTTTTCTATGCTGCGTTTGCCGATACGACTATTGTCTGGAATATCTCGCTAATCACTATCGTTCTGATGACGTTGCCGAACCTGATAGGAATACTTCTACTTAGCAGGGAAATGAAGCAAACAACCAAAGACTACTGGCGGCGCTTTCACGGTTGACATTAACTTCTTGTATCGTTGATTCACGGCGGCAAGAAGGGATGGGCCCCTTACTTGCTGCTGTTCGAAACCGCTGAGTCTTTGAGTAAAGATAATAAATAAGAGGAGCACGGGAATTGTGTTTCGGCCAGTTCGTAAAGTGAAATTGGCTCAATCCTCGATCTAATGCTCCATGGCTTCGCCGGGCAATCTGATGGCTTCAACGATTTCCTGCACTTCTTGTGGAGGTTCGTCAGTCATTCTGCCAACCGAAATGGCGACTACCAGGTTTATTAAAGTTCCAAGTGTCCCAATTCCTTCCGGTGAAATGCCGAATAACCAACCGTCTGCATTGTCTGCCCCAGGGTTGATAAACTTGAAATAAATGATATAGCCGGCTGTGAATGCGAAGCCGCAGATCATCCCGGAAATGGCTCCCTCTTTGTTCATGCGCTTTTGAAAAATGCCAAGCACAATGGCGGGAAAGAATGAGGCTGCTGCCAGGCCGAAGGCGAAAGCAACCACCTGGGCTACATAACCTGGTGGATTGATGCCATAGTATCCTGCGATCAGGACCGCTACAAAAATAGCGATTCGGGCATAGCGTAATTCTTGTTTTTCCGTGATATCCGGCCTGAGGCTTCGTTTCATCAGATCGTGGGAAACGGCCGTAGAAATAACCAGAAGCAAGCCGGCGGCGGTAGAGAGTGCCGCAGCCAGAGCGCCAGCCGCCACCAGGGCAACGACCCAATTGGGAAGGCCTGCGATTTCGGGATTGGCAAGTACCATGATGTCGCGATTTACTTCCAGTTCATTGCGATCGGGATCGCCAACATATTGTATGCGTCCATCGTTGTTCTTATCTGTAAAACTAATCAGATTAGTTGCCTCCCAAGTGGTAAACCATTCGGGTACCTCGGTATATTCCGCATTGTTTACGGTATCAATCAGATTGGTCCGTGCAAAAGCTGCAACCGCAGGAGCAGTGGTGTAGAGAATAGCAATGAATACCAGAGCATAACCTGCTGATCGTCTCGCATCCCTGACATTGGGGACGGTAAAAAACCGGATAATCACGTGTGGCAGACCCGCGGTGCCAAACATTAATGCCGCAGTGATAAAAAATACGTCTTGAGTTGTTTTTTGCCCTTCGGTATAGACAGCGAAACCCAGCTCCTGGCTCAGACCATCCAGGCGGTCCAGCAGGTATCCCCCGCCAAAAGCTTCGTTCAGCTCGGACCCAAACCCCAGTTGCGGAATCGGATTATCTGTCATTAACAGTGAAATGAAGATCGCCGGTACCATGAATGCAAAAATTAGAACGCAGTACTGGGCAACCTGGGTATAGGTAATTCCTTTCATGCCGCCAAGAACGGCATAAAAGAAAACGATAGTCATACCGATTATTACGCCAGTGGTGAGGTCAACTTCCAGAAATCGAGAAAAAACGATTCCTGCCCCCTGCATTTGTCCACAAACATATACAAACGAGATGACGATGGCGCAAAATACGGCTATTAGCCGGGCCGTCTGAGAGTAATAGCGATCGCCGATAAAATCGGGAACCGTGAATTTGCCGAATTTACGCAGGTAGGGGGCCAATAGAAGTGCCAGCAGGACATAGCCGCCGGTCCAACCCATCAGGTAAAAAGTGCCATCCCGGCCCAGGAATGAGATTAGGCCGGCCATAGAGATAAAGGAAGCGGCCGACATCCAGTCGGCCGCAGTAGCCATGCCGTTGGCAAGCGGCGGAACTCCGCCGCCGGCAACATAGAATTCATTGGTCGAAGACGCGCGCGACCAGATGGCGATGCCTATATAAAGTCCGAACGTCAGAAAAACGAAAATGAAAGTCCAAATTTGTACGCTCATTCTACATCTCCTTCCCTGGTGTTCGAATCGCCAGAAGCAGAATCTTCATAGTCGGCATCCAGCTTGTCCATAAGTCTGATATAAACGAAAACGAGGATAACGAAAACAAATATGGCGCCTTGCTGGGCAATCCAGAAACCCAGCTTGAAGCCGCCGATACGAATCGAATCGAGCAAATCTACTAGCAGGATTCCACAAACGAATGAAATAAAAAACCAGACTCCCAGCAAAGAGAGCACGATCTTAAGGTTTCCTTTCCAATAGGAGTGGGCGTTCTTGTCAGGCATTGTCGACCTCTTTGTTATTCTTCTGCAGCAGGTCGAAGCCGGGAGCCAGGTATTTTCTGCGGAGACTGCTCGTATCGACCTGGAAGTTGGCCTGATAGTACCACTTAATATTTGGCAGGTATAGCGAGGGTTGGCGGCGCCCTGGGGATGGCGCCAGCGTCCTGCGATGTCAGGTGAGCTCGCCCTGTAAATAGCTTTTCAACTTTGAATTTATGGTGATGGAATCTGATTCATTGCCGGTTTTTTGTGACTTATTGTAGTCCAGGTAGAATTTTCTTAACGCTTGCCTCTCGAGATGTGGATGTTCCTTCAGCAGCACATTAATGGCCGCATCTCCATCGTGCAAAATCTGTTCACAGTAGTTCTCGAGCAAGCCGACTTTCTTCGCTGTTTCCCTGGGGGGTTGCATCATCTGCTCAATTTCTTTCTCAATTTCGTCCAGTTGGAGATCCCGCATCAGGCGACCGATATACTGTAATTGTCGTCTTCTGGCGCCATGGCTGTTCGGCAGGCGCCGGAACTCGCGGATTGCGTTTCGTAGCTTGTCCGATAATGTCAGCTTGTCCAGTTGTGCCTCTGAAAACTCTGTTAACCTGGATCCAACTTCCTGCAGGGCAAGCATCTCTTTCTTGCGGCTGGTTTTACTGGGCAGCTCTACTGATGATTGATCTTCATATTCCATGATTCGGGAATTTCTGGTTCAGGTGTTTCAATAAGTTAAATGGTCAGGAGCCGACGGGATATCCTAAAGATAGAATATATTGGCCAGGCCTAGAAACGCGAAAAATCCCACCGAGTCGGTTACTGTTGTCAGGGCAACCGATCCAGCCAGCGCAGGGTCGATATTGATGCGTTTGAGGAATAATGGCAGATAAGCTCCGGCCAGTGCTGCGGTGATCAGGTTGATCATCATCGCAGCTGCAATGATATAGCTTAACAGCAACTCTCCATACCAGACGTATGCAACTACCGAAATGACGAACGCCCATAGTAATCCGTTGAGAACTGCAACCCCAAGTTCTCTGGACAGCAACCAGCGACTGTTGGCGGGGCTTATATGGCCTAGTGCCATGCTTCTTACTACCAGAGTCAGAGTCTGACTGCCGGCTACGCCTCCCATGTTGGCAACAATTGGCATCAGTACCGCCAGGTAAACTACCGCATCAAGAGTATCCTGAAAAAGAAAGATTACTATCGAGGCAATAATCGCGGTCATCAGGTTAACGCCGAGCCAGACTGCACGGCGGCGTGCAGTTTTGAATACCGGTGCGAAGGAGTCGTCCTCCTCATCCAGGCCCGCCATGCTCATCAGCGAATGTTCGGCGCTGTCGCGGATCACATCGACTATGTCATCGATGGTGATTCGTCCAACCAGTTTGCCATCATGATCAATAACCGGGGCAGAAACCCAGTCGTGTTGTTGGAACAATTGTGCTACCTGTGTGGCTTCCATATCCACTGGAATCGCTTCGATTTCTGTATTCATGACTTCTCGGACGGTTGTTCCCGGTCCTGAAACCAGCATGGTCCGCAAAGGCAGGATACCGACAAACAGGTCTTCGCGATTCACCACCAGGATGTTGTCTGTCATCTCCGGCAACGAGGCGTGCCGGCGCAGATATCGCAATACTACGTCGATGGTATGTCGTGGACGCACGGTGATGGTATCAGTATTCATCAGTCCGCCAGCCGTATCTTCTGGATACGAAAGTACTTTTTCCAGCCGCAGTCGATCCTGATCGTCCATGGACTGCAGTACTTCCGCCGTCACTTGGTCGGGCAGCTGTTGCAGGATATCCACCTGGTCATCAGTTTCCAGGCCTTCGGTCAGAGCCACAACCTCTTCGGCGTTCAGTTCCTTGAGGATTTCGCTCTGTATGTCCTCATTAAGGTACTGCAGCACTTCGCCTTCAGACTCAGGTTCTACCAGTTGCCAAAGAACGTTTCTTGCTTTGGGTGGCGTAGATTCAAGAAGATGAGCGATACCGGCGGCCGGCAGGGTATTGAGTATATGTCGAACTTCGTACACGGAGCCACTGTCCAGAGCTCGGGTGAGTTCCAGCACGTGGTCCTTTTGCAGTACGCTTTCGATGGGCTCTGACACGACAAATACCCTTCCGTTGTGGAGATCCGCTAGGCCGGTGGAAGTTCCAGGGGAATGGAGGTTACAGATGCATCTCTTGAGCTATAGCCCTGGTTTCGGCAGGACACGATTCTACTCTAAAAACGCCTGTTTAGAAATGCATGAAGAATTGTCGAGTGAGGCCGGAACCGATTTAGGCAGGGGCAGCAGATTACTGTTCTTCTTCAAATTTGTCTTCGATCAAAGCCACGATCGCAGCGATGGCCTGATCTTCGTCTTCACCGTCAGCAATAATTTTTAACGTGGTGCCTTTGATGGCAGCCAGCATCATCAGTGACAGTATGCTTTTACCGTCCACCATTTTATCGTGGCCGATCTCTATTTTGCTGCTGAAGCCAGAGGTTAATGCTACCAGCTTGGAGGCAGCTCGGGCGTGCAATCCAGCCTTGTTGATAATTTCTGCGGTTGTTTCAATCATCGAATCAGTTGGTAGTTGGTAAGTTATCTGGGTAGTTCACGATGCCGAACCTGAACATTCTTGATGTGTTCCTGGAAATAGTCCCCCAGTTTTTTACATAGGTACACAGATCTGTGCTGACCACCTGTGCACCCTAGAGCAACAGTAATATAGGATCTGTTGTTTTCTTCAAACCTGGGTAACCATCGTTGAAGATATTCCCTGATATCGGCTAGCATATGTTGGACTTCCTGTTGTGAGTCGAGGTATTCCACAACTTTCTGGTCCAGTCCGGTCAATGACCTTAGCGGTGTTTCCCAATAAGGATTGGGAAGGCATCTCACATCGTAAACGATATCTGCGTCTACCGGGACACCGTTCTTGAACCCGAATGACTGGAACAGCAGCGCAAGACCGGTATCGGACTGCTCGACAATACGGCTCTTGATGGCATCCCGAAGTTCGTGCAGGGTCATGGAGCTGGTATCGATGCTGACGCTCGCCATCAGAGAAATTGCTTCCAGCAATTCGGTCTCCTTGTCGATGGCTTCCCGGAGTCCCACTTTGTCATTGGACAGAGGATGCTTTCTCCTGCTTTCGCTAAAACGGCGAAGCAGGGTTTGGCTGTTGGCGTCCAGAAAAATTATGTCTATGGAAAGGTCTTTCTTTTTAAGTTCTTCAATGATGCTGGGTACATTCTGCAGATCGACGGATATGTTCCTTGCGTCGATGCTTACAGCAATATTTGAATTTACCGAAGAATCGGATACCAGTCGATCCGCCAGCGATGACAACAGGCTGGCTGGCAAATTATCGATGCAGTAGTAGCCGCGGTCCTCCAGAATATGGAGTACAGTGCTCTTACCTGAACCTGATCTTCCGCTGATAATCAGTAACTTCATCAATGCCAGCCTGTTAATCTGGAATTCGAATTAAAACCTTCTTTAACTAATAGGTGATTGCCACATTGTAGAGGTCTTCACAAATATGAGTGTTGCGCAGCACAATACAGAAATGTTCGTCGTTGAAAAGCTGCGCGACCTGGCTGAGAGCCTGCAAATGGGCGTCTGACTGCTCATCTGGAACTATCAATACAAAAAGAAGGTCCACAGGCTTGGAATCGATAGAGTCAAAATCTATTGGTTCTGCCAGGGTCACAAGGCAGCCTAGAATTTCTTTACACTCAGGCACTTTGCAGTGCGGGATGGCTATGCCATTTCCCAGGCCGGTGCTGCCCAGTTGCTCGCGCGCCATAAGAGCGTCGAATACCTTGTTGGCATCCAGGTAGCCGATAGTCTTTACTATATTTTCGCTGACTGTCTTGAGCAGCCGTTTTTTACTAACACCCTCAAGGTCACAGTAACAACGCTCCGGTGTGAGTATATCTTCCAATTGCATTCTGGGGGTCCTTAGTCAACCAGACGTTTTCGCTCGTTTGAAGGAGGGATGGCAAGGGATTCGCGGTACTTTGCGATAGTTCGTCTTGCTACATTAATTCCCTGCTCTTCAAGTATTTGAGTAATTTTGCTGTCACTTAGTGGTTTTCTGGCATTTTCAGCTGCGATAAGTTTCTTGATGATTGCCCGGATTGCGATGGATGAGCACTCACCGCCTCCAGCGGTGGAAACATGGCTGGAGAAAAAGTATTTGAGCTCGAAGATGCCCCGGGGGGTGTGCATATATTTTTGAGTTGTTACCCGGGAGATGGTTGACTCATGCATGTCAACCATCTCGGCTATGTCGTGTAGCACCAGAGGTTTCATCGCTTCCTCGCCGTACTCCAGAAAATCCTGTTGATGTTCGACTATTCGCGTAGCCACTTTCATCAGGGTTTCGTTACGACTCTGCAAGCTTTTGAGGAACCACCTGGCTTCCTGTAAATTGTCTCGCAGGTAGGTGTTGACGTCACTGCTGTCGGCGCGTTTTACCAGTGCCGCATAATTGGCATTAATGCGCAATTTGGGGGCGATATCTGGATTTAACTCGACCTTCCACTGGCCGGTTTCAGGGTTCTTCGTGACGATGACGTCAGGAATGACGTAGGAAGTTGAAGGTGGAGCAATGTCGGAACCGGGTCGCGGATCAAGTCCTTCTATGATCGCTATCGCTCGTTTCAGTTCTGGCTCCTTGAGCTTGGTACGCCGCATAACCTGTGCATAATCCCTGCTGCCTAGCAGAGCGAGATGTTCCTTGGCAATGGCTTTGGCATTGTCGATATCTTCAGCGTGCTCTTGGTCCTTGAATTGATTCAACTGAATCAGTAAACATTCGCTGAGGTCGCGATAACCGACGCCTACTGGATCAAATTGCTGAATACGGTGCAGTACGGCGAGGACTTCATCCAGCTCCAGTTCCAGTTCGGGATCGAGTCCTGCGTGAATAGATTCTATGTCTGTGGTCAGCATGCCGTTAGCATCAATCGATTCGATAATGCTATAACCAATTTCCTTGTCAGCGTCGGACATGGGGGTGAGATTGAGCTGCCACAAGAGATGATCCTGCAATGTCTCCGACTCGGCGTTACGTGAATCGAAATCCATGGATTCAGAGTCCGGGGTACCCCCACCGGTCGTATAAGTGGTCTGGTAGACGTCTTCCCAGTTGGTGTCTACCGCAAGATCACCTGGTATTGTCTCGGACCACTCTGGCTCTCCGTCGCCGCTATTGCTGGACTCATTGCTGGACTCAGTTTTATCAGTGAAAGATGTCTGCTCATCGGTTGAGTTTGCTGTCGGCTCATTGAGCTGACTGCTTTCCGATGTGTCTTCACCATCCTCGTCCATCTCCAGCATAGGATTTGATTCCAGGGCCTGATGGATTTCCTGCTGAAGATCAATCGTGGAAAGCTGAAGAAGCTTGATCGCCTGCTGTAGCTGCGGCGTCATGGTCAGCTGTTGACCAAGCTTGAGCTGAAGCGAAAGTTTCATTGTTCGATGGTCTATAGAAAATGCGTGAAGATGGTCACTATAAATCCCGGCATACCCGCCAAAGGCACTTTACCGGCCATTAGCTGATGCTCGGTTAGTATAGCAAGTTTCGTGCCTGCCATGCACAGCATTTCTGTATCAGATTTGGAACTGGTCTCCCAGGTAGACCTCCCTGACCTTAGGATTGTTGACTATAGTCTGCCCATTACCCTCGGCGATAATCTGCCCTTCGCTGACAATATAAGCCCGTTCACAGATATCAAGGGTTTCTCGAACGTTGTGGTCGGTCAGCAGGACGCCAATGCCACGGTTTTTAAGGTGCCGGATTATTTGCTTGATATCCGCCACGGATATTGGATCAACGCCGGCAAACGGCTCATCAAGCAGGATGAATTTTGGATCAGTTGCCAGAGTTCTCGCGATTTCGGTACGGCGCCTTTCACCACCGGATAGGCTCATGCCGCGATTATCGCGAATATGGGTAATATGAAACTCCTGGAGCAATGCCTCGAGTTTCTGTCGCCTTGCTTTGGTATCCAGTTCCTTGCGAGTCTCCAGAATGGCCATGATGTTATCTTCAACCGACAGGGTTCTGAAAATGGATGAATCCTGTGGCAGGTACGCCAGGCCACGCCGGGCTCTTTCATGCATCGGCGAACGGGTCAGGTCTGTGTCGTTAATTGCAACCTGCCCACTGTCAGCTCCTATCAGACCAACGATCATGTAGAAGCATGTTGTTTTACCGGCACCGTTTGGACCAAGCAAGCCGATGATTTCGCCACGATTGACGTTGAGTGATACGTCCCTGACAACCTTGCGACCCTTGTAACTTTTGGCCAGGTTCGTCGCTTGCAGTATATCCATTGATGCTCTTTAGTTGGCTGGCGCAGGTTCGGGTGAATTGTCACCGGGGGCAATGCGACCGGAAACTCCTTCACAGGGGCCGGTTGTTTCGGTGAAGCGGCTGTCGGTGTAATATTTGATGGCAGCACAGCGCAAAATATCATTGGAACCGCTGAGAATAGCTGATCCAATAAACTCTACAACCGGCTCACCTTCTACATAGTAAAATATTGACTCGCTCTCGCCTTCTACATAGTCTCCATCAATATCCAGTTGTTGACGATAACGGGCTGGTGATCCGCTGACTGTAATCTGTCTTATTGAGCTGGTTTCCGCTTCGCTTTCGAACCTGGCATTATCGCCACTAATTTCAAGCGTGCCTTGTGTCACTTTTACATTTTCTTCCAAGGTTACTATTCTTGTATCGCCTTCGATTCGGCTTGTGGATCGTCCGAGTGCACTATAGATGATGTCCTGGTCTTTGTCGGATTCAAGGCTGAATACACTCACGCCAGTCGACAGGCAGAGTGATGCGAGCATCAGGATGTTAATTTTGCGGAGCTGCATATCTACCCCTTACTTCCTGGTGGAATACGTATTCTTCACTATCAAGGTCAAGCAGCATTCCTATTGCCGATTGCTCAAATGCATCGCCGACCATGGTCACGGCAGCTTCGGTGCTCAAAATATCTTGAGCGGGATCAAGCGTGAGGAATTGCGTGGTAAGCACGGTTCGATTGCCATGCTGGTCCATCTGGTAAACTTCTACTCCTCCGCTCAGGATGATCTCCTCTACGTCTGCAAGATCTTCCCGGGCTGCGGAAATTCTGCCCGATTTAGCAATGATATTCCAGTGCGAGTCGTTTTCCTGGTAGAGCTGAATATACGGTTCGTCCAGCTCTGTTTCGGCGTCGATATAGCTCACTTGACGGTTCGCGCGCATGGTGTAGCGGATCTTTCCTTGCTCGTTGAAGTGAACAGAATTGATTCCTTCGGAATAGCCATTGTAAGCAATATCGACGGTTGCTTCGGATGTCTGTGGGCTTTCAACCGCCTGGCCGAAATAGTCGACAGCCAGGAAAATCATAGTAGCGATCAGGCCAGGTATGAGGATCAATTTAATTCGCTGCATCATAAGCGGCCACTTTCGATGGTCAATTACTGCCCAAGACTGTCGGCGATGATTTTGTCATAGAGCCCGTTTGCCTGCAGCAGGAAGTCACAAATTTCACGCACAGCGCCTTCGCCGCCCTGGTGCTCGGTAACTATTTCTGCAGAGTTGCGGATTTCAGGGTGCGCGTTGGGGACTGAAATCCCCAGACCTACTGCCTTTATAACGGCCAGGTCGGGAAGGTCATCCCCGGCATAAGCGATTTCATTGTTCTGTATTGACTGGTTGGCGGTGATTTCCTGCAATACGGTACCTTTGTCCTCGCGACCACGATAAAGAATTTCAATGCCCAAATCGGAAGCCCGCCGAAGCAAAGCAGCAGAGTCACGACCGGAAATAATTCCGACTGGTATGCCGGCTTTCTGTAGAAGCTTGATGCCGTGTCCATCAAGTGTGTTGAACACCTTAAGCTGTTCACCGGATTCACCGACATAAAGTTTGCCGTCGGTGAGCACGCCGTCCACATCCAGCAGCAGCAGCTTGACAGCCCGCGCCTGCTTAAGAATCTGTTCTTTGTCCTGTTGAAAAATCATTCGGAGTCAATTCCGTTCAGAGTACATTGGCCTGTAAGAGGTCATGCATCTTCACCATGCCGCTCAATTCGTTGGCGCTGTTTTTAACTACCAGCGCATAAACCTGGTTGTCCTGCATCAGGCGGGCAGCTTCCACTGCCAGTGCCTCCTCAGAAACAAACTTGTAGTTTGTTGACATCACTGATTCGATGCTGGTTGTCTTGATGTCTTTACCTGAATCGATAGCTCGGCGTAAATCACCGTCTGTAAATACGCCACACAACTTTCCTTTGGAGTCCATGACGGTGGTAAGCCCGAATCCTTTACTGGTTATTTCTAACAGAGCATCACTTAATACAGTATGAACAGGAACGCGCGGGATGCTTGCGCCTGAATGCATAATATTTGCCACCTTCAACAGCAGGCGTCGACCCAGTCTTCCACCGGGATGCGAGACGGCAAAGTCTTCTATGGTGAAACCTCGTGCTTCCAGCAATGCCATTGCCAAAGCATCTCCCAGAACCAATGCAACCGTAGTGCTGGAAGTCGGCGCTTGCCCCAACGGACAAGCCTCCTTGGTGACGCTGGCATCAAGGGCGACATCAGCTTCGTCGGCCAGGGTTGAGTTTTTCTTACCGGTCAGGCTGATTAACGGTATACCTTTCCTTTTAAGTACTGGTAGAAGAGTGACTATCTCTTCGGTGGTGCCGGAATTGGACAGCACTATAACCACGTCTTTTTCTGTGATCATGCCGAGGTCACCATGGCTGGCCTCGCCAGGGTGGACAAATATGGCAGGGGTGCCAGTGCTGGCTAGGGTGGCGGCAATTTTGCGGGCGATATGCCCAGACTTGCCCATTCCGGTGACGACAACCCGGCCCTTGCAGTCCAGCAACAAGCTGCAGGCCCGAGCGAAATTCTGATCGATCCTGTGCAGCAGTGACCTTACTGCTTCATGTTCTATTTCTATGGTTCTTTTGGCGCTGCTGATTAGCTGGGCGGTATTTGTCATGGTCAGGGCAATCAGGGTTACATTTGAATTACCATGATGCTGAACCAGGCACAATAACAAGCGATCAGCACCACTCCGTAGGTTCGGCCGATCATCATGTTACTTTTAATTGCTCGGAAACAAAACACCGCCAGTACCAAAGTCATAAGCAGCATGGCCAGGTAGTCGCGATGAAACAATGCCGGATCGATTGCGACCGGCGCAAATATCCCCGGAAAGGGAAGAACTGCCAGTAAATTTAGAATGTTCGATCCAACAATATTGCCGATGGCGAGGTCATGATGGCCTTTCAGTGCACACGCTGCGGACGCGGCCACTTCAGGTAGGCTGGTGCCAAATGCTACAACTGTCAGTCCGACGATGGCTGATGACACTCCCAGTTCGTGGGCAATTGACGAACAGGCCTGAACGATAGCGTCAGCGCTGAGAACCAGCAGGGCCAGGCCCAGGCCCAGGTAAACTGATGCCCGGGCATTGGTGAGATGCAGCAGGTTATCGTCTTCGATTTCAGGCAGGCTTGACGACTTGACGCGGTTTCTGAACAGCTTGTAGCCGAAGAAAATTGTGATCGACATGAGAATCACTGCATCTATGGCACCTATATATAGATTCGCGAAAAGGAATCCGGTTACTACAGTGACAAATAGCAGGGCAGGTATTTCTTTGTGAAAGAGCGACTTGGGGGGCTTAAGGGGGCTTATTATAGCTGCTATTCCCAAGGCAATACCGATGTTGAAAATGTTTGAACCCAGGGCGTTTCCGATCGCCAATTCCGGTTCGTTTTCAACAACCGAGGCAGCAGATGAAAAAATTTCAGGTGCGGAAGTGCCAAACGCAACGATGGTGAGTCCGATCATTAGAGGGGAAACCCCCAGATTTCGTGCCAGAGCAGATGCCCCGAAAACGAATTTGTCGGCCCCCCAGATAAGTCCAGTAAAGCCGAGAACGACTATGACCGCTTCTAACACCATAGAAAAAGTTCTTGGTAATTTTGATAAAGCGCCCAATTAGAAGGGCGTTTAGCATAGTTTGCAAGTAATAATTTGTTGGAGCCAACAAATATTGTAAAATTCGGTTCCCTATCCCCTGCAACTGCTGAAATAGCGCAAAGTTAAGCGGCTGTTCAGATATATTCCACTAGGATGGTGTGCAGGGTCCATTGATCGGAGATAACCAGATGAATACATTAAAGAAGTTCGCATTTATTGCCGCATTGCTGGTGATGAGCTTGAGTAAGGCTCAGGAGCCTCCGATGACAGCTATGGCAACAGTCCAGGTTGGTGTCCAGGCGTTGCTGGAAACTGTCCAGTCCTCTCGAGCCTATTTTCTTTCGGATCAACAACGCTACTTTGACAATATCGAATCCGCGTTGCTCACAATTGTAGATTTTGATGCGGTCGCCCGGGTAGTGATGTCACGTTATGCCGAGAATGCCAGCGACGAGCAAGTCGACCGCTTTGGTGGTATCTTGCGCACCACTCTGACGCGTTTCTATGGGGCTGCTCTGGTTGCGTATGATGGTCAGGAACTGGAATTTATTTCGTCCAATAACGAACCGTCGGATCCGCGGGCGGACCGGGTTATTGGAATGGAGATTAAGGGCATTGGTAACGGTAACGGCAACGGGTCGTTTGTATTGCAGTACCAGATGTTTCTTAATGAGGATGATGAGTGGAAACTGAAGAATTTAAGCCTTGGCGGTATCAACCTGGGTCGACAGTATTACACACAATTTGCTGCATCGATGTCGCAGTACAACAATGACATCGACCAAGTATTGGATAACTGGCAATAGTTAACTGGCAATAGTTAACTGGTAATAGTTAATTGGTAATAGATACCTGGTGATACATAACAGACACAAGTAGTCGAGGCGAAAAATTGAATTCTGATAGCATTACGCAGTTGCTTTCTGCAGAATTTCCAGAGTGTGAAATCAAGGTCGAAGGCGGGGATGGGAAATACCTGGTCACCGCTGTCGGCGAATTGTTTGAGGGTCTCAATGCCGTCAAGCGACAACAGAAAATCTACCAGGTTCTTAATCCGCATATTTCAAGCGGAGCAATCCATGCCGTGACAATGCGGCTTTATACCCACAACGAGTTCAATGCGGGCTAGAGAGAGTCTCCCCAAATCCCCTCGAGGTCTGTGATGGACAAACTGATAATCAATGGCGGAATTTCTCTCAATGGGGAAATTCGAATTGCCGGCGCTAAAAACTCGGCCTTGCCGATTCTGGCCGCTTCACTGCTTACCCGGGAAACCGTTCAGGTTCGCAATCTCCCGCATTTATATGACATTACCACGATGCTGGAATTGCTCGGATGCATGGGAGTCGAACCGATTGTTGATGAAAAGCTAAGCGTGGAAATCGACAGCAGCTCGATAACCAGTTTCAGTGCACCGTACGAACTGGTCAAGACCATGCGTGCATCGATTCTGGTGCTTGGCCCCTTGCTTGCCAGGTATGGACAAGCGGAAGTGGCGTTGCCTGGGGGCTGCGCTATTGGTAGTAGGCCTGTGGACCTGCATATCACTGCGCTGCAGGCTATGGGAGCGCAGATTGTTGTCGAAGATGGCTATATCAAGGCGACAGTGAAGGGGAAATTAAAGGGGGCCCGCATCGTTATGGATCTGGTTACCGTCACCGGTACTGAGAACGTTATGATGGCTGCGACCCTTGCTGAAGGCAAAACGATTATAGAGAATGCAGCGCGCGAACCTGAAGTCGTCGACCTGGCCAATTGCCTGGTGGAAATGGGAGCGAATATCAGCGGGCAAGGCACTGATACAATCGTGATTGATGGCGTTCCTGAACTGCACGGATGCAGTTACTCGGTAATGCCAGACCGAATAGAAACTGGCACTTACCTGATCGCTGCTGCAGCTACCAGGGGAAGAGTGCGGGTTAAGGATACTCGCCCGGACATATTGGATGCATTATTGGCCAAGCTGGAACAGGCTGGTGCTGAAATAAAGCTTGGCAAGGATTGGATTGAGCTGGACATGCATGGCAAACGCCCTAAGAGTGTATCGTTGAGAACAGCACCGTATCCCGCCTTTCCAACTGACATGCAGGCACAATTCACTGCGCTCAACGCAGTTGCTGAAGGCACTGGTTCGATCACGGAAACAGTTTTTGAAAACCGGTTCATGCACGTCCATGAGATGAATCGGATGGGTGCATCAATCCGAGTAGAAGGAAATACCGTGATCGTGGATGGTGTGGATTCTCTGAAGGGCGCACCGGTAATGGCTACTGATCTTAGAGCATCGGCGAGTCTGATTATCGCCGGCCTGGTTTCCGAGAACGAGACTTCGGTAGATCGCATTTACCATATCGATAGGGGATATGAGTGTATCGAGGAGAAGCTGCAGTCATTGGGCGCCAAGATACGTCGGGTTCCTTCTTAACAGATTAGTGTTTCGAAACAGTGTATGAGTCAACCTAAGCTGGTCATTGCCCTTACCAAGGGTCGCATCCTGGAAGAAGTGCTGCCTTTGTTTGAGCAGGCGGGTATTGTGCCCGCAGAAGATATCTTCAGCAGTCGCAAACTCATTTTTGACACGAATTTAGACAACGTCAAGCTGATGATCATTCGCGGCTCTGATGTGCCTACTTATGTTGAATTTGGGAGCGCCGACATGGGTGTGGTGGGCAAGGATCTGATCCTTGAGTATGGCGGTGAAGGATTCTATGAGCCTTTGGATCTCAAGTTGGCGACCTGCCGTTTGATGACGGCGGCCCCCAAGGGTGTAGATCTCGATTCGCTGCAACAGTCAAGGAGTCGTCTGCGCGTCGCTACCAAATTTATCAACATTGCACGACGCTACTTTGCTGAGCAAGGGCGGCAGATCGAGCTGATCAAGCTGAACGGTGCATTGGAGCTGGCACCATCACTGGGGCTGGCAGATGCAATTGTGGATATCGTGGACAGCGGGAAGACGCTTACGGCCAATGGCCTGGAACCGCTGGACCTGATTACAGAAGTGAGTTCGCGGGTAATTGTCAATAAAGCCTCGTTGAAGATCAAGAATTCAGCAATCCGGGAAATCCTTGGCAAGCTAAAGGCGGCAGTTGAAGCCTGAGCAGCAGGCTGGTCGGCAAGTTTCTGGCAAAGGCAAAGAAGCGGCCACAGACACGGCCAAAGACACAACTAAATGCAAGACTAAATAAGGTACGCAATGAAATGTCTGCAGAGTGCGTAGAAATACGAACGCTTGAATACGGGGCTGTTGATTTCCAGGCGGCATTGGAAGCGGCCCTGGCGCGCGATAACCTTGTGACAGCTGAAGTTTCAGGCGTGGTTGCAGATATTTTGCGGGATGTCCGTGCCCGGGGTGACGCTGCTCTGGTTGAGTACAGCAACCGTTTTGATAAGCGCAGTGCCTCCAGTATGGCAGATCTCACTGTGTCTGCCGAACAGTTGCAGGCTGCCCTGGATGCCATTTCCGATAGCGACGCAGAAGCACTGCGCCACGCTGCCGCCAGAATCAGGAATTATCACGAGAAACAGAAGCAGACATCCTGGCATTATGAAGAGGCGGATGGCTCGGTTTACGGACAAAAGATTACCCCACTAGCCAGTGCCGGTGTCTATGTGCCTGGCGGCAAGGCGAACTATCCATCGTCCATGCTGATGCTGGCAATTCCAGCACAGGTTGCCGGTGTCCAGGAGATTGTCGCGACGGTGCCCACGGAATATCGCCATGATGATCCTGTCCACAACCTGGTGTTTGCCGCTGCTGCGCTGGCAGGCGTGAGCAAAGTGTTTACCGTGGGCGGCGCCCAGGCGGTAGCGGCACTGGCATACGGCACAGAAACGGTTTCACGAGTAGACAAAATCACCGGCCCTGGCAACATCTTCGTTACCGAAGCAAAACGCCAGGTATATGGTGTAGTCGGAATCGATATGTTGGCCGGCCCTTCGGAATTGACGGTCATTTGTGATGGAGAGTCGGATCCCGACTGGATTGCCATGGATCTGTTTTCCCAGGCCGAACACGACGAACAGGCCCAGTCGATTCTGATTACACCTGACGACGAATTCATCGAGGCGGTGCAATCCAGTATTAACCGGTTACTACCAGGCATGGAACGTCGCGACATTATCAGAACTTCCCTGCAGGAAAGAGGGATCATTATCAAAGTGTCTAACCTTCAGGAGGCTGCAGCAGTCAGTAACCAGATTGCTCCGGAGCATCTTGAATTAGCGGTTGCCGATCCCGAATCACTGCTGGCTTCGATCGAAAACGCCGGAGCGATATTCCTTGGCCGCTATACTGCCGAAGCACTCGGCGATTACTGCGCCGGACCCAGTCATGTGTTGCCAACCTCGGGTACGGCACGGTTTTTCTCTGCACTGGGAGTATATGATTTTCAGAAGCGCAGTTCGGTAATCAACTGCTCTCCCGAAGGAGCGAATAAAATCGCCGGCACAGCCTCGGTGCTGGCCCGGCGGGAATCACTGCAGGCCCACGCTTTGTCAGCTGAATATCGCTTGTCGAAGGATTAGGGAGCCTCGTACCAGTCAGGGCGCAAACACCATCGCCTGGCCAAAGCCGAGCACTGTGGGCAGATCAAGATAGTGACCTTCGCGATACACCTGAACGACTACCCGGTCTCCAGGTCGCTTGTTTTGAAACTCCAGAATAATTGTTTCTTCGTCTACCACCGGCGAGTCATCTACCTGGGTAATGACATCGCCAGGCAATACGCCGGCCCGTTGAGCCGGTCCTCCATCATCAACATTTTCCACTAACATGCCACGAATATCAGACACGCCGAAGAACAGGCTGCTGGTTTCTTCGTTAAGTACCTCGCCAGTCAGTACGCCCAGGTAGCCCGGATTGTTGGCAATCGCCTCTGCCACCAGTTCTTCCATGATCTGAATCGCAGAGGTGACGGGAGTTGCGAAGCCAATGCCTTCGAAGCGGCCAGTTTCCGAAAAGATGGAGGAATTGATTCCCACAAGATTGCCGTCGCGATCAATTAAGGCACCACCACTGTTGCCTGGGTTGATGGCTGCGTCGGTCTGAATCAGGTAGGTAGCGCTCTGATCTGTCTGGTCATCGACCAGCGCGCTGACGATGCCCTGGGATACTGACTGGCCTATATTGCGGGGATAACCTATGGCAAAGACCACGTCTCCTACGCTCAGGTTCTGGTCATCGCCCCTGGGAATAGGCGTCAGGTCATCCATGTTGATATGAAGGATTGCCAGGTCGTTGGTTTCATCGAACGCCACCAATGTTGCAGGTGTACTACGACCGTCCTGCAGCGTGACCACAGTATCAAACATTAACTGGCTGACAACATGGAAATTGGTCACGATGAATCCATCTTCGTTAACGATAACGCCGGACCCGAGACTGGTTTGTTCTTCAAAGTTCAGCCTGAACACGTCTTCGGATATTTGTTCGATGCTTTCGAGATTGAGCGGCGTAGCATTGATGCTTACAACGGATGGTGCAGCCCGATTGATTGCGGCTGAAAAAGGCAGTGCCTGAGGTGCGGGTGACGAAGCGGATTCCAGCAGTCGATGAAGTTCATTGATCTGCTGCATTTGCTGATATTGCATGATTATTAAGGCAATCAGCACTCCCGATAGAACTGGCCAACTTATAAACTGGAGAAATCTTTTTAGTTGTTCCATCATGTTTCATCCACGTCGAGATGGCTACCAATATACAGTGTCAAAGGAGTCGTTGTCATGCCAGCCTCATTGAAAACTATAGAGATTGAGCTCAATACGCTGCTCAGGCCGGAGCAATTCAAAGACTATTGTCCCAATGGGTTGCAGGTAGAGGGGAGGGGAGAGGTCAGTACTCTTATTACCGGAGTGACTGCCTGCAAAGCTTTAATTGACCGGGCGATTTCCGAGCATGCTGATATGCTGCTGGTTCATCATGGCTACTTCTGGCGCGGCGAGGACCCCTCAGTCACTGGTATAAAACGCGCCCGAATTCAGGCTCTACTGGCCAATGACATCAGTCTGTTTGCCTATCATTTACCATTGGATGTGCACCCTGAGCTGGGAAACAATGTGCAACTGGGAAGGTTGCTTGGTCTGCAACCGAGCGGAGAATTTGCCAATTACCAGGGGCGAAATGTAGGGCTGATCGGCTCTCTGGAATCGAGTTGCAGTATTCCGGAATTTACCGGGCTGCTGGAGTCACGCCTGCACAGAAAGCCGCTGGTCATAGAAGGTGACAGAACCCAGATCAATACGGTGGCCTGGTGTACCGGCGCGGCACAAAACTATATAGAGGAAGCAGTGGACGCCGGAGCTGATGCTTTCGTTACCGGAGAGGTGTCAGAATCGACAGTACATATTGCCAGGGAATCAGGCATAGCATTCTTCTCCGCAGGTCATCACGCTACGGAACGATATGGAGTCCAGGCGCTGGGTAGCTATCTGGCCGATCAATTTCAGCTGCAACACAGCTTTATAGATATCGACAATCCGGTCTAGGCTCCCTAGACGATTTGGTGTTCCCGCATCAGATTGAGTACCTGCTCCAGGCACTGATCGACCGACAGTTGTGAAGTATCAAGTTCAAGATTGGTATGTTCCGGTTTGTCATAGGGAAATGACAATCCAGGCACATCGCTGGATTCACTGCTATCCGCAGCAGCATAGAGACCACTGGGATCCCGTTGAATGCAAACTTCCATGGGTGGGTTGAGGTATACGATCAGGCAGTTGTCCTTACCGATAACACTCAGGGCGTGCTCGCGGGAATCTCGGTTCGGTGCAACAAATGAAGCGCAGCAGATCAGGCCTGAATCATTGAGAAACTTTGCCACATTGGCGCTGCGGCGCAGGTTTTCGGCTCTACCTTCTGCATCGTGAGGGAGATCTTTACTGATACCCAGTCTCATGGTCTTACCGTCCAGCACGGTTCCAACCCGGCCCATATCGAACAATCTGCGTTCCAAACCGTGCGCAAGTGTTGATTTACCCGATCCGGAGACGCCGATAAACATAATCGTTACTGGACGTTGCCCGTACCTTGCGGCGCGCTCTTCACGTGTCACATGGCTGATACTTCCATGACTGTCTCTCTTGGCTGGTTCTCGCCGGGACTCCTCGCAAGTTATCATGCCGGCGCCAATGGTCACGTTGGTGATCGGATCGATCAAGATAAAGCTGCCAGTGCCGTGACTGCCCTGATATCCGTCGTAGCAGACCTTGCGGTCCAGGGAGATTTCACAAACCCCGATTTCATTCAGCTCCAGTCCGGGAGCGGGATGTGTTTCCAGCGTATTGACATCGACCCGGTGTCTGATGGAGCTGATGCGACCTGCCACCTGCACTGTATTCAGTTTGAAGTCATAGAGTTTGCCGGGGAGTAATGGCGTGTCTGTCATCCAGACTACGGTTGCCTCGAAGGAGTCGCCCTGTGCTGGTAGATTGTCCGAATGGACGATCATGTCGCCGCGGCTGATATCGATTTCGTCTTCCAGAGTCAGGGTGATCGCCATACCGGCATGGGCCAGTTCCAATTCTTCATCGAAGGTTACGATGGACTTAACCTGACTTGTTCTGCCGGATGGCAGCGCAGTAATTTCGTCACCTTTGCGAACGACACCCGACTCTACGGTTCCGCAATAACCTCGGAAATTGAGGTTGGGTCGATTCACGTATTGCACAGGGTAGCGAAGGTCCTGGAAGTTTTTGTCAGAGGCTATTTCAACGTTCTCTAAAGTGGCCATCAGAGGCTCGCCGGTAAACCAAGGCATGGATTCGCTCTTATTGACCACGTTGTCACCCAGCAGGGCGGATATGGGAAGGAATCGAATATCGGGAATATCCAGTTTCCTGGCGAACTCGAGGTAATCCTTGAGAATCTGCTCGAATACTTCCTGGCTGTAGTCCATCAGGTCCATTTTATTGATTGCGACGATGACGTGTTTGATTCCCAGTAACGACGTGATGAAGCTGTGCCGGCGGGTTTGCGTTTGCACGCCGTATCTGGCATCTATAAGAATGATTGCCAGGTCACAGGTTGATGCACCTGTTGCCATATTGCGGGTGTACTGTTCGTGGCCCGGCGTATCAGCAATGATGAATTTCCGTTTGGCGGTGGAAAAGAACCGGTAGGCTACATCGATAGTAATGCCCTGTTCCCGTTCCGCCTGCAATCCGTCAACCAGCAGTGCCAGATCCAGTTCTCCATCCACGGTACCGGATTTCACACTGTCTGCCTTGATGGCAGCCAGTTGATCTTCGTAAATCATCTTGGAATCGTGTAACAGGCGACCGATCAAGGTGCTTTTACCGTCATCAACGCTGCCACAGGTAAGCAATCGCAAGAGCTCCTTGCGCTCGTGTTGCGCCAGGTAGGCGTTTATATCGGTTGCGATCAGTTCTGATTGGTGTGACATCGATTTACTTCATCAAGAATTTTAATAGCAGGTTTGTCGGGTTCTTAAAAATATCCTTTGCGTTTCTTTTCCTCCATCGATCCGGATTTGTCGGAATCGATGAGTCGACCTTGTCGCTCTGAACTGGTGGTGAGCAGCATTTCCTGAATGATTTCAGGCAAGGTCGTCGCGCTGGACTCCACGGCACCAGTCAATGGATAGCAGCCCAGGGTGCGAAAGCGAACGGTTTTAATAGTAATCTGATTCTGGTCTTCAACTGGCATCCGGTCATCGTCTACCAGGATATCGATCCCATCCAGATTGACTACTGGTCTGGGCTTGGCGAAATAAAGGGGAACGATATCGATGTTGTTGAGATGAATGTATTGCCAGATATCCAGTTCAGTCCAATTGGACAGGGGAAATACACGGATACTTTCGCCCTTGTTGATCCTGCAGTTGTAGATATTCCAGAGTTCCGGTCTTTGGGTCTTCGGGTCCCATTGGTGATTCTTGTCGCGAAAGGAAAAAATACGTTCCTTAGCCCGTGATTTCTCTTCATCGCGCCGGCCACCGCCAAAAGCAGCATCGAATTTGTGCGTGTTCAACGCTTGCTTCAGTGCCTGGGTTTTCATGATATCGGTATGCTTTTCACTGCCATGGGTAAATGGCCCAACCCCTGCTTCAACGCCCTCCTGGTTGATGTGGACAATCAGATTGAGACCCAGCTTTTCCATCTGCTGATCTCGAAATTCGATCATCTCCCGGAATTTCCAGGTAGTGTCAACGTGCATGAATGGAAACGGCGGCTTGCCAGGGTAAAATGCTTTTTGCGCCAGGTGTAACATTACAGACGAATCCTTGCCTATGGAATAAAGCATTACCGGATTGTCGAATTCTGCGGCTACTTCGCGGATGATGTGAATGCTTTCCGCTTCCAGCTGTTTGAGGTGCGTGAGGTTATAGTCGGCCATTTTGGGTCAGGGTCTAGCAAGCCCGATGGTTTGTCAGTCCGGAATTGTCCTGCCTGTCGGGTTTAATCAGGTTGCAAAAGTAAAGATCATGACTGATCTTCATTTTTCTTTTCTTCAGGTTTCGGAACGGATTCGGGCTCGGACTCAGACTCAGACTCAGGCTCGGACTCAGACTCGGGCTCGGACTCAGACTCGGATTTGTCAGAGATTGCTTCACCAGTTGCTTCTGGTTTGTCGGCAACAGAGGGTTCGGAAACCGGGCTGGCAATTTCCTGTTCTTCAGGTTTGGTTTTTTCCAGTCCGAAATCTTCGGCTAAGGCGCCTTTCTGCTCAGGGTCGGTCTTGGCGGCATAGTCCTTGGGAGGAGTAAAGCCGATGGCTTCTTCCTTTGGTGTAGCCGTATCAAAAACGGCGTCGGAACCTACTGGCAGCATCTTGTTAGCAACTTCGGTGGTGCACAGGTCCTGTGCACCCATTGCAAGGTGTTGGTAGACATCCCGATAGCTCTGAGTCAATTGCTGAACAAGTTCAGAGGTCGCGCCGAAGTGCTCGCTGACGTCACCCTTATACTGCTCATGTCGTTCCTCGATCGCGATTATCTGGCTTTCCAATTCTTTGATACGGTTAGGATTCCCTCCTGTTCGCTTGCTAAAGATCACTCCAAGAACAATACCCAGGGCCAGACAGCCAATTCCAGTCAACCAAATCATTTTCTCGCCTTCGTTTCCTCTGTTAATGTGGACTACTAGTGGGTAGCCTCTAATCAATGCTCGAATGGGTCAGCATGAGATCGAGCAGAGACTACCTGGCACCGAAAGGGGCGTAAGTATAACTGGTCTGGGAGCGTTTCGCCGTAAAAACTTTTAATTTACAATCGCCGTTTTTAACCCGCTCCCCGTTACTCATTTTGCCAGGCAGTCTATGACGCCGCTGCAACGCTATCAGGCCGATCTGGATAAAGGTCTAATTTTTGCCGACGACGCGCAACGATTGGCTATTGGATTGTTGGAAGATCTTTACCAGGAACTGATATCAGAACATCAGCGAAGGCGAAAGGGATTTCTAAGGCGGGTGCAATCACTGTTCGGCAAGGATGCGCGCGAAACTCTGGTGGGGATTTACTTTTGGGGCGGGGTAGGCAGGGGTAAAACCTACCTGATGGATATTTTTTATGATTGCCTGCCGTTCGACTTCAAACTTCGTACCCACTTTCACCGGTTTATGCAACGAGTTCACCAGGACCTCCGCAGGCTGAAAGGGCAGAAAGATCCCCTGAAGCAGGTGGCAGCCGAAATCGCTGCTGATGCCAGAGTGATTTGTTTTGACGAGTTCTTCGTTTCCGATATTGGCGATGCCATGATACTGGCAGCGCTGCTCGATGAGTTGTTTGCACGGGGAGTGGTCCTGATTACAACCTCGAATATTGAACCGTCCCGCCTCTACGAAAATGGCCTGCAACGTGACAGGTTTCTACCGGCAATCAGTTTGCTGGAAAAAAATCTCCAGATTCATGAGCTGGGTGGCAGCACCGATTATAGGCTGCGTTGCCTCAGCCAGGCGGAGCTTTATCATTGGCCGCTAGATGCCGCTTCAGACGCGCTAATGTTGGGCAATTTCACCAATCTGGCTCCGGATTTCGACGAAGCCGTTAAAGGGGAAACGGTGGAGATCCTGGGACGGCCGATTGCCAGTCGATACTGTGCCGATGACGTGATCTGGTTTGACTTCGAGAAGCTTTGTGGCGGGCCGAGGAGTGTTCATGACTACATCGAACTGGCCAGGCTTTATCATGCAGTGCTGGTTGGAAAAATGCCGCAACTGGACGCCGATAAGGACGATCAGGCACGGCGATTTATCCATCTGGTGGATGAGCTTTATGACCGGGGCGTTAAGTTGATTCTTAGCGCAGCAGTGCCCATGAACGACCTCTACTCCGGTACCGTTTTGCGGGTCGAATTTCAACGTACCGAAAGCCGCTTGCTGGAAATGCAGTCTCACGAGTATCTGTCGCGACCTCACAAGCCCTGACGGTCCGCTTGGGTTGCGGCCGGCCGGCGTGAGAAGCCCGGCTTATGGGCGTTGTTGAAGTGTTGCGCTATAATCTCTGCAGCGTGGAATGGCAGCGACTTTTATTAGTATAGACCCTTGAATATTTAGTACTGCTTCGGTAGTATTCGCGCTCCCTATATCAAGGCTCCGTAATTCAGGCGCAGGATAATGAAAACTTTCAGTGCTAAACCAGGACAAGTTGAGCAGAACTGGCTGCTGATCGACGCAGAAGGCCAGACGCTTGGCCGTATGGCTACGGCTATCTCCACTCGCTTGCGGGGCAAGCACAAGGCTGAGTACACTGCGCACGTGGATACCGGCGATTTCATCGTCGTCATCAATGCCGATAAAGTGCGAGTGACTGGCAACAAGGCAAATGGCAAGATTTACCATGCCCATTCCGGTTATCCGGGTGGTCTGAAGTCCCAATCTTTCAGCGAGATGCAGGCCAGGGCACCGGAAAAAATTATCAAGCTGGCGGTTAAAGGTATGCTGCCAAGGACGCCGCTGGGCAGGGCAATGTTCAAAAAGCTGAAAGTTTATGCGGGTTCTGAACATCCACATAGCGCACAGCAACCACAACCGATAGAGATCTAATAGACACGAGACGCACTATGGCTGCAACTCAATACTATGGCACCGGACGACGCAAGACATCTACCGCACGGGTTTTCTTAACCAGCGGTTCCGGCAATATCACAGTGAACAAGCGTACGCTTGATGGATTTTTTGGGCGCGAGGTCGCCAGAATGATCGTTCGGCAGCCGCTGGAGCTGGTTGAGATGGTGGATAAGTTCGATATTAACGTCACCGTGCGCGGTGGTGGCAGCTTCGGGCAGGCAGGAGCCATTCGCCACGGAATCACACGTGCGCTAATGGAATATGACGAAGAGCTTCGCCCAGCGCTGCGCAAGGCTGGATTCGTGACCAGAGACGCCAGATCTGTCGAGCGTAAAAAAGTCGGCTTGCGCAAGGCCAGGAAGAAGCCTCAGTTTTCCAAGCGCTAAAAAATACTCTACTACCATTACAGGTAGTCCAGGCGCCGGGTCCATTCATGGTTCCGGCGTTTTTTTTGCGAAATTCCGGCAGGTTAGCACAAGAAAAAAGGCCTGGATGTTGGCATTTGGACGCGTTCTCCACTTGAAAAAAATGTCAAAATTAACTAACATTCGGCCGGTTTCGCAGGCCTGATTACGGGCAACCATAATCCGATTCCACACTTGAATTATTTGATCCAGATTGCGGCTTCCTTTCACTCGTTGCTGGACGCTGCACACCGGCTCAATGCTTGAATTTGAATTAGCCTCTGATAGGAGATTTACAAGGTGACTGACGACAGTACTAATACTGGCCGCAGGCGTTTCTTAGTGGGTTCAACTTCTGCCGTAGGGGCAGTAGGTGTCGTGGGAGCTGCGGTTCCCTTTGTAGGTTCCTGGAACCCAAGTGCCAAGGCAAGGGCGGCCGGTGCTCCGGTCCGCATTGACGTGAGCAGGCTTCAGGAAGGAGAAATTCTGGGTCCAATTCCTGCCTGGCGAGGACGTCCCATATTCGTGGTCCGCAGGACCGAAGAAGCGCTCAGCGCGTTGACCACCATGGCTGACCGGCTCACTGATCCCGCTTCAGAGCAACCTGAGCAGCCGGGTTACGCGCAGAACGAATACCGGTCGCGACGACCTGATATCCTGGTGCTCGTGGGCCTGTGCCCGCACCTGTTCTGTTCTCCTACTCCACATATTGAGTTACAGCCTGAGCCGTTTGATGCTGACTGGAATGGCGGATTCTTTTGCCCTTGCCACGGTTCCCGTTTTGATTTGGCTGGTCGTGTGTACAGCGGATCGCCCGCATCACGAAATATGGAGGTGCCTCCCTATTCATTTGAAAACGACAATGTCCTCGTTGTCGGTGTTGACGAGGAGAATCCGGCATGAGCGATATGAGTGAAACACAGAACGACATGAACGAAACACAGAGCGAATCCAGTAATTCTGCGAGTCAAAGCAAGCTGGTATCCGGGCTGATCGGGCTCAGGGACTGGGTTGATGCCCGACTTCCCATCGTTACTGCGTGGGAAAAACACCTGAGCAAGTATTACGCGCCGAAGAATTTCAATTTCTGGTACTTCTTCGGAGTTTTGTCGATGGTTGTGCTGGTGCTGCAGCTGTTGACTGGCATCTGGCTAACAATGAACTACACCGCCAGTGCCGAGGACGCTTTTGCATCAGTTGAGTACATCATGCGCGATGTGGACTTCGGCTGGATGCTGCGGTACCTGCATTCCACGGGGGCATCGGCATTTTTCCTGGTGGTGTACCTGCATATGTTTCGTGGCCTCATGTACGGTTCCTACAAGAAACCGCGCGAGCTGATCTGGGTATTCGGTATGGCTATCTACCTGGTCCTGATGGCAGAAGGATTCATGGGGTATGTCCTGCCCTGGGGCCAGATGTCTTACTGGGGTGCCAACGTGATCGTGTCACTGGTGGGTGCCATACCCATAGTCGGCGATGAATTACTGGTCTGGGTGCGAGGAGATTTTCTCATCTCCGATGCAACCCTGAACCGATTTTTTGCGCTCCATGTAGTCGCTTTGCCAATTGTGTTGCTGGCGCTGGTCGTGCTGCACGTACTGGCACTGCACGAAGTGGGGTCCAACAACCCGGATGGTGTAGACATCAAAAAGAACAAGGGCCCGGATGGCGTGCCCGTTGACAGTGTTCCGTTTCATCCTTACTACACGATGTATCACGACCTGCCAGCCATAATTGTCTTCCTGTTCGTATTTTGTTTTGTCGTGTTCTTTGTGCCCGAGATGGGTGGTTATTTCCTGGAGGTTGCCAATTTCCAGGAAGCTGATCCGCTGAAGACACCAGAGCATGTGCCTCCGGTCTGGTATTACACTCCGTTTTACTCGATGCTACGGGCTGTTACCTACCCTCTGTTCGGCATCGACGCCAAGTTTTGGGGAATGCTGGTAATGTTTGGCGCCATAGCGATTCTGTTTGTCGTGCCGTGGTTGGATAAGAGTCCGGTAAACTCGATTCGTTATAAAGGCTGGTACAGCCGAGTTGCCCTGCTGATGTTCGTGGTCAGTTTCCTGATCCTGGGCGTTTTGGGTACCCAGTCGGTCAGTCCCGCCAAGACGGCGCTGGCGCAGATAATGACTGTGGTATATTTTGCCTACTTTATCGCCATGCCATGGTACACGAGGAAGGAACAGACGTTTCCGGTTCCGGAAAGAATTACCATGGGGCGCTGGATTACATGGCCTCAGCTGGCAATCACCCTGGCATTACTGATTGCTCTGGTGTTTGTTCCACTTCGTGTTGTGGCAGCGGAAGCTGGTAATTTACCGCTGGAACATGTGGAAACCGACTTTGATGACAAGGATTCACTGCAGCGTGGCTGGAAGAACTACATGAACTACTGTGTAGGATGTCACTCCCTGCAATACGCACGCTACGAGAGAACAGCTGTCGATCTGGACATTCCATTAGACCTGGTGCCCGAAAATCTCATTTTCGGTGACGCAGCGGTTGGCGACCTGATCGAGAATTCCATGTCGGTGGACGACGCGAAAGTGTGGTTTGGTGCGCCACCGCCTGACCTGACCTTGATTGGCAGAGTTCGCAGTCCAGACTGGCTTTATACCTATCTGAAGTCGTTTTATAGCGACGCGTCAAGGCCGTTTGGAACCAACAATACCATCTTTGCCAATGTCGGAATGCCCAACGTGCTCCACGAACTACAGGGCGACGTGGAATGCGAAATGCATGACGATGGGCATGGTGGTGAAGCCTGTGAATTACACCATGTAGATGGTACAGGAACCTTGTCGGATCAGGAATTCGACCAGGTTGTGACTGATATTGTCAATTTCCTTTACTACGTCGGTGAGCCAGTCAGGGAGCGTCGCAAGGAAATAGGTTTCTGGGTGTTGGCATTTCTGGCTGTACTGTATGCCTTCATGTGGGCAACGGCGCGGGAATTCAGCAAGGATTACCACTGATGGATCTTGCATAGAGGATAAATTATGGGTGTGGTAGCGAAACGGTCATCGATGACCTTCTATTCTGACGGGCGCAGTCATTACAGCCATCGCGTGCGTATTGTATTGTCAGAGAAAGGTGTCACGGTTGAAACCATAGATGTCGATCCAGACAGCAAGCCGGAAGATCTTGCTACCCTCAACCCGTACAACAGTCTGCCAACCCTGGTGGATCGAGATCTGGTTCTTTACGAGCCAAATATAATGATGGAATACCTCGACGAGCGATTTCCTCACCCGCCATTATTTCCAGTCTATCCTGTAGCGCGCGCACAAAGCAGACTCTGGATCTACCGTATCGGCAGGGACTGGTGCTCACTGGTGGATACATTGATGGCAGGAAAAGGCAGTGCTGCCGCCTTGGAAAAAGCCCGCAAAGAGTTGCGGGAAAGCCTGATTTCCATCGCGCCTATATTTTCTGAGAAGCCATTCTTTATGAGCGATGAGTTCAGCATTGTCGACTGTTGTGTAACGCCAATCCTATGGCGGTTGCCGGTAATGGGAGTCGACTTGCCAAACACCAAGAGTGTCAAGCCGTTACTGGAATACCGTGATCGACTGTTTGAAAGAGATTCCATCGTGGCGAGCTTGTCGGAGCAGGAAAAGGAGATGATCTAGCCGGGCCGTCGACCTGACGGTGGGTAATCCGCACAGTTTTCTTTTCGTCGATCTTTCGTGCATGAAAAAGGTGATGGCATGTCAATGAGCTCCAGTCGTCCTTACCTTATCCGATCTCTGTACGAGTGGATACTGGACAACGACTGTACTCCTTACATTCTGGTTAATGCCCTGGGTGACGATGTTCAGGTACCTCGTGAGCATGTCAAGGATGGCCAGATAATCTTGAATATTGCACCCACTGCAGTTCAAGCACTCAATATTGAAAACGATTCCATGCAGTTTAAGGGGCGCTTTGCCGGTATTCCCTTCCAGGTGTTCGTGCCTATTGAAGCAGTACTTGGTATCTATGCCAGGGAAAACGGGCAGGGTATGTTTTTCGAGACCGAAGGAATAGAGCCGCAACCGCCGGAGCCGGAACAGCCAACTGAGGGTCAACGTCCTAAACCGGGTAAACCATCCTTACGAGTGGTGAAATAGCGGACCAAATTCCGCGTCGAGGCGCCAACGCCTGGAACAGTTACAACCCAGGTTTACTGGTCAGTTTATATACTCGAATACCTTGACGACGCGCGTCACGCCGGAAATGTTTCTTGCCAGGGCGGCGGCATTGTCACCCTGTTGCTGATTGACCATTCCCATCAAAAATACCGAGCCATTTTCAGTAATCACTTTTACCTGGCCGGAAGGCACCGATTCATCAACTGCCAGCTGAGTTCGTACTTTGGTGCTGATCCAGGCGTCGTTACTGCGGGATAACATTCCGGTCTTGCCCGACACTTCCAGTTCGTTGTGTATGCGTTTGATCTTGCTGCTGGCTTGTGAAGCGATCTCGGTTGCTCGCCTTTTGAGTTGTTCCGATTGCACCTGGCCCACCAATAGCACTATTCCGTTGTGGGAAATGACATCGAAATTTGCGTTTTTCAATTCCGCTTCCTGGGATTTCAAGTTAACCGCAATCTTTGTTTCGATGAATTCATCTTCGATCCGGGCGCCCGTGGTACGTTTGCCTGGATTTTCCTGTATGCCCTCAGGGCCGGTTGCTTCCGAAAGCAGGGTAGTGCAGCCGGTACCTAGCGCCAGGCTTAGCGATAGCAGTAACAGTGTTAGATAACGCATTATTCGTCACCTCCAAATAGCTGTGTGTCTATGAGGTCGCAGAGGCAGTGCAGGGAAAGAATATGTACTTCCTGAACGCGCGCTGTCGAATTCACGGGAACTCTGATTTCTACATCGCTGTTCTGCAGCAATCTGGCGATTTCTCCGCCGTCCCTGCCTGTCATTGCAATAACTTTCATCTCCCGTTCGTGGGCGGCGTGAATTGCCTGTATAACATTCTCCGAATTTCCGCTGGTGGAAATTGCCAGCAACAAATCGCCGGCCTGTCCCAGAGCGCGTACCTGTTTGGAAAAGATCTGGTTGAAATCGTAGTCATTGGCAATGGAAGTTAACGTAGAACTGTCGGTAGTTATAGCCAACGCAGGCAGTCCAGGTCTTTCGATCTCGAATCGATTCAGAAGTTCCGCGGCAAAATGTTGGGCGTCTGCTGCGGAACCGCCGTTGCCGCAGCATAAGATCTTATTTCCATCCAGCAAAGCCTGTACGGAAATGATGCTGGCATTGCTGATGCCGGGAGCAACATACTCGAGGGCTTTCTGTTTGGCTTCTATACTGGCGAGAAAATGCCGTTCGATTCGTTTCTGTAGATCCACTGAGCTTGTCCTTCGGTGTATTGCCCGCTGAAAACACTTTTCAGCAGCCTGCTCATCTTATCGGCAGTATTCGATACAAATTTTGCACACCGAGATGAAGTGTTTAAACTAAGAAACGAAAATTGTCGATTGTCTTTCACGATGTTTCGGGGCAAACAACAAGTGAGCTAATTGCGTGGTTCAAATGCGTTTTTCAGCCATTCAACCCGGTAGCCTCTGCTGTTTCCATTTTGACTCATGCCGATTATGTCAAATCGACAATCACAACATGACAGCTGCGGATTATTCATTAGAAAGTGTCTGGCGCAGAGAATGATTCTTGACTGCTTTGCGGGGGTGACACTTTCGATTGGCGATCCGAAATGCAAATTCTTTCTGAACCGGACCTCGACGAAAATTATCGTATCTCCTTTTCGGACAATAAGATCAATTTCGCCGGCCCGGCATTGGTAGTTCCGGGCTATCAGTTTCATGCCCTGGCGGCGGAGATACTTCAGCGCCAGAGTTTCGGAGGCCAGGCCGAAATGTCGGCGTTGTCCTGGAAGAGTTTGCACCTGTTCGTCCCTGAAATATTGGCTCTGACCGTTCAACTGCATTCGTGCAGGTTGACTATTGAAGGGCAATTGCCTCAGCATTTTCAATAACAACCGCCGTTCCATCCCTGAATATTGCAGTCAGTGGCACACGTTCGATGATGCCGGTTTCATTCATGGTCAGCGCGCCGGTAGCGCCGTTGAAGTTGCTCAATTCACCACTGGCCAACTGCTCCAGTCTGGCATAAATCCTGAAACTGTCGATGCCCAGCGCTCTTAGCCTTTGCAACGGGCTCTGAGTGTTGCGCAGGCTGATACTTACTTTTTCTTTGAAAGGATCCTGCTGATTTAGTATCCAGGGAGAATCTGTAAAGACAATGCCGTTAAGGTCCTGGTTGACCAGTTGATTGTTGTTACCGTCATTAATAGCCGATAGTGCATAAACCGGGATATCTTCAGCAAAGTAGAACGCCAGGGTTGGATTGATCTGCCGTCCCTGTCTGGCATTTGCCATTAGGAAAATAAAGTCTATATCGCCACGTCCGGAGGGGGTGAATTCAATGCTGTTTCGCGGCAATAATGCTTCCAGTCGCGCTAGGCGGTTTTCGCTGGCATCGATTGCCAGTAATTGCTTGACAGCATCTGCGTACCCACCTTCTCCCGCGTAGCGAGTCGTTGACACAACATTGCCACCTAGATTTTGCCAGGTGTTGGTAAACGCCTGCTGAAGGCGGGCATAGTCTGCGTTGTCAGGTGCTACGATGGCTGCGTTTCGGTAGCCAGCACCCCACGCCTGATTTGCTGCCTGACGAATTTCATCTTCCGGTGCCAGTCCGAACTGGTAAAACAGCTCTGAGTTGCGATTGGTAAAATCTGTGTAATTCAGCGCCAGTGTGGGCACAGGCATAGTTGACAGATTATCCAGTTGCCGCACCAGTTCCTTGTTCAATGGCCCGATAACCAGCTCCGCACCAGATTCTATGGCTGTTTCGTAGATTCCTCGTATCTCAACTACGCCACTGGTGTCGTAGACACTTATGAGCGGAACGTCCGTGTTTGACTCCATGGTCTGGTAGTAAGCTGAGAGAAATCCTTCCTGTACTGCGCGACCGATTTGTTCTTGTAGCGGCAGTAGCAGGGCTATGTGCCGGGGGCGGCGATTCCAGACTTCATCCAGATCTTGTAGCTGCGAAGGAAGCAGGTCCACGGCGCTATGTCGATTCCAGACGTTCTGCCAGCGGCTGATGTTATTGATCTGGCTGGCGATGCTGTGCTGATCGGTTTGCATGGTACGAGCCAGCTCCACCCAGCCACGTAGCTCGTAGGAATCCGCGTTACTTGCCAGTTGAGTCAGTTGCTGATCCGACAGGTTTTGAATTGCCTGCCAGACAATGTCATTGAAATGCTGGCCCTCAGTGGTGGGGTAGAGCTCGTCGAGCCCAACCAAAGTTGTCACAGCATCCAGATATCGCTGGTTGGCCAGCAAGACGCGTCCCCGTGTTTCACTCACCCGCCTTTGCAGGGCTGGTCGCTGCTGTTCAAGACGCTCGGTGAGACTGCTGTCCAGCCAGGCAAGTGCGCCACTCGGATCATTCTCCCGCAGTGATAATTCGGCCTGTACTACTGCCAGGCGGTTGCGAAGTGTGAAGGGCAGGGTATCTGCCGGTGCGGCCTGTGATACTGCGTCCCGGGCGCGAGAGTCGCGGGCCTCCTCTAACAGTAGCTCACTGGCAGCGATGAGGTATTCACTGGCGGCTGGTTGTGTACTGCGCGCGGCGAGTTCAAGCAATGCCTCAGCAGAGCCCGGAATCGGTGCTGGCTCATCGCGTTCGGTAATGGTCGGTTCGATAGTAGTTCCGCAGGCAGCCAGCAGGATTAGTACTATGAATTGACCAGCAAGGAATCTGTTTCTTGGGATAGCTATCATGCCTGGTATCGGAATTGTAATGCGCGGCGCATCCTGATATTCGTAAGAAAGACTAATACAGATGTGCCCCTGCAGCAACCACGCAGGGGGAATAGGTGCTTTTAGTCACAGGCAGTTGATGTCGGTGTCAAGCATGCCAAGGATAAGTGATAATAAGCTCTACCCTCACTGTGCCGGAAAAACTGGTATGGAACAAACAGCAGCCTCGCCCGGAACCCTCTACGTAGTGGCAACTCCGATCGGTAATCGGCAGGACATTAGCGAACGTGCAATAGAAGTGTTGCAGTCGGTCGATCTGATCGCTGCGGAAGATACGCGTCATAGCATGCGTCTGCTGAGCGGATTAGGTATCACTACGCGGTTGGTTTCATTTCATGACTTCAGCGACCGGGAACGGCTTCGTTCCTTGTTGGACGAGCTGCATAAGCAACGGTCAGTTGCACTGATCTCAGATGCGGGCACGCCTGGAATTTCTGATCCGGGTTATGAGTTGGTCAGCCTGGCTCGCAATGATGGAGTCACTGTGGTGCCCATTCCAGGTCCCAGTGCTGTTATTGCAGCGCTATCCGTGTCCGGGCTTCCCAGTGACCGCTTTGTGTTCGAGGGTTTTTTACCTGCCAGAAGTCAGGCCAGGAAGTCGCACCTTGAAGCGCTTCAGAACGAGCCACGCACCTTGGTCTTTTACGAGTCGCCGCATCGGATACTGGATTGTCTCGAGGATCTGCTCGATGTCATGGGGCCTGACCGGGATCTTTTCATTGCCAGGGAGTTAACCAAGAAATTTGAAACCTCGCACCTGGCCAGCATCACTGAATGCCTGGCTAGATTGCAGGAGGACGCTGTTCAAAGGAAAGGCGAATTCGTCCTGGTGCTGGCGGGCAAGAGCAAGGATTCACAAAAACAAACCCAGCTGCGTGAAGGTCTTCGGGTATTGCAGTTGCTGGCTTCCGAACTACCGTTAACCCGCGCCGCGCGGCTCGCAGCTCAGATTACCGGTGCTCCAAAGAACGCGCTCTATCGGTCCGCGTTGCAAGATGAACAGACCTGAACCGGCAAGTGGTGAAATTTCTGCGCCAGAACTGCAATCATGTAAATGTCGGGCTTGAGGGCAGCAATCAACTGCAATACACTACCGCGGAGTCAGCTGGACAGTTGCTGCCTGTCACCTGCATGGGTGATGGGGGGAGGAAAGTCCGGGCTCCATAGAGCAGGGTGCCAGGTAACGCCTGGGGGGTGAGAGCCTACGGAAAGTGCAACAGAAAATATACCGCCCGCTTCCTTGTGAAAGGTTGTGGGTAAGGGTGAAATGGTGCGGTAAGAGCGCACCGCGCGACTGGTAACAGCTCGTGGCAAGGTAAACCCCACTCGGAGCAAGGCCAAATAGGAATCCTACGGTGTGGCTCGCACTGGATTCGGGTAGGCCGCTAGAGGCGTGTGGTGACGCAGGCTTTAGATGAATAACTGTCCTCGACAAAACCCGGCTTACAGGCTGGCTCAATTTATTTGCCCTTTTTCGGGCGTTTCGTGTAGCCCTGGCAACTTTCTGTTGCTGGGTCCACGCGACTTTTAACCGTTCAAGTAACCGTTCAAGTCTTCAGCCCTTTAAGCCTTCAAACCTTCAAGCATTATCGCACGGCCTGAGAGGTCCACATGACGGACCTTGTAAGCCTATTCAATACAATATCGTCGTATCCCAGGGAATTCTTTAGTGATTTTAAAAATAGTGCTTGCACTTGGGTTGGGCTGAATCTATAGTGTTTGAAAGTGGGAAAAAGTGGGAAAATTTGCACGTCGGTGGGATGCTGGTGGGTAAATAGGGATTTCCTTCCCAACTTATCAATAAGCAGGAAAACGGGGAAAGCAGTGTTTCGTGGTGTAAACACCATAAACCTTGATGCCAAGGGTCGTATGGCTATGCCAGCACGGTACCGGGATCAACTACAAAGTCAGTGTGGCGGTCATCTGGTTGCAACTATCGATACCAGTGCCCGCTGCCTGTTGCTCTATCCTGTGCAGGAATGGGAGGAGATCCAGCGTAAGATCGAATCCCTGCCCAGTTTCAACCCGACCTCTCGAAGAGTGCAGCGCCTTCTTATCGGGCACGCTACCGATCTGGAGCTGGATAACAGTGGTCGCATACTGTTGCCACAGACATTGCGCGAATATGCCGGTCTGCAGAAGCACGTTGCACTGATAGGCCAGGGCAAAAAGCTTGAGCTCTGGGATCTGGACCACTGGACCAGCCAGCGGGAGCAATGGCTATCTGAATCGGAAACTATTGGTGATATTCCTGAAGACCTTCAGTCCCTGTCCTTGTAGGAGGCGGTGCGCGTCATGAATGAGGGATTTGTCCACAAAAGTGTACTTCTTGATCAGGCAGTTGCAGCGCTGCTGGTTGACGAAAGTGGCATCTATGTCGATGCGACTTTCGGTCGTGGCGGTCACTCCCGGCATATCCTGGACAGGCTCGGTGAAACAGGGCACGTATTTGCTTTGGATCGCGATCCCTCTGCTATCGAGTGCGGCCAGTTGCTGGCGAAGCAGGATCCGCGTTTCACAATCAATCACGGTAGTTTCGCCAGCATCGAACAGTTTGCTGAAGATAACGGAATTACCGGCAAGGTAAACGGCATCCTGCTTGACCTGGGTGTCTCGTCACCGCAGCTTGATGATGCCAGTCGGGGCTTCAGTTTCCAGCATGACGGACCCCTGGATATGCGCATGGATCCTAGCTCTGGCCCCAGTGCGGCCGACTGGATAAACAGCGCCAGAGAAAGCGACATTGCCGATGTTCTAAAGCGCTTTGGTGAAGAGCGCTATGCCAGGCGGATTGCCAGAGCAATTGTCAGCAGCAGAAACGAGCAGCCAATTACTTCAACGGGTGAATTGGCCGAAATTGTCAAACAGGCTCATCCCAGATGGGAACGTGACAAGCATCCGGCAACCCGGGTTTTCCAGGGAATTCGCATTTTTATCAACCAGGAGCTGGATGCGCTGCGCGAGGCTCTTGAGCAGGCATTAAGGGTGCTGGCCATAGGCGGCCGCCTGGTCGTCATAAGTTTCCATTCGTTGGAAGATAAAATAGTTAAGAAATTCATATCCTTGCAGACAAAAGGGGATAACTTTCCAAGGGATTTGCCAGTTACTCACAGTCAGTTGCAACCGACGTTGAAAAACATTGGTAAAGCGATCCGTGCGGATGAAAGCGAAGTGGGAGCTAATCCAAGGTCCAGAAGTGCAATTATGCGCGTTGCCGAGCGCATAGCCTGATCCGTATAGAAGAGATCGTTTATGGGTGCAGTCAGTAGCAAAAACAGAAGAATCAGCGTAGCCAAACAACCGGCTTCTCCACTGGAGTGGCTGGGTCTCACGCGGGCAGGGACGATGCAGATTCTTATACTGCTTGGATTGGTACTGGCATCCGGCGTCTCGGTGGTTTATCTCACTCATCGGGATAGGGTGTTGTTCAATGAATTGCAGGTGCTTCGAGAACAGGCCAACGAAATTGACGTGCAGTGGGGGCAGCTGCTGATAGAGCAAAGCACCCTGGGTCTGGGCGGTCGCGTGGAACAGAAAGCGACAGAACTTCTGAGTATGCAGATTCCTGATATAGAAAACATTGTAATGGTGATCAATGGGCAAGCAGCAAAATAAGAAAGGTGTCGCGGTTTGGCGGCTCTACCTGGTCTATTTCACGCTGACCTTGTGTGTTGGCGTCATTGGCTGGAAGGTCGGGAATCTGCATATTGTAGAACGGGATTTCCTGCAAGGGCAGGGAGATGCAAGAACGATCCGTACAGAACCAATAGTTGCTCATCGCGGCATTATTACCGATCGCAACGGTGAACCTCTTGCTGTTAGTACCCCGGTTAAATCTATCTGGCTGAATCCACGCCAGATTGTCAGCGAACCTGAATCAATTGCAGTACTGGCTGACGCTATGGAACTGAATCCCCAGGTGTTGGCAAACAATGTCGCAGCCAACGCCGAGCGGGAATTCATGTACGTCAAACGGCGCACGTCACCCGCCGAAGCTGACGCGGTTCTCTCTTTAGGGATATCGGGCGTCTATGCCCAGCAGGAATATCAGCGTTTTTACCCGCAGGGGGAGGCCACGGCGCACCTGATCGGCTTCACCAATGTCGATGATCAGGGGCAGGAAGGGCTGGAACTTGCGTACGACCAATGGCTCAGTGGTAAGCCTGGCAGTCGGCGGGTAATGAAAGATCGTCGCGGCAATATTATCGAAGAACTGTTGATTCTTGACACTGCTGAACCAGGTAAAAACCTGGAGCTGAGCATTGATGCCAGGATTCAAAATCTGGCCTATCGTGAACTGAAAGCAGAGTTCGTCAAGCGAAGAGCTAAATCGGCTACTGCGGTAGTGCTCGATGTGCAGAGCGGCGAAGTGCTCGCCGTGGTCAATCAGCCATCCTATAACCCAAACAACCGGGCCAATATCAGTGATTTTGATGCGCTGCGTAACAGAGCTATTACCGATGTCTTTGAGCCAGGTTCAACAGTCAAGGCGTTTACTATCGCAGCGGCACTGGAAAGCGGGTTGTTCGCTCCAACCACGGAAATTGAAACTCGTGGCTGGATGATGGTAGGCGGGTACGAGGTGCGTGACAGTTTGAATTATGGGGTGCTGTCACTGGAAAAAATCATCACCAAGTCCAGCAATGTCGGATCCGCTAAAATTGCCCTGCAATTGGGACCGGATACGATCAGGGATATGCTGGCCCGGGTAGGCTTCGGGGAAACGACTGGTAGCGGATTTCCTGGCGAGCGTGGTGGTGTATTGCCTTCAATTCGAGCCGGATGGAGTCGTATTGAAACAGCAACACTTTCTTTTGGTTATGGCCTGAATTCAACGGCTCTTCAATTGGCAGAGGCATACTCAGTGCTTGCGGATGATGGAATCCGCAAGCCTCTTTCGCTAATCAAGCTCAGTCAAGAGGATGTCGACGATCTGTCGCGGGAACGGGTGATAAGTGCCACCGTGTCTCGTCAGGTAAAGACTATGCTGGAAACAGTCGTGGATCCTGCCAAAGGCGGTACTGCTGCCGAAGCGCGCGTTCCTTTCTACTCTGTTGCCGGTAAGACTGGAACGGCCAGGGTAGTGGGTAAGTACGGTTACGAAGAGAATAACCACAACTCGCTATTTGTGGGTATGGCTCCAGCTGCTGAACCGGAGATAGTTGTGGTTGTTGTGGTCAACGAGCCTCAAGGTGAAGAACATTACGGCGGACAGGTGGCTGCTCCGGTTTTCTCGCGCATAGTGTCTGGTGCCATGCGCCTGCTCAATATACCGCCAGACCAATTGTCAGCGGAGGGGACATCGGGTTGAGTCAACCTGATTCAGGGTTATGAATACAGCGGAAGAAGTTTTTAACAGTCGGCCTTTACTTGAGCTGATCGAAGGGTTGGTGAAATTGCCACAGTCACAGGCAGGTTTGCTTGGTGGGCAGGTAACTGGCGTCAAGATGGACAGTCGGCTGCTACAACCAGGAGATTTGTTTATCGCCTGTTTCGGTCGTAATCACGATGCCAGGGACTATATTGATAATGCGATAAGGGTTGGAGCTATAGCTGTATTGGCTGAGTCCGGAGGTGCCTGGCAGGGTATTCAGAACCTTCATGGTGTTCCAGTCATCGCAGTAGACAATCTGTCTGCAAAAATAAGTGAAGTAGCTGGGCGGTTTTATGGAAAACCAAGTAGTGCCATGACCGTAATTGGGATAACCGGGACCAACGGCAAGACCAGCTGCAGCCAGTTCATTGCCCAGGCACTTGAAGCCAGCGGTGTGTCTGCCGGGATTATCGGAACCCTGGGTTGTGGAAGATACGACGATCTGAAGGAAACGCAGCATACTACTCCCGATGCAGTATTTACCCAAAAAACACTTGCAGAAATGCAAAGAGAGCGAATCCAAAGCGTAGCCATGGAAGTGTCGTCGGTAGGGCTGCATCAGCACAGGGTAGAAGCGATAGAGTTCGATACGGCACTGTTCACTAACCTGTCTCGTGATCACCTGGACTATCACGACAGCATGGAAAATTACGCGGATAACAAGCGTAAACTGTTTCTGTCGCCTGGCCTGAGGGCTGCCATTGTCAATCTTGACGACAGTTATGGTCTCTACATGATGGATGTTGTAGCTCGGGATGTGAAGGTATACACCTATAGTCTGCACAATCACACTGCGATGGTTTATGCCAAAAGCATTCAGCTCGACAGGCATGGATTTAATGCAGAAATCGTCACGCCTTATGGAGAAGGGAGAATCAGCTGCCCATTGTTTGGGTATTTTAATATCAGTAATGTGCTGGCAGTCCTGGCCACTCTTATCAGCTATTTCGAGAAAACTGGAACGGTCGATATAGAAAAGTTGATAGGATTGATTTCGGAGCTGCGATCAGTAATCGGTCGCATGGAGATTATCGGCAGTAGTGATGAGCTGACCTGTATTGTGGACTATGCTCACACACCGGATGGCCTGAAAAGCGCGCTCACTGCAATTCGTGACCACTTTGATGGGAAGGTCTGGTGTGTGTTTGGATGCGGTGGGAATCGTGACCGCGGCAAGAGGCCGATGATGGGAGAGATCGCGAGGGCTTACGCCAATAAGCTGATCATTACCGACGACAATCCTCGCAACGAAAGCGGTGAGGAAATTGTCAGGCACATCTTGTCGGGAATCGAAGAGTCTTCTGATGTCAGTGTGATTCGAGATCGCGCGCAGGCAATTCAGTTCGCGATCGACAGTGCCAGACCTGAGGATATTGTTCTCGTAGCAGGGAAAGGGCATGAAAACTATCAGGATATTGGTGGTCGAAGGACTGTTTTTAGCGACGCCAACCAGGTGCGGCTGGCATTGCAGGGGCGAGCGGAAAAAGCCCGGAGTGAAGGGTAAAAACTTTGATCCGCACTATGCGATTAGGCAACGCGGCGGATCACCTCGGTGGTGAGCTGCACGGAACAGACGTGGAATTCAGTGCAATATCGATTGATACGCGCACCTTGCAGGCTGGCGATCTGTATCTGGCAATCCAGGGCGGACGCTTCGATGGCAACGACTTTGTCGATGAGGCGCGGCATAAGGGTGCCTGCGCAGCGGTAGTCAGCCGGCCGATTGACTCAGACATTCCGCAGCTGCTGGTTGACGATACGACCGTTGCGCTTGGGCAAATCGCCATGTTGAACCGACTTGCATCGAAAGCGAGGCTGGTAGCGATCACTGGTAGTCAGGGCAAAACCACGGTGAAGGAAATGACCGGCAATATTCTTGGCAAGGCTGGTCCGACCCTGGTGACCCGCGGAAATCTGAACAACGCCATAGGAGTGCCATTGACGCTTCTGGAGCTAAAAGACGAGCATCAATTCGGGGTGATCGAAATGGGCGCCAACCACGCGGGGGAAATTGCCTACAGTGTAGGCCTGGTAAAGCCGGATGTTGCGGCAATTACCAATGCCGCGCGTGCTCATATCGAGGGTTTTGGCAGTCTGGAGGGTGTTGCTGAGGCCAAGGGTGAAATAATTGATGGCCTGGGGTCTGAGGGCGTCATGGTGTTGAATCAGGATGATCGATTTTTTGAAATTTGGAAAAAGAGGGCAGGCGACAGAAGGGTCGCCAGCTTTTCTGCCAGCAACGGCAGTGCGGACTACGTCGCCGCCGACGTGCAACGAGCCCAGGACGGCAAACTGACGTTCCGGCTTGTTGGCGAACACATGAATGAGAAAGTTACGTTAGCCTTGTTAGGCAGGCACAACATCAGCAATGCACTGGCTGCTGCGGCATTGGCAGTAGAGGCAGGTGCAAGCGCTGAGCATGTGAGGAAAGGGTTGGAGAGCATCGAGACGGTGAAAGGTCGATTGAGTCCAGTCGATAATATTCTGGGGGGAACCCTGATAGACGACAGTTATAACGCCAGTCCCGATTCCTTCCGTGCAGCCATAGATGTGCTTGCAGATCTTGAAGGACATCGAATTCTACTTGCGGGCAACATGGCCGAGTTGGGGAGTACGACCCAGTCTTTGCATGCCGAGTTGGGGGCTTATGCCCGGGAAGCTGGTATCGACGAGTTATGGACCATTGGCGAGGATGCGGCTTATAGCTCCCGCTCCTTTGGCTCCGGGGCCTGGCATTTTGTTGATAAGGAAGAAGTCATCTGTCGATGCAGGGAGACACTGAAGCCAGGCGTAACACTTCTGGTCAAGGGTTCACGCAGTGCGGGCCTGGATGAAATTATTCAGGCCCTCGCAAGCAACGCGTAAATAAATAGAGACTGACTATGCTTTACTGGTTATCCGATTACTTGATGCGAATTGACAGTAATTTCGCCGTTCTTCAATACATAACCGTGAGGACTATTTTCAGTGTTCTTACTGCGCTCGGCGTGGCACTGATAATCGGGCCTTACATGATACGTCGTCTGAACTATCACCAGATTGGTCAAGTGGTGCGCGATGACGGTCCGGAATCCCACTTCAGTAAGACCGGCACACCTACCATGGGCGGCGCCCTCATTCTGGTAAGTATCGCACTCAGCACCCTCATCTGGTCCGATTTGCAGAATCATTACGTTTGGATTGTTTTGCTGGTAACGCTGGCCTTCGGTGCCATCGGGTGGATTGACGATTACCGCAAAGTGTTTCGCAAGAATACCAAGGGATTGTCGGCGAAGTGGAAGTATTTCTGGCAATCGTTAATCGGAATTATCGCGGCCTTATGGCTTTACTACTCCGCTGCAGGACCTGCTGAGTTAGCCTATATCGTTCCATTCTTTAAAGATGTCGCGCTGGACTTTGGGGTTTTTTACGTAATCGTAAGCTACTTTGTCATTGTCGGGAGCAGCAACGCGGTCAATCTGACGGACGGTCTTGATGGCCTAGCCATTTTGCCGACGGTTATGGTGGGCGGCGCATTGGGGGTGATCGGTTACTTGAGCGGTAACGTGGTGTTTTCTGAGTATTTGAATATTCCTTATATCCTGGGTGCGGGCGAAATTGTGATTTTTTCGGGAGCATTGGCAGGCGCAGGTCTGGGCTTTCTCTGGTTTAACACCTACCCCGCTCAAGTCTTTATGGGAGATGTGGGAGCACTGGCATTGGGTGCTTCGTTGGGCGCTATGGCGATCGTGTCCCGCCATGAAATTATCCTGTTTATCATGGGCGGAGTTTTTGTCATGGAAACCGTATCGGTGATTCTCCAGGTAACGTCATTCAAGCTGACCGGGAAGCGAATCTTTCGTATGGCACCGCTGCACCATCACTTCGAACTCAAAGGTTGGCCGGAACCGCGCGTAATCGTTCGTTTCTGGATCATCACTGTGATGTTGGTCCTGTTTGGCCTGGCGACATTGAAGTTGCGGTAACAGCGACTTTGGACAAAATGGAAAGCAACAGCAATGGCGGGAAAGTTTCGGTGATTGTGGGATTGGGGAAAACCGGGCTGTCCTGCGCCAGATATCTTAGCGCGCAAGGTGAAAGATTTATGGTGGTTGACAGTCGTCTCGACCCCCCTGGTCTTGAACAATTACGTGTCGAGTATCCGCAAGTGCCGGTCGAGTTGGGTGAGTTTCAAGATGCCACTTTCAGTAATGCCAGGCGTCTTATTGTCAGTCCTGGCGTGAGCCTGCGTGAGAAAGCCATCTCCAGGGCGAACGATCTGGGTGTTCCGATAACCGGAGACATCGATATTTTTAGCCGGGCGGTCAATGCGCCGCTTGTCGCAGTAACAGGTTCTAATGGGAAGAGTACGGTTGTGAGTCTGGTTGCAGAGATTTGCCAGCGGGCAGGAATCAGCTTTGGACTTGGTGGCAATCTCGAAGGTGAGAATGCTTTGCCGGCTCTCAGCTTGCTCGAAGAACCTGAGCGGGATGTGTACATACTGGAACTTTCCAGTTTTCAGCTGGAAACGACCAGCGAACTGGGTGCTGAAGTGGCGGCAATTCTCAACTTCAGTGAGGATCACATGGATAGATATGCTGATCTCGATGCCTACCTGCATGCCAAGCAAAGAATATTCAATGGCGCTCACAAGATAGTGGTCAATCGTGATTGTCAATACAGCAAGCCCCCATCGTCAGTTGCTAGCGAGATACTGGAATTTGGCATGCAAGAACCGGAGCCCGGTGTGTTTGGCATAAAAGAGGTAGCTGGCGAGGACTGGCTGGCATACGGGGACAGAAACTTGATTCGCGCTTCCAGTTTGAAGGTCGTTGGCCGACATAATGTCGCCAACGTGCTGGCCGCGATGGCAATCAGCAAGTCACTGGGTGTAGACCTGGACGTGTCAGCAAACGCGGTACAGAAATTTGCCGGATTGCCGCATCGATGCCAGTGGATTGCCGAGGTCGACGGGGTGAATTATTACAACGATTCAAAGGGTACCAATGTGGGTGCGACTGCTGCGGCTATTGAAGGTCTTGGACAGAAATCAGCGGGCAAAGTTGTACTTATTGCAGGCGGTGTCGGAAAGGGTGCCGATTTTTCCCCGCTACAACCCGTCGTAGAGCAGTATGTCAGCGCTGTGATCCTGCTTGGGTCTGCAGCGGTTGAACTGGCCAGGGTTTTAAGCGACCGGGCTCCTGTCACTTTCGTTAGTGATATGGAGGAAGCAGTGGTTAAAGCCAGGTTCAAAGCTCAATCAGGGGATGCAGTGTTGCTGTCACCCGCCTGCGCCAGTTTCGACATGTTCAGGAATTTCAGTCACCGGGGACAGAAATTTATTGATCAGGTGAGGAGACTGCAATGAGTGGCGGGACTCTTCGAATGAGACAGTCAGCTGCAAACCTTCGGCGCAGCGAGCCAGTGTTGCCGGTTAATGGACTGTTATTGATAACCGGCCTGCTGCTGGTTGTTGGTCTAATGATGATGACTTCGGCTTCCGTTGAGATCGCCAGCAGCCAATACGGTGATCCGCTGTTCCATTTCAAGCGTCAGGCAGTTTTCTCCGTGCTTGGTGTACTGGTCCTGTTGGCAACCGTTTGCGTTCCGACTCAAAGGTGGTGCACGGCAAGTGGATTCCTTTTGCTCGTGGCTTATGGCCTGTTAGTGCTGGTGTTGGTGCCGGGAGTCGGCCGCGTTATAAATGGCAGTGCCCGCTGGCTTGATCTGGGTTTGTTTAATCTGCAGCCCTCTGAGCTGGCCAAAGTATTCCTGGTTATGTATCTCGCGGCCTTCCTTGAGCGGCATCGCGACGAGGTCAGGGAGCGCTGGTCCGGATTTATCAAACCTTTGCTGATCGCAGGTGTGGCGATCGTGCTCCTGTATTTCGAACCTGACCACGGTGCAATTGTCATTATGCTGACTACCGCGTTCAGTATGGTTTTTCTTGCCGGCGCGAAACTGCACAGGTTGATACTGGTGTTGGGAACCTGCATATCAGGGTTCTTCGTGCTGGCTATCAAGTATCCTCATGTAATTGAGAGATTCACTTCCTTCCTTAACCCATGGGCAGAGGAATATGTGTATGGCAGTGGATATCAGTTAACGCAGGCGCTGATTGCATTTGGCCGTGGAGAATGGTTCGGTGTTGGCTTGGGAAACAGCATCCAGAAACTCTATTTTCTGCCGGAAGCCCACACTGACTTTGTGTTAGCAATTCTCGCTGAAGAGCTTGGCCTTTTTGGCGTAATGATCGTTATCTTATTACTGTCTCTGCTGGTCTATCGCGGATTGGCCATCGGCCGGCAGGCTGAGAAAAAAGAACTTATATATCAGGCATATAGCGCATATGGCATTGCTGTGGTTTTCGCCAGCCAGATTCTAATTAATGTGGGTGTAAACACCGGTTTGCTGCCTACCAAAGGGTTGACTCTGCCATTTATTTCTTATGGCGGAGCAAGTCTGATAATCAGTTGTATGATGGTGGCGATACTGATCCGTGTTCAGTACGAAACAGAATATGCGCCACCACCAGTTAGGAAGTCTTAGCGATTTAATGATGAACGCCCGAAAAACAGTATTGATTATGGCAGGTGGAACTGGAGGACATATTTTTCCAGCCATGTCGATTGCCGAAAAATTACAGGAACTCGGGGTGCATGTTGAGTGGCTCGGCTCGAATGCCGGGCTTGAAGTTCAAATATTAAGTAAAACCCATATACCACTTCATCTGATTTCAGTCAGGGGATTACGCGGCAAAGGCTTTCGTAGCCTCATTATGGCCCCGTTTATGATATTGCAAGCAACTTTGCAGGCACTGAAGGTTGTCAAAAAAGTTAATCCGGATTGTGTGCTCGGAATGGGAGGGTTCGTAACGGGACCCGGTGGCGTGGCCGCCAGATTGCAAGGAAAGAAGTTGCTTGTGCACGAGCAGAATGCTGTACCGGGTGTTACAAATAAACTGTTGGCTCCAATGGCATTTAAAGTTCTTCAGGCTTTTCCTGATACGTTTGCAGATCGTGCCAAAGTCGAGACGGTAGGCAATCCCGTGCGACAGGCAATAGGCAGACTCGGAGCAGGTCGGGATTTTGGCGACACTCGCCCGTTACACATCCTGGTGCTGGGCGGCAGCCAGGGCGCCCAGGCGATCAACCGGATCGTTCCGCTTGCTCTAGCGGTCTGGCCTGCTGGGGCGGGAAACCCTCATGTAATGCACCAGGCTGGCAGAAACAAGTTGAACGAAACAGCAGGTTGTTACTCACAGGCTGGAATCGAAATCGGCGACCATCTGACAGTTACCGAATTTATCGATGATATGGCAGGTGCTTACGAGTGGGCGGACGTTGTTGTTTGTCGGTCTGGCGCCAGCACGGTTGCGGAACTGGCGGCGGCTGGTATCCCTTCGATCCTCGTCCCATATCCATATCACAAAGATCAACAGCAACTCAAAAACGCTCGCTGGCTGGAAGACGCCGGCGCGGCACTGATAATCGAGCAACATGATCTTTCGGCAGATAGCCTGCAAAAGGCGCTGATCAATCTTGCAGGGGACCGGCAGCAGCTGGCGAAGATGTCCAGTGCAGCGCGCAATATAGCTATTGTCGATGCCGACTTGCGCATCAGCAATATTTGCCAGGAGGCCGCCAATGGTTGATGCAAAGCGTATGTACCAGATTCCTGAAATGCGCCGGATCAGGACTATCCACTTCGTCGGTATTGGCGGTGCCGGCATGTGTGGTATTGCCGAGGTGTTGTTGAACCAAGGGTATAGAATTACAGGTTCTGATATAAAGGAGTCAGGGAATACAGATAGGCTTACTCGGCTTGGTGCTGAAGTGTTTATTAGTCACCGAGCCGGCAACGTGAAGCATGCCGATGTCGTGGTTTACTCCAGTGCAGTCGCTGATAAGAACCCCGAGATGCAGGCTGCCAGGGAGACGGGAAAACCGATTATTGCCAGAGCCGAAATGCTATCGGAACTGATGCGCTACCGGCACGGTATTGCGATTGCCGGTACTCACGGTAAGACTACTACAACCAGTCTGCTGGCATCGATATTTGCCGCTGCAAACCTGGATCCTACATTCGTGATTGGCGGTTTGCTCAACAGCTCAGGCACCAACGCAAAGCTTGGCGAAAGCCGCTACCTGGTTGCCGAAGCCGACGAAAGCGATGCTTCATTTCTACACCTGCAGCCCATGGTTGCAGTTGTCACCAATATCGATGAAGACCACATGGCCACCTACGAGGGTGACTTTGACAAGTTAAAAAACTATTTCGTGGAATTTCTACATAATTTGCCATTCTATGGCTTGGCAGTTCTTTGTATCGACGACCCTGTAGTGGCAGAGATTCTGCCGAGAATTTCCCGCCCCATTCTGACTTATGGTTTCTCTGAGCAGGCCGACTTTCGGCTCGCTGAGCTGCGTCAGCATCAGCAGCAGACCGAGTTTAAAGTGATCCGGCCTGAGGGGTTGTCCACGCTTGACCTTAGTCTCAATATGCCAGGTCTTCACTACGCGCTTAATGCTACAGCAGCTATTGTAGTTGCCACTGACGAAGGCGTTTCAGATAGTGCCATTATAGAAGGGCTCAATAACTTTTCAGGTGTTGGCAGGCGCTTCGAAATGCTTGGCGAATTTCCAGTTGCTGCTAAAGGTGTGGCCATGTTGGTTGATGACTACGGACATCACCCGACAGAAGTGGCGGCAACTATCGCGGCAATCCGCGCTGGGTGGCCTGACCGGCGATTGGTCATGATCTATCAGCCACATCGTTACAGCCGTACCAAGGATCTCTATGAAGATTTCGTAGAGGTGTTGTCTGACGTGGATGTACTGCTGATGCTCGAAGTGTATGCAGCGGGTGAACCGAAAATTGCCGGGGCAGATTCCAAAAGTCTATGTCGCAGCATCCGGTTGCGCGGCCAGGTGGATCCGGTCTACGTGCAGAAACCAGAAGAACTTTCACTGCTGCTTGGCTCTTTGTTGCGTGACGGCGATATAGTCGTCACGCAGGGTGCCGGCAGTGTGGGCGCATTGGCTAGACAACTCGCGGCAGAAGGCCTTACGGGTAATGCCGACAGCCAAACCAAGTAAATACAGAAGCAAGCGATACGACAAAAATTGAAAGCGTTGTAAGTACTGAAAGTATAAAAGTATGGAAAGCATTAAGAGTTCCGAAAGAGCAGAGCTGATTTCCAGAGCAGGACTGGTTGCCGTGCTGATGGGTGGTGATTCTGCAGAACGGGAAATCTCCCTGTTGAGCGGGCAGCGGGTGATGCAGGCTTTGGATGCTGCAGGTTTTAATGTGGCTCCTATTGATGCGGCCGACAATTTAGTAGGGCAATTGCAATCAATCAAGCCGACACGTGTGTTTAATATCCTGCATGGCCGTGGCGGCGAAGACGGAATTGTTCAGGGACTGTTGAGGTCAATGGGAATCCCGTTTACTGGAAGTGATGTGCTGGCATCGGCGCTGGCCATGGACAAGCTACGAAGCAAATTACTGTGGCAACAGCTTGGGTTGCAGACGGCAGGTTTCGTCACTCTTGACGATCATAGCGACTGGTCATCGATTATCAAAACGTTCGGTAGAGTTGTAGTAAAGCCTGTCAATGAAGGTTCCAGTATCGGCATGTCCATAGCTGCCAATCCTGGTGAATTACAGCAGGCATTCGAAACGGCCAGGCAATATGACAGGGCAATCCTGGCAGAACGCTATATCAATGGTGATGAGTACACGGTACCGGTATTGCAGCAGCTGCCGCTGCCCGCAATTCAGCTGCAAACAGATCGTGAGTTTTATGACTTTGACGCCAAATATGTCGCCAACGATACACGTTATATTTGTCCGGTCGATCTGCCGGAAGGTGAAATGGAGGCTCTGAATGAGCTGGTCCTGAGGGCGTTCAATTCGTTGGGTTGTGAAGGGTGGGGCCGGGTCGATCTCATGCGTGACCATGATGGTGAATTCTATTTGTTGGAGGTCAACACCATACCCGGCATGACCGATCATAGCCTGGTTCCTATGGCTGCCCGGCAGGCGGGGATATCGTTTGAGGATCTGTTATTGCAGATCCTGTTTGCCAAGGGATATGACTGAAGTATTAACCATGAGCCGAACTTACAAAAGACAGCCAGCAAAAAAAGGGCGACAAGGCGTTCTGCGCGCTAGAGGCAACGATCAGCCCCTGGCTCCCAGAAAAACCAACTGGTCGATTTTGGTGGTTCTTCTATTATTAGTGCTGATTGCCGGTGTTCTGGTGGTCCCAAATCGAGATTCGATCACCCGTTACCTTAATCGTTCAGTTGAAGTGGTGAAGATCGTTACGCCGCTGAATCGGGTGGCCGAGGGTGAAGTTACACGCCTGCTGGCCGCTTATATGCATGAGGGCTTTTTCGACATTAACGTGATAGGGGTAAAACAACAGCTCGAATCACATCCCTGGATCGCCCGGGTCGAGGTGAAACGACTATGGCCCGATAGCCTGTCGCTGGCCATAGTCGAAGAAATTGCCATTGCCCGCTGGGGTGAGGGATCGCTTTTGAATCAGTATGGTCAGGTTTTCACGCCAAGTCGTCTGGACGACACCGCATCACTGCCTTTGCTTTCCGGTCCAGAAGGCAGCGAGGCGCGCACTATGGAGCAGTTTCAGGCACTTAGCCAGTTTTTGTTGGCGACTGGCTTGCGGATTGAGCAGCTGATTCTCAGTGATCGGCAAAGCTGGGAATTGGTAGTTAGTGGCGGCACCAGGATTGTCGTTGGTAAAGCTGCGGTGCGAGACAGGATCAAGAGATTCGCCGCTATTTATGATAAGCGGTTAGGAAACGATATAGCAGACATTGAAAGGATTGATCTGCGATATAACAACGGCTTTTCGGTCAAAAAGAAACAGCCGGATTTTTCAGAGCTAGTAATTCGGTAGTCTCTGCCGGCGGATGCGGATATGGGCATTATCAGAAATATCGACACACAGAGCAGGACTCAAGCCATGAGTGGTGGTGCTGGAGAGAACATTATTGTCGGTCTGGATATCGGCACCTCCAAGGTTGTCGCTATCGTCGGGAACATCAATCCCGACGGTAGTCTGGATATCGTTGGCATTGGCAGCCACCGGTCGCGTGGGCTCAAGAAAGGTACGGTAGTCAATATCGAGTCGACGGTTGAGTCGATTCAGCGGGCTGTGGAAGAGGCTGAGCTGATGGCCGGCTGTCAGATCAACGCAGTCTATGCTGGCATTGCCGGTAGCCATATTCGCAGCATGAACAGTCACGGTATCGTTGCCATTCGGGACGGAGAGGTCATGCGGGCCGATATTGAGAGAGTTATCGATGCCGCCCAGGCAGTGGCAATTCCGGCAGATCAAAGAGTGCTCCACATCCTGCCACAGGAATACATCATTGATTCGCAGGAAGGGGTCAAGGAGCCTCTGGGCATGTCAGGTGTGCGACTTGAAGCAAAGGTGCACCTGATTACCTGTGCAATCAATGCGATTCAGAACATTGAAAAATGTATCAAGCGCTGTGGCCTGGATACCGAGGAGATCATCCTAGAACAATTGGCTTCCAGTTATTCCGTACTTACCGAAGACGAAAAAGAGCTGGGCGTGTGCCTGGTCGATATCGGTGGCGGTACAACCGACATTGCGGTGTTCACAGAAGGGGCTATCCGCCACACGGGAGTGATCCCTATTGCTGGTGACCAGGTGACCAACGATATTGCCATGGCGCTACGTACGCCAACCGAAAATGCTGACGAAATCAAGATGAAGTACGCCTGTGCACTAACTCAACTGGCCAGCCCGGAAGACAAGATAAAAGTGCCAAGTGTCGGTGACAGGCCACCCCGGGAGTTATCCCGACAGGCGCTGGCAGAAGTCGTCGAACCACGCTACGCCGAACTGTTTACGTTGGTCCAGAACGAACTCGAACGTAGCGGTTATAACAATTTACTGGCAGCCGGAATTGTCCTCACGGGTGGTACCAGCAAGATGGAAGGCGTTATGGATCTGGCGGAAGAAATATTTCACGCGCCGGTACGCATTGGAGCTCCTCATAATGTGCAGGGACTGGCCGATATTGTTAAAAACCCGATTTACTCCACAGGCGTGGGATTGTTGCTTTATGGGCTTAAGCAACACCAGGAACGTGAGGGCCTGAGCGCGAAGAAAGAACCGCAAATCCAGCTGGTTGAACGGGTCAAAGGCTGGTTTCAGGGCAACTTTTAAAAGTCCGCAAAGAGAAATTTCCAGCAAGGGTTCAAGGTCAGCAAGGATTCAAGGAAAGTATCAGGCAAGGGGCGCAACTAGGGCGCACAAAGATTTACAGGAAAAACCTGGCGAGGTGAACCGGGCAAGATGCACCGGTAGGAGCTGGCAAGGTTTTGAGGGGGAAGTAACAGACTTTTGTCGCAAGAAACTTCAAAAAGCAGTCGCCTGTCATTTGGGCAAATGACGAGGACCGCGACTGCTTAAGGCTTACTAACTAAGAGGGTTGTACAATGTTTGAACTGGTCGAAAATGTAGCTGATAGCGCGATCATCAAGGTTATTGGTGTCGGCGGTGGTGGCGGCAATGCCGTTAATCATATGATCAGCAACGAGGTCGAAGGAGTTGAGTTCATCTGCGCCAATACTGATGCGCAGGCACTCAGCAACCTGAGCGTCAAAACCATCCTGCAGTTGGGTGGTGACATCACCAAGGGACTGGGCGCCGGTGCGAATCCAATGATCGGCCGCGAAGCCGCACTGGAAGATCGGGAGGAGATCGCCGCAGTATTGAATGGCGCTGACATGGTGTTCATTACCGCCGGAATGGGTGGCGGTACTGGCACAGGGGCAGCCCCTATCATTGCTGAAGTTGCCAAGGAGTTGGGCATTCTGACAGTCGCCGTAGTCACCAGACCATTTCCTTTCGAGGGCAAGAAGCGATCCCTGGTCGCCACCCAGGGGATTGAGCAGCTGCAACAGCACGTCGATTCCCTGATCACTATCCCCAATGAAAAACTTCTTGATGTGCTTGGCGCACAGTTGTCATTGCTGGAAGCGTTCCGTGCTGCCAATGACGTTTTGCTGGGAGCAGTTAAAGGCATTGCCGATCTGATCATGAATCCAGGAATGATCAACGTTGACTTTGCCGATGTGAAGACCGTTATGTCTGAAATGGGAATGGCAATGATGGGCACCGGTTTTGCCAGTGGAGAAAACCGCGCTCGAGAAGCCGCGGAGGCCGCAATTCGAAGCCCGCTGCTGGAAGATGTCAACTTGCAGGGTGCCAGAGGCATTCTGGTAAATATCACCGCTGGCGAGAATCTGTCTCTTGGTGAATTCTCCGAAGTCGGTGACATAATCGAAGAGTTTGCATCCGATGACGCTACAGTCGTGGTTGGCACCGTAATCGATCCTGACCGCAATGAAGATATGCATGTCACTGTCGTGGCTACGGGCCTGGGCCAGCCGGTCGGCAGGCCCACCAAGGTGGTAGACAACAGCGATTTGGCCATTGACCGGGATTACCGCCGTCTCGACCAGCCGACGGTAATCAGGAAACAAGAGCAGTATGGACAGGCTCAGGAGCCTGTGCTGGCCAAGGCGGTTGGCGAGGTCCCTGACATGGATTACCTGGATATTCCTGCGTTTCTGCGTAAACAAGTCGACTAGAAAGTCTGCTTGGGTTGAGCGAACATTGGTGGTAATATTCGCGACTTTTAAAGGCCGCGAGTCGGTCGGCCAGTAAAGACAGCAATTCCAGGTAAAACCGGAGCCATAGATTACCAGACTGGGATACCCGCACCGTCACAGGCAGGCGGGTTCCTCAAAATCTGTTTATAATCAAACTACAGGAGCAAATGGACCGGCACGTAAAAGCAGTCCAAGTGTTCAGGTCTCACGTAAGATCATTCATGCTAAAACAAAGAACTCTCAAGAACGTTATCAGGGCTACCGGTGTCGGGCTGCATACCGGCAAGAAAGTTTACCTGACCTTGCGACCCGCTCCCGTCAATACGGGGATAGTTTTCACCCGAGTCGACCTAGATCCGGTGGTGCAGATATCCGCCACAGCGTCAAATGTTGGCGATACAACGCTTTCTACAACCCTGGTTAAAGGCGATGTCCGTATCTCGACAATCGAGCATCTGATGTCAGCAATGTCCGGGCTGGGCGTCGACAACTGTTATGTCGATCTCAGCGCACCTGAAGTGCCGATTATGGACGGCAGTGCGGGACCTTTTGTGTTTCTGATTCAGTCTGCGGGTATCGAAGAGCAGCCGGCAGCTAAGAAATTTATCCGCATCAAGCGCACAGTGAAGCTGGAACAAGGGGATAAATCGGTAAGTCTTGAGCCATTTAACGGATTTAAAGTAAGTTACACACTACTTTATGACCATCCGGTATACCGGAAGTACACCAAGTCGGCGACCATCGACTTTTCCAGCACCTCCTTTGTTAAGGAAGTCAGTCGGGCGCGGACTTTTGGATTCATGCACGAATTCGAGGAACTTCGCAATCGCAACCTGGCACTCGGAGCCAGCATGGACAACGCTATCGCGGTCGGTGATTACAAAGTCCTAAACGAGGACGGGCTGCGTTATGAAGACGAGTTCGTCAAACACAAGATTCTCGATTCAATAGGGGATCTGTATTTGCTGGGCAACAGTCTGATTGGTGAGTTCAAAGGTTATAAATCTGGACACGCACTCAATAATGCCTTATTAAGGATGCTGGAAGTTAACGAAGATGCCTGGGAAATTGTCAGCTTCGACAACGACAGCAAAGTACCAATTTCCTATATGAAGCCAGTCCTGGCTGCCTAGGGACTGGTATCGGGGCAGCCTTTTACCCTAACTGGTTGATCTTGATAAGATTCTTTAGGGCGAAGGCATTTCTTGTTCGCTTCCCAAATTGGTTCCGGGTTTTAATGGAATACGCTTTGTAGTCATAGTTAATGAAGATAATTCTTGTAGATCAGCGCCACGGCCGCTCCCGAACAATAGTGCTCAAGGGATGGGTTAGAACCGCGCTTTCAATCTGTTTACTGGGCGCTCCAATAGCTCTCGGCTTTCTCGGCTATCAACTCGCTATATCACACAACCCCGCCCAGTTTGATGAGCAGACCACCATTAGCTGGGAAAGCCGCCTCCAACAACAGACTGAACAGCTGGAAGACATCAAACAGCAATCCCAGGAGCAGCTGGAAGCACTGACCCGCCGCCTGGCTACCATGCAAGCTCAATTGCTTAGACTTGAAGCCGTTGGGGAACGGGTCGTGTCGGTGGCCGAACTTGATGAGGGTGAGTTTGATTTCAATCAGACTGTGGCAGTTGGCGGGCCAGAGTCCGATTACGCCGTAGACTATACGGTGCCTCAGTTCATGGACGCCATTGAACTGCTGGAAGAGCAGCTGGATGACCGACAGCAGCAGCTCGAAAACCTGGAAGATTTGCTGGTCGGAAGGCAGATTCAGGCAAACCTGGAAGTTACTGGTCGACCGGTAGACAGGGGCTGGATCTCCTCGCGCTTTGGTCGTCGTACAGATCCGTTTACCGGGCGTCTTTCTTACCACCAGGGAGTGGATTTCTCCAGTGAAAAGGGAACTGATATCAATGCGACAGCAGCCGGGGTTGTCACCTGGTCAGCTCAGAAGCAAGGTTATGGCCTGCTGGTTGAAATAACGCATGCCAACGGCTATCAGACTCGCTATGGACATGCAGATCAGTTGCTGGTTGAAGTTGGCGAAATAGTAAAAAAAGGGCAAACCATCGCCTTAGTAGGCACTAGTGGGCGCTCTACCGGTCCCCATGTGCATTTCGAGGTGTTCAAGAACGGTCGCGTAGTCGACCCTGCCTCTTACATCAACCGCACCGTGCGGTAAGTATCCTTCCTGCAGAATTATTTGCTGCGCGGCTCTAAGCTGGCTACGCGGTGAACTTATTGTATCCGGGCTGTAGTCCTCCGTTTCATACCTAGAACGAACTTAGAATCATGAGTGGAAACCTGTTAAGCAAGATATTCGGCAGTAGTAACTCCCGAAAACTTAAGAAAATTCAACGTAAAGTTAATGCAATCAACGAGCTGGAAAGTGAACTAGAAAAGCTTTCCGATGCCGAGCTGAAAGAACGCACACCGCAGTTGCGTGAGCGTTATGAAAACGGTGAGTCGCTTGACGCTATTTTGCCAGAGGCGTTCGCGCTGGTTCGCGAAGCCAGCAAACGAACCTTGGGCCTGCGTCATTTCGATGTGCAGATGGTCGGTGGCATTGTTCTTTACGAAGGCGATATTGCCGAAATGAGAACCGGCGAAGGTAAGACCCTGGTTGCGACTTTACCTGCCTATCTCATTGGCCTGACCGGTGAAGGTGTGCATATCGTTACCGTTAACGATTACCTGGCGGAACGGGATGCCAACTGGATGCGGCCGATCTATGAATTTCTTGGTCTGACAGTTGGAGTTATTAAGTCCGGCCAGAATACTGAAGAGAAACGGGCTGCCTATGAGAGTTCGATAACCTACGGTACCAACAACGAGTTTGGTTTCGACTACTTGCGTGACAACATGGCGTTCCGCCTCGAAGACAAAATGCAGAAGTCGCTTAATTACGCACTCGTGGACGAGGTTGACTCGATACTTATCGATGAAGCCAGGACGCCTCTGATTATCTCGGGTGCTGCACAGGACAGTTCCAAGCTCTATGTGGCAATCAATAAGCTGATCCCGAAGCTGGAAAAAGGCGAACTGACCCCCGAAGATCGAATGACCGCCAAACTTGATCCAAATTACAAGAGGCAGGAAAGCGGTCATTTCACTGTAGACGAAAAAGCGCGTCAGGTGGAGCTGACGGAAGACGGTCATGAGTTCGTTGAAGAACTATTGGTTAAAAATGGACTGCTTAATGAAGGCGAGAGCCTTTATGCAGCAACCAATCTTAATTTACTACATCATGTTCATTCTGGTTTGCGCGCACACAATCTCTTTCACAGGGATGTCGAGTATATTGTCAAAGACAAAAGCATTGTGCTCATCGATGAGCACACTGGAAGAACCATGGAAGGACGAAGGTTATCGGAAGGCCTGCATCAGGCGATTGAAGCAAAAGAAGGGCTGGAAATTCAAAGTGAAAGCCAGACACTGGCGTCGACGACTTTCCAGAACTTTTTCCGGCTTTACAATAAGCTGGCCGGCATGACTGGTACTGCAGACACGGAAGCTTTTGAATTCAAGCAAATCTATGATCTGGATGTCGTGGTTATACCTACCAATCAGGCCATGGTCAGAAACGATGCCAACGACCTGATTTTCCTTTCTATCGAAGAGAAGTTCGATGCCATCGTCCAGGATATCAAGGATTTCAGTGCTAAAGGTGCGCCGATACTTGTAGGTACTGCATCTATCGATACCTCCGAAATTCTTTCCGAAAGGCTTAAGAAAGATAAGATTCCCCATGAAGTGCTGAATGCAAAATTTCATGCCAAGGAAGCACAGATCATTGCTCAGGCCGGTAGGCCCGGCGTGGTCACCATTGCCACCAATATGGCCGGTCGTGGCACCGATATTGTCTTGGGCGGGAACTGGGAGGCAGAATTGGCGGCCCTCGACAATCCTACAGAGGAACAGATCGCCAGTGCCAAGGCCGACTGGGAAAAACGGCATGCGCAAGTGATCGAAGCGGGAGGCCTGCATATTGTGGGAACTGAAAGACACGAATCCCGCCGTATCGACAATCAGCTGCGAGGTCGTGCAGGGAGACAGGGTGATCCAGGGTATTCACGTTTCTACCTTTCGCTCGAAGACAACCTGATGCGTATTTTTGCATCTGATGGCGTGCGCAATTTTATGCGCAAGCTTGGGATGGAAAAGGGGGAAGCAATCGAGCACCGAATGGTCACTCGCTCTATCGAGAAGGCGCAGCGTAAGGTCGAAGGCAGGAATTTCGATATTCGGAAACAACTGCTTGAGTTTGACAATGTTGCCAACGACCAGCGAACTATCATTTATCGTCAACGAAACGAGCTGATGGCCAATGACGATGTTTCTGAGCTGATAGAAGACATGCGTTCAGAGGTGGTGAGTAATATTGTCGACGCGAATATTCCGCCCCAGAGCATTCCTGAGCAATGGGATATTCCCGGACTTGAAAATGCAATTGAGACAGAGTTTGGAAGCGGGTTGCCAATTCAACAGTGGCTTGATGAAGATGACGAACTCTACGAAGACAAACTGAAGGAGAAAATTACCGGAGCCCTGGCCGAAGAATACGCTGCCAAGTGTGCCCCGGTCGGCGAAAAGATGCGCTTGTTCGAAAAGCAGATCGTCTTGCAGATTCTCGATAATTTATGGAAAGAACACCTGGCGACAATGGATCAGCTGCGTCAGGGTATCTTTTTGCGGAGTTACAGTGGGAAGAATCCAAAGCAGGAATACAAGCGTGAAGCATTTGCGCTGTTTCAGGACTTGCTGACCAATATCCAGGAAGAGGTAGTGAAGATGCTCAGCCTGGTTCAGGTGCGTCAGGATGACGAGGCTGATGCCATTGAGCGGCAAAGAGAGGAGGAGCGAGCCAGAGAGAGAATGCAGTATCAGCACGCAGCTGCTACAGCAATGAGCCAGGAAGCGGAGGCTGAAGAACCACAACCGGGCCAATCGCAGGCAGAGTCGAAAACACCCTTCGTCAGGGATGTGCCGAAAGTAGGTCGCAACGAACCTTGTCCCTGTGGATCGGGTAAGAAGTACAAAGTTTGCCATGGCAGGCTGGCCTGATTTCGGAAAGCAGGTTGAGGAGAAGTTAGCCAGATGGCTGTAGAGTCGAAGTTGGCCGGAGAATTACTGCCTGTTCAAGGGGTTCGCAGCGCGGCAATTGCAGCCGGTATACGCTACCCTGACAGGCTTGACCTGGTACTTATCGAGATTGCAGCAGGATCGCGGTTGAGCGGGGTTTTTACCCGCAATGCCTTCTGTGCGGCACCTGTCACCATTGCCAGGGAGCATTTGAATAGTGGAGCCGGCCGATACCTGTTGATCAATACCGGGAATGCCAATGCAGGTACAGGACAGCAGGGAATGACTGACGCTCTTGTGTGTTGTGCGGAGGTTGCCCGTTGTGCCTCGGAAAGCGATAACTCGACTGTTAAGCCGAGCCAGGTGCTACCATTTTCAACCGGAGTGATCGGCGAGCGCCTGCCGGTCCAGCAGATTTCGCAGGGAATCCCGCTCGCTATGGAGCAGCTCGGCGACAATGCCTGGGATGCTGCAGCACGAGGGATCATGACCACTGACACCCGCCCCAAAGCGGTATCCATGTGCCTCGAGACTAGTGACGGAGCAAAGACTACAATCACCGGAATTGCCAAAGGAGCCGGTATGCTCCGGCCGGATATGGCAACCATGCTGGCATTCGTATTTACTGACGCCGAGATAGAGCAGCAATTACTTGACGAATTGTTGCGTGCGGCAGTCAGTCAATCTTTTAATCGAATCACCGTGGATGGGGATACATCGACCAATGATTGCTGTCTGTTGATTGCAACGGCTAAATCCAATTATTCCGTTGATGAAAGCCGGCCGGAAAATTTTAGTGCTTTCCAACAGGAGCTGAACTCGGTTTTCCATCAGCTTGCCCTTGAGTTGATTCGAGATGCAGAAGGGGCAAGCAAGTTTCTTGCAATCAGTATCATCGGCGGAGCAGATAGTGAAGAATGTCTGCAGGTGGCTTATACGATTGCAGAATCTCCGCTGGTAAAAACCGCACTGTTTGCCTCGGACCCGAACTGGGGGCGCATTCTCGCCGCGGTCGGCAGGGCTGGTTTGAAGGGCCTGGAGATAAATAAGGTTGACATTTTTCTCGGTGATGTCCAGTTGGTTGAAGACGGTGCAGTGGCGGCTACCTATACTGAACAACAGGGTCAGGCGGAGATGGATAAGGACGAAATCACCGTTACAGTCGATCTGGCAAGGGGTAGCTGCAAAGAAACTGTGTGGACGTCGGATTTGTCCCATGACTACGTGCGGATCAACGCCGAGTACCGTACCTGAGGCCCACTATAGGCGCTAGCCACAAATGTCTGATGTCATCCACGTTGCTGTCGGTGTTATTGTCGGTGCAGATCAGAAAATACTGATCTCCAGGCGGTCGCCGGATGCTCACCAGGGAGACCTCTGGGAATTTCCGGGTGGTAAACTGGAAAACGACGAGACAGTGCTCGTTGCCCTGCAACGGGAACTGCAGGAAGAGCTGGGAATCGACATCGATCCTGACCAATGCTACCCGCTGAAAAAAATCCTTCACCACTACCATGACCGATCGATTTTACTCGACATCTGGCGGGTTGACTCGTTTCGAGGAGAACCAAGCGGACGTGAACAACAGGATGTGAAGTGGCAGTCAGTAGATGCGCTGGATCAGCAGGATTTTCCTGCTGCCAATCGTGCAATCATCAGCGCCTTACAGTTACCGTCAATACTCGCCATTACCGGTGAATGTGCGGGCAGGGAAGAATTCCGTGCAAGATTCTCGGCCCTGCTTGCAAAGGGTATTAAGCTGATCCAGTTTCGCCAGCCGATCCTGGCAGGCGCAGAGCTTCTAGAGTGGGTGAGTGATGCGGCACAACTATGCCGCGAAAATAATGCGCGATTCCAGCTGAATGGCTCGGTGGAGGAATTTAACCAGCTCAACGCTCACGGACTGCATGTAAATGCAACCTTGCTTCTTGAACTGGAAAGCCGTCCAGTTAGCGGCGAAAGCCTGTTCAGTGCTTCCTGTCACAACCTGGTTGAACTCCTCAAGGCAGAGCAGTTGGGTGCAGATTTTGTCCTGTTGTCGCCAATAAAGACCACCCGCAGTCATCCGCATGCCCAGCCGCTGGGCTGGGAGCAATTCAAAGCCCTTGCGTCACAGGTCAGCATCCCCGTTTATGCTCTCGGTGGCATGACGCCAGAAGACCTTGAACCCGCCCGCAAGGCAGGTGGGCATGGCATCGCAGCTATCAGTGCAGTCTGGTGAATGCCAGCCGCCACGATTCCGGCATAAAGATTTTTCAAGATTAGCGGATACAGCAGGATAGGAACGCATTCTATGCGGTTTTGTGCTGCATCGGAATTATTTGACCGAATCGACTAGATTTACTTGCGGAATGTGATGCGGATCACTCTTCGAGGCGATGTAACCCTTTGAATTTAGTGGAATAAATTGCATAATTTTAATCAGAATTCTTCATTGGAAGGCAGCTTCCGATAGTACACCAGCGGTTATCGTGCGTTATTCGAACGCCACAGCTGACGGCAAGGGAACTCTTTATGCGACGATTTATACCCATCACTTTTGGCATTCTGGCGCTGATCAGTGCCATTTCAGCATACGGCGACAATGCAACGTTGGTTGACGAAGCCGTCATGGTGAATAAGGAACTCGACGAAGAAACCGTCGTGTACCGCGCAACCTATTTAAGTACCGGTGGCTTTGCGGTTGTCAGCAATGAATATATTGATGCTGTCGGTCTATCTTTCGATCTTGGCAATATCAGCAGTGTCGCACAAGCCACATTGCGACTCCCTATCGAAGAGCTGTATCCCATTGGTTTCAATGTCCCAATTTCAGTCTATGCATTTGCCGACAATGGTCAGATCGACCTATACGACTATACCGCGGGTTTCTCGATACCAGTCAGTTCTCAGGATATAGCAGGATTGACAGAGGTCACCGTCGATGTGACCGCGGCTGTCAATTCGATTCTGCAAAGTAGCAGATATACAGGTTTTCGTATCGTTCCAGACTGGGTTCCTGATGATATTCCTGATGAAACCTTTCCAGCATATAAAGGGGCCAAGTTCGATACTACGGCGGTAGCCCTGGAGTTTACTCCCGGGGGGGCGCCTCTAAGCGGCACAGACAGTGCTGTTTTCGATGGTTTCAGACTATATGCTCCCGGTATTAGTGTGCCGGACCTGGGGGTCGTAGATGCCGAATTTTATTTGACCGAGCTCGACAGCAGTATTTTCACCCTGATTTCGGCTGATGTTGACCCCATTGGCGGTGGATCAGGAAATCTGCTTTCGGGTGTTGAGTTACTGAACTGCCAGGCTTTCGATCCGCCAGCGCTGCCAGAGACGTCGGCTAATCCTGCTTCTTTTTCCTATACTTCGGGACTATTGGCTATTCCGAATGTAAGCTTTCAGGGTGAGCAGGTGGACATGGTGCTGTTACTGGAACAGGAAGGCAATCCCATTACCTTTCGCCTGGTATCGCTCGAACCGTCTGCACCTACACCACCACTGAATACAGTGTCCTCCCTGGGCGGCGCAGCTGTCGTCGAGCCAAGCCAGGATTTTATACCTTTGTGTCATGGTTGGGTGCTGATAGGCGATTCCTCCAAGAATCGTCTGCTGGAGCGAAATGTTATTACCGGAGAAGTAGGTGGCACCTATTTTTTCAATACTCAGCCGGATCAGCTTACCCTGGATGACAGAAACTACATCGTTTATTTCTCAACCCATCCCGAGACTGAACGGCTTTATACACTAGATTTGAATTCCGGGATAATAAGCTATAATCGGATCATTGAAGACGAGCGCCAGTTCTCGCCCATAGACTTTGTATTGGGTGAGAATGGTAATATTTTTACACTGTTGAATGATCGGTCTCAAGGTGAGTCTCCTGCGCCCAACGGACTTTGGCTGGGGCTTCTGGATAGGGATGCGGGTCCTGTTATCCCAAGCCTGCCCTTGGATTCTCCGGTTAGGATTGCTTACGACCGTGTCCAACAACGTGTATTTTTGACCACTGAATCTAATTTGGCCACATTCGACTTTTCCCCGGATACCAATGAGTTAGTTTTTGTGGACGGTACTGACATTCCGGTCGGCAGTGGTTGTACTGATTTCGCCGTTTCTCCCAACGGCAACCGGCTGGCTTATGCTTGCCCGAATGGCAACAACGAAGAGATCACTCCTTTTGCCATCCACGACCTGGATCCGGTTGATTATCACAATCCAGATGGAGAATGGTATCTTGGCGCTCCACCAGTCAGTGCAACTTTCAGCAAAGAAGGAGACATGTTGATTGCTACTGATGGCAGCCAGCTGTTTTTCTTCGATGTAATTACTCATCTGTTGATCGAAAAGTACGACATTGGTAAAAGTGCGGAAGAAGTGGTGAAAAAGCTTCGTCTTTCCCGTGACGGTGATCTGCTGATGATCTTTATGGCAAACGAACTGGATTCACCCAACGGAAAGATTTATTGGATGGCGATGCCGGAAATCTCCGGAACACCAATACCCTAGAAAAACCACCAAGTGACAACACCGCTGCCTTAAGTTTTGATTTAAGGTGGCGGCGAGTACCAGCCCCTCAAATCAGATCCTTTAGAAATGTAGAAAATCTTCCTTGTCAGTTGGTGGCTGATCGTCATCATTGCAGGGGGCGGGTTCCCCGGCAATGGCATGTCTGCCAGAGGCCCAGTCGCCCAGATCGATAAGCTTGCATCGTTCCGAACAGAAAGGCCGATACTCATTGTCACGGGTCCAGGGAACCGGTTTCATGCAGGTTGGACAATTCATTGATTTAAGGTGCCTCGTCTGGAGGCCAGAGTATATCCATAATTAGTCAGGGGTTCCTTAGTCACTACTATAGCTCTCGCCTGGTTCAGGTCTTGTCTGCGAGAATCAGGTAGCGATCATGCAACGTGTCGACTTGCAAGGCAAGTTCGCTGGTGTCTCCATCATTCGCAATCAGATCGTCTGCAGAGGCACACCGCTCCTCCCTGGAGATCTGCGCGTCAATGATCGCTTCAATGGTTTCCCGAGGGCTTGCATCTCGTTGCATAGTTCTCAGCAGTTGTGTTGAGCGGTCCACGTCGACAACCAGTATTCGGTCCACCAGTTTTTTCTGTGTGGTCTCCAGCAGAAGAGGCGACGTAAGAATACAGTAGGGAGAATCGCAGCGAGCGATGCGTTGGGTTATCACTGCGTGAATTAGTGGGTGCAATAGCTTTTCCAGCCATCTACGTTCGGCGGAGTTGGCAAATACCAGTTCCCGCAGGGCGCTCCTGCGTAGCGCACCGTGTTCGTCGACGACACTACTACCGAAGTGTTCGGCAATGGATTGCAGTGCGGGTTCACCTGGCGCGACAACCTCTCTGGCGATCAGATCGGCATCGATAATTTCCACACCGTGCTGCTGGAATAAATCTGCGACCGTCGACTTGCCACTACCTATGCCGCCAGTCAGGCCAACTACTAGCATAAAGTAATCTCTCGGATTGTTTCGGCGCTATCGTATCAGACTCAAACCATGAAAGTCTGCATGTAGAGATCGGTTATCTGGCGGCCCCAGATGAGCATGATGAAACCGGCCCCTGCCAGGAACGGGCCAAATGGCATTGGTGCGGTCTTGTCCCGCTTCAGGATCAGTACATTCAAAATGCCGAACACTGCACCAACCAGGGAAGAGAGGATGATAATGGGTAACAGACTTTGCCAGCCCATCCAGGCGCCCAGGGCAGCGAGCAATTTGAAATCCCCGTAACCCATGCCTTCCTTGCCAGTTAGCAGTTTAAAGGCCCAGAAGAAACACCAGAGGATTATATAGCCTGCCATGACACCGATAACTGCATCCTGGAGTGATACGTCCATGCCAAGATCCAGCGTGTTAACCAGTAGTCCAGCCCAAAGCAGGGGGAGCGTTATACTGTCCGGCAATAGCTGCTCATCGTAATCGATCAGAGTCAGGGTAATCAGGCTCCAGATAAAAAAAAGCAGCGCCATAGTCAACCAGCTGGCGCCGAAGCTCAGGCCGACCAGGGCGGACATGAGGCCTGTTGCCAGTTCAACGCTCGGATACCTTGCAGAGATAGGAATTTTACAGTGTGAACACTTGCCACCGAGGACCAGATAACTGAAGACTGGTATATTCTCCAGGGCAGTGATTTTATGTTTGCATGCCGGGCAGTGGGAATCTGGTTTGAGAAGGTTGAACGTAGAAAATTCCGCGGCCGGGTCTGGGACTACGGGCTTGGCTTCGCCCTCCTCAAGCATTTCCTGGCATTGGGTAGTCCATTCCCTATACAGCATTATAGGTATTCGGTAGACCACCACGTTAAGGAAGCTGCCGACCAGGAGTCCCAGTATCAGACAGCAGCCAACCAGCACTGGCGTGCTGGTTGTAAGAAGTTCAATAAGGGTCATTTAATAGCAGTCGATTTAGACTACTTGTCCGAGCTGGAAGATTGGCAGATACATTGCAATCATCAAGCCACCAACCAATATGCCCAACACAGACATGATCATTGGCTCCATCAGCGCGGTTAAGCCGTCAACGGCATTATCGACTTCAGCCTCGTAATAAGTTGCACACTTATCGAGCATATCGTCCAACGAGCCGGACTCTTCACCTATACCGACCATCTGGGTGACCATGACGGGGAACAGACCGGTATTTTTTATTGAAAATGCCAATTGCTGACCCGTTGCGACGTCATCCTTAATTTTCTTGGTTGCTTTGTAGTACACCACATTGCCTGCAGCACCGGCTACTGAATCAAGAGCATCAACCAGTGGTACGCCTGCTGCAAAGGTCGTCGAGAGGGTTCGGGTGAATCGAGCGTAACAGGAGTTGTTCAGGACCGAGCCGACTATTGGCAATTTGAGCGACATTCGTTCGATGGATTCCCTGAAACCTTTTGACCTGATCATGGCTTCTTTGTAGCAAAAACCCAATATGACCAAAAGAATCAGCGCTTTCCACCAATGCGCGATAGCCAGGTCAGACAGGCCAAGAACAAACAATGTGAAGGCAGGAAGGTCTGCGCCAAAGCTGGAAAAGGTTTCGGCGAATTGTGGAACCACTTTGACCAGAAGAATACCGGTAACCAAAATTGCGACCACAACTACTGCGATAGGGTAGTTCATCGCTTTTTTGATTTTGCTCTTCAATGCTTCTGACTTTTCCTTGTATGTTGCAAGTCGGTCCAGCATTGTCTCCAGTGCGCCGGATTGCTCACCGGATTCGATCAGGTTGCAAAACAGGTCGTCAAAATAACGCGGGTGCTTTCGAATGGCGTCAGCGAAATTGCTACCTTGAGCGACATCATCTCGGATTTTGCTGACCAGCTCACGCATACTTGCGTTTTCCAGGCTTTCTCCAACAATCTCAAAAGCCTGAACCAGCGGAATTCCGGCCTTCATCATAGTGGCCAGTTGCCGGGTGAATACGGCAACATCCATCGGCTTGATCCTCGCGGACCTTTTCTTGAGCAGCGATTTGGGCTTACGCTTGACGCGTGAAGCTACGATGCCCTGTTTGCGAAGTTGGGCTTTAACCAGCGCCTGGCTGGAACCTGGAATTTCACCAGTGGCCTTTTTACCGTTTCTGTCGGTGCCATGCCAGACGTAAACTGATTGTACGGCTTCTGTTGCCATGGATTACCTCTAATGTTTATTTTGTAAACAGTCTGGAAATTTCCTTTACTTCCTGCCTGTTTGTTCACTGCGGAATCCGCGTTATCCAGATGAGTCGATGTATCTAGATTTCGATTACATCCTTGCTAAACCTGTTTGCCGCAGGCCCTGATAGCCCGCTTCACACACGTGTTAAGCAATGTCCATGGAGAACCTGAGCGCAATAATAGTACGGTTTTACTTCTGGAAATGGGAACTGCATCATAGAACCAAAGGCTGCCTGACTTTGTTGAGTGACGCGGGTCGCATGCTGTCCAGAGGTTGAAGTTGGGAATGGTTGGACTGAAAGAACTTAAATACTGCAATTTGAACTCGATAACTCTTTAGCACCCTGAGTATAGATTAGTATTCACGCATTCTCTCCAGATTAGCACTGATGAAATTTGAACGGAGGAGTTACCAATGAACAGGTGGAAGGCATTTGCTATTCATTTGACTGTCAGTGTCGCAGTTTTCCTTGCTCTGCTGGGCGTTATAATTACCGTTTGGTACCCAGGTATATTGTTCAATGTTGACGGTGGCTGGAATGGCCTGAAGCTGGTTATGGGCGTCGATGTCATACTGGGGCCATTGCTTACTTTAATCGTCTATCGAGTTGGTAAGCCAGGCTTGAAATTTGACTTGAGTTGCATTGTCTCACTTCAGGTTGCCTGCATGCTTGCCGGTTTATGGGTTGTTTATCAGTCTCGGCCCATTGCCCTGGTATTCGCCTATGATACTTTCTACAGTCTCGCTGCGAATGAATTTGAAGCTTATGGCCAGGATCCTGAGGTAATTGGCAATTTCCCCGGGCCATCGCCCAAGCTGATTTATACGGAACTTCCTGACAACGATATTGGTGCGGATGTTGCCAATATTCGCGGCTTTTTTATGGATGATCCGCTTTTTATGCAGACAGATAGATACCAGCCGATCCCTGAGCATGGTACGGCAATTTTCCGACGTGAGAATGCGGTCAGGCAAGACGCTGAACAGATGTTGCGAGCGGATGTGGACACTAGAGAGGAAGGTTGTGTCCTGGGTCGATTTGTCTCGGCATACGCTAGTGGGTTTGTATGTTACGACCCGGTAACACGAAATTTGACTCAGTTCTATGCCAGTCAATCGGAACGGGAAGAGCCCTAGAAATAGTGGCGACAGTGAGTTGGGCTGTCTGTCATAATCCGGTTAGCGATTTAGCCTGTCACTGCTTCTAGCAATAGCCAAGAGCTATGCAGGTGCCGCCGGCAGTCCAATTTACCGGGGCGTTCACGCTGCTCGCTTGCAGAGTATATGTGACCCCGTCAAGAGGAGTACTGTCGTTTCTCCAGGTGACGGTAATCAGGCCATCTGTAACGTTAAGGCCATGTTGGGTGGTGGTACGGGGAATTGCCGGCATTATGCCGAATGAGCCAGCGTCGATATCGGTCAGAACTGTGAATCTGTCCAGTTCGACGGCCACGGCAATCGAGGCGCGATAGTCGTCTATTGCCAGCATGGCTTCGGCAAAACGCGCGCGATTTGCATAAAATTCGTAAGCGGGAAGTGCTACGGCAGCGAGAAGGCCGATAATGGCGACCACTATCATCAGCTCGATGAGTGTAAAACCATTTTGTTTTCGTTTGCCGGTTGTCATCGTTCTATCTCAACCTCAGAGTTCTTGCAGCGGAATTATTCTGTTTCCGAGCTGTTCAAATAAACCGACTGGTTAATATTCTTGGTTGCTAGTAGTGCTGGTAGTCGATTGATTTGAAAAGCCTGGATTTCCGGTACAGCCACGAGGTGTCGTGGCTGTCCGGAAATAAACGATTCCTAGCAGAAACCGTTGGTCAGGCAGGAGCCACCTTCTGTCCAGGAGACAGGAGGATTGATGCCGCCAGCAGTCAGTGTATAGGTAATGCCGTCCAGATCGGAGCTGTCATTACGCCAGGTTACGGTAACTACACCGTCGAGTACGGCTATACCATGCAGAGTGGCGGTACGAGCCTGGTCAGCCGGGATACCCATGGTAGCGGCGTCCAGATCAGTAGTAGCGGTAGGCTGACGAGTCTGAATTGCCAGTTCCATCGCAGTTTTGCGAGGAGTTACGGACAGTACAGCCTCGGAGAACCGAGCGCGGTTAGAGTAGTTCTGATAGGCAGGCAGAGCAACAGCGGCCAGGATGCCGATGATAGCTACCACGATCATCAATTCGATAAGGGTAAAACCTTGTTGAGAGTTCTTCATGTCAATACTCCAATCTATCAAGTTAATTTAAGGTTCATTAGTTTCAGTCTAAAAGCTTCTTGCAGGATGCTTTGACAACCAATTTTTCCGTCGTGTTTCCAAAACGGTTGCCTGTGCTTAATCATGATCCGTGCCAGGTTTGTAGATTATTCGTTAACTGATTGAAGTATATGTAATTAATGGCAACGCGGCGGGGTGAGTGCGCGCTGAGCCATCAGTGGCTGCAGGTGAAAGTATTGGTAAATGACTGACAAAATCTGTCACATTCGGTCACTCTGGGAGGCAGTTCAACGCAATTTCAACTGCGATGGCTACAATCATTTGCTGTGACTGCCGGCGGTCAAGTTGCCGGTCAATTCACAGCACATTGAACTTGCTCCACTGCAAAGGAAAAGTCTTGCAACCGCCGGCCGAAAACTTCCTATACAGTATTTGAAATCGAAGATCTCACGGATACAGCTAACTACCCAATGACTGACACGCTAACGACATCTCAAGCCGCTGCAACGAATGAGGGCGGCGACTATCGGAGAACGCTAATCACTGGCGCCGCACTGCTGCTTATGCTGCTGGTTGTCTTTCTGGTCTATAAGCCGGGCTTGAGTGGTTCCTTCCTGCTTGATGACCTGGTTAACCTGCAGCAGTTGGGTGAAGACGGTGGTGTGGCCGATGGCCAGTCGGCACTGAACTTTATTTTTGGTAACCGTAGTGGCCCTGCAGGAAGACCGGTTTCAATGGCGAGTTTTCTTTTGGATGGACAGGACTGGCCAGCGCCAGTCGACCGTTTCAAGTACACAAACCTGATGATTCATCTTTTGTGTGGGCTACTGGTTACCTGGTTCAGCCTGCTGATATTTAAGGCTGCGAGGCTACGCGATAGTATCGCTCAGATGCTGGCTCTGCTGGTCGCAGCGTTGTGGCTGCTTCATCCATTCAATGTGTCGACCACGTTGTATGTCGTGCAGCGTATGACGCAGTTGATGGCGCTTTTTTCTTTATCAGCATTGGTTCTGTATTTGAAGGGAAGATTTCTACTTCAGGATCAGCCACGCAAAGGCCTGCTTATAATGTCGCTGAGCCTGTTTCCATTCGGGTTGCTGGCGGTATTGAGTAAAGAAAATGGAGCGCTGCTACTGGTCGCAATTGCGGCTCTGGAGTGCAGCGTCTTTGCAACTTCTGTAAGGACAAAACTGCATCGCCTGTGGCTTGCTGGCGGAATTTTTGTCCCTATATTGATCGTCGCTGGTTATGTGATTATCAACTTCGGTCGGTTAACAGCAAACTATCAATTTCGTGCGTACAGCCTTGCTGAAAGATTGCTAACCGAAGGGCGAATTTTAGTTGATTATTTGTTCAATATCTTTGTACCGATCACCGCCGATTTTAGCCTGCACAGAGATGATGTCACCATTTCCCATGGTTTTATCGATCCGATCACTACCCTTGTTTGCTGGTTAATAATACTTGGTCTGGTGTCCGTTGCGCTATGGCAGCGTAAGAAGCAGCCAATATTCAGTTTCGCAATCTTCTGGTTTTTCGGGTGGCATCTCCTCGAATCCACATTTCTACCATTGGAGCTGTATTTTGAGCATCGGAACTATTTGGCAATGCTTGGACCCCTATTAGCAGCTGTCTTCTACGCCTACAGACTGGTTGAGCAATACGGAACGCAGTTTAATAAAAGGCTTGCCCAGTTCGTCGGTGTGCTGCCGCTCGCCGTGATGATAGTTTTGACCTTGCAACTCACTTCGCTCTGGGGCAACAGTGTTGCATTGCAGGCTCACTGGGCCGACAGGCATCCTGCTTCCTATCGCGCTCAAGTTGAATATGCCTATCTGTTGGCGGATTTCGGTGAGCCGGAGCAGGGGTACCAACGAATTACTGCAATTCAGCAGTACTATCCAAATGAACTGGCCTTGCAGCTGCAACGCTGGAATTTTGCCTGCAGCTACGGATTTCCAGCGCCATTTGAAGTAGATGACATAGCCGCAGGATCGGAGCAGGTCTATCTCAGGGCGGATTTGACAACAGAGATCGGGATATTTCTCGAGAACTTGATGGCAGCAAGCTGTGCGTATCCCGGGCAACAGCAGATTGTGACTCTGATGGAGCGGTTAGAGAAAGTTCAGATGCGGAATTTTGAGCGCAGTGGATTTCATTTACTCTTTTCAGACCTTTATATTTATTATCGACAGCTGAATCCGGCATTGATCGAATTGCGCAATGCCTTTGAGATAAGACCGGATGCACAGTTCCCCATCAGGCAGGCCATTATTTCAGCTTCAGCAGGTAACTACGAAGATAGTCTGGTTTTCTTGCAGAGAGCACGTGATGCAGATGAAAATAGGAGGCCTTTTGTGGCGTCCAGGATGGATGAGATCGAAGTCATGGAACAAGATCTCAGAACAAGATTGGGCAGCAACTAGCTGCGGAGTGAGAAATGTCGCTTGATGGAATGACCATATCAATAGTAATCCCGGCCAAGAACGAGGCTCAGAATCTGGAGTTGTTGTTACCCAGACTTGTCAACACTGGCAAGTTTCTGGAATGTATAGTCGTGGATGATGGTTCGACAGACGAAACGGTGGAAGTTTGCAGGAAGCACAATGTTTGCGTTATATCCAATCCGTACAGCAAAGGTAACGGTGCGGCGATCAAGACCGGGGCCAAGGCGGCCAGCGGTGACATAATTGTATTCATGGATGGCGATGGTCAGCATCGGCCTGATGATATAACGAGATTGCTGGAAAAGCTTGATCAGGGTTACGACATGGTAGTCGGGGCGCGTGGTCGAAAGTCCCAGGCAGATTCTTACCGGGCCGTCGGAAATGGCGTATACAACCATTTGGCCAGTTGGATGACCGGGCAGAAGGTCGACGATTTGACTTCCGGGTTCAGGGCGGTCAAAGCAGAACGGTTCAAGGAATTTCTATATCTGTTACCAAATGGGTTTTCCTACCCTACCACCATCACCATGGCCTTTTTCCGCAGCGGCTATTCGGTAGGCTATGTTCCAATTGAAACGGAACGCCGACTGGGTGACAGTCATATAAATCTGGTTAAGGATGGGATCCGCTTTCTGATAATCATTTTTAAGGTTGGTACCCTTTATTCACCCTTGAAGGTGTTCTTCCCAGTGTCTGCCGGCTTTTTCATAACCGGAGTTTGCTACTACCTTTACACCTTTCTGAGTGACGGTCGGTTCACCAACATGGGGGCGGTGTTGTTTATGACCGCGGTGCTGGTGTTCCTCATAGGGCTGGTTTCCGAACAGGTCACAACCCTTATGTACAAGGACGGTACCGAGTAACGCCTCGGGCGTCCGGGGCAAGACCAAAGGAAAGTTATTCACGTCGACCGGCCAGGCCGCTTTCTTCAGGGTTTGACTGTTAAGCCATCATTCATTTTGGAATCTGTATTATAGTCACAACTGAATGGGTAACCCGTTGAATCTATTAAAGAATCAAGATGTTTTACAGTGTGTTGCAAGACCTGATTTTGACTTGATTAGCACTTTGATGTGGTTTAAGGTTATGCACCTTTGGAATGGCGAGTAAATCCTCTAAGTAAGGAGTAACAGATGAACAAGTCCGTCAAACAATTTTTGGGTTTCACCGTACTGACTGCCAGTTTGACTGCAGCGTCAGTGGCGTTTGCCCAAGACAAGACGCTCACGGATGGCGTGTTTACTGAGGCACAGGCTTCGGCGGGAGCGGCTGTCTATGATTCTAACTGCAAGTCCTGTCATGATATGAAGTTCTATGAAAATACTCTGAAATCGTGGAACTCACAGCCATTGATCTATCTGTGGGAGACAATCATGGGAACCATGCCGGCAGATAATCCCGGTTCCATGATGTTCGAGGAATATACCGATGTACTGGCGTATATTCTTTCCGAGAACGGCTTCCCAGCAGGAGAGGCACCTCTTGACCACAATGGTGGAATGGATACGATCAGCATTGTCCCACCAGAATAACCAATTTCAGATATCAAATTTGGATAATAAAAAAGGGCGCCTTCAGGCGCCCTTTTTTAACTGCCTATGAATGGCGCTATTCTGGTATTTCCTGACAGTTCCTCAAGACCCTGACAATTCTATTGCGGTCTCGCGTTGCGAGTTGCAGATCGTATTTCTCGGCAATTGCCTCCCACGCACTTGCATACTGGCAATGAAACTCTTCCCGGGGCGGGAGGTAGCGATCTAGTCCGCGATCGTTTTTCCTGCGGGCTTCCCGTCTTTCAATCAGCATCAGGTTTATCGGATCGTTAGAGAACTGAAGTTTTTTCCCTGGCGGCCATCGATCACCACCGTGCGTATGGGCATACATCCTTGGGATTATGTGGTCCAGTTCTAACTGGGTTGCGACCGTAAAAGTTTTGCCGGTGTATTCATCGAACCACTCTCCAATACGTACCACGCAGTTTCGAGGATTTGTATAGCTTACTGTGGTACGGCTGGTCAGAATCAGCATTTCCTGCCGAGTAGATTGACAGTCGCCGTCGTAATCCTCTTCAAATGACCAGTCATCTTCGTTAAAAAACTTTTCCCGATCGCGGCGGTCGATCAATAAACTGTCGCGGCCGATACGGTTGAAGGTGTCTGGCATCTCACAGGCAGGCATATGACAATGATAGGAATTGCCCATGTAGTGCCCACCATTGAGGTCCAGGTTGCCGGGATGTGCGTTGGCTATTGTTCCCGTCAGGGTCATCGGCAGGATTAGTACCAGGAAACCGATTGGTCGAATATTCATCGGATACTCCTTAATTTTTCCAGATTCAGCTTGATCATAACGACGACCAGCCCACTAGGCCTGGTCGACAAAACGTAGTGAAAGGTCTACCGCCTCGCAATTTTTAGTCAAGGCGCCTATCGAAATATAGTCCACGCCTGTTTCCGCAATACTGACCAGGCTAGTTTCATCAATACCACCAGAGGCTTCGAGTTTAACGCGACCGGCATTGAGTTTCACTGCTTCATTCATCTGCTCAACGTTAAAGTTGTCTAGCATGACGATATTGGCTGCGGCTGTGATAGCTTCGTGCAATTGCACCATACTTTCCACTTCTACCTCCACTGTCTTGTCTGCATCCAGTTTTCGCGCTGTGGAGATGGCGTCGCTGATGGAGCCACATGCGTTGATGTGGTTTTCCTTGATCAGGAAGGCATCGTAAAGCCCCATCCTGTGATTGGAGCAGCCACCTGTTTTAACTGCGTATTTCTGCGCCTTGCGCAGTCCTGGCAGCGTTTTCCGGGTATCCAGCAACCGGACACCGGTGTGAGCCACCAGGCTATGGAGGCGGCTGGCCTGTGTTGCAGTGCCTGACAGGGTCTGCAGGAAGTTCAACATACAGCGCTCGGCCGTGAGCAAGGTGCGGGCGCAACCGTTGAACTCGGCAATGATGTCTCCCTGGCAAACACTGTCGCCGTCGGCTACAAACCACTTGGCACGCACTTTGCCACCCAGTTGTTGCAAAACTTCCTGGGCCCAGGGGATGCCGCAGATTATGGCGTTATCACGGCTCACCAGTCGTGCCTGGCTGTTGGTGCTTTCAGGAATCAGAGCAGCAGTAATATCGCCGCTGCCGACGTCCTCTTCCAGGGCGCGAGCAACTGTTTGGGTTATGTCGCTGGGTAATTGTTCGGTTGTCATGAGTGCGTTAGACGCTTCCTGGCGCGTGATTGCGGAGACTTTATGACCTGGATTATCGCTCAAGGGTGCGGGTTGTGTGAACTGCTTCAATGATGGCAATGCACTGCGGTGTTATAAATGTCGCAATGCCCGGGAAACCTAAGAGCCATGGTTAAGGAAAGTACCAAAGCGCCTGTAAATACAACAGATTCCAGTGAACAAGAGTCACTGGAAAAGATCCGTTGGTCGCTACGCCAACGGCTCTGTGAACACATGCGGCGTCTCAATGCCGATTTGTTCGATGAGCTTGATGATTTTCTGTTTTGCAACGTGCAACCTGAAGAGCTGGGAGAAGGCAGTACCCAGCTTAAGCTGATCCGTGAATTTCGCAATAAAAAACAGCTGTTCGAGGAACAGTTTCTGGCGTCCATCGATGGCGCGCTGCAATCGACTTTGGTTCCCAGAAAAGAGGACAGCACTGCTTCCGCACATTGGGAACAGAGTAAAACGAACAGCTCTGCCTATGAAAAAATGGAAGTTGATCTGGCATCGGAGCGAATGCAACGTAAAGCATTCAAGTACTATGCAGCGCGTATCAGGCAACTTGGCAGCTCCGGCAAGAGCAGCGATGATGCCAGCACCGACTCGGTCATTCCGGAAAATCGTGACATCCTGATAAAGAACTCTCTGCGAGCGCTTGCCACTTCGCATGAGGTATTCCGCATTTCACTGGAAAATCGACTGGTATTCCTAAAGTTATTCGAGAAACACTTCCTGCTGAAGATGGACAAGCTTTATCAGGATGTTATCAGCATCATAAACAATAAAGACAATCAAAAGTTTGTTGAGCGGCTTTACTCTTCGTCAACCTCCATTTACAAACGGCGCGAGATAAGCAAGATCTCTCAGCCAGCACCGGAACACTCGGCAGCAGCGACAGATGAGCCTCTGTCCGGCTCAAAAAGGGTTGTTGCAAGTGTTGATGAGTTGCTGAAGGAATGGTGCGAGAAATCGGATTTACCTGAATTTTTTGAGTCAATGCTATGCACGGACTGGCATAGTGTCATGTTTTTAATGGGACTGAACAAAGGGGTGGGAACTCGCGAGTGGACTGAGGCCAGAGAAACTATTGACCTTATTTTACAGCTGATTCTGGGAGAGCCCGAAACGAATAACAAGCAGATTGGCTTTGAGCAGTTACGGCATCGCTTACAGCAGGGTTTCGACCTGGCCCAGAAATCGGCGCCTGAGCAGCAGGAATTTTTTGCCGAGCTGGAAGAGCTGGTTTGTCACGCCGGCAATGAAAAAGTTGGGAGTACTTCCTTGATCTCCAACGGTAATGGAAACAATGCCAGTAATTTGAGGCCGAGTAACACTGTCGCAGTTAGCGAAGCCGGCAGAAGGATTCTCGACAACAACGATTTGGATGACTTTGTCGCGTTGCTTAGCGACGATAGGGAACAAGCCGTTGCTGAACTCGATGAGGAAGCGATCTCCATGGACTACTACCTGAATATGGTCGATACAATGGCAGATGGATCAAAAGCAGACCTGAAGAATTCTGACGTAGAAGGCAAATGCAGAATCCTGAAATCTGCCAGTATCGCAAACAGTTATCAGGTGTTGGACGAGCAAGGGCGTGTGTTGCTGACGCGGGGGCGTGTAGGTCTTGCAGTGTCGCTGCGAGCAGGTGAGATTCGGCTCGAAGGTCAGCAGGATTTCAAGCAAGCACCGCTCAGTAAGAGCCAGTTGGTTCTTGCCAACAAGACCGGTAGCACCGGACCGGCAACAACCCACTGATCCGTTTCTACTCCGGGAACGATTTTTAGCTATGTGGTAGAATTTGCTATGAGCTGGTCATCATAGCTGGAACTGCATTTGCCTGCACAATTTTCCATATCAAACCATCTGCTGCTTCCGGTCCGACAGGTAGCCTCACCAAACCAAAGTAACCGAGAGCCTGCCAGCGAAATAAGCTTGTTGGTCATTCACAACATCAGCTTACCTCCAGGTAAGTTTGGTGGAGGATACGTTGACGATCTGTTCTGCAACTGCCTGGACGCTGCAATCCATCCTTTTTTTTCCGAAATAGTGCAGTTGCGGGTTTCATCTCATTTACTGATCGAGCGAGATGGCGGGGTCACCCAGTACGTACCATTCGATTGCAAAGCCTGGCATGCGGGTCAGTCCTGCTTCCAGGGTAGGGAAAGTTGTAATGATTTTTCCATTGGCATCGAGCTGGAGGGTACTGACGACAGCACATTCACCGACGGGCAATACGAATCGCTGGCAGAAATTACGGGGCTATTGGTAGCAGCATATCCTGCCATTACCATGGACAGAATCGTCGGACACAGTGATATCGCGCCAGGGCGAAAAACCGATCCTGGCCCGCTATTTGATTGGCAAAGATACCGCAGCTCTGTCGCCGGGCTGCTTCCGAAGGATGAGGCGCTATGAAATTTCTGGTTGTCCTGACAGCAATTGTAGTCGCCACTATCTGGAAGCAAGATCTGGATCGCATTGATGATAGTTGGTTTTTCAAGTTGCGCGCTAATATCGAGCGGATGCTGGCGGGACGACAAGCCGATGATAACAGCCGTTGGTTCATTATATTCTTGCTCACCTATGCGGTCCCGCTGATTTTACTGGCACTTGTGCTGTGGCTGAGTGCAGGGCTGCTGTTTGGACTGATAACCATTCTGGCTCATGTTTTTGTTCTGCTCATGGCCTTTGACAGAATTCAACCAGGTGAATTGGCTCGACAGTTTCAGAAGCATTGGGACGAAAGTGATTACGAAGCCTGTTACCTTTATCTGGAAAGGGAGCTGGGGTGTACCGAATTGCCACTAGTGGATGATGTCGAAGCGCTTCACACAACTTTTAAGAGACTGTATTTGTATCGATGCTTTGAAAGGATGTTCGTCACTCTATTCTGGTATCTGATTGCTGGCCCGCTTGGGGTGCTGTTTGCTTATATATCCTACCAGTTGCGGTACGATGTATTGACGGGCTCTGAATCTCCTGAAGTGGATCCTGTCGATGGCATTATTAAACTCCTGGAGTGGCTACCGTTAAGGTTGCTTGGGTTGACGCTGGGCCTGGTAGGCAATTTCGAGAATTGTTTTAACCGATTGCAGCGCATTGGTTTCAGCGCAGAGGTCAGTGCCGATCAGGCGGTCTATGAATACACACTTTGTGCGCTAGGTGAGGCTGACCAGGAAAATGCCCAGCAGCCCCGCGAGAATTCTCCATCTGCAAAACAGATACCAGCCGACGAATATCGAACCCAGGTTGTGGGAGAAATAGAATCCCTGCAAAGACTTATGCAGCGCAGTCAATTCGCCTGGCTGACCGTTTTTGCCTTGGTCACAGTTCTCGGTTGGCAGTTTTAAGCAGCCAAATTAACCTCAATTCCTGATAAAAAGTACTGCTTGGTATTTTTTACTCAGGAGACTTGTAGTTTTTCCCTCAATTACCTCTGCTTTTACTTCAAATACTCCCGGTGAGCACGCTTCTATCTTGCTGGAGATTATTTAAGTGGCTGGAATAAAAGAGAAAATAATTTTCCAAATTGTGATAATGCTAAAGATCAGAAATGTAGCAAAATTACATAACATGTTAATCTTCAATGGAAAAATGCCTAGGAATAAAGTAAGATTTCGCCAAATTGTAATTTATTTACACGAGACATTACGAAATAATCGGTTAGAATAGAATACTCGGCCTGTATATAACAAAGTATTTACTTTAATAAGTAGAGAGCGCATTCGATGAGCCAACAGGATCAGGATAATAATCCACAGGAAACCCAGGAATGGCTGGAAGCCCTTGAGTCGGTAATTGACCACGAAGGCAAAGACCGGGCTTATTTTTTGCTGGGCAGGCTTGCCGAGCGGGCCACAAGGACCGGTGAGCAATCACCCTATATCTCAGTCAACACGCCATATCGCAATACCATTTCTCACCTCAATGAGGAGCGGATGCCAGGTGACATGTTCATGGAGCGGGAAATCCGTGGGATTGTGCGCTGGAATGCGCTGGCAATGGTGATGCGGGCCAACAAGAAGAATCCTAATCTGGGCGGCCACATTTCCACCTTTTCATCAGCGGCAACGCTTTACGATGTGGGTTTTAATTACTTTTTTCGCGGGCCTACCGAAGAGCAGGAAGGTGACGTGATCTATTTTCAGGGTCACTCTTCTCCCGGTATCTATGCTCGCTCCTACCTGGAAGGCCGTATTACCGAACAACAGATGGACAATTTCCGCCAGGAAACTGAAGGTGGCGGACTTTCATCCTATCCGCATCCCTGGCTGATGCCCGATTATTGGCAGTTCCCTACAGTATCCATGGGGCTCGGTCCCTTACAGGCGATCTATCAAGCGCACCTGATGAAGTATCTGAGCAATCGGGGATTGTTGGATATAGGTGACCGTAAGGTGTGGTGCTACATTGGCGATGGCGAAACCGACGAGCCTGAAACCTTGGGAGCCATAGGTAAGGCGGGGCGAGAGCAGCTCGACAATCTGATTTTTGTTATCAACTGCAACCTGCAGCGCCTGGATGGGCCTGTTCGTGGTAATGGCAAAATAATCCAGGAGCTGGAGGGCATATTCAGGGGCGCTGGCTGGAATGTAATAAAGGTAATCTGGGGCAGGCACTGGGATCCGTTGTTACAGGCTGATACCGAAGGTTTATTACAGGCACGTATGGATGAAGTAGTAGACGGCGAGTATCAGAACTACGTAGCCAGGGGCGGCGCCTACGTCCGGGAAAACTTTTTCGGCAAGGATCCGCGGCTATTGAAAATGGTCGAACATCTTTCCGATGACGACATTATGGCTCTGAATAGAGGGGGACATGACCCCTACAAGGTTTATGCTGCATACGCAAAAGCAGTGAAGGCAAATGGCCGGCCAACGGTAATTCTTACTAAGACCGTGAAGGGCTATGCGTTTGGTTCCAGCGCTGAGGCTCAAAACACCAGCCATCAGATCAAGAAGCTTGATGTTGAGAGTCTGAAGCGGTTTCGGGATCGATTTGGTATACCGATCAAAGATGACAAAGTGGAGGAGGTCCCTTACTATCGGCCGCCGGAAAACAGTCTCGAATTGCGTTACATGCGCAAACAACGAGAGCGACTCGGTGATTCTGTTCCACAGCGCCGATCAAGCAGCTATGCCCTTAAAGTTCCAGAGCTTTCGCTGTTCGAAAACCAGCTGAAGAGCAGCGGCGATCGAGATTTTTCTACCACTATGGCGTTCGTAAGAATGCTTTCCAGTCTTTGTAAAGACAAGGAAATTGGTCAGCGAGTCGTACCGATTGTTCCAGATGAAGCGCGAACCTTTGGTATGGAAGGCATGTTCCGCCAGCTGGGAATCTATTCATCGGCCGGACAGCTTTATGATCCTTCAGATTCTCACCAGGTTGCCTTTTATCGTGAAGACAAGAAAGGGCAAATGCTGGAAGAGGGTATTTCCGAACCAGGTGCGCTCTCGACCTGGTTGGCGGCCGCAACTTCTTACAGTGTTAACAACTATCCGCTCATACCTTTTTATATTTATTACTCCATGTTCGGTTATCAGCGAGTGGGCGATCTATGCTGGGCAGCAGGTGACAGCCAGGCCAGAGGCTTTCTGATTGGGGCAACGGCGGGCAGGACCACGCTGAATGGTGAGGGTCTGCAGCATCAAGACGGCCACAGTCATGTGTTGTTTTCCACCATACCGAATTGCGTTACCTACGATCCTACCTATGCCTACGAATTGGCTGTAATTGTTCAGGACGGACTTCGCCGGATGTACAAGGAGCAGGAGTCAGTTTTTTATTACATCACCACGATGAATGAAAACTACACTCACCCGGAACTGCCCAAAGGTGCCGAAGAGGCGATTATCAAAGGTATGTATCTGCTGGAAGATGGTGACAGCAGCGACTACAAGGTAAAAGGAAAGGCAGTTACCGATCTTCGTATACGACTGCTTGGCTCCGGCACCATACTGCGGGAAGTCAGGGAGGCGGCTGCCGTGCTGCGAGAACGGTTCAAGGTTCCGGTTGATGTCTGGAGTGTCACCAGTTTCAATGAGCTCAGAAAAGAAGGCCTCGCTGTGAATCGGGATAACCTGATGAATCCAGCCAGGAAGAAAAAGCGAGTGCCTTACGTCACAGAATGTCTTTCCGGCAGTAAAGGTCCCGTTGTCGCATCCACAGATTATATGAAGCTGTACGCCGACCAGATACGGGAGTTTGTGCCTGACACCTATCAGGTATTGGGCACGGATGGATTCGGCCGCAGTGACAGCCGTGAAAAACTGCGTCACTTTTTCGAAGTGGATCGTAAATTCATCGTGCTCGCTGCATTAGCGGAGTTAAATGCCGAGGGTATTGTGGAAGCCGGCGTCATCAGCAAGTTTATGAAAGAGCAGGGGATCGATTCCGACAAGGTCGATCCGGTAACGGTATAGAGTTTCGATGTAACCGCGATATTGATATCTGTAGATTCAGCTAGGAGTTCAAGTCAGTGTCAACTGAAATAATAAAAGTCCCTGACCTGGGGGACAGCAGTGAAGTCGAAGTAATCGAATTACTGGTTTCTGTTGGCCAGGAAGTTTCCGAAAACGATTCACTCCTGGTATTGGAAAGCGATAAAGCGGCGATGGAAATTCCAGCGCCAACCAGTGGCGTGGTCAAGAGTATTGCCGTAAACCTTGGCGACCAGGTGACGACAGGTACTGAGATACTCACCCTGGAAGTAGCAACTGCCACCGCTGCTGGTAACGAACCGGCGGTAACGGAATCAGAAGCTTCGGTTGCTGAAGAACAGCCGGTGTCCGAGCCAGCAACTACTGAACCTGCGCCGGCGGAACCGCGGCAGGAAAAGCCAGCTGCCAGTGCCGAGCCGGTTCTCAAGGTGCTGGAAATTCCAGACCTCGGCGGAGAAGACGATGTCGAAGTCATTGAGGTTCTTGTGGCCGCAGGGGATTCAATCAGTATTGATGATCCGCTAATAACCCTCGAATCAGATAAGGCGGCTATGGATGTCCCGGCCACATCAGCTGGCGAGGTCAAGGCGCTAATGGTCAAGGTTGGCGACAAGGTCTCCATGGGATCACCAATACTTGAATTATTGGCTCAGCCTGAAGAAGCCTCCACTGAAGACGAAGTGCTCGTCACCAAAGATTATCCAGCATCGGATTCGGCATCATCGCCGAAAGTCGAGGCGCCCGGTGCGCAGGCACCTACCGCTCCGGCAACGACTGCTGCCAGCGAGGCTGCAGCTGCTGACCCTGCCGGTTCCAGCGTGTATGCAGGGCCAGCGGTCAGGAAGCTGGCCCGTGAACTGGGAGCAGACTTGACCCTGGTGACTGGAACTGGTGCCAAGGGTCGCATTTTAAAGGAAGATCTCCAGGAGTTCGTAAAATCCCGTCTGAGTCACGCTCCGGTAGCTGGCGCAGCAGGAAGCCTGCCAGCGGTTCCGGACATCGACTTCAGCCAGTTTGGTGAAGTGGAGCAGGTTGCCATGACCAAGCTACACAAGGTTACGGCAGTCAACATGCAAAGGAACTGGACGACGATTCCCCATGTTGCCCAGTTCAACGAAGCTGATGTTACCGAGCTTGAGGAGTTTCGACGCCAGCAGAAGTCAGATGCTGAAAAACGCGGAGTTAAATTGACTTTCCTGCCATTCCTGCTGAAAGCGTGCGCAAAAGCATTGAAGGAATACCCTCAGTTCAACGTATCACTGCATTCCAGTGGTGATTATTTCTTCCAGAAGAAATATTTCAATATTGGGATTGCTGTAGCTACCGATGCAGGCCTGATGGTGCCAGTCATTCGAAATGTTGATCAAAAGTCGCTCTGGGAGCTTGCCGCTGAAGTGGCAGAGATAACCGACAAAGCGAAGCAGCGTCGCTTGAGTAAGGAAGACATGCAGGGAGCTTGCTTTACCATATCCAGTCTGGGAGCAATTGGTGGTACCGGCTTTATTCCCATTATCAATGCGCCAGAAGTTGCCATTCTTGGTGTTGGCAAAACAGAGCTCAAACCGGTGTACAAAGACGGAGAGTTTGTTCCACGAAGCTTATTGCCTCTAACGCTGTCCTACGATCATCGCGCTGTCAATGGCGTCGATGGTGGACTGTTCTCCACCTACCTAGTCAGGTTGCTGGCTGATATTCGCCTGCTCCTGCTGTAATCCAGCCTGGAGCAGCCAGTTCCCTGGGCTGCCTCAATCAGGGAGAAAGTAATCTCTCTCATTCACTTTGGTGTGGACTATCCTGCATTGGAAAGCATGCTCAAGATTCTCAGTGCTCATTATGCTGGTTGTGGGGCCGGTCAGGGTTGCTCCATCCCCGAGCAGTAACAGTACGTGATCGCAAAAGCGTGAGACCAGGTTGATGTCATGGCTTGCCATTACCATGGCGGCGCTGTTGTTCTTTACTCTCTGCGCCAACAGTTCAAGCACTTTGATCTGGTAGTCTATATCCAGGTGATTGCTTGGTTCGTCTAATAGAAATACAGTCGGGCTCTGTGCCAGCAGCAGGGCAATCGCCAGACGTTGTTTTTCGCCACCGGAAAGTGTAGCAACCTGGCGGCTCTCCATTGTCCCAAGCCCCAGCAGGTTCAGCGTGTTACGACAAAGAGTGACATCCTGTTCTGAATCCCATAACAGGTTTTCTGAGTAAGGATGCCGACCTAGCAGGATAGTCTCAAGGACCGTGGCAGGCATGCTGTTATCGCTTTCCTGGAACAGCAGCCCAACTTCCCGAGCAAGTTGCTGTCGCTTCAATGTGTGTAATTCGCCCCCCTGTATGCGTATCGTGCCGGTAGTTGGCGTGCGAAAGTTCATGATGGTGTGAAGCAGTGTGGTTTTACCCACGCCGTTTCGGCCGAGCACTCCCAGTATTTCACCACTTTCGAGTTTAAGCTCAAGGTCATTGCAAATGACTTTGTCGCCGATCCGTACTTCCAGGTGTTCTATTTCCAGTACTGCCATCAGTGTTGCTTTATCGTGCTACGCAAAATTATCAGGAAAGCCGGCACTCCAATGATAGCTGTGACAACGCCGGTGGGGAGTTGTTGTGGAGCAATAATGGTTCTTGCCAGGATATCTGCAACAACCAGGAAGCTGCCGCCCAGCAGGGTAGCCAACGGAACCAGTAATCTGTGGTCCCTGGCACCAAGCAGTCTTAGCATATGTGGAATGACCAGTCCGACGAAACCAATGGACCCTGAAATTGTCACGGCCGTGGCGGTCAGTACAGATGCAGTAAGGTACAGAAGGACACGTAATCGAGGTACATTTACGCCTAGCGCCAGGGCAGGGAGTTCGCCTCGAATCAATACGTTCAGTGGGCGCGCGATTACTATCCCCAGCAACAGTCCGGCCAGTAATATCGCCATATGCCAGCCCCTGATCTGGCTTTGACTCAGATCTCCCATAAGCCAGAACAGCATGCTTTGCACGGTATTTGTCGATGTCGAAGTGAGCAGTATGTTAATGACCGCGCCCCAGCCAGCGGAGACGACGACGCCGGTCAACAACAGGCGGGTCACCGACCATCGACCACCAGCATTTGCCAGCCCAAAGACAACGAGGATTGAAAATGTGGCACCAACGAATGCAGCCTGTGGCATCCAGACAGCGCTCGCACCGGACAAGAGCAGAGCCAGTGCCGCAGCCGAGGCACCTCCTGAGACGCCAAGAATGTATGGGTCTGCCAGCGGATTCCGTAGCAAAACCTGCATGATGACTCCTGACAATCCCAGCAGGCCCCCGGTCACCAGTGCAGCAAAAGTGCGGGGAATTCGCAGCTCCCAGATCACCTGGCTTTGCATGGTTGCTTGCGGATTGATCAGCGCGTCCCATAGTTGCCTGGTTGACAGTTCGACACTGCCGGTTATCAGTGATGCAAAAACAGCAACAAGGCACAGCACAGAGAGTGCGCAGAGAAGCAATAAAGACTTGCTGGTAGAGGTCAGCATGGCAATGAATTTCTGATTTTTGTTTGGGGCTAATGGCCCCCGGATTGTTCAGCTGATGCAGTCTACTGGAATTCGCCGAATACTACATCCGTGACCGATTTCTGCACAATATTACGCATCAGCGAAACAGGGTTCGGGCCTGGATCGTGTATTCGATGCCTTGGCGATGATAGACTGTCGCTGGTAATTGGCTTGCACATTACCGGCAGCTGAACTGATTTAACCAGGAAAGAAAGGGGGTCCTCCATGCCATCTTTTGACATTGTCTCTGAAGTTGATATGCACGAACTGAATAATGCAGTCGATCAAGCCAATCGAGAGGTTGGTACCCGTTTCGATTTCAAGGGAGTGGACGCTGAATTTTCGGTGACCGATTCGATTATCACTGTCAGTGCCGAGGTAGATTTTCAAGTCAAGCAGATGCTGGACATCTTGCAGGGCAAACTGGTCAAGCGCGGGATAGACGTGGCATGTTTGAAGCAAGGCGAGGTTTCGGAAGCGGGACAAAGGGCGTCGATGCCAGTGACCGTCCAGCAGGGTATCGAATCGGATTTAGCCAGAAAAATCGTCAAAATGGTAAAGGACACCAAATTGAAAGTTCAGACAGCGATTCAGGGGGACAAATTGCGGGTGACTGGGAAAAAACGCGATGAACTGCAGCAGATCATTGCCATGTTAAAAGACGCTAACCTGGGCATTCCCCTGCAGTACAACAATTTTCGTGATTAAAATTCACCGCTAAGGAGTGTCTACAAGCGTGGCTCTGGACGCAACGACAAACACACAATCCAAGACATCGGTCCAATACAATTGGCGCGATGTACTGGCCTCCTGCCGTGACCCACGAATCCTGGCGATGACCTTGCTTGGATTTGCGGCTGGCCTGCCTTTTCTTCTTACCGGCAACACCCTTGGAGCATGGTTACGTGATACAGGTACAGAGCTGGCGGCGATCGGTTTTCTGTCCTGGGTGGGGCTGGCTTATTCATTCAAATTTGTGTGGGCACCTGCGCTTGATGCAGTCGAGTTGCCAGTATTGGGGCGGCTCGGTAAACGCCGCAGCTGGATCATTCTTTCGCAGTCCGGTGTTATCGCTGGATTGATCGCGATGACCGTAATCGGTCCCGGTGGTGGCTTGGTATTGTTCGGGGCGTTTGCGCTGCTGGTCGCGTTTTCCTCGGCGACCCAGGACATTGCGATCGATGCCTGGCGCATTGAAATCTCCCGTACGGCCGAAGAATTGGGTCTGCTCTCAGCTGCCTACCAGCTGGGTTACCGGGCTGCGATGCTCATTACCAATGCATTTATATTCAACATAGCTGCGCGAACCGGTTGGGAGTTTTCCTACCTGCTCATGGCGGTCCTGATGGGAATCGGGATTGCTGCAGCATTATTCGCCGGTGAACCCAGCCCTGAAAACACCGCTGTAAATGTTACTGGCGACGCTAAAAGGCCAATGTTTCTCAATTGGACGCCCCGTAAGCTCTACGATGCCCTGGTCAATCCGTTCGTTGTTTTTTTTACTGCGCACGGATCCAAAGCCCTTTTGCTGCTGTTGGCAATCAGCCTGTACCGGCTGCCGGATTTTATAATGGGGCCGATGGTAAATCCTTTTTACCTCGATCTGGGTTTGTCTTCAGATGCGATCGGCGCGATGCGCGCTGGTGTCGGGCTGTGGGCAACAATTGCCGGAGTGGCGGTTGCAGGCTTGTGTGTTGTACGAATTGGTTTCGTCAGTACCCTGGTGCTGGGTGCGTTTCTGGCGCCGGCATCCAATCTTGGATTGACATTCATGGCGCTTCAGGGCCCGGATCTTTATGCCTTCGCAGCCGCTCTGGCGCTGGAAAACTTTTCTGAAGGTTTTTCCGGCACAGCGCTTATTGCCTGGATGTCGAGCCTCACCACGTTTGGCTACGCGGCCACGCAATACGCACTGCTCTCGTCTTTTTACACTATCCTGGGCAAAGTGCTGAAAGGTTTCTCAGGGGTTGTGGTGACCCAGATGGAACAGTTATTCGGTCTGATACCTGCCTACGGTATATTCTTTGCCTGTACGGCTGCTGTTGGTATTCCCTCCATTTTGGTTGCGATCTGGGCCGGTCGCGTACACGCGCGATCCAAAGAATAGCCGGTTGTAATCAGAGCCTGAATTTTTGCAGCGATAATCGACCGTTTACAAACACGATTCCTTCCGCTTCCAGGAGCTGTTTCTGGCGATAATATTGCTCACTGCCATGGGGGAATGAAATGCGGCCGCTGGCATTGATTACCCGATGCCACGGGAGCCGGCTTCCCATAGGTAGTTTCTTAAGCACTGCACCGACATAGCGTGCATAACCTGGAAGCCCTGCCATACTCGCGACCTGGCCGTAGGTCACCACTCGTCCTGGAGGGACGCTATGGACAATTTGCCAGATTTTTTCGTCATTGTTCACAGCATGAGATTAACCTATTTGCTGCTGAAGTGTGCACCAAGCTTGTAATACACTAAATAGCCTCAATTATTAAGACAGAGAGGATGCTTGGTCGCAGTTTCAACTATTTAGAAATTGTTCAACGATTAATCAATTACCATCATCCAGGATATTCCATGCGTTGGGTTTTGCTATTTTTCATAGCTGTTCCACTCGTTGAGATGCTGCTTCTGTTTGAAGTCGCAGATTACATCGGTGGGCTCTGGACGATCTTTTTTGTGGTCCTCACTGCCGTGATTGGTGTGCAGGTTCTAAAACGGCAAGGTTTTTCAACGCTTTTAAGAGCCAATCAGCGCCTGAATAGCGGACAATTGCCTGCCCAGGAGATGGTAGAAGGATTTTTCCTGGCGTTTGCAGGAGCATTGCTGCTCACTCCCGGATTCATAACCGATACATTGGGATTCCTTTGTCTGACTTCGCCATTGCGGCGTGTACTGGCCCGCAGGTTTATTGAATCCGGACTGTTGATGTCGGCGAGGTCAGGATCTGCGCGTGGATTTTACTGGTCATCCGGCAGTTCATCCGGCAGTTCATCCGGAAGTTCATCCAGAGGTCCATTCAGCAAAGACGACTCTAGCACTACAATTGAGGGTGAGTATTTTGAAGAGTCGGGTTTTATACGGAGCGACAGGGATGATGACGTCCCGCCTGGTTCCCGTTAGAAATTGGTTGCTGCAGATGGCCGCGCCTGGAATTTGACGGGATTTGGAAGAAAATTAGTACTTTTTCAGTTTGACCATTGAAATTTTCCGGACCAGCCCCATTAACGTGCCACACAGGGCAGACCTGTGGCCCCTTTTTTGTCTAGACACAGGGAATGATGAATTTTTTTCGGGGGCGAGTTCTAAATGTCGGCGTATCCGATGTTTTGCTCAGTCTCGATAGAAACTGTTAGGTAAATCGATTTAGGAGAATAAATCCAATGAAGATCCGGCCTTTGCAAGATCGCGTCGTAGTGCGACGCACTGAAGAGGAAAATAAATCAGCTGGAGGAATCGTGCTCCCAGATAGCGCGACCGAAAAGCCTGCTCAGGGCGAAATCCTGGCGGTAGGACCTGGCCGTTTGCTGGATAATGGTGATGTGCGCCCGTTAGATCTTAAAGTGGGTGACACGGTCGTCTTTGGCAAGTACGCCAGCAACACCGTCAAAATTGATGGCGAAGAACTGCTGATTCTCAGCGAGAGTGAAATTTACGGCGTGGTCGAAGGCTAATTCACTGAACTCGCGAATTGAATACAGGTTTAACGATTAACAGATAGGAAGATAGAAAAATGGCTAAAGACGTAAAATTCGGTGATTCTTCCCGCAAGCTCTTGCTTGCTGGTGTGAATGTCCTGGCTGATGCAGTGAAAGTAACGCTGGGTCCCAAAGGTCGTAACGTGGTATTGGACAAGTCTTTTGGTTCTCCTACGGTGACCAAAGACGGTGTCTCGGTTGCCAAGGAAATCGAGCTGAAAGATAAGTTCGAGAACATGGGTGCCCAGATGGTCAAGGAAGTTGCTTCGCAGACTTCCGATGTTGCCGGTGACGGCACCACTACTGCAACTGTATTGGCTCAGTCCATCCTCAATGAAGGACTCAAGTCCGTTGCCGCTGGAATGAATCCAATGGATCTCAAGCGTGGCGTTGACAAAGCAGTTCACGCAATGGTGGCTGAGGTTTCAAAACTTGCCATTCCTTGCACCGATTCCAAGGCAATCGCCCAGGTCGGGACCATTTCTGCAAACTCTGATACCCAGGTCGGTGAAATTATTGCCGAGGCCATGGATAAGGTCGGTAAAGAAGGCGTGATCACCGTTGAAGACGGCTCGGGTCTGGAGAATGAACTGGAAGTCGTCGAAGGCATGCAGTTCGACCGTGGCTACCTGTCAGCTTACTTCATCAATAACCAGGACAATATGAGTGTTGAACTTGACGATCCAATGATTCTGCTGGTCGACAAGAAGATTTCCAACATTCGTGACATGTTGCCCCTGCTGGAAAGTGTCGCTAAGGCGGGCCGTCCTTTGCTTGTCATCGCTGAAGACGTAGAAGGCGAAGCACTGGCAACTCTGGTAGTGAACAACATGCGTGGCATCGTCAAGGTTGCTGCGGTTAAAGCACCTGGCTTTGGCGATCGTAGAAAAGCCATGCTGGAAGATATTGCTATCCTGACCGGTGGTACCGTGATCTCCGAGGAAGTTGGCCTTAATCTGGAAGGTGCCACAATCGAAGACCTGGGTTCTGCCAAGCGCGTGCAGCTGACCAAGGAAAATACCACAATCATCGATGGCGCCGGTGACGCTGAGCAGATCGCTGGCCGCGTAACCCAGATCCGTGCCCAGATCGAAGAAACATCTTCCGATTACGATCGTGAAAAACTGCAGGAGCGAGTCGCCAAGCTGGCCGGAGGTGTGGCGGTAATCAAGGTTGGTGCTGGCACTGAAATCGAAATGAAGGAGAAGAAGGCCCGTGTTGAAGACGCTTTGCACTCTACTCGCGCTGCGGTTGAAGAAGGCGTTGTACCTGGTGGCGGTGTCGCCTTGGTACGAGCTCTGCAAAAGGTCGAAGGGTTGAAGGGCGACAATCACGATCAGGACGTAGGAATCAGCCTGTTGCTTCGAGCGGTCACTTCTCCGCTGCGACAGATTGTGGAGAATGCCGGTGAAGAAGCATCGGTCATTCTGAATAACGTCAAAAATGGTGAAGGAAACTACGGTTTCAATGCTGCCTCTGGAGAATACGGAGACATGATTGAAATGGGTATCCTCGATCCTGCCAAGGTGACACGTACCGCACTGCAGGCAGCAGGTTCCGTCGCTGGCCTGATGATTACTACCGAAGCGATGGTTTCTGAGCTTCCAGAAGAGAGTTCAGCTGCACCGATGCCTGATATGGGCGGAATGGGCGGTATGGGCGGAATGGGCGGCATGATGTAAAAATCGCCGTTCAGGGCGGTCTAAATCCTCCCTGGCTTCGTTGGGCTGGGACTTCCGATGCTCATGTAGTTATCACTACACTGCGCTTCGGCTTCCCAGCCCGCCTCGCCAGGAAGAGTTTATCCTCACCCTGAACGACGATTTTGCAGTCATCGATAAAGAGGTTTCGAAAAGGCCGGATTAATCTCCGGCTTTTTTTGTGTCTGGGACTTCCGATGCTCA